>Ga0183095_10054_pt3 | contig 650664 bp, 479 predicted proteins | sample BioMet4_FD_130346 | JGI IMG/M metagenome (GOLD analysis project Ga0183095, IMG submission 130346) | Microbial communities from bioreactor (seeded with sewage sludge) at LBNL, California, USA - Biofuel metagenome 4 (v2) (version 3) | ecosystem: Engineered > Bioreactor > Anaerobic > Unclassified ... | reverse complement strand
TGACGCAAGAAAACATTTCATACACATCAGATATGGGCAAGACCTACGATTTCAATACGGCTGACACTCTCAATACTTTATTGCTCAATTGTATATTTGCATCTGGCCAACTGAAAGAGGGTGAGATGTATGATGTTGATTTCGACCATCAGTTCATAGAGACAGAGAAGTATGATGCAAAGCCTACATACAAGAAGTTCCTTGGTTATCGCCCTGGCGTGGCGGTTATTGGCGATTTGATAGTCGGTATAGAGAATAGCGATGGTAACACAAATGTTCGTTTCCATCAGAAGGACACGCTGAAGAGGTTCTTTGCGAGATTTGAACAGAATGGGCTCACTATCAATCGCTTCAGAGCTGATTGTGGATCATGTTCCGAGGAAATCGTGGAGGAAATAGAAAAACACTGCAAGTCCTTCTATATCCGTGCTAACCGCTGCAGTTCGATCTACAATGACACCTTTGCTCTCAAAGGCTGGAAAACTGAGGAAATCAATGGCATTGAGTTTGAATTGAACTCTATCCTTGTTGAGAAGTGGAAAGGTAAGGCATATCGACTTGTGATTCAAAGACAGAAACGGATGGATGGTGTGCAGGATTTTTGGGAAGGAGAATACACATACCGTTGTATCCTGACTAACGACTATGATTCTTCCGTAAGAGAAATTGTCGAGTTCTATAACCTTCGTGGAGGAAAGGAACGTATCTTCGATGATATGAACAATGGTTTCGGGTGGGACAGATTGCCCAAATCCTTCATGGCAGAGAACACAGTGTTCCTTCTTCTTACAGCACTTATCCGTAACTTTTACAAGGCCATTATTCAAAGACTTGACGTAAAGAAGTTCGGGCTCAATGCAACAAGTCGCATAAAAGCGTTTGTCTTCAGGTTTATCTCTGTACCAGCCAAGTGGATCAGGACATCAAGGCGGTATGTGCTGAACATCTATACCTGTAATAATGCTTACGCAGATGTTTTCCAGACTGATTTTGGATAATGCCTACAACTTATGGGAATGATATTGTGTATTGCCTCAAGTCACATTGTGGGGTAAGGGGATATTGTAGGCAGAAGTGGGTGCTTCAAGTTCAAATTATCTGCAAATTCAGTAATGAGAGGACGTGTAAACGCAATAAGGACGTTCAAGGGCTTAGTTGCGGATTTGAGGATAAACTGTGTATAACGTTTGAAAAAAGTTCTGTCGTCGGGATGAACTTTTTCGCATAACTGATTAATGCTTATCCCTTGTTTTAAAATCTTGTCATCGTAAGGTAAAGATAAAAAGTCATAAAAATCCTCGCCGAAGATAATATAAGGATCCTCTTCTATCCTCCAAACAAATATATCGCTATTGTGCAAGGCCAAAGACAGATACATTCTTTCCATTCGCAAATTTTTCTCTGCCAATTCCTTTTTTCGACGTTCACGATTTGAAACCAGATATAAATAAAGAAGCAAAGCAAACACAATAAGCATAAAAATACCACCGCCCCAAATCAATTCATCCTTATACTTAATATAAAAAGGTTCATTGATAAATTTCACATAGGAAGGAATCTTGGTTATTGGTTTCCAGTTCCACCTATAAATCACCTTCCAATCAAGAAGATATACTTTTTTGCTCTTTTGAATACCTATTTGAGACAGTGGAGTTCCCCCAAAGAATGCAGAAGCTGCGTCAACCTGTTCTTTTGCCTGTTCTTCCGGTGTTGTCATATAACCGCCTAACATATTATGGCCTTCACCAAAACCTTCATGAATTGCCGTGAAAACCGGATGGTCAAACAATTGACAGATTTTATTCGATGAGAAAGTAAAAGAAGTATTCAAAAACGTGACATAAGGGCGTATATTGCTGAGGAACCAAAGTGTCTCTCCTGACGCTCCGCGACGGAAATTGACAAAACGAATATAAGTCGAATCCGGACGCAGTTCCCGCCTATCATTCAAGCGATTAACAAATGCCGTATCGTTCGGCATATTGACAGAGTCTTCTGCTGTTAAAATAAGGTTACTTTTATATAAACTGGAATAATCCACGCGATATGGCAATCCTTTGAATTGTTTGTAAAGTGCCCTACAAGTCCGTGCCCCGAAATCATTAGTTTGGTCGAAATTAATATTTACAGCAACCTTGCCTATCATCTTTTCTATAAAAGCTATGTTTTCACCGCAGTCAGGTTCATCATGAAACCCTACAATATTCTTTTGCTTTTCGAGCATTTTAATCGGCAGATAGTTGACTCCAGCAAAAATGACAGGGATTTTAGCGACCTTTTTGTTTCTGCAATTAATGAAGGTGACCAAGGCTTGGTCATCATTTATCATTATCAAATCGGGATTCCAAGTAATATTATCTTTCAAGAACTTACGCATTCTCGCATTATTCTCGTGCGGCCAATAAAGTTCACTATTCAAATAGAATGTACGAAGAACCACTCTGACTCCTTTTTTTTCAAATTCCGTCTTGATGGCATTGTTTAAAGGCGGATAAATCGGATTGTTCTTATCAAAGGAATGTATCATCAATACACGATGCACATGAGTAGTAAGACTCCTGTTTTTGGGTGTTGTATAACAAAATAAACCCCAAAAAGCAACAGCAATCACCAAGAATAATATAGCAACAATAAAAGCTACAACCCCTTTACTCTTAGAGAAACTCAATTTCATCTATCAAAAATCCTTAATATATTATTACGCAAATGTAATACTTTTTTTGATTTCTGTAGATTACGCTGTTGCATTTTATATATTTAACTAATAATAGTAAGAATGAAAGAAAGAAATAATGATGAACCAATTAGTTCAATTATTAAAAGCAACTTTTGTTCTGGATTGCAGCTAATCAAATAAAATTTGTTATCTTGCGCCCTCAAAAAGTCAGGAGATGAGAGAATTCTTACGCGTTTTGAGGCGATTTGTACCTCCATACAAGAAATACTTGGTGTTAAACATTTTGTTTAACATCTTATCGGCTATTCTCAATCTTTTTTCTTTTGCGCTTATCATCCCAATCTTAAACATTTTGTTCAAACTGACGGACAAAGTCTATCATTACATGGATTGGAGTTTCATGCCTTTTTCATTAGAAGCTTGGAAAACGACTCCCACATTGATAAAAAACAATTTTTTCTGGTACGTTTCTGATTTGATAAATACACATGGAGGTTCTTTCACTTTAATTATTCTTGGGTTATTCCTCATCGTCGCGACATTCTTCAAATGTGGATCGATGTATATGGCCTTCTTCTCAATGATTCCCATCCGCACTGGTGTTGTCCGAGATATTCGCAATCAGATAAACAAAAAGATAACCGAATTGCCTCTCAGTTTCTTCTCCGAGGAACGTAAAGGAGATATTATTGCCCGTGTTTCAGGAGATGTCAATGAAATTGAGACTTCAATTATGAGCTCTCTTGACATGCTATTTAAAAACCCGATTCTGATACTTATTTACCTTATCGGAATGATTATCATTAGCTGGCAATTGACTCTTTTTGTCTTCATCCTTCTTCCTGTTGCAGGTTATGCGATGGGGCAAATCGGCAAAAAGCTCAAGCGCAAATCTTTCGAAGGCCAACAACAATGGGGTTATTTAATGAGTCAAATAGAAGAAACACTCAGCGGATTACGCATCATCAAAGCTTTTAATGCTGAAAAGAAAATCCAATCCCGATTCATTCGTGAGAATGAAAAATTCCGTCGAATGACCAATAGAATCTATCGCCGGCAGCAAATGGCTCATCCAATGAGTGAATTTCTTGGCACTGCAACAATTGCTATCGTTCTTTGGTATGGAGGAACTCTTATTTTAAGTAATCACAGTCCTATCGATGCCTCGACATTCATCTATTACCTTGTAATCTTCTACAGTATCATTAATCCGGCCAAAGACCTTAGTAAATCAGTCTACTCTATACAAAAAGGTCTTGCTTCTATGCAACGTATCGACAAAATATTAATGGCACAAACAGATATTGTTGATCCTGTTCAGCCGAAGTCTATTTCGATAAACGATTGCATCCGTTACAATGACGTTTGGTTCAAATATAAATCTGAGAAAGAATCATCCGACGAAAAATGGGTATTAAAAGGCATAGATTTAGAAATCAAGAAAGGAAAGACAGTTGCCATTGTTGGGCAAAGCGGCTCAGGAAAGAGCACGCTTGTTGATCTACTTCCTCGTTTTTATGACATCCAAAAAGGATGCATTACAATCGATGGAACTGATATAAGGGATGTCCTTCTATTTGATCTCCGTTCATTAATGGGAAATGTCAATCAAGAAGCTATCCTATTTAACGATACGATTTTCAACAACATTGCTTTCGGCGTAGAAAATGCGACACGGGAGCAAGTGGAAGAAGCCGCACAAATTGCAAATGCTCATGATTTCATCATGGAAACAGAAGATGGCTACGATACTAACATTGGGGATCGTGGAGGAAAGCTTTCCGGCGGACAACGTCAACGTATCAGCATTGCCCGCGCTATTTTAAAAAATCCACCTATTCTAATCCTCGATGAAGCAACTTCTGCCCTTGACACAGAATCGGAACGTCTTGTGCAGGAAGCGCTCGAACATTTAATGCATGGACGAACGACTATTGTCATAGCGCATCGTCTATCGACGATTTGCGGCGCTGACGAAATATGTGTTATGCACGAAGGAACAATTGTCGAACGTGGTAAACATGAAGAATTGCTCGCACTTGGAGGATATTATAAACGTCTTTGTGACATGCAAAGTTTTTAATTACCTAATAACAAACATACCTATATGAAATTCAGATTACTGTATGCTTCATTTCTACTTCTTTCTGTAACCGCATCATGCAACACGCCATACTTAGGCGGGTCCCGTGCTTTAAGCTATCATTTCAATGAGCCTGCTAATTTTTGGGAAGAATCATTTCCTCTTGGCAATGGACGAATCGGAATGATGCCTGATGGAGGCATCATGAAAGAAAACATCGTTCTAAATGAAATATCTCTTTGGTCTGGCAGTAAGCAAAACACCGACAATCCGGCTGCTTTAGCCGCTCTTCCGACTATTCGAAAACTTCTTTTTGAAGGCAAAAACGACGAAGCCCAGCAATTGATGTACAGCTCCTTTATTTGCGGTGGTTTAGGCAGTGGACAAGGTCAAGGAGCGAATGTTCCTTATGGATGTTATCAAACACTCGGAAATTTGGAAATTTCATATCATTTCAACAACAAGGATTCAGTCACCAACTATCGTCGCGAACTCAATCTCAATGAAGCTATTGCTTCTGTCAGGTTCAGACGTGGAGCTGTCAATTATTACCGAGAGGTTTTCACCTCGTTTGCATCTGATTTAGGAGTCGTTCATTTGTCTGCCGATGCTGACAAAGCTCTCAACTTCTCTTTGACTATGAACCGACAAGAGCATTTCAACATAGTAACTGACGGAAATGATATCGTTATGTATGGGCAACTTCCTGATGGCGTTGATTCAACTGCTCTCAACGGAATGCGTTATGGCGCACGAATTCGAGTTATCCTTCCAAAGGGAGGAAACATCAAGGCTGACAACGGCTCTGTCAATGTGCATAATGCTTCTGAAGCCATCATTTTAGTCAGTATGGCGACAGATTATTTCACACATCATGATCCAGGAGACGAAATAAAAAAACTTCTTGCCAATACAGAGAAAAGCGATTACACAATCATGCGTCGTGAACACATCAGCGATTACAGCAAACTTTTCAAACGTGTAAATCTCGATCTTGGCCACTCGGCAAGAGAAAATCTTTCCATAACAGAAAGGCTATTACAATATCAGAAAGATAAAGACGACCCATCTCTTCCGGTTCTTTACTTTCAGTTCGGTCGTTATCTTTTAATCTCTTCGACGCGTCCTGGACTTCTTCCTCCGAACCTGCAGGGATTGTGGGCAAACAGCATTCAAACGCCTTGGAATGGTGATTACCACCTAAACATCAATCTTCAGATGAACTTATGGCCAGCTGAAGTGACGAATCTTTCTGAGTTGCAACTTCCGCTTGTTGATTGGACAAAAAATCAAGTTCAGAGCGGTGAAGAAACAGCAAAATCGTTTTACAATGCACGCGGTTGGGTAACTCATATTCTTGGCAATGTTTGGCAATTCACAGCTCCGGGAGAACATCCTTCTTGGGGCGCGACAAACACGTCTGCGGCTTGGCTTTGCCAGCATCTTTATATGCATTATCTTTTCACTCAAGACAAGCAATATCTGAGAAGTGTTTATCCCGTGATGAAAGGCGCAGCACTCTTCTTCGTTGATATGCTTTCTGAAGATCCAAGAAGTCATTATCTTGTCACAGCGCCAACGACTTCACCTGAAAACTCATATCAACTTCCTAATGGCAATAAGGCATCCATCTGTGCAGGCTCAACAATGGATAATCAGATCATTCGGGAGTTATTCACAAACACAATCAATGCCGCTGAAATTCTGAAGACTGATGATGATTTTATACAAGTTCTGACAGATAAAAGATCTCATTTGATGCCTACGACAATCGGGAAAGACGGACGAATCATGGAATGGTTGCAGCCTTATAAAGAGAATGAACCGACACATCGTCACGTATCACATCTTTACAGCCTTTATCCTGGAAATGAAATTTCCGTAACTGAAACACCGCAATTAGCAGATGCTGCAAAAAAGACGCTTTTGGTTCGTGGAGATAAAAGTACCGGTTGGTCAATGGCTTGGAAAGTAAACTTCTGGGCACGTCTCCATGACGGGAATCACGCGTTGAAGCTTATTAATGAATTGCTGTTTCCATGCTTAGACAAGGGATTCAACTACAGTAACGGCGGTGGAATTTATCCGAATCTTTTCTGTGCTCATCCACCATTTCAGATTGACGGCAATTTTGGAGGTTGTGCCGGAATAGCAGAAATGCTTGTTCAAAGTCAAGCCAACTGTATTGAATTTCTGCCAGCTTTACCAAACGCTTGGAAAGACGGAAGCTACAGCGGATTATGCGTTCGCGGAGGAGGAGAAGTTTCCGCAAAATGGTCAAAGAATCTTTTGAAGAGCGCTACATTAAAAGCAACTGCAAATAACACATTTTCCATCTTGCTTCCACAAAACTCTCAAAATATGACAATCAAATTGAACCAGAAACCAGCATCACTTCCTGTTGCTGACGGAAAACTCACACTGAAAATGAAAAAAGGAGATATCATTACTTTACAGTTTTAATTATCAAAAAAGAATAATTATGTTTTCAGGAATCATTGAAAATATTGGTCGTGTCGTTGCTTTGAAAAAGAATGAAGGGAATCTGGACATCACTCTTTCCTGTCCGTTCGTCAATGAACTAAAAACAGATCAAAGTATTTCACATAATGGAGTTTGTCTTACTGTTGTTTCAATAAAAGACAAGACATACACTGTAACGGCAATTGACGAAACTCTCAATCGCTCTAACCTCGGACAGCTTCAAGTTGGCGACATCGTCAACTTAGAGCGAAGTCTCAAACTTGGAGATCGCCTCGACGGTCACATCGTGCAAGGCCATGTTGACCAAACTGCAGTTTGTACAAACGTTAAAGAAGTAGACGGCAGTTGGGTTTATTCATTCTCTTACCTTTTTGATACTGTTCTTGCAAAACAAGGCTACACAACAGTTGAGAAAGGTTCCGTCAGCGTCAACGGCGTTAGTTTGACGGTGTGCAATTCCGGCGTTGATAATTTCAACGTGGCAATTATCCCGTACACACACGAACACACCAACTTTTGCAATATTAAAGTCGGGACAACAGTCAATATTGAGTTTGACATTCTTGGCAAATATCTCAGCAAATTAATGAACTTTAGATAATCAGTATAATGAAGCGCATACCAACCATTTCTTTTCTGATTTTCATATCATTGTCCTTCTTGGTTTATGCCAATGCAAAATCAGAGAACATAGACCTGACAAAATATGTCTGTCCACTTGTTGGAACAGCCGGATTCGGGAATACTTATCCCGGAGCACAAGTTCCTTTTGGTGGAATTCAAATCAGTCCGGATACTGATGACGACTACTACGATGCAGCTTCAGGTTACAAATACGCTCACAAGACTATCCAAGGCTTTAGTCTCACTCATTTATCAGGAACAGGAATCCCCGATTTAGGCGATTTTCTCTTCATGCCTGGAACAGGCCAAATTCGTCTTAACGCTTCAACATTTACTCATCCTGGCGAAGGTTATCAATCTGCCTTCAATCACGATAAAGAATGGTGCTCACCTGGTTATTATGCAGTCGAGCTTTTGGATTACAATGTAAAAGCAGAAATGACAGCGGCTCTTCGAAGCGGAATGTTTCGTTTTACATATCCTGTTTCAGACAATTCTTTCATCTTAATCGACCTCCATCACACACTTTATCAGAAATGCAAGTGGTCAAACATTCGTCTAATTAATGATTCAACTATCGTCGGCTCTAAATTGGTAAAAGGTTGGGGACCTGAAAGACATGTGTTTTTTGCAGCAGTCTTTTCTGCTCCACTCAAAGATTTCGACTTCATTCAAGACAGTGTAGTTGTTGCTTACAACACAAAACGATTCCGCAGTTCACATGAAGCATGGGGCGAAGATATCAAATGCAGAATTCGTTTTAAAACAACAGCGGGGCAGCAGATTACCGTTCGCACAGCTGTTTCCGGCGTCAGTATTGATGGAGCGCTTCTTAACCTTCATGAAACCGAGGGGAAATCGTTTGATGCCATTCTTTCAGCAGCAAAAGAAAAATGGAACAACGAACTCGGACGTTTTACAGTAACAGGTTCAGAGCAACAGAAACGAACTTTCTATACTTCAGTTTATCACATTTTCCTTCATCCTTTTGTGTTCGAAGATGCAGACAGCCAATATCGGGCTTTAGACAAAACCATTCATAAAGCAAATGGATTTACCAATTATTCGACATTCTCACTTTGGGACACATACCGCGCATTCCATCCGCTTCTGAATTTAGTCAGGCCGGATGTTAATGCCGACATTGCAAATTCAATGCTTACACATTACGATCACAGTGTTGAGCATATGCTTCCAATTTGGTCTTTTTATGCCAATGAAACTTGGTGCATGATTGGCTATCACTCTGTATCAGTTTTGTCTGATATGATTGTTAAAGGTATTCCGGGTTTCGATTATGAACGTGCTTTCAAAGCGATGAAGGCTACTGCGCAGAATCCCCATTACGATTGCTTACCAGAATACACTTCATTAGGATATGTTCCTTACAATCTCGAAAAAGAATCTGTTTCAAAAACGCTCGAATATGCTTACGACGACTATTGCATAGCACAAGCTGCTCTCAAACTTGGCAAAACAGACGATTACCATTATTTCCTCAATCGCTCACTTTCATACCAGAACTTAATCGATCCCGAGACAAAATACATGCGCGGCAAAGACAACAAAGGAGCTTGGCGTACGCCTTTCGCACCGATTGCTTATCAAGGACCCGGTTCTGTAAACGGTTGGGGCGACATTACTGAAGGTTTTACACTTCAATATACGTGGTATGTTCCTCAAGATGTTCAAGGTTATGTAAATGCATTGGGCAAAAAACAATTCATTTCGCGACTTGACTCACTTTACACCATTCATATGCCGGAAGACATTCCTGGAGCTCATGACATTCAGGGAAGAATCGGCGGCTATTGGCACGGCAACGAACCTTGTCATCACATCAGTTATCTTTTCAATTATGTCGGACAACCCTGGAAATGCCAAAAATGGATTCGCCAAATAAGTGACGCATTCTATGGTGATGAACCAGGTTCTTTAAGCGGAAACGACGATTGCGGCCAGATGTCAGCTTGGTTCATTTTCAATTGTCTTGGCTTTTACCCGATTGCTCCGTCAAGCAATGTTTATAATATCGGTTCTCCAACTTTACCTTCAGTTGACTTGCGCATGATGAATGGAAAACATATCAAAATGACGACCGACAATTGGAGCAAAAACAATGTTTATATTAACAAGTTGTATCTGAACGGAAAGCTCTGGAACAAATCATATTTCACCTATGATGATATCAAAGATGGAGCGGATATTCATTTCATCATGAGCAATCGTCCGAATACACATCGAGCAACTTCAGCTGACGCAATTCCACCGTCTCTCTCTCAACAGGGAAAAACGATGAAATATGTCAAACCTTGAGATAAGATAATCCGAATATTCACCGAGTGAAAGATAAAACAGGGCAAAACCAAGCATCTTTCACTCATGTAGAAACATTTCCGGCTCCTTTTTTCGCAAAAAATATACGCTTTTATTTAAAAGTGCGTTATAATAGTTACGATAATAAGGAAGTCTGCAAATGATAGATTACATAAAAGGTGATATTGTCGAGCTAACACCTGCGAGAATGATTTTGGAATGCTCCGATATCGGTTACGAACTGAGCATTTCATTAAACACATTTAGTTTCTTCAATGGGAAACCGTCGGGGAAGGTATTTGTCAGTGAGGTTATCCGTGAAGATGCTCACTTGCTTTTCGGATTTTTTTCAAAAGAAGAGCGTGAACTATTCCTGTTACTCAACACTGTTCCAGGCGTCGGTGGAAACACTGCCCGAATGATTCTATCTTCTCTTCCTCCAAAAGAATTAGTAGGTGTTATTTCTTCAAACAACGAAACTGTACTGACCTCAATCAAAGGAATTGGGCTTAAGACAGCTCAGCGAATTATAGTTGATCTTAAGAATAAAGTTAAAACTATTAGTGGAGCAATCACTCAAGAATCGATTTCTGGATTTGGAGCTGTTGCGGAGGAGGCTGTTGCTGCTCTCGTTATGCTTGGTTTTCAGAAGAATTCTTCTCAGAAAGTGGTTGAATCCATTCTAAAGAGCACTCCGACGCTAAAAGTTGAACAAGTAATAAAATCTGCACTCAGAATGCTATAGAAATTGAGCGGAATTGAAAAGTAAAATATTTACATATATAATTGGCACTGGAATCCTAACAATTGGGGCTGGCATTTACTCCTTAAATGCTAACCATTCAGCATTCACAGAATCGTCGCCGGAGATGGAACTTGTCGAAGAGCCAAATGAAACGACAGGAATTCCTCAAGATACGGTACGCCAGTCTCGTTATCCAGTTGCCAAAACAGTTCCGGAAGAATATAACGATATAGTAAAAAAGTCTCCGGCAGATTTAAAGAACCCCGAGAACATCAAAACCGAAATTGAATATGATATCAAAACAGGCACTTACGTTGTATCAACAAAACTTGGAGAAGCTCAATTAACAACTCCCTTAACGCTTACACCTGAGCAGTATCAAGATTACAGCTTACAAAAATCAATCCAAGCATATTATAGACAAAAGAATCAAGAGGAATTTCAAAAAGTAGCTGAAAAAAAATTCGACGTTACGAATATGGAATTCGGCATCGGTCAAGCTGAAAAGATTTTCGGACCTGGTGGCGTGAGAGTCAGAACGCAAGGTTCCGCAAACATTTCTTTAGGACTAAAGACCAACATAACAGACAACCCATCATTGCCTGCCCGTTCTCGTAAAACGACTTTCTTCGACTTCGATGAAAATGTTCAGCTCAATGTTCAAGCGTCTGTCGGTTCAAAAGTGAATTTCGGCATGAACTACAATACTGAAACCTCTTTTGATTTCGATTCGAAGAAACTGAAACTAGGTTATACAGGCGAAGAAGATGAAATCATCAAGTCCATAGAAGCCGGAAATGTCAGCATGAGCACATCAAACTCTCTAATCAATGGAGGTTCAGCACTTTTCGGCATGAAAGCAGATCTTCAGTTCGGGAAACTTCGCGTTAACACTGTTATAGCTCAACAAGAGTCCGAATCAAAAACCGTCACATCAAAAGGTGGAGCGCAGACAAAAAGCTTTGAAATAAAAGCTGACGAATATGATGAAAACCGTCACTTTTTCATTGCCCAATATTTTAGAGACAATTTCGATTCAGGCATGTCAAAGTTACCATACGTTTCGTCATCCGTCTCAATTAACAAAATTGAAGTTTGGGTAACGAACAAAAAAGGTGTTTACGACGATTCACGTAACATAGTGGCTTTCTCAGACCTTGGAGAGAATAAGCACATCAGCAATCACCGCTTCATCGCTCAAGGTTCGACTACTTTGCCATACAACAAAGCAAACACACTTTATGAAACAATTTTAAACAATTATCCGAATGCAAGGAATATCGACCAAGTCAATCAAGTACTTGGCGGAGACTTTGAAAGCGGACGTGATTATGAGAAAGTTGAAAGTGCTCGGCTTTTGAATTCCTCTGAATACACCTATAATAAGCAACTTGGATTCATTTCTCTCAGTTCGCAACTGAGTTCAGATGAAGTTTTAGCTGTAGCTTTCCAATACACATCGAATGGCAAAGTCTATCAAGTCGGAGAGTTCTCAACCGATGATGCAAACAATACAACAAACTGCCTTTATCTGAAACTTCTCAAAGGAACTTCAGAAGCGCCCGGACTTCCATTCTGGAATCTGATGATGAAGAACATATACTCATTAGGCGCTTATTCCATTCAATCGGATAAATTCCGACTCAATATCCAATATCAAAGCGATACACTCGGAACTTATCTCGATTATATATCTGAAGGTAACATCAAAAACATGACTTTACTCCGCGTCATGAACCTTGACCGCTTAAATAAAAGCAATCAAGCATATCCTGATGGATATTTCGACTTTGTTTCCGGTTACACAATCTTACCTGAAACAGGTAAAATCATTTTTCCAGTTGTTGAGCCTTTCGGTGCGCATCTCAGAAAAGCTATTGGAAACGATGCCATAGCAAACAAGTATGTTTTCCAAGAACTTTACGATTCGACATTGACCATAGCAAAACAAATAGCCGAAAAAGACAAATACATCTTGACTGGAGAATATAGAGCTTCCAATAGCTCTGAGATTTCACTCGGAGCGACAAATGTTGCTCGAGGAAGTGTTGTCGTCAAAGCCGGCGGAACCATTTTGACCGAGAACGTAGATTATACGGTTGATTACACTTCCGGAACAGTGACGATTCTTAACGAAAGCGTTATTTCAAGTGGGCAAACCATCAGTGTTTCTCTTGAAAATCAATCAGCTTATAATATGCAGCGAAAGACAATGATGGGCGTTAATCTAGACTATCAGATTTCGCCAAATCTAACTATTGGAGGAACTCTCATGCACTTGTCTGAAATGCCATTAACAACCAAAACTACGATGGGAGATGAATCTGTACGGAACACTTTATGGGGCTTCAATATGTCGTATAAAGGTGAAAGTCAATGGTTGACTAATGCTCTTGACAAATTGCCTTTGCTTACCTTGACGAAACCAAGTTCAATCTCCTTCGATGCAGAATTTGCCAATCTTATTGCTGGCCATTATTCGAACAGTAATACAGGAGGATATTCCTATATCGACGATTTCGAAAGTACACAAACCGGTTATGACCTTTTAAATCCTTACTCATGGATGCTTAGTAGTGTTCCTTACAGTGATGCAAGCCATCCGCTTTTCCCAGAAGCTTCACTTGTAAACAATATCAATTACGGTAAGAACAGAGCATTGATGTCTTGGTATTATGTTGATGGTCTTTTCACCCGTTCAAGCTCAGCTCTGCGTCCCAAGTACATTGACAAAAATGCTCTTTCAAACCATTATATCCGTGCTGTCGAAACCACAGAACTTTATCCCGAACGTCAGACGACTGTAAGTGAAAGCAGCACACTGCAGGTTCTGAATGTCGCTTATTATCCGAATGAGCGTGGCCCATACAATCTTGATGCAGACAATATCAATTCCGACGGAACGCTTAAAAATCCCGAGAAACGTTTCGGAGGCATTATGCGGAAGTTGGAAACAACCGATTTTGAGACAGCTAACATTGAATACATCAATTTCTGGGTCATGGATCCTTTCATCTACAATCGTAATGTTGATGGTGGAGATCTTTATTTTAACCTCGGTGAAATTTCCGAAGATGTTCTCAAGGATGAAAAGAAATTCTACGAAAACGGATTGCCCATTGACGGTTCTACAACGAAAGTAGATACGACAGTTTGGGGTAAAGTTCCGAATACTACAAGCACAGTTTACGCTTTCGATAATACAACTGGCGCGCGTGATATTCAAGACGTCGGTCTCAACGGTCTTTCGGCTGAGGAAGAAAAAACATTCCCCGTATATCAGGATTACTTAAACAAGTTACGTACAAAGCTTAGCGCAGAGACACTCAATCAAATGGAAAGTGATCCTTTGGAACTTTCACCGTTCTTTGATCCTTCCGGAGACAAATATCATTATTTCCGAGGTTCAGATTATGATAATCAGCAAACGGATATTCTTACGCGATACAAGCGCTACAACGGAACCGAAGGTAATTCGCCTGACAGCAACAATTCCACGGAGAAATACAGCACAGCCTATAAAAGCACGCCTGATGTCGAAGACATCAATCAAGACAATACGTTGAATGAAAATGAAAAATATTTTGAATATAAGGTGTCAATCCGTCCTCAAGATACGATTGTAGGAAGCAATTACATCGTGGACAAACGAGTTGCCAGAGTAAAATTAGCAAATGGAGAATGGTCGGATGTCACTTGGTATCAATTTAAGATTCCAGTAAAAAGCTATACAAACAGAGTCGGTTCTATAAGTGATTTCAAAACTGTCCGCTTCATGAGAATGTACATGACAGGATTTAAGGATCCGACTGTTTTACGTTTTGGTGCATTTGAATTGATTCGCGGTGAATGGCGTAATTATGAACAAACTCTTTATCCGCTGACCAGCGTGCCGACAATCAACGGAACTATTTCTACAAGTACTGTGAACATTGAAGAGAACAGTGAAAAACAACCTGTGAATTATGTTCTTCCTCCAGGTGTAACACGAGTGCTTGATCCAAGTCAGCCTCAACTCCGTCAGGAAAACGAGCAGGCTTTGTCAATGAAGATTGCCAATCTTGCACCACAAGACGCACGTGCGATTTATAAAAGTACAAGTTATGATTTACGTCAATACAAAAAACTTCAGCTTTTTACTCACGCAGAAGCTTTTGTTGACGATGTAACCGGACTAAGCAATGGCGAACTTTCCGTGTTCATCCGTTTAGGCTCGGATTATAAGAACAATTACTACGAATATGAAGTTCCGTTGACTTTAACTCCTGCCGGAAGATACAGTGTAAACAGTTCCGCTGATAGAGAAACCGTTTGGCCTGAAAAAAATATGTTGAACTTTGCTTTTAAAAAGCTCACAGATTTAAAATTAGCGCGCAACAAGGCAAAACGAGAAGGAGTTGCAGGCGTTAGCTTTTCAACAGTATATTCTGATTACGATCCTGACAATACATTAAATAAAATAACCGTCAAAGGGAATCCATCTCTTGCCGAGGTGAAGGTCATTATGATTGGAGTAAGAAACAACTCCAAACAAATCAAGAGTGCCGAAGTTTGGGTCAATGAATTACGTCTGACTGATCTTAGTGATGATGGCGGTTGGGCGGCCAATGCCGATTTGAACGTTGCATTAAGTGATTTAGGTACAGTCACCGCTAATGGTCATTTAGAGACTGCGGGTTTTGGAGGACTTGATCAAAGTCTGACTGAACGACGGCTTGACGATTTAAAACAATACAGTGTCAGCGCTTCCCTTGAACTTGGCAAATTCTTCCCTGAAAAAGCCAAAGTCAGCATTCCTTTCTATTATGCTTACTCGAAAGAAATCGTTGACCCGCTTTACGATCCTTTGAACGAAGACATCAAACTCAAAGATGCACTTTCCGCTGTTGACACAAAAGCTGAAAAGGACTCCATAAAATTCTATGCAAGACAAAGAACTGTCATCAAAAGCATTTCTTTCAACAATGTAAAGGTTGACATTCGCAGCAAGACGCCAATGCCGTATGATCCTGCTAACTTCACTTTCGGTTACAGTTACAGTGAAAACACAACACGTAATCCGGAAACTGAGTATGAAACGACAAAGAACTGGCGAGGTTCGTTTGCCTACAATTATACGCCTTACGCCACTCCGTTCAAACCTTTCGAGAAGATGAAGAGTAAAAGCGGAGCAACAAAATATTTAAGACAGTTATCTCTGAATTACTTGCCGAGCAACATCAGCTTCCAAACAAACATGGTGAGGAATTATTACGAACAGCAACTTCGAGATCTTAGTGTAAACAGTTCAGGCACAGAAACGACAAGCAAATTGCCAGTCACTTTCAGTCAAGAATGGTATTGGGACCGTGCATTTAATCTTCGTTGGGATTTTACACAAAATCTCAATATAAACTTTACCAGCGGCACAAACGCTCAGATTGAAGAACCGTATATGCAAGTCAACAAAAAGCTGAATCCGGATCAATATCAGGTTTGGAAAGATTCTGTAAAGCAAAGCATTGAAAATCTAGGCCGTCCGTTAAAATATGACCAGCAATTCCAAGCTACTTGGACAATGCCTTTACAGCAAATTCCAATTCTTGATTGGACACAAGCAACTGCAAGTTACAATGCACAATACACGTGGGATCGCGGTGCTGACCTTTCTGATGATTTGGAAGTCGGAAACACAATCACAAACCAACGTCAATTCACAATCCAAGGAGGATTTAATCTTCTATCGCTCTACAACAAGAACAAATTTTTGAAACAAATAAATCAAAAATACAGTGGAACGAATGCAGCACTTCCTCCAGCTCGCGCAACAAATAATAAACAGGCAAACAATGCCAACAGCAAAGACAAGGCAGCTCAAGCGAAGAAGCCTCGTCGTTTCGAGAAAGATATTGCTCTTAGTCCAGACAGCGCAGTTCGCGTTCATCATGATTTCTTCTCCAAGCGCATTCATCTGACAGCACGTGGCGCAAATGGCAAATTATACAGAATCAAATATAAGATTCTCGATTTTGCCAATGTCGAAATACAGAACCGAGACACTGCTCACATCAAAGTGATTATAATTCCTGGAGAAGCTCCGTCAGAAGTTAGGTTAGTCACGGCAAAGGAATATGCAGCACGTTTCTTAATGATGCTTCGACGCATAAACATTCAATACACGAATACTGCAGGAATGTCATTGCCAGGATTCAGACCGGAAATCGGTGACATGTTAGGACAAAAGAAGACAGAATTCGGAATGACACCTGGAATCGGTTTTGCTTTCGGCGATGTTCGACGCAGTTATATTAATGATGCTAATGACAGAGGCTGGCTTGTTTCTGACACGAACAACATTTCACCGGCTGTAATGAGTAATGCAAAGAATATCGACATTCAAGCAACCTTGGAACCAATTGCCGGTCTTAAGATTGATTTGAATGCAACACGTGTCGATACAAGAAATAATGAAATACAATATATGTACAATGGAATGCCTGAAATCAAGGGTGGTAATTTTACGATGACAACTGTTGCCATCGGAAGTGCATTCCAAGGTACAGGAAACGCTCTGAACGGCTATAATTCAAAGGTGTTCAATAAATTCCTTGAATATCGGAGCACCATTGCTGCTCGTTACGAGAATAAATATGGACAAACCGGTTATCCTAACAGAGGATTCATCTCAGGTTCAGACCTCGCCAACAAGCCTTATGACTCCAGCAACGGAAGTGTGAGCAAGAACAGTGCAGACGTTCTGATTCCTGCATTTCTCGCCGCTTATACAGGCAAGAATGCGAATTCTATCGGATTGACAGCTTTCCCGTCACTTAAAAGCATGATGCCGAACTGGAGAATAACCTACGACGGATTGATTAAAATCCCCGTAATTCGCAGAAACTTCAAACAATTCACGATTTCTCATCAATATCGCTGTTCTTATCAAGTTGGCTCTTATACATCATTTCTTAATTGGGTTGATGCCGGACAGGACGATTTAGGATATATTGAAGATATTCTGACTGGAAATCCGACTCCTTCATCTCCTTACAGCATCACTTCCGTAAACATTACTGAAGGCTTCAGCCCGCTGCTCGGAGCCAATGCGACCTTACTGAACAATGTCACTTTGAATGCCGATTATACGACGACCCGTAATTTAAGTCTCAATATTTCGAGCTATCAGCTGGTTGAAGCTTTGAACAAGAAAATCACTATCGGCGTCGGTTATAAGTTTGCCGAGTTCAATAAGGTTTTGAAAATGAAGAAAACAAAGAACTACAGCAATGACCTTACCGTTCGTCTCGACATGAGTTTAAGCCGTATGGAAAGTCTGATTCGTAAGATTGAAGATGCAACGACAACCGCGACAAGCGGAAACAAAGCCACAACATTACAATTCAGTGCCGACTACGGACTGAGTAAAGCTCTTACTTTACGGGCATTTTATGATCTGCAAATCAACCGACCATTAATCAGCAGCACCGCTTACCCGACGACAAGCGCTAATTATGGTTTAAGTATGAGGTTCTCTTTGGCTCAATAAATCAAGCTGTTCTTATTTGGAAGATTGAATCGTCGAGAATTTCGCCAACTCACGGCTCAATTCATGTGCTTTATTTCCTGTTACGCTATCGAGAAGTTTGTAGAATTGAGGTCCGTGATTCATCACCTTTGTATGACAAAGTTCATGTAAAAGTACATAATCAATCAAGTGAGAAGGCAATGTCATTAAAGAAACGGAAAGACTGATTGAACGTAGGATGGAACAGCTTCCCCAACGTGTATGCGTGTTCCTTACTCTTACACTCGTAAATGAAAATCCATATTGAAGAGCCAACTGTTGCAATCGGCCTGGTAGAAAATCCTTAGCAGCCTTGCGCAGTTGAGCCAATTCGACTGTTGACGCTTGAGGCCGTTCAGAACCTCGTTGCATCATTGTCCGAAGTCTTCGGCGATGACGATTGATAAAAGCCGGGACTTCCGCAACATCTACAAACGGCGGTACAACCGTATAGAGAACTCCGTCTTTTATCCGTATAGATAGACGTCTGATTCGCTTGTCAATATGAATCACAACCTCTCCAAATTCCGGATCCTGAATAATCATTTCCATTTATGAGCAAAGATAGTGCAAGCCGAGCGAAATGTCAAACTTGTTTGAACATTTCCGAGGCGAAGCCTATCTTCGATGCGCAGCAGCAAATAAGTGCAAGTTGAGGGCAGAACAAAATGAACTTGTTCATTTTTTATGCTGAGACGCAGCCTATCTTCGATTCCCCGAATCAAAATAGTGCAAGCCGAGCGAAATGTCAAACTTGTTTTTAGAAACGAAACCTATTTTCGATTCATTAGAATCAAAGATAGCAGAATAATGTGTAATTTTGCAGAACGAAAAAAGACAAACAAATAAAAACATATTATGAGTAAAAAAGCTATCCTCTTAATCTGCGATGGTTGGGGCATCGGAGATCACAAAAAGGACGATGTAATTTTCAGTACTCCAACACCATATTGGGATTATCTTCAGAAAACTTACGTTAATTCACAACTTCAGGCTTCTGGAGAGAATGTTGGTCTTCCAGACGGTCAAATGGGAAATTCAGAAGTCGGACATCTTAACATCGGTGCCGGACGAATTGTATATCAGGACTTGGTAAAAATCAACAGAGCTTGCAGAAGCGGCAGCATCTTGAAAAATCCGGAAATCATCAGTGCTTACAGTTATGCCAAAGAAAACAATAAACAAATCCATTTTATGGGACTTGTCAGCGACGGCGGCGTTCACAGTTCATTGGAACATCTGATGAAACTCTGCGACATTGCTAAAGAATACGGTATTACAAAACATTTCGTTCATTGTTTCATGGACGGACGTGACACTGACCCGAAGAGTGGAAAAGGTTTCATCGAACAAGTTGAAAATCACCTGAAAACTACCGGAGGCAAGATTGCAAGCATCATTGGTCGTTACTACGCAATGGACCGTGATAAACGTTGGAACCGCATTAAAGAAGCTTATGATTTGCTGGTCGCAGGCAAAGGACACGAAAGTGAAAACATGCCAGAAGCAATGGATGAATCATACAACGAAGGCGTAACTGACGAATTTATCAAACCGATTGTTCACGTCGAGAACGGCAAACCGGTTGCTACAATCCAGGAAGGCGATGTAATCATTTTCTTCAATTTCCGTAACGACCGCGCTAAAGAACTGACAACAGTTCTTACGCAAACCGACATGCCGGAAGAAGGCATGAAAACCATCAAGAACCTGCAATACTATTGCATGACTCCTTATGATGCAAGCTTCAAAGGCGTGCACATTCTTTTCGATAAAGAGAATGTTGCCGATACTTTGGGTGAATATCTGTCGAGACAAGGCAAACTGCAACTTCACATTGCTGAGACCGAAAAATATGCTCATGTCACATTTTTCTTTAACGGCGGACGCGAAGCTCCATTCGAGAATGAAGACAGGATTCTGGTTCCGTCACCAAAAGTTGCCACTTACGATCTCAAGCCAGAGATGAGCGCTTTCGGCGTTATGTCGAAACTTGTTGATGCAATCGGCACTCAGAAATACGATTTCATCGTTTGCAACTATGCTAACGGCGATATGGTCGGACATACAGGCGTTTACGATGCGATTGAGAAAGCTGTAGTCACAATCGACGCTGTGCTTCACTCAACAGTTGAAGCTGCAAGAGCTGCAGGCTACGAACTGATTATCATTGCTGACCATGGAAATGCCGACCACGCAGTTAATGCCGACGGAACTCCGAACACAGCTCACTCATTGAATCCGGTTCCATTCATCTATGTCACTGAAAACAAAGAGGCAAAGGTTGAAAATGGAATTCTGGCAGATGTTGCTCCATCCATTCTTCACATAATGGGTCTTCCGCAACCTGAAGATATGACAGGCAAAAACCTCATTCATTAAATCGCTTTGTTTGCGATAGGAAAAGTACTGGTAAGCTCAGAAGTACTTGAGCGCAGCTTCCTCTGCGATTTGAAATATTGCGGAGGAGCCTGTTGCATTGAAGGCGATTCTGGAGCTCCATTGTTGAAGTCTGAAATCGAAGAACTCAAACGAGCACTTCCTGTCGTTTGGAACGATTTATCTGCTGCAGCAAAAGAAATAATCAATAAGAAAGGTGTCGCCTGCATCGACCAGGAAGGAGAAATCGTCACGAACATTGTCAAAGGTCGTGATTGCATCTTCACGAACTACACTCCTGACGGCATCTGTCTTTGTGCAATAGAAAAAGCTTGGCATGAAGGGAAACTTTCCTTTAGGAAACCCGTTTCATGCCATCTTTATCCTTTGCGCGTCAAAGATTACGGAACTTATTTCACGCTCAATTATGACAGATGGAAGATTTGCCGAATTGCTGAAACAATCGGCAGAAACAGAGACATTCGTCTGTATCAGTTTTTGAAAGAACCTTTAATCAGACGTTTCGGCGAAAATTGGTACAAAGAACTTGAGCTTACCGCTCAAGAGTGGGAAAAACAGAAAGCGAAATAATACTGCATTCATCTTTAAGAAAAGACTCGATATGCCGACGTTTTTTCTCTTCAAGAATTTCATTTATAGCAATTAATATTCCCGTTTCCTCGACTTCTCCGAATTCATGATTGATGGCTGTTCCGAACACACGCATCATCGGAGAAAGATTCATATAAGCATTCACTAAAGGCGGAACATTGATTCCGAACTTCCTGACTTCCTGATTGAGGACACGATAATTGTCGCGAAAATTATCGAAATGGAAAAGCTGCTCCATCTTCTCAATGTCCGGATTCGTCTGCAAAGGATAAATCGGCGTAATAAGCTGTTCCTTATCCGGAAAATGCTTATTGAGAAAATAAAGAATCAAATCACGTGCAACAGGATTGTATGTATTGTACATCGTAACTTTCCCAAAATAATAACGCAACGAAGGGTCGATGACTGAAAGCGCGCCTAAACCGTCCCAAAGATTGTCGAGCACAAACATGCCTCTCGGGTTAGCGCGTGTAAACTGATATTCAAGCGTGACGAAAGAACGGCCCAGCTCAACAGTACTTGACAGATATTCCTTGATGAATTTATCTGAGAATCTGAACAAATGAGCTGTCGCCAAATCAGGAATGCCATTGCCGTCGAACTTCACATCTTTGCCGCAAAGGAAACGATATCCGCCCAAAATCTTCTCATCTTCAGGACTCCACAAAACTAGTTGGCGATAAGCATTTTCCATCGTATCGAACTCGTCAATATCGACAGGATTTCCTGTTCCGCCACCATAATAACGAAAGGCAATTTCTCTGAGACGACCAATCTCCTGCATCACATTCGGAGAATCCTGAGCAGTCACAATATAAATCTCATTATGCAGCTTATTGGTTCTTCGAAGCATTTTATCTTTTGTGAGCTCAGCTTTTAGCAATTCGCTGCTGATTGGATGAATAATCTCTTGCATATCAGACATAACAACACTTATTTCTTTAAACGATAAACTTCTTCCCGAATGCGGGAAGCCCAAACTTCGGGTGTGTAACTATGGTCGAAAGTCTGCCACGGAATAGGCTTTCCAAAGGTAATCTGAAAAGTCTTGTGTTTGCTTTTGAACATTTCGTTCGGCAGATAAGCTAATTCATAATTGATTTTAATTCCAAGCTTTTTGCGCAGATTGGCTATTCTATAAAAGAACATCGAATTCTTTCCGTCAAAAAACAATGGAACCACGTCTCTTTGATACTGTACCGCTTTTGTAATGAAAGACTTTTTCCAATCCAAGTCCTGAACCTTACCATGAACCAAACGTGAACAAAGTCCCGCCGGAAAGGTCAGAATCTGATTGTCGGAAGCAAAAGCCTCTTCAATGACCTGAGTATAATGCCTTCCTTGTTCGCCGAACTTATTCACCGGCAGAAAAATTGTTCGGAGGTTCGGAATGGCCAACAGAAAATCATTTACCAAAAAACGGATGGCTGAATTGAATCGTTCTCCAATGACGGCCGACAGACAAATGCCGTCAAGTCCGCCAAGCGGATGATTCGACACGAAGATAAGTCTTCGGTCGGAAGGAATATTATCCTCACCCGAAAGCTGAAGATTCAAATCGAAATAACCGATGAGTTTCTGCATGAAAGGAACTCCTTCAAACCCTTTGTATCGGTGAAGGATGTCATTCAGCTCGTCCTGATGAATGATGTGGACAAGATAATGAATCAGCCAAGAAGGAGCACGACGGACAAAGCCGGGCGCTTTCTTTTCCAAGACTTTTTTCAAATCAATCTGAACAGCTGCTTCCTCAGACATAACCATTTCATGTAGCTAATTAACTACAAAGGTAGCTTTATTATTTAAATTATTACTTTTTTGCCGACAAAGTTTGTTCCATAAAGGCCTAAGAGCTTCTATCTGCATTCCTCAACCGCGGAAAATAGGTTCTCTTGAATTAAAGACGTTTTCCCAGGAGTCGAAAACAGATAATCCCGAGATTATATCCATTTCCCACTGGGAGGAATATATTCAACTGGAGTAAATGTCGTATTCCCAAGCGGGAAATACACATTTGCTTCGAGTGAATGTCCCATTCCCGGCAGGAGAAGTACTTTCACTACAAGAAAATATAGTTCCCCCAATTGGGAGAAGAACATTTACTCGAGATTATCTTGTTTCCCCAGTCGGGAACAGGACTTTTACCTCAAGTAAAGATACTTCGCCCGCACTGCAATAATTCGTCGCTTAAAGAATACCTCTATTTTTGATAGTCTAACATCTGTTTTTGATTTTAAACCTCATCAAATCTATGTTCTGCGAATAGGCGAGGCATTTTCAAGTATGAAAATCATGCGATTCAGACAGAAGTTAAACAAATGACCTACAATCCGATACAAAAGAATAGGCTTAACGAGAAAAAAACTTTTGTTCAAAATGCGAAAAGTGACGAAAAACATATCCGAAGTCTTCCGGTAACTTGAACAAAAAATTTTCCAGCCTTGAAAGGTATAAAAAGTTGTGTGTTTGAGGTAATAGCAAACAAATATCAACTTTTTGTTGAAAAAAAATCATACATTTCTTTGTTTTTTTTTGGTAGCACAAAAAGATATTATGTAATTTTGGGGAAATATTCCGCGAAACGACGAGAATGAAAACAGAGAATAGTTTTTACCACGTTCCAGTAATGCTAAACGAAAGCTTGGATGGGTTGAATATTAACCCAAAGGGGATTTTTGTCGACGTTACTTTCGGAGGCGGCGGTCATTCTCGCGAAATACTCAAGCGTCTTGACCAATCAGGAAGACTCTATGGTTTCGATCAGGATGCAGACGCAGTCGAGAATATTCCCGACGACGAACGCTTCGTTTTTGTCCGCAGTAACTTCCGCTATCTCTATAACTTCATGCGTTATTACGACGCAGCCGGTCAAGTAAACGGTATTCTTGCAGATTTGGGTGTTTCTTGGCACCATCTGGATGATGCTACACGCGGTTTTTCATTTCGTTTCGACAGCGCGCTTGACATGCGGATGAATCAGCAGGCTTCATTGACTGCCGCAGACGTGTTGAACGGTTATTCCGAAGAAGAAATTTCAAATATTTTCACCCAATATGGTGAACTGCGTAATGCACGCCGACTAGCATCGGCCATTCTCAAAGCACGCGCAGAAAAGCCTATCGCGACTGTCGGAGACTTGCTTGAAATAGTCAAGCCTTTCGAGGGTTTCGACAAAGAGAAAAAGTTCCTCGCACAAGTGTTCCAAGCGCTTCGCATCGAAGTGAACGACGAAATGAGTGCACTCCGCGACATGCTTCGGCAAACCATGCAAGTGCTGGCTCCGGGCGGACGTTTAGTCGTCATCACCTATCATTCTCTCGAAGACCGTATTGTAAAAGATTTTATGAAAACCGGCAATTTCAGCGGTGAAATCGTGAAGGATTTCTACGGCAACATTGAACGGCCTTTCCGATTGATAAACAACAAAGTGATTGTCCCTACTGAAGAAGAGATAAACATCAATCCAAGAGCAAGAAGTGCCAAATTGCGGATTGCAGAAAAGGACAACGTTGAAATTTGAAGCAAATGGATAAAGAACAAAACACGACTAACGAAACGAAGAAAAACAACTCTTCTAACAACAAGAAAAAGCAAAGAAAAATTTCTCTACTTTACGTTTTAGGCGGAGGCATTCTAACAGAAGATTTCATCTTAAAACATACAAGAATGATTATCTTTGTTGCTGTGCTGATTTTCTTTTTCATTGCCAATCGCTATACATGTTTGATGAAATTGCGTGAAATAGATAAACTTGAGCAGAAACTTCGTGACGCACGTTTCGAAGCGCTTTCTATTTCAACGGAACTCACGAGTAACAGCAGACAATCACAAGTTGAACTGTTGATAAAAGAACAAGGGCTGGATTTGCAGACTGCAAAAAATCCTCCTTACGAATTGTACAAATAAAATGGCAACAGAGAATAAAGAACAAGATAAAGCACCTGTCAATGATAGCTATAGCAACAGAATATTCTTCTGTTACTTTGTCGTAGCAATCATTCTTGGTCTCGTCGCTGCCGCCATTTTATTCAAAGCGGCCAAGACTGACTTTATCCAAAGGGACACATGGATAAAACTTTCAGAGCAGCAGCGCCGACCGAACAGAATCATTGAGCCAAGTCGAGGCAACATATACTCGGCTGACGGCAAACTGATGGCTACCAGCGTTCCGAATTTCTACACTTACATCGATTTTAAAGCCGACGGATTCAGCGTCGATACATTCAAGCATTCGCGCCGGAACGGCATCGATTCCCTTGCCATTTGCCTATCACGCAAGTTCGGCGACCGGACTGCCAGCGGCTATAGATCATACTTACTCAGTGGATTGAATGCAAAAAAACGCAGCCGTCAATTTCCGCTTATTAAAGGTCGCATCTCCTATTCGGACTTGAAGCAATTGAAGACCTTCCCGTTCCTCAGACTCGACCGTAACAAAAGCGGTTTCTACACGAAAGAAATGGTTCGCCGCCAGAAACCTTTCGGTTCGTTGGCATCACGTACCATTGGCGATATTTATGGAGAAGTGAATGAGAAGACCGGACTGACAAAAGGCAAGAACGGATTGGAGCTTCAATACGATTCTCTTTTGAGAGGCATTCCAGGCGTCAGCTCTGTCAGACGAATCGGCGGCGGTTGGACCAATGTCGTCGAGCAGGAACCTGTCGACGGAATGGATATTCGTACTACTATCGATATAAACATTCAGGATATAACCGAGAAATCGTTGCTTGACAAGCTGGTTGAAATCGACGCAGCGTCAGGAACAGCGGTCGTTATGGAAGTCAAGACCGGCGAGATAAAGGCCATCACCAACATGGCACGAATTAATCCTGGAGTTTATGCAGAGACAAAGAATCATGCTGTCGCCGACGAGACTGAACCAGGTTCAACATTCAAGGTTGCCAGTATTATGGTTGCCCTTGACGACGGTCTTTGCCGTCCGTCAGACAAAGTTGATACCGGCAACGGAATCTTCATGTACAAAGGCGCACGCATGACCGACCATAATGCCAACAAAGGCGGTTATCACGAAATCACAGTCGAACAGGCAATTTGGTATTCGTCAAACATTGGCGTTGCCAAAACCATATTGAAAGCATACAGCAACAATCCTGCAAAATATGCCCGCGGTCTTTACAGAATCGGTATGAATGCCAATCTGAGAGTTGAGATTCCAGGCGCAGGACGAGCCAGAATCCGTATGCCGAACGACAAGCGCAATCCTTGGTCTAAGACGACTTTGCCTTGGATGTCATTCGGTTATGAAACTCAGATTCCGCCAATCAACACATTGGCATTCTACAATGCCATTGCAAACAATGGAACGATGATGCGTCCGCTCTTCACGAAAGAGATTCTTAAAAACGGGAAAGTCATACAAGAATTCAAGCCGGAAGTTGTCATTCAGAAAATATGCAGAGACACGACGTTGACGCTTATCAAAGGGATGCTTTTAGGTGTTGTGGAAAAAGGTACCGGAAAACCGGCACACTCAGATGTTATCCGCATTGCCGGTAAAACCGGAACGGCACAGATTGCTGCCGGCGGCGTTTATCGTACGGCCGGCCATCAAGTTGCCTTCTGCGGTTACTTTCCTGCTGACGACCCGAAATATACATGCGTCTGCGTCATCCGCCAGCCTGCCATCGGTTATCCTTCAGGAGGAACAATGTCGGGAGCTGTAGTCAAAGCAATTGCGGAAAAAATCTTTGCCAGCCACATCTCCTACGATGTTAGAAATATGCCGGAAGATTCTCTGATTATAAGGATGCCTTCTCCAAAAGTTGGAAAGAAAAAGGTGACAGAAGATATCCTGGACAAAATGCAGATTACTGCAGACATAAATAATGCAAGAACAAATTGGGTCATAGCACGACCCGACTCAGGAATGCATAAGGTTGTTTTCCAAGATTTGACTCTGATAAAAGGGCTTGTTCCGGCCGTACTCGGAATGGGTGCAAAAGATGCTGTTTATCTCCTTGAAAAAGTCGGTTTGCGTGTGTCACTTGCTGGTTACGGCCGCGTCACCAAACAATCTATCACTCCAGGAGCCAGGGTTACGAGAGGACAAACAATATTATTGAATTTGAACTGAATATAAAATATGGAACTAAAAAAACTAATCCGCTCATCTGAGGTTTTAAGTACCGTTGGCGATACTTCGATTGAAATCGCCGGAATACAAAGCGACTCGCGAGAAATCAAAAAGAATTACTTGTTTGTTGCTGTACGCGGCACGGAAGTGGACGGACATACTTTTATTAAAAATGCCGTTGAGAACGGAGCTTCAGCAATCATCTGTGAAGAAATCCCTCAATTTGTAGATTCGACAGGCATTGTTCAGAGAGGGAACCCGACATTTATCCGCGTCAAGGATTCTGCTCTTGCTTTGGGAAAGGTTCTTTCAGAATGGTACGACAACCCTTCAGAGAAGCTGACGCTTGTCGGTGTAACCGGAACGAATGGAAAAACGACCATTGCAACGCTTCTTTATAATATGTTCAGAAGCCTGGGATACAAAGTCGGACTTCTTTCTACTGTCTGCAATTACATTGATGGAGAAGCTTTTCCAGCCAATCATACGACACCTGATCCTATTTCGCTGCACAATCTGATGGCTCGCATGGTGGAAGCCGGTTGTCAATATGCTTTCATGGAAGTGAGTTCGCACGCCATTGCACAAGAACGCATCAGCGGCCTTTCGTTCAACGGCGGAATCTTCACGAACCTAACCCGCGACCATCTTGATTACCATAAAACAGTCGAGAATTACCTGAAAGCCAAGAAGAAATTCTTTGACGACCTGCCTGCCGATGCTTTTGCAATCACAAACGCAGACGACAAGAACGGACTGGTGATGTTGCAGAACACCAAAGCGAAGAAGTTGACTTATTCTCTTCAGACTTTGGCTGATTTCAAAGGGAAGATTTTGGAATCGCATTTCAATGGAACAGATATGCTCATCAATGGAAAGGAAGTCAGCGTGCAGTTCGTTGGCAGATTCAATGCCTACAATCTTTTAGCCGTTTATGGAGCTTCCGTAACACTTGGCGTTGAACCTGACGACGCACTTCGGATATTGAGTACTTTGCACTCGGTTGCGGGACGTTTCCAACATATTCCTTCTCCATTAGGATATACGGCAATTGTCGATTATGCGCACACACCTGACGCTCTAGTCAATGTGCTGAATACTATTCACGAAATACTCAATAAAAAAGGCCGCGTCATAACAGTCGTTGGGTGCGGAGGCAATCGTGACAAAGGGAAACGCCCGATAATGGCCAAAGAATCGTCACGGCTCAGCGACCAGCTGATTCTGACTTCAGACAATCCTCGGTTCGAAGAACCAGACGATATTTTAAAAGACATGATTGCAGGACTTACTCCTGAAGATATGAGACATACGCTCTGCATAACGGACAGAACACAAGCCATTCGCACTGCAACGACGATTGCTCAAAAAGGAGACGTGATTCTTGTGGCAGGAAAAGGACATGAAGATTATCAAGAAATCAAAGGCGTTAAGCATCATTTTGACGACCGAGAGATTCTGAGAGAGATTTTTGCAACTCAAAAACAAGATTCATAATGCTGTACGACCTGTTTAATTATCTCGACCAACTCAACTTCCCCGGAGCGGGAATGTTCAGATACATTTCCTTCCGTTCAGGATTTGCATTGATTTTGTCGCTATTCATTTCGACCACAATCGGCCGAAGAATCATCGATATGCTGCAACATCATCAAATTGGCGAAACCATCAGGAATCTTGGCCTTGAAGGACAAATGTCAAAAAAAGGCACTCCGACAATGGGCGGAGTTATCATTATCATTGCGATTCTGATTCCTGTGCTTTTGTGTGCCCGACTCAACAATATTTATGTTTGGCTGATGATTGTCACAACCGTTTGGCTTGGAACACTCGGCTTTGCCGACGACTATATCAAGGTTTTCCACAAGCATAAAGAAGGAATGCATGGGAAATTCAAGATTATCGCTCAAATCGGACTCGGATTTATTGTCGGATTTGTGCTTTATCTGAGTCCCAATGTCGTTATCAAAGAGAATGTCGAGATTCGCCATGATAACGTGATTGAGGATGTTCGTTTTCATACAGTTGAGAAGAAATCCACAAAGACAACCATTCCGTTCGTAAAGAACAACAACTTCGATTATGCACAACTTGTAAGTTGGGCAGGCAAATACAAGGAAGATGCCGCTTGGATTCTGTTCGTCCTGATGACGATTTTCGTTGTAACAGCTGTTTCAAACTGTGCAAATCTGACAGACGGACTTGATGGACTTACTGCCGGAAGTTCGGCAATCATAGGAGTCGCGCTAGGCATTCTTGCGTACATGTCGTCGCACTTCGAGTTTGCCTCATTCCTCAACATCATGTTCATTCCAGGCGCCGAGGAATTAGTGGTCTTTGCCGCGGCATTTGTCGGGGCGACTATCGGCTTTCTCTGGTACAATTCATTTCCGGCGCAAGTGTTCATGGGCGATACAGGAAGCTTGACCCTCGGTGGAATCATCGCCGTCTTTGCCATCATCATCCGCAAAGAACTTCTTATTCCAATTCTCTGTGGCGTATTTTTGGCAGAAGGCTTATCTGTAATCATACAGGTTTTCTATTTCAAACTCACAAAGAAACGTTTTGGTGAAGGAAGACGAATCTTTAAGATGACTCCATTGCATCATCATTTCCAAATCGAAGGGAATGAGATGAAAGCCGCCATCACAAAGCCGTTCAGCGCCGTTCCGGAATCGAAGATTGTAGTGCGTTTCTGGCTGATTGGAATCATTCTTGCAGTAGTGACAATTGTGACATTAAAGATGAGATAATAACCAACAATAATATAATTAAGAACAAAGTGAAGAAAATTGTAGTTTTAGGAGCTGGAGAAAGCGGCACAGGAGCCGCAATCCTTGCAAAGGCAAAAGGATTGGAAATCTTTCTGTCCGATTCTTCTGAAATCAAAGCTCAATACAAAGAAATGCTGGATTCCCATGGAATAGAATATGAAGAGAAACATCATTCTGAAGACAAAATCCTTCAGGCTGATGAAATAATCAAAAGTCCCGGCATTCCGGAAAAGGCGCCGATTATTCAGAAAGTTCATGAGAAAAATATCCCTGTTATTTCTGAAATCGAATTTGCCGGACGATATACCAATTCCAAGATGATTTGCATTACGGGAAGCAACGGGAAAACAACTACCACTCTTTTGACACATCATATCCTGACACATGCAGGAATAGACGCCGGACTTGCAGGGAATGTTGGAAACAGCCTTGCCTTACAAGTGGCCGAATCTCCACATCCTGTATATGTCATAGAATTAAGCAGTTTCCAACTTGATAATATGTATGATTTCCGTGCTGATATTGCAATCATTTTGAATATCACGCCCGATCATCTAGACCGCTATGACCACGAGATGCAGAATTATGTCGACGCCAAGTTCCGCATACTGCAGAATCAGACGGCAAAAGATGCCTTCATCTATTGGAACGACGACCCGATTGTCGCTCACGAAATTGAGAAACGCAATCCGTCAGCTACACTTTATCCTTTCGCTGAGAGATATAAAGAAGGGCTGAAGGGTTATTCCAAAAACGGACAATTGATTATCGAGACTCCAAATGGCACATTTACCATGGAAAGGGATAAGTTATCGTTACCAGGACTTCATAATCTCTATAATTCGTTTTCTGCAGCTATCACAGCAAAACTGATGAATGTCAGCAATGCCGAAATTCAGAAATCTTTGAGCGATTTTGCCGGAGTGGAACACAGAATAGAAAAAGTGTTGCGCATCAGAGGCGTCGATTATATCAACGATTCAAAAGCAACAAACGTAAACTCTTGCTGGTACGCTCTTCAGAGCATGACAACACCTGTTGTTCTCATCCTCGGAGGAACCGATAAGGGCAACGACTATTCGGAAATAGAAGAACTTGTTCTCAAAAAGGTTCATGCATTGATTTTCCTTGGCGTTGATAATGCAAAACTGCATGCTTTCTTCGACGGGAAAGTTCCGGCCATAGAAGATGCAAGGTCAATGGAAGAAGCTGTACAAAAGGCTTATAAACTGTCAGTCAATGGCGATACCGTACTGCTTTCTCCTTGCTGTGCAAGTTTCGACCTGTTTAAGAACTACGAAGACCGCGGAGAGCAATTCAAGGCTTGCGTTCATAACTTATAAAAACAAAGGAAATGGATCTGGCGAATAAACTGTTTAAAGGCGACCGAGTAATATGGATCATATTCATGATGCTCTGTATCTTCTCTATCATAGAAGTTTTCAGTGCAACCAGTACGATTGCATATAGAAGCGCGAATCATTGGTCACCTATAATTCGCCATGCTACCTTTTTATTTGGAGGATTTATGATTGTGCTTGTGATGCACAACATCCCGTACAAATACTTTGTCACGCTGAACATACTGATGCCTATCGCATTGCTGCTGCTTATTCTAACGCCTCTCATCGGTGTCACAGCCAATGATGCACATCGCTGGATTGAAATCGGCGGCATTCAGTTCCAACCTTCAGAAATTGCGAAATTGGGATGTATTATCTACATCGCAACAATTCTAAGCCGAAACGACCTGTTTTCTCCAAAGCAGAAGTTCTGGTGGATAACTATCGGCGTCAGCATTCCATGCTTGTTCATTTTCAAAGATAACATTTCAACTGCGTTATTGCTCTTCGGTGTATGCTTTGTCTTGATGTTCATAGGACAAGTTCCAATAAAGAGCCTTATCTGTTTGCTCTTAGGAGGAATTCTCGCCGGCGTTTTAGCTGTCGCTTTGCTGAAAGTCATTCCCGAAGAATATATACCTGAAGGACGTTTGACAACTGCAAAAGCTCGTATCGACCGATATTTTAATTCCGAACACTCCGATTTTGACCAAAACGGCAATTACGTAATCAACGACGACAACTATCAAGTCGCCCACGCAAACATTGCCATTGCCAGAGGTGGAATCGTGGGACGTTTCCCTGGACATGGAGAACAACGTGACTTCTTGCCTCAAGCCTATTCCGATTTTATCTATGCAATCATCATGGAGGAACTAGGCTACGTTGGCGGTTTAATTGTCATGTTTTTGTATATTGTTCTAATGGTGCGAGTAGGAATCATAGCAAAGAAATGCAAATCTCCCTTTGCCAAGTTTCTGGTTTTAGGCAGCGGCTTGTTAATTGTCATACAAGCCTTGGCTAACATGGCTGTTGCAGTGAATCTGATTCCGGTCACCGGTCAACCTTTACCTTTGATAAGTCGAGGTGGAACATCAAATCTGATTACTTGCGTATATATTGGCATAATCTTGAGTGTAAGCAGATTCGGCGCAAATATAGGAAACGAAGATGATGCCGTTGTCGTGGAAGAAGCAGCTATCACAGATAACAATGCAGCAATTGCTGTAGAATCGGCTGGAGATGCTTCAGAAAATACAGCGGACAAAAATAAAACAGACTAAAATGAAACAGTTTAGAATTATTATCAGCGGTGGAGGAACAGGAGGTCATATATTTCCTGCTATTTCAATTGCGAACACAATTCGCAAACACTTCCCTGATACTGAAATCCTATTCGTTGGTGCAAACAACCGCATGGAGATGGAAAAGGTTCCCCAAGCAGGTTACCGGATTGTAGGTCTTCCAGTAGCAGGATTCGATCGTTCTCATCTTCTCAAGAATATTTCTGTAATTCGCCAACTGTTCAAAAGTCTTGGCTTAGCTAAAAAAACAATCTGTGATTTCCATCCCGACATTGCAGTTGGCGTTGGCGGCTATGCAAGTGGTCCGACTCTTTGGATGGCCGCATCGTTGAAGATTCCGATTCTCATCCAGGAACAGAACTCCTACGCTGGAGTGACCAATAAATTGTTGGCAAAGAAGGCTACAAAAATATGCGTCGCTTATGAAGGAATGGAACGGTTTTTCCCTGCCGACAAAATTGTTGTGACGGGAAATCCTGTTCGTGCCGATCTGGAAGAGGCGACAGGCAAAAAAGATGAAGCTCAGAAATTCTTCAATCTGTCACCGGACAAAAAAACTATACTTGTCATCGGTGGAAGTCTAGGCGCTCGGACTATCAATCAAAGCATTGAAAAAGGTTTGGACCAATTGTATGCCACAAACGATGTCCAAGTTATCTGGCAAACCGGTCGCTATTACTATAAAGATGCGACAAAATATCTCAAAGCATATCGCAATATCTCGGTTTGGTGTTCTGATTTCATCACGAGAATGGATTATGCATATTCAGCCGCTGATTTAGTCATTTCACGTGCTGGAGCAAGTTCCATCTCCGAATTGTGTCTGCTGAAGAAACCCGTGATATTAGTGCCGTCGCCCAATGTGGCCGAAGATCATCAGACAAAGAATGCACTTGCCTTAGCAGACAAGGACGCAGCAGTGATGATTGCCGACAAAGATGCTGAAACTAATCTTGTCAAAGAAGCAATCGAATTAGTGCATAATAATCAAAAACTTTTGTCCATGAGCGAAAACATTACTAAATTTGCTAAACATCAAAGTGCAGAGCAAATAGTTGATGAAATTGTTAAAATCATAAATTCAAAACAAAGTGGAAAGGAATAATATTAAATACGTATATTTTGTAGGTGCAGGTGGAATCGGCATGAGTGCTCTTATCCGATACTTCCTTTCGAAAAAGATTGGTGTCGCCGGATATGACAGAACCCCTTCGGAACTCACAAGCCAACTGATTGTCGAAGGTGTCAAGATTCATTTTGAAGACAACATTGCCATGATACCGCCGGAGTTTCTCAATCCCGAAGAAACGTTGATTGTCTATACAGCAGCTATCCCGGATTCTCACACCGAATTATCTTATTTTCGTGCGCACGGCTTTGAAGTTGTCAAACGCGCCCAAGTTCTCGGTGTCATCACAAATCCAACAAAGAGCATTTGCGTGGCTGGAACTCATGGAAAGACAACAACTTCTTCTATGATTGCACATATCTTGAAACATTCCCATTTGGATTGCTCTGCTTTCCTGGGAGGAATTTTGAAAGGATATAAAAGCAATCTGATGCTATCTAACAAAAGCGATATCACTGTTGCTGAAGCAGACGAGTTCGACCGCTCTTTTCTGTGGTTGAAGCCTTACATGGCTGTGATAACGGCTGCTGATCCCGACCATCTCGACATTTATGGAACTCCAGAAGCTTATCGTGAGGGATTCGAACAGTTCTCCGCTCTGATTCGTCCGGGAGGAACACTTCTCATCAAAAAAGGTGTTCAAATCACGCCGAGATTACAAGAGAACGTTAGACTCCTAACCTATTCAATCGATAATGGTGGCGATTTTCATGCTGACAATATAAAAGTCGGCAATGGGGAAATATCTTTCGATTTCGTCGGTCCTGATGTTAGGATTCCTGGCATTCAGTTAGGCGTTCCAGTTGGAGTGAACATTGAAAACGGAGTCGCAGCAATCGCAATTGCTTATCTTAACGGAGCAACCGAAAAAGAAATCAAGGACGGCATGGCAACTTTCCCTGGAGCAGAACGTCGTTTCGATTTCCATCTCAAAAAAGATAATATTGTTTTGATTGACGATTATGCCCATCACCCTGAAGAACTGAAAGCAAGCATTCGTTCCATTCGGCAACTATATGCAGGAAGGAAGTTGACTGGAATCTTTCAGCCTCATCTTTATACTCGGACAAGAGACTTCGCGGATGGATTCGCTGCCAGTCTTTCAGAACTAGATGAAGCCATTTTATTGGACATTTATCCTGCTCGCGAAGAACCTATTCCAGGCGTGACATCTAAAATAATCTTTGATAAAATAACGATTCAAGATAAAAAGATGACGAGCAAAGAGAAGTTGGGAGACCTTATTTCCGAAGAACTGGGCAGTCTGGACGTTGTCCTGATGGCTGGAGCCGGTGATATCGGTCTTCTTGTTGAACCTGTTAAAAAAATTCTTGAAAAAAAAGATAAACAGTGGTAAGAACAGTTTCCATAGTCACAGCAACTTTGCTGTTTTGCTACATCACACTGGCAATTTTCTTTTTGCGTGATTCCAAAGATGTAGGAAACTGCCACAATGTGCAGATTGTGGTAACCGACAGCTTAGACAAACACTTTGTTAGCGACTTGGACGTGCTTACTATGATTAAACATTCCGGTTTGAATCCAGTAAACAAGCCGATGAATCGCATCAATACTTTCAGACTGGAAAAAGCATTACTGAAAAATGAGATGATTGCTCAAGTCGCAGCTTATAAGACTCCTTCCGGGACAATAAGACTTGAAATCGCTCAAAAAATTCCTATTTTGAGAATTATAAGCCCACAAGGGAATTATTATATCGATAACTTAGGAACCACCATGCCAATCAGCACTCGCTACGTTGCTGATGTCCCGATAGCAAGCGGAAATATCGAAAAAAGATTCGCAATAACCAACTTATATAAATTTGCACTATTTTTGCAGAGTGATGATTTTTGGAATGACCAAATAGAGCAAATCTATGTCAATCAGAACAACGATGTTGAACTGATTCCACGTGTAGGAGAACAAGTTATAATGCTTGGTTCTTTCGAGAACTTTGAAGAAAAACTGGCGAATCTAAAACTCTTTTATGATCAAGCCGTTCCTAAAGTGGGATGGGACAAATATAGCATCATCAATTTAAAATATAAAGACCAAATAGTTTGTACAAAAAAATAATATTATGGCATACACAGACTTTATAGCAGCCGTTGACCTTGGCTCATCACAAATGATTGGAATCGTCGGCAGGAAATTGAGTACAGGAGTTCTCTCCATCATCGCCTCTGATTCAGAAGACTCGTCTTCTTGCATACAAAGAAGCTGCGTGTACAATGTTGAAGACACAGCTGCAAAAGTCAAACAACTAATCCTAAAACTTCAGAACAAAGTCGGCAATGACATCGAAAAAATTTATGTCGGAGTTGGAGGACAATCTCTTCACACGATTGATTTCGTCACAACAAAGGCATTAGGTCCGGAAGGTATTGTCACCGAAGCTATCATTAAAGAACTCTTTGAGGAATGCAGGAAATATAAACCGGAACTGGTGGATGTGCTTGATATAGTTTCTCCCAATTACTATTTGGATGGGAAACCTAACAAAAACCCCGTTGGAGTTTCATGCAATCGCATAGAAGCAAGATATAAACTGGTTGTTGGCCGTCCCTCATTAAAAAGGCTCTTGATTAACAGCATAACCGAACGTGCTAAAAGCAATATTGCAGGAATAGTAATTTCGCCATTGGCTTTGGCTGACGTAGTCCTTACGAATGACGAAAAAGAATTAGGGTGCGCATTAATAGATTTCGGTGCAGGAGTCACCTCTCTTTCTGTTTTCAAAGACGGATTGCTTGTCGATATGTGTGTCATACCTTTAGGTGGCAATCTGATAACACACGACATTGCTTCCTGCCTTCACATCACTGAATCTGAAGCCGAACGCATTAAAGAGAATTATGCAAGCATGAGTGTGCCAACTAATGAGAATAATGAAAAGCAAACCATAAAGGTGATGTCAGCCGACGGCTCCGAAATGCATGATGTTCAGCTATCAGAACTTAATAATATTGTGTATGCACGAGCTAAAGAGATCCTTGACAATATCTTTGCCCGTCTATCTGAAACAGAAGTTAAAGATTCTCTCGAAGCAGGAATAGTCATAACAGGAGGTGCTTCTGAACTGCAGAATCTGCAAACGACTATACAAGAAATGTCAAGAATGAAAGTGCGTCGAGGCACAATCCGCAAAGGTGTTATATACAATGATACGGTACTTGCAAACAATCCTGAGTTCGCAGTCGCAATCGGTTTACTTATGAAAGGAGATATAAACTGTGCTAAATATATTCCCATAACGGAACCAGAGCCTGAAAGACAAGCATCTCAAGACCAGCACGCTCCTGTTTCTCCTTCTGAAAGTCCTAAACAAAATCCGGAAGCGCCAGTTAAACCCAAAAAGAAAAGCTTCTTCTCCAAGTTCACAAAGGAAGTAGAAAATTTTGGTGGTGCCTTATTTGATGATAAAACAGAATCATAACAAACGAATGTAATAACAAAATTACTATGGACGACAAAATATTAAAATTCGATTATTCGACAGAAACTCCGAGAATAATTAAAGTCATAGGTGTCGGTGGTGGCGGCGGCAATGCTGTCTCACACATGTACAAAGAAGGCATACACGACGTTACATTCGTGTTGTGTAACACAGATAATCAAGCATTGATAGCATCTGATGTCCCGGTAAAGATTTTACTTGGACGAAATATCACTAAAGGTTTAGGCGCGGGGAACAAACCTGAACGCGCTACTTTGGCTGCTGAAGAAAGCAAAGAAGATATAATGAATATGCTCGGTGATGATACTAAAATGGTTTTTATCACCGCAGGAATGGGAGGCGGAACTGGAACAGGAGCTGCTCCTGTCATTGCACACATAGCAAAAGATATGGGAATTCTGACTGTAGGTATCGTAACAATACCTTTCCTCTTTGAAGGCGAACCAAAAATCATTCAAGCCTTGAGAGGAGTAGAAGAAATCAGTAAGAATGTCGATGCGCTTCTTGTCATCAACAATGAAAAAATTCGTACTATCTACACCGATTGGACAATGTCTAATGCCTTCAAAGAAGCTGATGACACTCTTACAACTGCAGCAAAAAGCATTGCGGAAATTATCACCTTGCCTGGCATCATCAATTTGGACTTCGCAGATGTGAACACAACGATGAAAAACGGTGGCGTTGCTCTAATGAGTAATGGTTTTGGAGAAGGCGAAGGCCGCGTCGAAAAAGCTATCAACCAAGCCTTGAATTCTCCCTTGCTCAACAACAATGACGTCTTTAATGCTAAAAAAATCCTTTTCAATATCTACTTCAGTGAGGAATGCGAACTAAAAATGGAAGAAATGGATTATATCCATAATTTTATGGCTCAGTTCGGCCGCGACATTGAAGTCATTTGGGGAATTGCAGTAGACAAGACTTTGGAAAAACGTGTGAAAATGACCATTCTTGCCACAGGATTTGGAATGGATGACATTCCTGAAATCGCTAAAATGCACAAGGATGACAATATCAAAAAAACGGAGCAAGAACTTCAAGAGGAAGTAAATCGCATCGAAAAAGAGAAATATGAGAAAGAACTGATAAACAAGTATTATGGCGAATCAGGGCAATCGCTTCGTCATTCAACACGTATAAAGTCAGAGGTGCTTTCTCGCGAGGAGATGGACGATGATTATCTGATTGAACTCTTAGAAAAAAATCCGACATACTCGCGCGATTCAAAAATCTTTGAGTTTGCTCGCAAGAAAATCCAAGCTAAAGAAAGTGCAGATAAGACTCCTGTCGTTCCAGAAACCGATGAAGAAAAAAGCACCCCAAACAACAAAAAGACAATTAGTTTTAAATAGAATCTTAAAAATAACATAGATGGACTTATTTGATCAAATCAGTGAAGACATTAAAAGTGCAATGAAGGCCCGCGATAAAGTGGCTTTAGAAACTTTGCGCAACATCAAAAAAAACTTCCTTGAAGCGAAAACAGCTCCGGGAGCTAATGATACCCTTAATGATCCGGATGCTTTGAAAATCCTTCAGAAGATGGTTAAACAAGGCAAGGATGCCGCTGAAATTTATATTCAGCAGAAACGTGAAGACCTCGCGGGAGAAGAGTTGGCTCAAGTCGATGTGATAGAGAGATATCTTCCTAAACAAATTTCAAGTGAAGAACTTGAGACGGCTGTAAAAGGAATAATCACTCAAGTCGGAGCTGTCGGAATGAAAGATATGGGAAAAGTAATGGGAATGGCTTCAAAAGCTTTGGCTGGAAAAGCTGAAGGAAAAGCCATCTCTGATGCAGTAAAAAAGCTATTGAATAAATGATCACTTTTACTTGTTGCCTAATAGCACTTGTATTAGGCTATTTTTTCTATGGACGCTTTACTGAGCGGATTTTTGGTATTGAGCCGGATCGTGAAACTCCGGCTTATTCATTAAAAGATGATGTGGATTATATCCCTATGCCAACATGGAAAGTCTATATGATCCAATTTCTTAACATCGCTGGAACAGGACCGATTTTCGGTGCTATCATGGGTGCTTTGTTCGGCAGTTCTTCTTACTTGTGGATTGTTTTCGGTTGTATCTTTGCCGGAGCCGTTCACGATTACATGTGCGGAATGTTGTCTCTCCGCAATGGCGGCGAAAGCCTTCCTGAACTGATTGGCCGTTATTTAGGTCAAAACACGAAGAAGGTTATGTTGGCTTTTAGTATCATTCTGTTATTGCTGGTCGGTTCGGTATTTGTGTTTAGTCCAGCTATTTTGTTGGCAAACATGACTCCGCCGTCGATGGGAACTATGTTTTGGATAATTGTGGTTTTCGCGTATTATATTTTAGCGACTCTGCTTCCCATCGATAAAATTATTGGCAAAATCTATCCTTTATTCGCTTTTGCTCTGCTTTTTATGGCCGTGGGATTGATTGTGATGCTTTATGTCAACCATCCCGCGCTTCCTGAAATCTGGCAAGGAATTTCCAATGAGCACGCAGATCCAGCTAATAATCCGATTTTCCCATGTCTTTTTATTACTATTGCATGTGGAGCTTTATCAGGATTTCACGGTACCCAAAGTCCCTTGATGTCTCGTTGCATCAAAAATGAACGAGAAGGAAAAAAAGTTTTTTATGGAGCAATGATTACTGAAGGAATTGTTGCATTAATCTGGGCTGCTGTTTCAGCATATCTGTTCCATGACAATGCCGACAATCGCCTTCTTTCAGCACCTGAAGTTGTCTACAAAATCACTCACGATTGGATGGGAACTTTAGGTAGTATTTTAGCTATCTTAGGTGTGATTGCAGCTCCGATAACTTCCGGCGACACAGCTTTCCGCTCCGCCCGACTGATTATCGCAGATTTCTTCCATATCAAACAAAATCGCATTGGTAAAAGACTTATAATATGCATTCCTCTTTTCCTCGTTTCCATCTTATTGTTATGGTACGATGAGAAAGATGCTAATGGTTTCAATACAATATGGAACTATTTCGGATGGGCAAATCAGACACTTGCTGTATTCACTCTATGGGCAATCACTTCATTTCTGACACGGGAAAAGAAGCTTTATTGGATTTCGCTGATTCCCGCTCTCTTTATGACAATGGTTTGCACAACCTATATCTTTGAATCAGAACAAGGGTTACACCTTTCCGCAGCTGTTGCACAACTCATCGGAGCTGTTGTAACAATATCCATACTTGTTTATTACATTGTGTGGAAGAGAGGTCTCAACAATGTAAAGATTGCTCAATAATAGCACTGTTTTTAATCCAAAAAAAGAGGATGCACCGTTTGGCACATCCTCTTTTTTTATCAACTTTTACTTATTAAATTAAAGTTCTTGGATACCTTCGAGGCGAGCATTTTCTGTTCCTGAAGGAGTAATCAATTTGTAGCCTTTGCCATGAATATTGATGATTTCGATACGAGGATCAGCCTTCAGCAATTTACGAAGTTTCGTGATATATACATCCATGCTGCGAGCATTGAAATAGTTATCGTCCACCCAAATTGTCTTCAAAGCATAATTGCGTTCCAAAATATCATTTGCATGTGAGCAAAGCAGACCAAGCAATTCGCACTCTTTTGTTGTAAGCTTTGTAACTTCGTCATTGTCGGTTGTCAAAGTTTGTTTTTGTGTGTCGAACACGAACTTGCCCAAGCGGTAGAAAGGAATATCCTTAACCTTGCGACCTTTAACCCGGCGAATAATAGCTTCAATACGAAGCAGCAATTCTTCCATGCTAAATGGTTTCGTCAGATAATCGTCAGCGCCGGCCTTGAAACCTGCCAAAACATCTTCCTTCAGTGTTTTTGCTGTCAGGAAAACAACTGGCATGTCAGGATAAATGCTGCGGATTTCACGTGCGAGTGTAAAGCCGTCTTTTTTAGGCATCATAATATCCAAGATACAAATATCATATCTACTCTTGGTGAAGTTTTTATAGCCCTCTTCTCCGTTAGGAAAGAGATCTGTTTCATAACCCTTTGCCTGAAGATATTCTCTTAACAGAGTACCCAGGTTCTCATCATCTTCGCAGAAGAAAATCTTAATTTTTTCGTCCATAATTTTATTCTTTTATAAGAGGTAAAGTAATAATAAATTTCGTTCCGTCATAACCGCTTCCGCTTTCAGCCCGGATATTTCCTTGGTGATCCTCGACAATTTTCCGAACATAAGCAAGTCCAAGGCCAAACCCTTTTACATCATGAACATTGCCCGTCGGCACTCTATAGAATCGGTCAAATACTCGTTTTAAATATTCTTTTTTGATTCCAATGCCATTATCCTCAATGGAAATCACCAATTTGCCATTTTCATTCCATGTTCTTGCCATCAGCTTGAGCGGAACTTCAGGACGGCGATATTTGACTGCATTATCGAGAAGATTGAAGAAAACATTCGTTATATGCATTTCGTCTGCATAGATAGATGCATCTTTCGCCTTCAAATCGGTTCCGATCGTTCCGCCATATTTTTGCACTTTCAATTCGAATGTGCTGCATACATTGCTCAGCAAACTGTTCGCATCAAATTCTTTCAATTTAAAAGCAGTCTTCTGCCGTTCGAAGAGCGACATCTGAAGCACTTTTTCGACCAAGAAGCCCAATCGCTTTGTTTCGTCATTGATTACTGTCGACAGATGTTTAAAGACCTCCGTATTCTTCACAATATCTGTATCTTTAAGCATCTGAGCTGCGAGAGAGATAGTCGAAACCGGAGTCTTGAGCTCATGCGTCATATTGTTAATCAAGTCATTCTTCATCTTTGACAATTTCTTCTGACGGAAGATAATATAGATTGTAAAGACAAAAGTAACCAGCAGAATCACCGAGAAGATAATCGAAGGTACAATAAAAGTCACTGAACTTGAAATGTAATCGCTCTTTGTCGGGAAGAATACGCGCAAATAATTCTGTCTTGAAGGCGGGTCATTCGGAAAAAGGACTTGAGTGACGACATCAACCGATTTTGGAATATCTCCACTTTGATAAACGGAATTTCCGTCTTTATTGATTACAGAGAATATAAACGGCAGATTCAATCCGTTGTTCAAGAATTCCGTCTTCATATAGTTATTCAAATCCTTGAAATCGACTCTTTCTTCGATTGGTTTGAGATTCGCTGTATAAAGGATTCCCAGAATCACCTCCTCCATCAATCCGCTCTGATATTGATACCTTCGCTTGAGCGTTTTCTGCAAGTCTTTTGAAGTATTGACAATGCTATTAGCCCCGTTGTTGGTATTCAATTTCGGCAAGGTCTCCACAGAACTTGTAATCATGTGTTTACCTAATTCGACATACTTGACAGTATCTTTATCAGAAATTGAGAACTGATACAATTTTTTCGATACTATTTGAGTAACCGTATTCGAGACACCAGTTTGGCTATTCTGATACAAATAATTCCCATTATCCTCACGGCTCAAGTCATCTTCAAGATACTTGCGCGTCTCATCAAGCTCCAAATTCTTTGAAACTTGTTGAAGACTGCGTTTCACCGTTTCATTAAATTGCTCACTACTTTTTCTGAGAATGATGCTAACATACTTCACCTGCAGAAAAAGAAGTCCGCCAAAGGCGAACGCCATAACCACAGCTAATAACCAAATAGTAGATTTACGCATCTCTTTTCATTGTTCATTTTAACATTGCAAATAACGGACTAAAAACGGGAATAATTGCATAAATAATGTTAATATTAGGGGATAGTTATGTTAAATTATACTTCTTAAAGAAGATTTGCCTCTTTTAAAGGCAATAAAAATGGTCAGAAACTAACAACAATCAGGGCAGTGAAGACCCGGCATTTCGATTTCGATTGTCGCATGATGGATATCATCTTTTGCCAAATCATTTTTTATGGTTTGCTTGATAGCCTCCATCTGGGAACAATCTTTAATGACGACATGAGCAGTGAGCGCGGTTTCAGTCGTGCTGAGCGCCCAGATGTGCAAGTGGTGAACATCAAGAACTCCAGGAACTGAAAGAATGCGCTGCTTGATTTCCGGAAGATTTTTACCTTCAGGCACGCCATCGAGCGAAAGCCGAATACTGTCGTGCAGCAAATCCCAAGTTGAATAAACAATGATAGCAGCAATAATCAATCCGATAATCGGGTCGATGATATATAAACCTGTATTATAAATCACGATTCCTGAAACGACAACTCCGACCGAAACCAAAGCATCCGCAGCCATATGAAGAAATGCTCCTTTCACATTCAAGTCTTTATCCTTATCCTTCATGAAGAGCCAAGCTGTCAGCGCGTTGATGATGACGCCAACGCCGGCCACAATTGCTATTGCACTCCCTTCGACAGGTTTCGGATGAAACAACTTGCCAATACTTTCAGCGACGATAATGCCGACGGCAATCAGCAAAATCATCGCATTCAAAAGAGATACTAGCACTGTGCTCTTCTTATATCCATAAGTATAACTGGAGTTCGGATGAACTTTAGCCAATCGAAAAGCAAGCATTGCCAGAATGAGGCTCGCCAAGTCGCCAAGGTTATGACTTGCATCGGAAAACAGACCGAGCGAATTTGACCAGAACGCAGCAGCACTATATTCAACAACCACAAAAATCGCATTAAGAGCAATACCCCAAAGGAAAGCCTTGTTCAAAGAACTGATTTCGTGGTGATGTTCGTGGTGCGGTTCCATTACTTTGAATTATAAGTTTATTGTTCCGAAGAACTTCGGGCAATGGAAATCGGGATTTGGCAAATCTATCGGACTCCAGCTCAAGAAATGAGGATCTTTTGTGTCGTCAGCACACTTGTAGAAATTACCGAAAATCTTTTCAGGAAGCGCTTTCGGATTGAGCCCCATAACTTCAAACGGGATAGAAATGAGAATGTTCCAAGAAAAGACGCCAAGTCTTTCGGCGAATGTTTCTTTCTTCAACGACGGGAAGCGGAGAATGCTTTTGTACTCATTCTCAGTCAAATCTTCTTTTATATCGCGTGAAAGACGGATTGAAGCCTCACTGCAACCGATGCAGTTGAACTCGAAGTTGCGGTAATGTTCATCTCCTGGAATCTGCATGAAAAATTCCACACAACTGTCGAGATGAACCGGCGAGCCATCTTTGTCATAAAGTGCTTTCAAAGAATTGCCTTCGACATTATAACGGATATAAAAACGACTCTCAGAGCGCGCCACATCGAATGAGACCTTCGGAGTATAAGGAAATTGATTCTGCCAGTCGTTGATGGCAATTCGGTCGTGACAGGCTTTTTCAGTCATTATTTCTCCAAGAGATTTCAATTCAAGTTTATCCAACTCAGGCAAAAAAGGAACTTTAAGTGTTTTCATATTTTATCCAGTAATATTAGAGAGCAATGGCAGATGAAAGACTGAAGAGAAGATAACAGACAGAATGCCGACTAATGCAATCAAAATAATTATCGAACCGACAATCTTATTGAGCAGCCAAACGCCCCTTACGTTAAACCATTTCTTTAATTTAGACACGAAGTAAGTTATTCCGAACCACCAGGCAAGAGCTCCGATAGCGATGCAGACAACTCCGCCAATCAGCATCAGCACCGAATAATTGGTCTTAACGAAGCCAAACCGCGCATAAAGACCAATATACAGAAGCACAATCAGGACATTGGTGAATGTGAGAATGAACGAAGTGATGAAATCCTGAGTCAGCGACAACTTTGCCTCATTGTTCTTCTGCAGACCTTTGACAGGATTCGATTGGAAGATATAATAACCGAAGAGAGCTATGACTATACTACCTATCATCTGAAGCAAAGCTTGATTCGTTTCGATAAAGTTTGTCACAAAACCCATGCCCAAGCAAGTGATGGATGCATAAATAATATCTGATAATGCAGCTCCGAAGCCAGTCGCCAAGCCAGCCAAGCGCCCTTTATTTAGCGTTCGCTGAATACAAAGCATACCAATGGGGCCCATTGGAGCGGAGACTAGAACTCCAATTATCAAACCTTTAATAATCAATCCGATCATTTCACACTGCCTGCAGATTCTTCTTTATCAAGCAAAGCCTGTAGTCGCGCAACAATCTCAGGATATTGTTTCGCCAGGTTTTGCTGCTCATTAATATCATTCTTTATATTAAACAACTGAGGTTCGTTATTGTTCCCCAATTCAGTATTTGTAAAGGCGCTGTATGCTGGACCTTGACTCGGTGCAATATATTTCCATTCGCCATCATAGACCGATAATGCTCCGGCCGCTTCGACCACATAACTTCTGCCTTTAGCATCTTTGCCTAAGAAGGCATCCAAGTAATTGCGGCTGTCAGGAGCCGCACTGCCTTTCAATTGTGCACCAAGCAAAGAGGCAAAAGAGGCATAAAAATCGATTTGAGAAACGAGGGCTGTCGAAACAATCCCTTTTTCAGCGCCATTAGGCCAGCTGACAATCATCGGAATGCGAGTTCCAGCCTCAAAAATACTGTATTTTCCGCCGCGGAAAGGTCCCCACGGACGATGATGCCCGAGCAGTTCGACTGCGCGGTCGGCATATCCGTCGTCCACAACAGGACCATTGTCGCTTGTCAAAATAATTAATGTATTGTCGGCGATACCGTCTTTATCAAGTGCGTCCAGCAACTGTCCGACAGTCCAATCAAACTGAAGCAAAGCATCGCCGCGCAAGCCCATTCCGCTTTTGCCGAGAAATTGTTTTGCCGGCCAGCGAGGCACATGTATATCATTCGTTCCGAAATAGAGGAAGAAAGGCTGATTCTTATGGTTGTCGATGAAGGCAATCGCTTTCGAAGTGATGTCGGAAGCAATCTCCTCATCCTTCCAGAGTGCGCTTGTTCCGCCTTTCATATAGCCAATGCGTGAAATACCATTGACAATGGCCATATCGTGACCTTGGCTAGGTTGAAGATTATAGAGAAGTTCGGGATGTTCTTTTCCTGTCGGAACGCCTGGGAAAGGAGTTGTGTAGCTGACCTCAATCGGGTCTGCCGGGTCGAGGCCGACAATGCGCTGATTCTCCACAAAGACGCAGGGAACGCGGTCAGCTGTTGCAGCCATGATATATGAATAGTCAAAACCTATGTCCTTCAATCCAGGTGTGATGAATCCGTTCCAATCCTGGGTTCCGGTCTTATCTCCAAGTCCGAGATGCCATTTCCCGACGGCTCCAGTCACATAACCGCAATCATGGAAAAGGTCAGCGACAGTCTGTTGCTCGGGACGGATAATCATTCCAGCATTTCCTGCAGCAATTCCGGTATCATTGCGACGCCATGAATAATGGCCGGTCAGCAGCGAGTAGCGTGAAGGCGTACTGGTTGCAGCGACGGCATGAGCATCAACGAATCTTACTCCACGCGCCGCAAGGCGGTCGACATTCGGTGTGCTGATAGTTTTCTCGCCATTGCAGCTCAAATCGCCGAAGCCGATATCATCAGCTAGAAGTATGATTACATTAGGGCGCTGAGGCGCTTGAGATTGCTTCTCCTGTGCCTGAAGAGCAAGCGAAGCCATCAATCCGGCTCCTATGCCTGTTATAACCGTCGTTGTCCTCATAACATAGATATCGTTTTCGTTCATTAAAAAAGACAGTGCTGACTGGGAACTGCCTTCCTCCGTTGTTAAGCACAAAGATAAACATAATTCTTGAGAAAAAGAAAGAAAGGAAGAACAACGTTGACAATGAGTAAACAAAGCGGCACTGTCTTCACCAAAAATAGCGAAAACAGTGCCGCAAATAGTTTCAAGTTTTATCTCAAGATAACCGTCACGCCTCTTGCAGCCTGAGCTCCGAAAACCATAGCCTGCTCAATGTCGGCAGTCTTCGAAGGGCCTGAAATAAACGTTCCGAAACCATAATCATTGAACTCAATCAGCTTGTAAGCCTCATGCATATTGTTCACAATTTTGTTCTTATCCAAGATAATAACCAGATATTCCGTGATGAAATAGAGCACTTTCTCCTTCACATTCTGAGGAATCCAGATTGCTCCGTTCTCAGCCACTCCAAGTTCGCCGGTGATAATCGCCAAATCGGTCCCGTTCAAGTCCTGAGGTTTTTCTACATCGTCAGGATTGCGCGTTGCGATAGTGATTTCAGGCAGATTGGAAACAATCACTTTTTCATCGGGATAGAGCGCTCGAATGACTTCGTTCAAGTCTTCGCCATCCTTCAGCACAACCGCTTTGCCGCCGACAGCTTTACTGATGTCGACAAACTGCGCGATTTTGTCGGGATATTCAATAGCACCTTCTATCTCTGCGGGCATATCAAAACGTTGTTTGATATTCCGTTTTATGTTTGCCAAGATGGAATCCTTACTGCTCATTGTTATTTCCCTTTGATTGTTGAACTTTTCCCTTTTTCCAAAGAGACGCAAACGATTCTTTGGCAAAGACCGGCATATCATGTCCGATTCCCCATGCATTCATCTTATTATATATAAGACATTTCGGGAGATGATTTACAATAGGAGCCATTTTCAGGCAGGAATCGTATAACGACGGATGTGAAAACATATATTGCATAGCTTTCGACATATTCTTCTTCATCGCATTGGCCTTATGGAACGAATCCAAATCCTGCCGCCAGCGATAAATCTGATCTGAAAGATCGACCTTTGCCGGACAGACATTGTCGCAGGAACTGCAAAGCGAGCAAGCCGAAACATTGTCAGCATATTCCTCAGGATTGCGAAGCATTCCGAGATTGATTCCGATAGGACCTGGAATGAAGTAAGTGTAAGAATAGCCTCCACTGCGCCGGTAAACCGGACAAGTATTCATACAAGCACCGCAACGCAGACATTTCAGCGTCTTCCAATGTTCTTCATTGCCGAGTATATCGCTTCGGCCGTTATCGACCAGAACAATATGCATCTCACATCCCGGACGCGCTTTGCGGAAATGCGAAGTATAAGATGTGCAAGGCTGTCCAGTCGCTGAGCGGGCTAAAAGACGCGTCAAGACGCCCATCGCCGTGTAGTTTGGAACGACTTTCTCAATACCCATCGAAACGATGTGCAACTTAGGCAGCGAAGTACTCATGTCGGCATTGCCTTCATTCGTACAGACAACGACATCACCAGTAGCTGCAACTCCGAAATTGGCGCCAGTCAAACCTGCATCGGCAGTCATGAACTCATTGCGGAGATGCAATCGTGCGGCGCGAGTCAGATAAGTCGGATCGAAGTTTCCCTTCTCAGTGTGAAGTTTTTCCTCAAACAGTTCGCCAACTCTCTGACGTTTTATATGAATTGCAGGCATGACAATATGACTGGGAGGAATCTTCATCATCTGCAAGATGCGTTCTCCGAGGTCGGTTTCGACAACGGTAACTCCATTTTGTTCAAGGAAACCGTTCAGATGAGTTTCTTCCGTGAGCATCGACTTGCTTTTGACAAGTTTCTTGGCATCGTGACTCTTAAGGATATCAAGAACTATGCGGTTATGTTCATCCCCGTCTTTAGCCCAATGGACGATGACTCCGTTGGCTTCAGCCTTGGCTGCAAACATCTCAAGATATTCGTCCAGATGAGATAAGGTATGCATCTTGACAAGGCTCGCATATTCGCGCAACGCTTCCCATTCGGGAACGGCTTTCGACATCTTGTCGCGCTTATCACGCACGAACCAGAGTGTCTCATTGTGCCATTGCTCCTCTTTCTTGTCCGCTATGAATCTAGCGGCTGCTTCTGAATGTTTTGTGCTCATAATCCAGCGGCTAAAATTTGGACAACATGAATGAACTTGACAGGAAGCTGCTGTTTCTTGGCAATTCCCTGCAGATGCATCAGACACGAGCAATCAGGTCCAGTAATATATTCCGCGCCTGTCGCCATGTGATTTTTCAGTTTATCTTCTCCCATACATATCGAAACGTCAGTTTCTTCGATAGAGAACATTCCTCCGAAGCCGCAGCATTCATCAACCTTTTCAGGCTCGTAAACTTCGACTCCTTCGACCATCGACAGCAAATCCTTGATTTTCGAATAAGCAGGGATGTTCAGCTCACTTGCCGAAGAAAGTTTAAGATGTCTGACGCCGTGACAACTGTTATGAAGACTGACTTTATGCGGGAATTTACCAGGCAGTTGCTTCACTTGAAGCACATCGTGCAGGAATTCACAGATGTCATAAATTTTCCCGGAAGACAAACACTCATGTCTGCCTTTCAGCAGGTCAGGATAATGGTCTCTGACGAACGAAACGCAGCTGACTGATGGGCCGACGATATAATCGAACTTCTCGAAAAGTTCTTCGAAATGTTCAGCTAACGGAATGGCAGCCTTTTCAAAGCCGCCATTCGCCATCGGTTGTCCGCAACATGTCTGAGGCAGCGGATAATCAACATCGACATTCAGATATTTGAGCAATTTGTAAGATGCCGTGCCCACCTCAGGGAACACGGCATCTACATAACATGGGATAAATAATCCGACTTTCATAAAATTTTATCAATACTGGGTATCGAGGTAAACAACATGTGTCTGCAAGTATTCTTCCAGACCATGTTTACCGTCAGCACCACCGATACCAGACTTGCGCCATCCTGCGTGGAATCCCTGGATTGACTCGAAGTTGTAACGATTGACGTATGTTTCGCCGAACTTCAGTTCGCGCATAAATCTGAATGCTGTATCCAAATCTTTAGTATAAATAGAAGAGGTCAGACCATATTCGCAGTCGTTGGCCATTTCGATAGCTTCGTCAATCGTATTGAATTCAACGATAGGCAATACCGGACCGAATGTTTCCTGCTGGATAATATCCATCTTCTGTGTACAATTGTCAAGCAAGGTCGGTTCAATAAAGTAGCCTTTAGCTCCAACGCGATGGCCGCCGCAAACCAACTTAGCGCCTTGATTGATAGCGTTGTCAATCTTGCCGAGAACAGTCTTCAAAGCATTAGCTTCAATCAGCGGGCCCATATCAAGATCCTTGATTTCAGAAGGATTGCCTGATTTAACCTTTGACAAGCTGTCCTGCATAATCTGCATGAATTTGTCCTTAACACTCTTGTGAACATAAACGCGTTCTGCATTGTTGCAGACCTGACCTGTATTGATGACGCGAGAGTCGATGATGCATTTGACAGCAAGTTCGAGGTCTGCATCCGGCAATACGATAGCAGGAGCTTTTCCACCGAGTTCCAAAGAAACCTTGGTGATGTTCTCAGCAGCAGCCAACATGATTTGCTGACCAGCAGCGACACTACCTGTCAAGCTGACCATTCCGACTTTCGGATTTGAAGCCAAAGCATGACCGATGACAGAGCCGCGGCCGTTAATGACGTTGATAACGCCAGCAGGCAGACCAACTTCTTCGACAATCTGAGCAAAAACGAACATATTTTCAGGAGTCAGCTGACTCGGTTTCATAACGATAGTATTTCCAGTCAACAAAGCTGGAGCAGCCTTTCTTGCAATCAGGAAGAACGGGAAGTTCCAAGGAAGGATGCCGGCTGTTACGCCAATCGGTTTCTTGAACAGGAAGATATTTTCATTTGCAGAATCACTCTGAATGATTTCACCGTCATAACGACGTGCCCAGCCGGCCATGTAATCGAAATACTCAGCTGTGACATTAACCTCGACATTTGCTAAAGCTTGTGTTTTTCCACCTTCGCGAACGATGATGTCTGTCAGTTCTTGCTCTCTTTTGCGAATGCCGTTGGCAATCTTGTTCAGGAATCTTCCGCGTTCGATTGAAGGCAGTTTCTCCCATTTCTTCTGAGCAATAAAAGCAGCTTCCACAGCAGCGGCAGCATCTTCAGGCGTTCCGTCAGGTTGGCGACTAATAACCTCTTCGGTTGAAGGGTTCAGAACGTTAATCCATTTGCCGGACGTATTCTCAACGAAACGTCCATTGATAAACATTTTTAAATCTCGCATAGCATTTAATTTATTTGTTGTGTGTTTTTATTTCATCACAAATATACGTGGTCTATTTTTAATTCGCAACAAAAGAGGGGAAAAATAAAATTACTTGTTGTTAAATTCCCAAAAGTCTTTTACGATAGCCAAGTAATGGGAGAAAACACAATCTTCACATGCAGATTAGAGGATTTATTTTTAAAAATCATATCTTCATATGCAGATTAGGGTTTCAAATTTTGGAAATGGTTTCTTCACATGCAGATTAGGGAAATAATAATTTTTGGAGTAATCTTCACATGCAGATTTGAGAAATAATATTTTTTGGTGTAATCTTCACATGCAGATTAAAGGATTTATTTTTAAAAGTCAAATCTTCATACGCAGATTAGAGAAATAATATTTTTTGGCGTAAACTTCATATGCAGATTAAAGACATTAATTTTGAAAATGAAATCTTCACGTGCAGATTAGAGAATTTAGATTTGGACCTCTAATCTGCATGCTGCGAAAAGGTCAAAGAACTATTAATCCCTTTTCCGCAGGTTGCAGGAAGAATAAAAAACTTATGGATGCCCTATTGCAAGATGTCGAAGAATGATGTATAGCCTACACTTGATTGAAACGGATTCATTTTACCCCAATTAGTGCTGATCAAAAAATTAACGCCCGTTTATCAAGTAAAAAAGATCTGCACTTTATCAGTTCGCAAGCGTTATCACTCACAATACCGATTATAATCCGTTCAATCAAAGTGTAGCCGATACATCGGTTTGAACAAAAGAATAAACCAAAATCCAGATTGCTTATTATCGGTCACAAAATTAGTCGAAGAGTTTTGGGAGGCTTTATCTACGCAACAATTCGACGTTGTCTAACCAACAAAAAACACTTTTTCCATTTATCTAATCAACAATTGTCGAATAGACAAGGTATTTTTTCCGTCATTTGAGAAAATTTTCAATATCTTTGACGCCCGAATCTAAACAAAAAACTATGATAGATAATCTATACACAGGAGCACTTTTGGTCGGATGGTCGCTGTTGTTCGTTTTTGGAGGGTATTTTCTTTTAGGCAAGATTCCGGATAAACGAATCTTCGATACTTATAAACGCTCGCGCCGAATTCTCGGTGTGGCGCTGCTGTTCTTCGGTTTGCAAGTATTTCTGCAATGGGCTTTCAATTTCAGGACCAGATCGCCGCACATAGCGGCCGCGCTCAATCTTTCCTGCTTCTATCTGGAAGGAATCCTCTTCGGAATGTCATTTACCTCACTCTTGGACAAGAATTATCTGACCAAAAAACTCTGGCGAAGAGAATTTACAAAATACGGAATATATGAAATTGTCATCTGGATCGCAGCGCTGCTGCTAAGCGGAACACCTCGCAGCGTGATGTTAGGCGCTGCGGCACTTTTCTTCTTCGTCGATGCTTCTCGAATAGCGCTTGTGTTTTTCAAAACCTATCACAAGGCTTTGCAAAAGATGCACAACTACTATTCCGACAATTTGGATGGCTTCATCCGCTGGCTGAGCAGAACAATTTATGGCATTGTGTTCTTTGGTCTGATTGCAGCTGTTCTTGCTTTTGCACCGAAACAAATAATAGCTGTCTATATGGCATTGGGCGATTTGATGTTCATCTATATATTTGTCAGTTTCCAGGATTATATAGTCAACTATGAACAAGTTGAAACAGCGACAGAAATGCCGAAAGAAGAGGCCGAAACAGAAACCATTGTCGCAAAAGGGCCAATAGAAAGCCATCTGAAACAATGGATTGACAACGAAAGCTACAAGCAATGCGGAATCAATATCGAACAGGTTGCGTTGGCCGTTGGCACAAACCGCACCTATTTGTCAGCTTATATTAATAACGTCTATAAATGCACGTTCCGCGAATGGATTGTCGGAATGCGCATTGAAAATGCCAAACAAGTTTTGTTGAACAATAAGGATATTTCAATAACCCAACTATCCGAAGATATCGGATTCGCTTCCAGCGCCCATTTCTCACGAACGTTTTCGCAACATGAAGGCGTTGCACCCACACGCTGGAGAGAAGAAAATTTCAATATTGAGAAGTGAGGAATCCAATCTTCACGTGCAAATCAGAGATTTTAGCCATTGTGCCTTTAATCCGCATGCTGCAAAGAAAAAGAATCTCAACTTTTATCCTTGAACTTCAATCTCTATCTTTCAAATCAACTGCCCTACTTCTTTCAATCGTTTCTGCAATTGAGGAATATCGACATTATGTACATCGGGAGATGCAGATCTGAAAATCTGTCCTACTGCTACACCGACAGCTTCGCCCGTCACCAACGAAGGCGGCATGACTCGCAAACTGCCGTGAGCATAAGAATCCGTCGAGATACAGCGGCCTGCCACCAAAACATTCTTAAGGCCAATCGGCGTCAGACATCTGAAAGGAATTCGGGGTCAAAACGCAGTCTCTTTACATAAAAAAAGAGAGAGATGCCATCACGGCATCTCTCTCCCCATTAATAATATTCACACAAACTTATTTATTGAATGCTGTGATAGTAATTACCCAGTCTGAGTAAGTGCCGTCTGCAGCCGTTACTCTATACGTGTTAGCTTTTGACCAGTCGCCAGGAATACCAAGCTCAGGAGCGCCGTTAAGTGGTTTGATTGTCGCAGCTGTTGAAGGTGTGACAATAATGGCCAGATTGCTGGTCGAGCATTTAGCGCGCTCTGAATCGGGAAACGCAGTGCTCGCGGCAGGCACAGTCACTACGATGCCAACAGTCTTAGCGTTTGCATCAATCGTTGCCTTATTGGTAAGGACAACAAACTTGACGATGTTCTGTCCGCTGGCATTCGACACGTCGGAACTGACGTAGCGGTAAGCGACTTGACGGACAGTCGTAATTGTGCTTGTCTCAAACAGAGGAAGTTCTTCGAGATTGCTTTTCAGACACGAGGTTGTGAACAATGCAATCAATATCAATAATAAATAACTATATCGTTTCATATTTTTACTGTTTAAATAGTTTACCATCCTTCATTCTGTGAATCGGTAATGCCACTGGCGGCACGTTTGTCGATTTGTCCTTGCGGAATCGGCATCAGATAACGTTTGACAGTGAAGTTCCTGTTCCACGCTCCTGAGCGCCAGATCTGACCGATGAAGAACTGTTTGCGGTCCTTTGAGATTTGAATTTTATGAACTGGCGTATCCAAAGCCTTGATAACAGAGCCGGCAGCAGCACCTTCGTTGGCATAACCGCCGTATTTGCCCCAGCGCAGGAAACTCCAATAAGTATCGGCTTCTTTAGCGAGATCGGCACGGCGTTCACGCATATAGTCGTTCCATGCAGTCTGTGCTGTAGAAACAGTAGCAGCAGGCAGACCTCCATGAGCTACGCGAGTCATGTTAAGATTCTTCACTGCATTTGCATAATCCTGCTTCAAAAGGTAATATTCTGCAAGATTCAAGTACATTTCACCCAGACGTGCGACAACGAAGTGATAATCGGTATTTACGTTTGCATAAACGTGTGGAGAAACATCATAGACGCCTTTTCTCCAGTAGTAGCCCGAAGAAGTTGTGTACCATGAATCCGATTGACCCGAGCGAACACCAGACCATATATTACCATGGCAGCAGAGTGTAACAAGCTCGTTTCTCAACCAATAGCAAGAATCGTAAACGATGGTTGCATAGAAGCGCTTATCACGATTATTGTACATCAGTTCGTTGATGCGAGAGCCGTCTTTAACTTTTCCGTATTTTGTAATGATCTGTCCTTTAGAATTACTTCCAAGATCTTCCTGTTCAGGTACGAAACGTGTTTCATAACCTACGCCGGTGCCTTTATAAAGTGCGCCTTTTTGAATGGAAGTTGGATTAAGCATGTCAACGCTGTTCTTAAACTGTGATGTTTCGTCCCAGTTCTTTGCCATTCCGTCATTCTGGTCGATAACAAGATATTGGTCAACCAGGTCTTGTGTCGGGAAGAACGTTCCCCAAGCCTCGAATGAACGGATTGTTGTGCTGATTTCAGGAGAGCCACCGCTTTTAAGCACTTCATTATTGCCGCAGTTAGGTACAGTTTGTTGTATTTCGTCGAAGCTTGCGCACTGGCTGTTGTCCGACAAATAATAACGTGCGAGAATAATCTCTGCATCTTTATTTCCAGCAGCGAAGAACATATTACCAAAGTTGGCGCTGAGAGAATATTTTCCGGAGTTGATAACAGCTTCAGAAGCAGTCTTCACCAGTTCCAAATAAGTATTGTCCTTTGTATATGCGTAAGCTTGGAGAGCGGCGCGACTCAGAAATGCATAAGCGGCATATTTGTTGGCGCGTCCGGGACTTGAAGTCTCAGGCATGCCTGCAGCAGCTGCTTTGAAATCGTCGATGACATATTTGTAGCTTTCAGCCACACTGGCTGTCAACGGGGTTTTGAAAGCTTCTGTATCGTCGGCAGAAAGAACTTTTGTGATTGGAACGAAACGTCCCATCCAACGAGCCTGATAAAAGAATATCAAGCCACGGAGGAAATGTCCTTCAGCGACAAGCTGAGTTTTTTCCGTCTCACTCAAGCTTGTTGAAGCTTGGCATTTTTCAATAATCATGTTGCAAGCACGGATAGCTCCGAAACGGTTGAATCCAGCCTGGTCAGTAGAAGAGGTGATTCCTGTTTCAGTCGGGAAACCGTCCAGGTTAGTCAAATCGTTGTGTGTACCGTTAGGAGAATAGCTTTCCATACGTACGTTTGATGTGTATAGTCCAACCGTACTGCCGTAAGTTCCAAGCACGAATGCGTCGGCTGTCGATTTGCTGCTGAATACCAACGCTTCGCTATATGACTCCGAAGGTGCTGTATTCATCACGTCGCAAGCCATAAATGAGAATGTGCTTATTAAACAGATTATACTGTATGATATATATTTGTTCATTGCATTATACTTTTTAGAATCCAATAGTTAAATTAACTGCATAAACACGTTCGTTCGGGTAGTCATAACGTTCTGTCGAACCGTTTTCAGGGTCAAGTCCATACTTTGTCGTTTCCGAAATTGTGAATATGTTCTGTCCGCTAAGACCGATGGAGCAGCGTTGCAGCCAAGAGATTCTCTTGAGGAGAGAATACTTCAAGTCATAGGAGATGCGGATGTCCTTCATACGCAGATAAGCACCATTGATGAGCCAAAAGTCACTCGAAAGGTTGTTATTGTTGTTGTTGATGCTTGTCTGGGAAATCAGTCGAGGGAAGCGTGCGTTCGTGTTGGTCGGTGTCCAATAGTCTTTCTGGAAGCTGTACATAGGAACAGTTCCTGACTGAGCACTTGCCATACGCAGTGTCTCGCCCAAATAGAAGTCGAACTTCGTTGCGCCCTGGAACAGAGTACTGAAAGCGAATCCCTTATATCCGAGGTTAATGTTGAAACCGTAGTTGACCAACGGGAAGCTGCCGCTGCCGACGCGACGATTGTCAGAACCGTCGATGACGCCGTCACCATTGACATCTTCATATTTGATGTCACCTGCTGTCAGATTGCTGGAGTTGATCGGTTTTGCACTGTTATAAACGTCTTGAGCGTCCTTGAAGAAACCGAGGCTGTGATACATCACACCATAGTAGTTGGTCTGCTGTGTTGTGCGTGTATAAGGATTCTTCTTTGATTCGAGCGATTCAGCCGGGTTATTTGCCCAAATCTCATTGAACTTTGTAGCATTGAATGAAACGTCGTATTTCAAATCACCGATATGGTCGCGCCAACCTAACTGAACTTCAAAACCTTCGCGGCGGTATTCACCATCGGTTTTAACCTTAGGAAGGCTCTTTCCCAGAGGATCTGTATAACCGACTACCAAAGCATCAGGTGAATAGAGGAAGCCTTTGGTTTTGTAGTAGAAATAGTCGAACGAACCGTAGAGTCTGTCACTCAAAGAAGTGAAGTCGAAGCCGACGTCTGTTTGGTCGGTTGAGAACCATGTGATATCCGGTGAAACGAGAGCTCCTTCAGAGAAAGTAGGAACGAAGGCACCATTGATGACATAGCCCTGTGAACTCAAAGAATAAGATGACATATATGCGAAACGTCCTATACTGTATGTGGAGCCAGACCAGTTGTCAAGACCGATTTGTCCGTAAGACGCACGGAGTTTCAACATATTGATAATGTTCCTATCACGCAGAGGAGCCATGAAAGCTTCGTCGCCGATTGACCAGCCTAACGAACCTGACCAGAATGTTCCCCAACGATGGTTTTTCGGGAAATTGTCCGAACCGTCGTAACGCATACTTCCTTCAGCAAAGTATCGGTTCTTGAAATTATATTTGACCTGTCCGATATAACCTTCGCGGCCGTTTTCATATTCGCTGCCCCAGTTGTCCTTTGTAGAAGCCGGGCCAACATTGATTTGGTCGATATTGAACTGATAGTTGTAGCGTGACAGTCCCATACTGTGACCGTGCGAATAAGTCTGTTCGTAACCTGCAAGAGCGGATATGGAGTGTTCGCCGAACTGACGGTTAAAATCTACGAAATACTGCTGGTTCCACTGGCGGTTGTTTGTCATTGTCTGTGAAAGCAGAGGTTGAGATGCGTAGGTAGGAGTCGTGGAGGCATCTTCATACTGAGCCGGATCTTTTCGCCATTCCTTATGATCGTAATCGTAATAACGATAGTTAGTCTGAGCACGGAGTGAAAGGCCTTTAACCCAAGGCAAAGCCCATTCCACTTTTGCCTGACCGTTGATGACACCACTGTTATTTCTCAGATAACCTGCGTCTTCAGCCGTTTCAGCCACAGGATTGTCGCCGCCGACAAGGATGTTGCCCAAATCGTTGCGTACGCGTGACATGGCCGAGTGGTTGTTGACATGAGAGAAAATATGATAGTAACCGCTTGAAGTCGAAGTGTAAGGATGTCTTGTAGTCTGCAGATAACCATCAACGCCGACTGTTGCTTTCACACCGATTTCCTTGATGAAGATATCTTCTTTGAGTTGGAAGTTGGTTTGTTTCATCCAGTGTGTGTTTGTGCGATAAAGGGAGTTTTGGTCGATATGGCTGACCGAAGCATAATAACGGTGAGCTTCATTACCGCCAGTAATGTCAAACATATGTTTCGACTGCGGAGCCCAATTTTTCATAACTTCTTTCTGCAGGTTCGTGTTCGGGAAGTTTATCGGGTCAGAACCGTCCTTATATTTTTGAAGAGCCGTATCGTTGTATGGCAATGTCTGGTTGTCGTTCGCAGCTGCTTCATTCTTATATGAGGCAATCTCATACGAACTGAGTTTCTTCGGCCAAACCATCGGTTGCGACCAGCTAAAATTGACACCGTAGTTAATCCTCGGTTTGCCGACGCTGCCCGATTTGGTTGTCACCTGCAGAATACCGTTAGCCGAACGAGAACCGTAAACGGCTGTCGCAGAAGCGTCCTTCAAAATAGACAATGTCTCGATGTTTTCAGGACTTAATGCAACGAAGTCATTGTAGTCGCGGATGATTCCGTCGATAACGACGAGCGGAGTATCACCGCCTCGGATTGAAATGATACTCTTTTTATTGATACCACCGCCAGAACCCTGAACAATCAAACCCGGAGAGCGTCCTGCAAGGCCCTGTGTGATGTTGGTCACTGGCAGTTCGACCATTTCACTGGCTTTAACCTGTGAAACAGACGATATCAAAGCGCGCTTTGAAGTCGAGCCGTATCCGACGACAACGATCTCGTCTAGATTTTGTGAGTCTTCCTTCAATGAGATTTTGAAATCAGTAGTGTTGCCTACTTGGATTGTTTTATTACTGTATCCGATGTACGAAATCACCAGAACTGCATTGTTCGGAACATCAAGGGTGAAGTCTCCATCAACACCAGTAATAGTTCCATTAGTTGTGCCGCGCACTGCAACGTTGGCGCCGATAATCGGTTCGCCTTTTTCGTCTGTTACGACACCTTTAATCTTCTTTGTGCGGGCTTGCTGGAAGTCATTGCTCCGTGTTTCTTGAACTGAAGAATTCTCTTTTATCAAAGAATTTGAGCCGCTCTGTGAAGAGGAGGAGGATGCAAAAGAAGGCGCTGTTCCAAGCAAAAACAGCAATACCATACTTTTTACGATTGTACAATTTCGTACCGAGGGAGATCGGAATGCCGACCATGGTACTTTCTTTAGATTAAAATCCATAAATAAGTAGATGATTAGAGTTAATAATAAGTGATTATAATTAATTGTGGCGGGAAGAAACAGTTTATCTAACCGTTTCGAGTAACAATGTCTCCATAGGCAAATCAGTTTTTTAAATAGTTTAAAAATGCATCTATAATGTATATAAGATTTCAGGGATTTCAAGTGGTTTAATACTTTAGAACCGAATAGAATATATAAGTCTTATAGAATTGTGCGCAATATATGAATTAAAATTAATATGGAAAAATTTTTTACAAACTTGATTTCATATATATCGAATAATGAACAATCAAGTGATTATATTAATAATATTTTTTAATAAATTAATCATCATTAGTTCAATACAATATAAAACAATTTAAATTTTTCATTCGGTTTGATTGTGGCAAATATTTAAATATAATTCACATTATTTATATATTTAGCTTCTTTATTTTCTGGTAGTACAAATAATGTTCAAAATTAATAGAATGTTAATAAGAATTTGCTTTATGGCGAATCTCTTTTGGAAGAAAATCTACTGCCCCTATTTGCAAATCTTTCACATCATAAAAGAAGAGGCGACTATTCTCTATTATAATATTGAATTTAAAAGCATTGCATATTGTATGCTCATATAATTGCAAAGCATATATGTTGTGTTCGCGCTGAAAGCATCTCCGCAGGTTGCAGATTAGAGATTTTAGCCATTGTGCCTTTATCCGCATGCTGCAAAGAAAAAGAATCTCAACTTTTATCCTTGAACTTCAATCTCTATCTTTCAAATCAACTGCCCTACTTCTTTCAATCGTTTCTGCAATTGCGGAATATCGACATTATGTACATCGGGAGATGCAGATCTGAAAATCTGTCCTGCTGCTACACCGACTGCTTCGCCCGTCACCAACGAAGGCGGCATGACTCGCAAACTGCCGTGAGCATAAGAATCCGTCGAGATACAGCGGCCTGCCACCAAAACATTCTTAAGACCAATCGGCGTCAGACTTCTGAAAGGAATTCCGTGAGATTCGCCTTTCTTATACCGAGGATATTTCGTCGCATTCTGTTTATGGACATCGATATAATAGCAATTGCGACCGATGTTGTCGCTGAAGTCGCGGCGCGCCAGCCAATCCTCTACGGTAAATGTATAATCGCATCTGATGCGCCTGCTTTCCCTAATCCCCATGAGACTTGCTGTGCCTGACAGGAAAGAATCCCCAAAAGCTTTCGGAGCAAATTCAATCAAGCCTTCATGCAACTGACGCACCAGTTTTCTGCCCTTCATCATCGCTTCGGTCAATGATGCCGGATCTGTGCTGTCAACTGACACATGACCTGCATTGAAGCCCAAGAATCCCGGGCCAATCACTTTGTCATTCATGTGGTCGTCAATGACCAAAGGATATTTCGGATTCCCAACCATGGAATGGATCGGACTGTTTTTCCGGTTTGTATGAACACTCCCGATAAGAGAATATTCATGCTGGTCGACATTGGCCAGTGTGAAGCACAAAGTGCCTTTCTGGACCGCGCCCGTTTCGTCGCCCTTCATGAAATCGGCTCCTGACCAGGCCGACAGGTCGCCGTCGCCTGTGCAGTCTATAAACAATTTAGCTTTATATGCTGACAGACCTCTCTTATTCGCAACAACAATTGAGTCTACGACTCCTTCCTTTTTCATCTCTACAGCTGCCATTGTTGTGAAAAACAGCACTGAAACACCGGCTGAGGTCACAAAATCATCATATACGATTTTCAGATACTCTGCATTTATTGGTACCCAATTGTCCGACTCCATATAAGGAACACCCTTTTTCGACTCTTTAAAGATCTTCTCGGCTATTCCTTTATAGATGATTTTTTCGCCGTCGGTAAAAGGACACCAGGCGTTCAGCAGTCCTGAAGTGCCCATTCCGCCCAAGGCTCCGGTTCCTTCAATCAGCAATGTTTTAGCGCCTTCACGGGCAGCAGCGATTGCAGCAGCGCATCCCGACGGTCCGCCTCCGACAACTATCACATCCCACTCGTCGAGCACGGTTATCTTTGGTCTTTTTGCAGCCTTTGCGCCCTCAGGGTTTTCTGCTGCGAAAGAAGTCCCTATCGCCACAGATGCCAACCCTAATGTGCTCATGTTCCTTATAAAATTCCTTCTTTTCATCTCTAAAGAATTAATAGTTTCCCTTTCACGGATTCAGTCATTCAAAGGTAGTAATATTAAATGAAAAGGCGCACTTAGAAACTTGTTCTTAGCACGCCTTTTCATTAAACAATGTTCAAACCAACTATTTAAGAGATATCATTTCTTAGGTCTTAGGATTACTGCATCGGCAAATATCGGACCGTCAGTATTCGAACCGTCTATCATGACCGTATTCTTGCCATTTGCATTAAATGAATATGAACCAAGGCTGACCCATTCACCTTTGTGCTCATTCGGAGCGATTGTGACGCGGTTAGAACTAGAGTCGTTAGAAACCACAACATCCAAAGTCGCAGGCATTTTCGATATCTCAGTGCAATATATGAATACCTCATATTCACTGCTCTTCTTCACCAATGGGAAGAATGAGAATGTTGATTTCTTATTCTTGTTTTCGGATAACATGTAACTTGTTTTATATTGTTGTCCGAACCTCTTTTCCCAAGCTCCGGCTCCGCCAATCTTGTCAATATCCGCATCGTCAACCAGAATTTCCGGTGTCGAACCGTCGAGGTAAGGATCATCTTTGAGTTTGCGGCGAAGTTTTGTGATATCAATATTCTGCACTGTCGATTTCTGGTCAATAGCCATACTAGCGGCAACACCGGCGGATTCTCCCAAGACCATAAAGACAGGCTCCATTCTTATGGAGCCGTATGCGATATGAGATGCTGATACACAAACAGGGACCAACAGATTTGTACATTCCTTGGCTTTCGGTGTAATGCATTTATAAGAAATCGGATAAGGTGGAAATCCTCCATATTCAACGTCACCTTCATTTTTGACCATTCCATTTACGACTATTCGCTGACAATTGTGCGAATCCATCCCATAAGCGGCCATTCCTATGCCATCGCCGACTGTTTCGTCACCTTGACAATTATGTTGAGTCATAACATATTCGCCTATCATACGCCGTGCTTCACGAATATATAATTGGGTTGGGAAATTGTCGTTGTCGACAAATTCATCTTTTGCCCATCCGAATTGCGAAACATTATCACGGAATGCTTTAGGAACACTTTCATCGTGCGTCATAAAATACATCAAACCCTTTGTGTAATCGACATGAGCCTGCCAAATCTTTGCTCTTGTGGCATAGTCGCCGTCGGGATAGTCGTGATTCATCCCAATCATGTCAGTCGACAAAGGTCCGCAATTGTTCACATCATATTTCTTGTCCGGCATGCTGTCCCAATATAGAAGGAAACGACGGATATTGTTGTCCATAACTTTTAGTGCACGGGCTAGCAAAACATATCTTGACGGATCATAATTGTTTGGTTTGGTGAAAGGTATCTGATTCTCTTTTACAGTTGTAAGACACAATCTGAAATTATAAGCCTGAACAAGAGTATCTCCACTTCCTTTAGGCGCAAGCTTGTTGTTGCTTACGCCCCAAAGAAGTCCGCTCGTCGGATCACCTTCCTTTATATAAGGACTTACTCCATCTGCAAACTGATGCTGATATGAAAGTTGTACGCCATCAAGCGTTTCATCATAGACTTCATTGCCTTCGCGGCCGACTTTATAAGAAACGCCTGCACGCGCCATCAAATCGCCTTCGTATGAGCAATCGATGAATTGTTTAGCTGCAACAGAGATGTTGTTGCCTGCGCCAGTCGAACTTTCGAGACGAATACTGATGATAGTCGTTCCATTCTTTTTTGCGCTGACAATTCTATATTGATAAAGCACATCGAGCTTCGCATCCGCGACATATCTGTTAATGACATTTGTTGCCACACTCGGTGGGAAAGCCCATTGTTCGAATTTGTTGTAATGTTCGCCGATGCGACGGTAAAACTGACGTGCCAATCCGGTGACTGCAAACTTATTACCTATGTCCGTGCTTCCAAGTCCGCCAGTAGTCATGCCACCAAGATATTTTCCTGGCTCGACAAGCAGTACTGTTTTGCCCATCATCTTGGCTGAATAAGCTGCAATTACACCGCTGGCGGTTCCGCCATAAACACACACGTCAACTGTCTTTGTCTTGTCAACATTTGCAGCCGACATTGTGTGGCTTACGGCAAATAGGATTGTGAACAGAAGTATTGCTGTCCTTTTCATGTTCAAATTGCTTCTCATGTTTCCTATGAGATCTCTTCTCCTAAAGATTTATTTAATTTAATTTGATTCGATGAATGATATCGACTAACGAACCAGTTGTTCACCCAGTCTTATCTTCTTACTTGCAGCAAAAGTAAAAATATTATTTGAGTTCCGAACATCGTCTCGATATATATTCAAAGAGAGAGATGCCAAACGACATCTCTCTCTTAACAAAATCAAAAAATTCAAGAATTACTGCGTCGGCTTTATTTGTCATTCCAAACATTCTTCCACAATCTTGTATAAATTCTCAGGCGGCGAAACCGTACTTTCTTTAGACATGACCCAAGCTTTCTGAATGGCTTTATAATCGGGTTCAGCGACCTGCTTGCCTTGCACAGAAAGATTCAGCCAATCGAAAAAGGCTTTCCAACGGGGATAATAATAATACTTCATCATTCCACTCCATTCGCGATGTCCATAATCGAGTAGCGAATTTGTCTCGACGCCCCAAATCGTAATCAGTGCACGAGCGTTCTGTTCATACAAATCTTTGTCTGCAGGATTGTCAACGCAATTCCTCGCCTGCGCAATCCAGTTCGAAACGCAAAGTTCAGGCCGGCACGACAGCAACCGGTCTTGAAGAAGAATCAGCTTCAGGAAACGGTCACCATAATATGCGACTGAATCGACATTCTTATTATTATAAGTGCGTATTGCATTCTCATAACATGTCCGTCCTGCGTTGGCGACAAGCTGTCTGGTAAAGTCCACCAAATCATATTCATATGTATCACAGCCCTTAAATTTGTCTTTTACAGAATAAAACAATTCAACAGCTTTCCGGTAATCGTTTTCATTGTAGTAGAGGTGCGTCGTTCCCCATGGTGAAACGAACTTCACGTTCAAAGAAGGAACAGCGCAAAGTACGCTTTCGGTCGGACGACGAGAACCTGGATAAGTGCCGTACGCAGTGCGGTGAAGAATGTCCCAAGCCTCATCCAAAGTCTTGTCCTCTTTTCCATATCGGTAAGCAGCATAGCCGTGCAGCCAATTATCGACCGACGGAATCGAATCTCTCCATCTCATTTCGTAGGCCATATCAAACACAACAGGATTTGTTCCGAGTCCTTCCATCACATTGCCGATACCTTTCAGATATGATGAAGCGGAATCGGTGCGGCGCGCTTTTACAATTTCCGAAGCTATAGCGTCAAGACGTCCATGCAAGGCAACGTTTCCGCCCCAATTGGTAATATGAGACCAAATCCAAGGAGTTCCGTTGAAGGCATTGCGTTCGTTCCAACGATCCCAATATTCTGCACATAAGTCGATTACAAGAGCCTTGTTTTTGTCAATACCTGAAAGAAGTTTGTCAGTAGGATTGCCGCCCCACGATTGCAACACCCAAATGCTACCTGGCGAAGCGTTCTGCATTGCAGTCTGAATACGTCCAGCTGCTGCAGGAACGTCGATGTTGCCCGTCTTTCCGCCTTCGTAGAATAGGTCGCCGCCATAATAATGTGCCGTACCGTATAATTTAGCATATTCTTCATACCATACTTTTGCAATCTCGTCGAACAAAGGATCGAGCGGATTCAGCATCGGAGGACGTTCATAGTCGCACCATTTGCCTTGCGCCACTATGTCAGCTTCAGGAAACTTTTGCTGGAAGGTTGTCGGAACCATACCGTAAAATGCCTGATACTCAGGTTCTATTCCGTATTCTTTCATCCGAGCAAGAATTTTTTTCTGCAATTCCTCCTGACGAGTGTACCAGGCTTCAGGAATCGGTCCTCCAGCACCTTCAAGGTTGTCCATCAGAAACCAACCCAAATATGCAGGGCTGGGAATAAACCGACCGATTTCTTCGTCGGTATATTTAAAACGTCTGAGCGTATTGCGCCAAACATTTTCAATGCCGACGACAGCCAGTGGAGTTGTCACTCCGTTCATCGCCATGCGGTCGATTTCCTTCTCCCATTCTTTCCATCCCCAAAAAGGCATTGTATAACTGAATGTACAATAATTCAGATAAGTTCCAACTGTAAGATTCGTCTCCTTTCTTATTGTCTCTTTCGGAAAAGGAAGTTTCTTAGGAACACTCAATTGGTTGCCACACCACGATGTCGATGCGTGGCAGCAGTATTTCAAATACCAGTTGAAGCCTGTGGCCATGCTGACAGGGTTGTTTCCTTTGATGAGAATCTTTCCCTTCTCAGTCGATATCTCGAAATAGTCGTGTCCGTTCGACAATGGTTGCTGAATGAACGTGAACTGCGACTGATAACCTGGCAGAATCCGTTCGACCATCTGAGTCAACACATTCGCAGCATTCAAAGAAACAGAACAAACAAACAACGCCAATAAAAGCAGGATTTTCTTATTCATAAATACTTTATTACGATAAATAGTGATAAAAGAGATTCCACCACGTCGATTTTTCAAACATAGCGGAATCTCTTATTATATACGATTGGGATCTATATTAATACCCTGTATTGTTACTTCCAAGATTTGTATTCTTTACAAATTCTGCATCTGGAATCTTGAACAGCAGATGATAAGGCTTGATGTTTGCAGCACCTTTCGGATTTTCCTTAGCCATCGACTGAACAGCAGCATTCAGATAATTGAATCCCCAATGATTAAGATACCAACGGCGAACTCCTTCCCCAGCCAATTCCCATTTGTTCTCATTGACAATTGCTTTTTTGACTTCGTCTTTGCTCAAAGAAGTCGAATAATTGTGTTGACTGTCGCCGAAGGCTCTTTGTCTTAAAACATTCAGAGCGCCTACTGCCTCAGCCGACTTATTCAATTCATTTGCAGCTTCTGCCCAAATCAAGTACATCTCAGCCAAGCGGATAAGCTGAATGTCACGACCGCCATTGTTTGCAGTCTCATCGAAAGCAATCCATTTCAAGCAGTAATGACCGGAACCGCCACCGTCGCCACCATCAAATGCAATAAACGTACCATCGCTCATTGTCAGACCGTTCCAGTCGACCATCTCCTTTCTTGTATCACCAGGTTCGAAACTGTTAACAAGATTTTTTGAAGAGCTGAACATTCCCCAGCCTTGGAACAACTTGCTTGTAGCCGAAACTTGGACTCCGTCAGGACGCAGAGCTGTCAAACCAGCCGCAAATGGTTTGATGAATTTACCTTGTTCGTCACGTCCGCGAGGATTTGTGAACGAATGGATCTGACTGCCGCTAACATCCTTCAAACATGGCATGACAAAAATCAATTCGCTGTTGAACTTGTTTGTCCATGTGAAAACAGATTTGTATGTGCTTAGCAGTTTATGAGGTGAACTGTTGATTACAGACGTTGCGTTGTCATAAGCCTTCTGCCATTCGCCGTTCAAAATGCAAACACGAGCCAAAAGCGCCTTAGCTGCCCACGACGTGATTCGTCCTTTTCCAGATGAAGTGTAACTTGACGGGCAGTTAGTCACTGCAAATGTCAAGTCTTCCTCAATCTGAGCAAGAACTTCAGATTTAGCAGTACGAGGCAAAGCAGAAACTGCCGTTACATCAAGTTCATCGAGCCACATAGGAACATCACCCCACATCAACACTAATTTGAAGTAGAAGAATGCTCTCAGGAAACGTGCTTCGCCCATAATTTTGTTCTTGAACGAATCGCTCAACGTTGAATTCTTCGTGCGATTGATGACCATGTTTGCATCACCAATTGCGTTGTACAACACTTGCCAGGTTGACGAATATTCGGTCGTCGGAGCTTCCATCAGATAATACTGATAAACGTCGACTCGCGGATTCTGACGGGTAATCATTTCATCAACGCCCAGGTCGGCGATGAACACGTTTTCGTAATCAGCTATATAAACGCTGTGCATGTTGGCATAGACCCCATACAAAGCTGATGTAACTTCATCTTCAGTGTTGAAGAAATTGACAGGAGAAATGAATCCTTTCGGGCTTTCATCCAAAAGATTGCTGCAAGAGCTTAAAGTTAATCCTATGATTGCCAATATGGCTATATATATCTTTTTCATTTTCATCTAAATTAAATGGTTAGAATTGAACTTTTAAACCAATCAGAAATGTTCTGCTCTGAGGATAAGAGTTGCTGTCGAATCCACGGTGAGTTGCGTCGGAATAGTAGCTGACATCAGGCGAATAGCCGAAATAATTGGTCAGCGTAAACAGATTGGAAATAGTTCCATAAACCTGAAGGCCTTTTATCACTTCCCTATTAGGCAGAGGAACGTCATATTGTAAGTTGATGTTTTTCAAACGGAGATAATTGCCGTTGTGCATGTACAAACTGCAGCCGCCAGTCGTTTCGCCGCCTGCGTATGTATCGAAGAGGTTCGTGAATGCGCTACCTGCACGTGGAAGATAAGCGTTCGGATTGTTTTCTGTCCAACGGTCTCTATTGCGTCCATAAACATTAGTGTTGAAACCTGTTTCCATCGAACGGCCAGACAAGTCGTAAATCTTGTTGCCATAGCTGAAATCAAAAAACATGCTCAATGTAAGATGTTTGTAGGTAAAATCGTTACCTAAGCCGCCGTAGAACTTCGGTTCAGAATTACCCATAACCTGACCGTCGTATATGTTAATGAGTCCGTTGCCGTCCAAATCTTCCAATTTGGGATCGCCGGCTTTATGAGTTGTACCTGCAATCTCATTCTCTTTCCATGTACCTAAATATTTGATACCCCAGAAAGAACCGATTGATTCACCGACAATCAGACGTGATGCGATACCGTTTTCGATGAAATCTTTTCCACCCAAATTCAAGATTTTGTTTTTGTTTCTAGAGATAGAAAGATTAGATGTCCACATGAAATCCTTTGACTTTACATTGACAGAGTTGATTGCAAGTTCGAAACCGTCATTCTTCAATGAACCTACATTTTCAAGAATTGATGTATAACCTGTCTGATACGGCAATTCTCTGGACAACAACAAATCTGTTGTTTTCTTATGATAATAGTCGAATTCAAAACTCAGACGATTGTTGAAGAAACCTGCTTCGAAACCTAAATCTATTTGTTTAGTTTTTTCCCAACTCAAATTCTTATTAGCTGAACTAGCTGGTGAGAATGTGATTACTTCAGTGTTTCCAATCACAGTCGAACCGCTAGCCAGTTTGTCGATAATTGAATATGGGTCAATCGACTGACTTCCTGATGTACCGTAAGATAAGCGAATCTTCAGGTTTGAGAAGACACCTAAGTCTTTGATGAATTGTTCTTCCGATGCACGCCATGCCAAAGCTGCCGATGGGAAGAATGTCCATTTGTTACCTTCTGATAAACGTGAAGAACCGTCGTAACGACCGGAGACTGTCAGCATATATCTGTCTTTGTAAGAGTAATTGGCACGGAAAAGATAAGACTTCAAGCCCCAAGAACTTTCTGATGTCTGAATATCACGAGTCGTTGGAGTTCCTGTCTGTATTGCATTGAATTCCGATACGTCGTTAGTGAAACCGCTCGCAGAGCCTGACAATGTCTCATTCTTAAATCTTTGCCAAGTATAACCGCCAAGAGCCGAAATAAAATGATTGCCATATGTATGATGCCAACTAATAGTGTTTTCGTTCTGATAAGTCATCGGAAACGAAGTCCCAACATAAGCATAACCGCCTGTTTTGTTGAAAACACGTGAAGGCAGATTCAATGAATAATAAACGTTTTGTTTCGAGTTTTGTGAATCAAAACCGAATGATGTTTTTAGAACAAAATCTTTTAATAATGTAAGTTGTGCATAAACATTTCCCATTCCACGCCATGTTCTTGTCCTATTCTGCTGGTATTCACGTTGAGCGACAGGGTTGTCGTAAACATTACCACTGACCTGATTATAACTAAAGAAAGAACCGTCCTCATTATAAACAGGAGCAGTCGGAAGAAGACTGACACCTCCCAACATCGGGTTTGAGCGTCTTGATCTTGAAGCAGTCATCGTTGCTCCTACTTGAATATACTTGCCTATGTTCTGGTCAACATTGAAACGAAGCTGATAACGTTCGAAATTCGATTTGTACATTGTACCACTTTGGTCGAAGTAATTCAACGAAAGGAAATAATTTCCGTCTTTTGATGCCTTCGACACACTTAGGTTGTGGTCCGTTATCGGCGCATTGTTGCGGAAGATGTAATCCTGCCAGTTTGTGTTACTAATAGCCGACAAATCCTTGAAAGGTTGAGCGTTTCCGTTATATGCAGCAAATTCGTTTTGAAAAGCTGCCGCTTCCTGACCATTCAGCAAATCCAACTGTTTGGTTGGAGATTGTATTCCATAATATCCGTTGTATGACAGACGAACGCCATCGGTTCCTTCACCACGCTTTGTTGTTACCAAGATAACACCGTTAGCGCCGCGAGAGCCATAAATTGCGGTTGATGAAGCATCCTTCAATATCTCGATAGATTCGATATCTGCAGGGTTGATTGTATTTAAATCGCCTGCACCGATCACACCGTCAATAACATATAAAGGTTCGTTGCCTGCATTGATGGAGTTGCCGCCGCGTATTCGGATTGTGGTTGCAGCGCCTGGAGCACCGTTTAATGATGTTACCTGAACACCGCTGACCCGACCTTGAATAGCTTGGTCGATTCGGGCAACCGGCATTTTCTCAATCGCACTTGCCTTAATGCTACCAACAGCTCCTGTCAAGTCACTCTTGCGAACGACACCATAACCGATGACAACAACTTCATCCAAATTTTGCAAATCTTCTTTTAGAATGATATCAAAAACAGACTGGTTACTGACAACTACTTCTTGGGGTATATATCCGATGTAAGAAATCTGAATGATTCCACGCTGAGGCACATTGTTTAAAGAGAACTGTCCGTCAGTATCAGTTATCACACCGTTCGTCGAACCTTTCACAACAACGTTAGCACCGATAATCGGTTCGCCATTGGCATCTTTCACAGAACCAGTAATGTGTTTACCGGTTTGTTGCTGCTCGATGAGGCGGAGACTACTGCTTTTAGCTTCATTGCTTTTGTACAACGCAATATGCTTGTCGTTGATAACGTAGTGAACATCTGTGTTTGCAAAAAGCGCATTCAGCACTTCCATCACAGTTTTATTCTTCACATCAATGGAGACTTCACGATTGGCCTCAATTTCTTTAACACTGTATGTAAAGTAGAAGTCGCTCTTCTGCTCGATTGTTGTAAGAACTGTCTTGACAGTAGAGTTTTGCATACTAAGAGAGAATTTTACGCTCTGTGAATAGGTTAACGTTGCAAATGATTGCAAAGTTCCTACCAACAAAAACAAAATCATACACCTCATGATAAATAGACTTTTTTTAAACCATGGCAAATTATTTCGTTTCCATGGCACGTTGTTTAAAATATAAAACATACCTTTGTAATGATTAGTTTGTAATTAATTTTTGAGTTTTCTAATGAGTTACTGATTAATCCGGGACCGAAAGTGTGCCAGCACTATCGGTCCTCTCTTATATGAAAGTATTTTCCATAGGCTTTAAATTTTAAGTTTGAATATAGTTATTGTGTTCCCATCGAATGTATAATCCAACTGACGAGTTTCTTTCAACAGCGTCATCACTTGGTCAATTGTTACTGATTCCTTGAAACGGCAAGTGAACAGAACCTCTGAAAGCTGATGATCCGCGATGTTTATACTGACATTGTATTTCCGTTCCAAATCCTTACAGATTTCATCCAAACGCTTGTTGACAAAGCCCATTTCTCCTTTTGTCCACGAATGAATGATTTCGGAATCAATGTTCTTTTCCAAACTGATTCCATCGCCAAGAGAATATGAAACGGCTTCGTTCGGCCGAAGAATCATCTTGTTCTCGCCATTGCCGGTTTCGACCTCGACCTTTCCCGAAGTCAACCCGACATAAGCCTTTTCATTGTTGTATGCGCGCATGTCAAATTTCGTTCCGAGAACTTTTACATGGAGCAGTTTCGAAGTGACTATAAACGGCTGTTTCGCATTGTGTGCGACTTCAAAAAAAGCCTCACCAATTAGCTGCACGTTGCGTGTGCGACCTCTGAACTCGGCTGGATAAATGAATCGTGTGTCGGAATTCAATGCCACTTTCGAGCCGTCAGTCATTGTCAAAAAAACACGTTGTCCTTTAGGCACATAAATTTCGTTATTGCGTGTTCCATGATAATAATATGTATAAAGATTAGCGCCTAAAAGCAAAACGACTATCACTATGGCAGCATATTTCAGTAAAGAACTGAGTATAAATGTTTTTCTTTTCTTTGGCTGCTGGGATATTTTTGACGTGAATGCTCGATAAGAACGCTCTATTTCCTCTTTATCGGAATAACGCAGTTCGTCTTTTAGATTCCAGATTTTCTCCATCTCGAACAACCAGTCGGCATTGGCTTTATCCTCTTTCATCCATGTCATAATATCCCGATTGTCCTGTTCGGTGCAAGAATGTGTAAGAAATCGAATCAGCAGCTCTTCATTCATTATTTTTCCTTTTTTATACTATGACAACTCAAAAGGAAAAAACTGCGTAAGAAAATCAAGAAATTTTCAATTTTTGTTACAGAACATAAAAAAACAGGAAGTATAAATCCTTCAAATCGTCGCGCAGAAAATTCAAGGCTTTCTGAATATATCCGTCGACAGTTCGCGGAGAAGCGCCGACGACATTGGCAGCATCAATGCGCGACATGTCGTAGAAATAACAAAGTCGAAATGCTTCGGCACATTTCGGAGGAAGTTTGTCGACAGATGCGTCAATGATTTCTCTGATATCTTTTTGGACAAGTTGTTGAAATACCTCATTCTCATCGGTTGTCTCCTTCAAGAATGTTATTCTCTCCTCGGCGATAAAGACTTGAGATTCATAATCACCCACAACACGCTGATGTTTGATATGGTTTAGACAAGTATTCTGAATACAACGATAGAGAAACGACTGAATATTGTAGGCTTCAATCTCTTGCTTCTTCTCCCAATACGAAAGGAAAACTTCCTGCACAAGATCTTCTGCGACATGCTCGTTCACAAAACGGAAAGCTAAAGCCTTCATTTTCGGATAGAACGCAGTGTAAAAAGCTTTGAAAGCCTCTTGATCTCCAGTTCTTATCTTTTCAATATCGTACAAATCATTCATTACAGACGCAAAATGTTTATGAATAACTTCAACTGCAAAAGTAATTGAAAAGAATCATAAAAGCCATAAATTTAACATTTTAGATTTTACTATAGATAATAACCGGAACATTAAGAAATCTACTTGTTATTTTTATTCTATATATTCGTGTATAAAGATTAAACTGCAATAAACAAAACAGCTATTTTCTTCTCAGACAAAGTTAATCAAAATTTTGGGCTGATTAACCTATCGGAGAAGAAAATAGCTTCACACTAACTTTAATTCAACTACTAACTATTTGACACTTATTCTGGCTTTTGTTCTAATTCTTGTCACCATGAAAACGGCCTTTACCAAAATTGCGGTTTTGTTTCTCCATTCTCATTTTGCTTTGAAGGTCTCTCTCTGACTGATAAATCTTCAGAACCTGCTTTGGTGAAAGGATATTGCGGAACTTTGCATAGTAATTTTCATTAATTTCCAAGACTTTGCGACTTTGTGCGAATTGCTCCTTAATAATCGCGTCCACTTCGGCATCGGTTTTATTTTCCATCTTAAAATCCTTTTTGCCTTCCACTTTCTTGCCATTGATTTTCCTGCAATCCATCTTATCCTTCAAATACTGAGTATAAACTGGAGCGAACTTAGCCGCTACTGCATCGTCAAGCATCAGCACGCGCTCCATCTGTTCAGTACGTTTCTGAATAATCTGATCTTCGGTTAGTTGTTTCTTACCGTCTTTTGCTTCATTTGCATTTTGTGCATTCACTGCTGAGAAATTACCTGCCAACAAGGCAGCTGCAATCATTAAAAAAAGATACTTCTTCATTGTTTTATAATTTATTGGTTCAACTTAATTTAAAAATATATCGTTTTCAGACAAAGCTATCAGAGAATTCAAGTCTTCGTCGGAGAGCTGCTCGATCCATTCGTCGTCACGGTTTTCCACTTTGGACTTTCTGACTTCAGACTTTGCAACCGATGGAGCAGCTTCTATCTTTGCCACTTCCGGCACTTCTTTCATCGTCAAAGCACTTTTATTCACTTGTGCTGTCAGAGTATCAGTCGGTTTGCCAGCGATAGCACTAGTCAAAGGACCTTCACCGACTCTTGAGTTATTTTTGCTCATCGGGATGAAAATGACACAAGCTAAAATCGCTGCTGCTGCGATAGTCGAATAGATGACAAATCTCAGATGACGATGTTTATGCTTCTCGTCGTCGATGCGACGGAGCGTCTCGTCTTGCATCTTCTTGAAAAAGTCGTCGGGCACACGATAAGGTGTATTCTTTCCAATGCTGTCAAAATCGAAATCCTTTTCCATCGTCTTATTCTTTTAATATATAATTCTTAATCTTATCCTTGGCAAAATGATAGTCCACTTTGAGTGTTTCTGCCTTGATGCCTGTAATTTTACTTATCTCCGAGTATTCGAGTTCTTCATAATAACGAAGATTGAACACTGTCCGCTGTTTCTCAGGCAAACTGAGAATCGCCTTTTGGAACGTGACTGCCAACGCATTGTCGTAATCGACAAAATCTGAAGCCATCAACTTTTCACTAAGTTCGTCTGCCAATTCCGTCTCAGCCATATTTCTACTGTGCAATAATCTCAGACTTTCGTTAGTCGCAATCTTGAATATCCAAGTTTGAAGCGAACTCTCGTGGCGGAACTGGTCAAGACTGCGGTAGACCTTGATAAAAGTTTCTTGCGTCACATCCTCGGCATCGTCGTGAACGACCACCATTCGGCGAACGAAAAAATAAACGGGCTTCTGATAAGCATCCATCAGCATCCGGAACCCTCGGTTCTTGTTGTCCATACATGCGTCATAAATTTTGTCCTCGTCTGCCATATTGTAATTCATTCGCTTTGTATATTGGAACTCAAAAAATGGCAAAAGTTAAATCGGGAGCGAAAAAAATTTCAAATCGGTTGATATATTTCAATCAGAGAGATAAAAACAGACAAGTTAAATTCGGAAGAAAATAGCAGCCATAAAAAGAATTATGCCGTTCTTTGCAGCGATTCGTTTAACAATTAGATTCTCTATCGGCTTGAAACCATTTGAACAAAAAAACAAGACACGAAACATCTCCATCTGGTTCCTTTTATCGCTGGTGTTCTTCACAATAGCCTGCTCGAGCAGTGGAGACGACGAACCTGTCGTGCCCGAAACTGTCTGGCCTGAAAGCTACACAGCGGGCGATGGAAGCGATATCAAAAGCGATGTCAAAGTGATTGTAGCAAGCGGGACGGCGACGTCAGTCCAGTCAGGTACTCCAATCAGCAATTCCTTCGACGGTAGTTATTCGACAATTTATCATTCTAACTGGTCCAACGGAGCAAGCGATTATTTCCCTATCACGCTGACCTATCAGTTTTCTGTGGCTTCAGATGTTGACTACATCGTCTATTATCCGCGCAACGACGGCAGTGCGAACGGTCGATTCAAAGAAGTGGAGATTTTATACTCAAACGACGGCACAAACTTCACATCGCTGATGACGAAAGACTTCCAAGCTTCTGCCTCAGCAACTGTCGTCAACCTAAGTACGACGGTCAAAGCAAAGGCTTTCCGCTTCATCGTGAAAAGCGGAGGCAACAACTTCGCTTCATGCGCCGAAATGGAATTCTATGCAAAGAATCCGAACAATTTCGTCTATTCAACACTGTTCGAGGACGAGATTTGCAGCAAACTGAAAGCAGGAGTCACAGAAAAAGATATCGAAAACTGCGCTTTTCCTTTCTTCAAAACACTTGCACATTATATTTATAAAGGAGCCTATTCAGAAGAGTTCCGCGTGGCTGAGTTCAATGCTTATCCCAATCCGAACATACAAGCGGCAATCAACAAGACTTCGCCTTACAGTCTGCTCGACAATCCGACAGGCATAGCAGTCGAAGCGGGACAAAATCTCATTGTCATCGTGGGCGATACACACGGATACAATGTCAGTCTGCGCGTCCAGGACCTTGAATCGACAACCGACGGATATGGCGGCACGAACTATGCGCTGAGAAGAGGCGTCAACAAGCTGAACATCACAACGAAGGGGCTTGTTTATGTGATTTATCAGACGGCAACATTGGACGATGCCAATGCACTGCCAATCAAAATGCACTTCGCTTCGGGAACAGTGAACGGATACTTCGACTCGCAGAAACATGCGGGACGCTGGTACGAACTGCTGAGCAAAGCGACGAACAAATATTTCGATGTCGTGGGAAAATATGCTCATCTGACTTTCGAAACAGCCGACTTCAGACAATACACCGGAGCTCAAGGCGAGGATTTAATCAATACTTATGACAATATTGTCTACAGCGAGCAACTGTTGATGGGCTTAAAGAAATACAACAAAATGTTCCGCAACCGAATGTATCTGCATGTCATTTACACAAGTGGAGCATGGATGTACTCAACCTCTTATCACACTGCTTATGTGAAAGGAACGATGAGCACGATGTGCAATCCGACTGCGCTGAAAGCGGATTGTTGGGGTCCTGCGCACGAGATTGGCCATTGCAATCAGACACGACCTGGACTGAAATGGCTTGGAACAACCGAAGTGACGACAAATATCATGTCGGAATATATCCAGACAACCATTTTGAAAAACAACTCCCGACTGCAAGTATCGAACGCAGGCAACAACTACCGCAATATCTTCGGAAAAGCCTGGAATCTGATTATCACAGCGAATGCGCCGCACGCCACTTGCAGTGATGTGTTCAGCAAACTCGTGCCATTCTGGCAACTGGAACTTTACTTTGGCAAAGCACTCCATCGCACGCCACTCTTACAATCTGACTTCGGCGGCTTTTATCCCGATGTTTATGAATATATCCGCAACAACGAGAACCTTTCGACTGCAGGCTTGCAGCAAACCGAGTTCGTTTATATCTGCAGCAAAGTCTCGGGTTACAATCTGCTTGACTTTTTCACCAAATGGGGATTCCTCACGCCGATAGATGTGCAGCTCGATGATTATTCACAAGGCATGATGACCGTGACGCAGAGCCGCATCGACGACATCAAACAGAGAGTCGAAGCGCTCGGTCTGCCGAAACCCAATGTTCCGCTAGAATATATCACAGACTTCAATATGGAGCTCTTCGCTTCGAAACCTGCCATTGTGAAAGGAACCGCCACAAGAAGTGGCAACAAACTGACAATGAATGGTTGGCAGAATGTGGTGGCTTATGAAGTGGTGGACAAAAGCGGAGGCACAAATGTGCTGAAGTTCGCGAACGAAGGCATCAACACAGCATCCGACACAGCTTGGTTTGAATTGCCTTTCAACTGGCAGGATTCATTCAAAGTCTATGCAGTCGCAGCGAACAACTCCCGCACGGAAGTAACCTTCTGAGCTCATTGTGATAATATTCCTGGGAAAAATTTGCCTTTTTGAGAACTAATCCATATTTTTATGGCCTAAAATCACGTTTTCATGAGCAGCTTCGAAACATTTGTTACTTCATTGAGCAATTTTCTCTGGGGATGGCCTATGATCATCCTGCTTTTAGGAACACACATCTATCTAACAATCCGGCTTAAATTTCCACAGAGGAAGATTTTCACCGCTATTCATCTCTCTTTTCGCCGCGACAGAGGCGCTAAAGGAGACGTGAGCCAATTTGCTGCACTTGCAACTTCGCTTGCAGCGACGATTGGCACAGGCAACATCGTCGGAGTTGCAACAGCTGTGGCACTCGGCGGACCGGGCGCAGTGCTTTGGTGCTGGCTGACAGGTGTTTTTGGAATCGCTACAAAATATGGCGAAGGATTGCTTGCCATCAAATACCGCACACGGACGAAACAAGGACTTATGCTCGGAGGTCCGATGTATGCGCTGGAACGCGGATTGGGCATGAAATGGCTGGCTGTGCTGTTCTGCATATTCACCGCGATTGCAGCTTTCGGCATCGGCAACACAGTGCAGGCCAATTCCATATCAGTGCTTGTGTCAGGCAATTGGGGACTTTCGCCGAAACTTATCGGTCTTGCGATGACTATTCTCACAGCACTTGTGGTTCTGTTCGGTGTCAAAGGCATTGCCAAAGCCTGCTCGGCTTTGGTTCCTTTCATGGCGGTGTTTTATGTGCTTGGCTGCTGCGCCATTCTCTACTTCAACCGTGCCTTCTTGGGCAGCGCCATTTATATGATTGTCAACTCCGCCTTCACATCTCAAGCTGCAGTCGGAGGTTTTGCCGGCAGTACGTTGATGATTGCCGCGCGCTTCGGCATCGCACGAGGATTGTTCTCCAATGAATCGGGCTTAGGCTCCGCTCCTATTGTTGCTGCAGCAGCGCAGACGCGCAACCCTGTGCGCCAGGCATTGGTTTCATCGACCGGCACATTTTGGGACACGGTTGTCATCTGTGCTCTCACTGGATTGGTGCTTGTCAGCAGCGTGCTTGCATATCCGGATATCGACTGCACGCAAGGCGGAGAACTCACGCGCATGGCCTTCAATAAGATTCCGATAGTCGGACCGATAGTGCTTTCGGTCGGAATCATCACATTCGCTTTCTCCACCATTCTCGGCTGGTCATATTATGGCGAGCGAGCAGTCGAATACTTGCTCGGTCATCGTGCCATTCCTTTTTATCGAATTCTTTGGATTGCCGGAGTTTATATCGGTTCGGTAGTGAATTTAGGTGTTGTGTGGAATATCTCAGACTGCATGAATGCGCTGATGGCCATTCCGAACCTAATCTCGCTGCTGCTGCTTTCTGGCGTGCTTGTCCACGAAACCAACCGTTATCTTTGGCATGGAGACCTCGATGCTCCTATGGAAGAAGAAGTGGAGTAACCAAATACATTAAATATCAATTGGCTATATCAGAGGTATAGAAATATGCAGAATTAATATTTAATTCGATTGTTTCTCTTGCAAAGACAATCTATATAGATAAACTTACTTCTGAAAGTTCCTTACCTAATTCATGTAATGAATTTTCTATTTTCCTGGCCTGGATTTCTGAAATATAAGCCTTGCCTGTAGAATATTGTCTCATCAATGAAGCATTAATTTTAGCTTTCTCTGCGAATTTTGATACGTTAATGCAGTCTATGTAATTGAAAACAGCCGATACATCATACTTGTATTCAAATACTAAATTTTTCAATTCTTCTGGTAATTCATTTTCCGAAAAAGATTCCACCATTTCTTTGACTGAGTTTTCGAAGTCCTCTTTAGCCTCTTTTACTGTCTTTCCTTCTCCAAAAATTGTGGATTGCAAATCAGGCGTGAAGATGCCATAACTTCCGTCTTCTCCTTTCTCAATTAGTGCTACCGTTTTGTTTGCCATAATCATTTTTCTCATTTTCATACTTTAGTGTAATTTCCATATGTTCTTCATGTTGATTTCAAATTAGCAAATTGGATTAATTTGAGTATTTTGCTGATGGGAAGACTAAAACCCTATCTGCTTTTTTAATTTTTTGAACAAACCAGGTTTTATTTCTTCAGAACCGTGTCTGCCAACAATCATCTTATCAGTTCTATCTAGATGTTTATAAATGTCATGATTAGATCCGTGCTTATCAAATATCCATCCGTGCTCTTTAGCTATTCTTACTAATTCATTCCACTTCATGAATTATTATTTTAAATTAGCAACAAATATATAACGAATTCGTTATGCTTGCAAACTATATAGCGAAAAGGTTATATGCTTAACTTTATTTATGATTTAAGGTTATCCTTATGGTTTAATTGGATTGGTTCCTTTAATGGCAGTTGAACTCAGTTTGGTAAGTATAATCCTGAATCTCAAATTTATGCCTATTTCCGATGGGCAATCGCCAAGGTCAAGTCCTTGGATATGAGCCAATGCCAAGAGCATCCATATTTTTGTGAATAGTTTTTTTTATCTTTTACATCTTAGGAGAAAAGTATGTGGGAAAATAGGTACACAAATCATTAAAGACACAATATAAAACAGCATGTACACAATATAATAAAAGACTGAAAAAGAGAATGATGACAATCTTTCTGTGGAGTAACCGAGATTCGAACTCGGGTCTCGTCCGTGCGAGGGACGTGTTGTAGCCAACTGAACTATTACCCCGAAATCCTCCGACCGAAATCGGAGGATTATATTATATCACATTTTTAACTCTGATGAGATATTCGCCAATCTGAACGGCATTCAAAGCGGCGCCTTTGCGAATCTGATCGCTGACAACCCAGAAGGTCAAGCCATTCGGATTAGACAAGTCCGCGCGGATGCGGCCGACATAAACAGGATCTTTTCCTGCAATCGGCAGCGGCATCGGATATTGTTTCTTTTCCGGTTCGTCCATCAGAACGATGCCTTCGAAAGAGGCGAAAGCGATTCGAGCTTCGCCGACGCTGATTGGACGCTCAGTCTCAATCCAGACTGATTCGCTGTGAGCACGCATGACAGGCACGCGAACACAAGTTGCACTCACTTTAATGTCAGAATGCATGATTTTGCGCGTCTCATTGTACATCTTCATTTCTTCCTTTGTGTAACCGTTGTCGGTAAACACGTCAACATGAGGAATCACATTGTAAGCCAACTGATAAGGGAATTTCTTGATGGTTGGAGCTTCACCTTTCTGCAGTTGGATGAACTGATTCTCAAGCTCAGCCATTGCAGAAGCGCCGGCACCGCTGGCAGCCTGATAGGTTGAAACATGAACCGTCTTGATATGGGAGATGCGGTCGATAGCTTTCAGAGCCACAACCATCTGAATAGTCGTGCAGTTCGGATTGGCAATGATGCATCGAGGACGATTCAAAGCATCTTCAGGATTGACTTCCGGAACAACCAAAGGAACATCATTGTCCATGCGGAAAGCACTGGAATTGTCAATCATGACTGTCCCGAACTTAGTGATTGTATCTGCAAACTCAACCGACGTGCTTGCGCCGGCAGAAACGAAAGCAATGTCAACACCACGAAAATCATCGTTATGTTTCAATTCTTTGACAATATATTTCTTTCCACAAAATTCATACTCGCGGCCTGCACTGCGCACAGAACCGAACAATACCAAATCATCAATCGGGAATTTCCGTTCAGCAAGAACTTTCAGAAATTCTTGTCCGACAGCTCCACTGACACCAACAATTGCAACTTTCATTTTTTATCCAATCTTTAATTAAACACTCAATTCATATTCTCTCCACAAATAAAAGAGAGAGAAATTTGCTTCTTTGTTCGACATGCATTATCTTCGCTGCAGTTCTTCTTGAAAGAGCATGCACGCTTGTTAAGACAAATCGAGTGCAAATGTAGTAATTAATAATCAAATCCAAAGGCTATGAAACATTTAGTTTTATTTCTTGTCATTTTTCTGCCTTTTTGTTCTTTTGCGCAGTTCGCAGAAGACTTCAGTAATGATGAACTTGCGGCCGGTTGGCTCGGCAATCGCGATTCATTTGCCATCAACAGCGACCATCAGCTGCAGTTGAAAATCAAGAATCCCGCTGGCGGCACAGCCTATCTCAAACATTCCATCAAATATTCTACTTCGATGGAATGGAATATTGACATTATTGCCAAAAGCTCTGCGACCAAAGCTAACCGTCTGAACATCTATCTTTACCGAGAGACGGAAGCAGTCTATTATTATCTCCGATTCGGCTATGACACGAAGGACAAACTTGCTCTGGTCAGAATCGATGCCAAAGGCGACACGACAGAGCTGGTTCATCGAGCAACAAAAGATTTCAATTCCGCACCTCTGACGCTGAGCCTGAAAGTGACACTCGACAACAATCGTCGCTGGACTTTGTACAGTCGGTTGAACAATGCCTCCGAATACACGACTGAAGGCACTTGTGACTATGAAATCGCTCACCCGGCGACATCAGGCTATCTCAACCTCAATTTCAATTTCACAAGTTCCAACTACAATCGGTTTGCTGTGGACAACATCAAAGTGTCGGACCGCAAAGACAGCGAGAATGACGATGAAAACGGAGAAAAAGACGACGATAAACCGACAGAACCAGACAATGGCGGGAATGGCGGAGGCGACAAACCGAGCGAACCGGGCGACAATCAAGATGGCGGCAATCAAGGCGGCGATGATGGAAACAAAGACGATGACAAGGACGGAGACAGCGGAAACACCGACGATTCAAAGCCCGAAACAATAGCATTCGGAGCAGTCAGAATCAATGAAATCATGGCCAAGCCAGGCAACGACTGGATTGAATATGTGGAGGTTTATAACACGGGCAGCAAATCTGTTTCCATGAAAGGCTGGCATTTCATCCGCGTCTCTGGAAATGTATCGAAGACAATCGGTGAAGCGACAATTCCAGCGAAAGGTTATGCAGTGATGTTCAACAGCAGCAAAGCCATCACACTTCCCGATGCCGCAGTTTCAGTTCCGATTGAGAAATTTCCTGCACTCTCCGATGGCGGCACGACACTGAAGTTGACCGATGCAAATGGTGCAGCGATGGATTCGGCCGCTTATGTCAAAGCAACAGAAGGCATCTCCTGGGAATCGGACGGCAAGAACTGGCATCTTTGCAGCGATGCGAGAGGCGGAACTCCTGGCGCAATGAACTCCTCAGCAAGCACAGACAATCCAGGCGATAAAGAACCGGAGGAACCTGAAGAACCGACAAATCCCGCGACTCCGACCTCAACGGTCTCTCCGAAGCAGATTGTCATCAACGAGCTTTTGCCGAATCCTGCAACCGATGGAAGCGAGTATTTCGAACTTTACAACCGCAGCGAAGAAGCTCTTTCAATGAGCGGACTTTCCGTCGCTATTCGACGCAGCGACGGCTCGCTCAGCACCAAGTACCCGCTTTCATCTGTCAGTGCTAAAATCGAAGCGAACGGCTTTGCTCTGCTGACCAAAAGCAAGAGTGGCGTGACACAGTTCTTCAAGATTCTTGCACCGCAGAACATTCACGAAGTGGAGAAACTGCCTATTCTTGCAAACACAGCATCGACGCTTGTGCTGCTCAGAAGCGCCGACGAGACTGTCATCGACGAAGTCTCCTATTCGAGCAAATGGCATTCGTCGAGCGTGAAAGATGAGAAAGGAGTCGCTTTGGAGCGCATCAGTCCCGACGACGACTCTCAGAGCGCAAGCAACTGGACCTCAGCTGCGGAAGTCTCAGGCTTCGGCACACCAGGATATCAGAACTCACAGTTCGGAAGAGCAAACACAGAAGATAAATCGACTGGAATCAGCGCACCCGAATGGATTGAGGAAGAAGGCGCCTATTTCATCACTTATAAAATGGAGAAGAGTGGTTTTGCTTGCAGAGCTTATATCTTCGACCTTTCCGGGCGGCGAGTCGGGACGGTCATCGACCGCCAGACGCTCGGAACACAAGGCCGCATCAGCTGGGATGGCTTTGCAAACGGGCATTCGCTGCACGAAGGAGTCTATGTCTTCTTTGCCGAACTTTATCACGACGACGGCACAGTCAGGCGCATCCGAAAGCCTTTCCTCATTCGATGAAATGGGGAAAAATACTTCAAAAAAGTGATTTGAAAACTCTTGTCAGAACTCCGATGAAAAATGGAACTTGATTTTAGGGAAATCTTCCTGCGCCATCGAAAGGACATAAGCCGAGTCGGCAAGATAGACATCGCGGCCTTCGCGGTCGAGCGCCATATATTGCATCTTGCGCTTCTTGAAGTTGTCCATCTCAGGAGCATCATCGCTCTCAATCCAGCAGGCTTTATAGAGATGAACCGGTTCCCAGCGGCATTGCGCGCCATATTCGTGCAGCAGACGATATTGAATGACTTCAAACTGAAGTTGTCCGACTGTTCCGATGATTTTGCGGCCATTGAACTGGTTGACAAACAGCTGAGCGACACCTTCGTCCATCAGCTGCTCGATGCCTTTGTTGAGCTGCTTCGACTTCATCGGGTCGTCGTTCTCAATATATTTGAACATCTCAGGAGAGAAGCTTGGCAGGCCTTTGAAGTGAAGGTTCTCGCCTTCGGTCAATGTGTCACCGATTTTGAAGTTCCCAGTATCAGGCAATCCGACGATGTCGCCTGCAAAAGCCTCATCGACAATTTCTTTCTTCTGCGCCATGAATGCAGTCGGACTGCTGAAGCGCATCATGCGGTCGAAGCGGACATGCTTATAATTGGCATTGCGGACAAAATGACCTGAGCAGACCTTGACAAAAGCGATGCAGCTGCGGTGGTTCGGGTCCATGTTTGCATGAATCTTGAACACGAAGCCGGTGAACAAATCCTCTTCCGGATCGACAAGCCGTTCTTCGGCCCTGACAGGACGAGGCGACGGAGCGATGCGGACGAAGCAGTCGAGCAGTTCCTTGACGCCGAAATTGTTCAGAGCGGAGCCGAAGAAGACAGGCGCAATTTCACCCGTCAGATAATCGGCATCGTTGAACTCGGGATAAACACCGTCAATCAGTTCCAAATCGGCGCGGAGCTTGGCAGCCTGGTCAGCTGATATATATTTTTCCAGTTCAGGATTATTGATATCATGAAACTCGACACGCTCGGTCACATATTGCTTGCTCGGAGTGAAGAGGTTCAAATCCTTCTCATAGATATTATAGACGCCGCGGAAGCGCTGTCCCATATCGATTGGCCAACTGAGCGGGCGGACTTTGATGTGCAGCTCCGCCTCGACCTCATCGAGAAGGTCGAAAGGATCGCGTCCTTCGCGGTCCATCTTATTGATGAACACAATGACGGGCGTCTTCCTCATGCGGCATACTTCCATCAGCTTGCGAGTCTGTGTCTCGACGCCTTTCGCAGCGTCAATCACGATAATCACACTGTCGACGGCGGTCAGTGTTCTGAAAGTGTCCTCAGCGAAATCCTGGTGTCCTGGAGTATCGAGGATATTGATTTTATAATCCGAATAATCGAATGCCATCACGGAAGTGGCGACGGAGATGCCGCGCTGCTTCTCTATTTCCATCCAGTCGGAAGTGGCTGTCTTGCGGATTTTATTCGATTTCACCGCGCCGGCCACGTGGATAGCGCCTCCGAAAAGCAGAAGTTTTTCGGTCAAGGTAGTCTTTCCGGCATCCGGATGACTGACAATGGCGAAGGTTCTCCGCCTTTCTATCTCTGAGGAAAATTGATTCATTTCTCGCTCTAAACTCTCTTATTTAATACTCTTTGTTGTCTGTTTTATCCAATAGTCTGCAATCAGCTGATGCATTGCCGGAGTCGGATGAACTCCGTCCCAAATCCAATATTCCGCCGGAAGCGTCGGTGTCGATGCAATCGTCTTGCTGACCAGTTCATCGAGAGGCAGATAAACAGCCTTATAATCGACTGCAATCTTCTTCACAATTCCGGCAAGCTGAGCGACCACCTTATGGCGGGTTTCATAATTCGAATTACTGCCGCGTGTGCCTGACTTAGCAACAAATGGCGCGCAGAGGACAAACTTGACCTGCGGATTCACCTTCCGTGTGCTGTCGAGCAACGAGCGGTATTGTTTCTCCCAGAACTTATAATCGAAAGGCTGGGAAGTGTCTTTCAGATAATATTCGGCATCGTTCGTACCGATGAGAATCGACAGAACGTCGGGCTTCATATCGAGGACATCGGTTTTCCAGCGTTTTGCCAGCTGAAAGAGCTGATTGCCGCTGATTCCGCGGTTGTAGAAACGATAGCGCATTGTCGGATAGCGGCTCATATAATGCGAAGCGCAAAGACTCATGTAGCCGTGACCGAAGATATGGTTCATATCCCATTCCTTGCTCTTGCGTTCAGACGATTGTTTTCCATCCATGCGGCACCAGTCGCCGTCGGTTATCGAGTCACCGATATAAAGGACTCGGCAGCCCTGTTTTGCTCCCATTCCGCACAGCACATTCGCTGCGGCTGGTGAAGCAGTCTTGTTCGCTTGCTGCGCATTGAGCGCCATGCAACCGGCAAGCATCATCAAAGCCCATTTAATCCTGATTTTACTCATAGCATATATATATTTATTGGTCGGTTTCTCCCGATTCGAGCATTTTTTTGAGGCTTGTTTCCCAATGAGGAATATCGATACCATAAGTCGACTTGATTTTCGACTTGTTGAGTACGCTGAAATGCGGACGCTCGGCTTTGCTCGGATAATCCTTCGTTTCTATCGGAACGACGTGGCAGCTGAGACCTGCGATTTCCACAATCTTGACTGTGAAATCGTACCAGCTGCAAACACCTTCATCTGTGAAGTGATAAATGCCTGGAGCGAAGCTGCCCGCTTCCGCCGACACGACAACCGACATCACAGCTTGAGCCAAGTCGCCGGCATAAGTCGGAGTCCCGATTTGGTCGAAGACGACGCGGATTTCATCGCGCTCGCGGCAAAGCCGAAGCATTGTCTTCACAAAGTTCTTTCCAAATTCTGAATACAGCCATGCGGTGCGGATAATCACGCTTTCGCGGCAGGAAGCCTGCAGCGCAATCTCGCCTGCGAGCTTTGTTCTTCCATAGACCGAAGCGGGATTAGGTTCGTCGTCTTCTGTATAAGGCTGGAAGTTCCGGCCATTGAAGACATAGTCGGTCGAGATATGGACAACGCGGGCGCCGACAGTTTGAGCTGCCTGGCCGATGTTGCGCACAGCCTCGCAATTGAGTTTGGTGCAAAGCGGCTCATTGTCCTCGGCATTGTCGACTGCGGTATAAGCGGCACAATTGACGATGAAATCGGGCTTTTTTTCCTCGACGAACGACATCACAGCCGCATTATTGCAAATGTCGAGCTCTTCAACATCCGTCATCACGAAATCAAACTGCGGATATTTCTCGGCAAGCCGACGCATCGACCTTCCCAGCTGTCCATTCGCTCCTGTAACCAGAATTTTCTTCCCCATTTCAGTACAATCTAAATATTTTCAGCTCCATCTTCATTCCAATTGTCTCTGTACTTCGAAGCCAAGATGGCAAGCAGCGAACTGATTTGCCGCACAGCCTCTTCGGTGCCCGGAGATATTTCCTTCCCCTGCATTTTCAGCAGAACAAAACCATAGACAGCATTAAAGCAAACTTCAATCTCCGAGACATCTTCGCCGCCCGATTTTGCGCGCAGCTGCACGATGAACGGCAGCGTCTTGTAATAAGTCGCGCCATAAATCATCTCTTTCGGCCATTTCAGCAGACGGAGATGCAGGTCGGTCAGCGTGATAATCACATTCTTGTTGATTTGCAGGTGACCTTTCTCCTTCACGCCCTCTTCGCGCATCATGTTAATCAAATCCTCATACCAATGGACAATCTCTTCCTTGACATCGTCCGGCTGGTCATATCGGCTGACAACAGTCCGGCGAATCGCGTCAATGTCGAAATTATTCGCGCGAATCAGATCTTCAATCTGCCACATATAAAGCAGATACTCCGAAATGTTCTCTTTTCTTTTCTTGTTTGCTATAATCATGGCTGCAAAATTAATACAAATCCCCGAAACATGAACTTTTCTCAGTATCTAACAGTTATTCAAATGAAAGAAATAGTGCTGAAAACGAATGCTCTCGGAAGAATTCAATAAGTTTCCGAATATTTTCTATACTTTTGCATGGTTATTAGCTAACGAAGGATGAAGGAAAAGAGTTTTATATTGCACGCAGCCGTCTGGCTCACAGGATTGGCTCTGGCAGTCGTCATCGCTGCATGCGCAAACATCGGAACTCCGAATGGCGGTCCTTATGATGAATTGCCGCCGAAATTCGTCAGCAGCACACCTATTCCGAATGCGACTAACTATAAAGGGCGGAAAATAGAAATCATCTTCGACGAACTGATTCAGATTGACAAGCCTTCGGAGAACGTGATTATCACGCCTCCGCAGATGGAAATGCCTATTGTCCGTGCCAACGGCAAGAAAATCAATATCGAGCTGAAGGACACGCTGAAGCCGAACACCTCCTACACCATCGATTTCACCAATTCCGTCTCCGACAACAACGAGAAGAATGTGCTGGAGAACTATTCCTTCGCGTTCTCGACAGGCGATTCCATCGATACTCTGCAAATCTCGGGAACCTTGCTGAATGCTGAGAATCTGGAACCGGTGACGGGCATCCTCATCGGCCTGCACAGCAATCTCAATGATACAGCATTCGTCAAGACACCTTTCGACCGCACATCCAAGACCAACGACCGCGGCCATTTCACCATCCGAAATATTCGTGCCGGCACTTATCGCATTTATGCGCTTAAAGATGCCAACAACAACTATATCTATGACCAGCCGAGCGAAGAAGTCGCTTGGAGCGACTCGCTGATTGTTCCGTCATTCTATGCCGACACGCGGCAGGACACCATTTGGAAAGATACTGTGACCATCGATTCAGTCCGAACCGTCGGCTTCACACATTATACTCCCGACAACATTGCGCTCCGGCTTTTCAAAAGCAAGTTTGTGAAACAATATATGCTGAGGAGCGACCGCGGTGAAGACCGCTTCTTCACGCTGCGCTTCAATGCGCCTGTCGATTCAGTACTTCCCAAGCTGCATCCGCTCAACTTCACTCCTGCCGACAGCAACTGGTATTTCCTCCAAAAAACCGAAGCAAACACTTCATTGGTCTATTGGCTGCGTGACTCGTCGTTCATCCGGCAAGACACTTTGAACTTCGCCGTCGATTATCTGAAAACCGACTCGCTCAACCATCTTCAGCTGCAGACCGACACGATGCAGATGCTGACCAAGAAGATTGGAAAAGCTGCCGCACAGAAGAAGGAAGCTGACAAAGCGAAGAACAAAAAGCCGCCGAAGAAACAGAAGCCTGCGAAGAACAAGGAAAGCATGAAGCCTGACGGCGAACCGCCGAAAGAAAAGTCAAAGAACAAAAAGAAACAGGAAGAAGTGCAGACCGACTTCCTCGGAATGTCAATCAACCCGTCGGGAACGCTCGAGACATTCGACTCGCTGCGAATCACCTTCACGGAACCTGTCATCAACCTTGATTCGAGCGTCTTCAAACTGAAGGTAATGAAAGACAGCACGTGGCAGGCTGCTCCATTCCGCTTCTTCCAAGATTCGACCAACACTCTGTCATACATTATCCTCCGCCCTTGGAAATATGAGGAAGAATATCAGCTGACCGTCGATTCGCTGTCAATCACCAGCCTTTATGGCAGGCAATGCAACAAATTCGAAGGCTCGCTGAAGGTCAAGACGAAAGACGAATATGGCAATCTCTATATCAATATCGCTGGAGTCGACACCTTCGCCTTTGCGGAGCTACTTAACTCAAGCGATGCAGTCGTCAGAAAAGTGCCCGTCAAGAACGGCGGCGCGCTCTTCATGGACATCAAGCCCGACAAATACTATGTCCGGATGGTCATCGACCTGAACAACAACGGTATTTGGGACACAGGCGATTATGCGACAAAACGCCAGCCGGAAGAGGTTTTCTATATGCCTAAGATGTTCGACGTGAAACAGAACTGGGACTTGGAAGAAGAGACACCGTGGGATTTCAGGAAGGTTGAATTTACAAAACAGAAGCCGATGGCAATCACCAAGAACAAACCGGCTGAAATGACTAAAAAGAAAAGAAACTATAAAGATGAAGGAAAAGCGACTAAGTCTTCAAGCAGCACCTTCGGTACAGGCAATACCAACATTGGCAGCGGTCTTTCGTTCTAAGATTTTCGCTGTGCTGGCACTGCTGGTGATGCTGCCGATTACAGTCCAAGGACAGACACTCAATGTCCGCGACCGGTTCAATCCGGGCGAAGAAGTGAAATATGATCTTTATTTCAAATGGGGCGTGATTATGCCGCACGCCGGAACCGCAACACTGACAATCAACAACACGACATATCGGGGAAATGCAGCTTTTCTCTATCGTCTCAACTTCTACACCTCGGGCATCATCGAGAAAGTCTATAAGATGCGCGACACGATTGACGACTATTTCACGCCATCGATGTTGCTGCTGTTCAGTGAGAAGCGTTCCAATGAGAACGATTATGTACTGACCGACGACCTGACTTTCTCCTACAGCGGCGACAGAACGACAGCTCGCTCGCACCGCTTCACTCCTGAAAAAACAAAAATCGACACGCTGCTGGTTTCCGACAACAAGCTGATGCTCGACATGCTCGGCTGCACGCTTTATCTGCGTTCCATCGATTGGGACAACCTCCAGATGAACCAAGCTTTTCCATTCTGCGTCGCCATCGGCCGTGACATCGTGAACATCCGCTTCCGCTATGTCGGACAGCAGGTCGTTCAGCGCAGTGCGACGCTCAAATACCGCGCACATCATTTCTATGTCGACATCTTCGACGATGCTTTCACGCAAAGCAAAGCCGCTGCCGAGCTTTGGGTCGGCGACGACGAGAACCACATTCCTGTCCGCATCCGTTCAAAACTGAAAGTCGGCGCGGCTGAAGTGCATTTCAATTCAGCGAAAGGACTGCGTTATCCGCTGTCGTCCCGCATTGTTCTCAAAAGCAGCAATTAATCTTATTTGAGAGCCTCGAAAGGAAGCTCCACTTCTTTCCTATAACCGGAAGTTGTGAAGAGCGCAATCAGTTCGCCCGCATCGTTCGTCACGCGCACTTCGCAAGTCGAGAGGCGCTTGTGGTCGAAAATCTCCTGCGCTTCGGCATAGAGATAGCCGCTGCTCTCGCTCTTGAAGAAGTTGATGGTCGAATTAATCGAGAAAGTCAGCCTCGCGTGACTGTTGCTTGCCACAGCCGAAGCCAAATCGGCAAGCGTGAAGATGGCGCCGCCCTGACAGACGCCGCCGCCATTGAGATGCTCGGGCTTAATCAGCATCCGCGTCCGCGCATAACCGCTTCTCGCCTCCACAATCTCGACGCCGGCATTGACGGCGAACTTATCGCCCTGAAAAAATTCTTGAATATCCATAATATAAGGTTTCTCAACTAGTCGAGCTTCCATTCCGCGCCGTCGCGTGTGTCGTGAATCTCGAAACCGATTTCCGACAGTTCGTTGCGAATGCGGTCGCTGGTTGCCCAATCCTTGTTCTGTTTGGCCTGCTGACGGATGTTGAGCAGCAAATCGACAGCTTTGCTGAAAGCCTCAGTGCTGCGGTTGTCGCCGCTTGCAGCTTCGTCCTTCATGCCGAGAATATCGAACAGGAAGATTTGGAACACTTCTTTCAGCTCGCTGAGGTCTTCGGCCGAAATTGTCGCCTTACCGTCGTGGACGGAGTTGATGGCGCGGACTGCATCGAACAGGTATGAAATGACGAACGGAGTGTTCAAGTCGTCGTTCATTGCATCATAGCATTTCTTCCTCAGGTCTTTCACATCGACTGAGGACGTGGCCGACGGTGTCAGCTTGGCCAGATAACTGTTCGCTTCCATCAGTCGCGACAGACCTTTCTCGGAAGCCTGCAAAGCGTCGTTCGAGAAATCGACCGTGCTGCGGTACTGAGCCTGCAAGATGAAGAATCGGATAGTCATCGGCGAATAGGCTTGCGACAGCGAACCGTGATTGCCGGTGAAGAACTGCTCAAGCGTGATGAAGTTGCCGAGCGATTTGCCCATCTTCTGTCCGTTGATGGTTATCATGTTGTTGTGCATCCAATAATGAACCATCTGAGAGCCTTGCGAAGCGACAGCCTGTGCAATCTCGCATTCGTGATGCGGGAAGACAAGGTCCATGCCACCGCCGTGGATATCGAAATGCTCGCCGAGATATTTCCGTCCCATTGCGGTGCATTCGCAGTGCCAGCCTGGAAAGCCGTCGCTCCAAGGCGATGGCCAGCGCATGATATGCTCAGGCTGAGCTTTTTTCCAGAGAGCGAAATCGACCGGATTATGTTTTTCTTCCTGACCGTCAAGCGCACGCGTCGTGTTCAGCATATCCTCAATGTTGCGTCCCGAAAGGATGCCATAATTATGTTCCTTGTTATATTTCACGACATCGAAATAGACCGAACCTTCGCTTTCGTAAGCGAAACCGTTCTTGAGGATGTCCTTGACGAGCTGAATCTGTTCGATGATATGGCCTGAAGCGAACGGTTCGATGCTTGGCGGAAGCACATTCAGCGCTTCCATCGCATGATGATAGCGAATCGTGTAATACTGCACGATTTCCATCGGCTCGAGCTGTTCCAGATGAGCTTTCTTCTCAATCTTGTCCTCGCCCGAATCGGCATCGTGCTCCAGATGGCCGACATCAGTGATGTTGCGGACATAGCGGACTTTATAGCCGAGATGGCGCAGATAGCGGAAAAGTATATCGAAAGTGATGGATGGGCGTGCGTGGCCGAGATGCGGATCGCCATAGACTGTCGGGCCGCAGACATACATGCCGACAAAAGGTTCGTGCAGCGGAATGAATTGCTCTTTCTTTCGTGTCAGAGAATCATAAATATACAAAGGATGTTCCATAATCAATTTTTTTCTTGGTGCAAAGATAGTGCAAGCCGAGCGAAATGTCAAACTTGTTTGAAACATTTCCGAGGCTTGTAGGGGCCGACCTGCGTGTCGGCCCATTATGTCAAGCGAATCATTATTTGTACGGATTGCGGGAATAGACCCTTACATAATCCACCAGCATATAACATTCACCTTTCTTGTATCCGTCAGCCGGGATATTTCCTGCCCAAGAAGCATTTCGCGCCTCGCAACTGAGAATGATATATTCGCCGGTTTGAGAAATCGGAACAGAGCCGGTTTTTTCCCATCGATGAGTCTCCACTCCGTCGAGATACATAATATAGGCATTTTCAGTCCATTCAAAGCCATAAGTATGGAAACCCACATTGATTCCAGTATTATTCCGCTGAAAACTATTGGATTTGTGATTCGCTCCATATCCACCCCAATGGATAGTCTGGATGAGAAGGTTTGAAACATCACTTCCTTTTTGGTCGCTCACCCGATGCTCCACGATATCTATTTCTTCTCCCGCCTCCTCGTCGGTCAGGCCTGTTTTACCCATAGTAGGACTTTGAAGCCAAAATGCACCCCATTCTCCGGACTTAGTGACGAACTTGATTTTCGATTCGAAATAGCCGTGCTTTTGAGAAAAAAGACCTTGAGTGGCAATCATCCCGGCATAATGCTTATAGGTGCCGTCACTTTCCTTTGTACTGTACACGGATATCTTCAGATTTCCGTCTTCGAGCGTTACAGCGTCCGTCACATACCATGCATCATTTCTCAATATGCCGAGTCCGCGATACATCCATTTGTTCATGTCCAGACTATTGCCTGAGAACTCGTCCGAGAATGTAAGCAGAGTACTGTCTTTCTTGATATCTTCGTCTTCTGATGCTTTTGCACATGACGTCAGAAAAGATGCCGCCAATAAGCAAAAGAGCAGACTTTCGAATTTTCTTATTTCCATATAATTTTATATTTGTCGGTTGGAAGAAGTAAATCAGTGTATATTTATGATGCAGTGTTTTTTGCCGCTGACGAAAATCAGAAGCGCCAGACGACGAGAACGCCTTTGCAATCGCTGCCGAGCATCGGCATGGCGGTGAGATGCTGTGCGAGACGGCTGTTTTTCCGTGCTATGGAATCGCGGATTGGACAGTAAATGAGATAGGCCAGTTCGGTAGAAAGAATTCCGAATCCGGCGCCGGCGATGACATCCGAAACCCAATGACGATTGTTGTAGATGCGTGAGCCGGCCGTGAAGGCTGCAATCAGATATCCTGAGCAGGCTAAGGCCATGTTGGTATCTTTGAATTCATGAAAGGCGATTTGCGCGCCGAGAAAGACATTGGCTGTGTGACCGGAAGGGAAGGAATAATTGCCGCCGTCGGGACGCCGTTCGTTGAAGAAGACCTTGCAGCCGCGCGTCATGCCGACATTCAGGACCTCGGCTATGAACGTGATGGCCAACTGGTCACCCCAGTTATGCTTCTCCTTTCCGACGAGGTCGCAGGCGAAAGTCCAGCCCAACATTCCCCATTCCAGATAATCGTCGAGATGAATGCGGTCGACTGAGTCTTTGCGCGTGAAAAGATGATAGTCTTTCCAACCGTCGACGGCCGAACCGACTGCACCGACGCCGATGAGAGCGGCAGGAAGCACGAAGCGCGACACTTTCGGACGGAAATCCATGAATGATGTCTTTGCCTGCGCCGTGTCGGCAATCAGTGCCGAATCGGCAGTCTCGGCCTTTCCGCCGACCGTGACTGCAAGCGCTGACAGCAGCAGAACGAAGATTTTCAGATAATGATTCAATCCTTTCATTGCGGGGCAAAGGTATTAAATTATTGAGGATATTGTCACGATGACAACGCAGCATATTCATATTTGTCATCGACCAAGCCCGAGTCCACATGGTGGTAGCAGAAAAAGAGAAGAAAGACTTCGAACAATGGTTAGGTGTCAATTCCAAATGAAGGTCGACAAAATAGGCCGACACGCAGGTCTGTCCCTGCAAGCCTTGGAAATGTTTCAAACAAGCACTATCTTTGTCACCACAAAAAAACAGAATATGATTACAGCAGACCAATTGAAAGATGTATTGGAGCGCGGGAAAGCGCTGAGGGGGTATCTTTGACGTCGATGGCAAAACGATAGCACTCGAAGAAGAGACGCTGCGTACGCACGACCCCGACTTCTGGCAAGACGCCAAGAAAGCCGAGCTGCAGATGAAGAAAGTGAAGGACCTGAAGAAATGGATAGACCTTTACAACGAAGTCCACGACGCTGACGAAGAGCTGCAACTCTCTTTCGATTACAGAAAAGAAGATATAGTCACCGAAGAAGAAGTCGACGAAGCCTATCAGAAAGCATTGAAGCTGACCGAAGACCTTGAGTTCCGCAACATGTTGCGCGACGAGGCCGACCAGATGAGCTGCGTGGTGAAAATCCAGGCAGGCGCAGGCGGCACCGAAAGCCAGGATTGGGCGCAGATGCTGATGCGCATGTACACGCGCTGGGCCGAAATGCATCATTATAAACTGACCATCAACAACCTGCTGCCTGGCGACGAAGCCGGCATCAAATCTGTCACAATGCAAGTCGAAGGCGATTATGCCTACGGATATCTGAAAGGCGAGAACGGCGTCCATCGCCTGGTTCGTCTCTCGCCGTTCAACGCACAGAACAAGCGCATGACCTCATTCGCTTCCGTATTCGCATCGCCGCTCGTCGACGATTCCATCGAAATCGACATCAATCCCGCCGATTACACTTGGGATACATTCCGCTCGGGCGGAGCAGGCGGACAGAACGTCAACAAAGTCGAAACCGGCGTCAGAATCCATTACAACTATAAAGACGCCGACACAGGCGAAGTGCGCGAGCTGCTTGTCGAGAACACCGAAAGCCGCACACAGCTTGAGAACCGCGAGAACGCCATGCGACTGCTGCGCTCGATGCTCTATGATTTGGCTTTGCAACGCCGTCAGGCCGAGCAGAAGAAGATTGAAGCCGGGAAAAAGAAAATCGAATGGGGCTCGCAAATCAGAAGTTATGTCTTCGACGACCGCCGCGTGAAAGACCATCGCACAGGATTCCAGACTTCCGACGTGCAGAGCGTCATGGACGGCAAAATCGACGGATTCATCAAAGCCTATCTGATGGAGTTCGCAGGAGGAAAAGAAGAACAGGAATAACATTTTCCTTCAGAAACTTTGTGCAATCAACGAAAAATAGTATTTTTGCGGCATAATTCGGCGACGAACCGAAAGGTCCCATAGCTCAGTTGGTTAGAGCACCTGACTCATAATCAGGGAGTCCCAGGTTCAAGCCCTGGTGGGACCACGAAACCCCCCTTTAACACTCTAATTTTAAAAGACAAATCATTGATTATCAAATATGATTTGTATAATCGTGTGTAGATATGTATAAATAAATATGGAAAATGTGGTAAAAATGTGGTAAGAAATTATACCTTTGTAAATTCAATATCAAAAAGGACTTGAACCGTGGTAAACAGATTTTTTATTACACAGTATTACAGAGGATTAAAGCGGGAAAAAGCGCCGTTATATTTCAGAATCCGGCGCAGAAATCCGGCGATTGATATGCCGATCAGCACTCAAGTATCGGTTAAAATTGACCGATGGGATGCGGCAAACGCCGATTTAGAATCTTTTAACAAATTTAAGCAGTCCAAGTACGGCGCAAAAATACTTGAGCAATGCGAAAAAGCGGCGATTGCAGCGACGGACCTAATAAACAAAGGAGTATTTGACCGAAAAATCATTCAGAAAGTCGTTTTTAACGCCGTGAATGACGAAGATTTGAAAGGAATAGAAGCTATTCAAACGGAATTGCAGGAAGCAGAGGAACGAAAGCGAGAGGCCGAGAGATTGAAGGCCGAGGCGGAAAGAAACGACATTTGTTTTTGTTGCTCAAAATTGGTGGATGACATCAAAAACAACCGGATTACTTATACAAAAAACGGCGAAACTTGCGATTATTCTAAAGGATCTTATAAAAAATGGAATAGTTTTTATAATCTTCTATGCCGTTTTTGCGCAGGAAAAAGTTATACATGGAACGACATTAACGACAATTTTTATAACAAATGGATGGCGTTTCTTAATCGTGCCGGATATATGAAAATGACCATCGGGAAGTTTAATGCTTGTTTGAAACATCTTATTATATATTATAAGGGCAGGGATGCGGGGAAACCGATAGCGAAATCATTCAACATTGCACAAAATAGGAAAGCGGCCGAGATTGCACTAACGGCGGATGAGGTCCAGGCGTTATATGAAGCGCCTTTGAAAGGATTATCCGAAATGGTCCGGGATTCGTTTCTCTTTGGAGTGTACACCGCACAGCGTTATAGCGATTTTTCACGGTTTACAAAAGATATGTTCAGCGTGACGCCGAGAGGTACGGAAATGTTTATGCTTACGCAAGTGAAAACCGGGAGTACTGCGTGCGGTCCGGTGAATGCGATAAGCAACAACCTATCGGAGTTGATAAAGAAACACAATGGAAATGCGCCGTTCATTGATTCGCAGATTATGAACCGTACATTAAAATCCATCTGCAAAGATTTATCCGAGAAAGTGCCTAGCCTGGCGAACATGGTGCCGACCGTGCTAACGATGAAGGAAATCAAAGCAGAGAAAGCAGGTAATAAGATGTTTTACCGTGATTCTATGGGTAGGGTAATGCGACCAAGATATGATTGCGTAAGTACGCACAGCGCCAGGAGAACGGGCGTTACATTGATGTATTTATCAAAAAAGTATGATTTAGGTCAGATAATGACATTATCCGGACATCAGACGCAAAAAGAATGCCTAAATTATATAAAGCAGTCCTTAAATGAAAAGATTGACGAAATGGCTGCGGCGGCAAATGTTGACGAAATGACCGAGGCGGCAAATAGAATTGATTCTACCTTTAATAAATAATCACCATGAAAGTACTTAAAAACATAGAGGCGTTGCATCTACACAATGATGAGGAAATTGAAATCTTGATGCACATTTCTAAGTTGTGTTCAATCCGGAAAGACCGAGAAGCGACGATAGACTATTATGACAATATGCTTTGCCCCGATTATCGTTTCAACAAATGGGTGGAGTGGAAACACGTTTGCGCAATGAACCCCGACAATTTGCCGCAGGATGAAAGTTTTGCACAGCCCGCCGGGTCCGTCGGCATTGATAAGGCCAAGCGTTATCGGGAAATCATTTTTAAGGCCATATTTGAAGATAGGAAAAGTTTCGGCTATCTGTTTTGGTGCCTGGCGTCGGAGTTGAACCGTGAATCGGGTGCGGTCCTTTACGAATGCGTTCCTAATCCTCTAGAAATTGACTTCGCAACTGATTTTGATAAGGATGATATACTGAAAAAGGCAAACGGGATTCAAGACCTTAAAACAAGACTTGAGTACATTTCCGACATAAGGACAAAGGCGGGCCTTTCAGAATATAGGGGCGATTATTACGAAGCTATTTGTCAATTATGCGAGGATATAATCCAAAGCATCAAAGACGAAATGATACTATTTCCGGCAAGTGAAACGGCAAAAGGTAAAGCGCCAAAAGCAGTGCAAACGCATTTGCCGGAATGCTTTAATAATGATACCGCAAAAGGTCTATTCCAAATTTTGATTGATTTGGGTGTTTGCGTTGAGGATGGCGAACTGTACAAATGGAAAGCATCGGCGGCGTTATTCGGCGTTTTTGTCTTTTGGACTAGTGGGCGGGAATGCTTAAATCTGTTATCCGAAAACAAACGGATTCAATGGGAACCTTTCAAGACTGCATTTAAATGCGACGATTCAACTCTTAAAACTGCACAGACTTTTTCTAGTGATTATAAAGTTGGTCGTGAATTAAAACCGAACGGCGGAACCGAGTTAAAACAAAAACTTGTAGAATATTTTCATTGCAAGCTAAAATAATTACAAACTTAAATACTTGATTATAACACATATAACATCCGGAATTGGGGCGGAATTAAGGCCTAATTCCGGTTTTTTCGATTTTTAGTTATATATTTTTGGAGCCATAACCACTAATAAGATAGAATCATGGCAAAAGAAAAATCAGAACTTGAAATCATGGTGTTTCAATCGGTGAAAGAAGCATTAGCAAATGCTTTGCCGAAACAAAAAAAGTATTTAACAAAGAAAGACGTGTGCAGTGAATGCGGCGTATCATTGGCAACTGTAAATAATTGGATGCGTAGCGGCATTATTAAACCGTTGCGCATTGGCGGGCGTGTCTTGTTTGACAGCGGTGAAGTTGATAAAACTATCAAGGCTGGCGCCTTGAAGCGCTATCAGCGTGTTTTCAGAGCTATGGAAAGGAGATAGCTCAATGAGAGTAAACAGCAAAGGCGCCCGGAAGCGCCTCACCGAAAGACAAAGCAAAGATAGCTACATTATTCAGAAAGTGCAAGACCTACTTTTAACGGGGAGAAGATTCAGCGCTAAGGACATCAACACGGAAGCGAACACGAACGACGCCAGGAAGATTATTTCCACCCTCTTAAGCAGAGGATGGCACATTAACAAGCATCGTTTTGGCGATGGTAGAAAAGAGTATTGGCTAAGTGAGGATGCAAGACAGTTAAATCTATTCGGCGATGAGATGGGACCTAGACATTAAAACGACAGTGGGCGCCGTTCTGTTGTCCGGGCGCCGTATCACGGTTGACGAATTGCGTGTACTTTGTTCGGCACGGCCGCAGACTATTCGCAACAACCTAACCCTACTTTCGAAAGAAGGATGGAACATCGAAAGCAGATGGAAACCTTACAGAGTGCTGGACCGGACAAAGCGTAGGAAAATCTATTGGCTATCGGGCACGACTGAACCGGACATCGTAGAAAACAAGGGCGATAACCCGTATTTCAGCCAGGACAAAGATGTTTATACTCACGTTGAGGACTTGCATCTGAAACGCCGTTTCTATTGGAGAAACCCGGCTAACGGCATATATGGAGATATGTTTGTTTCGCTCAAATCATATTCATGGGGCGCATTAGAAAGAAGCGGAAAAATTATACGGGGTAAATTGTCGGATGACTATGTTCGGGGTCTCATCAACGTTTTGGAATATTACGGGGTGCGTCAGTTGACCATAGAAGCGCCGGGCGTGAATCTGAATCCGTATTTCTTGAGGTATTGCACACTTAAATGTATAACGGTATGCCGGAGATAGATTTCAGTAGATTCACGCAATGGGATGCCGATGAGGTCCAGGCGGTGGACATATCGGAAAAGGTCCGGCGCCGGATTGTAAGTTTAAGCGAAAATTATCCGCCGGTGCAATTTCTTCTGCGGAACGAATACGATGAAAATCTTTTGCCGAGGTGCAACATCATTGCATTAACGGGGAAAGCGAAGCGGGGGAAAAGCTATGTAAGTGCCATATGGGAAGCGTCTTTGATTGGTACCGATAGTTTTTGGTTTAAGGCTAATGAATCCGGTGTAAAGCTATTGCACTGCGATACGGAAATGGACCTCAACAGCGTTGCGAGTAGGAAAAGAATCGTTCACACTGCTTGCGACCTTCCTGCTAACGTGGATGATCCTAGACTGATAACGTTAGCACTTCGTGAGGATGCAACCGCCGACCGCTGGCCAATCATTCGGGAAGCAATTGAAATATATAGGCCGGATTTGGTTACTATTGACGGAATCCGAGATTTGACCGATGATTTCAATGACCTGGGGGAATCCTCCTCACTCATCAATGAATTGATGCGAAGCGCAAGCAAGTATAATTGTGCTATCCTTTGCATCATTCATGAGAATGAAGGCGACGGAAAAATGCGTGGTCATTTGGGAACCGAGTTATTAAACAAGTGCTTTGAAGTTTACGAGTGTACGAGAAACCAGGAAACGGGCCTCATCACTGTTAAGCAGAAAGACCAAAGAGGCGCACCCGTGGAGAAATTCAGCTTTTCAATAGGGAACGACGGCATTCCGATTAGAACAATGGCCGTTTCAAACCGGGAATTTAAAGAAGCTGAAAAGCAGCAGACCGAGAAGGACCGATTTGAAGCATTGTTCAAACGGCAAAGTTCTTACTCTTATACGCAACTTGTGAAGGATTTCCAGGAGATAGGCGGATGCAAAGAACGTGCAGCGCAAGCGCACATCGGCGGTGCCATGATAAACGGAATCATTTGCAAGGGTGAAGATGGTAATTATAAATTGCAGTTGAATGAAGAATGATACCGCAAAGTACCGCACCGCACTTTCCCGCACCCCTATATAGTGGGGTGCGGTAATGCGGTTATGCGGGATTTACCGCAAAAGACAAAAAAGTACCGCAAAATGCGGTAATGCGGTACCGAAAAAAGAACAATAACAGAAACAAAGAATCATGCGTAATATTTTAGATAAAACAGTAAGTTTTTATTCCAAGTTTGGAGATGGTCCCCAGGATGCAAATCTGTTTGAACTACTAACCGGGGACAGATACAAGAATGAAGTGGAAAAAGTTCGGGATGAAAAATTATTCGGTGATGAGGAATACAAGAAAGCAAAACAGCGTTTGCCGATGTTCACCGTTTCGGGAACGTTCGCCGGAGCTGGTGCAAGCACATTAAAACAACATTCGGGCCTTATATGCGTTGACATAGATGAGGCGGACAACCAGGAGTTGACGGACTTCGCACGATTGAAGGAGAGTATTAAAGCGGTGCCGTTCGTTGCGTTTGCGGCGCATAGCGTAGGGGATAGGGGCTTTTACTGCATTGTGCCGATTAGCAGCCCGGCGAAGCACAAGCAACACTTTGAGAGCCTCTACAAAGCGTTTAAACGGTGCGGCATCATTATAGACCGTTCCGGGTGTGATGTGAGTAGAAAGCGATTCGTTTCGTTTGATGATGAACCCTATATCAACCAGGATGCGCAGACTTATGACCGCCTTTGCCAAGAACATCTAAAACCTGCACTAAAGGACAACAATCGATACTTCTGCAATGCGCCCGGCGATGTTGATGCACTAATCCGAGAAATACGGCGAACGCATAAAGATATATCGGGCAATTATCAACAATGGTTTAGCATAGGGTGCGCATTATCGACGGAGTTCGGAGAATCCGGCCGCCAATACTTCCATGACATCAGCGAACATTATCCGGGTTATGACTATCGTGAAACGGATTCAAAGTACAATGACTGCATGAAAACACGTGGCGCAATAGGAATTGGAACACTGTTTCACTATGCGAAAGAAGCGGGCCTAACGGCGGCCGTTGACTTCGCAAACGTCGGTCCGGTAAGGTAGTAGGATAATCAAACGGGGGGAGATATTTTTTTAAAATGAAGGCGAGCCTTCAAACCTCACGCCTTTCTTTCGAACATTCACGGAGCAACCTAAAATGAGGTGAATTAACATTTGTGGGGTATAGGGTTAATATTTTATTGATTTATCCCTTCATACCACGCACCCACCTTTCTTTACACACACGGGCAAATGCTATGGACTTTTATTAGGTACTTAGGGCCGGAATTGGCTGTTTTTAAAAACGTGGTAAAAATGTGGTAATAAAATGAGTGCATAAAAAGGGGCGTTTTGTATATAATATTGATTTAGTGCTTATTAAATAATAAAATATTGGTCCTGGTGGGACCACGAAAAAAAAGCAGAAAAATTCGAATCTAAGTTCTCTTTTTTTCATGGTCTGAAATCAATAAGTTCCTTTTTAATCCTGTCATAAGCGGGACGCGGCGAGCCGTCGTTTCTCCAAAGGCATCCCATCCATTCGGGTTCGTAATTGTCGACATCGCGGACGCTCCAGAAATTGACTCTCACCTTCCCATCCCTCGTATGCTTCAGCAAAGTCGAGAAGATGGCTCCATAAGTGCCGGCCTGCTGTTTTTCCTTGCTGACGTCGCCGTCCTTAATCCACACGTTCATTTCCGTGATATGAAACTCCAGCCGGTTCTTGTGGCACCAGGTGATGAAGTTATCGAGCCGTTCCAGATTTCCCGGGACAAGTTCCCATCCGGTCTCGATGTGAGCCTGCCAGCCGAGTCCGTCGACTGTGTGTCCTTTGACTCTGAGATAAACGACCAGCTGCTTCATCTTCTCCCACACTTTTTCCTCGAAGCGGCCGTCCTGATTGATGATTTTCTTCAGCTTAGGCGCGTACTTGTCGGCAATCTCGAAAGCCTTGTCTATATAGAGCGGCACGCGCAAGGCGCTGTTTTCGTCGAATCCGATAACTGTCCAGGGATTCTGCCAGACCGAATCGCCGGCTCTCGGACCGAACCAGTCGCCCTGATGCAGCATCCCGTTCAGCGAATCGAATTGTTTTTCCGCCACGATGGTTTCGTTCACGACGTCCATCCAGCCTATCTCGGGGCAATTGCCATAATGGATGCAAAGCTGCGTCATATATTCCTCCATCATCCGCGAAAGTTCGGCAGGCGTTCTGCTGTCGTCCATCGCCCATCTTGAACACTGCGGACTGATAGGACCGTGCATCCGAAGGCGGATATTGTTTGCCGCGGCATATTTAATCCAGTTGTCGGGGAAAGCCCATCGCCAGGTGTCGAAATCGGGATGGACATAACTTTGCTTGAAATCGTTGGTCGGAGTTATATAATCGAATTCCCGCCGGGCAATTTCACCCGAAAGAGATTCGTTGAGACGCCACTGATTGGCAATGCCGATGGCAAGATTTCCGCCAAAGCGTCCTTTGACGATGTCCTTGATTGGCAAGTCAGACAGGTTCTTAGCCGACTGAACGGCAAACGACTCCTTCGCCTGCGGATAAGCGGCCGAAAACATTCCGACAAACAGAAGAATTAGAATAGTCTTTTTCATGGCTGCTATAGTTAAAATTCAGGTTCAAAAATAAGCAATAAATTTTGATTCCCACATCCCGCCCTCGCTATGTTTGTTTGTATGTGCGTGGTAGTGCTCTTTATATTATGCATTTTGCATTTGTGCCTCGTACTGACTATAACTTGTAATTGGGTTCAGTCCTTAACCGTCACGATTTATACTCTTACAGAGTTTTTGCACACTCCCAAACCAAACATCGCTACACACTTATCGCTTACTCACAAAGTTCAACAGTCCAGTTGACCGACTGAATCTCCACGTCAACGGCTCGCAGACGCTTTGAACAATCGTCGGCTTGCTTTTGGATAGAAGACACACTGACGGTGAATACATACTTGATTTCATTTCTCGAATATCTCTCCTCTCTCGTCATGAGATAGTCCAACAGCTGCTGGAGAATAGAGACCTGTTTGGTCATGACGTCTCTCTTCGCAATCTTCTCGGTAATGGTTTTCCCGTCATCGAGCACCGTCATCTGGTTAGTCTTGTTGATGCGAACCATCAGCTGCTCGAGCTGGTCAAGATTATCCTGCAGTTCTTTCATCAATTCTTCCGGATTCTCCGCAGGCGCATCGCCTTCCTGCACTTTGCAGGACGCTTGTAAACGGCGTTGAATCTGAGCAATTCGTTTTTGCAAGTCCGCTCTGAGACTTAATGCTTCTGCTAATTTCATAATTTTCTTAGGTTTATATTTTTCGCAAAGTTCCGCCTCTCCTGTGCATTCTATCTGCACAGCAGAAAATTATTTTCTCAGTAAGTAAAATCAATCAAAGAGGATTAATATTTGCAGCGAATGAATTTCTTGATTTCCCTGTTTCATCTGCTCGGCAGGCAAAACGGAAGCCACGTCAGCGTAATCGGCCGCTGTTGGTCAAGGAAAATTGGAAGTTTTTCGCAGTCCCCTTTTGACGCTGGTCAAAACAGTTTCTCGATTTCGACCTCCAAAGCATCCGCAATCTGTTTGAGATTAAGAATGGTGATGTTGCGTTTGCCCGATTCGATGCTGGCCAGAGCGCTGCGGTTGAACTTCGCCTTTTCGGCAAAAATGTTAACCTAATGCTCGGTATTTTTTTGCATACTCTGAAACGGATGCTGGCATAGGTGTTTTCAGCTTCCATACAATCTGCATTGGCTTTGCACCTGAATATTCTTTAAGAGATACTTCACCTAAATAAATATATCCCATTGTTCTTGATTTATCATCGGGGAAAGAACTTTGTTGTCTAACGAAGAGAAGCATTATTTGATTCTCATTAATATAATTATAGCCTGCTTGTGAACTGGGACTTACTTTATTCTGGGTTTCCCAATGAAACAGATCATTACTTATTGCATAGTCATTGTAATTAGTGTTAGATCCAACTTCTCTATCTTTAATAATATCAACAAACATGGCTTCCGTGTTTAAATGTTTATTTCTTTCTACTCCTTCCCTACAAGAAGATTTTTTTCGTAGAGTAGAAGTCTGCATAGCAACTAATATCTGATCTTTTGTATATTGAGCATGTAGCTTAAGAGGTAATATCAATCTTAAGGCCGAATTATCATCGATTTCTAAGGTTTGAGATTTGTTCATCAGTATATGCATTAATTCATTTATTTCTGAAGAAACAATCTTGTCAGAAGACAAATCATCAAACATTTCTTGTAAGGAGTTATAAAGATTATCATCTTGGAAAAGATCATAATATAACATCAGCGACATTTGTTTCTCTTTATTGTTCAATGCGTTAAAATCAACAATAAAATTATTATTAGATAAATGCTCAATGAAAGAGAAATATGAGTATGAATCTGTAGAAAGCCATTTCTTATAAACTGCTCGGCATAAAACATTATTAAATTTTGATTCTTTGTCCGTTACTTCTGCTGCTAAACATAGAGAATTCCATGTTGAGCCTTTGTATAGTTTATCGAGACTTATATTTCTAACTTTCAAAAAATTACTAAGGGTCAAAGGAAGTTCATAATCTTTATTGAAATTCTTAATAGACCTAATAATTCTTTCTTTTCTAAATGAATCTATAGAACCTTTGATATTCTCAAGAATATAGCTCTCGGCCTTTGGTTCAAGGGTTATTTTACAGTTCAAAGGTAAATGAGGAAATCCTTTTTCAATTTCTTCCGTAACGCCCATTGAAGTTCTACCTATAAGAGAACGGAAACGATCCATATAATTAAATTCTTTCCGACAATGACCAACATAATCTAGGATTGTAACAAAATCTTTCCCTTCTTCTTTTCTTAAACCACGTCCAAGTTGTTGTAAAAAAATTGTGAGACTTTCCGTAGGACGTAAAAACAGAATGGTATCGACAGAAGGAATATCAACACCTTCATTGAACATGTCAACGACGAAGAGGTAATTGATTTCTTTCCTTTTTAATTGATTTAATAACTTTACTCTTTCATTTGCGTTTTCACTTGTTAAATATTTGGATTTCAGTCCTCCCAATGTAAACTTTGCTTGCATATATTGAGCATGTTTAATGTCAACACAGAAACACAGAGCCCTTACGTCGTTGAAGTTGGTTAAGTACTTTTGTAATGAATCAAATACAACTCTCGTTCTACGATCGTTTTCTGTATACAAACGAGATAACTCTGAAACGACGTAATGTCCTCGTTCCCATTGTACTTGATCCAAATCCACACTATCGGTGATTCCATAGTAATGGAAAGGGCTCAATAAATTATTATTAAGCGCAGTGTCTAATCTTATTTCGGCAGATATTGTACCATCAAAATATTTCAAAATGTCTTGACCATCCATACGTTCAGGTGTTGCAGTTAAACCTAAAAATATTTTTGGTTTGAATTTCTTGATTATTTTTTGATAAGTATCAGCTACAATATGATGAGCTTCGTCAAAGATTATATAATCATAATAATCATCTGGAAGTTTGATGCTATCTAATCTATTGTTTAAAATATCTTTGGAAGCGAACAAGTTAGAGTAGGAATTAGGTTCGTGATTTCCATACCACATTTCACCAAAATTCTCGTCTTGTAGAACATTTCGGAAAACAGAACAAGCTTGTCTTATAATTTCTTCTCTATGGACGACAAAAAGGAATCTTGATTTTGGATTCTTTTCTAAAAACTGTTTGAAATCAAATGCAGCAATGACTGTTTTCCCCGTTCCTGTTGCAGCAACAACCAAATTCCTATAATGATTATGCAATTCTCTTTCGATGCGAAGTTCTTCAAGAATTTGATTTTGATAATCTCGAGCACGCACTAAGTCAAGAATTGAATAATCAATAATGCCTGTTTCTATTTGATTGTTTAATGCTGCCTTTAATCTATCATCGTCTTTTCCTGGAATAAAAGATTCAAATCTGTCATCAGCCCAATAAGTATTGAAAGAATTACGAATGCTTGAAATAATGTCAGGTAATTCTGCTTGTGTAATTTTTAGATTCCATTCAAGGCCTTTTGTAAGCGCTGGTTCTGAAAGATTTGATGAGCCAATATAGGCAGTGTGGAATCCTGTTGAGCGAAGGAAAAGGTATGCTTTAGCATGTAATCTGTCTGAATCGGTATTATATGATATTCTTATATTTGTATTAGGAAGAGTTGCTAATAATTTTATTGCACTATAATCAGTTGCACCCATATATGTGGTGGTAATAACATTGAGTTTATGACCATTACTTGTAAAGTGTTTTAGATTGTTAAAAATAAGATTAAGCCCACTTTGTTTGATGAAAGAAATTAGCAAACAGATTTCATCTGAAGAAAGGATTTCTTTTCGAATTTCGCTAAGCATGTCAACACTAAGATTTGAGCCAGTAAACAAAGTGCTATGAACTAGTGAAGTGATAGGTGTTATCTTTGAAAGATATTGAGCAACATCAGGGTAATCACAAGTTGTTTTATCTATTACAGCAGTTAAGATTGAAGATTGAATATCGATAAGATTGTTTTGAAAATCGTTTAATTCTAATTCTTTAGCAATTTTTTTGATGATCCCATTGATAAGATTTATGCTATTTTCAACGCCTTGCTTGTCTAAATCCATTGATGACATGACCTGTTGTAAAATATGATAAAGGTATTGAGAAAGATAAAGGGCAACATTATCTTTGTTCAGTTCTTTCTTTCCAATGAAAAAATGTCCTTCATTGATTTCACTTAACTTGATTTTAAAAAGCTGATTTATAACTTGTTCATAAATCCCTATTTCCATAATGTTTATCTTTAAGATGAGGTAAATATCATAAACAATCGCAATTTACATATTATTTGTTTTATTTCGCCTATAAAATAGTGATTAACGATATTAATTTAATTCTAACGTCTTTATAATATGGATTTTCTCCTGCTTGAATAGATTTCACACTGGTTTTTTTATTGAGAAATTATCGGTATGTTTGCTGCAAACAATACTAATATGAATCGAGAAGAAGCATTAAATCTTTGCAAGTACTATAAAGGCGAGGAAACGAATCCGTTCGACCACAAAAAGGAATATGCCAAATCCATATTTTGGGACGCTGAACAGATGTATGTTGTTAATTGCACACATGATGACGACTTTCATGAAAGAATGAAGAAATCATTACTTGATGCACTATCTAAGAACCAATTAAGAGGGACGCTTGTTGATGAATCCGTTTCACTTGACAAACGTGCATTGATTTTGTATATTGACCTGTTGCATGGAAAATGGTTTCCGTATGATGATTCAAACTTGATTTGTGAATACTAAATGCACTAATCATCTTTCCTCTTTCCTCCCTCTTTTTAACATGTTCCAAAACATACGAATATATTTGGAAGGTCTGTTTTAAAGGGAGACCTTTGTCCTGTAACATTAAATACGACTGAATTTCCAAACAAGTTTGATTTGAATAGAATCATCTTGTTTGCGTTTTTCTAAATCCTAATTTTCATAGTTAAGGTTATAAACGCCGCTATCTGAGAAGAACGCGGCGTTATTGTTTTATGTCCTTCCACATCATGCAGATTATAGGTCAGCAGGCGGAAAAATGTAATCTGCACGTGAAGATTGCGGTGGTTTGATTTTTTATTTTGTTATTTAATTTTTATTCCATATTTTTGTCGCATCATCATATTGATGTGGGGTGGTTCGGTGGCTGTTGCGGTACAATTAACATCGGCACGAAAGTGGGACCACACGGCGGCATACCTTGTACGGTCGATACCGCCTTTTTTATTTTATGTCGTGCCAGTAGACCTTTCTCGTTCGTTGCTGTTTCCAATCCTTAAGGTTAAACATTTTATGGTGGAGCGTATTCTGATGATTCCTCCTTAGCTAAGAATGACGAATGCTCATCTTTATTGGCTTCATCAATATATTCCACACCATGTCCATAGTTCAGGTTTGCAGGGCAGTGCACCATAATTGTACAAATAACGCGTTCTAAAAATTCTTATTACCTTATGCATCACAAGTACCGCCAACTTTAATTTGGGCAGCGGAAATTGAAAATATTAAATATTTTCCGCTGATGCTTACTTAAAAGTCAGCGGGAATTAATTCTAAAGATACTTTTCCGCTAACTTTCCATCAGACGCATGTTACTTAATGTTATACTTTTCATACTATTTATTTTGAGATAGCCATTCTGCTGCCGGCACAATATGAATTGCATGACCTTTCTTCTCAACATCTTGTTCGGCATCGAAGTTTATAAGGAGAAGATTCTCGCATTTGAACATTTCTGCAGCTTTTACGAGTCCACTAATCTCTCGTTTATGTGCGGTTTTTATTGTTGTCAAGATAAAATACTTCGATAAATACAAAAATATTTAGTAACAAACTTCGATATTATATATATATAAATAGACATATTATTTCGATAAATACAAATACATGACGTGTGACTACAACATCAAAATGCGCGCTACCTAAAGTCTTAATACTTATTACTTCATGGTTATTCAATGAGTTCAAGAGCATGAAGGTTTTATTTCATGGGGCCAAGCGGATCACAAAAAAGTCGCCGCTTAGATCAAGCATCATTTGTTATTTTTCCCAAACGACTTTTTTCTCTTAGAGAAATAAGAATAGAACCACAAGCAAAGAACGCTCCAACCATGCAGACTCCAGCCCATCCGAATAAATTCCATCCAAGACTTGACACGAATGTTCCCATGGCGCCACACACAAAATAAGTTGTCATAAAAATTGTATTCACTCTACTAGCTGCCGATGGAAGTTCCTCTATGCAGCCACTCTGATTACTCAGTTGCTGACATTGAAGACCTATGTCGACGAGAACTACAGCAAAGATAAGTCCCTCGTAAGTGCGACAAAACAGAAAGGCAATAAGCCACGCTACAACTTGCAATGACGCGCCGATAAGGCTGAATCGCCGGATACCTAAACGTGATACGTATTTACCGATATTCATTGAAGCGACAGCACCTGCCACACCACAAAGCCCCAACATACCTACCATATCGCTGCCAGCATGAAAAGGTGCACCTGAAAGATGAAACGCCATGCAAGACCAGATAGACAACATAGAGCCAAACGCCAATCCGGCACGAATGGAATTGAGCCGGACACGAGGATGTGTCTTAAAAATATGAAACACCGAACACATCAGTTCGACATAGCTACCCGTGAAGTTCCTTTTCATATTTGGGAATAATTTCCAAATAAAAAGCGCACATGAAATCATAATTATAATATTAATCTCATATATCATGCGCCATCCGAATTCCTTTCCTATTAGACCACCGAGAACACGACTTGCCAATATGCCGACAAGCAATCCTGTGAGAATGTATCCCATATTTCTGCTTTTGTTTTCCGGCTCTGAAAACTGGCCTGCTATGGGCATGAATATCTGCGGTACGATTGAACTGATTCCAATGAAGAAAGAAGCTATCCACATAATATAGATACTGCATGTCACCGACATGATTGCCGTCATCAGTAAAGCTACAATCATGCACGCAAGAGTTAACTTGCGCCGATTATATAAATCACCCATTGGAATAATTAACAACAACCCGAATGCATAACCCACCTGAGTAAATACCGCCAGCAGATTTGATTCTATTGACGTCACCCTAAGTTCTTTGGCTATTACCTCCAGGAGTGGCTGGTTATAGTATATGTTGGCAACCATAAAACCGGCGATTATGCTTAGCATAACTACCATTTTTATCGGTATCCCTTTATTTTCTTGAAGTATCATTAAATTTGTATTATTAAAAAGTCTTTTGTTTATTCATAAGTTTAACATTATTGCTCCAATATTATCTATTACATAGCCATTCTGCTGCCGGCACAATGTGAATCGTAGAACCTTTCTTCTCAATATCTCGTTCGGTATCGAAGTTGATAAAGAGAAGATTCTCGCATTTGAACATTTTTGTGGCTTTTACAGGTCCGCTGATTTCTCGTTTTAGTGTTTTTCTCTGAACTTATATCATAAGATACCTGCATCAATTGCTTGACTATTGTTGCAAAGAAAATAAAACTTCGATAAATACAAAAATGTTTAGCAACGAACTTTGATATTTCGATAGAAACAAATATATCTATTTCTTGCAAAATATCTACGCTCTTCCTTTTTCCTTTCCATTGCTAACATGGTTAACAATCTCTTTTGCCCTTCCGCAGCATTCAGATGAGAGGTCAACAGGCGGAAATTGTAATCTGCACGCGAAGATTAGTCTTTCAAAAATTAAAACTCTAATCTGCGTATGAAGATTTCATTTCCAAAAATTAAATGCACAATCTGCGTATGAAGATTTGTCTTTCAAAAATTAAATGCCTAATCAGCGTATGTAGATTTTATTTCCAAAAATTATATGCCCAATCTGCACGTGTAGATTTCATTTCTAAAAATTAAATGCTCAATTTGCGTATGAAGATTGCATTTCCAAAAATATATTCTCTAATCTGCACGTGAAGATTTGTCTTTCAAAAATTAATACTCTAATTTGCGTATGTAGATTGCGTTCCCAAAAATAAATTCTCTAATCTGCACGTGTAGATTATGTTTTCAAAAATAAAATGCCCAATCTGCACGTGAAGATAGCGTTTTTTGTCTGAGATACAAGATATTGTGTTTCTACGTGCATTGGTTTGAAACGATTGTCTGTTTCCACGCGTTGCGGTGATGGAAAATATTGTAGGGACAAATGATTATTTGCCCCTCACGCGTGCGTGGGCGCGCCCGTGTTTCAACAAAACAATACAAAACAAAACAAAACAACATTAATTATTCTTCTTCGAATAATAATTTAAATAAAGAGAGAGAAGAAAACGCGTGCGCGAATTCTTTATTTGAATGTTTTATGAATGAGAAGAAGAAATGGAGGGAAAATCTTCTCGAAAACACAGAATGGGTTGACTCCGTTGTTTCCTATTCCAAAAAAGGAGAAGAAATAGCCGGCTCCATTCCGGCGGCGCTGGACTGCTTCGACCAATACAACACTCTTTCCCGAAACAGCATCGGAATATGCTGCGAGGCCGATTACGCCAACAAATTTCTCGGATTCTGGCGCCACAACAACTTCACCACCGACATGGAAGAGCTTGCGCGGAAAGGCTCGAAGCGCTGGCCTCGGCACCGTCGCATTCTATTTCTACACCGAATTCCGCCGACGACGATGGTGATTCCGCCCGGACAAATTCCAACGCACAAACACAATCATTGTCACGAACGACGGTTTTCAACATGCGGACGCGATTCAATGGCACGGAATTGCAGGGACAAATAATCATTTGCCCCTATGATGACGCGAATGAAATTGGTTGTTCAACACACAAACGGGTCGACCCATGTGTCGACCCCTACAAACAATTTAATCGGTTGGACGGATTGTAGGGGCGGACCCGCGTGTCCGCCCGTGATTTGCCGAATTGACATTCACATGGTTGCCAACCGCGTTTATTTACACCAAAAAATCATTTGAAATATATGCGAAAATATATGCGAAAATATTTGTTTATTAGAATTTTATATATTATCTTTACAACGTTAATGAGAGAGGAAACCAGAAAGAAATGAATGCTAGCTGACCAAGCCTTGACGGTGGAATTCTCCAAAACGCAAATTTTTATTATTCACTCTTTTTAAATCATTATTGCAATGGAAACATTATTGAAACCCAGGTCAGTCGGGTTAAACAGACTGACAAACGGAAAGTATTCCGCATTCATGAACAGAGTGGTCGATTTGACCGGAGATTTAAAGTCCGAAGATCTCGTCTTTGCGGCAGACATTCCGGTCTTCAAGGCCAAAGTGGCCGAGATGACGGACATCTACAATCATAGCCGAAGCTATGCGGAAACTCCTGAACTTCATTCGTATCACAGCGTTCGCGTGAATGCGTTCAGACGTCTCGCGACCGTACTCGGCTCGTTCAAGTATGCGACTGCCGAGGCCGAAAAGGCTGCGTACAACAGCCTGAGTGTGGTGTTCGCTCCGTATGCGGGAATGCCCAAGCTCCCGATAGAGGAAGTCTCCGCATCAATCCTCGGCCTTGTCATGGACTTCGCAAAGGCCGACAATGCCGCAAGCGTGACAGCGCTGAAACTGACCGAATATGTGACCGCTCTCGACACCGCCAACAAGGCGTTCATCGCCAAGTACGGCGACCGTCAGGCCTCCAAAAGAGCCAACGAGCAGAATAAGGCCGCGATAGTCCGTCCCGAACTGGACTCGCTCTATGACATCCTGGTGAACAAAATCTTCGCCACTAATCTGCTGGCGCCGAACGGAGAGGTTTCAGCCTTCCTGAGTTCGCTGAACAGCTACATCGACGAGATGATTGTCAACATGAACGTTTCGGCCGGACTTCGTGCGGCTGCCAAGAAACGCAAAGCCGAAAAGGATAAGACCGACGGCAAGACTGACGGCGGCACAACAGGCGGCACGACCGACACTGGAAGCGGTTCGACAACCGACGGCAAGGCCGACGAAGGCACAACCGGAGGAGGTTCAACCGATTCCGGCACAACAACCGGCGGTTCGTCAGGCGGAACCGGCAAGGAAGATTTGCCCGTCGGCGACGCATAACCTATAGGGGCAAATGTTTATTTGCCCCTATAACAAACATTCCTCCCTAGCATAAAGCGGAAGAATAATCGTATCTTTGCATTAAAACAATCAGACTCCAAGGTTATGAATAAATCTGTTCTATCACATCACACAACGGTTTATCTGTCGATAACAGGATTCTTCCTGCTATCGTTTTTCTTTGCATGTTCGCCGACAAAATCCGTTATAACTTCTTTTGTCAGGACTGATTCTTTGCTGATGCCCTCGGTCAAGGAAAATCCGCGGACCAGCGAAGGGGCTTTTGTAAAGCTTTCTGACGGAAGCATCATGACGGTGTACACAAAGTTCGTCGGCGGTAAAGACGACGACGCAAAAGCGATGCTGGTACGCCGAATATCCCAGGATAAAGGTGCTTCTTGGGGAGAGGACAAGACCATCGTATCCGATGAAGGGAAGATGAATGTGATGTCGGTGTCGCTGTTGAGGCTGAAAGACGGCCGTCTTGCTATGTTCTATCTGATTAAGAACTCGGATAGCGACTGCTATCCGGTGATGCGCATTTCGAAGGACGAAGGGCGCTCATGGTCGGACTCCAGACCTTGCGCAACACCAGGCTCAGGTTATTATGTGATGAACAACAACCGTGTAATACAGCTTAAAAGCGGACGGATTTTGGTTCCGGTCGCTTTGCACAGCAAAAACGGGACCAACGGCATCACGTTCAGCCCTGAAGCTGAGATATTCTGCTTCTATTCCGATGATAACGGCATGTCGTGGAAGGAAACAGACAAGGTTGACAAACCTGAGAAGCTGATTACTCAAGAACCTGGTGTCGTTGAACTTAAGAACCACGATGTTCTCATTTACATCCGCACCGATAAAGGTTATCAGTATTTCTCCAAATCACATGACGGCGGAATGACTTGGGAATCGGCCCGACAAGGCAATCTGGTTTCTCCCCTTGCTCCAGCACTGATAATGCGTGATCCGTTTACAAAAGCCTTGGTAGCCGTCTGGAACAATAATCCTTCGCAAAGGAATCCCATCTGCCTGGCCGTCTCTTCGGACGAAGGCAAGACCTGGCAGAAAGAACAGATTCTGCAAAATGACCCGGCTTACTGGTATTGCTACCCCGCAATGATTTTCCCTTCAAAAGGCGTTGTCCTCGTCTCCTACTGTTTCGGTTCGCCAAAGAACTGGGGTCTCGGAGGAATGAGAATAGAAAGATACAAGATACAATTCAACCGCTCGAAAACGGATTTGTAGAGGCGAATGATTGGATATCCGGAGAGAAATGATTATATTTGCAGAAATATAAAACTAGAATCATATAACATGAATATCATGAAGAAATACATCCTTCTATTTGCCCTCTTTACGGCGGTTGCAATGCCGTCGGGAGCTCAGATGAACGAGCTCAAATCGCATCCTGAGGCTTATCAGATTTCTCAAAAGGACATCGACCGCGCGCAGGCGCTCATCAATGCGCCGCTGACGGAAAGCGTCATCGTCCCCAATCCGAGTCCCGACGCCCAATGGTTTCCTGACGCAAGTCTCGGACTGTTCATGCACTGGGGCATCCACAGCGTTGTCGGAGCACAGCCGTCGTGGGACATGATTACGAACTTCATCTATGGCGGACGCGTCGCTCCGCCCGACAAATATTATGCGCTTGCCAATCGCTTCAATCCCGTCGGATACGACCCGTACAAATATCTGAAAGCCGCTCATGACGCAGGCTTCACTTATGCGGTGCTGACTTCACGCCATCACGACGGATATGCTCTCTGGCCTTCGGAATATGGCATCGGCACGAAACAATACATGCAGGGACGCGACCTGCTGCGCGAATATATCGACGCCTGCCGCAAAAGCGGGCTTAAGGTCGGCATCTATTACTCTCCCCGCGACTGGCACTATCCAGGCTTCATGGACCCGAAAGAGTTCGACTCGAAGACTTCACACGACCTGCCGGCCATCACGGATTCAGTCGCCAACTACAACAACTATGTGAAATTCATGGCATACGTGATGAAACAGGTCGAGGAACTGCTCACCAACTATGGCAAAATCGATATCCTCTGGTTCGACGGAATGAACTTCAAAGGCGTTCGCGACATGCAGACGGAGAAGATTTATGCATGGATTCGCACACTGCAGCCGGGCATCGTCGTCAACGACCGCTGGTCGAACGAGGTCAATCCCGACAATCCGGGCGGCTCAGGCTTCCGATTCGGCGATTTCACGACGCCTTTCGAATGCATGCTCCCGACTCATCGCCCTTCGCTCTGGTGGGAACACTGCGACTGTTGGACTTTCGGCGGCCATCACGGCTGGGGCTACAACACTGAAGGCTCGTTCCGCCCTGTTGCATGGCTGCTCGAACATCTCGTCGCCTCACGCCAGATGGGCGGCAATTTCCTCCCGAACGTCGGCCCTGACCCGAACGGCAACATGCACCAGAACTTCTATACCGAAATCGATACGCTTGCCGAATGGATGAAATACGGCAAGGAATCGGTCATCGGCGCCGGTCCTTCACCGGGCATCGAACGAAGCAACGTGATGATTACAACCCGCGGCGCCAACATCTGGTATCTCCACGTGCTGCCCGCCTTCAACCAGCAGGTTTCCGTCTTCACGGAAAAGGAACCGCTCTCACTGACGCTGCTCCGCACAGGCGAAGCTGTCGCTTATGACTACAACAACGGCTATCTCACTTTCAAGCTGAACAAGGAACAGCGCACGACAACCGACGACGTGGTGAAGATTGCCTTCCCTGAAACAAACATGGCCGCACGCGCTGGATGGCGCGCAGAACCCGACATCAGTGTGAACACACACGAGTTCGCCGTTCAATATGCGAAAAACAAAACGCTATGGGACAAGGTGTTCAATTTCATGGCCACGCACGACATCACCAAGATGGAAAACGGCAAATATGAAATCGACGGACAACACTGCTGGGCAACAATCAGCCGCTATCTGCCGAAACAACCGTCGGAACTCAAAGCCGAGAACCATCACAAATACGTCGACTTGCAGTTTGTTGCCGACGGAAACGAGATGATGGGACTTGCCGGACCGAAAGCCAAGGTCATTCAGCCATACGTTGAGAAAAATGATATCATGTTTTATGATACTTCGGACATGACCTATTATCCGGCCGTTCCAAACCGCTACTTCCTGTTCTTCCCGGGCGACAAGCATCAGCCTTCTGTTGCATACGGAACACAGAAAGAGAGTACGAAGATTGTCTTCAAGATTGAATATCAGCCTTAGGATATTTCTTTATCCGCGGCGGAAATACTTGCCCAGGAAAGGCAGCTCCGACAGCGGAAGGTCGCGGCGGACGATGATGGCGACATAAACGGCAAGCAGCACAGTGCGGTAGCCGATGCGAAGCCATTCGTTGGAGATGTGCGGCGACATGCCGGCAAAATAGAAGATTGCGGTCACACATGCATAAAAGACCGCGGACTTCAAATCATAATTGATTTTGAACTGATGCTGGCCGATGAAATAGGAAAGCAGCATCATCAGCATATTGCTGGCAAACGATGCCCAGGCACAAGCCATGTAGCCGAAACGCGGCGCAGCAAGGACGATAATCAGAACCGTCGCCGAACAGCCGATAATGGAGAAATAAGCACCCCATTGCGTCTTGTCGATGAGTTTGTACCAGAACGAGAGATTGAAATAGATTCCGAAGAAGAACTCTCCAAGCATGACTATCGGAACGACACGCAGTCCGGGATAATACTTGACGGCGACGAAATGCTTCAAAATATCGATGTAATACATTACTCCGATGAAAATCAGCAGCGAAAAAATTATGAAATATTTCATCGCTTCGGAATAGGCTTTCCGGTTGTCGGTGGTTTTGTTCTTGGCGAAAATGAAAGGCTCGTAGGCATAACGGAAAGCCTGCGTGAACATCACCAGAACAACTGCAATTTTGAAACAGGCGCCATAAATGCCAAGCTGCGTGTTCGCAAATCCGCGGTCGTCGAAAAGGAACGGGAAAAGAATCTTGTCAGCCGTCTGATTGAATATTCCGGCAACGCCGAGAATAAGGATTGGAAACGAATAATGAAGCATCTTCTTCAGCAAAGCGGCACTCGGACGGATGTGAATAGCAGGAAGCATGTCGGGAATAAGCAGAACCAGCGTGAGAACGGAGGTGCAGATGTTGGCAAAGAAAATATATCCGACCTGATATGTCGGCTCGAAGAACCAGCTGATTAAGCCCGGAAAATATCTGTTTATCCGCGGACAGGCTATGAGGAAGAAGATGACAAGGCCGATGTTGAGAAAGATATTCAGCAGCTTCAGGGCAGCGAAGCGGAATGCTTTGCCCTTGTAGCGGAGATAGGCGAAAGGAATGCAGCAGAAAGCGTCGATGGCGACAATCGTTCCCATCATTCCGATGTATTCGGGATGCTCGCCATAACCGAGCGAATTGCTGATGGGCAAAAGGAAGGAGAAAAGCACGAGAAGAAACAGGACGGATGTGGTTGCGACACTGACAAGAGTCGTCGAATAAACCTGTATCGCATTGGAAATATCCTTTTTGTTCATGAAGCGGAAGAATCCTGTCTCCATGCCATAAGTCAGAATGACAATCAGCAGCGCGGTCCAAGCATAAAGGTTGGTGACAATCCCGAAATCGCTCTCCTTGAACAACACGCGCGTGTACATCGGCACAAGCATCCAGTTGAGGAACTTCCCGACAATGCTGCTCACTCCATAAATGGCAGTTTCACCTGCCAGTTTCTTCATTCCTTCAGCCATTTGCCTTGTAAAAGCTAAAATAAATAGGACTCACTATTCGGACGGCGGCGTTCGAGATGTGTATAGGCCAATTCGGTCACTTCCCGACCGCGAGGCGTGCGTTTCAAAAAACCTTCCTTAATCAGGAATGGCTCATAAACTTCTTCAACAGTCCCGGGATCTTCACTGACTGCAGTCGCGATAGTGGTGAGGCCGACAGGTCCGCCGGCGAACTTGTCAATCATTGTCGTGAGTATTTTGTTGTCCATCTGGTCAAGTCCGTACTTGTCGATATTCAAAGCTTCGAGCGCATAGCAGGCAATCGCCTTGTCAATCACTCCAGAGCCTTTGACCTGAGCAAAGTCGCGCACACGGCGCAGCAATGCGTTAGCGACACGAGGCGTGCCGCGGCTTCGCGATGCAATCTCTTTCGCAGCATCAGTTTCGCACCGGACTCCCAGAATCCTCGCACTGCGGATGATAATCTTGAAGATGGTTTCCACATCATAATATTCCAGATGCATGTTGATGCCGAAACGGGCGCGCAAAGGACTCGTCAGCAAGCCGCTTCTAGTGGTCGCACCAATCAGTGTGAACGGAGCCAAATCGATTTGGATGGAACGGGCGCTCGGCCCTTTGTCAATCACGATGTCGATGCGATAATCTTCCATCGCGGAATAAAGATATTCCTCGACAATCGGACTGAGGCGGTGAATCTCGTCTATGAAAAGAACATCGTTCTTCTCCAAGGAAGTAAGCACACCTGCCAAATCGCCCGGCTTATCCAAAACCGGACCTGACGTCACTTTGATGCCGACGCCCAATTCATTGGCTATGATGTTGCTTAAAGTCGTCTTTCCAAGTCCGGGAGGGCCATGGAACAGAACATGGTCAAGAGCCTCTTTTCTCATGCGGGCAGCTTCGACAAATATCTTCAGATTGTCAATCACCTTCTTCTGTCCACTGAAATCATTGAAGGAAAGCGGGCGCAATGCATTCTCATATTCTTTCTCGCTTTCAGGGACATGAGAATCTCTTATGTTGAACTCTTCACTCATTTTCTTTTTTCTATCGAGATGCAAAGTTAGCAAAAACGAATGAATATTCTGTTTTTTGTTAGTACTTTAGCCGCCAAATTAAACACAAGCTAAGAATTGTATATGGCACCATCATCTTTATCTAAAAAATACCCTTTAGTACTGAGGGAATTGCACGATTATATCTTCATCTTTTTCGGAATGCTTCTATATGGCGTCGGATGGACTGTCTTCCTGCTGCCAAATCACATCATGACGGGCGGAGTTGCCGGTATTTCATCCATCATATTTTTCGCCAGTAACTTTCCGGTCCAATATACTTATTTCATCATCAACTTCTTCCTGTTGCTGCTGGCACTGAAGATTATCGGCGGAAAGTTCTGCATCAAGACAATCTATGCGGTCTGCGTGCTCACCTTCCTGCTCTCGGTCATCCAGAAACTGGTGGGCGGAACCGCAATGCTTCAAGACCAGCCTTTCATGGCCTGCGTCATCGGAGCTTCGTTCTGCGGGTTCGGAATCGGGCTGGCTTTCATTTCCAACGGAAGCACAGGAGGAACGGATATCATCGCTGCTATCATCAACAAATATCACGATATCACACTCGGCAGAGTCATTCTGCTCTGCGATGTGGTCATCATCACATCAAGTTATGTCGTGCTCAAAGACTGGGAAAAAGTGGTCTATGGCTTTGTCACTCTCTTCATCACCAGCTTTGTCCTCGACCAGGTTGTCAACGGCGCCCGGCAATCGGTGCAGTTCTTCATCATCTCCAAGAAATATGAAGAAATCGGCCACCGCATCAATAAAGAGATGCATCGCGGCGTGACAGTCCTCGATGGAACCGGTCTCTACACCGGTTCAGGAGTCAAGATGATGTTCGTCCTTGCAAAGAAACGCGAGTCAACAACCATTTTCCGCATGATTAAAGACATCGACCCGAATGCTTTCGTCTCGCAAAGTGCCGTCATCGGCGTCTATGGTGAAGGATTCGATCACATTAAAGTCAAATAGCGTCAACCTTGCGTCGCAACTGAAAGTGCTGCAATGTCGCCGACACTTTCTCCCAAAGCTGCCGGTCTGATGACGCAAACCGCCGACGCAAGAGGAAGAGCCTCTTCAGCAATCACTTTCTCGAGATAAGGACGGATGCTGCCTTCGCTGCGCATGAATATTCCGCCAAGCACAATCACTTCGGGATTCAGGATGTCGATAATCATCGACAGTCCGCGGCCCATGAACTCGGATGAAATCTGCACAACTTTCCGGGCAAGCTTGTCGCCTGCATCTGCCGCTTCAAAAACCATCTTCGCACTGATGTCGTCCAGCTTCACATCCTTGCACCACTCGACAGTCCTTCCCATCTGCATCTCGGCAAAAACCATGCTTCTCGCTAGCTGAGCGATTCCATTTCCACTGCAGAAGCCTTCGAAAGAACCGACTTTACCATAGCCGACCGGACCGAAATTGTTAAGACGGATGTGGCCCAATTCCCCGGCATTGTCGTTCGCTCCACTGTATAAATGGCCGTCGATGATGATGCCCGCACCAAGTCCTGTTCCGAAGGTCAGAAAGACCATGTTCCGAGAACCTTTGCCTGCTCCATATTTCCATTCGGCCAATGCGCAGGCATTCGCATCATTCTGAATGAAAGCGGGAATATGAAAGCGGTCGCGGAGAATCCTCACGATCTCAATATGATCCCAACCTTTCAGATTCGGAGGAGAAAGAATCAGTCCGAGCTTGCTGTCAAGCGGACCGCCGCAACTGATTCCGATTGCGTCGGTGTTTTCAGGTGTGAGCTGATGCCTTGCCAGCAATTCATCAATAGAAGAGAGAATATTCGTTATGGTTTCATCAACAGCGGTCGTCGCAAAACGAATCTTGTCGACAATGGCCAATTCGCCTTCCTCCTCTTGGCCATAGACAACAGCACATTTGGTGCCGCCGATGTCCAGACCGATTAAATTCCTTTTCATAATAGAGCTTATTAATAGTAATCTTCCATTTTAATCTTCAAATCCGTCGGATAATTGACGGGATAAAAAGAGAAACCGTTCGTCAGACGAATGTATGTGCTGAACTCGCGTTTTCCCTCTTTCAAGATAATGATGCGCGCGCCATTTCCCCCGGGAATATGACGATAGGTCGTCGTGCCGGCCGAATTGCGTCCATAAGCCAAAGCAATGCCTTTCCACTGAGTGATATAATCATTGTCGTGGTCGTGACCGCTGAAAACACCGAGAACATCACCTTTCGCACGCATAGCCGAGAATAATCCGCTGTTCATCTCTGGAGCACAGACAACTTCCGTCCGCGTTCCATAAAGAGGATTGCCTTCGGCACTTGAGGCTTGCTGATATTCAGGCATCGGAATGTGCATGAAAGCCAGCGATGGCAATGGATTGCCGCCATGCTTCTTTGTGAAAGCTTCGCTCGTCTTCATGTACCAGTCGATTTGGTCGGGATAGACATAATCATATCCTTTGACACCTTTGACCTTGCTGTACTGATGCGAATCGATGCACCAGAGAACTGCCGCCGTGCTGTCGCCGGTGCTGTGCATGACAGGAAGAGCATAATTGCTTGTGCCCGAGATGCCCGGAGTCTGCTTGCCGACAAAGGTCGGATAAGCTTCGGCAGCAGTCTGCAGTTCCTGTTCCGGAACACCTTGTTCAGCGTCGTGATTTCCCCAAGTGATGGAGAACGGAATGCCGCTGTCGACAATCGGCTGCAAAATGGTTTTCAGTCCTTCCATGGCAGGCTTGCCAGTGACAACATCGCCTGTCAGGATGATAAAGTCGGGCTTCTCAGCTGCGATGAGAGTCTTTAGACATGTCAGTGCCGCATCCGCCTTCGGATTCTGATAAGTGAAATGAATATCTGTGAACTGCAATATCTTAAACTCTCCGGAGCTATTGAAGCGGAGTACAGGTTTTGCGGCATTCATAGGAAGAATGCCAAATACACACAATGCTAATGCAATAGCTGAAATCAATCTCTTCATATTTTTTATTTTAAAATTATTCTTTTGTCAGTCGGATGTCGGAAGACGATGCGCCAACCATGAACTGGACATCCTTAGGCTGAACAGTCATGAATTGCGAGCTCTTCTCATCCCAATATCTTAATTGCTCTTTTGCGACCTTGATAGAGACATTGCCAGTCTTTCCTTTCCCGATAAAGGTCCGGCAGAAGCCTTTGAGTTCTTTCTGAGGAGCGCCTTCGACGGGCAGTCTGACATAAAGCTGCGAGACTTCCTCGCCGTCTCTTGCGCCTTTATTTCTGATGCGGAAGGAAACCGAAACCGAATCGTTCTCTTCAGTCACTTTCAGATTGCTGTAAGCGAATGCTGTATAACTCAATCCGTGACCGAATGGATAAAGCGGCTTGCCTTGGAAGTAGCGATATGTGCGGCCTTTCTGCAAAGAGTAATCGTTGAAAGGCGGAAGATCGCTCATGCTCTTATAAAAAGTCAAAGGCAGGCGGCCTGCGGGATTATAATCGCCGAACAAGACATCAGCGACTGCATTTCCGCCCTGCTCGCCCGGATACCAGGCATCGACGATGGCCGGGATATTTGCATCTTCCCAATTCAAAGCTAAAGAACTGCCGGCGACAAGCACCAGAATCATGTTCTTATTGGCAGCATAGACTGCGCGGAGGAATTCCTGCTGGTCTGACGGAAGCTCAATCGACTCGCGGTCCTTTCCTTCGCGCTCGATAGTGTTGTTGATGCCCATGACTGCGACCACCAAATCGCTCTTCTTCGCGGCCTCAACAGCGCTTGCAAAATAAGACGATTTGTCGGTTTGAGGAACTCGCCAGCTCAGACGGGCCAAAGCATAGTCCTTGTCGTCATTATATTCTACACAGAGTTTGTATTCGTGACCTGAAACCAATTTGAGCGTGTCCAGATGAGTGTGCATTCCGCTACCTTTCAGATGGTCGACCAAAGTGTCGCCGTCGAGAATCAACCGGCCGCCGTCGTCATATTGAAAACTGAGCACATAAGAGCCGCTGACAGCAGGATTCAAGACGCCGGTCCAGCGAATGGACAAAGGCGATTCGGGAAGCTGCGGGTCGGGAGCCTGATTCGACGGCTCGAAATTAATCCACTGGTCAGAGCGGACAACCGGCGTTCCTTTAAACTCGCGGCCGGAATAATATTCGGCTTTCAATCCGCCGAGGAAACTGGCACCTTCGATGATTTCCAATCCGTCGCGCGACGAAACCCAAGGCACATAGTTGACAGCTGCTTTGCCGCCGACTTTCGAGCGGATTCCTTCGAGGATGGAAAGAGGATGATTCAGCGGTCGGCCGCTATAATCTCCAAACACACATTGTGCGGCATTGACTCCGACAACCGCAACTGATTTGAGTTTCTTCAGATTGACCGGAAGCAATCGGTGAGCGTCATTCTTCAAGAGAACGATGGACTGACGAGCGGCTTCCAAAGCCAATTGCTGATGCTCGGGACAGCCGACATTCGATGGCGGAATCTCGTTATAAGGATTCTTCGCAGCATCGTCGAACAAGCCCAATCTCATCCGCGCACGGAGAAGATGATAAGCCGCCGAATCAATCTGCGCCTCCGAAATCATGTTCTGATGAAAGGCATCTTTAAGAGGCTGAGTATAAATGTCGCCGCCGCATTCGAGGTCGAGTCCGGCTTCGACACAAAGCTTTGCCGCAGTCTCAGGCATTTCGACGAAATGATGTTCGCGCACGACATTTGCTGGCGCTCCGCAGTCGGACACAATATATCCGTCGAAGCCCCAATCGCCGCGAAGCACTTTCCTCAACAACCAGTCATTCACTGTGCAAGGAACTCCATTCAGCGCGTCATAAGCTGTCATTATCGACTGCGCATGGCCATTGCGAACGCAAAGTTCAAATGCGGGAAGATAGTACTCGCGAAGGTCGCGCTCCGAAACTGCAACCTTGCAGCTGAAGCGGTTGTGCTCCTCGTTGTTGGCTGTGAAATGCTTCGGCGTCGAAACAACCTTCAGATACTTCGGATTATTGCCTTGCAAGCCGCGGACGAACTGCGCTCCAAGCGTTCCGCTAAGGAAAGGATCTTCACCATAAGTCTCAGGCGTGCGTCCCCAGCGAGGGTCTCGCGCCATATTGACTGTCGGCGACCAAAAGACGAGCAAATCGCTGTAATGCGCCTTCTGCTTCTCTCCTTGTCCGAGTTCATTCCATCGTGCACGCGCCTCATCGGAAATTGCCGAAGCAATCTTATAATGCAACTGCGGATTCCACATGGCCGCCAAAGCGATAGCTTGCGGGAAGACCGTGAATCGTCCCGGACGGATGATGCCGTGCAAGGCTTCATTGCCCATGAAATACTTGGGAATGCCGAGCCGAGGGATTCCAGGCGAAGTTTCCAACATCAGCGACATCTTCTCCTCTGTCGTCAGACGACGGAGCAAATCATTGATTCGAACATCCGTCGAAGCCTCTTCATTCAGATAAAGAGGTTTGTCCTGCGCCCAAGCTGCCGTCAATGAGAATGCCAAAGCAGCAATCCAAATAATTACAGACCTTCTTGCCATCTCTTATATCATTTTAGATATACAAAGTTACTATTCCTCCAGCAAATTCACTTCCTTAATCGTCCGCTTCTTCGGACTATAGCGCAGAGTCTTAATCTCCGATGCGACGAATTTACCTGTCCAGGAGAAATTGTCCGATGGGAAATGAATCGTCGCGGTGGCCGGTTCGCCAAACATTTCGACGCAGCGGATAATCATGTCGTCGCCCGATTCCGATTTCTTCACTGCCGTGACGCAGACATTCGGACCATCGACTTTCATGAATGAACCGCTTTTCGGAAGATGACCGCGGTGAATGCCTTGATAAATGGCTATCGGCCGCGATTTGAACACTTCGGCTTTTGCCGGAATGGCAGCTTCTTTCCAATCGCCGCGATGAGGAATAACCTGCATGCGGAAAGTCTGGATTCCCTGGTCCATCCAGACATATTCTTTGTCGTCCTGCAGTTTGGCAGGATTATGATGCGCATAAACCGCAGCTCTTGCTATCGACACACGCATATCATTGTCTTTCACACTATAGCCATATTTAGCATCGTTCAGAACTGACAGGCCATAATTCTGGCTGTTCTTCGAACCGGAAAGGTCAATCCATCTTTGTCCCGGATTCTCATCGCCATTGATGTCGCGGACAATATGCCCATAAGGCACTTCATAAGTTGGAACAGGAGAATCAATATCTACCGGGAAGCAGAACTTCAGTATCTTATGATGCTCGTGCCAGTCCAATGTCACATCGGCACCGATTTCTCTTGAGCCTGCGAACAAACTCCAGTCAATGACCAGCTTCGAATCTCCAAAAGCGGAAGAGACGCGGACAACCGCTCTCAGCGGACCATTCTCCAGCACTTTGATATTCGCATTTCCGAAATTGCCGATTTCATCGTCATAAGTCTTGATATCGTGGCTCCAAGTGTCGCTCATGTCTTTGATGACGACAGCCCGACAACCGGTTTGTCCGTCGAAGACCTCTTTCTTGTTCTCCTTATCATAGATGCCAAGCATTCCATCGCTGTTGAAACGAATCTTGTAGAATTCGTTCTCCAAAATGTTTCCATCAGCTGAAGCCGGTTTGTCGAGTTTCAGCGGCGCACTTTTGACAAGACGGAATTGCTGATAACCCATCGGCGGCAAAGTGGCCATGAAAACGAACCCCTTGCGACTGCCGCACTGCGATTCAGCCAAGACGCGCTGACAAGGCACTGCCTTTCCATCGGCATCGACCATCGAAGTATTCGCATCCGATTCGCCCCAGCCGAAGTCATAATGGACATTCGTCTTCACTTCCCAAGCATGAGGATTGAACACAACCACATAATGAGAATCCGGGTCTTCAGCGGCAATCTGCCATTCCAAAGTCTGAATAGCTAAAGCAGACGCATGATTGGCCGTGCTTTGTGCAAAGCCATGCGCTTCGACAACATCATCGGTGTGAGAGACAAGAGAAGTCCCAGCCATGCTGTCATGGAACTGATAAAAGAGCACCTTGTGCCAAGCTGCTTCAAACTCGGATTTCGGATATTTCGCCGACCACATCTCACTGCCGACGGCGCAAATCGTCTCTGCACTGACAAGTGCGATTTCCGACTGGCAATTGCCTTTCTTGATAACGCTTCCGCCAGTATAACAACCGACCGAATGATGCTGCAAATCGTCTTTCAGCACCGGAATCGACAAGGTCTTGTCTGAGCGCATTTCTTCGAAATAGCGGTCGGTACTTCCATAAGTGATTTTCGGCGCACCTTCTTCTTTCTTCACTTCCTCGATTGCCTTAAGATTCTCTTTCGTCGGACCGCCGCCGTGGTCGCCTACTCCATAGAATGACATGAATGTCTTCATCGGCTGGTCTTTGGCAATCTGCAGAAGAGCATCAATATTGCGGCGGACCGAAGAACCGCCATCACCATAACTGTTGCAAATGCGATATGTCAGAACCTTTGAACCATCGGGCGCTTCCCACCAGAACAAGTTCGCAGGAATAGTTTTCTCATGAGCTGCAGGACGCATGAATACATAATTGTTCAGACCTTGCTTTTTAAGAATCTGAGGCAAGGTGCCGGGATGACCGAATGAATCGGGATTAAAGCCGACGACTGCGCGACGCCCTACAAGCCTCTGGAATGTCAGTTGACCATATAAACCTTGGCGAACAAGAGATTCGCCGCTCGGAATATTCACATCCGGTTCAATCCACCAGCCGCCGACTATATTCCATCGTCCTTCTTTTACCCGCTGACGAATCTCCTGCATCATCTGGGAATCATTGTCCGCTATCCATTGATAGAATTGAGCCGAACTGGCGGTAAAAATCATCCCCGGAACTTCCTTCATGCGGTCGAGTGCAGAGCGGAATGTGCTGTGAACAATCGCAACGCCTTCTGTCCAGCGCCAAAGCCAGACAGGATCGATATGGCCGTGACCAATCATTCTGATTGTATATTTAGCTGCTTCTTTGTCCCAATCAGAAGGCAAAGTATTTGCAATAATCGAATTGAATGGCGTCAGAGTAAGCGCTGCGACGCCAAATGCAGAACCTTTTATGAAAGATCTTCGAGAAATGCCACTTTTGTTTTTCATTTTATTTTTTGCTTCTGGATTAGCCTAATTTAAAATTTTACTCTTTTTTGTTCACGACGAAACTTAAACGTTAAAGCCGACAAACAAAAATATATAATTCTTCTTCATTCACACATCTGGCATTTAATAATCATCGATTGTGGAACAAATTTTTCCTTGTTCCGATTCTTCTGAATATTATCATGAAGGATGCGGACAGCATTTGTACCAATTTCCTCAACCGGCATTCTTGCAATCTTCATGTTCGGCAAAAACAGACGGAATTCCCGAACCTCGTGAAAGCATGCAAAGCCAAATCTGTTTAAATCTATATTCTGACTTTTGAGATATTCGAAAGTGTTGATGGCCAAGATATGAGTAGAGAAAAAGAAAGCGTCAATATCGGGATTCTTTTCCAACATCCGGGCGACAAGAGGCTCAATATCGTTTTCGAACTTAGAGAACTCCACAACACCTAATAAATCGGCATTAATTTCCAAGTCCGATTCCATCAATGCTCTTTTATAACCTTCATAACGCAAACTCATGATTTTCAAGTGAGGATTGGTCAGGATAATAGCAATTTTCTTTCTGCCGTCCTTTATCAAGCGTTCAACAAGGTCATGACTGCACTCTTCATTGTCGATGAGGATATAATTCGTGTCCATGTCCTCGAAATATCGGTCGAACAACACGAATGGATAGTTTTCTTTCTGAAGCTGCAATATTTCATCCTTCGAATATTTGGTTGGAGCTATTATCATGCCGTCAACTTGTTTGGCTTTAAACATCCGAATCATTCTGTTTTCCCGCTCAAGTTCAGATTCAGAGCTGCAAATCATTAAAGTATAACCGCATTTCTCAGCTTCCGTTTCGACTGCTTTAGCGACTTGAGAATAAAAGGCATCGGATATGGATGGGAGAATCAAACCAATTGTTCCTGTTCTTCCGGTATTCAAACTTCTGGCCAAAAGATTAGGACGATAATTCATCTCAGCGGCACATCTAAGAATCTTGTCCTGAGTGGCCTTACTGATTCTTTTCTGCGTGCCTTGATTCGACAGCACCCAAGAAACGGTTGTTGTTGAAATCCTCAGCTCTTTTGCAATATCTTTTAATGATGCTCCCATAGTACCTTAGAAATCAAACTTTCCACATAACTAAAATCACCTACAAATGTATTAATATTTATTTAACATTCAAAATTTGCGGAAAAATTTATCTTTGACAGCTTTTTCTGCCGAACATTCAATTTCAACAAGCCAGCCTGGTCTGCAAACCGGAGCCAAAACATATAGCTTCGGTATTTCCAGGAATTGCTGGTCGAAGAACATCCTGACTGAAGAATAATCTGAAATATCTCTCAAATAAATCACCATTTCATTGACGTCTTTGAAAGTGCAGTCAGCTTCTTTCAGCAAAGCTTCGACATTCTCCACCACCCGTCTGCACTGATTATTCACATCATTTTCATATAGGATATTTCCACGGTTATCGATGCTGGCGGTTCCGCTAATCATCACGTCGCGGCGATCACCATATTCGACAAAAGAACCTCTTTCGAAGGTGACGCCATATTCCGATGTCGAATTCAGATGGTCTTTGGCATACAAATAAGAAATCTGCGATTGGATGAGCCCATGAATACAATATGAATCCAATTGAATCAATGAATGAGGATGATTGTTCTGTCCGCTGATTCCCGTGCTCGCTATGAAATGAGTACGAGACGTCAATCCATGCGATTGGAAGAATTCCCGACGCCCTTTCACGACATCTTTATAATTCAAATCAATATCCCGCACATAGAGCCAAGTCCGCACACAATTAAGAGCAAACTCCGAGCGGCGTGAAATCAGTTCTTCGTCAAGCTGTTGAAACAATTGAGACGTCTGAGTATATGAATCCTCTTCCGAATTCAAATAGTTTGAAGTATGATAATGACGATATCCATTATGCTCATAGAAGTACAAGCCGTCAAAGCCTAACAAGCAATTCGATTTCAGCTGCACCCAAAGTGCGATTTTACTGCCATCCAAAGGTGTTTGCTGAACAAAGCTGACCGCACATCTGCAGCGCGTCCTCATCAAGTTCTCCAAATATTCCTGCTGATTGGCCGCATCGCTCATATAACACCTGATAAAAACCGGATCACAATCTTTGCAGAAATTATCTTCAAGCATCTTATTCAAAGCACATAACATCTCTTCAGATTGGCGCTCGAAAGTCAAATCGCAGTTGAGAGAATGAAACATGGCATTTATACTCACCACACTCTCAAGGACTGGTCTGAAATAAGCTAACTCGACGAAAACATTCGGATAATATTTAATCAAATATTTCATTTTCAAGAAGGGCTTTTTCATGGCTTGCTTCAATTATTTATTAGACAGAATCTGCATGGCAGCGTCGAGCGCAATTATCTTGTCATCAATATCATATCGCATGGTATGCCCAAGGCGCACAACAACCGCGTTCATCTCCGGAATAGCGAAAATAAACTGCCCGAGCATTCCATCCATATTCGGAATCTTCATCCCTTTATAATCTGTAATCCAAAATTGGAGGCCATATTCCCGATTAGGCTCATTTTTGTCACCTTTGACAATGGTCGTGTCAGGAGTCGTGGCTTGCATGATATAATTTTCAGAGACCAATTGCTTGCCGTTCCATTTGCCGTGATTCAAGATTAACTGACCGAAGCGGGCAAAATCGCGGGCATTCGTGTTGAAGCAGCAATAAGCTTTCTCCATACCTTTCGAACGGTCCAAACTCCACAGCGCATTCTCTTCTGCCTGCATCGGCGTCCAAAGCTTTCGCGAAACATAAGAAGAGAGGTTTTCTCCGACAGCTTTTGTAACGATAAAAGCGAGCAATTCAGAAACGGCACTTTGATAAAGGAACTTTTTCCCCGGCTCTGCAACCTCTTTCATGCCAAATATAATCTTGCTCAAATCATCGCCATAATATAGCTTTGCCGTTGCTGAAAAAGCAGAGTTGTAAGATTCATCGAAATCGAGTCCGGAACTCATCGTCAGCAGATTCCGAAGTGTGAGGACCTTTCCGTTATAGCCTTTGAAAGAAGGGAAGAAATCACTGACAGGCTGGTCAATACTGCGGATGCGGCCGTCATCGATGGCGCAACCGATAGCAAGAGAAACGATACTTTTCGCCGCCGAAAACGAATTGCTGTGCGATTGGGAGGAGTAATCTTCCCAATATTGCTCGAAAACAAGCGAATCATTCTGAATCACAACAAATGCGACAGCTCCGCTTTCGACCAATAGTTTCTCGTCCTTTTCTGGCAGCGAACATTTGTTATAGCGAACCGACTGCTTCCAAGGAGCGGGATCGCCGGCTTTCACGACTCTATTATAAAAGATATAGTAATTATCGATTCTCGGCTGTCTGTATTTAATAGCCTTTCGAAGATAACTACTTGAAGGCAAAGCCAAAAAACCTGCCGCCAAAAAGATAACAACTAAAGAGAATATCAGCAGTCCGATTAAAATTTTCTTTACCACCTTCATAACTTTATCCGGCTTAAATTAATTCAAAAACTTCATTTGCGAAGCATTTTGCAAATATATTAAATAACAAAGAGAAAATCAAATATAAATGCCTCCAACAAGCAATCTTACGAAATAACAAAAAAACAGCTGGAGAAAAACAAACTCCAGCTGTCTTTTTCAACATATGAACTATAAGTTTACATGAATATTAATAACCGGCATTCTGTGTCCAGTTTGTATTTGTATTCATCACATCTTGCGGAACCGGGAAGATTCTGCGGTTCTTGTCGGTATTGCCTGTGAAGAGATATTTGAAGCCCCAAGGCTCTTCAAACTTGCCGAAGCGAATCAAATCGTTTCTGCGCCATGATTCATCAGCGAATTCACGAGCGCGTTCGTCAAGCAATTCGTTCAATGTCGGAGTTGAAGTAACCGACGGAGCTTTCACGTATGAACGAATCTGATTCATCAGCGACATTGGCGTGTCGTTGTTGGTTGCAGCCGCTCCGCGGAGAATAGCTTCAGCTTTCATCAGCAGAACATCCGCATAACGGAAGATAGGAACATCATTGCTTTGGCTTCTATTCTGTGCTTTCGTGGTCTCGACATCAGTATAGAACTTGATAGAACGATAGCCCATCGAACGTCCTTTCTGGTCGTTTCCGCAATTCATGGTCGCCGCACCATCAGGGCGAAGGACAATATCCTTTGTCAGTTCTACCTGCCAGTCAAATTTTACATCGGCATCAGCTCCGGAGTAATCTTGGTCGATTCCTTTCTTACTTGTACTGATTGTAAAAGGAACTGATGTAGCTTCGTAGTTACTCCTCTTAAAAAGTTTGCCAGTCAGATATTGTGTATTACGCACATCGCCTTTAAGATTGAACTTATCATAAAATTCAGGAAGGCAGCGGAATGTCCCGGCGACGCTGTTCGGAAGGTCAACTTCATACAGGCCTTTTTGTGCACTTCTATGCGTCCACCAACGGCCGTATGCCATACCTTGCTGTTTCTCACGGTCGAATGGCATTGCAAAAATGAAATCTTTAATTTGATATCCATTTGTTGGACGGAACTTGACCATGTAGCTATCACTCAGATTGAACTTACCTGACTTGATTATGTCATCGCAGGCAGCAACGGCTGCGTCCAATTTAGGATTAGAAGCACTTGGAGTATAAGAAGCCACATCCGACGCCGTATAAACTGCCCAGTTCAAATAGAGTTTTGCTAGCAAAGCATCTGCCATATAACGAGTTGCTTTTCCGTATGTAGTAACATCAACAGTCGTTGTAAGTTTGTCTCTCACTGCCAATAATTCAGACTCCACAAACTCGCAAACTTCCTTACGAGAATTGCGTCCTGCAGGCTCATCGCTGATAGATTTCTTGATAGGCACAGCTCCAAAATTATCCATTAAAATGAAATAATAGTAAGCGCGCATGGCTCGAACAGGTGCAGCTCCAGTTGATCCGTCCCCTAAGATTTGCAAAACCTGATTACAACCAGTCACTCCGCTCATAGCCGAATTCCAAACGGTTGACAGTTTGCCCAAATCCGCTCGCCAACTATGCAAATCCATCTGCATATAAATACCTCCATCATAATAATCGCTTCCTAAAGCTACGCTGACAGCCTCATCAGACGACAACGTCTGTAGCATCCAGTGATCTTGACCTAATGCACCACGATAATAGTTATAAATATTTGCAGCGACTGCTTCTGCGGCTTCGTCAGAGTCAGGGAACGAGGTATACTGTGATTTGATATCCACATTCAAGTCAGTACAACTCATAGCTAACGCAAGAGTAGCAAATGACAGAATTAATTTTATATTTATAGTTTTCATAGATTTACAATATTAAAAGTTGATGTTAACTCCAAACATATAGGTACGTGTTCTCGGATAAGTCTGACGGTTGTCGATGCCAGGAGTCAAGCCGCCCAAATAAACTTCCGGGTCAATTCCCTTATAGCCTGTAAGGACAAATACATTATTACACGTTGCATACAGACGCACATTGTTTATCCAATCACCAATTTTCCCAAAATTATAAGCCAATGTTAACGTAGCAAGACGAAGATAATCGCCCTTCTCCAGATAACGATCAGATAAAATGTGAGAATTGTAGTCCGTTGGTTTCTCATCTTTTATAACATCTTTCAAAAGGTTTCTGTTACCAGCATTTCCTACAACATTCGAAAGACGAGCACGAGTTGCATTCATCACCTTATTTCCAGCAAGTCCTTGGAAAAACATTGTCATCGACCAATTCTTATAGCTTAGATTATTGTTCCATCCGTAAGTAAGCTTTGGTTGTGCACTTCCTGTTTTAGCACGGTCATTGTAACCCGGTTTTACAGTTGTCTCACCGGTACGTTCGCCAGTTGTTGCATCATGAACATAGAAGGTAGAAACGCCATCACTGTTATAGCCTGCCCATTCATAAGTATAGAACTGTCCAATCGGGCTGCCCTCCATGATACGCTGTTGGCAGTTACCAGATTGTCCCGGAGCATTCAGCTCAGCCTCATCCATATAATCGACAGAATATTCATCGTTGGAAATACTCTTTACATTGTTCTTGTTATGAGAGAGGTTCAAGCTTGTCGACCATGTGAAGTCTTTTGTTTGGTAAGGAATAGCATTCAAAGTGAATTCAACACCTTTATTGGTAATCTCTCCAACGTTGGTTGTCAACCAGCCATAAAGATATTTTGTGGTTGGAACTGCATAATCAGCAATCAAGTCCTTCGTGTCCTTATTATAATATTCGATTGAACCAGTCAGACGATTCTTGAAGAAACCGAAGTCCAACCCGACGTTAATCATAGAAGTACGTTCCCATTTCAAATCCGGATTCGCATTACGTGTTGCACCTAGAGTATGAACTTGTTTGCCAGCAGAATTAGTAAACCAACCTGTCGAGCCGAAAACTGCCGATGCTGTGAATACATCAAAACCCATTGAGTTACCGCTCACACCATAACCGGCGCGGACCTTCAAATCGTCGAAGAGTCCCAGATTCTTAATGAACGGTTCTTCTGACAAACGCCAAGCAACTGATGCTGACGGGAAAGTTCCCCAACGGTTGTTTTTACCAAACGCAGAAGAGCCATCTCGACGTACAGTAGCTTGTAACAGATATTTACTATCGAACGAATAGTTGGCACGACCGAAGAATGAAATCATTCTTAGAGTTGAATACGACCAACTTCCGACACTATTTGTGTCGATTGTGTTACCCATTCCAAGATTGTAATAAGTTAAAGCATCATTAAAGAAATTGGATGTTGTTGCACTAAAACCGTTATTGTCATTGTTCTCTTCCCAAGAATAACCGGCCATCAAACCGATTTTATGAATCTGGTTAAAGGTCTTATCGTAATTGAAATACATTTCCATTACTTTCTTCTCATTCTCACCGGATGAACGAGTGGCTTTGCCATTCATACCATAAGCGGCCATAGATTTGGAAGTATTGTAATAGTCGTAGTTTAGCTGCTCATTCTGATAAGTAAGGTCTATGTCATATGTAAGGCCTTCAATAATCTTCAATGAAGCCTTAGCTGTTGCCTGAAGACGTTTGATTTTTGTAAAATCGGTATTCTCTTTGATTAAAGCAACCGGATTATAATATTGAGAACGAGTAGTATTTTCGAACCAAGAACCGTCCGCATTTTTTATTGGAGAAACAGGCAAATAGTAGGTCATGGCATCATAAACGCTCAAACCATCTGTCGATGACAAAACATTATTTGATTTCTGAATGCTGGCATTCAAATTGAAAGAAAGTTTCAAATGATCTTTCAATGTCTTTGTTTCGACAAATGTACGACCTGAATAGCGTTCCAAATCTGTTCCTTCGATGACACCTTGATTCTTCAGATAATTGACACTTGCATTGAAAATGGTTTTTTCTGTGCCTCCACTAATACTGATGTTATGGTTGTGGGACAAGCCCGTACGCTCAACTTCATTCTGCCAATCCGTATTGCATCCCAAATCATCTGTAGCTTCTAATGGAAAGCTGTTTGCCGTGATATATTGCTTATACTCGTCACCTGTCATCAGCTTCCAATTCTTTGCAACATTATCGACAGCAACATAACCGTTATATGTCACGTTTGTATGACCAGATTTACCTTTCTTCGTCGTAACAATAATGACACCATTTGCAGCTTTAGAACCATAAATTGCCGTTGCCGATGCATCGCGAAGGACATCTATACTCTCTATATCATCAGGAGCAACTGTCGAAAGAGAAATTCCAGGGATACCATCAATTACATAAAACGGTTCCATTGCCGCACCTGTACGCAAAGACGAAGCACCACGCAAAGTCACTGACGGACTTGCATTCGGGTTGCTGCTTTGAGTGATGGTCAAGCCCGGAACTTTGCCTTCCAGCAATTGAGCCGGAGAAGAATAGACACCGACATTCAACTGGTCAGATTTAACTGTCGTGATTGAGCTAGTGATGTCCTTGCGGGTCATACTGCCGTAACCGATGACGACTACTTCATCCAGAAGTTTGTTATCTTCCTTCAAGGTAATATTAATCGTCTTTTGATTGGCTATCTTAACCTCCTGGTTTAAATAACCGATATAAGAGAAGACAACGGTGCTACCTGGTGTGACTGACAAAGAATATTTGCCGTCGGCGTCTGTTACTGTACCAACTGTTGTTCCCTTCACTTGTACATTGACGCTAATCAGCGGTTCGCCGGTAGCATCCACAACCTTTCCTGTGATACTTTTCTGAGCGAAAACCGAAAAGCCAAACATCAGGAAGATGAATAGATAAATTAAACGAGAATGATGCATGAGTTATAGAAAATTATTAAATAGTAATACGACAAAAATAGCTTGTTATTTAATTAAAAACAAAAAAACGTAAGAAAATGTTCAAAATTATTATTACTTTAATGTATCAGCCTATTTGAAGACCTGTTTCATCGGTCTTCCAATCCATGCCTGCGGTTGTTTGAGCCCAAAGATATAGGCTATCGTCGAAGCACAGTCGAACTGCATCATGCTTTCGTCGAACTGGAATCCTTTCTTGATGTTCTTGCCGTAAATGATAAATGGCGTTTCCATCTCGGCCATTGTCTTTCCTCCGTGACCTTTATTGATTCCTCCGTGATCGGCAGTGACGATAAAGATGGTTTCATCCCACATCCCTGCATCTTTCACCGCTTGCATAATCTCTCCGATATAACCGTCAAGCTCGTGAATCTTTTTGTAATAGGCCGGAGTGTCGTGGCCTGCCACATGACCGATATGGTCAGGCTGGTCGAATACTATATTAACTAATGTAGGATGCGCTTTCTTGATATATTCGACGGCACAGCGCGCAGTTGCTGTTGAATCAGCCAACGAATTCGGAATCCACTTATCATAGTTCAAGGCTAAAGTGTCAACCACATAACGAATGCCGTCCCACTCGCATATACAGCCGATTTCAGCCGTTGGGCAGGCTCTGCGAAGCATACCGAAAACCGTCGGGAAAATACCGTCTTCGTCAACAACACGAGAAGGCAAATCAGGTTTCTTCGTTCCCCACTCTGTGTAACCGTGGATTTCCGGTCCTGCGCCCATGTACATCGAAGACCAATTGACAGCGCTCGATGACGGCAGAACGGAACGTTTCTTCAATGTGAAGGAACCTTCGGCCATCATTTTCTTCACATTCGGCATATCGGCTTTTGCGACGCTGTAAGCGCCCCAGCCGTCAAGACCGATGAGCACAACATGTTTAGCTTTCCACTTGGCCGACGATGAAACGTTCACACATAACAACGACAGCACTAATAATAAAACCACATTTTTAACTTTCATGATTATCAAATTTAACGCAATGATTAATAGACTAAACCATACAATAAAGAATCGGCAAGGGTTTGATATCATCCCCGCCGACGTTTTGTTCCAACAAAGGAACAACTTTTAAGGCAAAGGAACAAATATATCCGAGAGTATTTCGTGCGGAACAGCTTCTGCCGGAGCAAATGTCATATTCCCACTTGGGAGAGAAGGATTCGTCAGAGCAAATATCCAATTCCCAGCGAGAAGAATACTTCCATTCGGAGTAAATGTCCCATTCCCAACCGGGAGAATGCCTTTCAACCTATGAAAATACACTTCCCCATTTGGGGGAAAGAGATTCATTCGGAGTAAATGTGCCATTCCCGGCATGAGAAACACTTTCACTCGGAGTAAATATGCCATTCCCAACCGGGAGAATCATATTCACCCGAAGTGAAGGTTATTCTCCCAACCGAGGAACAGTTACATTTTATAATATAGCTATAAACAGATTCTTCAGTTTGGAAACATATTACTTTCAAGATGCTTTCAAAGCGCGCAGGATGAGAAAAGAGGACAAATTGTATTCTTTTTCTAGCGAAAATTATTACATTTAAAGGATTCGGGCAACCAAAAGCGGAAAAAAGAGTTTAGGTTCTATAAAAAAGACTGAAAACGAAAGAGTTTAAGCAGTTTTTTGTATGTTTGCATGAGCAACTTTAAAATCCAAACAAAACAATGAAAACAAAAGGACTAATTTTACTGACATTGCTTCTCGGCTGCTTCTTAACAGTCGGAGCAACTAACCACGTCAAAGGAAATGGACAACTAACAACAAAGAAGATTAGCATCGGCGATTACAATGCCATCAAGATTGGAGCCGTCGCTGACTTCTATTATGAACAGAATAATGAAGCTCCCTATATCGAAGTAACAATCGATGAGAACTTGCATCAATATGTTAATCTTGATGTTACCGAGCGTGAACTTCAAATAGGTTTCAAAGGGGCAACTGTGGACCATTTCACAAAGTTCACAATTCATACTAACTCGAAATGGCTTAAGGAAGTAAAAATTGACGGCAATGCCAAGTTTGTCATATCGACTCCAATCTCTGGCGATGAATTGAAAATCAACGGCAACTCAGGATGTGTAGTCAATGCTCAGCAACAGATTAAAACCGGACAACTGACTGTTGAAGCGGCAGGCAGTTGTACCATCAATATTGCAGGCATCAGCGTGACAAATCTGAACTGCAAAATAGCAGGCAACGGAATAATCAACATCACTAACGGAACAGCCAAAACCGGAGAATGCAACATCGCCAACAAAGGCCAGATTCATGCATTCGGTTGCATGGTGGACGACATGAACTGTAAAATCATCGGCAAAGGACAAGCAGAAGTGTCCGCATCAAAGAATCTTTACCTCTCGCTTATAGGTCGCGGATCGATAAGTTATAAAGGCGAGGCCGAAGTACACCAGACAATTGTCGGAGGCGGAAAAGTCCAGAAAGTAGTTAAAGAATAAGCGAATCAGAGCCAACCGTGCTGTCGGTACCAATCGATGGCAGCTTGAACTCCGCGGCGCAAATCGAATTGGGCTTCAAATCCCAAATCCTGTTTAATCGCAGAGGTATCGCAAATCCAGTTTCTCTGAGAGAAGATATAATACTTGTCGCGGTTGAGTGTAACAGCTTTACCGCGCAAGTTTCCAAAGAATTCGGAGACGACGCAAATAAAATGAACAAGCGGAAGCGGAATGCGCAAATACAGCAGATGCTTCTTCCCTAGGAGTTCGCCTAACAGAGAGACGAACTCTTTGTCTGTCCAAACATCTCCATCTGCAACGAAATAGGCTTTCCCCAAAGCGGCTTCGCTTTGAGCCGCTTTTACCACAGCCCTAGCCAAATCGGCCGCATAAATGAAAGTCAAACGCTGAGGAATCATTCCGACAGTAAAACCAAGACCTGATTTCACCATCTGAAACTCTTCGAGATAATCCTTATCGCCAGGGCCATAAACGCCAGTTGGACGCATAATAGTGAACGGGAAACCGCTTTTACTCTTCAGATATTGTTCAGCTTTCAGTTTACTTTGTCCATAAGCGGTTGCAGGCGTCTGCGGATCGTCGGGAGAAATCGGACGGAAAGTCTTTTCACTGGCAGAAGGAAATGTGCTCAAGCTGCTCATCAGCACAAAACGCGCGGGAACACATTGAGCATTAATCAGCGCATCAACCAGATGAGCTGTATTCTCAAAATTCACACGCATGAATTCGTTCTTGTCCAAAGCTTTTGTTACTCCGGCATTGTGAACGACAAAATCCCATGCGCCACCATAAGCGGAAGCAAAATCTGAAATCTGCTCAGTCAGCAAAGCAGGATTGTCATATTTCAAATCGATGAAATGAATGCGTTTGTCCTGCAGACGTGAACGATTACTTGTCGCACGAACGCCTGCCCAAACATCCAAGCCTTCATCAAGCGCTTGCTGGACTAAAAAACCGCCGATAAAACCACTGGCACCGGTTATCAATATCTTTTTCATCATGACTTAACTATTAAAGAGACTTTTCGTCGATGTGAATGACTCGACTTGCTAGATTATTCAACGCTTCGTCATCGTGCGAAACAAGAATGATTGTGCTCGACTTGTTGATTTCGCGCAGCAAATCGTAAAACTTGACTTCAAACGAACTGTCGATATAGGAATTCGGCTCGTCCAAGACCAGCAATTGAGGATTCATGACAATGCTTCGTCCAAGCAATGCGCGCTGACGTTGTCCGCCGGAAAGTTCCCCGATTGCCCGCGTTGCCAAATCGTCGAGTTCCATCAGATGAACAACATCGCTGACTCGCTGCTTCTGTTCAGAAGTGAAACCGCGCAGAACCGGCTTCTCCGAAATCAAACCGGATTCAATGACCTGGCGGACCGATATCGGAAATTGTTTGTCAATGTTATTGAGTTGAGGAAGATAACCTACAGAAAGGCCCTTCACAGGTTTATCGTTGTCAAAAAAACTGACTGTTCCTTCCATTGGCTTGAGTAAGCCGAGAAGGACTTTCAATAGCGTAGTTTTACCGCCGCCGTTTGGACCTGTGATACCAAGGAAATCTCCTTTGACAACGTCGAGCGAGAAGTCGTGAAGCACGACCTTCTGACCGTAACCGGCTGTCACATTCCTTATCTCAACGAGTTTCTGCATCGACTAGTGATTGTGCGATTTTCCTCATCTGGACATCCCAATCGTAGGCAAGCGGATTTATCACAAAGAGTCTGCAATGAGCTTCTTTCGCCAGAAGTTCCGCGTTCTTCCGGTCAAACTCAGGCTGGATGAACACGGCTTTTGCCCGATGCAATCTTGCCATGTTCACGAGTTGAGTCATCTGCGCAGCTGAAGGTTCTTTGCCTTCAACTTCAAGCGGAAGTTGAGAAAGATTGAACTCGTGGGCGAAATAAGTCAATGTCGGATGATAAATGATAAACGAATGATAAGCCAAAGGCGTGAGTTGTTCATGAAGTTCGTATGAAAGACTATCGATATGATTTATCAGCCGATTGTAATTCTTCCAATAAACAGCGGTATGTTCTTTATCCAATGAGATAAACGCATTAAGCGTGTTCCAGGCAATGACCCGAGCGCCTTCAATCGAGCACCAGATATGAGGGTCGACGCCATGATTGTGATGATGAGCTTCGTCAGAACCATTCTCGAACTTCATTCCTTCCGAAAGGTCGAAGATTCGCAAGCCTTTATTGTTTTCTTCAATCTTTTTCATCCAAGTCTGCTCGAAGCCGATGAACCCGATGCGGAAATAAGCTTTGCTATTTGCAATGTCAACCATTTGCTGCGGTGAAGGGTCGTAAGTTTCAGGACTTTGACCGACAGGAACGAGCGTGCGGATGACAAATAAGTTACCCGCAATCTTTTCAGCGAAATAACGCTGAGGTTCGATTGTGACTGTCACCACTTTTTTGGAAGTCTTTTCTTTTCCGCGGCAACCGCAAACGAGTAGAATCGCAAACAGAAATGATGCGACAAAAAGAATATTCCGTTTCAAACTGTCAATATTATATTAATCAAACGCGTTCAAGAAATGCAACAATCAATTCCCAAACCTTCTGAACCGATTTAATGCCGACACGTTCTTCAGGCGAATGAGGATGCTGCAAATCAGGACCGATTGAAACCATATCCATGTTCGGATAGATAGTTTTGATGATGCCGCATTCCAATCCAGCATGCATAACATGAGCTTCAGCCGATTTGCCGAAGATGTCGAGATAAGTCTTTTGCATCAGTTTCAACATAGGAGAATCGATATTCGGATTCCAACCGCCATAAGCGCCGGAATATTCAACCTTCGCTCCCGCCATAGAGAAAACGCTCTCCAGACTCGAGCTGACCTCATCCTTGCGGCTTTCAGAAGAACTGCGGACAAGAATCTGAGCTGTTATCTTCTCGTCGGAAGATTTGACTATTGCGAGATTCGATGAAGTTTCAACTGTTCCCGGGAAATCATGCAACATACTCAGAACACCATTCTGACAGCCGACAACAGCATTTATGATATTATCTTGAATCTCTTCCGGTATAAGCGTCGAAGGAGCATCTGTCAAAGAAGCCGTGAAACTTATTCCATCATCAATTCCTTTATATTCCTGACGGAAAATATCCTGATAATCTGAAACCAATTCCCAGAATGAATCGACATTGTTCCCCGGAATTGTCACGACAGCAACAGCTTCGCGCGGAATCGCATTGCGCAACGAACCGCCTTCAATCATCGACAAACGAGCGCCATAATCTCTAACAGCTTCCTTCAAGAAGCGGCACATCAGTTTATTGCCATTGGCACGTCCGAGATGGATATCGCAACCGGAATGCCCGCCCAGCAGTCCTGTAAGAGTTATTTTAACGGCAACGTCACCTTCTGCAATGCCAACATCTTCTTTGAATTGCAGCGAGACATTCAAATCTTCGCCTCCGGCGCAGCCGACAAAGAGTAAACCTTCTTCTTCAGAGTCGCAGTTCAGCAGCATATCGCCTTTCAGCAAATCAGGTTTCAAACCGAAAGCGCCGTCCATGCCAACCTCTTCATCAACGGTAAAGAGAGCTTCAATCGGACCGTGCTTCAATGTATTATCAGCCAGAACCGCCATGGCGAAAGCATCTCCCATTCCATCATCAGCGCCGAGTGTTGTGCCTCTCGCCTTTACCCAATCGCCGTCGATATATGCATCAATCGGGTCTTTGGTAAAATCATGTTTCACATCATTGTTCTTCTGAGGAACCATGTCAAGATGACCCTGGAGAATAACTGTCTTCTTATTCTCATAACCGGGAGTTGCAGGTTTGCGAATCAAGACATTGCCAACCTGATCCTGGATTGTTTCAAGTCCAAGCTTTTTACCAAAGTTTACGAGAAAAGCCGTCACTGCTTCCATGTGTCCTGTCGGACGTGGAATTTGAGTCAATTCATAAAAACAACTCCAAACGTTTTGCGGAGCAAGATTCTTGATTTCTGCTGACATAATGTTTTATTTTAAATCAGATAGTTTATTAGCGACAAAGATAGTACAAACTGTGTGAAGAAGCAAATAAATTTTGATTAACATCCAGCCCATTCTTATATAAGCCAATTTACAATTTGTCAATAATGAAATATCACTGTTCGCTTAGACAATCAACCTATAGAGTAATTTCTTAGAACCGGTATTTTTTCAATCAATATTTTTGGGTGTAATTTAAATAATAAAGTCATGAGAAATAAATCATTATTACGGTCATTAATGATATTGACACTCTCAATTATCATTTTTATTCCATTTGCCTTTTCCTCTTGTGAAAAGGATGCAGATTCTTCTCAATTAGTTGAAGAAGAGACGGATGACCCTGCCATTCCGAATGTAGATTGGAAGTTTACAATGAAGCAGACTCTATCTCAAGGAGCACAAGTAAGCACCATTGCTTTCTCTGGTGTAGCCTTTTTCAGCGGAAGTTTTTATGCGTCAACATTCTATCCGCCTGGAAAGATTGCTGATTATTTCGGTTTCCAATTTATGCGTGATAACGATTTTTCGCAATCAGGACATAATACTGATTTCCTTACAAAAGCAGCATGGCATACTATGAATATTCTTAATAATGCACAACTTCAGAAACTTATTGATCTTGCGGCAGAACAAGAAAAATTATTCACCGATTATGCTTTGGGAAGATTTGTTCTAATAAAGGCTTTTCATAGATATCTGAACGGCGACTTACCGCAAGGAACTACCATGCTGAATCTTGATAAAATCAAGGATTTTTCTGCCGGACTTTATGAAATTGATGGAGAGATAAGTTATAGGCGAGCAGTCGTCTTTTCTGAAGTGCTTAAATCGCTCACTTCTGACCAAAAAAATGCTTTTGCGGCATTTAGTACTACAGGCATGAAAGAATGGAGTATGCCGGAAAAGCCTCAGACAACTATTCCACAAGGATTAAATACTTGGGTAATGAGTAATGCTAGTGAAATGTTCAGTTGGTATTTAAGAGGTTTGGATGCCGATATTTATTTCTGTCCTGAACGTCAAGGCACATACTTCGGAGGCTTTTATATGAAAGATGCTCCAGCGGTAGGCAACGATGGATATGCAATCGGCACAGAAATTACAGCTGATAAAGGAGCATATCTATTGAACAATATTCTTACAAAATCTCAATCAGATACTATAAAAGCTATATATCCTGCAATATCTGAATCATTAGACAGCATTGTAAGCATACGAACCAAAATTGCAACAGAATTGCGAAAAGAAAGAGCTTTGGCAGGCTCAGCATCCAAAACGACTGTTTTGTCGCTGTCCAAAGAATATGGAGAATACGACGGAATTTATATTTACGAGATGGTGGAAAGATTTGTCAAAGTCGGCCGTACATTAACGCCAGAACAAAAATCTGCATTAGTGACGTTGCGTGATTTGGCTGCTTATCCTGACGAACCAGGGAAAGTATTTATATTCTCCGCGAAAACAGATGAACCGACAATTCCAAATACGGATTTTCTTTTCAAATAAATCATGAAATCACTATTTATCATAGGTTTACTGGTTTTAATGTCTGCTTGTTCAAACAATGATGCAACCGTCAGTTTACAGCCATCTTTGGAAGAAGGTGTGTTGGAGGATGTTGATTATAATCATTATTTCGACTCATTATCACAATATGGGTCAAAATATGGTTTTCAAACAATTGTTCCCCAAAAAGATTATGATATAATACTGTCGAATCCGACGGATAATTCAATCACAGCAACAATATTGACTTATAAAGACTATGTCGGACATGTTTCATATAATACAACTTCCACTCAAGAGGTGACTTTCAAAGCTGGAATACCTCAAAAAATCATATTGCAAAATCTATTGCCAAATAGTGGATATAGCTATCAATTCTATTACAAGCGATTGGGAGCAAGCGTATACAGTGTTTCACCTCAATATAAATTTTCCACCACCCAATATGAAGGCACAACTTTTTCTTTTGCTATTATTGCAGATTCTCACCTTGACGAGAATTGCGATACATCAATATATAAAGCAACGCTTAGCAATGTACAAAACGAAAGTAATGCATTTATTGTAGATTTAGGAGATACATTTATGACAGACAAATATGGGAAACAAACATACAGCTATGCTTATGGACAATATTTAGCTCAACGCTATTATTTCGGTTCAATTTGCCATAGCTTGCCTCTATTTTTTGTACAAGGTAATCATGATGGAGAAACGGGAGAAAAAGAAGCCGGTATGACAGCTTGGTCTAAACAAATAAGAGAAAAATTTTTCCCGAATCCAGTATCCGATAACTACTATGCCTGGAATTGGGGAAATGCTCTGATGATTGTTCTCGATCCGTTTACGTTTACTCCTCAACAAGGCGGAAAAGACTATTGGCAAAGGACTTTGGGAGACACTCAATATCATTGGCTTGAAACTACTCTCAGAAACAGTAATAAAAAATATAAATTCGTTTTCATCCATAATTTAGTAGGAGGTTTGGATAATGACGGTCAGGCAAGAGGTGGAGCAGAAGTCGCTCCATATTGGGAATGGGGAGGATTGAACGTCGATGGCTCAGATGAATTCACTCAAAATCGTTCATGGAATGAACCAATCCATGCTCTGCTTAAAAAATATGGTGTTCAAATTGTTTTCCATGGACACGACCATCTGTTTGCTAAACAAGAATTTGATGGAATTATTTACCAATGCGTACAACAACCTGGATTGAAGCACTACGAAAACCAAACATATGGCAATACATTCGGCTATAAAGACGGAATCTTCAATTATTATCCCGGACATATCAAAGTAACTATTTCTCCGAGCGGTGCGAAAGTTGATTATATATCGTTCAAAAATACCATATTGTATAGTTATTCATTATGAAGAAAAAACATATCGATTTATTGATAATAGGCTTCATCTTTCTGATCCTATTTTTGATGCCAGCATTATTCGTGCGGATTGAAGGCGTCATAAGTTGGAAACATGTTTTTAAAATCTGGCAAGATAATTCGTTCCTCGTTCCAATTTTTGCTATTAATCATTGGATATTGCTTCCAAGACTATTAGAAAAAAAGAAGTATTCGCTTTATGCCTTTTTAATTATCGGATTAATAATTATTGGCGCTTGTTTTTGTAATATGATTGATTCTGCTGCACCAATAAGACTTCCAAGACCAGGAGAGGAAGCGCGTCCTTCTCCTGTTCCTCCTTATGCTAATATGTTAATGTATGCCATTCTGATTACTGGAATTGATATTGGACTTTTCTTTTCGAAAATGTGGCAAAAAAATGAAAGACATACGCTTGAAGTTGAAAAAAGAAATACAGCGATGGAACTTGAACTTTTACGCAGCCAGATTAGTCCACATTTTTTTATGAATACACTAAATAACATATATGCTCTTATAGATTCTAACAGTGTCAAAGCAAAAATGGCTGTAATGAAACTATCAAAACTAATGCGTTACCTCTTATATGACAATAAAGAGGGGAAAGTGAAACTCAGCAGCGAATTCGATTTTATACAAAACTATATTGACTTGATGAGACTGAGATATACCGACGATGTGGTTTTCAATCTTTCCATTCCTGATATTTTCAATGACATTGAAATTCCTCCGATGTTGTTTATCTCTTATATAGAGAATGCTGTAAAATATGGAATCAGTTATCAAGAAAAAAGCGAGATAACAATCTGTTTTACCATGACAGAAGATAGTTTAATCATGTTCTGTTCCAACTCTATACATAAAAATCAAGATTCATTGAACAAAGGAGGTTTAGGTTTAAAAAACAGCCAAATGAGATTATCGCTATTATATGGCAACAGATATGATTTAACTATTTCAGAAAGTAACGGTCAATATAAAGTACTCCTTAAAATCCCGATAATATGAAATTAAAATGTATAGCAATTGATGACGAGCCTTTAGCTTTAGATGTGATTTCAGAATATATAGGAAAAAATCCATTTTTAGAATCTCTTGGACGTTTTACTAATGGAATAAAAGCATTGGCATTCCTTGAGACCAACCCAGTGGATTTGATTTTTATAGATATTCAAATGCCTGACCTTACCGGATTCCAATTAATAGAAAAATTAAGAATAAAACCCCTTATAATTTTCACAACTGCTTATGGGAATTATGCTCTCGACGGATTCAAGGCTGACGCAATTGATTATCTAGTAAAGCCAATCGACCAACCAGATTTTGATAAAGCTGTAAATAAAGCCAAGGAGTGGTTTACAAGCAAGATTAATATTAAATCCAATAAGGATTTCTTGTTTATCAAATCTGAATATAAAATTATCAGGGTTAATTTCAGTGATATAAGTTATATTCAAGGGATGAGTGCATATATTAAAATTCATGTGGCAAGTGCAAAGCCAATCATGTCCCTTATCTCTTTAAAACTGATTGAAGCACAACTTCCTGCCGACAGGTTTATGCGAGTACACAAATCCTATATTGTTAACCTCGACAAAGTCAATGTTGTAGAGCGAGGTGAAATATATTTTGATGATGGAACGATAATCCCCATATCGCCACAGTTTAAAGATAAGTTTAATGATTTTTTGGAAAAGAACTTCTTATAATGAAACCTTGGATATTATTAATCATATTGACTATTTCCACATCTTGTACCAACAAAAACGATGAAGATAGCGGATCGTCAATTCCACAACAAGATAAATTGGAGCCAAATGCAGAGGTAAAAGTCAATCTTACTGGCGATGTAATCCTCGGAGGGCCAAGAAGCAACTCAATAATATTGAGTGTCGCTGCACTAAATGGAACACAAGTGTCCATTAATTATGGAACTTCAGTTGGAACATTAAATAATAAAGTTACAGAGATTGTTTCTGCAAATAACATAGTAGAAATAACATTGAAAAATCTCAATGCTAATTCCCGCTATTACTACAATCTTTTATTTAATGGTGTGGCACAAGGAGAAACTTATTCATTTGTTACACGGCGTCCTGCTGGGTCAACTTTTAGTTTTGGTGTTCAAGGTGATTCGCATCCAGAAAGAGAAAAAGAGATGTTTAATGAAGATTTGTACAAAATCAACATGAACAATGTCGCGCAACATCAGCCTGATTTTTACTTTACTCTTGGCGATGATTTTAGTATTGAAAATTTAATTGATAGAAACATGGCTACACAAAACAGTGTAGATAATATATATACCTTACAACGTAAAAATCTAGGAATAGTCGGTTGTAATTCCTCTTTGTTCTTAGTAAATGGGAATCATGAGCAAGCTGCCAAATATCTTTTGGATGGAACGGCAACAAATCCTGCCGTTTATGCAGGAATAGCCAGGAAAAGATTTTATCCGCTGCCAGATCCAATTGATGGTTATTTGGGTGATACTTCACAAGTAGAATATATTGGATATTTAAAAGATTATTATGCTTTTGAATGGGGCGATGCGTTGTTTGTTACTATTGATCCATATTGGCATAGCAACACTGCTGTTGACAATATTGCCGGTTCCATGAAAAAAGAAACTGACCCTTGGGCAACAAGTATAGGAGAAGAACAATATAATTGGCTCAAAAAAACTCTTTCAGAAAGTACTGCAAAATATAAATTTGTCTTTTCCCATCATGTAAGAGGCACAGGCAGAGGAGGCATTGAAACGGCTAATTTATATGAATGGGGTGGATATAATAGTAAAAATGTCTGGGAATTCGGGAAATATCGACCCAATTGGGAAATGCCAATACATCAACTTTTCGTGAAATATGGCGTTACTATATTTTTCCAGGGTCACGATCATCTTTTTTGTAAACAAGATCTTGATGGAGTCGTTTATCAATCTTGTCCAAATCCCGCCGACAATACTTATCGGGCATTTAATTCAGATGCTTACAAAAGTGGAGATGTTCTGCCAAATTCCGGATTTCTCAATGTTACCGTTTCTCCCTCAGAGGTTGTAGTAAGTTATATAAAAGCTTTTCTTAACGGTGATGGAAATAACGGTGAAACAGCATATACTTACACAATTAAGGCAAAGTAGAAAATAGTTGTTCAACAAGGATACTTTTCACTACTTTATCGCCAAATAGATTCTGCAGTGTTTTGTCAAAATTTAGTTTTTGTCTTGATAATAATAAAGACCGCCTCTATTGAAGCGGTCTTTTGTCTGTTGCCCCACGGGGACCACTTTAATGTATTTTGTTGTATTTATTTTTCAACTTTTATCCGCTAATATTCAGTAGGATAACAAAGCACGTAAAAAAGAAATAAAATTAAATACAAAAATTTGACCACTTTTTGACCACTTTTTATATCTTTGCATCGGTTTAGAAAAGAGCCTGCAGAATTTCGACCGCTTTTCTTTTTGACTGATCCGACTAATATTTAAATAGAAATGTATGAAAACGACTTACTTCTTTAAAAATCTCCGTGAAGGCAGCAAACAAGGTACTTTGTTCTTTCTTATAAGAAAAAGCAATCCTAAGATAAGAATCCTCGTTAGCACTCAAACGACTGCCGACGTGCTGATGTGGGAGTCTATCACGCATGGCCCGAAAAATCCAGACCTTACGCCCTACGGTAGAAGAATCATTCCCCGACTTGATGCCGCTTTCTCCGCGGCAGTAGCTTTGATAAATAGAGAAATCACGGACAAAGGAGAAATCAAGAAGGCCGTTTTTAAGGCCGTCAATCCTATAGCCGCGGAACGTGCCGAAGAGGCTAAGGAAGAAGAAGAGCGAGAGCAGAAGAAGAAAATTGAAGAAGAGCAGAGAAAGATTGAGAGCGAGGCAAACGACGTCGTTTTATGCTGTCAGAGATTTATTGAAGGAATAAGTAGCGGTTCGATAAGATATTCCAAAAAGAATATCGTGACAGTTTATTCTCCTGCGTCGGTCAAACGCTGGAAATCCTTTGCCCGTTTGCTGGAGGAATATCATGATGAAAATCCGTTCACATGGTCGGACATAGATGAGAAGTTTGTTATCAAATGGACTGACTATTTGGAAAGCAAAGGCTACCTGATGATGACAGTGGCAAAAGCAAGCGCGTGTTTGCATCGATTGATAGCCTATTATTGCGGGCCTATTGTAGCAAAACCCGTGCAGAAGTCCTACTGTGTAGATGCCGAACTCAAACGCCCAGAGGTGTATCTTACAACCTCCGAGATAGACGCACTCTATTCCCTGCCTTTGCTCGGCTCTGAAGAGCAAGTCCGAGACGTTTTTATGATAGGACTCTTCACCGCTCAAAGATTTTCGGACTACACTCGACTTAAAAAAGAAAGTTTCGGCACCACGGCCAAAGGGACAAAAGTAATTCGCATCAGGCAAAGCAAGACCAACAATATTGTTGTTATTCCTGTACTTGACAGCAGGCTTGTTGCCTTATGCAAAAAATATGATTATAATGTACCTTCTATCGACGGCGTTGTATTCAACCGTACATTAAAGCAGATATGCCGCAGACTTTCCGAGAGCGTTCCCAGTTTGAAGGAGATGATCCCAAGCACACTCTCTTTGCCAGAAAGAAAAGCGGAGGCAGCGGCAAAAGCCAAAGGACTTCAGTTGTTCCCCTATGATGCAGAAGGCCGACCGCTGAGAGCAAAATATAATTGCATATCAAGCCACACAGCGCGACGCTCGGCAATCACGAATATGTATCTCAGCGGCAAATACACCGTGTTGCAGATGATGAGTGTATCAGGGCATCTAACCGAGCGCGAGTTTTTCGGTTACGTTAAATTGTCGGCCGACGAACGAGCCGATGAGGTGGCGGTGGCTTCTAATGACGGTCTGTTTTAGTCCACCCCGCCATTATCTCGGATTATTCACATCAGTTTTCTGAAATCAAAAACCGATAGTCAAATGCAACCTGAAATCATTCTGCTTCGCTCTCTCCCTTCTTTGTTCGCTTAATGGAGCATGATTACGCATGTAGTAAACCCTCTCCGCAGATTATTGCGCATCTTCAAGAATATTTATCAAATCATTCAGAAAATACATCGACTCGGCATATATAACTCCCTCGCTGGCGCAGTTCGCGTCAATGCACTCAGTCATCAGTCTCCGAAGTTTTTCAAGCCACGTCGGTACGTCGGCGGTTTTGAACATGTTCTTTGCCACGGACAGTTCTATCGGTTTCAGCGCTTCGTCACCGCTCTTGCCCTTGCTGTCGATTTCCATTTTGGCGATGGTGTCTTGTAGTTCGTAAACCGTGTTTTTAGTGTCCTGCAACTCTCTTCTTTGAGCGGCGTTAGAGTAGATTTCAAACCAAGCATCGAGCAGACTGTTTGATAACCTCGTTACTATGTCGTACAGGTCCCTGTTCGGCGTCGGCGAGTCTTTCTTCGGCGGCGGGATCCCAGTCATAACATCGGAGGCAATGCCGATATGAACGTCGAATCTGTCCTGCAGCTTCTTGATGCTGCTTCTGATCGTTTCGTTGCGCTGTTCGACGTAACTGTAAACGTCATCGATGGTAATGTCTTGCGCTTCTTTCTTTTCCTTGCTGATGGCTTCCTTATCCATGGTTATAATGTTTAGTAGATGAGGCCAAACAAAAGCGGTGGCCTCGATCCGCTTGCTACACCTAAGAACGCAGCGACAAGCGCACGAACAGGTACGGATAAGACACACCGCCATTTAAATTTTTTAGCGTTTGCCGATTGATTCTTAAGTGTAGCGTTGCAAAGATAGAAAGAATATTCAACGCCGTCGCATTAAGAAAGAAAAAAAATAAAGAGGCGCAGACGTCTTTCACAGATCCTGCGTCTCTCTTCCGTTAAAACGAACAAAATGAAACCCGTGACAAATATATAAATAATATCGATATGATAAGCCATTGATATAAAATTCATTTATACATAGGGATATGGGTTGATTTTTTATAGTTTTCAGCTTCCATACCACGCCCCCACCTTTCTTTACACACAAGGCAAAAAATCGTGGGGTTTTAATAAATGTTGCACAGCATAAAATATTAAATAATGGCGGTAGGCGCTTATGCCCGCCGCCACTTCAATACTTTTACGCGTTTCGCGCCTCCCGCATCTGTCGGAAGGTGTCAACTATCGTATAGTCGGAAACGCTCGTGAAACATTCATTCTCACAGTCGTAACTGATGAACGGCGAAAATACTCTGGAAGTTGCACCATACTCGGACAGTGCATTGAGACTCTCAACGCAGGTATGCACGGCCTTCAGAAATTTGGCCTCTTCGCCGGTGGCTTCAATCTGGTAGAGTTCAGCCGCCGCCGCCCTCATCTTGCCCTCGGACAGTATCGGCATGCCGTTCTTGTCGGAATCGAATACGTCGATAGACCACACGCTGATGCTGGAGCAAGGGAGTTCCGCAAAAGTGAAAGCCGTTTTCCAATCGTAGAACAGTTGGAGCATTGCCTTCGGAATAGATCGGCCGTTTCTGTCAATATTGTAAATTTGTTTAAACCAGACATCGCCTAAAACGTCATCGACCTTCTCCTGCTTTCTTAAAATCTTCCACCATTGTTCTGGCGCGATCCCCGCATCATTGAGGTTGTTTTGCAGTTGTTTGAAGCGAGAATAATAGCTCGTACATTCGTAGATAAAAATCTCGATTTGCTGTTTTGCTTCTAATTTCATAAGATTAAAAATTTAAATTGTTAATATTAATAGTGATTCGTTCGCAGAGTTCAGAATCTGGAACGGTAATATATTTGTTATTGTCGCAGTCCCAGCGTGTGAACTGGCTTACAACACGGAAATCATGCCCGAGATTCAAGGCCTCATTCAGTCGGTCCGTGACTTCGCGGGCAATCTCCATGAGTCTGGTCTCGCGTTCTCCGATCTCAACCGTGAAAAGTGTCTCGGCCAGCCGCTTCACCTTCGCCATGTCAACAGTCGGAAGTTCGCCGTTATCGTCGTAGATGTCCAGTAGCGGCAAATCGCTGAGACAGTCGGGCCTTGCCGCGCCTCTGTATTGACTGAGGAAACGCTCCATCATGTCAAGGTCGGTGCGCGTCGTTGTCCGTGGAATGCTTTCACCGAAGCGGCGCCTCTGCCACGAAGAGATGAGAACGCTCTCGACGGACCGCTCGCCTCTTACAAGAAGTCTCCAGTCGTCTTGAGTCAGTCCCGCATCTTTAAGTCTTGATGTCAGTGCCTCGAGCCCTCTGCCGAAACTTTCCGCAGTATGCAGAAATTCGTCGAATTTGTCCTTCAAAAATAATTTGCTCATGTTATTATGCTTTACTTTAAATGTTAGGTATATCCTTGAAATCCACCGCCGCACCTAAACCGCGTTCTTTGCACAACTTGAAAAAGGTGCCTATTCCGACTTCGTGCCGTGTCTTGAGACAGTCGTCGAACTTTCGGTCGCACTGCCCGAAATTGTAGCTGGAGCCGACCGCGCTCAGTCGGTGGAACAATTCCCTGCCGCCTTCACCCAATGCCGACGCAAGGCTGCAACCGATTTTGAACCAGTTGTCATAGGTATTAGGATCGTCTTTCTGTCTTTCAAAAAGGTCTGTCCCCAGCCTTTCGGCTTCCTCCGCGACCGCTTCGACCTCCTTACGCAGCGCCTCGGTGTCCTCATCGTCATGACGCATGCCCCGACCGCCCCGGTCCGTCGGCATGATCACGCGCGTGTAGGTCTCGGCGCTCGGATTGATGTAGGGTTTATCGTCAAAACTGACGAACCTCTTTCTTGACACGTCGCCGCAGGAGCCGTCTATCGAGATGCCGCACCGAGCGAACGCCGTTTTTAGGCTCGCGAAGTGTTCCTTGTGGCGCTCTGGCGCTTTTATGGGAATGATGCAAAAAAAGCCTTCACCGCCGACGCTCCTGCCGCAATAAGCGACATACGGCACGTTCTTAATACGTTCCTTCAGTTCGGCGAAGTCTCCAACATCGGCGTTTGCTTCCTTGTCGATGTCAACGGCAATGAGTCCAGAATGCTTCATGAGGGATTGCGCGCGGCCGTCGGCGAACACGCCCGACACGGTGAACGCGGGAAGATTTAACTTCGCCTGCCTGTAAGCATCTTTACAAACGCGCTTTTGTTCTCTGACGAACTCGACCTTATCCTTGAATCTGTCGGTGGTCAGAAGCTCGAGCAGTTCCTTTGTCTCGGGTTTTCCACTAATCCGTGGATAAAAACTCACTTCTCTTTTTAAAATATTGTTCATAATTTTATCCTGTTATTGTTTGATCATAAACTACCGCAAGTACCGCATTTTGCGGTGTTTTTCGACTTTTGCGGTTTTTGCCGCACCTGTACCGCAAACCGCAAAACGCATATATATATATATGCGGTTGCGGTTGCGGTGATGCGGTTGCGGTGTTTTGCACTCATTTGCTATCATAATCCTGCCATGAATAATAGTAATTTGAATCTTCATCTTTGCTGATGAGTCCTTCCACGAGTGCCGCACCCACGTGCGTTTGGGCTGACCGTTCTTTGCAGCCTCCAACTTCCATGTAGCCCTTGACCAATTGAGAATAAGTGTAAACCGTTTGGATCTTAAACAAGGTCTCGAATTTTTTCTTCTCGAGGTCCCTTCTTTCGGCTTCCTTAAATTCAGTGTTCTGCACGAGGGCACAGCAGGCGGGCATTCCGTTTTCGTCGATACGGAAACTGCAGTCGCTTACCGGCGCGCCTCGGCCGTTGAGTTCCTTGGCCGTAATCGTCGAACCGTTCTTCGCCACTTCAAAAGTCTGGTAGGCCTTGTTGGTGGCTTCCGTGCCGAGATGACCGCGCAGGTCGCTGGTGGCCTTGTTCTGGTGGAGGACCGCGATGATGACACACTCCATCTGACTTGAGAGGCGAAGCACGTCGTTAACGAGTTCACTACTCTCGGTCAAGTCATTAAAGTCGTGCAGTAGGTCACGGATTCCGTCGATGACGACGACATCGGGCTTGTATAGCTGGGAGGCCTCCTTTATTATAGGCCATCGGTCATCGGTATTATCGCCCCTTAAGGCCAGCATGACGAAACGCGGATCGTCTTTTTCGGTCGGTAAGGAACTTATCAGATGCACAATCCGCTTTCTTGCAAAGCACGTACAGGAGTCTTGCTCCGTGTCTATGTGAAGAATCTTCAAGCGCTCCGCTGACGGGGAGAGACCAAACGCGCCCGATAATATTCCGCTTTCAAGAATGCTGACAAAGTAGGACTTTCCCGCCTTCGCCTTTCCTGTGACCATGACCATATTTCCGCGAGGGGCAAATCCTTCTCCGCCTTCATTTCGGAGAAGGTAGTCCAGTGGCCTGTACACCTTTTCGAGACTGATCTGACGCATGCCGACGCGTTCCTCGACTGGCACGACTTCAACTTCCGAGGTCTCCCAGTCAGAGAATTTTCCAAAGTTCATTTGCCGCATAGCTCCACTCCTTTCAGTGCAAGAAAGCACTCAAGAATTTCGTCTCGCCTCTCAAGGCAAACAGAACGGACATTCACAGCCTCCAGCAGATTTACGACGGTTATCCGCGGATCATCGGAAAGATGTCCTTCCGTTCTCGCGTTAGCCGACTGCAGCACCCACGTTCTTTGGGCGAATGAAACGCTGAGAACGTCGTAGAAGCTGTTTAACGAGTTCTGCCACGTAAGGCGCTTCGTGAGCAAATTGTCTAATGTTGTTTTCATTTTACCCTATTTTTACTTACTCCGTTATTCTTGTGCTTGTACAACTTTTCCCGCATGGGAATAAATTCGAGTCCTTCAATACAGCCGTTTTTCGCGTTGAGGCATTTACCCCGAGTCCCGTTTTTTCTGCTCGTACCAAATCGGAATCGAGCCTTGAACGATTCGCAGTAAATGGAAATCCCGTTGCCTATCTTCCCCGTTGATGCACTTGAACGGGTTGATTTAAGGACTATGCAGTATAAAGGATTATAGCCCGCCGCCGCTTCTTTGACAGTATTGAGATTCGATGATCTTTTCATTTCTCCATCTGAAATCGGCGTTGGAACTTCATCAGCCTGCCGTTTTGTACTGCTTCATCTACCTCCTCGGAGTCGAACAGCACGCGCCCGCCTATTTTGTGCGGATTCAAAAGCTGCCTGCTTATCCAGTTGTTCACCGTCATAAGGCAGACACTGCACCTGTCGGCAACTTCATTCTTTGTAAGATACCGCTTCTGCCGATTGGTCTTTTCATTCAAAACCTCGCGTAAGGCCGAAACAATCAGAGAACGCAAATCTTTGTCTTTATTAAAATTTTCCATCATAAAGAGATTTAAAATTACGATGCCCAACATGAACACCGTGAAGCTGAACTTCATACTGTATACCCCGCTTTGTAGTGCAAAAATTTGTAAATCTTCTATACATTATATTTGCATTTGTAGCACATAATAGATAAATAATTATATAGAAATCAGATTTTTACGCGCTGATTGACGAACGCTAAGGCATGATAATCCCCGACAGATTTTGCGGAAAATGAGCAGTTAAGGTCTTGGATATTTACTGTTTTATATAAAGTTTAACTTTAATTATATATAGGGCAAAGAATAACGGGCGGCAAGATCTTGCTTATATCTCATTTCGCACTTGTTAAATACAATATATCGGATTTATAGCTGAAGCGGTATGAAATTATCAGGCAGGTGAAGGCGGCATCAGATCTTTTTTTTTGGCGGAGTAAAGACATGACCACTTTCTGACCACTTTAACAGTTGACCTAAAAAGCAGAAAGACGCTAAAGCCTTTTTAATCAGCTATTAGCGCCTTTTCGTCTGTTGCCCCACGGGGACTCGAACCTCGTCAGACAGAACCAAAAACTGTAGTGCTACCATTACACCATGGGGCAATCTTTTGAATTCGGCTGCAAAGATAAAACTATCTTTTTACTTTGCAATGAGTAAATAATAATTTTTCTTTCCGCGCTGAACAAGCAGATATTTTTTATCGAGCAATGATTCGGTATTGACTACTTCATCAAACTGTGCCAACTTCTCTTTATTGATGCTCACTCCACCACTTTGCACAAGCTTGCGCATCTCACCTTTTGAGGCAAAAACTGCTGCTTTTTCAGTAAGCAAATCAACAGCTTTCACACCTGCAGATAATTCATCGCGACTGACTTCGAAGCGAGGAACTCCGTCAAAGACTGAAAGCAATGTATCTTCATCCAGACGTTTCAAAGCATCGGAAGTTGAACCGCCGAAGAGAATACTGGAAGCCTCAACCGCTGCATCATAATCTTCTTGCGAATGAACCATGACGGTAATTTCCTTAGCCAAACGTTTCTGCAGGATTCTCAAATGCGGAGCCGCTTGATGTTCGGTTGTCAAAGACTCAACTTCATCTTTCGACAAGGATGTGAAGATTTTAATGTATTTGATAGCGTCTTCATCGCTGACATTAAGCCAGAACTGATAGAATTTATAAGGTGAAGTATAGCGTTTGTCAAGCCAAACGTTTCCACTTTCAGTCTTGCCGAATTTACCTCCGTCAGCCTTTGTAATCAACGGACAAGTAAGCGCAAAAGCCTCACCGCCGAGCATACGGCGAATCAATTCTGTTCCAGTTGTAATGTTTCCCCATTGGTCAGAACCGCCCATCTGCAAGCGGCAGCCTTCGTGCTGATAAAGATATAGAAAATCATATCCTTGCAGAAGCTGGTATGAGAATTCGGTAAACGACATTCCGACGCTCGATTCTGCAGCAAGTCTTTTCTTGACAGAATCTTTAGCCATCATATAATTGACTGTAATATGCTTACCGATGTCACGAATGAAATCGAGGAATGAATAATTCTTCATCCAATCATAATTGTTGACGAGCTTGGCAGCATTAGGAGCATCAGAATCAAAATCCAGAAAATGGGAAAGCTGTTTGCGGATGCATTCCTGATTGTGACGGAGCGTTTCTTCATCAAGCAGATTGCGTTCTGACGACTTCATGCTCGGATCGCCAATCATGCCGGTTGCTCCGCCGACAAGAGCTATCGGACGATGTCCTGCAGCCTGAAAATGCCGAAGCATCATTATACCTACGAGATGACCAATATGCAATGAATCGGCTGTCGGATCAATACCAACGTATGCCGAAGTCATCTCTTTCCGCAATTGTTCGTCTGTTCCGGGCATCATATCGTGAATCATGCCACGCCATCTTAATTCTTCTACGAAATCCATTTGTTTTCCTTTTAAACGGCTGCAAAGGTAACAGTTTTTTGAGAATGAGAGCAATGTATTTGGAAGAAATCAAAGAAAGACCTTCACCACAGCCTTGAAATTAGTCTCAATTCCAGCGGCCAAGTCAGCGACAGGAATCTGAAGAGAAGCAGCAAGAGCGCTATAGACATCTCTGATATCGATTTGTTTGTCATCGGTTTCCGCAAAGCAATGAGATGGAAAAGCGGACGCCAAAGCTTCGGCATTGAACTTCGCACCAAAAGAGAGCCAGAATCCTTGGCGAATCAATTGCTTCGCCTGTTCAGAATTGCCTCTGAAGCCATGAATCACCCAAGGCATTTGAGGATTAATCTGTTTCTTGACAGCTAACAATTCGTCCCATGCCTTAACGCAGTGGATAAATACCGGTTTTTCCAATCTCTCAGCCAGCAAAGCCTCAGCTAGGAAAACTTCCGACTGCACTGGCATCGGGACTTCGCTTAATTTGTCCAACCCGATTTCTCCTATTGCGACGACTTGAGGTAATGAAGCAAGTTCTTTAAGTTTTTGAAACTGACGTTCTTTATCGGTAATATACCAAGGATGAATGCCTGCAGAACACAAACCTTCTGGTAAAAAAGCCTCTTCATCGGCTTTGACAATGACATTTACGATTCCAATGTCATTCGCATGCGCAGCAGGCTGATGTGTGTGCAGGTCAATGTATAAAACAGAATCTTCAGTTTTCATAGTTTAAGGAACCGGATCGTAACCGCTTCCGCCCCAAGGATGACAGCGGGACAAACGTTTCAATGCAAGCCAAAGTCCTTTAATGGGACCATATTTTTTCAACGCTTGAACAGCATACTCCGAACAAGTCGGAGTAAATCGACAAGATGCCGGCGTCATTGGTGAAATGCAATACTTATAGAAATATACCGGAATCAAAAGGATAAAGGTGAAGACTTTTTTGACTATAAACATTTCTCAGACAGTTTTCGCATAGTCTTGTCCATCGCATTTCCGATGTCGGTTGACGGATGAAGACTTACATCAACAAAGACAAAGCCAATCAATAGATGTTTGTTCGCTTCGGCCAACGGTTCAGACAAAATATGTTTGCGCAGACGATAAGCTTCACGGACCTGACGTTTGACGCGATTGCGTTGCACAGCAAATTTCAGTCTCTTTTTAGGGACACTGATAACCATAGAAACAGGAGGAAGAGTTTCTTCCTCAACAAACAAAAAAACTACACGAAAAGGATATGCGACGAATGATTTACCTTCAGCAAAAAGACGATCCAGATAACGATTCCAGCAAAGACGTTCTTCCTTTGGAAACGCAAAGCTTTTATTTCCCATTGCGAGAAGCATCCAGTTCTTTCTGAAGATACTGCTCGAGTGCGGCCGTCATAGAAGGAGCTTCTGGAGTAGGAGCTTCTACATCAAGCCTCAAACCCGCATCTTTGACAGCTTTAGCTGTCGTTGGACCGAAACATCCAATCTTAATCTTATCTTGCTTGAAATCGGGAAAATTCTTCAACAACGAAGAAATACCTGAAGGACTGAAGAAAACCAGCATATCATAATCGAAACGTTCGTCGGCCTTGAAGTCGTTGCTCACCGTACGATACATCACAGCTTCTTTATGCTCTATTTTCTTTTCATTAAGCATTGTGATAAGGTCTTCTTTATGCACATCGGAAACAGGAACGAGATATTTCTCCTTTGCATGTTTCGAAACCAGAGTAATCAAGTCATCGACTTTTCCGTTTGGACCAAAGAAAATTTTGCGCTTGCGATAGATAATGTACTTCTGCAGATAAACTGCGATAGTCTCCGTCATACAGAAATATTTCATCGTCTCTGGAATTGTAACACGCAGTTCTGTACAAAGCTGGAAGAAATGGTCAACAGCAGTGCGAGCCGTGAAAATCACAGCGGAATAATCTAAAATAGAAATTTTCTGTTGCCTGAAATCTTTAGCTGAAATAGATTCCACTTTGATAAATGGACGGAAGTCTATTTGGACACCAAATTTATGAGAGATGTCAAAATATGGAGACTTCTCAGAAGCAGGTTGCGGCTGCGAAACCAGCATCTTTTTTATGCTCAATGCCATAAAGTACTTGTCTCGATAAAATTATACAAACTAATCATTCCTTCGTACAAAAACACTAAAGGTATGATTTCTTGGGCGCAAAGGTACAAACTTAAATAAAATAGACCAACACTTTTAAGCCGAAATATGCTAATTGTTTTATAAATTATAACAAAACGCCACAAAATATAAAGAAAAATAGACAAAAAGAGAGGTATTATAGCATATGAACCTATAAAGATTAGCCAAATAACTGGCAAATAGAGTGTCAGCCCGCAAACGCCGAAAGTTGCACTATAGCTTGTTTCCCAAAGACAGAATTTTTCATAATTAACAAAAATGCTTCCGAGCAAATAATAGAGAAACTGTTTGAAAAAATAAAATAGCAGAAAGAGAAGGAAGACTGAAGCAATGAAAATCAATGTCTGTTGATTGGACCAAGCGTCAAGAAGCCCCCGACTTCGTACTGAAGCATAGAAGCAGAGTGTGATGATAAATAACGTTTGAAAAGCCATAAACAAGCGGAAAGGCACGTCCGACTTGTTAAAGGAAATGAACAAGTCGTTCCTCTCCTTGGGTGAAACGGTGTCTTTAAGCATTTTCACAAACAAAGGAGAATAGTAACGGAACATGACTGAAAAGAGCATGATGATGACCAGAAGTGACGAAAAGACAACGTCGTCAACGAGTTGCCCACTCCATAATCTTATTCCCACATATCCTTCGAACGATTCCATTGTTTTATTAAAATCGCTGCAAAGTTACATATTTCTGATGAATTAGTTAGAAATCAACTATCAAACGGAGATTAAGCTGCCTTCCCGTCAAATAATTCGGAACTGCATACTGCTCATTGTCTATGTTTGTTATCCAATAATAGGATGAAGTGTTTTTCATATCAAAAAGATTGAAGACATCCAATCCCAGCCAGATATTTTTCAGATGGCTGAAAAATGGACGATCCATTATGGCGTCATTTCCTCCGGCCAATTGATAAGAAAAACCGAGGTCAACACGTTTATAAGCCGGCGTACGAAAATATCCGTCTTCGTAATTCTTTCGCGGAGCAGTGACAGGCAAACCACCTGAAAGAACTCCCTTCAGATTCAGTTTCACGCGTTTGTATCCGGGAAAATAGTCTTGAAAGAACATGGAGAAATTATAACCTTCGCTGTTCGGCAGAGGAACCGTAACAGTATGGCGGATAGTCTGCTCGGCTTTCATCAACGACAAACTTATCCACGAGTCCGTCCCCGGAACAAACTCCCCGAAAAACTTGAAATCGACTCCGGCAGCATAACCTGTCGCGCAGTTCTCACCGTAATAACGGATTTTGACATTGTCAACCGTATAAGGATTGATGTTTGTCAACTTCTTGTAATACATGTCGGCGCTGAACTTGAAGTTCCGGTCCATAGCTTTGAAGGCATAATCACCGCCAAGTATGAAATGAATTGAACGTTGCGATTTGATATCTGAATTGAGCCGAATGTTGCTGTTTCCGTTTTCATCTTGAACTGTTGTACGCAATTCTTTATAAAAAGGCGACTGATAATAAACTCCGGTCGCAAAGCGAAAGGTCAAATCCTGATTCTTGGTCGGAATAAAACCCACCGAAAGCCTCGGACTAAGGATAAATTCATTCGTATAATCCCACAAACTGCCACGAACGCCGCCGACAAAAGTGAACAAACCTTGGCTGGTGCGGAACTTGAACGCATCTTGCAGATAACCGGAATAACGATTGCTATTCAGTTTGTTGTTCGAGAAAAGATTCGCAATGACATTCACTGCATTGCCAGTATGCGGCAACGAATAACCTGAAGAATCACGTCTTTCCCATTCGCTGATTTTGTCATTTATTCGTTCACGCTGAACCATCAACCCCCAACGAACGGTATTGTTTGCAATTCGCGTCCAACCATAATGGCCAACATTCATGATGACAGAATTAAGTCGGTTCCGAGCATGCTCATTATAACTTGCAAGCGAAAGATTAAGGACGTCGCTGGCCTCTTTTGAATCAGTTGCGTCGCCAAGCCAGTATTCACCAGCGATGTCATAACCTTCCTTTTCCTGGCTGTTGAAAGCTGAAGCCTGAATGCCTAATTCCGTATTGTCATTAGGATTGGTCTTTAATGTCAGCGCTCCGAATTGCGTTGCAAAACGATCTTTTTCATGACCATCAAAATAGACCTTGAATTTTTTTGCATTGGTTATTGTTCCGAACGAAGTCTCACGACTGTATGGCGTGAATTTGAAATTGTTCAAAGCTGCATTCCCCAAGAAATTGATTTCCCATTTCGGAGCCAGCCGATAAGTCATATATGTTTGGAAATCTATGAAATTCGGGTCGTATTCAGCATTTGTGTCCATCGTCTTTAGAAGTGAGCGCCCGGTTTTGTAACGGATTCCTGTTACTTGAGTGAATTTCCCAACAGAACTTCCGACGTATGCGCTCGCGCCCAAGAAACTGGCCGAAGCCGAACCTTCGAACTGACGAGGTTTCTTGTAAGTGATGTCAAGTACAGAACTCATCTTGTCGCCATAGCGCGCTTCAAATCCGCCAGCCGCAAAGTTCACAGATTCAGTCATATCAGGATTGATGAAACTCAATCCTTCCTGCTGCCCGGAACGAATCAACAAAGGGCGGAAGACTTCAAGGCCGTTTACATAAACTATGTTTTCGTCGTAACTTCCTCCACGCACAGAATATTGCGAACTCAACTCATTGCTGGAAGAAACACCGGCATACGTGACAACAAGACTTTCGATGCTTCCGCCCGACGGGTCAGGAAGAAGCTTGACTTTTGCAGCATCCAACGTTTCCATCGTTGACGTCTGTTTGCGAATGGCGGTAGCGACAACTTCGCCCAGTTGAAGCGTCATATAATTCATCCGGACATTCAAACGCATATCGCCGTTGAGCTGAGGAATGATCCGCTCAGCTTTATTATATCCGATACAAGAATAGATGACAGAAACGGAATCGCCCTTGGAAGTAGAAAAAGAATAAAACCCTTTATCGTTTGTCATCGCTCCCGAAAGCGTGTTCTTCACGTGAACATTGACAAGCTCTACAGGATTCCCATCGGCATCGCGTACGAACCCGCTAATCTTTACCTTACTTTGACTGAAGGCAGATAAAGTTATCAGTATGAAGAACAGTCCGGCGACTGCGCGAATAATCTTATTTCGTTTCATTTGAATTAAATAACGAAGAAATCGGGCGAAGCGTATAATCTCGGGTAGAAAATATGCTTCATATAATGTAAATCTGCTTTAGTAAAAGGCATTCTCTAAAATATTTTGTAAGTTTGCAGTTTTCAATAATACATTGTATGGAAGATTTTGCATCACTAATTAAAACCCGAAGAAGTGTTCGGCAGTTCACAGAAGAGCCACTTTTGCCGGACGAAGTTGAAGCGATTCTGAAAGCCGGATTAATGGCGCCGTCGTCGAAGAACTGTACGCCTTGGCAATTTGTCGCTGTCGAAGACAAAGCAATGCTCACAAAATTGTCACAAACGAGAGAAGCCGGTTCAGGTTTCCTGGCCGGTTGTTCGTTGGCAATCGTCGTTATAGCAGACGTGGTCAAAACAGACACGTGGATTGAAGACGCTTCGATTGCAGCAGTCTTCATGCAACTGCAAGCTGCGGACCTCGGACTCGGCAGTTGCTGGTGCCAAATCCGCAACCGCGCAGTTCCAGGCGATTCAGAAACTGCGTCACAATATATCAGAGACCTTCTTGAGATTCCGAACGATTACGAAGTTCTCTGCATCATCGGCCTTGGTCACAAGACCAGAGAACTGAAACCATTCAGCGACGAACGCTTACAATGGGATAAAGTACATATCGGTACATATCGGCACGATCAAACTGAGCAAGCATGAAAGTAGTTTTCATCGGAGCAGGCAATCTGGCAACTTGTTTATCTTTAGAGATGCTTCGCTGCGGCTTCGACATTCTTCAGGTTTACAGTCGGACAGAAGAAAGCGCGTCCATTCTTGCCAGGAAATTGGGCTGTCAATGGACAAAATCGGCCAAGAAAATCCTGCCGGATGCAGATGTATATGTTTTCTCGGTCAAAGACGACGCATTGCCTAAACTCATCAAAGCCATGAAGCCGAACAATGGTCTTTGGATTCATACATCAGGCAGCACGGCCATTGATGTCTTCAAAGGATTTGCAGAAAACTACGGCGTGCTTTACCCTCTTCAGACATTTTCCAAAATGCGCGAGATGGATTTCTCTCAAATACCAATATTCATTGAAGCGAATTCCATTTCCAGCGCAAAGCAACTCGAACAGATTGCAGCAGCATTGAGTGAGAACGTTCGTTTTCTGCCTTCAGCCAAAAGAAAACATCTTCATTTGGCAGCTGTGTTCGCCTGCAACTTCACGAATCACGTTTATTCCATTGCAGAAAGGATTCTGAACGAACATGAAATGCCTGTTGACGTGCTGCTGCCTCTCATCGACGAAACAGCTTACAAAGTTCATCAGATGCCGCCGATTGTCGCTCAAACCGGACCTGCAATCCGTTACGATAAAAAAATTATAAACTATCAGCTTTCCCTGCTTGAAGATCCGGATTTGAAGGCCATTTATAAAATCATGAGCAAAAGCATCCATAAAGAAGCTGAAACACTAAATCAAAATGAGCAGCATCAATTATGACCTCAAAAAAATCAGAGCCTTTGTCTTTGATATCGACGGAGTTCTTTCAAGGAATGTGATTCCGCTCGCTTCCAACGGAGATCCTATGCGAACAGTCTGCATCAAAGACGGATATGCGATGCAACTGGCCGTGAAGAAAGGTTATCAGATTGCAATCATAACCGGCGCTTACACCGAATCGGTCAAAATCCGTTACGAACGATTAGGCGTAAAATACATTTTTCTGGGCAGTTCCATCAAGATGAACGACTACTTGAGTTTTATGTCAGAAACGGGATTGAACCCTGAAGAAGTCGCTTATGCAGGTGATGACATTCCGGATTTTGAAGTGATGAAATTGGCCGGACTGCCGATTGCGCCCGCAGACGCTGCACCGGAAATAAAATCCATTGCAAAATATATTTCAAGCTACAACGGAGGCGACGGAGTAGCACGAGATATAATCGAGCAAACGCTTAAAGTCCACGGCGATTGGATGGACAACGAGGCTTTCGGTTGGTAAACAGACAAAATATAAGATTATGAACAATGTACTTCCCAACCTAAACTATTATCATATTGTTTTAGGTTCAAATTCTCCTCGGCGCAAGGAACTGTTGGCTGGGCTTGACATTCCCTTTGAAGTCGGTGTAATTCCAGGAATAGAAGAAGACTATCCATTGGATTTACCGGCAGCGAAAGTGCCGCTTTACCTTGCGAAAAAGAAAGCCGAAGCATATCTTCCTTCGATGAAAGACAACGAACTTCTCATCACGGCCGACACAATCGTTTGGACACATCGCCAGATTCTTGGGAAACCTTCCTCTCGGGAAGAAGCCGTCGCAATGCTGCATACGCTTTCAGGTCGTGTTCATGCAGTTATCACCGGAGTCTGTCTGACAACAAAGCAGAAAAGAGAAAGTTTCATCGCCACATCGGACGTCAGCTTCGCTCATCTGAAAGATGAAGAAATCGACTATTACGTCGACAAATATCAACCGTACGACAAAGCCGGAAGCTACGGAATCCAGGAATGGATTGGTTATATCGGAATCAAATCTGTAAAAGGTTCGTATTTCAATGTCATGGGATTGCCAGTTCATAAACTTTATCAAGAACTGAAGAAATTCCGCTATAATCCGTATTATTCCACTGAGCCATAACAGAAACGGCTGCCGGAAAGAATTCGACAGCCGTTTATTTTGGAGTTTTTCAATCAATCTTACGCGGTGCAGGCGGATAATCGAGCGAGTAATGCAATCCTCGACTTTCCTTGCGTTCCATTGCTTGGCGCATAACCAGATAACCGACATTAATCATGTTTCTCAGTTCGCAAATTTCACGCGACGCTTTCGAACGCTTGAACAGACTTTCCGTCTCTTCATAAAGAATATCAAGCCTGTCCCAAGCACGTTTCAGACGGAGATTCGAGCGAACGATGCCTACATAAGTGCTCATGATTTCGCGGACTTCTTTTGCACTCTGCGTAATCAAGACCATTTCTTCCAGCGAGCGTGTGCCTTCATCATCCCATTCCGGAATGTTTTCCTGGAAAGCATAGTTATCGATGACGCTCAAACTGTGCTTTGCAGCAGCATCTGCATAAACGACAGCTTCGATAAGAGAGTTCGAGGCCAAACGGTTTCCGCCATGCAAACCGGTACAAGAACATTCGCCGACTGCATACAAGCGATTGATGCTTGAGCAAGCGTTCAAATCGACCTTGATTCCGCCGCAGAGATAATGAGCTGCCGGAACAACTGGAATATATTGTTTTGTGATATCGATGCCAATCGACATGCATTTATCATAAATATGCGGGAAATGGTTTTTCGTTTCTTCCGGATCTTTATGTGTCACATCAAGATAAACATGGTCCCAACCATGAATGTCCATTTCATTCTTGATGGCGCGGGCGACAATGTCGCGCGGAGCCAAAGAAAGACGCGGATCATATTTCTGCATGAATTCTTCGCCGTCGAGCGTGCGAAGAACAGCGCCGTAGCCGCGCATTGCCTCTGTAATCAAGAAATTAGGCCTATCGCCCGGATGATAAAGAGCTGTTGGATGGAACTGCACGAACTCCATGTCTTTGACTGTTCCTTTGGCACGATAAACCATTGCAATGCCGTCGCCGGTCGCTACAGCCGGATTCGTCGTCACCTGATAAACGGAACCGATTCCGCCGGTTGCCATTAAAGTCACACGACTCAAGAAAGTATCGATTACTCCGGTTTTCATATCCATGATATAAGCGCCATAGCATTGAATATCCGGAGTCTTGCGAGTAACTTCAACTCCCAAATGGTGCTGTGTGATGATTTCTATAGTAAAATGGTCCTCAAAGACCGTAATGTTCGGATGCTGGTGAACAGCGGCAATCAAGCTGTCTTGAATCTCGGCGCCTGTATTATCTTGATGATGAAGAATTCTGAACTCTGAATGGCCGCCTTCGCGATGAAGATCGAAATTACCTTTAGCATCTTTGTCGAACTGAACGCCCCAGCTAACAAGCTCTTTGATTTGGGAAGGAGCGTTTCTGACAACTTGTTCAACGGCTGCACGGTCGCTCAACCAGTCGCCGGCAATCATCGTATCTTCGATATGTTTTTCAAAGTTGTCAACCAAAAGATTCGTCACAGAAGCCACGCCGCCTTGTGCATAAAAAGTATTTGCATCTTCGAGATTAGTCTTGCAAACGAGCGCTACACTTTTATTTTTATTGGCGACCTTCAGAGCAAAGCTCATGCCGGCAACGCCTGAACCGATTACTAGAAAATCAAACTTCTTTACCATTGGAATGTCGTGTATAATTTATGCACAAAGTTATAGATTTATTTGACATAAAGAGAAAAAGAGCGTAATATTGCAGGCAAAATATAATAACAATGGACCGATTATTCAAATCCAAAGTCGGATGGTGGTATCATTTGACAATCGCGATAGTTGCAGTCATCACTGTCATCTGTTTTCTAAATCCCAAACCGTTAGGCATCATCATCTCATTGTTAGTTCTGATGTTCCTCGTTCACACGCTAGTAAACACGTGGTATAAAATCACTGCCGACGGAATGCTTATCGCCCATTGCAGCATTTTCCCCGAGAAAAAAATTGCCATTTCCGAAATTGAAGCGCTGACGCCATCGCACATGCCGCTTTCAAGTTATGCTCTTTCGCTCGACCGCCTCATCATCATCACTCACGGAAAAATGTGGCTTTTTATCTCGCCGAAAGACCAAGCGGGCTTTGTCAAGGCTCTTCGCAGTTTCAATCCTGACATAAAATGGAAAGAGGAATCGTACTAACCTGAGTTGCACCAATTCCCCTTTCCCAAATCTATTGCTTCAGCCGGTTTGCAGCCGGCAAGTTTCAAAGTTGAATATTGTAGAATAAAGCCAAATCAGGCAGACTGATGTTCTTCAGCGCTGCAGGAATTTCTTTGCCTACAATCGTATAGCACGGAGCGATGTTCTTTACCTTCAAAGCCATGTCCAGAGTCTCGGCGAAAACTCTTTCAGCAGGTTCGTATTCTTTCCTGTTGCGATTGTAATAGAGTTTCTTGCCTTCGTCAGTCTTTTGTTTGCCTTGTGCGATGCCGACACAAACTTCGTCAATCGCCTTCAGATAACTGTTGTTCAGAATCTCGTAAGCAATATCGTCCTTGCCAATCAGGTGAAGTTTCTGAGTCATCAGCATCAGATTTCCATCGTCAACGACAGAAGAGCAGCCAACTTCCTTCTGGAAGCTCATGTCAGCCTGCAAAGCATCCAGTTTCGCATGCATCTGCTGAACATCGATACGTAAAGTCTTGGTATTATTAGTCATTCCCCAAATCTTAAAGAAAAGGATAATGCCCAAAAGCGCCAGGATAAAGAAAACTACAATAGCGATGACAATCCAAAGAGCCATCGTTGACGAAATCGAATAACCGTTGTAATTAATCTGGTCATTCGCATTTGCACCAAACACACTTGCAGAAGCCGCAAGAAGCAGGCTTACTGACAATACAATTTTCTTCATATCATTATTATTTTTAAAACGTCTCTTTAATTCACATTAATCTCGACCGACTGACGAACATCAGCTGCGGAAGCGGCAATGTGAATGATGAACTTTCCAGGTTCAACCACGAACTTTTTAGCTGCTTCGCTGTAAAAAGCCAATTGAGCAACCGGAACACGAATCGTGACATCGCGGCTTTCTCCGGCACGCAAATATTCCTTACTGAAACCTTTGAGTTCCTTTACCGGCCGAAGAACCGAACATTCCGGGTCGCTGACGTACAATTCCGCAACCTCAGCGCCGTCCCGCTCGCCAGAATTTTTAAGCTGGAAGGTAACATTTATCGTATCGTTCGCAGAATAAGTCTGTTTGTCAGTAGCCAAACGATTGTAATCGAATGTTGTATAAGAAAGTCCGTAACCAAACGGATAAAGAACAGGCAACTGTTTCGTGTCGTACCAACGATAACCGACCAGAATGCCTTCGTCATAATGAACCTTCTTGTCAAGTCCGGGGAAATTGCCGAAAGCATGCGCCGGAGCTTGCATCAGATTGTATGGAACAGAGAAAGGCATCTTTCCGCTCGGATTGACATTGCCGAAAAGCACATCGGCAAAAGCATTGCCTGCTTCCATGCCGTCGTACCAGCCCCAAACAATCGACGGAACGCAAAGATTGACAGAACAAAGATTCAAAGGCGAGCCTGCAACGACAACGACAATCGTTCTCGGATTGGCACGAACGACTTCCTGAATCAGCTGATTTTGTCCGTAAGGAAGTTCCATATCTTTACGGTCGGCAGATTCGGTATCATAGTCGTGATTCAATCCGGCAAACACAATCGCAACGTCACTTTTGCGTGCAGCTTCGACTGCCTCATCCAAAAGTTTGCGGCTTTGCTGTCTGGCTGTCGTCAGTTGTCCTGCCGTCAAGCCATTGTCGCCCATATCTTTATACTGTGTCAGTTTCTCATAGCCTTGCGCGAAATTAATCTGCAAGCTATTTCCATACTTTTTCTGCAAAGCTTCCAAAGGCGTCACTTCATAAAGCGCCTTGATTTCAGAACTCTGTCCGCCAAACGAATGCTTACGCGTCGCATTGTCGCCGATGACAGCAATGCTTTTCAGCTTCGAAGCATCGAGCGGCAGCAGTTTGCCCTCGTTTTTCAGCAGCACGACAGCTTCCGTAGCAGCTTTATAAGCCGACTGCTGATGTTCAGGCGTGTTGATGCAACCGCCGTTGAAACGTTTTTTCGGGTCGAGCACTTTAGTCTTAATCATCACGCGCAGATTGTCTGCAACAAGTTGGTCGATAGTGCTTTCTTTGACTTCACCTTTACGAACCGCTTCGAGCAACGGATTGGCATAATACCAGTTTTTATAATCTTTGATGTTCGTGCCCATTTCCAAATCAAGACGCGCATGTGTCGAAGGAACTGTGCTGTGAACAGCGCCCCAATCAGACACATAACAACCGTCGAAACCCCATTCTTTACGGAGAATTGTATTGGCGAGATATTCGTTCTCAGCACAAAAATGACCGAGATATTTGTCGTAAGCAGCCATTACAGTCAGCGCACCGCCGTCCTGAACGACAGCTTTGAAAGCCGGAAGATAAATCTCTCTGAGTGCACGTTCACTGCATATAGCTTCGTAATCCATACGATTGGTTTCCTGATTGTTCAAAGCGAAATGCTTCACACTGGCAGCTACATCACGGCTCTGCAGACCTTTGACATATTGCGAAGCAAGCACACCGTTAAGGTAAGGGTCTTCGCTCAAGTATTCGAAATTGCGCCCGCAAAGCGGATCACGGATGATATTGACGCCAGGACCGAGAAGCACATCTTTCTTTCTCCAACGCGCTTCTTCACCAAGCACTTCGCCGCGATGATGAGCGAGCGCAGGATTCCAAGCTGCCGCCATCGCTGTTCCAGTCGGGAAATAAGTCGATGAATCCGTCGTCCAGCCTGCATAACTCCAGCTGTCGCGTTTGATTTCCGCTCTGACTCCGTGAGGACCGTCACTTAGGCTCCATTCAGGAATGCCAAGCCGCGGAATGGCTGCGACATGGAATTTGGAATTCCCGTGAAGAAGACTGACCTTCTCTTCAAGTGTCATTTTTTTGATCAGCTTTTCGATTCGTTTTTCGATTTGCTGTTGTTCGTCTTTGCTGTTTCCTGCCGTCACATTCAATGTGAAAAATGAGAAAGCAATCATGGCGACAAGCGTTAGATACCTTTTATAGTACATCTCTTTATTTTTTGTTTAACAACGGAGCAAGTCAAAATTATCTGTCAAAAAAATATGCGTCAAACAAGACTTGACAATTGCTTTTGGTTTTCGCACGCAAAAGTACAAACTCATTTCTTTATGTTGAATCGTTATTGAAACAAATGTTAGCCTGATAAGTTCAATCCCGCAATAATAGAGCTTTCCGAAAGGCAGTTTTTTTGCTCTTTGTGTTTGTTAGAGTGATATTATACCTTTCAACGACGGATTGATTGATTCCCATGCGGGAGCGCTACATTTCTTCAGGTGAAAATGCCATTCCCAGCAGGGAATATATAATCATTTCAAGCAAATGTGCCGTTCCCACCTGGGGAACATACATTTCCCGGAGATTACAATTGTTCGTCGGCCGAGTCTCGTAGAAAAACTTTCTGAAACGCGTCATTCTCACTTGGGAATCACATATAATTTCGAGTGAAAATGCCATTCCCGCTTGGGAATAGTACATAACTTCGAGTAAATGTATCGTTCCCACTTGGGATTAATACATTTTCTAAAAGAAACCTGTGTTCCGAGGTTGAATTTTATCTCTGTAATTGTTCGATGCAATCCGCGAGTCGCAAGCGATATTCAAGTATTTTCTGCGGGTCTTTCGTATATGTTTTTTCGTCCGTATAAATACTTTGAGGTATTGTAAGCAATTGTCGGGCTTGAGCGGCGAGCTTGGCTTTTGCTTTCGGCGCTTTGTTGATGAGTGACTCCAACATCGCAAGATATTCGTAGTCTTCAATTCCATCGCGCATGAATTCCAAACGAAGTGATGGAACGGGCGGAGCGAGATAAATACGATTGTCGCCGTTCGGATCGCGATTGGTCGGATAGAAAAGTCGGCCGTCGCCATTTCCCCAACATGCTTGCTTGCCTTGCGGCAATCCATAACTTGTCGTGAACGACATCGCTTCGTCCCAAGGATTCTGGAGATAGCCGACAGGCGAAGCTTCGACCGAATTCCAATAAGTCGTCTCCCAGATTAGAATGCCTTTCAATTTATAAACGTATGAACCCCAAAGCCACATCCGCATATTGATTGCGTCGTGGTCGATGAATTCCGTAATCCAAGGCGATTTAGGTCCTGTACAAACATAAGACCAATATTCTTTGCCAGGCTGAGCATTCATCTTATTGATTTTCTCGTGATTCAGCTTGTGCCAAATCGTGCAGCTGATGTCCGTGACGTCCGAGATATCGTGTCCGGCAATATGTTCGGTCAGGAAAGTTCTCAATTTAGGAGCCAGACTTTTTATCATCTTATGCGTATCATAGACAAAAGCATAATCCGCATCAAGCGGTTCGTCGAACCAATAAATATAGGCTTTGTCGAGCAGACGGCAACTCTCAAGATTGTCTTGAATCTGACCGAGATACTGCTTCATCAGTTTCATGTATTCGTCAGAACCTTGCACGAAACCTTCAAAAACGCCGCCGTTGTGACTGTAATAAGTTCCTCCGCCGAGTCCTTTCAGACGCAAGTTAAAGGCGGTGAATCCGTATTCATCGAAATATCGGTGCGCAGCAGCTTTGAAGTCCGTAAAATCCAGCTTGATGTTGATTTTATTGAGGTCGATTTCGAAGTTTCCTTCCGCGAACTCATTATGTCCGCTAGACTGATTCACAAGTTGAAGGTCGTCAAACCACATCGTTCCGATTGATTCTCCCGCAGCTGTACGCATCGCTCCAAACAATCGGATTTTGGCAGAAGCAGCTTGAGGAGCAACTGTTCCGAGGTCATAAGTAAACTCAGACCAATCAGATGTGGCATTGAACTGGTCAAACTTACTATTGTATGGAAGCAGTTTACCTGCATTGTCATAGAATTCCACTCCGATTACATAGCTTTGCTTCGCTTCTTTCGAACAGGCAAACCATTGCAATTTATATTTCATGCCCGATTTGACAGGAATCAGATTGCGCGTCGCGGCTTCGATATTTGAAGTCGGCGAATTGTCAACAACCATATAAGAATACGTTCCGGAGTGAGCATGTTTGCTGTCGAACAATCCGCCATTCCAAGCCACACCGTCAATCTTCTCTACAATAGGAGAATATACAAAAGGATCGTAAGGCGAAATCTTATAATCGCGGAAAGCCTGCATATAATATTCGAACGCCTGTTCTTTCTGCTCCGGTGTTTTCAGATTACCATATTGTGCAATCATTTGCAAATTCATTCCGAATCCTGAACGTACAGACGGAGTTTGCGGAAGCGTGAAATTGCGGACATTCAATTTGATTGGCAGTTCAACGCTCCAACCGTCAGCATCGCTGAGAGAAACTGTGGAGTTGTACATTCCGGCCGGGAAATCTTTCGGCGTTTTGACAGTTATCCAGAAAGGCTGATTCTCGTCGGGATAAATAGTTTCGGGCGAATCGTAAAGCGGCAACGGATCAGGCCAACTTCCGGCAAAAGCATAATTGTCGGTCGGTGTCGTGACATTCACGTATTCGACTTTCCGAACCGTCACCTTTGGCTGAACAGCTGAAGCGCCGTCGGAACGTTTGAAATCCGAGACATTGACACGGACTTCCCTCAATCGCTTCGAAGGATTGACGACAACGAGGAACGACTCATACTCATTGCGAGCGGCTGAAAGTTCAACACAATCTTTCTTGCGTGTCGGAACAGGAGCGTCACGCATCACTTTGTAAGCGCCTTCAGCCCACCATACACGCGCTGTTGAGGAATTATCAACAAGATATCCGTAGCCTCCGAATTCGGTCATGTTCGGGTCGACTTTTTTCTCTGCATCATTCTGTGCTGTGCACGGAAGAATGCAAACCGCTAAAACTGCCAATAAATAAAAATGCAATCTGTTTGACATAAGCTTAAAATATCAAAAGTGCTTTCAAATGTTATTTGTCCATCGTTTTATACGCAATGGAATAATGATGATTGGTTTTATCCAAAACAACTAAATAAGTGTCTTTATCCTGTTTTGTGATTGTCGCATCTTTGCAAACCGGTTTCTTGAGCGATTTGAAAATCAGTCGGCCGATGCCGCTTTGAGCTGTTGTGACATTGATGTTCTTGGAATCCATGCTGACAGCAATGTCGCCGTTTGGAGTTGGAACAGCACCTTTTATCCATTTCAGACCGCCCAATTCGGGTTTAATCTGATATTCTTCGTATCCGGGTTTTGTCGGGACGACGCCTAGATAATAACGGCCGAAAAGATAAATCGGATTCGAACCCCAAGCGTGACACAAACTCTTTCCAAACGGACGTCCGTACATGCGATAATATCTGTCGGCTTTCTCTTTCGGGTCATAAGTTTCCCAGAATGTCGTCGCACCTAATGAAAGCATTCCGCCCCAATAAGAACGGACATAATCGAGTACGCGCTTGTATTCGCCGATTTCACACAAAGCAGCCAGTTCGTAGAACTTCATGTAAGGCGTCGTTATCTGCAGAATACTATCATTCAAGATGACTGAATCCTTTATCTTTTCCTTCTTGTCCGGAGTTGTCATGTCGAACAGAATGGAGAACATATTTGCATAACGTGTCACTTCTTCTGTCGGCTTGTTGTCAATCAAGTTGTGAATGTAAGCGTTCTTCTGGTCTGACCAGAAAAGCGTATTGAACTGCTCGAGCATCTTTGGATACTGTTGCTCGGCTTTCTCGGCTGTTGCGTTGTTACCCGCAATCTTGGCGCAGGTTGCAATAGCTTTGAGAGATTTTATATACAGCAATTGTTCAAACGAAAGAACGCCTTTCTTGCTCATCGTTGCCCAATCCACAAACACCCAATCGCCCGGTTTTCCTTCAGCCAAACCGTCGGCGTTCAAGCGGCTTGTTGCAAACTGAAAAGTTTCTTTCATGCGCGGATAAATCTGTTTTACAAAGGTCGTATCGCCAGTAAACTGATATTGTGTTTCTATTCCTATCATCCAATAGAAAGTATAATCCAGGATTGTATTCAGATGCGTATTAATCGGTTCGTGTCCTCTCAATCCCCAAAGCGTGCGTTTGTTGATATTCTCATCGAAGTAACTGTAGAAATTCATCCAATAGCTCTGCAAAGCATCGCCGCTCCAAGCCCAGCGGTCGCGTTTGATGCCGTCCAAATGAGTTTCGCGCATTGTAAGATGGAAAGTATATAATGATGTTTCATAAATCTTATTGAGCAAATCATCGGAACAGGAAAAAGAGCCTCGTTGGTTGACCGGAAGATATTCGTAAAGCATCGATAAATTCTGGAAAGAAACCGACGGGTCGGCAACTATCTTTATGAATCGGAACGCTTTGGTGGAAATCGTGTCGTTTTTCAATGCATCGTTATTCACTTGAATCACATCCCACGTTTCTGCTTCTTTTTCAGCCATCGCTTCTTCCTTGCTTTCGCCGTAATAGAGATAAATCTTGCCATTGCCTTTCAGTCCTTCCAAGACAGGAAAGCCGAAGGTGTTCTTACCGAAATCATACAGCACATAATTTGACTCTTTGTCAACCGACTGCGGTTTCTGCGGCTCAGTTTTCAAGCGGAAAGATGACGGCGGAAACTGTGGAGACGACGAATCGTAAACAGAAACTCCGACTGCCGGATTCCGGTCGTAAACCGCAGTCCAACTCTCGTCGGAAACGATGCTTTTGCTTTTGAACAAGACAGAAGGGAAAGTAGTGAAGTTGGCTACGTGAATTAAAATCTTCACTGTTCCTTTCGGCAAAACGAAATTATGCGGGTCAAAGTCATAAAGCTTGGTGCCGTTTATTGAAATATAATATTTGCCGTCGACATCAAGCGAAGCGTTTTCCGGCTGGTCAAGTGTAACGGTTTTAAGGAAAGAAATAATTCCGTACGGCGGATCTAATCGCCAAGACGTCGGATAAGCTTGATTACGTTCGGTGCGCTGCATGTTGAGCTTATTGTGAATATAAATCTCGAATTCGCCCGGATAATAAATCCATCTGGCTTTCGACTCGTTTGCCGCCATCAAACAGAAAGGCACGAGCAAAAGAATAAGCAGGAAAGAAAGTCTCGTTTTGTTCATGTTCATGATATTATTTAAAATCGACGACTAAGTTACAGCTTTATTTAATTTGCCCGCACTAAGTTTTAACAAAATCAACTTTCTGCGCAGTAAAACCGCATCAAAACGGCATCCTGAATGAGATATACAGCGAAAACAGTACTGTCTCCATTGCCGAGTGTAACAGGTAAATAAATTTGGAGCTTTTAACGATTTGCATTACTTTTGTAATTCAATAGCAAAGGTGTAATGCACCTTTGAAAGGCATAAAGAAAAGACGAATAAAGTGGGAAAGACAGACGATACTCCGTTGATGAAGCAATATTTCGAAATCAAGGCGAAACATCCTGATGCGATACTTCTTTTCCGTGTGGGCGACTTTTATGAAACCTACGGAGAAGACGCTGTCATCGAATCGGAGATTCTAGGAATTGTACAGACGCGGCGCTCTGTCGGCAACGGACAGTTTATCGAGATGGCCGGATTTCCTCATCATGCACTCGACTCTTATCTGCCTAAACTCGTTCGCGCAGGGAAACGCGTTGCAATCTGCGACCAACTGGAAGACCCGAAGATGGCCACAAAGCTCGTCAAACGCGGCATCACGGAGCTTGTAACGCCTGGCGTTTCCATCAACGACAATGTCTTAAATAATAAAGAGAATAATTTCCTCGCAGCGGTTCATTTCAACAAGGCACAATGCGGAATCTCTTTCCTCGACATCTCGACCGGCGAATTTCTGACGGCTGAAGGCGACATCAGTTATGTGGACAAACTGCTCAACAATTTCTCTCCTAAAGAGGTTCTTGTACAGCGTAATTTCCGCAAACAGTTTGAAGAGGCTTTCGGCCCGCATTTCTTTGTCTTCGAACTTGACGACTGGATTTTCACCAACGAAGCGGCGATGGACAGACTGCTGAAACATTTTGAGACCAAGAACCTCAAAGGTTTCGGAGTTGAGAATCTGAAGCTCGGCATCATCGCTTCGGGAGCGATTCTCTATTATCTCGACCAGACACAGCACACACATATCTCGCATATTCTCTCACTTTCGCGCATCGAAGAGGAAAAATACGTGCGTCTCGACAGATTCACCGTCCGCAGCCTCGAACTCGTCGATTCGATGAACGAAGAAGGAACAACATTGATGGACGTGATTGACAAGACCATTTCCCCAATGGGTTCACGAATGCTGCGCCGTTGGATTCTTTTCCCGTTGAAAGAAATAAAACTGATTAACGACCGGCAGGATATTGTCGAATATTTCTTCAAGCATAAAGAGATGAAAGACATTCTAGACACCGAGTTGACTCAAATCGGCGATCTCGAACGCATCATCTCCAAAGTGGCTGTAGGAAGGATTTCTCCGCGAGAAGTCGTTCAGCTCAAAGTGGCTTTGACATCAATCGAACCGATTAAAAACGCTTGCCTGGACAGCGATGAGGACAGTCTGCGCCGCATCGGCGACCAACTGAATCCTTGTACACTGATGCGCGACCGCATAGCAAAAGAGCTCAACAATGATCCGCCAGCGCTGCTCAATAAAGGCGGCGTGATTTCTTCCGGAGTCAATGCCGAACTAGACGAACTGCGCGACATTGCTTACAGCGGAAAAGATTACCTCGCGAAAATCCAACAGCGCGAAATCGAACTGACGGGAATCTCAAGCCTGAAAATCGGCTTCAACAATGTCTTCGGCTACTATATAGAAGTCCGTAACACGTACAAAGACAAAGTTCCTCCCGAATGGATTCGCAAACAGACTTTGGTCAACGCCGAGCGTTACATCACAGAAGAGCTGAAGACTTACGAAGAAAAGATTCTCAGCGCAGAAGACAATATTCTCTCACTCGAAGCGAAGTTGTTCAACGACCTTGTCAGTTGCCTGACAGAATACATTCAACCGATTCAAACCGATGCCAATCTGATTGGCCGCTTGGATTGCTTGCTATCGTTCACCAAGGTTTCAGAGAGCAACAATTATATTCGTCCGATTGTCGACGACAGCTATGTTATTGACATCCATCAAGGCAGACATCCGGTGATTGAACGGCAATTGCCGCCGGAAGACCCTTATATCGCCAACGATGTTTATCTCGACAACGAACGGCAGCAAATCATCATTTTGACCGGACCGAACATGGCCGGAAAATCGGCTTTGCTCCGACAAACTGCGTTGATTACGCTGATGGCGCAAATCGGATGTTTCGTGCCTGCTGAAAGTGCCCGCATTGGAATGGTTGACAAGATTTTCACTCGCGTCGGAGCATCGGACAACATTTCTGTCGGTGAATCGACTTTCATGGTAGAGATGAACGAAGCAGCAAACATCCTTAACAATCTCTCGCCGCGCAGTTTGGTTCTGTTCGACGAACTCGGCCGAGGCACAAGTACTTACGACGGCATTTCCATTGCGTGGGCAATTGTCGAATACATCCACGAAAACATATCTCATGCAAAAACACTTTTCGCCACACATTACCATGAACTGAACGAGATGGAACATTCGTTCAGCCGTATTCGCAACTACAATGTCTCAGTTAAAGAAGTTGGCAACAAAGTCATCTTTCTGAGGAAGATTGTTCCGGGCGGAAGTGCACACAGTTTCGGCATTCATGTTGCACGAATGGCCGGTTTGCCGAAGAGCATTGTGAAACGTGCCGATGAAATCCTCAAACAATTGGAAACGGAAAACAGACGTGAAGGCGGACTCGGCAAGCCTATGAAAGAGATTGCTGCAACCGGAGAAGGCTATCAGTTGAGTTTCTTCCAGCTAGACGATCCTGTCCTGTGTCAAATCCGTGATGAAATCCTGAATACGGATGTCAACAACCTCACTCCCATTGAAGCGCTTAACAAGCTCAATGAGATAAAGAAGATTATTAAAGGTAAATAATCAACGGCCTATTTAGCCATTGGAAAATAAAAGTACGGATGATAATCCGAAGGCAGCAGTTCGGGATGGAATATCCAGATGAAATCGCTGAGCAAAAGGTCCGGATTCATCGGTGAATCCTCATAATAAGGGACAATTCCTGTATTACAAGTAAAAATGTGCTGTTTCTTGAAAGCATCAAAACTCGAATATGGTGAATATTCGCCTTTCAAATCTTCATAGCTCATCGCACGCGGTGAATTGTATTTAATCATCCAAACATCGGCATGAATGCCTCTGTCCAAAACTTCCTCAAAAGACATCGGTTTTCCACCTTTTCCCGGAAGGTCGTGAAAAATATAATTTGCTCCCGCATCGACGTACATCCTTGCAGTATAACTTTCTCCGGCGGGAATAAACCAAGTCGAACCGTAGTTCTTTTCGGCAATGACAGTTGGTCGAGTTTTGACGCGTCTTGTCAAGTCACACAATGCTTTGTAACGTTGTTCCGTCGCTTTGAAGATTGAATCGGCACGACTTTCCTGACAGAAAAGCATTCCGTAGAACTTAATCCATTCGGCGCGGCCGAGCGGCAAAGATTCCATATAATCGGCGCATTGCACAATTGGAACGCCAATCTTTTCTGCCTGCCCGAAGCCTGAATTCTCAAACGGCGAAGCTAAGATAGTCTCGGTTCCGATTCCTATTATTTTTTCAATGTTAGGCGCAGTCGCTTCACCTAGATCAGAAATCTGACCTTTCTTAAGTTTCGCAATGACGTCTTTACACTCAATATATTGCGGTTCACATACTCCTACAATCTGGTCTGTTTCGCCAAGCTGGGAGATAATCGATGCATGAACAGCCGTATAAACCACCACTTTGCGAATAGGCACACGGACAACTGTTCCGTCCAAAAGATTTTGAGGCACAGCTTTCTCCCTCGGAACCAGAAAATATCGCTGAAGCAACCGTCCAGAATGCCAAGGATCAAGAACATCGACTTGGATATAATCGTGAAATCGTTTGACAGTAAAGCCCTCGGCGTAATGGATGGAATCGGCTGAAAATGTATTATTCTCCCGATTGCTCTGCCTCTTCCCACATGATGTAAGACTTAGGAAGAGGCAGAAAAACCATATTATAGCAGTATAAAACTTCATGAAAAAAAACTATTGACCAACGTAAACAATCCGACACGGATTGACGCCAGTCTCGAACGAAAGCTGTTTAACACCGGCTGTGTTGAAGATGAAAGCGGTTCCGTTAGTCTTATAATCCGATGTTGAAACATAAATCTGACTCTTTCCGGCTATTGTACCGACTTTATACGATTTGGAAATGGCAGTTCCATCAGTAATGAAATTATTATTGATGACTTTGTCATTAGCAGCGTCGTAAGTAACATAGGAAATAACCTGGTTCCAATTTGAATCATATTGTGAATAAAGCATGTAAAGAGTGTTGTTTAGCGCACCAAATTCGGTGCCGTTGGCAGTAGTGATAGTTGTAATTGCATCAGTCTTAGGATCGATTTTCTGAAGTGTGTTCTGAACCGTCGAATAATTGCCCATAGAAACAAGATAAACGTTTCCGTTGGACGTTGTAAGCATATTTACAGGATTGAGCACAACCTTTATGGTTTTGGTAACGGTGAACGAAGACAAGTCAATGACTGAAACAGTATTGTTGTATGTCGGATAGCTCATACCACCGGAATTGGCAACATAAAGTTTACCGTTCGAGATAGCCATTTGTTCTGGGTTTGCACCGACTTTGATTGTCTTTTCAATGCTCATGGAAGACGTATCAATTCTTGCGACATTACCATCATACAGAGAGACATAAACCTTTCCGCCTGCTGCAGCAAATGAACGGGGCAGAAGTTCGCCGCTTGAAGGCTTGATTTGTTTCAAGGAATTGGCACGCAAGTCGGTGATTTCAATCGTTTGAGAGCCATAACCTGCGATATACATTTTCGAGCCGTAAACGATGAAGTCGTTCGCTGTATCGCCAAGTTTTCTGTTGTTCTTGGCACTGAAGATGTCAGCAGTCAATGTCTTCGTACCCAAATCATAATAGCTCAAAGTCGCGTTGTTGCTCTGATATTTCCCTTGATTGAGGACATAATAACCATTGATAGGGCGCATCGCATCTTTCACCTGAACATTTGCCCAAGTCAAAGCTTCACCCTCAGCATTACTGGTTACAACAATAAAATAAGATGTCAGTTTCGTTCCAGCAGGAACAGTGAAGGTTGTTTCGCCTTTCAAAGACGAACCAAGCTTGTCGCCTTTGGTCGTTCCATCGTCAGAGATATAGATGTTATAACTGTCGATGTTTTTAGTTTTGGAAGGAGCTGTCCAGCTCAAGGTTCCACCGATTGTCCCTTCGGTAAGGTCTGTGTCGGTAAAGGTAACAGAAGAAACGATTTCAGAAGGAATTGTAGGATCGTCATCATCGCAAGCGGTAAATGCAAAAGGAAGAATTGCGCTTGCAGCAAAAGCTAAAAATAAATGTTTTTTGTTCATCATCATTCTAAATATTTAATAGTTAAATCTTATACTTAATCTCCACGAACGTCCAGGCATCGGATAATACTGGATTATATCATAATTCTTATCAGTCAGATTGACAATTTCGCCTTGAACAAAGAGCGAGGTCTTACCGACAGAAAACTCCCGATTAACAGAAACTGTTTGTTCTGCATAACCGTCGATGCGGTTTTCGTCTATGTTTTGCGGAAGCGCGTAACGGCGACCGGAAGCAATCACACTATATGTAATGTTTGCCCAAGGATTGAGCAACGTTGCCGATGCTGAACCGCTGTACTTGGGCGTATAAGGAATCTGATCGCGATAGTTCTTATCTTCAGGGTCTGTAACATCAATAGCATCCTGATAACTGAAATTGCCCATGAACTGCAGCGCCATTTTGTAAGGCAGCTTTATGTCGCTGCGTAAACTGGCATCCAATCCTTTGATGTTGACTTCGCCCATGTTCATCATCTTCCAAATATACATGTTCGGAATTGCCACTATCTTGTCGTGAACCTTGTTGTAATAAGCATCAACAGAGATGTTCAATAGGGTGAGAATGTCGTTGACCTGACTGTTCCAAGTTGCGCCTGCTCCTATTTGGGAAGCTCTTTCAGGTTTCAGATTCCTGTTTCCCATGCGGAGATAATAAAGGTCGGTGAATGTCGGTACGCGGAACGATTGCTTGAAAGAAGTTCTAATCCTAAAAGCCGGAAGTGCAGCAATCGGACGAATCGACAGACTTGCTGCGGGCGTAAGACGCCTGAGATCTTTGGGACGATCACCTGCGCTGACTTTATTTGTGACGTAAGTGCCAAGAGTGCTTGCCGTTGCCGTCAACCAATCGGTCTTATACTGCAACGCCACTGCACCCAAATAAGTCCAACGTTTAGGTTTGGGACTATCTGCAAAGTTGTTTACCAACGTATTGTATGAGACATCCTGATTGTAAGTCAACGAAATCTTATTGAAAGGCGTCCAAAGCCAACCGACAGTCGTATAACCTTCATTCTGCGTATTCAAGTCAATTTGTTTGCCACTGGAATAGCGGGCACTGACATCACGATAACGGCTGAACGAGTAATTGTATTTTGCGCCGAGTCGGAACTTGAGCGTATTAGACCACATGCTTTCGAAATGCATCTGCGTAAAGAAATCATTGTTCCATAATCTTTCGTGCGCATTGCGATTATTATAATAAATGACTGCTCCGGGCAATGCACGATTCGAGTCATAATAATAAACCTTAGCATTAAAGACGCCTGTCTTACCCGTGTAGCCGGAAAGATTTCCTTCGAGACGGTAAGCTTGGATGTCGCTGTTGTAACGCGTTTCATGCGTCACTTCTTTGCCGTTGACTAAAGTGAAAGGATAATCACCTTTTGCACTCAGCCATTCGGCATGAGCCGTCGCAGCCCAACGATTCGAAAGACGACGTTCGTAACGAAGAACAGGATTCAATTGGCCGAACGAGCCACCTTTAATCTTGAACATGAAATTATACGGACGCACCTTGAAGACAGGCTTTTGCGTATGGATTGTCAATGCTCCGGCTGAAGCGTAAATCCTTGCCGACTGAAATATCTCGTCGCTCTGTCCGATGCTCAATGAAATCATTTCGACATCGTCGAGCGAGAAACGGCTGATGTCGGTTTGCCCGCCGGATGCGTCGTTGACTGTCATTCCATCGTAGCTGACCGCCGTATGATAAGCTCCGAGACTGCGAATCGAAACCGTTTTCAAACCACCGATGCCACCATAATCCTTGACAGAAACGCCGCTGAAATGTTTTACTGCATCCGAAAGATTCTCCAATCCGAGCTGTTCAATTTGAGATTTATTTATCTGCTGCAAGAGCACGCTTGAATTTGATGGCACAACAATCGACTTCGCCACTACATCCACCGTTTGAATAGGATAATAGCGAGTTGTGTCCACCGTTTGAGCGCAAAGCATAAACGATGGCAATCCCACGATGAGGAGACACAAAGCCCTTTTTACGAACAAATTAAGCATACGTTTCAAGCACCTGATTCCTTAACCCGAAGAAACAGATATTTTAAATCATGGCAGGTTTTCTGACTTGATCGCTCCATAACGGCTGCCTTCCCTTTAAGTGGCAACGAAGATGCCGGAGCATTCTGATCATACAGCTACGGGTACAGTTTCGGCCTCTCACCGAATTCCCTATTATTAACTGCAAACGGAGATTCGCAGTCACACCATAATCTGCTGCAAAGGTATATAAGTTTTTTGTCCCCTGTATATTTTTTTTACCTTTTTCTTGTTTTTTTGGATATTTCTTTCTAATTTGGCGGCATGAAATATGCTCCGTTCATTACAGCCCTTATGCTGAGCGCTGCAATTGCAGTTCAATCTCAAAGCATGTTTTCAGAAGATTTGGACTTCTGTACGGAACGTGTGTTTATGTCGCCGGAGAAAGCCCAATATCAGGCTGGAGATACAATCCGACTTAGCGGACAAGTGATTAGTACATTTCTCGACGATTATTCGCCGTACAGCAATTATCTTTATCTGGAAATCATCGATAAGAACGACTCCACATTGCTCCGCGAAAAAGTCAGTTGCAAGGACAAAGGGTATTTCAGTACAGAGCTAAACACAAGCAACGCCTGGCTTCCGGCAATATATCGCATTCGAGCGCACACGCTTTTCATGCGCAATTTTAATTCGCAAAGTTTTTCTTCCATTCCTGTTGCAATAGGAAACCTGCCGCAGAAAGACATCCTTTCGAAAAAGGTCAAATGCGCTTTCTTCCCTGAAGGAGGAAATCTGCTTGTCGGATTTGTGCAGAATGTTGCGTTCTATCTGTCTGACGATAATGATTCGCCGGTGAGTGCAAACGCTATTCTCCGCAACAGCAAAGGCGATTCCGTGACAAGTGCGCTGACATTGCCTTCGGGACTCGGAATGCTGCATTTCATTCCTGTACCTAAAGAGGTCTATCGGCTTGAGACATCGTTGAACGGCAAAAATTATTCCTTTAATCTGCAAGCATTGGACAAAGGAGTCACTCTTCAAGCGAATCTCCTCAACGAGAAACGTTTCTGTTGCCGTATTCTTTCGAAAGGTGTGAACACAGAAAAATATCACCTCTATCTTTTCCACCAAGACACAGGATTGACTGAATTACCCATCGATTCAGCACGCCGAGAATCGGAAGCGAACATGAAAGAAAGTTCTCCCGGACTTGCTGCTTTGTTCCTGACCGACGAGAATGGGGAAACCATTGCGCAACGCATGATTTGGAAAAATATTAATGAAGCTTCACATCCCGTCAAGCTCTCCGTGTCGAAAGACGAATATTCACCCAACGAAACAGTTCAGTATAAGCTGAATGACTTGCCTTCCGACAGCCGCGTCTTTATCCGTATCTTGCCGAAAGAGACTATTTCGTCGCCTCACGCATATCAGGAGATGATGTTCGGTGACCTGGATTCACATGTTCCGTTCCCGAACAATTACTACACCGAAAACAGCCTGATGCAAAAGAATGATTTGCAAGCGTGGTTCTGCACTGCTACATTCAAACGCTTCGACATCCAACAAGCATTGATGCACAAGCCGCTTTACTGGCTTCCCGAACGCAATTTGGTAATTTCCGGAAAAGTTTCGCGCCTCGGTCAGCCGCTGAACGGAGGTCTAGTGATTGCCGACTACAAATCACAATCGTATAACGTGCCGCTCGACGAAAGTGGCCACTTCTCGATGGCAGTGAATGATTTCCAAAATGGCGAAAACTTTCTTTTCCACGCTTTCTCAACAGTCGGCGAATCAAAAATCTATTCGTTCGATTTTGATAACGATGCTTTCAATTTGAACTCCGTAGGAAAACTCGTTCCGGGAGGAACTTCATATTCACCGGTCGGCCTTTACAACTCGTATTGCAAATATGTCGAACCTGGAAAGATTGTCGTTCCGTCGCAGCAAGGAGACTACAAACTGCTGATTGACGTCATCACACCCAAAACACACATTTATTCTTTCGAGAAAACGCTCGTCGTCAAATAAGAACATCTTCCCGATTTCAACTCTTTCCCATTCATCTTAAGAACATATCATTTCTTGTTGATTCAATATTTCCGCGCATGGGCGAGCGACCTTTGCGTAAGTAAATGCCTTATTCCCGCTTTGGAGAAATAGATTTACATGAAATGAATGCCCTTTTCCCGGCGGGAATATCATTTTCACTCGGTTTAAATGCACCTCTCTCAGTCGGGAGAAAGACTTTCATTCAAAGTTATGTCATTCCCCCGAGCGGGAGAGACACTTTCGCTCGAATAAATATTATACTCCCGGTTGGGAACGGCATATTTTCTCGAAACGAATGTTCAACACCCAATGGGAAAAGCACATTCTTCCGAATTTAGCTCTTTCTCCCAAGCGGAGAATACACATTCACTCGCGCTGAAGCTATTTCGCCGAAGAGATGAAAAACGTTTGAAGTCCGAAAGCTGGCAGAGCAGAGATTTTTGCACAGATTAAAGGGTTCAGTGCTTGATTTTTCACAATCAGGACAAAGGTTTTCGTTTTAATTAGTAAATTTGCCTTCCAAAAGAAACTAACTGAATATTGTAATTATCATGAAAAAGTTCTGGGGAATTGCATTCTGTCTTTTTCTGTCATTGGCAGCAACGGCTTCCGACGGATGGAAAGGACAATGGATTAGCAAAGAGTATTATCAAAGCGAGCCGAATACGTGGATTGCCTACAGAAAGACTGTCACCGTAACGAATGTACCGAAAACACTGGTTGCCCGCATCGCTGCCGACACAAAATACTGGCTTTGGATTAACGAAAAACTTGTCGTTTTCGAAGGCGGACTGAAACGCGGCCTCAATCAGTATTCCACTTATTACGACGAAGTTGACATTGCTCCATATCTGACCACGGGAGACAATGTCATAGCAGTTCTCGTATGGCATTTCGGCAAGAACGGATTCAGTCATATCGACAGCGGAACAGGCGGTTTGCTGTTCGACGCTCAATCGCCCGAGCTGAATATCTGTTCCGACGCGACATGGATTTCAGACGTTTACAGAGCTTATAAGAACACTTGCGGTCCGCAGCCGAACTATCGTCTGCCAGAAAGCAATGTCTGTTTCGATGCGCGTGAAGAAATCACGAACTGGAACATGAAGAATTTTCAAGGGAAATTATATCCTTCTCTTTATATCGCTGAAGCCAACGACGGACCTTTCGGAAAACTTGTCAAACGCCCGATTCCTCTTTGGAAAGACTACGGATTAAAAGATTACATCAACACGCGCCGTTCAGGAGACACGCTGAAATGCCGCTTGCCATACAATTGTCAGGCAACGCCTTGGCTGAAAGTCAAAGCTTCGGCTGGCAAGAGCATTCTCATGTTGACCGACAACAATGAAATCGGTGCCGGACCTTATCGTTTCTCAGTCAGAGCCGAATATATCACCAAAGAAGGAGAACAGGAATATGAAAGTCTTGGCTGGATGAACGGCAACGAAATATGGTACATCGTGCCCGCAGGAGTTGATGTTGAAGCAGTCAAGTTCAGAGAAACAGGTTATAACGCCGACTTTGTCGAGCCGTTCAAATCGAACGACCCGTTCTACAACGAGCTTTGGAAACGCGCTCAACGTACATTATATCTTACAATGCGCGATTCTTATATGGATTGTCCAGACCGCGAGCGCGCTCAATGGTGGGGCGACGAAGTCAATGAATTGGGTGAAACATTCTATGCGCTCACGCCTTCGGCACAGTCATTAGCCACAAAAGGCATCTACGAACTGATGGGTTGGCAACGCGAGAACGGCATTATCAACGCTCCGGTTCCTGCAGGCAACTATTCCAAGGAATTGCCTTTACAGATGCTGGCTTCAGTCGGCTGGTACGGGTTTTACACACAGTATTTCTATAGCGGCGACAGCTCTTTCGTTCCGAAGATTTACGACGGAATGCGCAAATATCTGCACGAAGTTTGGAAGACCGACGACGAAGGATTGGTCATCGAACGTAACGGCGATTGGAACTGGAACGATTGGGGAAAGAATTCCGACCGCGGAGTGCTGACGAACTGCTGGTATTATCTGGCGCTCAAAGCTGAACAGAAATTTGCCGAGCAGCTTGGACGCACAGCAGATGCCCAACAAGACGGCGCAATGATGAAGAAGATTGAGCAGAACTTCGACAAACGTTTCTGGACAGGCAATGGTTTCCGCTCGCCGAATTATAAAGACGAAACCGACGACCGCTCGCAAGCGATGGCTGTCGTTTCCGGTCTTGCCACGAAAGATAAATATCCGATTCTCATCAAGCTCTTGCAGACGAATTATTTTGCAAGTCCTTATATGGAAAAATACGTCTTTGAAGCATTGTTTGCCATGGGAGATGTCAACAGCGCTCTTCAGCGGATGAAAAGCCGCTTCACTCAGATGGTTAGTGACAACAGCTATACAACGCTTTGGGAAAATTGGAAACGCTCTGAAGGAACGATGAATCATGGCTGGACCGGAGGTCCGCTGACTTTGCTCAGTCAGAAAGTCTGCGGCATCGAGCCGACTTCGCCGGGCTTTTCAACCTTCCGCGTCGCTCCCTCTTTGGGAACTCTCAAACAAGCATCGGCAAGTGTCGCACTCACGAAAGGCGTAATCAAAGTCAACGTCGAAAAGAAAGGCAATAAACTGAAGGTTTCACTTACCGTTCCGGAAGGGACTTCTGCTGAAGTGGTTTTCCCAAGCGGAAAATCTGTGAAAGCCGAAGCAGGAACGTATCAGTGGACGAAATAATCTGATAGCTGACAAATAAATAAGTTGGATTTGAAGCAAAATGAGAATCATTCACGACATCGACAATTTGAGAACTACAGGATTGGCCGCAACAATCGGTTTCTTCGACGGCGTTCATCTCGGACATCGCTTTCTGCTTGACGACTTGAAAAAAGCCGCTGCAGAAGAAAATCTGCCGACCGCAGTCATCACTTTCCCCAAACATCCGCGTGAAGTGCTGCAAACCAACTTCAAACCCAAGCTTATCAATTCATTTGAAGAGAAAATCGCACAATTGGCTACGACAGGTATCGATTATTGTATCGTTCTCGAATTTACGACCCAACTTGCAGCCATGACTGCGCACGAATTCATTACAAATATTCTCTCCAAACGGTTGAACGTCCGTCTACTGTATGTCGGTTACGACCATCGCTTCGGTCACAACCGCGCCGAAGGATTTGAAGACTATGTCGCGTTCGGCAAAGAATGCGGAATGAAAGTCGTGCGCGCTTCAGAACTTGACGAAAGCGACAAAGCCGTCAGTTCGTCCGGAATACGGAAACTGATTTCGTCCGGTCAAGTCGACAAAGCCGCGGAACTTCTCTCCTATCCTTATCAACTTCAGGGAACAGTCGTTTCCGGCCACAAAATCGGACGAGAACTGGGATTCCCGACTGCGAACCTCAGCCTCATGAAAAACGGCAAAGAAATTCCAGCCAACGGCGTTTACGCTGTCCGCGTGACAACGGACGGAAAGACTTATCCCGGAATGTTGGACATCGGAAACCGACCGACTTTCTCCGACGACAAAGAGCTTTCCATCGAGGTTAATCTCATTGGCTTTAAAGGAAACCTTTATAACAAAAGCCTCTCCGTCGCCTTCGTCCGCCGCATTCGCGACGATGTGACGTTCGATTCTCCGGAAGCGCTCAAACTGCAATTGGAACAAGACCAAATAGCGGCATTGAATATTCTGAAATAAAACTTTTGAATCATGTATTACGAAGCAATCGACACTCTTAAAGGAATGATTTCCCGACAATCTTTCAGCCGGGAAGAGAATGATGTCGCTACATTTCTGCAAAATAAATGGACTTCAGAAGGACAGGATGTTCATCGCAAAGGCAATAATCTCTGGATTTACAGTGCACATTTCGACCCTTCGCATCCGACATTACTGCTCAATTCACATATCGATACAGTTCGTCCGACTGCAGGCTGGACGCACGATCCGTTCATTCCGGAAGAAACGGAAGAAGAATGGCTTTACGGCCTTGGAAGCAACGATGCGGGCGCAAGCGTCGTTTCACTGCACGAAGCCTTCACTGCCCTTTTCGACAAACCTCAATCATACAATCTGATTTTCTCTGCCACTTGTGAAGAAGAAGTCTCCGGCGAGAACGGAATATCAAGCATTCTGCCCGAACTTCCACCGATTGCATTTGCAATTGTCGGAGAGCCGACAGGAATGCAACCTGCGATTGCCGAACGCGGATTGATGGTTGTCGACTGCATCAGTCACGGCAAAGCCGGACATGCGGCCCGCAACGAAGGAATCAACGCCATCTACGAAGCAATTGACGACATCAACTGGTTCCGCTCCTACGAATTCCCGCTGAAAAGCGAACTGCTTGGACCTGTGAAGATGACGGTCACAATCATCAATGCAGGCTCACAGCACAACGTCATTCCTGCAGAATGCAGCTTCACGGTCGATATCCGCAGCAACGAATTCTACTCGAACGAGCAAATCTTCGAGACCATTCGCGAAAATGTGAAAGCTGAGGCGAAAGCCCGCAGCTTCCGTCTTTGCTCATCACGCGCCGATCCGGAGCATCCGATTGTTCTCCGTGCAAAAATGCTTGGAAAGAAGCCTTTCGGTTCGCCAACACTCAGCGACCAATCAAGGATGAAATTTCCTTCGATTAAAATCGGTCCGGGCGATTCGGCACGCTCTCACGGTGCAGATGAATATATTAAACTGATGGAAATCCGTGAAGCAATCGACACCTACGTGACTTTGCTCGACGGCTTGAATATCTGAACTTCTCAAGACCTATGTTGAACAAGATTCTTGGAACAGTCGGAACCCGTTATTTAGTCGCAGGACTGAATCTAATCCTCATCTTTATCAATGCGAAAACGCTTGGTCTGGAAGGTGTCGGACTTGCGGGATTAATCGTCGCTTCTGCAAATATCGCCATGGTTGTGAACGGCATATTTGCAGGCAACACGATTGTCTATTTCATGAATCAGTATTCAGTCCGCCAATTGATTGTGCCGGCTTACATCTGGTCGTTTGTCGGCGGTCTTCTGGCTTGCACAATCATGCTGATTTTCGGAATGTTGCCCAAAGGCTGGTTTCTCGAAATCTATCTGCTTTCGGTTGTAATGTCGCTGGTCAATGTGAACGCACGTTTTCTACTTGGAAAAGACCGCATCACCAACTTCAATCTGACCTTCTTTATTCAAGGCGGTTTGTTGCTGTTCGTCTTGCTTTATATCTATTTCGTACTGAAAAAGAATTCCGTCGATGCTTACGTTGCCGGAATGTTTTTCACCAATATTGCAGCGCTGATAGTCAGTTTGCTCATGATTATCAATTATCTGAGAGGAGAAAAGGAAGAGACGGATTGGGTTTCCATGCTTCGCAAAATGTTTTCCTACGGACTTTGGGGCAGTTCTGACAACGTGGCTGAGATTCTGACAACTCGACTCAATTATTTCCTTGTCCAACACTTCACAGGATTGGCTGGAGTTGGATTGCTCGACGCTGGAACGAAAATCTCCGAAAGCGTTTGGCACATCAGCCGCAGCGTCAGCTTCATCGAATACGAACAAGTCGCACGGGCCGAAGAACGTGCGCAGAAACAAATTACTCTGCGACTTCTCAAACTGACTTTCTTCACCATTGCTTTCGCTACATTCATCATTCTCTTGATTCCGGAAAAAGTTTACACGGACTTTCTATTCAGTCCTCAATTCCAAGGAATGCGTCAAGTGATTATTTTCCTAGCCTTAGGAATCATAGCTTTAGGAACCAACTCGCTGCTCAGTTCTTTCTTCACCGGAACGGGACGCATAAAGATAAGCGCTTTCAGTTCGTTCATCGGTCTTATTACTCTGCTGATTGCAGGCTATATTATTGTTCCGCGTTTGGGCGTAAAAGGAGCAGCAATAAGCTGTTCGATTGCTTATTGCTGCATGCTTGTATTCTCAATTATTATGTTCTGCAAAGAAACCCGCTCAAATTTCAAAGAGCTGATTCCAAATAACGACGACAGAGAAAAGATGAAAGAACTCATTCATCGTTTCTTCGCTCATTTTTCCTGAAAACGGTTAGATTTCCGGCAGATGCTGTTCCGCTTCGTTCATACAGCGGATAACATCTTCTTTAGTGCCTCTGAACGGACCTGAGCCTTCAATCTTCAGCGTCGACATTGCGGCGGCAAACTTCCCGGCTGAATCAATATCGTCGCCTTTTGCACGTCTGTAAAGATATCCTGTCATATAAGTGTCGCCGCAGCCTGTCGCGTCAACGACTTCTTTCGGTTTATAAGCAGGAATGATATGGAAATCCGTACCGTCATAAATGACTGAACCAAGGCTTCCGAGTGTAATTAAAACCTCTTTGACGCCCAATTCATAAATCTTCAAAGCAGCGCCGCGGACATCATTGTGACCGGTCAATACATCCATTTCATGTTCATTGGCTTTGAGGAAATGAATATAAGGAAGCACCTCTTCCATTCCAGCCCAACTGATTGGATAAACCTTTTCGTTGCGAACTTCACGCAGATAACCTTGTGAATCTGCCGAGACAAGAGACTTTGTTGCCAGATACTTCACAACTTCCGGTGGAAAATCGTCGGCCAAAAGACTTCCAAGATGGAAAATCGAAGCCTCAACATCTTTCAGAAAATCGACCTGGAACGGATCGGCCTTGGAAAGAACGCGTTGTTTACGATTATCTTGATTCTCACCATAAATATTCTCAAAATAAACAGAATAACGGCTTGGCATGGACTTTACGCAAATTCCTTCAGCAAGCATTCTGTCTACGACGTAATTTTCCGATTTGCCGACTGCAGTCACCAGAGCAAAATCGACATCATCGAAATGTTTTATTGCATTGGCAAAATAAAAAGAGGTTCCGCCCGGCATATGAACGGTACTTTTTGGCGTCACAATTTTATCATGTGTAATGTGACCTATACAACAAAGATCATGTTTGTCCATAACTTTTAAAAAAAAATTTGGCACAAACATACGAATAATTCTTTTGATAGAAAGAAAAATCCTATTTTTGCTGAGTCAAAACAAAAAAGATATTAACCACTGATTATACAGAACAATTTCTGCATAATATTTGTGTTATAGAAGTAAAAAAGACGTAAGATGGCAAGAATCAAAAGGACTTTCCCCGTATTGAACATGGTGTGTGCATCATGTGCCGCTCACGTCGGTAAAGCGCTTGAGAAACAGAAAGGTGTGCGCCACGTCTCTGTCAATCTTGCTTCCAATACCGTCCAAATCGAATACGAATCTGCTCAGACAACTTTAGGGAACCTGAAAAAAGCCGTTCAAGAAATCGGCTACGATCTTGTCATCACTGATAAATCAGGGTCTCCGCAAGGAATTGAAAAAGTTCGTGCCGGCGAATATGCCCGTCTGAAAAGGAACACGATTTCTGCCATTATTTTCTCACTGCCAATCGGACTTATCGGACTGATTAAATCCGATATTCCTTATGCGAACTATATTGAATGGCTCTTAGCGACATTTGTGCTCTTCGGCTTTGGTAAGGACTTCTTCGTGAATGCCAAGAATCAAGCGATGCATTTCTCGGCGAACATGGATACGCTCGTTGCTTTGAGTACAGGCGTTTCCTATCTTTTCAGCGTCTTCAATACGTTGTTCCCTTCGTTCTGGACCATCAGAGGAATTGAACCGCATGTCTATTTCGAAGCCACCGCTGCAATCATCGACTTCATTCTTTTGGGCAGAACGCTTGAGGAAAAAGCGAAAGGAAACACTTCAGACGCAATCCACAAATTGATGGATTTGCGGCCGAACACTGTCACACTCAAGCTTGATAATGGAGAAACAAAAGTGGTTCCCGTCGAGAACGTTCAGAAAGGAGATATTCTGGTTGTCAAACCAGGAGAAAAGATTGCCGTCGATGGCGAAGTAACAGACGGAATCTCATATGTCGACGAAAGCATGCTCAGTGGAGAACCTCTGCCAATCAAGAAAATTATCGGAGAGAAAGTCTTCACCGGAACTATCAACCAAAAGGGAAGCTTTCAATTCCGCGCGGAGAAAGTAGGCAGTGAAACCGTTCTTGCTCAAATTATCCGCATGGTCCAAGATGCTCAAGGAAGTAAAGCGCCTGTACAGAAACTTGTCGACAGAATTGCAGAAATCTTCGTCCCCGGCATCATCATAATCTCTTTAATCGCATTTTCTTGCTGGATGGCTTTTAGAGGAAGCAATGCTTTTCCACAAGCTTTGCTGGCAATGGTTACAGTATTGCTGATTGCTTGTCCTTGTGCGCTCGGATTGGCAACTCCGACTGCAATCATGGTTGGAATCGGAAAAGGCGCCCGTCACGGTATCTTAATCAAAGACGCCGAAAGCCTGGAACTTGCGCGTAAAATCAATGCTATCGTTTTAGATAAGACAGGAACAATCACAGAAGGGAAACCTCAAGTCACTGATATTTATTGGCTCGATAATGACGACAGCTTCAAAGCGGAATTGATGAGTCTGGAAAAGCAATCCGAGCATCCTTTAGCTGAAGCCGTAGTCAATCGTTTCCTGTCTGAAGAGACAAAACCTGTGGAAAATTTCCGCAGCATCACAGGTAAAGGCGTCACTGCCCGAATCGACGGCAAGTTTTATCTTGCCGGCAACAGCCGCCTTCTCGACGCCAATAAAATCTCGGTCGACGTGAGACTAGCAGTGATGGCCGCAAACCTCAGCCGCGAAGCTAAAACCGTCATTTGGTTTGCCAACAATAAAAGAACGCTTGCCGTTTTAGCAATTGCCGACAGTATAAAACCAACATCCAAAGAGACTGTCAATCGCCTGCGCAATACGGGAATCGAAGTCTGGATGCTGACCGGCGATAATGAAGAAACGGCGAAAGCAATCGCCAAGGAGACAGGAATCAGCAACTATAAGGCAGAAGTTTTACCTGCCGAAAAGGAAAAATTCATCCGCGGCTTGCAGAAACAGGGAAAGATTGTTGCGATGGTTGGCGACGGAATCAACGACAGCGCAGCTTTGGCAAGAGCAGATGTCAGCATCGCGATGGGAAAAGGAAGCGATATCGCTATGGACGTTGCAAAGATGACTATCATTTCATCCGACCTCACGCGTATTCCTGATGCAATCCGAATCTCTCGCCAGACTGTCAGAACAATCAGACAGAACCTTTTCTGGGCGTTTATCTATAATTTGATTGCTGTTCCAATTGCCGCAGGTATTCTTTATCCAATCAACGGATTCCTTCTTAACCCAATGATTGCTGGCGCTGCAATGGCTCTTAGCAGTATCAGCGTGGTTACAAACAGCTTATTGCTGAACAGAAAAAAATAACAGCCGAAAAGAGATGCGCTATTTAATTCAATCACCTGAAACTATTGACGCTTCGATTCAGTTGCCTGCTTCAAAGAGCATCAGTAACAGAGCGCTTATTCTGAATGCACTTAGTCAAAGTCCATATACAATCGAGAACTTGGCCGATTGTGACGACACGCAAGTGATGACGAAAGCTCTTTCATCTCAAGACGACTTGATTGATATTCATGCTGCCGGAACGGCCATGCGGTTTCTGACTGCTTTCTATGCGATGGAAGAAGGTTCACGGATTATTACCGGCACAGAAAGGATGCAGAATCGGCCAATCAGGATTCTTGTCGATGCGCTGAACAAGGTCGGAGCGGACATTCGATATAAAGACAATGAAGGTTTTCCTCCTTTGATAATTAATGGTAAGAAGCTTCTCGGCGGAGAAATATCGCTGCCAGGAAATGTCAGTTCCCAATATATTTCAGCACTTCTGATGATTGCGCCAAGGATGGAGAAAGGACTGACAATTCATTTGCAAGGCGAAATAGTCTCTAAGCCATACATCAATCTGACGATTCAGCTGATGGTTCAATTCGGCGTCGAAGCTGTGTGGGAAGATTCAACTATTCGCGTTTCACACGGCGATTATTCGCCGACACCTTTCGCAGTCGAATCGGATTGGACAGCCGCTTCTTATTGGTATGCAATCAAAGCGCTGAAACCTGATGCGAACATCAGTTTACTTGGATTGCAGGAGAAAAGTTATCAAGGAGATGCAGCTTGCGCGATTTTGTTCAGCAAATTAGGCGTTGAAACAGTTTATTCGCCCCAAGGAATCACTCTCCTTAGCAATCGGAAGCAAGCCGAACGATTGGATTATGATTTTGTCGACGAGCCTGATTTGGCCCAGACATTCATCGTCTTGTGCGCACTGAAGAATATTCCGTTCAAATTCACCGGACTCGGCAATTTGAAGATAAAAGAGACTGACCGTATCGAAGCTGTGAAAACAGAACTTCGAAGATTGGGCTATTTATTGAAAGAGACGAAAGTCGGCTGTCTCGAATGGAACGGCGAACACTGCGAGAAAGAAGAGAAACCTTTCATTCGGACTTACGACGACCATCGAATGGCAATGTCCTTTGCTCTAGCGGCATTGGCCATGAAAGAAGGCATCGAAATTGCCGAGCCGAATGTGGTTCGCAAGAGTTATCCGCGTTTTTGGGACGATTTGAAAGATGCGGGTTTTAGCATTAAAGAAAAGGAGGTTACAGAATGATATATTTGATTCTCGGACTTGTATTGTTGGGCGTTATCGCGGCTATTGTCAGTTATTACAACAGCAAAAAGCCTCATGAATCGGGCGATGCAGCCAAGGATGATGCGCCGATTAATCCAAATTTGACCGAAAGTTGCTGCGGTCCGACAAGCGACTGCGTGCTCAGTTGTTCTGTCGCTTCCGATTGCAACAAGATAGAATATTACAACGATGAAGAACTTGACCGCTTTAAAGGCTTCGAGAGCAGCAGCTATGATGAATCGGCAATCGATGAATTCCGCGAAGTTCTTTACACAATGCAAGCGTCGGAAGTGGCCGGTTGGCTGAAGAGTCTGCAATTGCGGGGAATCAACTTGCCCGACTCGCTCAAAGACGAAGCTTTCATGCTTGCCAGTGACCAAACAAAATGATATGATGGATTTATTACAATATGAATTTTTCCGACACGCGTTGTTGGGAAGTCTGCTGACAGCAATCATCTGCGGAATCATCGGCACATACATCGTGGCGCGCAGATTGCTTTTTATCAGCGGCGGAATCACACACGCTTCATTCGGAGGATTAGGACTCGGATGTTTTCTAAACATTAATCCTGCCTTAATGGCACTGGCTTTCGCTGTTCTGTCGGCCTTCGGCGTCGAATGGTCGAGTAAGAAATTTATCCGCGAAGACTCGGCAATCGCCGCAATCTGGTCGTTAGGAATGGCTGTCGGCGTGATTTTCATATTTCTGACTCCAGGCTATTCGATGGACCTTTCCTCCTATTTGTTCGGCAACATTTTGACTATCACAATGACCGACATCATCTGCTCTTTGATTCTCGCAGTTATTCTTGTCGTGCTCTTTGCACTATTTTCCAATGAAATCATAAGCATTGCGTTCGATAGAGATTTTGCAAGCACACAACATCTGCATGTAAGAATCATCGAATACGTCATGATTTTCTTCATTGCCTCAACAATCGTGCTATCAATCCGACTGATGGGAATCATGCTTCTGCTGAGCCTTCTGACTTTGCCGCAAATCACCACGAATCTGTTCACCGCGGATTTCCGAACAATCATCGGCGGCAGCATAATCATCGGATTTATCGGCTGTACGGCTGGACTTCTTCTTTCCTACTTTTTGAACGTTCCTTCAGGAGCCTTTATCGTTCTGATTCTTGTCGTCTTCTTTTTAGTAGCCAAAGCAATAAAGGCTATACTAAAACGTTGAAATAGGAACAAGTGGAGAATGAAGGCAAGCACATATAAAATCATAACGGCGCTGTTTATCCTCTTTGTACTTGTCGCGTGCAGCACAAAGAAAAACACCAGAGCAACCCGTTATTATCACGAACTTAATACCCGTTACAATGTCTATTATAACGGGAAGGTAGCTTATGATGCCTCTTTGGCGAACATGAGTACAAGCTACAAGGAAAGTTATGCCGATATGATTTTTATGTCTCCAATCAGTGCTCAGCCAAAAGAGAAAGCCACAACCGGAGGCCCATTCGACCGCACGATTGAGAAATGCAACAAAGCCATCAAACTTCACTCCATCAAAGCTAAACCTGCAAGAAAAGCAGGATGGCGCAACAATGCCAAACAACTTTATATTCAAGAAAAGGAAGAATACAATCCATTTCTCAAAAACTGCTGGCTGCTGTTAGGACAGGCACAATTCTACAACGCCGACTTTCTTCAGTCTTCCGCCACTTTCTCCTACATCGCACGACATTATGCAGTAGAGAAAGATGTTGCAACGGCTGCAAAACTTTGGCAAGCGCGCTGCTATCAGGAAATGGGTTGGCTTTACGATTCGGAAGATATTTTCACCAAGCTGAATAAGACCGGCATTCCAAAGCAAAACCTCAAACTCTACTCCACTGTCTATGCCGATTATCTTATCAAAAACAACAATCACAAAGAGGCAATTCCTTGGCTGAGCAAAGCCATCAAAGCCGAACCGAGAAAAATTCAACGCTGCCGCATGAAGTATCTTTTGGGACAACTTTATGCTGAACAAGGAAATACTGCAGAAGCTTACAAGACTTTCGGACAGGTTGCCCACATGAATCCGCCTTATGAACTCGAGTTCGCGGCACGCATTCGGCAGAGTGAAGTTTTCGCCGGCACGAACTATCAACGTGAGATTTCGAAACTGAAACGAATGGCTCACGATCAGAAAAACAAAGACCTTCTTGACCAAGTCTACTATGCTATCGGGAATCTTTATCTCATTCACAAAGACACGACTCAAGCTCTGGTCAACTACAATCTGGCCATCAACAAGAGCACACAAAACGGATTCGACAAAGCCATTTGTCAAATCAAACTCGGCGACCTTTATTTCGGAATGCACGATTATATCAAAGCTCAGCCCTGTTTCAGCGGAGCATTATCAGCAATTCAAAAGACATACAAAGACTACGTGCGTATTTCAAAACTTTCTCCTATTCTTGATGAGCTTGTCGTTCATGCCAGCGCCGTTCATCTTCAGGACAGTTTACAGACAGTGGCCAAAATGCCGGAGAAAGAAAGACTGGCTTTAATCGACAGCATCATTGAAAAGTATAAGAAAGACGAAGAACTGGCAAAGAAGGATTCGGCAAAAGCTGAATTCCTCGCGAGACAAGAAGCGCAAGGCACAGGAATCAGTCGTCCGGGAATGGACATGTCGAGTGTAAAGCTGGCAACTGGCTCAGGTGGCTCTTTCTATTTTTACAATCCGCAAGTGGTCGCTGACGGTAAAACACAGTTCCAACGCAAATGGGGAAGACGTGTGCTGGAAGACAACTGGCGGCGGAGAAAGAAGGAAATGTCGACATTCAACGAAAATAAAGAACTTGCCCAGACCGATACAACCAAGATGAAAGAAAATGGAGGGAATATGTCTCCGGATTCTTTGGAGAAAGGATTGGAATCGGCTGCAGCAAGCGATCCGAAGACGCGGGAATATTATCTCCAGCAACTGCCTTTGACACCTGAAGATGTCGATGCCTCGAATGTTATCATCGAAGATGGACTTTACAATATGGCCATGATTTATAAAGACAAATTGGAAGATTTGCCGTTGTCGATTTCGGCCTTCGAAGAGTTGGAACGCCGCTTCCCTGACAATCAGCACAAACTCGAAAGTTTCTATCAAGTTTATCTGATGTCACTTCGTCAGAAAAATGCCGCTTTGTCCAAAAAATATCTGGCAAAACTGCAAAAAGATTTCCCGAAGCAAGACTACACGATTGCAGTTTCAGATCCGAATTACGAAGAGAACATCCGAACGATGGATATCGTCCAAGACTCGATTTATCAAGTTACTTACAAACGATACTTGGCTGAAGACACAGTCACAGTCAGACGCAACTATGCTTTAGTCAGCACTAAATATCCTTTGGCTGTATTGATTCCGAAGTTCATGTTCCTCGATGCTTTGACATACGTTCAAGCCGGAGATGCGCAAGGATTCAAGACTGCTCTGAAAGCTTTGCTCGACAAATATCCAAAAGCCGATGTTTCAGGATTGGCCGGCGACATGTTAAAAGGTCTGCTTCGCGGTCGTCAGCTGTCGCAAGGAAGCATTACCGGAATGACTTGGGATTTGCGTTTCGGATTGGGTGAAGGCGGTTCGCTTTCAGCATCTGATTCCGCAAGAACATTCAAAGACACGACGAACGTTCCATACCAAGTTATCTTAATGTATCCGACAGGAAGCATCGACCGCAATCAATTGCTGTTCACTGTCGCGGCCTTCAACTTCGCCAATGCGCTTGTCAAAGAGCTTGACCTTTCTTTCGACGAGGCAGGAACTTTGAGCATGCTTAAGATTCAAGGATTCTCAAGCCTGAGCGAAGTAATCCACTATTACAAATTGGCGTATGGAAAAGACGGTTATGCGTCGAAGCTTCCGAACGACATCTTTGTTCTTCCGATTTCTGAAAACAACTATGAGACTTTGATGCGCGGAAAGACACTCGACGAATACATCACCTTCTTCAACGAGCACTATGGCAAAGATCTTCCTGAAGTTGTCGCTCATTGGCAAGCACGCAACGAAAACACTCAGACATCCGAGCAGGCTCCATTACCGAAAGAAGAAGTGGAAGAAACTCCTGAAGAACCGATTCAGGAAGCTCAAAAACCTGTCCAGGAGAAAAAGAAAAAAAGTATCCGAAACACACTCAAGACTCCTGAACAAAAAGCCGAAGAAAAAGAAAAGGAGAACAACATTCCGAATGAAGATAATCCGATTCTCGGTCCGACTAAAAAAGAAATTAACGTGACTCCGGTTCCAACCGTTAAAGACACGATTGCCAAACCGACAGTTAAAGAATCGCCTGCAGTTACAGATACAATTGTCAAACCTGTTGTTCAAGAATCTCCTTCGATTGTCAATCCTACGCCGACTCAGCATAAAGATCTGACTTTGGAAGAAATACAAGCCATTCACAAACAACAAGCAGACGCAAAAGCTGCAGCTGAAGCCGAAGCACAAAAAGCCAAGGACGAAGCTAAAGCCGCCAAGGAGAAGGCCAAAGAAGATGCAAAGGCCGAAAAGGTTCAACCAGCTAAGGAGAAGAAAGTAAAAGCTGCTAAGCCTAAGAAAGTAAAAGAACCTAAGAAGGAAAAAGTTTCTGAGCAAGTACAGCCGCAGCAACAGCCTGTCGATACAGCCGCAGTTTTGAATCAGTTGAGAGAAGAGGCCAAACAACAACCGCCGGTTGAAGTAAAACCTAAAAAGACAGTAAAGCCGAAGAAAGAAAAGGTTGCAAAAGAAGCGAAGCCTATCGATGAAGCTGAAGCGCTCAAACAGAAACAGAAAGAGGAAGACGCTCGTCTGTTGAAAGAAAAGGAAGAGCAAGAGAAAACCCTCAGCAAACAACGTGAGGAACAAGCAAAGCAGCAGAAAGAAGAACTCAAAGCCCGTCAAAAGGCGCGCGAAGAATTGCAGAAAGAAAAAGCAAAAGAACGCAAAGAACAACTGAAGCTGAAGGAACAAGAGCGCAAGAATAAAGAAAAAGCTTATAAGGAAAAGCTCAAGCAGAAAGAGCAGGAACAGAAAGCCAAAGAAAAGGCTTACAAAGAGCAGCTCAAACAAAAAGAAGCAGAGCGCAAAGCCGCTCAGAAAGGAAAGTCATAATGTTTCTCAGATTCAGGACACGACACGGCTTCGGAGTTCATTCGCCTTTCGCCTTTCGGTTCATTACAAAAGTTATTGGCGACAAGCAGACATATCAAGTCTGCGAAAAACTTCGTCAAATACGGCTTCAAATGTCGCAATCTCCTGTTGGCAAAGCTGATATTCTCCGTCACGACGTCGATTCACGAACGGCTGAAATGCTGTTCCGATTAGTCAGATTCTTTCATCCGGCTTCGATTCTCCACATCGGACAAACGTCCGGCCTTTCACTGCTCTATCTGACTGAAGCGGACGACAAAGCTGCTTGCACGGCCGTTGCCGACAAAGAAACTTTACAGAACATTTCCATGTCTCTTCCGCAAACCGAATCAGACAAACTCGCCAATATAAAGAAAATCGGATACGACAAGTTTCTGTCCGACAAGTCTGAAAACATCGGTTTCGCATTCCTCAATTTTGCTTCTGCGGAAATTGAGAAAAACGAAGCGGCACTTGACAAATGCATTAAAGAAGCTGAAGAACACAGCGTCGTTGTCATCACGGACATTCATGCCAATCCTAAAATGAAACAAATTTGGGAAAAAGCATACACTTCAACAAAGGTGAGCGTTGGCTTCGACCTTCGTAGAATCGGCATTTTACTTTTCGATAAAAACTTGAATAAACATCTATACAAATTATGACGAACATGAAAAAGAGCAATCTCTACACAAAAACCGGCGATAAAGGAATGACATCGCTTGTCGGCGGCAAAAGAGTTTCCAAGACTGACAACCGTCTCGAAGCTTACGGGACAATCGACGAGCTCAATTCATTCATCGGCCTGCTTATAACCGAACTGACAGACAGCGAGGACCTGGATTTTCTTCACAAAATACAGAATCTGCTCTTCGTCGTCGGCACCAACCTTGCGACTGACACCAAAGAAATGACTTTGCCGGAACAATACAAAATCAACGAAGAAAACGTGTCGCAAATCGAGAACGAAATCGACCGCATCGACTCGACGCTGCCGAAATTAAAATCTTTTACTCTGCCTGGCGGTTGTCGGAGCGCAGCGCTTGCGCACGTTTGCCGCACGGTTTGCCGTCGCGCCGAACGCAGAATATGTACTTTGACAGAAGAAGTTACGATGGACGGAGCATTGATAATTTGCATCAATCGACTGTCGGATTACTTCTATGCTTTGGCTCGAAAAGAGTGCATAAAAAATACTAATAAAGAAATATTTTGGGAATAACGATACATTGAAAGAATAATATTATACTTTTGCGGAAAATTTGAAGGAGATATGTATTGGACATTGGAATTGGCACAATATCTTGAGGATGCTCCTTGGCCAGCAACGAAGGACGAACTTATAGATTTTGCACAGCGCTCAGGTGCTCCGCTGGAAGTAATCGAGAACCTGCAAGAAATAGAAGATGAAGGCGAGATTTATGAATGTATGGAGGATATCTGGCCCGACTATCCAAGTAAGGAAGACTTCTTCTTTAACGAAGAAGAGTATTAGGAACATTTTACAAACAAAACCATTACGGGACAACAGAATAAATTTCTATTGTCCCGTTTATCATTTTGTAGCTTCATAGAATATTCTTATCTTCGCCTCAGAATCATCAATAAATAAACATCCATGAAAACTAATTTCAATCCGATTCCAGGAAGATTCTTGCTGGTAATATTTGCAACATTATTCGCATTCAGCTTCAACATGCAAGGTCAATCGTTGAACAAAGTAAAAGCCAAAGTTGTGAAATCGACGTTCATCTATGAGAAAGCCGATTTCCCGCAATGCCATGCTTCAACAATCGTCGAAACCGACGATGGAATGTTGGCCGCCTGGTTTGGAGGAACCAACGAAAGCAACAGCGACGTCTGCATTTACACAGCGCGTTATAAAAAAGGCGTTTGGTCGAAACCAGTGCTTGCAGCGGACGGAATCATGAACAGCACTCTGCGCTATCCGTGCTGGAATCCTGTACTTTTCCGCCGCAATAACGGCGATATTATTCTTTACTATAAAGTCGGTCCGAATCCTCGCAAATGGTGGGGCGCATATAAAATCTCTTCCGACAACGGACAAACATGGTCGAAATATACCAATATTCCAAGCGGTTTTCTCGGACCGATAAAGGACAAACCCGTTCAACTCAGCGACAATCGGATTCTTTGTCCGTCAAGCGTTGAAGTGACGCCCGACAATTGGATGATTCACTTGGAAACAACCGACCAAGACCTTCACAATTGGACGAAAATCAACGTTGCCAAAAACGGATTCAATGTCATTCAGCCGACCGTTCTTTTCCATGGCGAAGACACGCTGCAACTGCTCTGCAGAAGCCAGAATAAAGTGATTGCCACATCTTGGTCGTACGACAAAGGCGCAAACTGGACGGCAATCGAATCTTCAGGTCTTCCGAACAACAATGCAGGAATCGACGCTGTGACCTGCTCGAACGGCCTTCATCTACTTATCTACAACCCGATTACAGAAGGCCGCAACAAACTGGCGGTCGCTTTCTCCAGTAACGGACGCGATTGGAAACATCTGATTACACTTGAAGACCATAACGAAGGAGAATTCAGTTATCCTGCAATCATTCAGGATTCCAAAGGCCTCATCCACATAACATACACTTACAATCGTGTAAAAATCAAATATGTTTGCTTGAAGCTGAAATATTAAATTTCTCCTCCATGAAGAAACTTTCTTTCTTACCACTGTTGGTAGTGGCTCTTTTTGCTTCGGCGCAAGATGCCGATTGGAACAAAGTCAAATACAACAATCCAGGATTGACTGTCGATTTGGAAGAGGGACTTTGGCCCATTCCTATTCCTGTCGATAACGACAACGACGGTTTGACCGACCTTTTTGTCACTGAAACTTCGCTACCGAACAAAGGACTTTATTACTACCACAACATCGGCACTGCTAAAAACCCGCTGTTCGACAAACCTGTCCGTGTTTCCTCTGCCAACGATTCCATTTACCCTTCGTATGTCAACGGCAAGCTTCGCGTGCTGCAGCGCGGACAAGAACTTCTCAATTTCACGAAAGAGTTTTACAGTCATCCTGACACAATCATTGTTGAGAACAACGACATCACCAAAAATAAAAACTATCGCAAAAACGAATGGAGTTACGTTGACTACGATGGCGACGGCGATTATGACATCATTGTGGGAATCGACGATTGGAAAGACTACGGTTGGGATAATGCTTTCGATTCGAAAGGTCATTGGACTCGCGGTCCGCTTCATGGCTATGTTTATCTTATTGAGAACGTTGACAATCATTATATCAACCGCGGCAAGCTCTCGGCAGGAGGAAAAGACATCGACGTTTTCGGCTATTCTTCTCCGATGTTTGCCGACTTCGACGGCGACGGCGACCTTGACCTTATCTGCGGCGAGTTCGTCGACAAAATGACTTGGTTCGAGAATATCGGGACAAGAACAAAACCTCTCTATAAAGCCGGTAAATTCCTCACCTGCGACAAAGACACACTTCGTGCGACGCTTGAAATGATTGTTCCAGTCGCTTTCGACTTCGATAAGGACGGACAAATGGACATTCTTTGCGGCGAAGAAGACGGCCGAATCGCTTTCTACCGCAACAGCGGACCTGGTGATGGAATGCCGCGTTTCGAAAAGCCCGTTTATCTGCAACAAGTCGCTTCAGACCTTAAGTTCGGCGCTTTAGCTACGCCATATTCCGTCGATTGGGACGGCGATGGCGATGAAGACCTCATTTCAGGCAACTCGGCGGGATTCTTAAGTTTCATTGAGAATCTTTCCGGCGGAGAAACCCCCAAATGGAACAAACCCGCTCTACTTAAAGCCGACGGCAAAACCATTCATATCGTAGCCGGAGAAAACGGTTCAATTCAAGGTCCAGCGGAAGCCAAATGGGGTTATACAGTGCCTGTTGTCGTCGATTGGGACGGTGACGGGCGGAAAGACATTCTCGTTAATTCCATCTGGGGCGAAGTTCTTTGGTATCGCAACAAAGGAAGTCTGACCGACTTGGAAGGACCTTTTAAAATGAAGGTTGCTTGGGAAGGCGAGACTCCAAAACCCGCGTGGAACTGGTGGACACCGGAGAAAAACACGTTTGTCACGCAATGGCGAACCGTTCCTTTTGCCATAGATTGGAATCACGACGGATTGCAGGATTTGGTCATGCTTGACCAAGAAGGTTACCTTGCTTTCTTCGAGCGCTTCCGCAAAGGCAATGAACTTTGGCTCAAGCCAGGACAACGAATTTTCGACGAACAAGTCGGCGACAGCATTGTCACTCTGCGCCTCAGCGATAAAAAAGCCGGAGGTTCGGGCCGCCGCAAATTCTGCTTCACTGATTGGGACGGCGACGGCGACCTCGACCTAATGCTCAACACCAGCAATGTCACATTCATGGAAAACATTGGGTTGCGCAATGGTCGCGTCTGCTTCCTTAAGCATGACAACATCGGCAAGAGACGTTTGAGCGGCCATTCGAATTGTCCAACGCCTGTAGATTGGAATCACGACGGCAAGCCCGACATTCTAACCGGTGCTGAAGACGGCCATTTTTATCTTTTCATGAATCCGCGGAAATAATCCTTTCACAAGTCTGTTTCCGACATCACGTTCGACAACTGACGGCACTTGTTTCAGCTTTCGAGCATCTGTTCCAGCCTCTGAATAAGGCGCTTCAACTGCATAAGGTTCCGCTGCTTGACTTACTTCTGCCGTTTCTGTTTCCTCGGTTTCATCGGATGTTGCAGGCGCTTCAGGCATTGCCAATCCGGAGGCAGCTTCGTTCGCCGCATTCCGGCTCTCTTCCTGACGCTTCTTGCTTGCCTCACGCATTCCGTCCGAGATATTTTTGTTGACAATCATTTCGTCAACATAGGCGTTGTGATTCAGGATGAAGGCTGTAAGCTCCTCGCTCGGATTTACCAGACTGTTTGCATAGATGATACTCATCAGTTCTTCATAAAGTTCCTTGAGCTTCGGACGAATCACTTTCGACGAAGAAAGCGCATTCTTTTCGCGCACCGCCTGACGTTCGGCATATTTATCGATAAACACACGGTTCGCCTTTTCAATCTCGTCAACGCGCTCCGTCAGACAAAGTTTTTCAACGTACGGCAACATATCCTCTTTCCGCAAGGCTGAAACCAGCGAAAGCAAATCTCCCGAAATCGTCTCTTGCGTGTGTTTGGGCGTCTTCGCATACGGCGCGAGAACGTGCCTGAGTTTCTTATAGGATTCCATCTCTTCTTCATCCGCCGAGAAACGGTACGAAAAGACCAGATTTCTGAGCAGCTGATAAGCCGCGATACGGACCTTTCCCAAACGATGAATCGCCTGTGTTTGAACGAGCGCGGACTTGCGACCGGTCGCGTTCCGCATCTTCAACTCGTTGGCATTGAAGTCAGAGAGCAAATCCTCAATGCCGAGATGAACTGCATCAAGTGGTTTTGCAAGCGTATGAACCACATGCATGAAAGAGATGAATTTTCCGTTATTCAGTCTTTTGAAGCCGACCGAACGAGGCTTTACTTTAAATTTTTCCATACTGTTAAGTGTTTTGGTGGTTAGCAAAATCTCTGTCTCCAAAACATTCCAAAGATACAACCTAATTTTAATATAACAAAATATTATGGATTTATTTTTCACTTAATTTTATTCCGACAATATTACATTAAATGTAAAACATAGGGGAATTGTCTTGAACGACTTCAAATCGGCATGCATGACAGCCTGGAGAATGTTTATGCATCGAACCAGGATGGGAAGACTTCATTTCCATCCGAAAATCTTATTCCGCCGCCCGGGAACGTGACATTCACTCGAAGTGAATATCGCAACCCATGCGGGAATCGTCCGTGCAATGCAGATTATCTGTCATCCTCACTTGGGAATCATTCATCGTCTGAAGTTGATGCGCCACTTCCAAATGAGAACAGAACATAAGCTTCAGTTTATCAATGTCCGACTCGCGGGCAACAGACATTCCCTCGAGCACACCACACAAACCCAAGCGGGATTAATACAAAAACTTTAGGGAAGGTGCGCCTGCAGATTAAAAGAACGGACTATTTCAGAAAAGCTTTGAGCACTTATTTTCAATAAGACGATTGTAATTCATCTTCATCTGAGATGAAAGAAAAGACTTCTCAATAAATCCATTCCATAGAACTTTCGAGTTGAGGAACTTGTTGAAAATGTTCTCTATCACTTTTTCTCCCAAGCCTGAAGCCTTCATGGAAACAACGAAATCACCTTTATCAATCTTTCTCTTTTTACCATTGAGCGTCAATGCAAGTTCTTCAGAATCTTGAGGAAGAGCTAAGGCCGTTGACAACAAATCATAAGCAGGAGTCAAAACATATTCCTCGTTTTGGATATTGTACAAAGAGAAATTTTTCAGATGCATGTCCGAATTACCGGTTATCCAAGAGAAGAGGACAACTTCCCAGAAATTCACAAGGTCGAGCATGGGCGCCGACGAATATTTCATAATTATCTTGGCAATCTGCTCATACGAACCTTTGTACTTGTATTCTGTAAGTCGCTCCGACAGTTGGCATAAATCTTCCATCGGAATTTTAGCACCATTTTTCATTCTGTCAATGCGTTGCGTGATGTAACAAAGTTCTCCATCCTTAAAACGGATGAGCGAATGAGGAACGACACGAATCTTAGACAATTCAGCCAAATGCATAGTTACATCTTCCAATTCAGGAAGAGAATCATAGAGATCAGTCTGCGGTTTTAAGATATATCTTCCCCATAAACCTACGATTGTAAAACGCTCCGGCTCCTTTTTTGTTCCTCTCAGGACATCAAGTGAAAGTTTAGGTTGAACACCAGTCAATGTCACTTTACTGCGAATCACCTGCTCTGCTAAATCTACCAACTGTTTTCGAACATAAGGCAGAACCGGAACCTCTTTGGTTCCAAAAAACTTTCTTGCACACGAAGGATGAAAATCCGTTTGTCCGGCTTCCAACTCGTTATAGCAATACAAACACTTTTCCATAGATAAAATTATAAAGGAATAACACTGACGGCACCAATACAGTCTTTGCAGCACGCAAGCAACAAAGACATTCTGTCGCGCTGATCTATCTTCCAGCTTTTCTCAGCTACTTCAAGAAGCCATCCTTCCGGAATAAGTCCGTCAAAGAACGGAAAAAGTACTGAATCATGATACGGTTTGTCAGTCAACGGCAATGTCAGACTGATTGCTTTGGCATGGTCGGAACTGAGATAGTCAGTATCATACTGAAAAATGTATCCGTTTTCACTTTCAGTAAGAATACCTGCCAGATAATCATACAAATATATCTCAGCCTGCCTCATGATTCAACTGATTTAGGTATTGGAACAGGACCGACTTCAGTGCCGAAAAGATTTAAAATCTGATTCACTTTATCCATCCTCAGAGTTTGCTTTCCTTGCTCCAATTCACGGACAAAACGAATGCCAACGCCAGACTTCGACGACAAATCGATTTGCGTAAGATGATATTGATTACGCATCTCCTTTACATAATTTGCTATAACATTATCTTTCATATTATACCCGTTTGGGTGCAAATATAATGATTGTTTTCTGGATTATACCATATCGGGTATAAAATTCTTTGTTTATATCTGAATTATACCCTTTCGGGTATAAAGAGGGAAAGACGCAGCGAATATAGGTCGGCGTTTTATGATATTGCCGACTAATAATGGCGTGAGCTCGGCTTGCACTATATTGGAAACGGTCAAACACGCAGGTTTGACCCTACAATCCCGTTTGGATAGGCTGCATTTCTATGATATTGCCGACTAATAATGGTGTGAGCTCGGCTTGCACTATATTGAAAACGGTCAAACACGCAGGTTTGACCCTACAATCCCGTTTGTACAGGCTGCGTTTCTATGATATTGCCGACTAACAATGACGTAAGCTCGGCTTGCACTATATTGAAACGGTCAAACACGCAGGTTTGACCCTACAATCCCGTTTGGATAGGCTGCATTTCTATGATATTGCCGACTAATAATGGTGTGAGCTCGGCTTGCACTATATTTGCTGCTGACGCAGCGAATATAGGCTGCGCCTCGGAAGTAGCAAATAAATTTGCTACTTCGCTCGGCTTGCACTATATTTGCAAAAAATTTTACTTATTATGGCACAGGAAGATCTTTTCAAAAGCTTAGTCTCTCATTGTAAGGAATACGGATTCATATTCCCGTCTTCAGAGATTTATGACGGCTTGGCTGCCGTTTACGATTATGGACAGTACGGTGTTGAACTGAAAAACAATATCAAGAAATATTGGTGGGACAGCATGACCTTGATGCACGAAAATATTGTCGGCCTTGACGCTGCAATCTTTATGCATCCGACAGTATGGAAAGCTTCCGGCCACGTTGACGCATTCAACGACCCGCTGATTGACAACAAAGACTCGAAAAAACGCTATCGCGCTGATGTACTCATCGAAGATTATCTCGGCAAAATAGAGGAGAAAATAAATAAGGAAGTTGAAAAAGCTGCCAAACGTTATGGCGAAGCTTTCAACGAAGCTGAGTTCCGCTCTACAAACGGCCGCGTGCTTGAGCATCAGGCAAAATGGAACGAGGTTCACGAACGCTATAAAAAAGACATGAACGCTTCCGACTTTGCAGACCTCAAACAGTTGATTATCGACTGCGAAATAGCTTGTCCAATCTCTGGTACACGCAACTGGACCGACGTTCGTCAGTTCAATCTGATGTTCTCGACCGAAATGGGAAGCACAGCCGACGGAGCCATGAAGGTTTATCTGCGTCCCGAAACGGCACAAGGCATTTTTGTGAACTTCCTCAACGTTCAGAAGAGCGGTCGTATGAAGATTCCGTTTGGAATCGCTCAAATCGGCAAAGCTTTCCGTAACGAAATCGTTGCACGCCAGTTCATCTTCCGTATGCGCGAGTTTGAGCAGATGGAAATGCAGTTCTTCGTTCGTCCGGGCGAGGAGATGGAATGGTTCAAGAAATGGAAGGAAACGCGTATGAAATGGCATAAGGCAATGGGAATGGGCGATGAGAAATATCGTTTCCACGACCACGAGAAACTGGCACATTACGCCAATGCCGCTACAGATATCGAATTCCTGATGCCTTTCGGTTTCAAGGAAGTTGAAGGCATTCACAGCCGCACTGACTACGACCTCAGCCAGCACGAGAAATATTCAGGCAAACGTATGCAATATTTCGACCCTGAACTGAACAAGGGCTATACTCCGTACGACATCGAAACGTCAATCGGCGTCGACCGCGTATTCCTGAGCATTCTTTTCGGCTGCTACAAGGAAGAAACCTTGGAGAACGGCGAAACCCGCGTACTGCTTCAGTTGCCGCCTTCCCTCGCTCCTATCAAACTGGCTGTTTTGCCGTTGGTCCGCAAAGACGGTCTGCCTGAGAAAGCCGAAGAAATCATGCAGCTGCTGCGCTTTGATTTCCGTTGCCAATACGACGAGAAAGATTCTATCGGCAAACGTTATCGCCGTCAGGATGCAATCGGAACTCCGTTCTGCATCACCATCGACCACGACACGCTCACAGACAACTGCGTGACAATACGTTACCGCGACACGATGCTTCAAGACCGCGTTCCGATTGAACGTCTGCACGAAATCATCGCCGACAAAGTCAGCATGAAGACATTATTGATGAAAACCATTCAGTAACAGAATATGGCAAAGTATAAACGTGTGCTCCTGAAACTCAGCGGTGAAGCGCTGATGGGAAGTAAAGAATACGGAATAGACGAGAAACGTCTGGCCGAATATGCCGAACAGATTAAGGAAGCTGCCGCAACAGGCGTTCAAATCGGCATCGTCATCGGCGGCGGAAATATCTTCCGCGGACTGAGCGGCGCTGCTGCAGGTTTTGACCGCGTCAAAGGCGACCAAATGGGAATGCTTGCAACTGTAATCAACAGCTTGGCTTTGAGTTCCGCTCTGACTGCGATTGGCGTCAAAGCGAAAGTTCTGACGGCAATCCGTATGGAACCGATTGGAGAATTCTACAACAAATGGTACGCTATCGAGCTGATGGAAAAAGGCTACGTTGTGATTCTTTCCTGCGGAACAGGAAGTCCTTACTTTACAACCGACACGGGTTCTTCGCTGCGCGGCATTGAGATTGAAGCAGACGCGATGCTGAAAGGCACTCGCGTCGACGGCGTTTATACAGCTGACCCTGAGAAGGATCCGACAGCGACGAAGTTTGACGAAATCACTTTCGACGAGGTTTACCGCCGCGGCTTGAAAGTGATGGATTTGACGGCGACAACAATGTGCCAGGAGAATCATCTCCCAATCATTGTCTTCGACATGAACAAAAAAGGTAATCTGATGCGCGTTCTGAACGGCGAAGCCATCGGAACACTTGTCCATAATTAATTTTATCGAGATGAAACGGCTCGTATTGTTTGCTTTCCTGCTCGTATTTGGTTTGTCTCAAGCCAATGCACAACTGAGCATGAAAATCACAAAACAATACTTGAACTTTCCTATTTCCATGCAGGAGAAGTTCGGAACAATGTCGTTCATCAACAAAGGAACAACTGATTACTCTTTCAATATCCGATTGGCATCCGACAAGGCCGATTACTGGACTTTCTGCGATGTTTCCGACTGGAAAGGCAAAACCCTCACAATCACTTATACCGGAAACCAAGACGCCTTGAAGAAGGTTTATCAGTCCGACGAGATTGACGGAAACGATAGTATTTATAAGGAATCTTATCGTCCGCTGATTCATTTCACGACGCGCCGAGGCTGGATAAACGACCCGAACGGATTGGTTTATTACGACGGCGAATATCATCTTTTCTACCAGCATAATCCTTTTGACCACAATTGGGGAAACATGCACTGGGGACACGCTGTGAGCAATGATTTGATTCATTGGAAGGAACTGAAAGATGCTCTTTATCCCGACAAACTCGGGACGATTTTCTCAGGTTCAGCAGTGATTGATTACAACAATACTTCGGGCTTCGGAAAGAAAGGCGTTCCACCGATGGTTGCCATCTACACGAACGACAGTTCGGAGAAAGAGGTCCAAAGCATCGCTTACAGCTTGGATAAAGGGCGGACTTGGACAAAGTACGCTGGAAATCCGGTCATCGATTCCAAGGATAAATGGCAGAACAGAGACACACGCGACCCGAAAGTGTTCTGGCACAAAGAAAGCAATAAATGGGTGATGGTTTTGTACGAACGCGATGGAAACTCGTTCTACACATCGACAAACCTGAAAGATTGGACTTATGAAAGCCATGTCACAGGTTTCTTTGAATGCCCGAACTTTCTGGAACTCTCCATTGACGGAAACAAAGCCGATAAGAAATGGGTGATGTTCGGAGCATCAAGCACTTATATGATTGGCAGTTTCGATGGAAAGACTTTCACTCCTGAAAGCGGAAAATATTACTTCAATACAGGCGCAATGTACGCTGCTCAAGTCTATTCGAACATTCCCGAATCTGACGGACGACAAATCATGTTCGGCTGGGGACGAATCGAAACGCCTGAAAACGTACCTTTCAACAATCAAATGACGATTCCTGTCGAGCTGACATTGCGCACGACAAAAGACGGCGTTCGTCTGTTCAGCAATCCTGTTCGCGAAATGGAATCGCTGCAGAAGAACCATGAGGAATGGAGCAATCTGACTGCCGACAAGGCAAATGAACTGCTCCGCTCCTATCAAAACGCTCCTGCACTCCGCATACGCACGACAATCAAACTCTGGCATTCGACGACTTCCGGACTTACACTGTTCGGTCAGCCGTTAGTCGAATACGATATGAACAACAATCGCGTGAACGGCGTTTTCTATACGCCGCTCGAACGGACAAGCATGGAACTGACTGCTGACATTTATCTGGACAAAACTTCCGCAGAAGTATTTATCGACGGCGGCGCTTATTCTTATTCGATGAAACGCCAGACAGTTGACGGAAATAAAAACGGCTTCCGTTTCTTCGGTCAAAACGTTGCGGTCGAGAAACTGGCGGTCGATGAACTGAAATCTATTTGGGAATAACTTTAAATAAATGATATCATGAAAGAGAATAAGATGTATCTGAAATTAATCCCTGTGATGGTGGTTTTCTTCACCATGGGATTTGTCGACTTGGTCGGCATTGCCACCAATTATGTCAAAAGAGATTTCCAGCTCACTGACACAATTGCCAATCTGCTGCCTTCGATGGTTTTCATTTGGTTCCTGTTGTGTTCTATTCCGACGGGTTTGCTGATGAATCGTATCGGTCGGCGCAAGACAGTAATCATCAGCGTATTTGTCACATTCCTTTCTCTTATCATTCCATTGTTGGGCTATTCTTATATGACAATGATGATTTCGTTCGCTCTGCTAGGAATCGGCAATGCAATCATGCAGGTTTCGCTCAACCCGTTGGTATCGAATATAGTCAGCGGCGATAAATTGGCCAGCAGTTTGACTTTCGGACAATTCTGCAAAGCCATCGCTTCTTTTCTCGGCCCGATTATCGCAGCTTGGGCACTTACAGCAACAGGCAACTGGCGAATGCTTTATCCAATTTTTGCAGCTATTGCAATCGTCGCTGTCATCTGGCTCATCTTCACTCCTATTGAAGAAGAAGAAATCAAAACGAAGACTTCAGGTTTCAAACAATGCTTTTCATTGCTTGGCGACGGTCTGACATTCATGCTGTTTTTAGGCATTCTTTGCCATGTCGGACTTGACGTCGGTTACAACATGACTGCGCCGAAGATTCTGATGGAACGCAGCGGAATGGCGCTTCAAGAAGCCGGTTATGTCACAAGCATCTATTTCCTGTTCCGTACAATAGGCAGTTTTTCAGGGACTTTCATCCTTGCCCGTTTCTCTCCTAAAAAATTCTTTACAATCAGTGTACTTTGCATGATTGTTGCAACCGTCGCACTGTTTGCCGTTCAAAGCACAACAATGATTTATGTATGTTTTGCTCTGATAGGCTTCGGTAATTCAAATATTTTCTCTGTCGTATTTTCAAAAGCGATGAACCACGAGCCGGAACACAAAAACGAAGTTTCGGGATTGATGATTATGGGACTTTTCGGCGGAAGCATTTTCTCCATTCTTGCTGGATTGGCTTCCGACGGCATCGGTTCGCAAATCGGTGCTTTGATTGTCTTCTGTCTCGGTTTGGCTTATCTGCTCTATTTATCAACTCAATTAAATAAACAGTAATTTTAAAAATGGAAATTGTAGTAAGTGGAATCCGTCCAACGGGTAATTTGCATTTAGGCAACTATTTTGGCGCTATTAAAAGTTTCTTGCAACTGCAGGAACAGTATCGTTGCTTTTTCTTCATTGCAGATTGGCATTCGTTGACGACTCATCCTCATCCTGATAACATTCGTGAAAGTGTTCGCACGATTCTTTCTGAATATTTGGCTTGCGGAATCGACCCCGAAAAAGCCGTCATTTATATTCAAAGTGATGTCCGCGAAACCGCTGAACTTTATCTCTACCTCAACATGAATGCAGGAATCGGAGAACTCAAACGCACAACCTCTTTCAAAGACAAAGCTCGTAAACAACTTCATCTTAGTGAAACAGAAAGTGATGAGGAGATGGACAAAGCACTCTTTAGCGAAAGCAACAGACAACCTGTAAGTGCAGGTTTGCTGACTTATCCGACTTTGATGGCCGCAGATATTATCATTCATAAAGCTGTAAAAGTCCCGGTCGGAAAAGACCAGGAACAAAATATGGAAATGGCACGCCGTTTTGCACGCCGTTTCAATGCGACTTACGGCGTTGAATTATTCCCTGAACCCGCATCGTTCTTCTGCTCAGACAAAGCCGTTAAAGTTCCCGGACTCGACGGTTCTGGCAAAATGGGAAAAAGTGAAGGAAATGCCATTTATCTTATCGACGACGAGAAAACGATTTCCAAGAAAGTAATGAGAGCTGTGACCGATGCAGGTCCAACAGAACCGAACAGCGTCAAACCCGAACCGATTGCAAATCTCTTCACGATGATGAGCATCGTTTCCGGAAAAGACACTTATGATTACTTCAACGACCTTTACAACAACTGTGCAATCCGTTATGGCGATATGAAGAAACAGCTCGCTCAAGACATCAACGCTTTCTGCGCACCGATTCGTGAGCGGATTCTAGACATTCGGAACAACAACGATTATCTGACACGCGTCGCAAAAGAAGGTGCTGAGAAAGCCAGCGAAAGCGCAGCGAAAACCTTGCGTGAAGTGCGTGAAATCATCGGTTTCAGACCGGAATAATCAGTCAAATGAAAAATAATGGCTGAGCCGTTCCTGATCGGCTTCAGTAAATTCATCTAACAAAACCAGATTCTCCCAACCCGAGAGTCTGGTTTTCTGTTTTCTGAGTTTTTCAATCGTCCGAGCTTGGCGGAAAGTCAGATACGGATGTTTCCCGAGCGAGTCGGCCGAAAGATGATTTATTTCCAGTTTTTGAACGAGTGACGTGTCGACTCTGAACCACGGCGCAATCGCTACAAATTTGTCTTCATCAATTCCAAACACTTCAGCCAATTGCTCGACAGAATAGAATCCGCCTAGTTTGTTCCGATAATTGACAATTCCACGAGCGAAGAAGCTTCCGATTCCAGGGATTTTCTTCAACGTCGCTGTATCGGCGGAATTAATTTCAACAATCGTTCCTTGCGCAAACTTCTCCGAATGCGTCCAATTGTTCGACAAAGAAGAAACCGAAGCCTGATGACGCCGATATAAGGCTCTGTAAAGCGCGTCGTTTTTCGGCCTAACAACTTTCTTCGTCGAATCTTTTCGCTGCTCATTCGAGCTTGAAAAGGCCAAAATCGAAGCATTATCTGTTTCGTGCTTTTCATTCGCTTTCAACGAAAGATTATCCGTAATCATAAGAATAATGAAAGCGATGGAAATAAGACTGAGCAAAACAGTCAGCGCTATTCGTTCGCCCTGAGAGAAATAAAAGAAATTCCGCCAGTTCATAGTCGTGAGTTTTCAGTTAAAAGGACTTACATCTGTCTGTTTGCAAATATAAGATTAAATATTTAAAGAACAAAATGTTTTCGATAGTATTTGGCATATTAGGCCTTTTAGGAAGCGACAAAAAAAGATGCCGCAGAAATTCTACGGCATCCTTTTTATAGATAGGAAGAATATTAATCTTCAGTTTTGAACTTTGCGCTCAGATACTCACGATTCATACGAGCGATATTGCTTACAGAAATGCTTTTCGGGCATTCAGCTTCGCAAGCGCGTGTGTTTGTACAGTTACCGAAACCAAGTTCGTCCATCTTTGCAACCATTGCGCGTGCACGGCGAGCAGCTTCAACTTTTCCTTGCGGAAGCAGAGCCAACTGACTTACTTTAGCAGAAACGAAAAGCATTGCGGAGCCGTTCTTACAAGCAGCTGCACAAGCGCCACAACCGATACAAGCAGCTGCATCCATTGCCAAATCAGCTTTCTGTTTTGGAATCGGAATTGCATTTGCATCAGGAACGCCACCAGTGTTGACAGAAACAAATCCGCCTGCCTGAATAATCTTGTCGTAAGCATAACGGTCAACCATCAAATCGCGAATAATCGGGAATCCGGCAGAACGCCACGGTTCGATAGTAATTGTTTCTCCGTCATGGAAACGGCGCATATAAAGTTGGCAAGTTGTTGCTGCGGTTGCAGGTCCATGCGGATGACCATTGATATAAAGTGAACACATTCCGCAGATTCCTTCACGGCAATCATGATCGAAAACGACAGGTTCTTTGCCTTCATTAATCAATTGCTCATTCAGAATATCGAGCATTTCCAAGAAAGAAGCTCCCTGAAAGATGTTCTTCAGTTGATAGGTCTCGAATTTACCTTTTTCTTTCGGACCTCTCTGACGCCATACCTTGAGTGTAATATTTATATTTTTATCCATGGCAGTTTACTTTTTATAATTACGTGTTTGAGGTACTACGAATTCATAATTCAGCATCTCTTTGTTGAGTTCAGGTTCCTTATCTTCGCCCTTGTATTCCCAGCAGGAAACATACATGAATTTATCATCGTGTCGAAGAGCTTCGCCTTCTTCTGTCTGATGTTCCGTACGGAAATGTCCGCCGCAAGACTCCTCGCGGTCGAGAGCATCGTGAGCCATCAAGCTTCCGATTTCAAGGAAGTCGGCCAAACGAAGCGCTTTCTCAAGTTCGATGTTCTGATCGTCACCGGAACCTGGAATAAAGACATTTGTCCAAAACTCATCTTTCAAGTCCTTCAGCATTTTTATAGCTTCCTTCAGGCCTTCAGCATCTCTAGCCATTCCAATGTGTTCCCACATGATGTGACCAAGTTTGCGATGAATTGAGTCAACGGTTTCTTTTCCATGAATGCCGATGATTTTCTTCATACGTTCTTTGACATTTTTCTCAGCCTCGTCAAATTCAGGAGCGTCGGTTTTAAAGTGAGGAACCTGAATCTGGTCGGACAGATAATTCTGAATTGTATAAGGAAGAACGAAATAGCCGTCGGCCAAACCTTGCATCAATGCAGAAGCGCCCAAGCGGTTAGCTCCGTGGTCAGAGAAGTTACATTCACCGATAGCGAAGAGTCCCGGGACTGAAGTCTCCAGTTCATAATCAACCCAAAGTCCGCCCATCGAATAGTGAAGAGCAGGATAAATCATCATCGGAGTTTCGTAAGGATTCTCGTCGGTGATTTCCTCATACATATCGAAGAGGTTTCCATATTTCTGTTTAACCTGGTCGATTCCCATGCGCTGAATTGCTTCAGAGAAATCGAGGAACACGGCGCGGCCGGTATTGTTTACACCAAATCCAGCGTCGCAGCGCTCTTTAGCTGCACGAGATGCAACGTCGCGCGGTACCAAGTTTCCGAAAGCCGGATAACGGCGTTCCAGATAGTAATCGCGGTCGGCTTCAGGAATATCTTTGCCTTTCTTTGTTCCTGCTTGGAGAGCCTTTGCATCTTCAATCTTCTTCGGAACCCAGATACGACCGTCGTTACGAAGAGATTCAGACATCAAAGTCAGTTTGGATTGGAAATCTCCGTGAACAGGAATACAAGTCGGGTGAATCTGAACCATGCAAGGATTAGCAAAATATGCGCCTTTCTTGTAGCATTGCCAAGCAGCCGAGCCGTTCGACGCCATAGCATTGGTCGAAAGGAAGAATGTATTGACATAACCTCCGGTTGCCAAAACAACAGCATGAGCAGCGAAGCGCTCCAATTTACCAGTAATCAAGTTGCGAGTAATGATACCGCGAGCACGGCCGTCGATGATGACCAAATCCAGCATTTCGTGACGGCGATACATTTTCACTTTGCCCAAACCGATTTGACGGCTCAAAGCTGAATAAGCGCCTAACAAAAGCTGCTGTCCCGTCTGGCCGCGAGCGTAGAACGTACGTGAAACCTGAACACCGCCGAATGAACGGTTGGCGAGCAAGCCGCCGTATTCACGAGCGAAAGGAACGCCTTGAGCGACACATTGGTCGATAATATTGCTTGAAACTTCAGCCAAACGATAAACGTTAGCTTCGCGAGCGCGATAGTCGCCGCCTTTGATTGTGTCATAAAACAGACGATAAACAGAGTCGCCGTCGTTCTGATAGTTTTTGGCTGCGTTAATACCGCCTTGAGCAGCAATAGAGTGAGCGCGGCGAGGTGAATCCTGAATACAGAAATTCAGCACATTGTAACCTTGTTCGGCCAATGTTGCAGCTGCGGAAGCTCCTGCGAGACCGGTTCCGACAACTATAATATCAAGATGACGTTTGTTGGCCGGATTAACCAGTTTCTGGTGAGCTTTATAATTACTCCATTTCTCGGCCAACTGGCCCTGAGGTATTTTAGAATTTATATTTGTCATGATTGTAATATTTTCCAAATTAGACTAATTCATTACGACACTCTGATTGACAACATCCATAGCAGACGTACAAGATGCAGGATCACAAGATACACCATGAACATAGAAAATGATGGTGATGATGACAAACAGGCCACAGATAAGCGTTGCAACGATTGTTGCGATGCACTGCCATCTTTTCAGCCATTTGGCATTGTCCCAACCAATCGTCTGGATTGCACTCCAGAAACCATGAGACAAGTGGAACCACAATGCACAGAAGCCGATAATGTAAATCAGTGTCCACAGCCATCCCAATGTACTTTCATGGAAGAAATGGTTGATGAAAGCAGCTCCGTCCTGAGGATTGATTGCGCTTTCAGTACCTGCAAGTTCTGCGAACATCATATGATACCAGAACTGCGCGAAGTGAATGATAAGGAAGCAGATGATGATAAGTCCGAGAACAAACATGTTCTGCGACGCCCATTCGACTTGTTTTGGCCGTGCCGTTACAGCATAGCGATCGTTACCGCGTGCTTTGCGGTTCTGCAATGTTAACAACAGCGCATACAGAAAGTGAATAACTACGAAGGCAGCCAACACAACCGTACCTGCAACTGCATACCAGTTTGCTCCAAGAAGTCCGCAAATCGTGTTATAAGCGCTTCCTGAGAAGACTGCTGTAACGTTCATCGACAGATGGAACAAAAGAAAGAAAATAAGGAAGATACCAGAGATACTCATCACTAGTTTCTTTCCGATAGATGAATTAAGTAACCACATGAGAAGATAAATTTTGTTTTAAATCTTGTTTGAGATACAACTGCAAAGGTATATCAAATGTCGCGTGCAAACAAATTGTTTGCCGTACTTTTTTACGTTTGTGCAAATATCTTTACGTTGCAACGAAAATTCTCGACATTTCTTTTCGTCTATTTTAGCATTTTTTTATGCAACCTTTTTCTTTATGATTCGTCATATTAGTGAACGGGGTAAGAAAAGCGCTTGAATCCCGTTCAAAAGGAAAAAAATAAATAGTATAACAAACAAAATGAATATTAAGATGAAAACTCTATTAGTAATAGCAGCATTAGCTGCAGCAACATTGACAAGCTTTGCAGACAACAACGGTAAGTTCATTTACAAAAACGTTGAGAACGATAAGAAACAACTGACAGAACAAACTGTTTACCGTGCTGACGATTCTGGCCAGTATCTTACTCCGACCATCAAATACAACTTCACTTACGATTCACAAAACCGCGTTTCTGTTAAGGAAGCCTGCAATTGGGACGGCGGTTCTGAAACTTGGGTGCCTGTATATCGCTGGTCTTACGAATACAACGAAGGCGGTTACACAATCAGCTATTCAACATGGAATGCAGACCGCAAAGAATACAATGCAGTTTCACAACGCAGCGAATACAAAAACGATCCTTTGAAAGAGCAGATGAGTGTCCGCACAAGTACATACGATTCAACAACCAAAGAATGGCAATCATCAGTCAACTGCTTGGTTTCTACAAGCGCTGATTTGCTGGTCGCTGATAGCAAGTAACTTTTCATTACTAAACATACATTTTACACTGTTAGTCAACCTTAGACGGTAAAAGACAACAGAAATGACGCAGCTCTCTGAGAAGATGAGCTGCGTTGTTCTTTATTTCAGTTCGACTGTTTGTCCTTCTCCGTAAGTTATATATCTGACAGTCACTTCCGGAGCATCGTCCGCTTTTGCAATCTCACAAGAGAAGGAAACAGCCGATTGACCAACAGGAAGCAGAGCCTTTCCTTCCGACTCAACCGTTTGAATCGTGTTATAGTTTTTGTCGGTTACAACCGCTTTGCCGTCCTTGTCGAACAGCAGATATTGTCCTTCCTTCACTTCGCAGTTGAAACGAATGACTCCGTTTTGAGTCGTAAACGACGGATTCTTGATTCCTCCGTCGCCTTCGACTTTCAAGCGAAATGCAAAAGCGCCTTTATATGGTGAATTCCACGACCAATCGGAGCCGCCTGGTTGTCCAGGCTGCATTTCTCCGAGATTGCAGCGATAAGGTTTTGAAATCATCATCGGATAAAGCGTGAATGATTTTCCGCTGTTCTTTTCAAGATGCCATTCCGTTGCAGGGTCACGAAGTTTAGCTTTCATCTCTTCGGAAAACACTTGAGCGGCACGCAGACTATCCCAATTGTTGATTGCATCCAAGAGCCTGTCGATTTGTCCGTGACGACGCATTGTCCGGACTCCGATTGTCATTGCATAACCAGCGTCGAAACCAGCTGATTCCGACATTGCCCATTCAAGGTCCTCAAGTGTCGAGCATTCGAAGTTCTTGTCAGCAAGGCGAATCAAAAACCAACCGAGCATTCTCGGAAACAGATTACGATGGAAGAAAGCCTGGTTCTTGATGCGATTCTCGACTTGTCCAGTCCGCATCGCTTCGCCCCAAGGTTCGCCCCAATTCATCCGCGTATGAATGTGCCAAGTAAAATGATTCAGATTACTGGCATCGTTGAGCACATTGTGATTCCATCCGTTGTAACAACGCATGACGAACCGTGCAGTCGCATAATCGTCCTGTCCTGTGTACATGCAGCCTTCCAAGCCGTCGAATGAAGTCTGTGAAAGTCCCGTCTTGTTGAATATTTCAACCAATCGGTCGGCAAAACTGTCCTGCAGCTTCAAATCAGGGAACAGCGTGCGGTAAGGATAATCCCAAAGTTTATAAAGCGGTTCTGAAGCGTCGTGCTTTGATGCTGTTGTTCCGAAAGCTCCTCGTTTGCAGTCATGTAGAATAAAGACATCGCCTTTCTCCTCCATTTTTCCGTATGTAATCAGTTCCTTCCCTATTTGCATCGCGTTTAAAGTCAGCGGCTGCGAGAAACAGGTTGAGCGTCCGATGGTCAGTTCCGTCTGCGATTCATCGATAGCAGAAGTCAGTTTAAGAATGGTCTGTTTCAGCAGATGGTCTGAAGGAACAGGTGTCACATAAGCATCATTCGTTGTCATAAAGTTCGACAATGTATGGATGCCGACCTGAATGCCGCGACTTTTTGCACGGTCGACGACACGTTTGACTGCTTCATCCGTGCCGTCTTTTACAAACTTTTTGCTCCACTGGAAATGTCCCCAAGTCTCGAACGGCTCGGAATGATAGATATATTTGAAACCTGCTCGAGTAGCTTTGTCGAGCACGAAATCCTCATCGTCCTCATTAAATTCGGTAATCAAATAAGAGGCCATTGCCGAATGGGATGTTTTTCCCCATTCGTTGCCGAACATCGGATGCGGAAGTTTCTGTTCTATTTCAATCTGCCCAATATTTTCCAATGCTTTTTCTGCAGAACAGCCGAAGAACGCGATTTTCGCTCCTGAAATCACAGCGTCGAGCCCTTCGACTGGCAGCACCAGAGAACTGTCAACTTGATGGACACTGCGATATTCCGTTTGATTGCGTCGACGGCAGGAGAACTGCATCATGACGCCGTCTTTCAAATCGGTAGCGGCAAGACGATAGTCAGGAATTGTTCCTGTCGAAAGTTCTGCTTGCGAGCCGGAATAACCGAAGTGCTTCATTACCTTTTCTCCATATTCCAGTGGAATTCCTGCATTGGTTTTGATGTTTAGGCTTTGTATACCGAAAGCAACGCCTTTACCTTGTACGACACCAATCACGTCTCCGACGATTTCATGAATCGAAAGTTTCAACGGACCGAATAGTGCAGCATCCCATGTCGCAGGAACAGAAACGACTTCCATTGTTGCGCACACTTTGCTTTCGTTCGTTTTCAATGTAACAACTGAACCGTCGTCCATAGTAAGTCTTAGCAGATGTCCGTTTCTGACAGCTTTAGTCGGGAAAAGAAGTTTTCCGTCAACGCATGCGGTGAGCAAAGGATAATGTCCGGCAACATCGAGGATTTCCTTCTCTCCTACCTTAATAGATGAATAAAATCCGTTGTCGTTGATGGTTATGACTGTCGACCCGCTTTTGATTGTCACCGCTGCCTCAGCACTGACAAAAACAAACAATAATACAAATGTCAAGAGCTTTTTCATGGTTCAATTATTTTGTGCGAAGATAATCATTATATATCTAATGTCCAAGTTTTCCGAAACGGTTTTCCGTCTGAATAATAAACAAAAGCGACTTGTCTTCTCAGATAAGTCGCTTTTAACACGCATATTAATAATGAAACACTTCGTTGTGACACTAAATCTTTAGTGTCATAGAATATCAATATCTTTGCGTCTTTCTCAAGACGGGTTTTATAGCGACTAAGCCGCTAGAGATTCAGTTACGTTTCTCCGCAAGAAAAGTAACCAAAAGTGCCCGGCTGTATCTACCAAGGCCGATTCAAGATACACATTTATTGAACAACAATTTTCGTTGCTGTTGTTCCAACCTTGACGATGTAAACGCCTGCAGAAAGACCTCCGATTGTTGTCGTTCCTGCCGGAATCATCTGTGCTTTAACGACCTGTCCAAGGATGCTGGCGACCGTCAGTTGTTCGACCGCCGGTGCAGCGATATAGATATTTCCATCCTTCGACCAGACGTTGAGCCCTTCAATGCCTTCGGCTGCTGTAGATTTCAGAACGTCGATGAAAACCCGCGTATTCCACTTCAGATCGACAATCATATAATGATTTTCGCTGTTAGGATAAAGTGTCTCACCTTGGTCGGTCACTACTTTCGCTGCATAGCCTTTGTCAGGAGCGACTGTGAAGACAAAATTCTTGCCTTCTTCCACACGGAAGTAACCTGCTGTTGGATTTGTTACAGCATTCTTTACCTCTGGCAGCGTAACTATGTATTTCCTTGTTTCAATATTGAAGTTGACGGTCTTTGTCCCTTTGTAATCGCCGATGCCTGTTACAGTGACTGTTCCCGTTCCGACCATGTTGTTTGCTCCATAACTGACTTCGTAATCAGTGCCTTCTGTAAGTGGCCTGCCGTTTATCAAAACTTTGATTTTAGGATAGATAGGATTGTCCTCCACTTCATAGCTCTCGTTCACACCTGCGATTTTTGCATCAGCAATATTCGGAAACTTAACTTGTAAATACTTGTAGGTGTTTTCCGCTGTGAAATCATAACTGTCAACAGGATCGCTTCCGTCATAACTATAGCTGGCTATAACGGTCGGCTTCAAATATTTGCTCAAATCCACTGGAGTATTGTATGTTGCCCGGCTCCTTCCCTGGATAGTCACGTTACCTGATAGAATTGAAACTTTTGAGAACGGAGAGACAAAATATACGCCATAACTGAAGTCGGCTTCTCCAGCTACTGCCGTAACTGAACCGGTTGTATTGATTATAACATCACTTGAACCAGCATAAATGCCATAACTATACCAACCAGATTTTCCTCCTCTTGATGTGACATTGCTTTCACCTGAAATACTTATGCTGTCCACATCAATGCCACAACTATAAGAACTAGCTGAATTTCCAGTTGCACGGACTTGGCTTTTACCAGAAACGATCATAGTATTTGCAACAATGCCTGAACTTTTGTAATAAGATTCTCCTCCGCTTGATGTCACATTGCTTTCATCAGAAATATTTAAAATGCCGCTTTCATAAATTCCAAAACTATAAGAACCCGATTTGTCTGCAATTGCAATGACTTGACTTTTATCAGAAATAGTCGCATCACCTCTTACACAAATGGCGTAATCTCCAGTTGCACTGACATGGCTTTTATCTGAAATGGTCAAATACCTCGTCCATATACCAAAACTGTCACCTTCATTATTACGTCCTGTTAAGTTAATATGACTTTCATCCGAAACAACCAGATTCTTTTCAACAGTTATACAATAACTTTCCATAAGAGCATCTCCACCTTTTGCATCGATTGTTCCAGAACCTTTGATGGCTAACGATCCAGTGGAATAAAAACAAAAACTGTATCCCCATATTGTATCCAATCCGACCAGACGGTTTTCTCCTTCCAATGTCAAAACCGTCGGAAGGCCATAATCAAGATACACACTTGCAGCACAACTCCATCCGTATATAGTGAAATAATGATAAAAATTTAACGAAGGAGCTAGGTTGTTGAACGTCAGATTGAGTGTGCCGTCAGTTGCTTTCGAGACAGCCACATTGTAGTCGCTTGAAGTGCTTTCGGTCAACACGCTGTTGCCATTTTCCGAATAAGTGTAATACTTCGTTCCCGTTGCAGGAATGGTAAGTTGTGCATTCCCGATGTAAACCGTTTGTGAGAATGCATTGCCTGCAAGGGCAAGCATTGCGATAGCAATCAACCCGCCGAAAAGATGACGGAAGATTTTTGTCTTGTTTTGTAATTTTGTCTTCATGATAGATGTTGTTTAAATGTAGGGGCAAATAATCATTTGCCCTTACAATTACCGGACGACAACCTTTGCCGTTTTTGTTCCGACCTTGACGATGTAAACGCCTGCAGAAAGACCTCCGATTGTTGTTGTTCCTGCCGGAATTGTCGTTGCTTTGGCAATCTGACCGACGATGTTCACGACATATACTCTGGCCGTTTTTGGCGATGCAATGATGACATTTCCATCCTTCGACCAGACATTGAGCGCTTCGATGCTTTCGGCTGACGTAGATTTCAGAACGTCGATGTAAACCCGCGTATCCCATTTCAGACCGACAATCATATAATGATTTCCGTCGTAAGGATAAAGTGTCTCACCTTGGTCGGTCACTACTTTCGCTGCATAGCCTTTATCAGGAGCGACTGTGAAGACAAAATCTTTGCCTTCTTCCACACGGAAGTAACCTGCTGTTGGATTTGTTACAGCATTCTTCACCTCTGGCAGCGTAACAATGTATTTCCTTGTTTCAATATTGAAATTAACGGTCTTAGTCCCTTTGTAATCGCCGATGCCTGTTACAGTGACGGTTCCTGTTCCAACCTTGTTGTTCGCTCCATAACTGACTTCGTAATCAGTGCCTTCTGCAAGTGGCCGGCCGTTTATCAAAACTGTGATTTTAGGACGGATAGGATTGTCCTCCACTTCATAGCTCTCGTTCACACCTGCGATTCTCGCATCAGCAATATTCGGAAACTTGACTTGCAAATACTTATAGGTATTCTCAGCTGTAAAATCATAACTGTCAACAGGATCGCTTCCGTCATAACTATAGCTGGCTATAACGGTCGGCTTAAAATATTTGCTCAAATCCACTGGAGTAGTGTTTGTTGCATAGCTCATTCCCTGGATAGTCACGTTACCTGATAGAATTGAAATTTTTGACAATGGAGAGTCAAAATATACGCCATAACTGAAGTCGGCTTCTCCAGCTACTGCCGTAACTGAACCGGTTGTATTGATTATAACATCACTTGAACCAGCATAAATGCCATAACTATACCAACCAGATTTTCCTCCTTTTGATGTAACATTGCTTTCACCTGAAATACTTATGCTGTCCATTTCAATGCCACAACTATAAGCTCTAGCTAAATTTCCAGTTGCACGGACTTGGCTTTTACCAGAAACGATCATAGTTTTTACAGCAATGCCTGAACTAATGTATTGAGATTCTCCTCCGCTTGATGTTACATTGCTTTCATCAGAAATATTTAAAATGTCCTCTGCATAAATTCCAAAACTATAATTACCGTTTGTATCTGCAATTGCAATGACTTGACTTTTATCAGAAATAGTCGCATCACCGTTTACACAAATGGCGCAACCTCCAGTTGCACTGACATGGCTTTTATCTGAAATGGTCAAATTCCCCGCACATATACCAAAGCTGTCACCTCTTTTATTGCGTCCTGTTACGTTAATATGACTTTCATCCGAAACAACCAGATTCTTTTCAACATATATACCATAACTTACATTGCTAGCATCTCCGCCTTTTGCATCGATTATTCCGGAACCTTTGATGGCTAACGATCCTGCGGAATAAAGACTAAAACTGTATCCCCACGTCGTATCCAATCCGACCAGGCTGTTTTTGCCTTCCAATGTCAAAATCGTCGGACTGCCATAATCAAGATACACACTTGCAGCGGCACTCCATCCGCCATAAAAAGTGAACCAATGATAATGATTGAACGTAGGATTCAGGTTGTTGAACGTCAGATTGAGTGTGCCGTCAGTTGCTTTCGAGACAGCCACATTGTAGTCGCTTGAAGTGCTTTCGGTCAACACGCTGTTGCCACTTTCCGAATAAGTGTAATACTTCGTTCCCGTTGCAGGAATGGTAAGTTGTGTATTCCCGATGAAAACCGTTTGTGAGAATGCATTGCCTGCAAAGGCTAGCATTGCGAAAGCAATCAACCCGCCGAAAAAATGACGGAAGATATTTGATTTGTTGAGTAATTTTGTTTTCATGATAAATGTTGTTTAAATGTAGGGGCAAATAATCATTTGCCCTTACAATTACCGGACGACAACCTTTGCCGTTGTTGTTCCGACCTTGACGATGTAAACGCCTGCAGAGAGTCTGCCGATTGTTGTCGTTCCTGCCGGAATTGTCGTTGCTTTGGCAATCTGACCGACGATGTTCACGACATATACTCTGGCCGTTTCTGGCGATGCAATGATGACATTTCCATTCTTCGACCAGACATTGAGCGCTTCGATGCCTTCTGCTGACGTTGATTTCTGAATGTCGATGTAAACCTGCACGTCACATTTCAGACCGACAATCATATAATGATTTCCGTCGTAAGGATAAAGTGTTTCGCCTTGGTCAGTCATTACTTTCGCTGTATAGCCTTTTTCCGGTGTAACCGTAAAGACAAAGTCTTTGCCTTCTTCCACTTGGACTGAACCCGAACCCGGATTTGTTGCCGCATTCTTTACCACTGGCAGCGTAACCGTGTATTTCTTCGGCTCTATAGTAAATGTGACAGTCTTAGAACCGCTGTAAGCGCCTATGCCTGTTACAGTGACTGTTCCCGTTCCGACCTTGTTGTTTGCTCCGTAACTGACTTTGTAATCCGTGCCTTCGACAAGCGTCTCTCCGTCAAGAACGACACTGATAACAGTTGGCTTAAGTTGTGTGTCCGCAACTTCGAAGCTGTTGCCGCTGAGTGTGACAGCCGCATCAGGCATATAAGTAGATTTCTGTATTGTCCAGCCATACCAAAGACCTGAAGATGGATTGTTGTAACCTGCATCCGCTTTATAATTTTTTATTGCCGCACTCAATGCCGCAGCAGTCAAGGCCTTTCCGTTAGCATCGACAAACGTAAGGTTGCGGGAAGATAAACCGTCATTAAAAGCTCCGCTTACAACTTTTGGAACTGTACTTCCAAGAGAAAGAGATTTTATATTAGAACTAAAAAAGGCAGATTCTCCTATTTCTCTCAAATCAGGGAAGGTTGCACTTGTTAAATTGCCATATCTAAATGCTGCTTTTCCAATGGAAGTTACCTTTGGAAAGAATACTGTTTTAAGTTTGGCACATGGGGTAAATGCACTTGCTCCAATTGTGGTCGCTTCAGGGAAGTCAACGCTCTCCACATTAGCATTCATGAACGCTTCTTCTCCAATCATAACAGCCTTGGCGAAAGTGGCACTTTTCAGATTTAAGCAACTTCTGAAAGCATCTTTTCCTATATTGACCACATTCGGGAATGTTGCACTTGTCAGAAAATGGTTTGGAGTTCCATATTCCTTAAATGCATTATCTCCGATGCTGTCAACAGTGAAGGTTTCTCCAAAATCCGTCACTTTTGAGATATTCAAGTCTGTGGGTTGTGTAAAGGTCTGGCCGATAGCTGAAGCCGTACTATCATTGGAAGCAATGGAAGTAACTCTGTATTTTACATTGTCCACAATGAATATGTCGCCAACGAGATGATTGGCAACATTGATGGAGAACGACTGTGAATGAATTGTCTCATTACCGTCTTTAATAGAAGCCGACAGATTCAGAGTTCCCAAATTAGTCACACTCAAAGATTTGGTAGAGCCGGAAAATGTTGCGCCTGTTGTTCCTGCATCAGTAACTTCCCACACGATATTGTCTTTCGTATATGTCGAAGGCGTAATCTGCACATAATCGTTCAACTTGATTGTAGTCGTTGCCGCCGTTCGGTGTATAGTTTCCGGAACGCCGGAAATTTTCACATTGTCGAGCGTCCAGCCATACCAAAGATAATCATTTGTGTTGCCATCGTTCACAGCTTTATAGTTGGCAATAGTTGAACTCATCTCTGAAGACGAAAGGACTGCACCGTTAGCATCAACAAATGATAAATAACGTGTTGTCGGTAAACTGCCGAAAACAGTTGAGCCCACGGAAGTTGGCACAGTCGAACCGAGATACAAATACTTCAAATTAGTATTTCCCGAAAAGGCTCCATTTACAAACGTCTGAACTTTCGGCAGAACAAGTTTTTTAAGAGATGAACAATTAACGAAAATACTGCCACTAACTTCAGTCAATGAATTCAAAGAGACGACCTCCAATGAACTGCCAGAAAAGACATTAGCCAAACTCGTTGCTGAAGGTAGAGACAGCTCTTTTAATGAAGTACATCCATCAAAAACCTGTGCTTCGAGAGTAGTAGCTTTTGGTAAATTGACAGAAGTCAGCTTTGTACAATACTGGAATGTCCTTACTCCAATGTTGGTGGCCTTAGGTAATGAAACGGATTCCAGATTCGCGCAGCTGGAGAAACTTATTGTAGTTGCCAATTCATTGAATGTGATAGATTTTAACGCAGAATTGGACGGCATTCCTCCCGTGCCCATGGTAACTGTAACTCCTGCATCGGTGACAAGCGTTCCAAGAGCTGTCAACGTTTTGATGGTTTCCCAATCGCCATTGGCGTTGTTTGAGCCAGTCAAAGAGCCTGAAGTGTAACGCACGGATGTTACATTCGCTGCTGCAATACCGGATTTGGTAATAGCATCGGCAAGGCTTGTAGCTCCACTGACAGTCGTAGTGTTAATGACGATTGTACTCGTTGTCTGAGCTTTCATGCTTGCAAAAAATGAAACAAGGATAAGGATGAGTAAAAATCTAAGTGTTTTCATACGCGTTTAATTTAGAATTAGAAGAATTTGTCCTGTATTGAAGTTACAAATAAAGTGTAACAAATTTGGAATTGCATCACAAAAGGGCGGACAAATCGCGGACAAATTAAAGAGGAATTTGTGAAAAAATGTTTATAACAAAAGCATGATATGAACACAACGCTTTTGTTGACAGTTTTAACGGCTGTGATTAATTGCGATGGTCGGAGAGCTTGGAAATATACTCATCCAATTCCTTTTCACTTGGCAAGTTCAATATTACACGCAGACGCCGTTTGCTCCGCGCCACGCTGTCGGGAGCAATGCCGAGAGCACCTGCAATTTCCTTGTTGGTAAAACGGAGCGAAATCAGAGCCGAAAGCCGCTCGATTGCCGGAGTCGACTGCTCTTTGAGGACTTGATTGAGTTGTATGAAAAACATAGGATAAGCTTTATCGAATTGTTTACGGAAGTTTTCCCACTCTTCATTGGTTACTAGCCCGTTACCTAAAATGTCTTCAGATTTTTTATCAGCGAGAATCTGTTCAGTATTCAACTTCTGATAAAGGGATTCAATAAGTTCGTTTTTATGCTGAAGATTGCGTCTGAACTCTTCCAAGCTCGCTTTTGCATTGTCTATTTCCTGCTTCGCCAATTTATTCTTATGCTTTAAGGCTGTAATCTGAAGTCTTTTTCTTTGCATTTTCCGATGATGAAGCACAAGAACGAGAATCAACGCAAGCAGAATAATCGAAACAACGATATTACGGATTAATCTCGTCCGTTCCAGTCGTGTCTGCGTCTTTTGGAGAGAACTCTGCAGCTCGTCGAAAGCGGCCACGCGCTTCATGTCGGCAAATTGAATTTTTTTCAGACTATCCTGAAGTGCAGAGTCATATTTATTGAACAGGTCGTAATAATAAAGGGAACTGTCGAGCTGTCCAACAGCCTTGAAACCAGCGCTCAAATCCTTTGAAATGTACATGATTTGGCCGTCAGAATTTGTTATGCGGGATATTTTCATCGCCTGCTGCCAGGTTCTGACTGCTTGCGGATACTGTTTCTGAGCAAAATGCAATTTGGCCAATCCGTTCAGCGCTGCGACCAAGTTCGACGAGTCTTTAGTTTCAATGCTCATGTTCAGATAACTCTGCAGCAAAGGCTTTGCCTCGTCAAAATTCCCTTTAGCCACTAAAGCAATGCCCATTCCACCTTCAGCTATTCCTGTCCAGATAACTTTGTTCTTGCTTAGATATTCGTTGATTATGCTGCGGGTTCCAATGCTGTCAAGAAGCATTTTACTGTAAACATAACTGCTGTCGTAATCACCGGTATGACGATAGGCACTTGATATCAAATCCAGTTGAAGAATCAGCGTGAAAGGGTTCCAGTGTTTAGTATCCAAATGTTCAAAACGAAGGAATTCTTTTCCAAACTTGATACAGTTTGTAAAATCATAACTTTGATAGAGTGCTTGACTAAGATTATAATAGCGGTTCTGCACATAGAAGAAATGCTCTACTCCAATTTGTTTCTGAAGCTCAAGAGCTTTGAGGTTATACAGATAGAAATCATATTGCTCACTTGCGTTATCCGCATAAAGCGCATAAAGTTCCGAATTCAGCTGGTCGTCTTGAAGCGGATAGGCTTTTTTAATGGCCTCAATCATCAAGGCAGTTCTTTGTCTCAAATCATTCATCAGACCGAACATCCAATTCCCCAGCACCTTATACATAATAATCCGAACCTCAAGCCGTCTGTTCGGATGTCTTTTGATATATTTATCCAATGCATCACGAGTTGCAATGAATTGAGCTTTTCCGTTCTTTTCAATCACATCATAATAAACCTGAGCCTTAGTTGTCTGATCAACGCCGGATGTTTTCCATGCCTTAATCATTGCGCTAATGTCAGGCGCATTCTCATCCTTCTCGGCCAAACAGAAAAATGGGAAAAGAACAAGAGCAAATAAAATGCAAAAAACAAACGAAGTGTGTTTCACTTTGTGCAATCATTGATTCCGCCGCAAATATAATGATTTTCCACATTACCTTTATAGGTAAAAAATAAATTATCTCTCAGCAGAAATTTCGGCTATAGGAGAAAAGTAAAATCTCTCTTCCGCACATACAAATATTTAAGCTTTTTCCCGGAAGAAATATGAAACCCATGCGGGAATAACACGTTTGTTCCAGATAATAGACAAAACCCGAGCGGGAACGGCACATTTACCTCAGATTATAATCCAAGCCCAAGTGGGAACGGCATTTCTCCCAAAAATTATGTACTGTTCCCAGATGGGAACGACACATTTACTCGGAGTGAATATCGCGTTCCCGCCGGGAACATCATATTTTCTCGAGCTGAAGTATCGTTCCCGATTGAGCGCATCACTTTTTCTTCAGTTGACGAACAATTCCCGAGCGGGAATGACACATTTACTCGGAATGAAAAAGAAACCCCGACTGGGAAACATACTTTTCTCATTTGGAAAGTATAATCCCAATCGGGGGAATCTCTATTATTTGCGTTTAGCTGTTAAATCCTGAAGAGAACCAGCGGCGGAAAAGAATCAGCTTCTTCTACAGAATCGATTTTACATTGTAAAACCGTTGAAGCTCTTGCGCACAATTGCGCAATCATTTCTTTTGCTGATTGGTTATCTCCTGTATATCTTGAAGAGTGAAACGGCCGACAAGCTGTATGACCGAAAACTCGTCTTTCGTATCGGCCAGCATAATCAGTTCGCGAATCAAATCGTTGTTTTCACGAATATAGAAAGTAGCTCGCGTACTCTCATCTTTCACCCGCATCAGTTCTTCGTGCTTAGCACTGATGAGCGCACCGAATTCTTTCTTCATCTGCGCACGAAGTGCAGGATTTTCTGTCGTCAGAATCTCGAGCCCATCGACTTTGCCCTTCATATTCATAAGACTGAGGCCGGCAGTATTGGCAACAGGCATCATCTGAAACATCTTCTTGGAAATATAAACAGAAGTGACATTGTCCATATCGGCATATTTCTGGAAAAGTTTGTTTTCTCCTTGAGCCATAACGAGGAGCGGGCAGAGGAGAAGCAAGAGAAGTATAATATTCCTTTTCATATCTGTGGTTATTTAGCTTTCAATTGTTCGTTTACTATGTGGCGAACGTGCTTGACATTTTTTTCAGCATCGTTCATCTGGTCGATTCCTTTATTGAGGTTTTCCGATAAGAGGATAAGTGCTTTGCTGGCCGCTATTTCCGCCTGACGCGGGTCTTTGTATGTATCGGCCAACTGCTGATTTTGTGGAGCAGCAGTTTTTTCAACAAAGAAGAACGCGCCGACAGCAATGGCAATCGCTGCTGCAACGCCGCTAATCCAATAAATGAACGGTCTGCGGCGAGGAAGAACGCGCTGTTTTTCTGCAGCATCCCATTCGTTAATCTTATTATCAAGACGTTCAGCCAATCCTTCGGGCGGACGACTTTCGTCGTTCAAAGCTTGTCGAATCAGTTCATCTATTTCTTTATCGTTCATAATTGTATAATTTCTTCAGTTTCTCCCGGATTTCTTTGCGTGTCCGAGAAATAAGCACGCGTATATTAATTGCATTCAAGCCTGTAATATGTTCCATCTGCTCCACCGAGCAACCTTCAATGCAGCTTAGCTGAATCAGTTGACGCTGTTTGTCCGGAAGCTTCCGGATAATCCGTTTGACCTGCTCGAGCTGCTCTTTCGTTTCCAGCTCTTCGTCGGGAGAGCGTCCGCCTGCGAGCGAGTATTCGTCGTCAATCATCTCGTCGTTGCGGTTCATTTTCGGCGAACGGAGAAAGTCGAGACAGATATTTTTCAAAACCGTAACGGCGAAACTTTCAGGATTGTCGAGAGCCGTCAGTTCGTCACGTTTACACCAAAGCTTGTAGTAAGCATCCTGCAGCATGTCTTCGGCGTCGTTGCTGTTCCCCAACAAAGCGAAAGCTATGCGATAAAGCTTTTCGTGAAAGGGCATGAAGAGCTTACGGAATTGCTCGGCGTCCATTTTTCTCTATTTATCTTATCTCAGCCGTTTCTCCACAGTTGTGCCTCGAATGCTTCTGCTCGTTCACAACATCGTCGACATCGGACTGACGGATTTTACCGCTGATGCGAACCATCGCCGCCCCGTCGCCGGTCGAAAGAACAACAATCTCGCTTATATAGTCGCCATTCGTCTTCATCAGAACGCGGTTCGATTCTTTGCCGTCGTTCGAACGGACAAGCACGTCGTAATCGGAATCCTTGAAATTTTTGGCAAGCGCATTGAAGCGGTTTTTCACCATGGTTGAGCAATCGCTGAGGTCAATCACCTCGATGCCGCGCACTCCTTTCGTATCGGCAAACAGTCTTGAAAAGCCCATAATTGCTGGGCCGAGCTTGACAATCGACGCGTCTTTTTCGCTCGAGAACTCATTGAACAGCCGATTCAGCGACTGGCTGTTTCCGACCTGGCAAAACAGGATTGCCAACAATGTTATACCAATAATTCTTTTCATCCTTTTTCAATTTAAATCGTGTTCGGCTGATGCCATTTTGCAAAGCCTTTCAAATCAAAGACGAGAATGAATCGAAAGTGTTACAAAAAAAGTCGATTTTTTTAGACGTTGAAACGGAAATGCATGATATCACCGTCTTCGACGACATAATCTTTTCCTTCGACATACATCTTTCCGGCATCGCGCACGGCTGCTTCGGAACCGTACGACAGATAATCGGCATATTTGATGACTTCGGCGCGGATGAATCCTTTTTCAAAGTCTGTATGAATAACTCCGGCGCACTGCGGCGCTTTCCATCCTTTGTGATAAGTCCATGCGCGCACTTCCATCGGTCCGGCCGTGATGAATGTTTCCAGATTAAGCAATCGGTAAGCAGCTTTTATAAGGCGGTTGACGCCCGATTCTTCCAGCCCGAGTTCTTCGAGAAACATCTTGCGTTCGTCGTATGTTTCGAATTCGGCAATCTCGCTCTCTATCTTGGCAGCTACGACAAGCAATTCGGCATCTTCATTTTTGACAGCTTCGCGAACTTCTTCCACATAATGATTGCCTTTGAGCGCACTGGCTTCATCGACATTGCAGATGTAAAGAATCGGCTTATTGGTCAGCAGGAAAAGGTCGTGAGCAATTTGCTGCTCGTCTTTCGTTTCGAAAGTCACTTCACGCGCACTGATGCCTTTTTCAAGTGCTTCTTTATATTTAGCCAAAACGCCGTAAGTCAGCTTTGCCGTCTTGTCACCGCCCGTTTGAGCCTGCTTCTGAACCTTGGATATGCGACTGTCAATCGTTTCAAGGTCCTTGATTTGCAATTCGGTGTCGATGATTTCCTTGTCGCGGACAGGATTGACTTGTCCGTCAACGTGAACCACATTATCGTCGTCGAAACAACGAAGAACATGCAGAATCGCATCCGTTTCACGAATGTTCCCAAGGAACTTATTGCCCAAACCTTCACCCGTACTTGCGCCTTTCACAAGCCCTGCAATATCGACGATTTCAACAGTTGTCGGAACGATTCGTCCCGGATGGACCAACTCTGCCAAACGATTGAGACGTTCGTCAGGAACAGTAATCACGCCGACATTCGGGTCGATTGTACAGAACGGGAAATTGGCTGCCTGAGCTTTTGCACTCGACAAGCAATTGAATAGTGTCGATTTACCGACATTCGGTAAACCGACTATGCCACATTGTAAAGCCATTGTTTATATGTTTTTCTTTTTGTTCAACTATTTAGGTGCAAAAGTAATGCAAGTTGAGCAAAATGTCAAACTTGTTTGAACATTTCCAAAACGTTATAGGATTTAACCTGTTGTTTCGGATGATTTTAAATAGGGGAGAAACCACAGACGGACACGGACTGATGTTACATTCGGACCAAAAACACAGGCTGATTTCTACATTTGATTGGGTTTAATATTGCGGATGTGATTGTTAATGCATAACTTTGCAAAACATGATTTAATAATAGTTGAATTCCTGAAGGAGATGAAAACAATCTTATTGTTCTTTTGCATTCTTTTCTCTCTCTGCTACTCGCAGGCGTCCGTCAACGAAGCTTACGACGTTCGCGGCCGCGTAATCGATAAGAATACGCGTGCAGCCGTTCCTTACGCAACTGTTACCATATTCGGAATGCCCAACAAAATTACCGTGACAGACAGTATCGGAAACTTCAGCATAAAATCCGTAACGCCAGGAATCTACAAACTGTCTGTGACATGCATCGGCTATAATAATCTGCTTTCGTCAGAATACATCGTTTCGCCACAGACTCCGTTCATTGAACTGGAACTGGAGGAAAACATGACACAACTGAACGAAGTGACTGTAAGAAGTACTTCGCTGCGAAAGATAAAAGGAAGTCCCGTCAGCCTGCAGATTATCGGATTGAACGAAATTGAGAAAAGTCCGGGAGGAAACCGCGACATCTCGCGTATCATCCGTTCTTATCCTGGCGTTTCATTCTCTGTGGGAGGCTATCGCAACGACCTCATCGTGAGAGGCGGAGCTCCTTCGGAAAACCGATTTTATCTGGACGGCATCGAAATTCCGAACATCAATCATTTCGCTACACAAGGCGCTTCGGGAGGAGCAATCAGCATTCTGAATGCCGACATGATAAGGGAAGTGCAGTTCTATTCAGGTGCATTTCCTGTAGAAAGTTCGGGCGCAATGAGCTCTGTGATGGACATACGCCTCCGCGACGGAAACATCGACAAACGCAGTTTCAAAGCAACTCTCGGCGCCTCGGAGTTTTCACTCAGCGGGACAGGTCATTATAAAGAAAACACAACGTATATGTTTTCTGCGCGACGCTCTTATCTTCAACTGCTTTTCAAAGCTATCGGACTGCCGTTCCTGCCCAACTTCATCGACGGACAATTCAAAGTCAAAACTCGTATTTCACAACGCAACGAACTGACATTCATCGGCATCACCGGCATCGACGACATGAAGCTCAACAAAGATCAAACCGGCGAAGATGCAGAATATATTTTGAGTTATCTGCCGCACATCAAACAGCAGACTTTCACAACTGGCGCTGTTTACAAGCATTACGCTACGCACAGCATCCAATCAATTAGTCTGGGCTACAACTTTCTGCACAACGAGAACTTGAAATACACAGATAACGACGAATCAAGCGAAGCCAAAAAGACTCTCGATTTGAAGTCGAGAGAACAGAAGGTCTCTTTGAAAGCTGAAAACCGCAGCAATGGCGACCGATGGACATTGCTGGAAGGTGTGGAAAGCTATTATTCGAACTATTACAACAATACTTTCCAGCAGCTTTTCTCAGACACGACTTACATTTCTAATTATCTGACGCGATTGGGCATAGTCGGTTGGGGCGCATATGCTTCAGCCCGTTATAAATCAGTCAACGAAAAGCTGACTGTAATGGCGGGACTGCGATTCGACGGCTGTAATTATTCTTCCGAAATGTCGAAGCTGTGGAAACACATCTCACCGAGACTGTCGTTATCTTATCGCGTAACTCCTTCATGGTCAATCAATGCCGGAACGGGAATCTTCAATCAATTGCCGCCTTACACTGCACTCGGTTTCAAATCCCCCGACGGCACCATGATAAACAAAGGACTCAAATATATGAGGGTGAAAAGCGGCAATCTCGGCATCGAATACAATAAAGACGAACGGTTGGTCTTAACCATAGAAGGATTTTACAAGAATTACGACAATTCACCGCTTTCGCTTGTCGATCAGATTCCGCTTGCATGCAAGGGGAACGATTACGGTGTCGTCGGCAACGAAAAGCTTGTTTCATCAGCGCACGGCCGTTCATACGGTGCCGAAGCTTCGCTGCGTTGGCAAGTGCCTCAGAAATTTAATTTTGTTTCGTCATTCACTCTTTACAAATGTGAATATCGCAACAACGGCAACAGTTCTTACATCGCCTCAGCATGGGACAACCGTTTCATCGTCAACATGCTTGGAACTTACAATCTGCAACGCGAATGGAGTCTCGGCATGAAAGTCAGCGCTATCGGCGGAGCACCTTATACACCTTACGATGCTGATAAATCGTCGCTTGTCGAAGCATGGAATGTCCGCGGGCGCCCTTATTACGACTACAGCAAATACAATCAACGCCGCTTCAAAAGCTACGCGCAGCTCGATGTACGCGTCGATAAAATGTATTATTTCCACAATTGGATGCTCGGATTCTATCTCGATATCCAAAACCTGACAAAAAGCGTTTATAGAGAACAGGACGTGCTGATGAGTACGGGAACAATTGTAAATCCTGAAGCCGAACCTTCGCAGCAACGCTATCAGATGAAAACTATCAAACAAGAAAGCGGAACGCTTCTGCCTACAATTGGTGCAACAGTGACTTTCTAAAGTTACTAATATCTTTAAAAAATAATTTTTTTTGTATTCCTATCAAAATGCTGATTATAAGTAGGAATCATCAGTCATTTTTCAAGGCAGAAATGTTAAAAGTGAAAAAAATTAGATTTTTGTTTAGTATATTTTGATTTTGAATTGTACTACTATAAAGCGAAGAAAAACAATGTTAACTGACATAAATATAGAACAACTGGCAAGCTACTTGAACGGCGAACTGAGTAAATCAGAAGAAGCCGAGATAGTCGCATGGCTGAATCAGTCGGAAGAGAATATGAAACTGGCTGAGCAGTTGTACTTTGTACTTCAGGCCAGCAATCGCGTTGAAATCATCCGCTCGACAGACTCTGACGCCGCTTACAACCGTTTCAGACAGATTCTGCAGAAGAGAAAACACCACAGAACGCTGCATAATCTTGTGAAATACAGCGAACGCATTGCAGCGATTCTTTTCATTCCGCTGATTCTTCTTTCCGCTTATCTGTTTGTAAAAACACAACCGAGCGATGTTCAATACATCGAAGTAAAGACAAGGCCGGGAATGGTTTCGTCGGTGACGCTTTTCGACGGAACGAAAGTCTGGTTGAATGCCGGCGGCTATCTGAAATACCCAAGCCGTTTCGTCGCTCACAACAGAATCGTAGAGCTGAATGGCGAAGCCTATTTTGAAGTCAAGAAAGATCCTAAACATCCATTTATCGTCCGCACAGGTTCTGGTTACGAAGCACGCGTTTTAGGAACTTCTTTCAACATTTCCGCCTACAGCGACGACGAGAATATTGAAGCTACGCTAGTAACCGGTTCCATTCGCTTGAACATCTCTCCTAAAGGTCAACCCGGTTTTCTTCAGGTGATTAATCCAGGCGAAAAAGCAATTTACAACAAATCTGAAAACACTCTTCACATCCGTGAAGTCAACACTGCTTACGACACGGCATGGAAAGACGGTGTCATCATTTTCAAGAACCATCCGATGCCTGAGGTCTTGAAAGTCTTAGGCCGGTATTACAACGTTAAGTTCGACGTGAAGGATCCTGAAGTATGGCAATCTATCATGACTGGCAAGTTCAACGGTGAATCTTTGCCACAGATTATGGAATATTTCCGTTTGGCTTGTAACATTCAATATAAGATGAACAAACCGTCGATTGATTCGGACGATGTAGTACACATGAATACAATTGAAATAACTAAATGAACTATTTATCAACAACATAAAAGAGGAGGCAAACAAGAAAAAGAAAAGAAAACATGAAAAAAGAGTAAAGCATGTTGGCGCATACTTTACTCTCAAAAGCTAAACGCTGCTTAAGCAACAGCAAACTAATAACTTTTTTATCGACAAAACAATGCAAATGTATGAATAAAAATTTATCATTAAAAACATTAGGGACAAATATATTCTCTCTATTAAAGAAAGTACCAAGAACAATGCGATTAGGATTCTTATTTTTAATTTTGTGTATCGGCATGGTGAATGCTGAAGAATCGTATGCACAACGGACCAAGATTTCGATGAACGTGCAGAACGAACGCGTTTCCAACATCCTGGAAGCTGTTGAAAATCAGACTGATTTTACATTCGTTTATGATGCAGAAGCGGTTAATGTCAACCGCAGAGCATCTGTAGATGTTGAAAACCAGAATATTTTTGAGGTTTTAACTCAGCTGTTCAGAAATACGGATGTAGCTTACACCGTTGTCAACAAAAAAATAATCCTCAACAAAGAGCGTGAGGTTGTTGCCTTGCAAAAGTCTGCTGAAAACAAAGCAGAAAATCAACAACAAGTCGGAAACAAAATCACCGGAACAGTTGTAGACGGAACCGGCGAACCTGTCATCGGCGCAAATGTTATACAAAAAGGAGCTAACACTAACGGCACAATCACAGATGCTGACGGTAAATTCTCCTTGAATATTCCGAAAAACGCCTCTTTTGTCGTTTCTTATATCGGCTTTATTTCTCAAGAAATTCAAGTTGCCGGAAAATCCTCTTTCAAGATTGTTTTGGTTGAAAATGCCAAGGCTCTGGATGAAGTCGTAGTCGTTGGTTATGGCAGTGTAAAGAAATCAAACTTAACCAGTGCTGTTTCTAAAATCACAGACGAAGCCATGAAAGATCGTCCAATCACAATGATGAGTGAAGCATTCCAAGGACAGTTGGCTGGTGTTCAAGCACAAGCAACTGGCGGCGGTATTCCTGGACAGGAATTTGTCATCCGTGTTCGTGGTTTGAATTCTATCAATGGCGATAGCAGCCCGCTGTATGTAATCGACGGCGTTCCTCGTGATAACATGAAAGACATCAATCCAACAGATATCTCTTCAATTCAAGTATTGAAAGACGCATCAGCAACATCAATTTATGGAGCCCGCGGCGGTAATGGCGTTATCTTGATTGAAACAAAAAAAGGTGCCGGCAAACCGGCCGTTACATTTGAAGGATATTATGGATTCCAAAATGCTGAAAAGCTTTTGGACTTGGAATCAGGTCCTGAATGGGTTGCATACAATATGTATAAACGTAATTGTGAATACTTACGCGCAGGTGGCAAGATGAGCGACCCGATGTCAGCACGCCCTGTCAACTACCAAATTCCTGACAGTTGGGCAAGTACAACAGATTTCACAGACTGGCAAAAAGAAGTTTTGCGCTCAGCTCCGATTCAGAACTACCAAGCTTCAGCCTCTGCAAAAGGTGACATAGGAAACATCTATTTCTCTGCAGGTTATATGGACCAGGAAGGCATTATCAAATATACTGATTACAACAAAATCAATACGCGTTTGAATGCCTCAATGAATATTTCCAAAAAGTTGCGTGTAGGTGTAAATTTGGGCGCTGTTGTTTCCGATCAGGAATTGGCTGGTTCTAACTCCGGCAATGGTAAGGAATCTGCAGTTCACCATGCGATGATGATTTCTCCGATGATGAAAACTACAGAAGGTACTCGTGATTGGGGAACTCCTTCTTATTTAAATGTCGGCGACGTTTATCCAAACCCTGTTCAACAGTTGAAATATACAACGGATGATACCAAATATACGCGTTTGAATGCTTCTGTTTGGGGTGAACTCGATATCCTCAAAGGATTGCAGTTCAAATCACAATATAGCTACAACTACGATGGTATGGCTTATGAGTTTTTCCAGCCAGGAAATGTTACTTACAATAACGGTTATGTCACAAAAGGCAATAGCAATTCAAGTACAACAAGAGACTGGACAATCCAGAATACTTTGACTTACGACAGGGCATTTGGAAGTCATCACATCAATCTGTTGGCTGGACAAAGTGCTGAAAGTCAAAAATACTTCTATCTCTATGGTGAGGCAACAGGATGGCCATACGAATCAATTGAAACGCTGAATGTTGCTTCTACACCAATGACTGCAAGTTCAAAACGTTCAACCTACACCAACGCTTCGTTCTTCGGACGTGTAAGCTATGATTTCAATGAAAAATATTTGCTCACAGCAAGTATCCGTCGAGATGGTTCTTCAAGATTCGGTTCTAACACGAAGTGGGGTACTTTCCCGTCATTCTCTGCAGGATGGAAAATCAACGAAGAATCATTTCTGAAGAATGTAGATTGGATTTCACTGTTGAAACTGCGTGCAGCTTGGGGAACTTCAGGTAACGACCGTATCGGTATATCAACAGATATGGCTGTGAAAGATTATCCTTCTGTTGCTTTGCTGAGCACATACAACACATCTTGGAACAATACTCTTGCATCCGGCGTTGCCGCTTCAAATATTGCTAACAATAATTTACAATGGGAATCGACAAAATCCTTAGACTTCGGTCTCGATTTCTATGCTTTCAACAACAGACTGCAGATGAACTTCGACTTCTATACCAATAAAACCGACAATCTGCTCTTTAGCGTTCCTATTCCTTATACAACCGGTTTTTCTTCATATACAACTAACATCGGTTCTATTCGAAACAGCGGTTTTGAAATCGATATCACTTCCCGCAATTTGACAGGTCCTTTCGGTTGGGAAACCAATCTGAACCTTTCGCACAACAGAAACAAGGTATTGGATATGGGTTCAATCGAATCGTTCACAGTATCATCTTATGATGCAAAATTCATCACAAAGGTAGGCGGCCCGATTTCTCAATTCTATTGCTATCGCACAGATGGTTATCTGACTTCAGATTGCTTCGATTCAAATCATAAAGCTACCGTTCCAATCCTCAGCGGACAAGAAGAAGGCAACTATAAATACGTTGATCAGAACGGTGATGGAACCATCAACTCAAGCGACTTGGTTGCTTATGGCAACAACTTGCCTGATGTTACTTATGGTTTAACAAACCGCTTCTCATTCAAGAACTTTGAACTGAGCGTCTTGCTTCAAGGTCAGCTCGGTGGAGATATCGAATTCCTTGGCGGTCGTCACAACGACTGCGCCACAGGCGGACGCAGACAGTTCAGCAGATGGGTTCAATGCTACAAACCTGATTACGTTGCAAGATATAACTCTGGAGATCCGATGCCATACGATTACTTAAATGCACACAATATCGACATGTCGTGGGATGGTGAAACACCTTCTATCTTCGGTATCAGCAGCACAAACGATGACAAACGTATCTATGACGCAACTTATCTTCGCATCAAGAACATCACGTTTACCTACAATCTGCCAAAAAGCATTTTCCAGAACACAATTCTCAGCAGCGCAAAAATCTATGTTTCGCTGGACAACCTGAAGACTTTCGATAATTATCGCGGTTTTACCCCTGAGTCAAACAGTTTTGGCAATGGAACGACAAAATTAGGAGTTGATTACAGTACTTATCCATTGAGCCGTCGTTGCATTTTAGGTGTTAATATAGTCTTTTAATTAAACAATTGAATGATATGAAAAAATATAATCAAATATTGAAAGTCACCTTTTTAGGATTGATGAGCTTAGGATTCACAAGCTGCTCTGATTTTTTGGATAAAACCCCTGAATCAGCATATACAGCAGAAACATTCTACCAAACTCAGTCAGACTTTGTTTATGCTATTGCCGGTGCTTACGCGGCACAACAAGATTTGTACTTGGGTGATGGTGGAAATATCTTCAGATTCACTATCGGTCGCAGTGATGATACGAATGTTATCGAAACTAACACTTATATGTATGGAGCTGATCAGTTTACAGATGGTGATGACAACTCGTCCATTTTGACTATCTGGTCAAACTTATGGGTCCTTGTTTCACGCTGCAATGCAATTTTGGACAGGATTGATGCAGTCTCTTTCACAGATACAAATCTGAAAAACTATATCAAAGGTGAAGCTCTTGCTTTGCGTGCTTGGAGCTATTATTCTTTAGGCAGCTGTTTTGGTGGCGTTCCATTGATTGACAAACAAATGTCAGTAGATGAAACGAAAAAAATAGCCCGTTCATCTCAAGAAGAGACGTTCGCTTTCGCAGCTAAAGATTATACTTCTGCAATCTCATTGTTGCCAACCTCTTGGAGCGGAGACAATATCGGACGAATCACTAAATATGCTGCTGAGGCTGGTTTAGCTCGTCTGTATATGTTCCAATCTAAGTTCTCAAATGCTCAGCCTTTGCTGCTCGACATCATCAATTCCGGCAAATATGCTATGGAAGAGAAGTACGAAAACTGCTTCGATGATGCTTATGACAATGGTAAAGAACGCGTTTGGGAAGTTCAGTTCAATGGTAATGTTTCTGGTGAAGGACAAGGTTTTTCAGGGAGTTGCGTTCCAGAAGGTTATTCAGGAACTCTGTCTCCATTCTCTGGTGCGAGTGCCGCAATGCACGTTTCTTCAAACTTACTTGCAGCTTATGAAAAGGGTGACTTGCGTAAAGATGCATCAGTTGTTACAAACCTTAAGGTAAGTAACGTTGTCCTTTCCTATTATTTCATTCGTAAATGGTTACATTATACTTATGTACCACAGAATACCAATGATTTTGCAATCAACTTGCCAATCGTTCGTTACACAGACGTCTTAATGATGTATGCAGAATGTCTGAATGAAGCAGGCTATCAAGCTAACGGCGAAGCATTCAATATCATCAATAAGGTTAGATCTCGTGCAGGTCTGCCAGCACTGACTTCAGCTACTGTTTCCAGTCAGGCTGCGTTCCGCACTGCTTTGCAGAAAGAACGCCGTATTGAATTCGCTTTCGAGCCGAATCGCTGGCCAGACTTGGTTCGTTGGGGCATTGCTCAAACGACAATGGATAAATTCCTGCAAGATACTGACGAAGGCGCCGGAACATATAAGATGGGAAGCGACAATCGTAAGATTTATGCTATTCCGGCTGATGAAATCACCCGTTATGCTGACACATCTGTGATGTGGCAGAATCCAGGATATTAATCTAATATTATTAAAGAGCCTCAGATGTGGTAAAAGCCGGCGTCTGAGGCTTTTTTTATTACCTTAAAATGATTATCTTTGCATTAATGTAGCGAAACGACCTTTTATCTCAAGAAGTGAATGATGCAAACGAAAAAGACAATTATTATTCTATCTCTCTTTCTACTGTTCCTATCCGGAGGAATGGCCGGCGCAGATAATCTCGCCTTGGATCTTTCGCCCGCACGATGGATTTGGTATCCTTCTGGAAGAACCTTACAGAATACTTTTGTCCTTTTCAGAAAGCAATTCACGCTAAATGAACAACCACAAAAAGCCGTCGGATGGATTCTGGCAGACAGTCGCTATCGTCTGTTTATCAATGGTAAAAGAGTGCAATGGGGACCGGCACCTTCAGATCCGCGTTGGCAAGAAGCTGACCCGTTGGACATCGCTTCTTTCTTGACTAAAGGCAGAAATACAATCGCAGTCGAAGTCTGCTATTTCGGTACAGGAGACGGAACTTATACCATAGGAAAGCCTGGATTGATTGTCAATCTGAATGTCGATGGTACATCTATTGTAACCGACGATTCATGGCTTTGCAATCTAGCCCAAAGCTGGAAACCAGGAAAATATAAACGTTGGCTGCTTCGAGCCTTGCAAGAAGACTTTGACGCTCGTCTTTATCCTTACGGATGGGAAAACAATGAATTCCAAACTGACAAAGACTGGCTTAAAGCGTCTGTTATCAGCAAATCCGGAGCTTATCCATCTGCATGCAACATCTATGCTGAATATTTGACAAGCATCAACGGAGACAAGTCGACTTTTCAGATTCGGCGCCGAAGTGTTCCGATGATGAAAGAAACGTATGTTCCTGTTTCAAGACTGGCAGAATCAATGCAAATACATTGGAAACGGCCCGTTGAAGAATATTTCGACATGACAATTCCCGATGCGTACGATGTCACAGCCAAATCAATTGTAACAAAAGAAGACACGGATTGGATTGTCAGCCCCAAAGGACAAGACGCTGCCGCGTTAACGTTCGAATTTGATGAACAAGGCGTCGGTTGGCCTTGTTTCACAATCGATGCACCTGAAGGCACAATCGTCGAATTATTGGTTCACGAAGCCCATCAAATCGGCCAATCTCCAATCATCAACACTCATTTCAACGCTTGGAGCCGTTTTGTATGCAAAGAAGGTGTCAATCATTTTGAGACTTTTGATTTTGAAAGTTTCAAATGGCTTCAATTACATATCCGAAACTTTAATCGACCGGTAAAGATTTCCTCCGTTTGCATGCGAAGACGAATTTATCCTTGGAAAACCATTCCAATCATCAAACTTTCGAACGATACAATCCAAAAGGTGATGGAGGCAAACATCAATACCTTATACAATTGCGAACAGGAAACAATGGTCGACGGGATGGCTCGTGAACGTCAGCAATATAGCGGTGACGGCGGACATCAGCTGCAAGCTTCTTTACAAGCTTTTGGTGTGAGTGAACTGTCGCGCCGATATATCAATACCTTCAGCCAAGGTTCTTCTATCGAAGGATATTTTATGGACAGCTGGCCAGGTTGGGACAGACTCATGAGAATTTATGAGCGACAATTACAAATGACCGGTTGGGGACCGATTCTCGACCACAGCATCGGTTTCTGCTTCGACTGTTATAACTATTATATGCAAAGCGGCGATAAAGAAGGGTTACAAGAAGTTTACCCTCGCTTAATCAAGTTTTTCCATTACATGAAATCGCTCACTGCTGAAGATAATATGGTTCCAAGCGATAGTGTGGGAATATGTTCAGTATGGATTGATCACAATGCTTTCAAAAGCCAAAGAGATAAAAAATTAGCCTTAAATCTTTATATCGTCGCAATGTGCAGGAACGCTTTGGCTCCACTTTGCAGATTGTTTGACGATAAAGCTGAAACAAAAGAAATTGAAGATTATGCAGAACGAATGTATTCCGCCTGCATCAACAATTACTGGGATAAGCAGCAACATATATTCGTTAATAATTTGCCTTGGATTAAAACTGATGGAGCCGCAAGATATGACGACCGCTCATTAGCAACGGCATTAATCTTTGATTTGTGTCCGAACGACAGCTACCAAAAATCATTGGATATTTTAATTAAGTGCCCAAAAGAATTAGGCCTTTCTTATCCTTGTAATTCAGTATGGCGACAATGGGCCTTAATCAAATACAAGCAAATAAATATTGTCCTGTCAGACCTTATAGGCAAATGGGGAAATATGTCGTCAGTTTGGGAAAATAATACAATACAAGAGGGTTGGGATTCCAAGCCTGACGAAACTTCACAATGGAGCCATTGCGCTGTAGCTCCGTTAATCGCCTTATATCAAGGCATTGCTGGAATCGCTCCACTAAAGCCAGGTTCCGAAGAAATCAAAATTTTCCCTCAACTTGCGAATCTTTCGTCAGCGGATTTCGATGTGCAGACATTGAAAGGTCCTGTTCACTTTACGGCAAAGCAAGTCAGAGGAAAAAGGCATTTGGAATTGACAATCCCTGAAAATCAGACAGCTGAATTGTGGCTAGATAGTAAAGAAACCATTCACTTGCCATTCATCCGCACAGAAAAAAATGGTCTAAAAGTGTATAAACTTTCGGGCGGACAGAAATATTCGCTCAATTTGAAGTATCTTTGAGAATCCGTTCAACTAAAATCTTTGAATCAAAATGAAGTCCTTTTATACCGGTTTAAAACACAATTTATTCCTTCTGTTGTTAGGATGCTGCTCATTCGCATTTCTTTCTTTTACGAATCGGAATGACACCATTTCTGTACATACATTTCAAGCGCCGCCCGACACTGCGCGTCCAGGCGTTTATTGGTACTTTATGGATGGAAATCTTTCGAAAGAAGGCATTACAAAAGATTTGGAATCAATGAAACAGGCCGGCATCGGCTATGCCGTTGTTTTGGAAGTGAATCTCGGCTTGCCACGCGGCAAAGTCGACTTCATGAGCGAAGAATGGCTGGATACAATGGAATATCTCGTACGCGAAAGCGAGCGGCTCGGGATTCAACTGACACTTGGAATCGGTCCGGGATGGAATGGGAGCGGAGGTCCTTGGGTAAAAGGAGAAGAATCGATGCAACATCTCGTCGCTTCGTCAATAGTTGTAGAAGGTGAAGGAACCCGGACAATACAATTATCTGTACCGTCACCGAGAAATCCTTTTTTTGGAACAGGGAATTTCACTCCTGACATGAAAAAACATTGGGAAGAATATTATAAGGATGTCGTTGTCCTCGCTTTTCCAACGCCTTCCAACAAACAACTGCTCTCAGATTCAGACGAGAAAGCATTATATTATCGTGCCCCGTATAGTTCAGTGCCAAAGGTAAAACAATTCTTACCGACCTTCGAAACATATAATCTTCCGACTGATACAAAAGCCATCATCAATCCTAAAACTATTATCGATTTGTCTAACTTATTACAAGCAGACGGCACAATTACATGGAATGTTCCCAAAGGTTCGTGGACGATTTTGCGTTTTGGAAGCCGTAACAACGGCGCTGTCACTCGTCCAGCTCCTCTTCCAGGCATCGGAATGGAATCAGACAAGTTCGACACATTAGCCATCAAAAACCATTTAAGCAACTTCACAGACAAGATATTCAAGAAGATTAATCTCGAATCGAACAAGTCTTCCGGAGGCTTGAAAATGCTGCATATCGACAGTTGGGAAATGGGAGCACAAAACTGGACTGCCAATTTCCGTAAGGAATTTCAAGCCCGCAGAGGTTATGATCCTCAGCCCTTTTACCCTGTTTATTTAGGTTTGATTGTACAAAGTCGCGAAGTAAGCGAACGTTTCTTATGGGACCTTAGAAAGACTTCTCAAGAATTGATACTTGAAAATCATGCCGAATATGTCAAAAAATATGCACATGAACACGGTTTGGGTTTATCTATTGAACCTTACGATATGAATCCTTCAGCAGACCTTGAATTAGGCGCTATCGCAGATATGCCGATGTGTGAGTTTTGGAGTAACAAATTTGGATTTAATACATCTTACAGTGCTATTGAAGGAACTTCAGACGCACATCTTATCGGACAACCGATTGTTCCAGCAGAATCGTTTACTGCTGCCAGAGAAATGTGGCGTCAATATCCTGCATCTATGAAAGACCAGACGGATTGGGCTTTAGCTAGTGGAATCAACAGGTTCATTTATCATACTTTTCAACATCAATGTCTGAACGACTCATTGCGTCCAGGCATGACAATGGGCATCTACGGCGTTCATTGGGACAGAAATCAAACTTGGTGGAACATGGTAATAGGATATCATAAATACGTTTCACGCTGCCAATACATGCTTCAACAAGGAAGAACTGTTGCCGACATTTTATACCTGATTCCCGAAAATGCGCCGTTCGTCTTCCGTGCTCCTGCATCCGCACTTGAATATATATATCCGTCTTTACCAGATCGTAAAGGCTACAACTTTGATGCATGTCCTCCAAGTATGTTGTACAAAGCAATGGTGAAAAATGGAAGAATCGTATTTCCAAGCGGTGCCTCTTATCGAGTCTTGCTTTTGCCAGATACCAAAACGATGACACCTCAATTGGCAGCTCAGATTTATAAATTGATTTGTGAGGGAGCTACTGTCGTCGCTAAATCTTTGCCTGAAAAATCTCCGAGTTTGAGCAAATTCCCCCAATGCGACAAGGAAGTACAAACCTTTGCCCAAAAACTGAAAACACAAAATTCAGCTAATGAAAAGAGAATAGGAAAAGGCAGAATCGTCTATTATTCCGAAACACCAGACAGTCTTTATCAACCTTATTCTGGAACCGCTTCTTTATTATCTTCAATGCATGTTTCCCCGGATTTTTCATCGGCTGTAGAAGATATCCGTTATACGCATCGTACAACCAATTCTGGAGAAATCTATTTTGTTTCCAATCGCACCAATCAGAAAGTTTCGACTAAATGCACTTTTCGAATAACGAACAAGATCCCCGAATTGTGGAATCCGATGAACGGCGAAGTACACAGACTTGCGAATTACTCTTTCACCAATAACGGAACCGAAATTCCACTACAGTTTGAAGGCCATGAAGCCTATTTCATTGTCTTCAAGCAAAAGAGCAAAAGAATCCCTATGGGAGATAAATCCAACTTCTTGACATATATTCCAATCGACAGTCTAAACGGCGATTGGAAGGTTTCATTTGACCCCAAATGGGGTGCTCCCGAATCCGTCGTCTTTTCGAAGCTGACAGACTGGAGCAAAAATGAAAAAGAAGGAATCAAATATTACTCCGGAACTGCCGTTTACAAACAGAGTTTCGACTTTGGAAAAACCGAACCCAACAAGCATTATTATCTCAACATTGATACCGTTGAGGCAATGGCGCACGTTTGGTTGAACGGAAAAGATTTGGGAATTGTCTGGTGCCATCCATATCGTTTAGACATTTCCAAAGCTTTGCAATCAGGGAAAAACACAATCAGCATTGAAGTAGCCAATCTATGGCCCAACCGACTCATCGGCGATTCCCAATTCGCTAATGACGGAGCTCAAAAAGGTCAATGGCCAGAATGGTTTCTCAAAGGTGAACCAAGAACATCAAAACGTTATACTTTCACGACATACAACGAGTTCAAAAAAGACGATCCTTTATTGCCATCAGGTCTTATCGGTTCAGTCTGTATCATGACAAGTACAACCAACAAACAGAAATAAATTAAATATTCAGATATGAAACTCTTATCTTTCAAAAAAGTATTATTTACTCTTGCCGCTGTTTGCACAGTCTTTTCTGTCCAAGCAGCCAACGTGTATGATTTGCGTTGCGAGATGTTGAGAAATCCTTGGGGAATCGACAACACAGCACCACATTTAAGTTGGAAAATCTCATCAAATAAAATCGGAACTAAACAAACTGCTTACCAAATTCTAGCAGCTTCTGATGCGCGGCTTTTGACAGAAACAAATGCTGATTTATGGAATTCGGGAAAGGTCAAAACCGATGAATCCATATGGATAAATTATAACGGAAAAGCGCTCGCTTCACGCAGCGTCATTTATTGGAAAGTCCGCATATGGGACGAAAACAGCAAGTCTTCTTCCTGGAGTAAAACGGCAGTCTTCAGTGTCGGCTTTCTAAATGCATCTGACTGGAAAGCTCAATTCATTGGCCTTGATTTGCCGAATGGAGAACCTCAATCTCCACTGTTTTGGAAAACTATAGAATGCAAAAACAAGAATTCTCTCGTCCTTCTTCACGTAAATTCATTAGGATATCACGAAATCTACATCAACGGAAAGAAAGTCAGTGACGCAGTTCTTGCGCCAGCAATGGTCCAGTTCGACAAGCATTCGTTAATCTTGACTTACAATGTCACCAAGTTTATGAAAAAAGGAGCGAACGAATTGGTCATTTGGCTTGGAAAAGGTTGGTATAGAGGACAAATGCCTGGAGTTATTGCTGGAGGACCATTTGTCCGCGCACAGATGGAAGCCTCAGACAATGGAAACTGGGAAACTTTAGCTCAAACCGATGCTTCATGGAAAGGAAAAGAAAGCGGATACATTTCGACAGATACTTGGAATGCGCACCATTTCGGAGGAGAAATTGTGGATGCAAAGTCATTGCTTCCCGATTTTACTTCAGCCTCTCTAAACAAAGCTCAATGGAAAGGCGTGAAAGTCGCTGCAATAACGACCAATGCAACACCTCAGATGGTTGAGACCAACAAAATACAATATGCAATTCATCCTGCAACGATTAAATCTTTGGATAATTCTTCTTGGTACATCGATATGGGAACCAATCTGACAGGCTGGACAAAAATCGATTTCCCTAAACTGGAAGCTGGTCAGAAAGTGACTATTGAATACACTGATTTCCTTCAAAAAGGCCAAACTTTCGACAATAAAAAAGATTTGTATAGTGACGAATACATCGCCTCGGGAAAAGATAAAGAACATTTCATCAACAAGTTCAACTATCATGCTTATCGCTACATTAGAATCAAGAATCTTCATCAAGCACTTAAGGCTTCAGATATTACTGCATATTTAATTCATACAGGTTACGAAAACAGTTCTTCTTTCGAATGCTCAGATTCCGACATGAACGCTATTCATGACATGATTCATTATACGCTACGTTGCCTGACTTTAAGTGGTTATATGGTCGATTGCCCACAAATCGAACGCTTGGGTTATGGTGGAGATGGAAATGCATCAACACTTACACTTCAGACGATGTACGATGTCGCTCCACTTTATACAAACTGGATGCAAACTTGGGGCGATTGCATTCGTCCTGACGGCGGAATGCCGCACACAGCGCCTTGTCCTTATAGTGCTGGCGGAGGACCTTTCTGGTGTGGTTTCATCATCACTGCTTCTTGGCAAACTTATGTCAATTATGGAGATCCACGCTTGTTGATGCGTTATTATCCGACGATGCAAAAATGGCTGGAATATGTAAAAGCCTATACCAAAAATGGACTGTTAACCAAATGGCCGAACAATGAATATCGAAACTGGTATTTAGGAGATTGGGCTGCGCCAAGCGGAATCGATGTAACGGACAGCACTTCGGTTGGTTTAGTCAACAATTGTTTTGTCAGCGTCTGCTATGATACAATGAGTAAAATCGCAGCTTTGTTAGGCAAGGAGAGTGATAAAACGGAATATTTGAACAAACGCGACTCTTACCGCAAGGCCGTTCAAGACGCTTTTTACAATCCGAGAATACAAAGTTATGCTTCAGGTTCGCAAATCGATTTGGTTTATCCGATACTCTCCGGAGTTACTCCGCAATCGTTGATTTCCGACGTTCAGCAATCACTCTTCATTGAAACTCAAAACCGTTTCAATGGGCATCTTTACACCGGACTTGTCGGCGTTCCAATCATCACTCAATGGGCCACTCAAAACCGTCAAGCCGATTTTATGTACAATATGCTTAAGAAACGCGATTTCCCTGGATATCTTTATATGATTGACAACGGTGGAACAACGACTTGGGAACATTGGAAAGGTGAAAGAAGCTATATTCACAACTGCTATAATGGAATAGGTTCTTGGTTTTATCAGGCTTTAGGAGGAATTCTTCCAGATGAAAACCATCCTGGATATCGTCATGTCTTCATTCAACCGCAATTGGCCGATGGCATTTCTTGGGTGAAAACATCGAAGAACACGCCTTTTGGAAAACTTTCTGTCGAATGGAATCGTGACGACAAACAATTCGTTTTAGACGTTGACATTCCTGTCGGTTGTTCTGCAACAATCGCTTTTCCGACAAAAGGGAAAGAGGCCTCTCTCAACGGAGAAAAAATTGATGTAAACAAAACGATTGAAGCCAAGAGCGGACATTATAAAATTATCTCAATCTTATAAGAACATCACGACTGAAGGCAGGTAATCTTTGCAAGCAACTCGGAGAAGTTTGAGCGCCTGCGAAATTCTGTAAGCAATTGTCTTGGAAGAAACACCTTCTTTCAAGGCAATTTCTTGATAAGAAAGATGCCCAAAGCGGTTCAAACGATAAGCTTCTCGATATTCTGGAGGCAGATTGCTGATTGCGTCACTAAGAATCTTTTCCAATTCGTCGGAAAGATATAAATCCGGTTCCTCAAGTTGCGATTCAAGTCGTTCCTTAAGCTTTCTATGAACTTCATCTTTAATTTGACTATGTACAATCTCGTTCAAACATCTGTTCTTGACGATGGTGAATAGGAGTGAACTGAGCTGCATTTCCGGAATTAAAGATTTTCGGTTCTCCCACAGCCAAACCATTACATCTTGGACAATTTCTTCATAGTAAATTTCACTGACATAATTTGAAGCAAAAGCACACAAACGGCTAAAATAAAACTTATAGACTGATTCGAATACCTTAACATTTCCATCACGTATTTGGTAAATCGTATCAGAATTAAAAATTTTCTCTCTCGCTTGATTATTTGTCATCCCTCTGCAATTTTACCTTGCAAAAATAAATATTTTTTTACACCAATTATTTCTTTCTATTATTTTTCGTCATTTTTTAAGGTAAAACTGTCCAAAATGTAGATAATCGTAAAATTAGTGAGCTTCGAGCCAATTGTTTCCAACTCCGCAATCGGCTATGAGAGGAACCTGCATTTTCACAGCATTTTCCATTTCCTCTTTGACTATACTTTCGACTTCATCCAACTCGTCTTTATAAACATTGAAATTCAATTCGTCGTGTACCTGAAGAATCATCTTGCTACGGAGATTTTTCTCTTCAAAACGATTGAAGATTCGAACCATAGCAACCTTAATGATATCAGCCGCGCTTCCTTGTATAGGCGCGTTAATTGCATTTCGTTCCGCATAACCGCGAACAATCGCATTGTGAGAATTGATATCCGGCAAAAAACGTTTACGATGAAAGATTGTCTCAACAAAGCCATTTTCCTTCGCTCTGAGAATACTTTCATTCATATAAGCATGAATGTCCGGATAGCTGTTAAAATAGCCGTCAATCAATTCCTTGGCCTCTGAGCGGGCGATGTTCAACCTTTCTGCCAAACCGAAGACAGAAATGCCATAAATGATTCCAAAATTGGCAGTTTTAGCTTTGCGACGCATATCTGGCGTTATTTCAGTTACCGGAACATTATAAATCTTTGCAGCTGTCGCAGCATGAATATCCGCTCCGCTGCGAAAAGCTTCAATCATGTGACGATCGTTACTCAGATGAGCCATAACTCGAAGTTCGATTTGCGAATAATCGGCGCTGAAGAAGACGCTTTCATCATTGTCTGCTGTGAAAGCTTTGCGGATTTCCCGACCGAGATCTTCTCGAACAGGAATATTCTGAAGATTCGGATTTGTTGAACTTAATCGTCCAGTTGCTGTCACTGCTTGATTAAATGAAGTATGAATTTTACCTGTCGCAGGATTTATCAGTTCTGGAAGAGCATCAATATAAGTACTGAGTAACTTTTTCAATCCGCGATAATCCAGAATCTTTCCGATAATCGGATGTTTATTTCTGAGCTTTTCAAGAATGTCTTCACTTGTACTGAATATTCCACTTTTCGTTTTCTTCGCTTTATCGTCAATCTTGATTTTGTTGAAAAGGATATCGCCGACCTGCTTCGTCGAGTTGATATTGAAAGTCATGCCCGCCAAGTCATAAATCTCTTTTTCCAATTGAATCATGTTTTCTTTCATACCGACAGAAAGTTGCTTTAATGTATCAACATTCACAGTAACGCCTGTTTCTTCCATATCGGCAAGAACATAAATCAAAGGCATTTCAATTTCATTGAACAGCATGCTGACTCCAGCCTCTTCAATCTTTGGTGCAAAATAGTTTTTCAAGCGAAGAGTAATGTCTGCATCTTCGGCTGCATATTCTTTGACAAGTTGAACGTCGACTTCCCTCATCGTTTTTTGGTTTTTGCCTTTCGGTCCGATAAGTTCATCGATATGTTCAGTTTTGTATTTCAGATATTGCTCCGCCATGTAATCCATATTGTGAGCAAGTTCGGGATTGAGCAAATAATGAGCGATCATTGTATCCCAAAGTTGTCCCTGAACTTTTACACCATATTTTCTCAACTCAAGAATATCGAACTTGATATTTTGTCCGATTTTCATGATTGATTCATTTTGGAGAATGGGAGCGAAGATGGAAACAATTTTTTGTGCCTCCTCTTGATTTTCCGGAACTGAAACATACCATGCTTCTTTTTCTTTAATTGCGAATGACATTCCGACCAATTTTGCTGTCAAAGGATTGATTCCGTCCGTTTCCGTGTCAAAAGCGAAAAATTTCTGACCCGCCAAAAATTGGGCTAATTCGTTCCCTTTTTCTTCATTATCAACCAAATAGTATTTATGCTCAGTCGTTTTTAAGTCCTTGAGATTTGAATTTTCTGAAGTTTCCGGACTCACGGTCGAAAATTCTTCAAAGAGCGAACCTTGAATCGGAACATTTTTTTTGTTTTCCTTAACAATTGTATTTTGGGTCTCAACATTTCCTTCCAACTTTTTTATGAAGGAATGAAATTCGAGTTCAGTAAAAATTTCCTTCAGTTTATTTTCGTCAGGTTGTTCACGCCTGCAATCATCTGCATTGAATTTAATCGGAACATCAGTTTTGATGGTTGCAAGAAATTTCGAAAAGCGAATCTGTTCAGCATTCTCAGAAACTTTAGTCTGCATCGCTCCCTTCAATTTATCTGTATTCGCCAATAGGTTTTCAATATCGCCAAATTCATCCAACAATTTGACTGCAGTTTTTTCTCCAACACCTGGACAACCGGGAATATTATCGGACGAATCGCCCATTAATCCAAGTAAATCAATCACCTGGCTGACAGACTTCAATCCATATTTTGCCAGTACTTCCGCCGGACCCAAGATTTCATAATCTCCTCCAAACTTTGGCCTATACATGAAAACATGATCTTTCACCAATTGTCCATAATCCTTATCCGGCGTCATCATAAACACATCGAAACCTTCGTCTGCTGCTTGGCCAGAGATTGTACCAATCACATCATCTGCCTCATATTTAGCAACTTCAAGGATAGGAATATTATACGCATTAATAATCTCCTTAATATACGGAACTGACTTTCTTATGTCTTCAGGAGTCTCCTCGCGTTGCGCTTTATATTGTACAAAAGCTTCATGACGAAAAGTTGGTCCCTGCGGATCGAAGGCCACAGCAATATGCGTAGGTTCCTCGCGTTTGACAACATCTTCCAAAGAATTGATAAATCCGAAGATAGCGGAAGTATTTAAACCCTTTGAATTAATACGCGGGTTCTTGATAAAAGCGTAATACGAACGATAAATCAATGCATAAGCATCTACAAGCAGCAATTTCATGGCTTTATATTTTTGAGAATTTGCGGTAAATTTACGAAATTCCTCGTTAGGTCAATAGTTTTTGCTACTTTTGCGGCATAATGAGTGACAGAAAAGTTATAGAACAGCCGGTTGCAGTTGAATTCAAAAGATTCAATGAAGATTTTGATGCTTCGTTAAGAAGTCAAGAGCGCCTCCTGCAGCATGCCATCGATATTATTTTTGAATCGACAGGCAAGCACATTCGTCCACTGATGGTTCTTCTTTCTGCCAAAGCTTGTGGAAAAATAACAGAAAACACGATTAATTCGGCAGTTTTGCTTGAATTACTCCACACAGCAACGCTCATTCATGACGATGTCGTTGACGAAACAAAGCTTCGTCGCGGAGTTTCTTCCCTCAATGCAATTTTTGATAATAGAATAGCCGTACTCGTCGGAGATTATGTTCTTTCTTCAGCACTAGTGCGCTCGACATTGACACAAAATCTGCGAATTATCACAATTATTTCGAGTCTCGGAAGAGAACTTGCAGAAGGCGAAATTTGCCAGTTGGAAACAGCTGAAGAAACAGTGGTAGACGAAGTACGCTACATGGAAGTTATTAAGAAAAAAACAGCGTCAATGCTTTCCGCAACATGCGAAATAGGAGCGATCACTGCTGAAGCTTCACCCGAAATTGTTAGCTCTTGTGCTCAATTTGGAGAACTCTTAGGATTTTGCTTTCAGATAAAAGACGACATTTTCGACTATTATCACGATGCTTCAATAGGGAAACCAACAGGAAATGACATCAAAGAAGGAAAAGTCACGCTTCCACTGCTTTTTGCTCTTCAAAATGGAGATAAAGTAACTGCTGCTAAATGCAAAGCAATTATCGATGAAAAGGCCTTTTCAGATGAAAATATTGAATTCCTCATTCGATTTGCAATTGAAAACGGTGGAATTGAATATGCCGAAAAACGAATGAAAGAATATCATGACCAAGCAATAGAATTAATCAATCGATTGCCAAAATCGGAAGCACAACAATCTCTTGTTATGCTTGCCGACTACATTATCCAGCGTAATAATTAGATTTATTCAATATGCCGCTCAATGTCAGCGACAAGACTGCTAGCACCAATCCTAAACAAATCCTTATTCAGCCATTCTTTTCCAAGTAATTCCTTTACAATTGTGTAGTATTTCACAGCATCTTCAGCCGTTCTGACGCCGCCTGAGATTTTAATTCCTACTTTCCTATCGTGCAAGTCATTATATTTCTTCACGACCTTGCACATAGTATAAGCTGCTTCAAGAGTTGCTCCAGGATAACCTTTGCCTGTAGAAGTCTTTACAAAGTCAGCGCCACAATGGACAGCAATGATAGCAGCTTTCTGAATGTTTTCAGGACTTACTAAAGCTCCGCTTTCAATAATAACCTTCATCTTGTTATCTCGACAACTTTCTTTAATTTCATCCAATTCATCGGCAATAGACTGGTAATCTTCCTCCATAAAATAACCCAAATTCATAACTGTATCAATCTCATCTGCTCCAGCCATAACAGCCATACCAACTTCTGCAATCTTGACCTCGATAAAGGTCTGAGAAGAAGGAAAGTTTCCTGCAACAGCCGCAATTTTCACATTCTGAGCTGTTAGAGCTTGTTTCACTGTTTCTACGAAATTAGGATATGTGCAGATAGCCGCAACATTTGGAATATCGGGACGAGTTCCTTCAAAGTCATTCACTTTGTCCACCATTTTCCAAATTGTTTCTTTTGTATCCATGCTAGTAAGGGTTGTCAAATCAATGCAGCCATGAATGAATGCAAGAGTGTCGGGAGTAAAATTCTCCTTGTAATGCTTGTCTAATATTGCATTAACATGAGTTGTTACATCTTCTTGTTTTTCAGCTGGTTCAAACTTATTGAACGCTTCATGAAATTTATCAGTTTGTGCCATCTTTGTATAGTTTTTTATTGTTTATATGTCTGAATCTATCACGATCTGTTTTCTTTATAATATTCTTTTTAAAGGCATCCGTCAAATTGATGCCGGTTTGATTTGCCAAACAAAGCAATACCCAAAAAATATCAGCCATTTCATCGCCTAAATCACCATGTTTCTCTGTCTCTTTAAAAGACTGGTCACCATAGGTTCTCGCCATAATTTTAGCCAATTCACCGACTTCCTCAGTTAAAATAGTCATATTTGTAAGCTCACTGAAATAGCGGACGCCATAAGTGCTTATCCAATCGTCAACAATTTTCTGCGCATCCCGAATGGTTATCGGTTTGTTTTCATCATTAAGTTCTTCCATATTACTCTTTGTTTTGTGAATCTATCAATATTGTTACAGGACCATTATTTAAAAGCTCAACTTGCATATCCGCACCAAAAACGCCGGTCTTCACTTCTTTACCTAATTGCAAGCCCATTTCGTTGCAGAACTTCTCATACATCGGAATTGCGATTTCAGGTTTAGAAGCTTTTATATATGAAGGGCGATTGCCTTTCTTTGTCGATGCTTGCAGTGTAAATTGGCTGACGACCAAAATATCGCCTTCAGTTTCTATCACGCTTTTGTTCATCACTCCGTTTTCGTCATCAAAGATACGCAAATTGACAATCTTTTTGCACAACCAATCAATATCTTCGTCGTTATCACGATCTTCTATGCCAACGAGAACCAGCAAACCATTTCCGATTTCCGATTTCAAAGCACCGCCTATTGTTACACTCGCGTGTCTGACACGCTGTATTACCGTTTTCATTCTTATTTTAAGCCATTAATCAATATCATCGCTTTCGCTTCGCCTATCAAATCCGTCAAATCTTTTGCCGAAACCTCTTTAATCCGTTTGACACTTTTGAATTTTCTCAACAAAATTTCTTTCGTCTTTTCGCCAATGCCCTTGATGTTGTCCAGTTCAGACCGGGTCTGATTCTTACTTCTTTTTTGCTTGTGGAAAGTAATGGCGAAACGATGGACTTCATCCTGCATTTTAGCCATGAACTTGAACATAAAACTCTGCATAGGAATTCCAATTATTTCAGGCGGAAAACCATATAGGATTTCCGAAGTTCTATGTTTGTTATTCTTCGCAAGTCCGGCAATCGGGATTTCCAAATGAAGTTCATCTTCGACCACTTCCCGCACTACATCCATTTGTCCCTTTCCACCGTCGGTAATAATCAGATTGGGAAGGGGAGTATTTTCTTCAATTGCCCGCCTGTATCTTCGTCTTACGACCTCTTTCATCGAAGCGTAATCGTCTGGTCCGGCAACCGTTTTTATAATGTATTTTCTATAGTCTTTCTTCGATGGTTTGCCCATCTTGTAAACTACACAAGCTGCCACAGCATCGCTTCCTTGAATATTCGAATTGTCGAAACATTCGATGTGCATAGGAAGTTTGGGAAGATGCAATGTATCTTGAATCTCTTTCAGCAAACGCGTTCCTCGCTGTTCAGGATTCAATTTCTCGGCTCGTTTCATTTTATCCACTTTATATTGATGGACATTCATGGTGGAAAGGTCGAGCAGTTTCTTTTTATCTCCGCGTTGTGGAATGGTTATAGTGATATTTTCCATCTCCATTTCGACACTGAAAGGAAGTATAATCTCTTTTGCCTTGCTATGAAAACGCTCTCTCAGCTCAGCAATGCCAAGGCTGAGAAGTTCCTCTTTTTGCTCGTCCAACCTCTTTTTATATTCGATTGTATAAGCCTGGACAATGGCGCCATTGCCAATATGCATGAAATTGACATAAGCCGATTTTTCATCTTCATCATAAGAAAACACATCTATTTCCTGCAGAGAAGGCGTCACAACCGTCGATTTTGCACGGTAATTTTCCACAATCTCATATTTTTCCTTGATCGCCTGTGCTTCCTCAAATCTCAATTCATCCGCAAGCTGAAGCATTTGATCATACAGAACCTTGCTCACTTGAGAGATATTCCCTTTCAGGATTTCCTTTATTTCATCAATGTTGTGTTTATATTCATCCTCCGATTGAAAACCTTCGCAAGGCCCTTTGCAGCGTTTGATATGATATTCGAGGCAGACCTTATGCTTGTGGCCTTTGATATCTTCTGTTGTCAAAGGAAATTTGCAATTGCGCAACGGATAAAGTTCCCGAATCATTTCGAGCATCAGTTTAGCAGTGTAAACCGAGGCATAAGGACCGAAATAATAAGAACCGTCTTTGATGATATTTCTTGTTTGAAACACTCTAGGAAAGCGTTCGTTTTTGACTACTATCGAAGGATATGTCTTATCGTCTTTAAGCAAGACATTGTATCTCGGCTTGTATTGTTTAATTAAGCTGTTCTCCAAAAGAAGTGCATCTTCTTCTGTTTCGACAACCGTATATTTAATATCCCGAATCTGTTTAACCAGTACTCGGGTTTTCAAACTTTGTTGCTCCTTGACAAAATAGGAGGAAACACGATGCTTTAGATTTTTGGCTTTGCCGACATAGATAATCGTTCCTTTAGCATCATAATATTGGTAGCTTCCCGGTTTATCAGGAATAACCTCCAATATGCTTTTAAGATGTTTATCAATGTTTTCTGCGTCCATTGTTTCACGTGGAACAAATCAAAATTACCTTCCGAGTAACACCAAGAGTATATTAATATCATTAGGAGAAATTCCAGGAATACGGCTTGCCTGAGCAATTGTTTCAGGATCGATTCTCGTAAGTTTCTGACGAGCCTCGGTTGAGAGTGACTGAAGAGAGTTGTAGTTGAACTTTCCTCTGATATGAATATTTTCCAGACGATCTATCTTATCAGCAATGACTCTTTCCCGTTTAATATATCCGCTATATTTAATGAGGATTTCAGCTGCTTCGAGTATTTCTTCCTTACGTACAGAAGGAAGTTTATCAAGTTCAGCTTGGAAATCAGGAATCATTTCCGCAACATCTTTTATGGTCAGTTGCGGACGAACAATCAAGTCTATTAGTTTGCAACCGCGAGTAAGAATCGCCGTATTTGAATTGGCAAGTTTATCATTCACCTGTTCCATACGAACAGAATAATTCTTGGCAAACTCAATTACAGAATCACGATATTTCTTCTTTTCCTGAAGCAAATCGAAACGATCTTGTTTTGCCAAACCTAATTTGAAACTCTTTTCAGTAAGACGCATATCTGCATCGTCCTGACGAAGAAGAATCCGATATTCAGCGCGAGAAGTAAACATTCTGTATGGTTCATCAACACCTTTAGTAACCAAATCGTCAATTAGAACACCGATATAAGCTTCGTCACGGTTTAATGTGAACGGTTCTTCATCGACAAAATATTGACGCGCATTAATTCCAGCAATCAATCCTTGACCGCCAGCTTCTTCATAACCGGTAGTTCCATTAATCTGGCCAGCGAAAAATAATCCGTGAATCGACTTTGTTTCGAGCGAATGATGAAGCTGAGTAGGATCGAAGAAATCATATTCAATCGCATAACCGGGACGATAAATCTGAACGTCACGAAAGGCAGGAATAGATTGTATTGCAGCTAATTGAACATCAAGTGGGAGAGAAGAAGAAAAACCATTGAGATAATATTCCTGAGAATCTTCACCTTCAGGCTCAAGAAAAAGTTGATGTTGCTTCTTGTCAGCAAAAACAACAATCTTAGTTTCTATACTTGGGCAATAACGCGGTCCGATACTTTTAATTTCACCATTATACAAAGGAGAATCAGGCAGACCTTTGCGAAGAATTTCGTGCGTCGTTTCATTAGTGAAGGTTGTCCAGCAACTGCGTTGATTCAACGAACGCGGCTCATAATCGAGAAACGAGAACTTATGAAAATCATTTTCGCCTAGCTGTTCAGACATATCTTCAAAGTGAACGGTTCTTCCGTCAATACGAACAGGAGTTCCAGTTTTCATGCGCTCAGAACGAATACCTAAGGAAACCAGCTGTTCGGTCAGACCGGTTGCAGCAGGCTCAGAAATACGTCCACCTTTGATTTGTGTATGGCCAACATGAATCAAACCATTCAGAAAAGTACCATTTGTAAGAACAATACTTTTAGCTCTGAATTCAACATTCATGAAAGTCTTTAGTCCTCTAACGACGCCGTTTTCAACAATAAGTTCCTTAACCATATCTTGCCACATGGACAAATGTGGAAGATTTTCCAAAATATGCCGCCAATAAAGGCTATATCTAATACGGTCACTTTGCGCACGCGGACTCCACATGGCAGGACCTTTGCTACGGTTTAGCATACGGAATTGAATAGCAGTTTTATCTGTGACAATTCCCATAAAACCGCCCATCGCGTCTATTTCACGAACGATTTGTCCTTTAGCGATTCCGCCGACAGCAGGATTACAACTCATCTGTGCAATGGTCGCAAGATCCATTGTGATAAGGAGTGTTTCAGCACCTAAATTTGCGGCGGCAGATGCAGCTTCGCATCCGGCATGTCCAGCACCAACAACTATGACATCATATTCGAATTTCATCTTCTTCCTTTCTGGGGACAAAGATAATGCAAGCTGAGAGCAGAAACAAATTTATTTGTTTATGCCGAAGCGCAGCTTATCTTCGATGCGTAGCAGCACATATAATGCAAGCTGAGAGCAGAAACAAATTTATTTGTTTATGCCGAAGCGCAGCTTATCTTCGATGCGCAGCAGCACATATAATGCAAGCTGAGAGCAGAAACAAATTTATTTGTTTATGCCGAAGCGCAGCTTATCTTCGATATTCAACATCAAAGACAGTTTGTAGAATTCGATGATAGTCGGACAATTTGATTAGACAGCAGAAAAAGAGAATACTTACATGAGCAGCATAAAAGGTAACGAAAGCAGATTAATTTTTCCAAAGTACAACCAAAGTTTCATCGGGATGAATCGTCAATATATTTGAAGAAACAGAGCCATTTTTATCTGCAAAAATAATTGTAGGCGATAATTTGGAATCGACAACATTCAATTCAATAGATTGAGTTGAAGCAGACTTGTTCACGGCAACTGTAACATAACCTTCTTTAGTCATCATTTCTTTCATAATCAAATCTTTATGAAAAGATTTAAAAGAAATTGGGTAAGATTTTAAATCGCATTCCTTGATAAGCCAATCAGCTAAAGAATAGCATCCGTTTGACAAACCAGAGCCAAGCAAAGACGGAACCCAAACAACTTCACCTTTACCAAAATGATTGACAGTAGCAAGGGGCAATTTCTCATCAGCAGATGAAACCAAAACTTTAGCTTGCTCATCTTTCCTAATCAAGCCTTTCCAACCGAAACCAAATACTGAAGAATCGAAATTATCGAAATGATAAGAATATGGATTCTCAAGCCTCTTGAACTCAGATATGCGGCCTCCAAAAAGGTTTCTAAGAGGAAATCCTGTCAACATAGCATTGTGAACATTTTCATCATAAAATCCTGTAAGTCCGTCAACAATCAATTTGCCTCCTTTATTTACAAAAGATTCCAATAGCGACACATAACTGGAAGGAAAAGCAAGCTGATCAGCCAGAATAATCGTTTGCCCGGAATAATCATTCTTATTAAAATCAAATTCCTCAAAGGATTTGAAATTAGGAGAAACACCGATTTGCGAAAAAGCTTTGAAATATCCCAACATATCATCCATACACATGATTCGTCCATCAGTTGCTGCTGGAGTTCCATTTGTAACCATCTTTTCAGTCCACAAGGACTCATGAATATATAAAATGTTGATGCCCGAATCAACTTTTTTCGCAGAAGCGAAAAGAGTTCTGTTTTGATGAACGCACTTACTGACAGAAGAAATAGCAGAAACTCGGTCGGTCGGCTGATGTTGAAAATCGAGAAGTGCCCATTCTCCCGATTCGATGCCAGAAGCACGAGGATTAAGCGTCCAAAAAATACCGCCTTTTCCTTCAGTTCCAAGAATAATCCAAAGCCACTGAGTAATTTCCTCTTTTGTAGGACACATGGCTTTGTTAGCACTGAAAGTATTATTACCACCTTGTATTTCTGTCATGAACCAAGGAAGATTTGCAGCTCCAGAATAAAGCATTTCACAATCAGCTGACATAGCAATATCATATTCCTGACGAGGAAACATAACAAAATGCCAGCCTGCATGAGCAGAGCCGCCCAAACTATTCAAGCATTTACGCCATTGGATAAAGTTATATTCGCCGACATTAAGAAAAATGTTATGGTTATTCACATGCAAATGAGCGGTTTTATCATATTTACGAACTTCGTTAGAAATCCATTGAAGGAACCAAGAAGTCAAATCTTCTTTGAAGCGGTCGGTCTGTAAATCCACAAGCAAAGGATAACCATTACTCAGATATTCAGGTGTCGGATGAGATTTATTCCATTCCAGGCGCTTTTGGCGCATAAATTCAGTATCGTTGAATCCGCCGCCGGGTTCGTTAATCAAAACCCAACCGTACAAAGATTTAAATTGTTTGAAATGTATCGTTAGTTGTTTTATATATTCAGCAAAAGCATTCAATTGTGACTGGTCTTTTGGAAATTTCCAACCTCCAATGTCAGTTTTATCAGTCAAGGGAAAAAAAGTTCCCAAAACTTTGATATTATATTTTTCCGCTAATCTGAAAGCTCTGTCAAAAAGAGAAAAATCCCAGCCGTTAGACTTATGCATATAAGATTCGAACATTCTTATACGGCAAAAATTCATTCCATTGTCGTGAAGTGTCTTGAACCAAAGTTCAGTTTCCGCGGCTGTTTGTCCGGGTTCAATGAAAACTTGTGCACCGAAAATAGGAAAGTCTTCCTCTTTCAAGGCTTGAGCGGAAAGACGAACAGAAATAAGCGGAAGAAGTAAGAGAATTGAAAATAAAAATTTATTTTTCATTGCATGAATATCAAATATGGAAATCGAAGATAATGCAAATATACGTGATTTGGGAGGACAAAATCAGAAAAAAGTAAAATAATGAGAGAAAGACAAAAGGATGCAACGATGAAATGGGTAAATCTTGTGACTTGCCCAAAAGAAATAATTGAAAAAAAATATATCATAGCTATTTATCAAGGTGAAAAAAATTGTCTGAAGAGAAGCAGAGTAGTATTACAAATTTAATAACTAATAAAATCATAAAATTACTTAATGGAAAACTTTCTAGAAGAATTTGAAAATTATATTATTGATACATAGGATAATAAAAAATATTTTGGAAAACTTTGAAAAATAGTTTTGATTTTTCTTGTTCAAAAGATAAATACGGTATACCTTTGTCGGACATGCGAAAATTAAAAAATGCCCCTATTATAGGGTATACAATATAGAAAAAGATAAATAAATTCAATATTATGAGCAACGCAACTATTCACATCATAAAGCGAGATGGGAAACAAGAAATCTTTTCACTTGACAAAATAAAGAATGCTATTCGGAAAGCATTTCTTTCAGTCGGCAGTTTTGCAAGCGAAGAAGATATGACGAATGTACTTTCAAGAGTAAACATTGCCGATGGAATGACAGTCGAGGAAATCCAAAACCAAGTGGAAGTATCTTTGATGGCAGAACGCTACTTTGCTGTTGCAAAGTCTTACATGCTATATCGTCAGAAACACATGGAAGACCGCGACACACGCGACCGCCTGCAATTTATGATTGATTATTGCGCAGCAGAGAATCCCGCAACAGGCAGTAAGTTCGACGCAAATGCAAATGTCGACAAGAAAAACATCGCAACGCTCATCGGCGAACTGCCGAAAAAGAGTTTTATCCGCTTGAACAGAAGATTGCTGACTGACCGCTTGAAAGAAATGTATGGAAAAGAGTTGTCGGACAAATATATGAGTTTGTTGAACAACCATTTCATTTACAAGAACGATGAAACCAGTCTTGCCAATTATTGCGCCAGTATAACAATGTATCCTTGGCTGCTTGAAGGAACTCTTTCAGTTGGAGGCAATTCGAAAGCTCCGACAAATCTGAAATCTTTCTGCGGAGGCTTTATTAATATGGTATTTATCGTATCAAGTATGCTGAGCGGAGCATGCGCAACTCCAGAATTCTTGATGTACATGAACTATTTCATCGGCCTCGAATACGGCAAAGACTACTTTAATCGGAAAGATGAAATCGTTGATATGTCAAACAAGCACAGAACTATTGACAAAATGATTACCGACTGTTTCGAGCAGGTTGTTTATTCCATCAACCAGCCGACAGGAGCAAGGAATTTCCAGGCAGTATTCTGGAACATCTCCTATTACGACAAGTATTATTTTGAAAGTCTTTTCGGAAACTTCGTCTTCCCGGACGGAAGCAAGCCCGACTGGGAATCGCTCAGCTGGCTGCAGAAGCGCTTCATGAAATGGTTCAACCAAGAGCGCACCAAGACCGTGCTGACTTTTCCGGTTGAAACAATGGCTTTGCTGACAGAAAACGGAGACGTGAAAGACAAGGAATATGGCGATTGGGTTGCTCAGATGTATTCAGAAGGACATTCTTTCTTCACTTATATGAGTGACAATGCCGATTCATTAAGCAGCTGCTGCCGTTTGCGCAACGAAATACAAGACAACGGATTCAGCTACACGCTTGGCGCAGGCGGAGTTTCGACAGGTTCGAAAAGCGTGCTGACAATCAATCTGAACCGCTGTATTCAAGAAGCTGCCAACGAAGGCATTCCATATCTAAAGTTCCTCGAGAATATTGTCGATTTGGTTCATAAAGTCCAGCTTGCGTACAATGAGAATTTGAAAATGCTGCAAAGCAAAGGAATGCTGCCATTGTTCGACGCAGGTTATATCAATATCAAACGTCAATATCTGACAATCGGTGTCAATGGATTGGTCGAAGCTGCCGAATTCCTCGGAATAGCAATCAATGACAATCCCGATTATCTGCACTTCGTACAAAACATTCTCGGCTTGATTGAGAAATACAATAAAAAATACCGCACAGCAGATGTACTGTTCAACTGCGAAATGATTCCGGCAGAGAATGTCGGTGTCAAACATGCAAAATGGGATAGAGAAGACGGATTCAAAGTACCAAGAGACTGCTACAACAGCTATTTTTATATAGTTGAAGACACTTCATTGAATGTCCTCGACAAGTTCCGTCTGCACGGCAAAAATTACATTGAGCATTTGACCGGCGGTTCAGCTTTGCACATGAATCTTGAAGAGCATTTGAGCAAAGCTCAGTATCGTCAATTGCTGCGTGTGGCAGCAGTTGAAGGCTGCAACTATTTCACATTCAATATTCCGAACACCATTTGCAACGATTGCGGCCACATTGACAAAAGATATTTGAAAGCTTGTCCGCATTGCCACAGCACGAATGTCGATTATCTAACCAGAATCATCGGTTATATGAAACGCGTAAGCAATTTCTCTGCAGCTCGGCAAGCAGAAGCCAGCCGTCGCTATTATGCAGGCGGAGAAAATGATGTTGCATCTGAAAAAGAAAAGGTGGCGCAGCATGCTGAAGTTTTATAACTATGATGTAGTATTTCAAGAGATTCCTGACGAAGTGACAATAGCAGTTAACATTACTAACTGCCCAAATCATTGTGACGGCTGTCACAGTCCGCATCTCTGGAACGATGTCGGAACCGAGCTCGACGAAGAAAGCACCGATATCATCATTCGCCATTATTCTCCAAACATCACATGCTTCTGTTTTATGGGCGGTGATCGCGAGCCTGAATCAGTGAATCAGTTGGCGAAGTTCATCCGGAAGGAATTTCCGGAATTGAAAATCGGCTGGTATTCGGGAAGAGAAAGCATTCCTGAATCAATCGATTTGTCGAATTTCGACTATGTCAAGCTTGGAAAATATGACAAAAGCAAAGGCAGTCTGAAAGAGAATACAACCAATCAAAGACTCTATAAAATCGGCAATGACAAAAATCTGGAAGACATTACTTCCAGATTCTGGAAACATCTGTAATCTCTAAATTCTTTTATAAAGTAATCAATACTGGGCTATTGATTACTTTTCTTTTTAAACCAATTGGCAAAGGCCTTTAGGCACTTAAGCATCCATCTGTATATGATTTAATCGACCAATTTTTCACCGAAAGTTTGTATTTGTTATGCAAATTGAAGTTCAAAAAAAACAAACATATAAAATCATTTCAACCATATAAGCTCAGAATATGGTTTGCTGAAACATCTGACGAAAATTATACATCCATCAAAGAAATGAATCTTCGTCGAGCGGGAATGACACGTTCACACGAGATTATTATATAAACCCATGCGGGAACGACACATCTTCCAAGAAAAATAGACCTTCGTCAAGCGGGAATGACACATTCACTCGAGATTATTACACAAACCCATGCGGGAACGACACGTCTTCCGAGAATAATATACCTTCGTCAAGCGGGAATGGCACATTCACTCGAGATTATTATATAAACCCACGCGGGAACGACACGTCTTCCGAAAAAAATAGACCTTTGCCAAGCGGGAATGGTACATTCACTCGAGATTATTATATAAACCCGCACGGGAACGACACATCTAGCGGAGAAAAGCTCTTTTCGTCGAGCGATGGAACACAAGGAAAAGAAAAAAGCAATAATATGAATTAAATAAAAAACAGAATATTTTTAAATGTTTTGTGCCCTTCTTTTAGGAGAATGAGTATTTTTGCGAACTCAAAAAAACAAACTAAATATGGACGACAGTATACCCCTTGGGGAAACGAGCAGTAATTAATTTAGCAGGGGTCCATAAGCCTCTGCACGTACAAAAAAACGAAAGGAGGCAAATAATGAAAACTTTTCTTTATTGTGAAGCTTCTGGTTTTGTAGAAAAAGACCAATGGCTTCCTAACAGCTGGGTAAATGTGGAATGCCCAACAAGTGAGGATATTCAATATATTCTCGAGAAATTCCAAATTCCTGAATCATTCTTAAGTGATATAGCTGATACTGACGAACGACCTCGTATCGAATATGAAGGAAACTGGTTGCTGACCATTCTCCGTCTTCCGATTATAAATAAAAGCAGCGACATTCCATTCGCGACAGTTCCAATCGGAATCATCACAAATGAAGATATAATCATTTCCGTCTGTTACTATCAGACAGAACTTGTGCCCGATTTCATCCGTTACACAAGGCGTAAGGAAGTAGTTGTCAAAAACAAATACGATTTGATTCTGCGACTTATCCATTCGTCTGCAGTCTGGTATCTGAAATATCTGAAACAAATCAATGCAGAAGTGGCACAAGCAGAGAAGGCACTTGAGAAAAGCATCCGAAACGAAGACCTCCTGCATCTGATGAATATGGAAAAAAGTATGGTTTACTTCAACACTTCCATTCGTGGAAACGAAGTGATGCTAGCCAAACTGCAGAATATTTTCCAAGGTCCTAAATACATTGATAAAGAACTGATCGAAGATGTGGAAATCGAGCTTCGCCAGGCTCACTTGACAGTAAATATTTATAGCGATATTCTTGCCGGAACAATGGATGCATTCGCGTCCATTATTTCAAACAATGTGAACACAATCATGAAACGAATGACTTCGACTTCAATCATTCTGATGGTCCCGACGTTGATAGCAAGCTTTTACGGCATGAATGTTCCAATCTTAGGAGATAAAACCCATTTATCTTTTGCAATGATTGTCCTTTTCTCACTTTCCCTGTCAGGAATAGCCTTCATCATCTTCCGAAAAATTAAATGGTTTTAAGAGTCCTATTCTTACGTTATTTTTCTAATTTGTAAAATATTTTGATAAATAGATTGAATTACAATCTATTTTCATAACTTTGCTTGCTCTGAAAGCAGTGGATTCGAATTTGCTGCTTTCAAGAATATTATTATTCTCATACATATACTATTCATAAATGATCAGGACAGAACAAATTCAAAAACTCTCCAATTCAGAGAAATTATGGGATATCGTTGTTATCGGAGGCGGAGCGACAGGTCTTGGTTGTGCAGTTGATGCAGCAACGCGTGGCTACAGTGTCGTTCTCTTTGAAAAAGACGATTTCGCCAAGTCGACATCCAGCAGAAGCACCAAAATGGTTCACGGCGGTGTAAGGTATTTACAAAAGGGCGATGTTGAGCTTGTACTCGAAGCTTTGCATGAGCGCGGAAGAATGAAAAACAATGCTCCGCACCTGGTCAAAGACCAAGCTTTCGTGGTATCCAATTACAGTTGGTGGGAAAATTTCTTTTATTTCTGCGGCCTGACATTCTATGATATTCTTTCATACGGATTCGGATATGGTTTCTCGCGTTTTATCCGTAAGAAAACTGTGTTGAAATATCTGCCAACCTCTCGTGAGAAAGGTTTGAAAGGCGGCATCGTCTATCATGACGGACAATTCGACGACTCCCGAATGGCAATCAATCTGGCACAAACCTGCATCGAAAACGGTGGTGCAGTGATGAATTATACCCAAGTCGATTCCATCATTCACAACAGCGCGGGAAAAGCTTCGGGTGTGACAGTGACCGACCGCTTAACCGGCGACAAATACACTGTAAAGACAAAGGCTGTCATCAATGCAGCCGGAATCTTTGTCGACGATGTGATGCAGATGGACGAACCGAACATGCCGTCGATGGTTAAACCGAGTCAAGGAACGCATCTTGTTCTTGACAAGAAATTCCTGCAGAGTGACTATGCAATCATGATTCCGCGGACTTCCGACGGAAGAGTTTTATTTGCAGTTCCCTGGCACAATCGCGTTGTTGTCGGCACAACCGACATATTGCGTGACAAGCCTGAAAGTGAACCCGTTCCGCTCGACGAAGAGATTGATTTCATCCTCCACACAGCCGGACTTTATATGAATCCTGCACCAACGCGTGCAGATATTGTTTCCGTCTTTGCCGGCCAGCGTCCGTTGGCAGCACCGAAACAGGAAGGAAAGAGCACGAAAGAGATTTCGCGCAGTCACAAAATTATTGTTTCCGACAATAATCTGGTCACAATCACCGGCGGCAAATGGACTTCTTATCGGCGAATGGCTGAAGACACCATTAATCGCGTGATTAGTCTTGGCATGGTTGATGAGCGCAAATGCGTGACCAAAACTTTTCATATTCACGGTTATCATAAGAATCCGGATTTGACAGACCATAGGTATATTTACGGCAGCGACGAACCGTTGATTGATGAACTGATAACAAAAGACCCGACTTTGGGCGAGAAGATTTCACCGAAATTCGATTATGCCATGGCCGAAGTCCTTTGGGCTGTTCAGGAAGAGATGGCTCAGACGGTGGAAGATGTCCTTGCACGGCGCGTCAGACTGTTATTCATCGACGCTCGCGAAGCCATCGCGTCCGCTCCTAAGGTTGCCGCTTTCATGGCTAAAACAATGGGCAAAGACGAAACTTGGGTTAAAGAACAGATTGATGCATTTAATGCTGTAGCAAGCCATTATTACATTCATTGATGAAAAACTTCCTTCAGCCACCGGATTTCAAGCCTCTCATTGAAGAAAAAGATATTGACAAACGATATAAAGCTCTTCGATGGCAAGTATTTATCGGCATTTTTGTCGGTTATGCGGCTTATTATCTGGTGCGGAAGAATTTCTCTATTGCCATGCCTTATCTCATTCAGATGGGCTTCGACAAGGGAGATTTGGGATTTGCGCTGGCACTCAATGGAGTCGGTTATGGAATCTCTAAGTTTCTCATGGGCGGCATTTCCGACCGCAGCGATGCGCGAAAATTTTTGCCGCTCGGATTAATCTTGGCTTCCTTCACAACCATTCTTGCCGGCACTGCATTTGGACAATATAATATTGCTGTAATGGCTGTCTTCCAGTTTCTTATCGGCTGGTTTGGCGGCATGGGCTGGCCTCCTTGCGGCCGCATCATGACGCATTGGTTCAGCATTCATGAACGCGGAACAAAAATGGCAATTTGGAACACAGCGCACAATGTCGGTGGCGGACTGATTGGAACAATCGCCGCATTTGGAACAACTTTCGCCATCTCACTCGGTTTGAACACAATCGCATGGAGAGTCGGCATTTTCTGGATTCCTGCAGGAATAGCCATTCTGATTGCGCTCATCGCATTTCTTCTCATCCGCGACACACCACAATCGTGCGGACTGCCTAATGTGGAAGAATATCGTCACGATTATGCTGACAATTATTCGAAAGAGCAGGAAGAAGTACTAAGCACAAAGGATATCTTCTTCAAATATGTGCTTCGCAACAAAGTACTTTGGTATGTGGCTTTTGCTAACGCTTTTGTCTATTTAGTCCGCTATGGTGTGCTCGATTGGTCGCCGACTTATTTGAACGAAGTAAAAGGATTTACACATTCGGAAGCCGAACTTGCTTATTCTTTCTTCGAATGGGCAGCCATTCCAGGAACATTGCTCTGCGGCTGGCTCAGCGACACACTTTTCAAAGGACGTCGTGCGACGACAACCATCGTATTCATGGCTTTGGTAATTATTGCTGTCCTTTTATATTGGAATGCAAGCAACAAACTTGTCGATAGCATTGCTCTTGTTTCTATCGGATTCTTCGTTTATGGTCCTGTCATGCTGATTGGTGTGCACGCGCTCGACTTGTCACCGAAGAATGCAGCCGGAACGTCAGCCGGACTGACTGGCTTTTTTGGATATTTCTTCGGAACGTCGCTTTTGGCCAACTTTGCCATGGGACAAGTTGTGGCAAAAATAGGTTGGGATGCAGGATTCATCATGTTGCTTGCAAGCTGTGTGATTTCAATTCTGCTAATGCTGTTGACAGTGAAATACGAACGTAAATAAATAACATGATTAACTATGGATAAAGTACATATAGCTTTGGCAAATGCTTCGCAGACGAAAGACCTTGTAATAGGAAGTGGCGTCATCGCACAGGTTCCTGAAATCTTCCGCAAGCAATTTCCTAACAAAAAAGCATTGATTATAGCCGACACAACCACTTGGAATGTGGCTGGAGCTTCTGTCCAAGCACTTTTGGAAAGCGCACGAATTGAACAAGAAAATCCTTTTATCTTCGAAGAGAAGGATTTTCATGCCGAATGGCAATATATAGATCGGCTTGACAAACGACTTTCCACGACTGAGGCAATTCCGATTGCTGTCGGTTCAGGAACAATCAATGACTTGACAAAACTCTCCTCATATCATTGCAATCGTCGTTATATGACTGTCGCTACAGCTGCATCAATGGACGGATACACTTCTTTCGGCGCTTCAATCACCAAAGATGGAGCGAAGCAGACTTTTCCATGCACTGCAACACAAGCCATTGTCGCAGATATTGATGTGATTTCTACTGCTCCAGCTGCAATGACAGCCAGCGGTTATGCAGATTTGTTTGCCAAGATTCCTGCAGGCGCGGATTGGATTGTCGCAGATGCTTTGGATGTCGAACCTATTGACCCTATTGCTTTCGGTATTGTTCAAGACGGTTTGCACGACGCGCTCAGTAATCCGAAAGGAGCAAAGGATGGAGATTTAAAAGCACTCACAGCTTTGACCGAAGGATTGATTCTCGGCGGTTTTGCCATGCAAGCCTATCCTAAGTCAAGTCGTCCTGCAAGCGGTGCAGACCATCAGTTCAGTCATCTTTGGAACATGGAACATCATGTGATGAAGAACGGACAAATGCCATCGCATGGCTTTCAAGTCAGCATTGGAACTTTAATGTCGCTTGCACTTTATGAACAATTGATGAAATGCGATATTGACAGCATCGACATAGATAAATGTGTGTCCGATTGGCCAAATATGGAAACTATCGAAAAAGAAGCTATAGAAACCTTTAAGAACACAGATTTTCCATTGCTTGCCGTTACGGAAATGAAAGCGAAATATATTGACAAAGATGATTTGCGCAAGCAACTGCAACAATTGGTTACTGTCTGGCCAAAGCTGAAAGAGCGACTTTCAAAGCAGTTGATTAATCCTTCGAAGGCCGTCGAACTTCTTCAAACTGCTGGCGCTCCTGTCTCACCGGAAGAAATTGACATCACAAAGCAGCAGCTTCGCGACAGTGTAATTCGTGCTCTTCAAATCCGTCGTCGGTTCACCATTCTCGATGTTGCACAGCGTTGCGGAAAACTTGATGAATGGCTTGGAAATATCTTTGGAAAAGGTGGACTTTGGGAAATATAAATCATCATGGAAATAAGTCGAAAGTTTCTTCATTGGCAATATCGTATAATCATCACAACGATGATTGGTTATGCGCTTTTCTATTTTGTTCGCAAGAACTTCTCCTTTGCCATTCCCGGATTGAGTGCAGAGTTTGGCATCACCAAAACCAGTTTCGGTATAATAATGACTTTGGTGACCGTTGTCTATGGAGTTTCTCGCTTCTTGAACGGTCTGATTGCTGACAAACTGAATGCTCGTTGGCACATGGCTATTGGATTGCTTCTCTGTTCATTGGCCAACTTCGCTTTCGGCTTTGGCGATGACATCAGTACTTGGATTACAGGAGAAAAAAGCGGACCGATGTTCACCAATACAATGGTTCTTTTCTTTGGAATCATGCTTATCATCAACAATCTCTTTCAAGGCAGCGGATTTCCTCCTTGTGCACGATTGCTGACGCATTGGATTCCTCCGAAGGAATTGGCAACAAAAATGTCTATCTGGAACACATCACATTCCATAGGAGCAAGTCTTGTGGCCATTCTTTGCGGCTATATAATGGGAACGCTCGGCGTAAACATGAGCGCCAATCCTGAAATTGTCTCTTCAATTGCTTCTCATCTCAATATCAATGCATCCGACACTGTTGCGATGAAAAGTGTCATCGAATCAGCTTCGCACATAGGCGCATGGCGCTATTGCTTTTGGATTCCCGCAGGAATAGCCTTTGTCGGTGCAATCGGAATATTTGCATTTCTTCGCGATACACCGACTTCTGTCGGTCTTCCCGAACTTCATACCATCAATAAAGCTAAAGACAAATCAGCTGAATACAAAGCAATGCTCAATAAGTTCGTTTTCCGCAACAAATGGATTTGGATATTGGGAATCGCTAATTTCTTCGTTTATATTGTTCGTTTTGCTGTACTTGATTGGGGACCGACATTTCTTAAAGAAGCACGTCACATGTCGCTTTCGAACGCAGGTTGGACAGTTGCCATCTTTGAAATATTCGGTATTTTCGGAATGTTGATTGCTGGTTGGGTGACTGACAAATATCTTAAAGGAAAAGCACATCGCACTTGCGTTTTCTGTATGATTGGAGTTGCAATCTTTATGACAATTTTCCTATTGATGCCTTCGACAGCACCTGTTTGGCTGATGGTTTTGATACTTGCAATGGCAGGATTCTGTATTTATGGTCCGCAAGCTCTCATCGGCATTGCAGCAGCAAACCAAGCAACGAATCGTGCTGCTGCAACCGCAAACGGATTGACAGGACTTTTCGGTTATGCAAGTGGATTGGTTTCAGGTGTCGGAGTCGGATTTTTTGTCGATACAATCAGCAAAACCAACCCAACACGCGCTTGGGACTATGTTTTTATGGGAATGATTGGAATGGCAATCATCGCAATATTTGTATTTTTGACAATGTGGAAAGCCAAAGCAAATGGCTATAGTGAAGAAGAAAACTTATGACAAATGAATTGAAACAAGAGCTTTTGCGCATCCGCCATGTAGCTTTAGACATGGATGGAACCATTTATATGGAAAATACTATTTTTCCTTTTACTATTCCTTTTCTTCACAAGTTGGACAAATTGAATATCAAATATTCATTTCTTACCAACAATCCTTCACAATCACTTAATGATTATGTACAGAAACTTTGTCGGATGGGAATAGAAGTAACTAAAGAGGAAATTTATACTACTACACAAGCAACCATTGATTATATTCACACCAATTATCCAAAAGCTCACAAACTTTTTCTACTCGGTACTCCAAGCATGATTTCACAATTTGAAGAGGCAGGATTCATCTCAGCTGAAGAAGATGCTAACGATGTGCCAGATATTATTGTTGCTGCTTTCGACAAATCGCTTGTTTATCCGAGACTTTGCCGTGCTGCATGGTGGATAAAACAAGGTATTCCTTATATAGCAACTAATCCTGACAAGGTTTGCCCTACCAATGAAAATACTATTCTTGTTGACTGCGGTTCAATCTGCAAATGCCTTGAATATGCAACTGACCGAAAACCGGACATTACACTTGGAAAACCTGATCCAAACATGCTTACAGGCATTATGAATCATTATAATCTTCAGCCAAATGAAATGGCAATGGTTGGAGATAGAATATATACTGATATTGCAACTGCCGAAAATGCTAAAGCCTTTGGTGTTTTGGTTTTATCAGGTGAAACAACAATGGAAATAGCTCGACAATCTAATGTTAAGCCAAGTATTATAGTCAAAGACATTGAAGAATTAGGAAATCTGCTTTATGAAGCGCATCATTCATAAACAAAAACATTTATAAGCCGAATTTAGCCGATAATTCAAGCATCTTTTGAATTGGACGAACTGCTTTTTCTATTAAAGCCTCATCGATAATAATTTCTGGCTTTTCATCTTTCAGACAATTATATAGTTTTTCCATTGTGTTTAAACGCATATAATTACATTCATTACAAGCACAAGTACTATCATCTGGTGGTGCTGGAATAAATTGTTTTTCAGGACTATTCTTTTGCATCTCGTGAATCACTCCACTTTCTGTTGCAACAATAAATTGCTTGCAAGAAGATTTGATAGTATGTTTCAATAAAGCTGCTGTAGAACCTACAAAGTCTGAAATTTTTATAATTGGCTGTTTACATTCCGGATGAGTTATCACTTCAGCATTCGGATATTCTTCTTTCAACTTCAGAATCTTCTCAAGTGAAAACTTTTCATGAACATGACAAGCTCCATCCCAAAGTAACATATTTCTTCCAGTGATACTATTTATATAATTTCCAAGGTTTCGGTCCGGACCGAAAATAATCTTCTCATCTTTCGGAAAACTCTCGACTATTTGCTTTACATTTGTAGATGTGACAACAACGTCTGTCAAAGCTTTGACAGCTGCTGTTGTGTTGACATAAGAGACTACTTTATAGCCTGGATGAGCTTTAATAAACTTTTCAAAATCAGGAGCAGGACAACTGTCAGCTAAAGAACAACCAGCTTCCATGTCGGGAACTAAAACTTTTTTGTCAGGACAAATTATTTTAGCTGTTTCTCCCATAAAATGGACGCCGCAAAGAACTATAATATCAGCAGTTGTTTTTGCTGCCCATTGAGCTAAGGCCAAACTGTCGCCAACAAAGTCGGCAATGTCCTGTAAATCGGCTGTCTGATAATAATGAGCTAATATGACAGCATTCTTTTCTTTTCTAAGTTTATTAATTGCTTTTATATAAGCTGTTTGTTTGTTTTCTTCCATTTTTATTGAAATCTTTGAACAAAAGTAATATTATTATTTTTATTAGATTTCTTCTTTTAAATAAGATATAGTTGTTTTTATATTCTGTGGAAAATGTTGATAACAGGTGAAAAGTATTCCTTAAGTAAATAAAATAAGTATTTTACGGAAAAATATGATTGTTGGAAAATGTTCAAAACTTATTTGAAAAGGCTTGCAAAAGATGTTGAAAATTTTCGGTCGATTTTTACCAACGTCGGTTTCAACAGTTTTTCAGTAGTTTTTCAACCTATAATCAACCGAAAACTTTTATATTTGTGATATGCTTAAACTCAAGATAACAGAAATGAATCGGCTTACTCCTGAAGAGTTTAGAAAAAGCCGAAAGATTCCGCTTGTGGTCATTCTTGATCATGTAAGAAGTCTTTATAATGTAGGTTCTGTTTTTCGCACTTCAGACGCTTTCAGAGTTGAAAAGATTTGTTTGTGCGGAATAACAGCTTGTCCGCCAAATGTCGAAATTCACAAAACTGCTTTAGGTGCTGAGGATGTAGTTGATTGGAAATATTATAAAGATGCTATGGAAGCTGTTGAAGAATTTCGTGCTGAAGGTTATAAGATATTAGCAATTGAACAAGCTCACGAAAGCATATCTTTGGAAAAAATGGTTTTGGACAAGACTCAGAAATATGTTATTGTGTTGGGAAATGAAGTAAAAGGAGTTCAACAAACAGTTGTAGATGCTTGTGATTCATGTATTGAAATTCCACAATTTGGAACAAAGCATTCGCTCAATGTTTCAGTAACTGCTGGAATTGTTATTTATGAGTGTTTCAAACAATTGTTATAGAGAACCGCTTTCAACTTGAAGAACTATTCTTTCAATAACAGCGTCTTTACCTTTTGGGTCGTAAGTAGTTTTTAGACTGGCTCCAAAAATGCCTGCGAAGAAATTCCAAAAGGAAGCTCGGAAAGTTCCTAAATAGGCTTGCAGAATATTATAACTTGATTGATGACATTGTCGGTCAATAAGTTTTATAAGGAGTCTTCCTTGTGAATAAGAAAGCTTTTTAAGTTCGGGTTTATAATCTTTTAAAAGGTCTTTTTCCATTCTTTTCAGATGCTGCTGCCGAGCCTTATCATTCGGCAGAGTTTCCATATATTCGTATGTTTCAATCAATGTATTATAAACTAAAATGGCATAAGGAAGCGTACGCTTCACATCTCTGACAAGTTTATAGTAGTTTTGCTGTTCTTTCTGACTGTTGAAAACCATCCTCGGGAAAATATAGATGTCAGGAAGATTGACAATAGGAATAGTATCTCCATGAGCGTCGATTTCAGCCGTCAAAAGACTATAAGGATTGTCAGGATCGACATTCTGATTGCGGACTTGTGATTTTCCATAAGAAAAGCTAAGTAGCAACAGTATTATTATGAGAACTATTTTCTTCATCGGATTGCAAAATTACTCTAAATTTATGACACATTCTTCTGTTTTCCAATTTATATAATTACATTTGTAACTGAAAAACAGATTTTAAGACTCTTAACTATGAAACGTTTCATTCTTCTATTTATTGGATTGGAATGTCTTATTCCACTTTCAGCGCAGGAACATTTGCGAACCGCTGATGCAGAAACATTAGCGGTTGGTCGAAATGGAGTAATTCAATCGACAGTTTATAACCCTGCAATCCTGGCAAACTCCGAAGTCAAATATTTTCATTTTGGTCTATTTAATAAGTATGGATTGAAGGAACTTTCCACATTTCAATGCGGATTGGATTTTCCCAACAGATTTTTATCAATAGCAATTGAAATGTTTTCATTCGGTTATTCCGATTATCGTGAAAACATGGTTCGTTTAGCTTTGGGAAAGCGGCTCAGTAGACATTGGATTGCAGGAATTAGCGTTCAAGAAAAGAAAATTCAAAATAAATTGTATGATGAACAACAAAATAGTTTGACAGCAGACGTCGGAATACTTTATACGGTTGAAAACTTGTTGTTCGGACTTGCTGTCATTGATTTACCGACAGCAGATTATGATTGTTCAGCTGGCTTCAGATGGTATGCGACCAAAGAATTTTCAGTTTTGGGAAGTGTCGAAAGGCAAAGAAATAAAAGTTTCAATGGCAGTTTAGGTCTGACTTATCAGGTTTATGAGTGCTTAAGTTTCAGAGCAGGAATTGTATGTAAACCTTTGTTACCTTCATTCGGCTTTGGCTTGAAATTTCATCATTTTCGAATAGATGCGGCCGCAGTCTTTCATTCCGTGCTTGGAGTGAGTTCAGGAATAGAAGTAAAATATCAGTTTTAACCTTTTAAATGTCTTTGCCATGAAAAAGTTGATAAGTTTGTTGATAACCTTGTTAATACATTGTTATATTATTAATGCACAAGAAAATATCAGTGTTGATAAATGGATAGATTATCTAAACGAAATGTCTGAAGAATTAGATGCCGAGAAGATGGAATCACTCTATAATGATTTGTCTTATCTTTCCGAGCATCCTTTCGACATTAATAAAGTTGACAGTATTCAGCTGAAGCGGCTGCCATTTCTTTCAGACCTTCAAATCAGTAATATTATGTCATTTCGCCGCCGTTACGGAAAGTTTTTTTCACTTTATGAACTGAAGAATGTCAATGAATTGGATTTTGATGTTTGTCAGTTACTGATGCCATTTGTACAGGTTGTTGATTATGGAGTTGAAAAACGTCCGATTTCTGTTAATAACTTGTTGACACGCGGTTTAAATGAAGTTCATATCAGTTATAACCAATGTCTGCAGCAAAAGAAGGGATTTCAAGACGGAAAGTATCTCGGTGAACCGTTTTATCATGCTTTGCGTTATAATTATCGTTTTGACGAACGCGTCCAAGCTGGCTTTATTGGCGAGAAAGACTCGGGCGAACCATTTGCTTCTTCAACACACAAAGGTTATGATTTTTATTCTGCTCATTTTTTTCTCAAAGGTGTTAATAAATGGTTGAAAAGTCTTGCTCTCGGTGATTATAAAATTTCATTTGGCGAAGGCTTAGTCGTAAGCAACGATTTTACTTTGGGACGTAGTTCTTTGGTCACAGCTGCGGAAAAGAGAAGCTATGGATTTCGCCGTCATTTTTCGACCAACGAAAACGATTTTTTTCGTGGTGGCGCTGTAACCTTTTCATTCGGAAAAATTGAACTAAGCGGTTTCTATTCATCTAGAAAGTTGGATGCATCGACCGACTCATTTCTCATTCGTTCCTTCAAGACCGACGGATTGCATCGTACCGAAAATGAGCGTTCTAAAATGCGGAATGTACCGATGCAGACCTATGGAGGAAACTTACGTTTTGCTTCTCCAAGTGTCTGCGTCGGCATGACAGCGCTTCATTATTCCTTTGGTTCATATCAAGTAGAACCGCAGCCAAAACCATACAATCTCTTTTATTTTCGCAATAGCGAAAACAGTAACTTCAGTGTTGATTATATGTTGAAAAACGGAAAAGTAAAGTTCTATGGAGAAACCGCTATCTCATCAAACCGTGCGCTTGCGACGTTGAATGCGCTTCGGTTGACCCCGACTTCTTATATTTCTTTTTTGATTCTCGGCCGCTCTTACAGTCGGCGTTATCAATCTTTCTTTGGCAATGCTTTCAGTCAAAACTCTGCCGTTCAGAATGAACAGGGACTTTATTTGGGAATTAAACTGACTCCGATTTCCTATTGGCTTGTGTCAGCTTATACTGATTTGTTTCGTTTTCCTTGGATGAAGTATGGAGCTGACGCTCCATCGGAAGGGAAAGAATATATGATTCAGGCCGAGCATAGACTTGGCGACACTTCGTCTTTTTATCTGCGCTATAAATTTCGTGACGTGGAGAAATCTCCAAACCACAGAATGCGCTTTCAGCTGCTCTTAGGTGCATCTCCTTTTGTAACGCTGAAAACATCGGCTGACGCAGTCTTTTGCAGCAAAAACGCCGCAGAGAGCAAAGGTTGGGCATTTGCCCAAAGCATCGGCTGGAAACCTTCGCGAACATTCCGCACCGACTTCTATGCGGCTCTTTTTCATACTGATGATTATTCCAGTCGCATTTATTCATACGAAAAGAACATACTTTATGTTTATAATCGTCAGTCTTTCTTCGGCAAAGGATTCCGCTTAAGTCTGGCTTTCGATTGGAACATCACGCGCCGACTAATGGTTTCAGCACACTCGGCAACAACGCATTACAGCGACCGCAAGACAATCGGAAGTGGTGAGGAAACTATTGAAGGAAGCGACAAGACAGACTTCTATTTTCTCATGCGTTGGCGCTTCTAACTGTCAGATTAGAGACTCCATGCGTTTTGCAGATTAAAAACGTTTCTTTCTATAAGCTTTGAAATGGCTGTCAAAGCCGACGAAAACAAAATAAAGTTTGAATAATTTCCCGACAATCATTATCTTCGCTGCAGCAAAACAAAAGATTATGTCAACAATTTTATATAGAAGCATTATTTATGGTCCGGTTCACAGTCGCCGGCTTGGAATTTCACTTGGTGTGAATCTTCTTCCAACCGATGGAAAAGTTTGTTCCTTTGACTGCATCTATTGCGAATGCGGATTTAATAAAGACCGCCGCACACATACTCCGATGCCGACGCGCGAAGCTGTGAAAACAGCACTTCACGACAAACTGATTGAAATGAAGAAAGACGGACTTATTCCCGATGTGATTACTTTCGCAGGTAATGGTGAACCAACCTTACATCCTGATTTCGCTGCGATTATCGACGATACAATTGCTACGCGTGACAAGTTCTGTCCGTCGGCTAAAATTGCTGTTCTGTCCAATTCGACACAACTTGCGCGTGATGATGTGTTCGAAGCCTTGGAACGCGTCGATGAAAATATCATGAAATTCGATTCTGTGCTCGACAGTCGCATTCGTCAAGTCGACCAACCCAACATTCCGTCTTTCGAGTTTTCGTGGCTTCTGGAGCATCTGTGTCGGTTTAATGGCCGTTTGATTATCCAAACGATGTTTCTCCGCGGCAAATATAAAGGTGAAGATGTAGATAACACGACTGAAGCCGAAGTTTCTGGTTGGCTCGAAGCCTTGAAGAAAATAAATCCTCGTAAGGTAATGATTTACACCATTGACCGTGAGACACCGGACCAAGAGTTGCAGAAAGTGACTGTTCCCGAACTAGAAGAGATTGCAGAGCGTGCACGACAATTGGGCTTTGAAGTTTCCGTCTCAGGATAAAAATGCTGAAGTAAAAATGAATGAAGAGCAAGGTTTTCCCTTGCTCTTTTTTATTGTCTCTTGATTCCTTTCAATGTTTTGATTCCGTCGTCGCTGTGGAAGCGGAAGAAATAGATTCCTGCAGGGAAAGCGCTTGTGTCAAGCGAATCTTGTGGACGCACAGATTTCATCAGTTTTCCTTCAGACGAATAGACTTCCAAAAGATTGCATTTCTCATAGCCGATAATCCGGACATTGTCAGTGAAAGAGGTTGGAACGATGGCCAATCGATTGGCGTCGATTGTCGGTGTATTGTCAACTGTAACAGTAACGGAAACGCGAGCATCAGAGCGATAACTTGTTTCTTCACCATAGATTGCTTCGATACTGTAAACATGTCGTCCTGCGGTCCTGACTTTGTCATAGAAGATTTCTGTTGAAGGATTGCTGACTGTCGCAACCAAATTGTCGTCGCAATAAATGTTATAACCGTTCGGCGACGGGAAATTAGTCGCTTCAGAGCTTTTGGTTGCTAGATTGTCGGAGGCGACAGTGATAGAGAGGAAAAAATTCCTGGTGAAATTTTTTATATTTGCCGCTGCCCAATTATTCCCATCGCTCGAAAGTATGTTTCCTTTGCCTTCGACAGCAGGACCTGAGTCGCTGGCAATCGGATAAATAGTTGATGCAGGATTGGGAACGCACATGTACTTAATTAAGACAATCAAGTCGCTGATGCTGTCGAGAACGAAAGGTTTGTCTAAAGTGATGGAATTTTCAATGCCGCCTGTCAGATTTGTCAAAGTCTGTTCATATCGGTTGAGACCTTGAAACATAAGCAGTGAATAGTTTACACCCGTTGTAGGAGCAAACTGTACAGATGTAATCGGACGATTATTGAGTTTTGCCAAGTCTTCGGGAGCCCAATGCTGACCGAAATATAGAGTGTCGACGCCGAAGCTCCAAGTCGAGGCATTCTTGTGAGTTCCCCAATATAGTTGTTGATAAAAGATAGGTTTATTCCACGTCAGCACGACTTGCTCGCCTTTCTGATAAGCGAACAGATTGGTCGGAGCTTTATATTCGGGAATAGTAGTTCTGGTAGAAGTGAATGTCGATTCAAGACTGTCGGGATAGAAGGCTGACACGTAATAAGTGTGGATTCCATAATCCGGTTCTTCTTCCGTGTAGCTTAGCGAAGAGGTTTTCTTAACGAGTACATTATTGTTATAAACCCGATATTCGAGCGGCTTGTCGCCATCTACAGCTTTCCAGTTCAGAGAAAGAATGTGTTTCTTGAAGTCTAGTGTCAGGCCGGTCGGCGGGGTTTTCCGTCCTTTATAATAGCGGCCTTCGAGTTTGCGGATGTTCTTTCCCGACGGATCGAGATATTTGTCCATTCGAAGACTGTCGGCTGAATTGTATAGGTCCCAGTGATAGTAGAGTTTACCATAAAGATTTGCTCCGTTATAGATGTTCGAGGCACACGACGCTGTTCCTCCAGAAAGTGAGCCGATGACATTTCCGTCCTGATTGAAAAGTGGCGAACCGGAAGAACCTTTCTCATAAAGTCCGAATCCGTTGATAGTTTTGATAAAGGAGACATTCCAATGTGCGTTGGCTTGTCCTTTCTTGCTTTCGCCGCTCCATGTTGCGCTAGTAGCTGTGGTGTTGTAAGTTGAAATCTTTTTATAGTCGCCAGCAGGATGATGAATGCCGACGCCTGAAGCAGGTGCGTCGCTCGAACTGTCCCAACCGTTATAGTAAACATCGTAGCTTTCAGGAATTTTTCCGTTGATTAATAATAGCAGTCCGTCCGAACCGCCGTTCATCGGAGTCGAAGCCATCTTGGCACAGCCAATCATTGTTTTGGCAGCGTTTGGTTCTGAATCATTGCCGCAGCCGCTTAGTTCGTAGTTGAAATAAAACTGCCATTGCGCATATTCACTAGTACTAATGTTGGCGCTGCTTTCGTGACAATGCGAGGCTGAGAGAATATAGGGTTTTAGGTCTTCATTGGTGTTGTTAAGCAAAGTGCCGCTGCAGAGATAGTTGGAGTTCCCAATTCTGAGAATCATTTTGCAAACGCCTTTTTTCTCTTTTTGCCATGCGTCGCCTTCACCGCAGTTGATGTTGACTTCGCAGCTGTTTGACGAGCGCAGATCGCCGTCGGATTTTGTAATCGTCAGAAAATTATATCCGTAACCGACGCCTTCAATGGTGATACGCGGTTTGTCAGTGCTTGCTTGCGGAGCGTCATATTCGAGGCAGATATCATCACCTGCGATAAAAACTGTAGAATATTTTTCTGTCTTTGGATTCGTTTTATGTGTGAAGGCGCCGATAACTTGCGAATGGTCTGAATTGTAAACGAAAAGTTTACCTCCTTCAGGGATATAGAAATGGCTGTAGAAAAGACTGATTGCGATGGCATTGGCAGCTTTGATACGCAGTTGCCAAACAGATTGACCATTGTCGAGAGTCGACCACGAGCCGCTGTTGTCGATGCTAAGGTTTGTATCGATAATTGTTGCCACACGGAGCGGAGCGCCTTGACTTGCTTGCCATTCGTCGACTGCTTTCAAGTCTTCGATGCTGAAGTTGACAGGAACGACAGTTGCAGCAAGTTCGCTTCGCAGCGAATGACTGTCGGTGAAAGTTGCAGGTTGTCCGCCTTCGCTTATCTGTGCTGAAATCGTCGTAATTGACGTAGCTAGCAGAAGACAGAATATGTAAAGAAATCTATTCATATCAATGTTCTTAAAAAATAGGCGTGCAAATATAATGCAAACCGAACACAGATAAATGAATCTTATTTATTTTTCTGTTGCGGAGCAGCCTATTTTCGATTCTTTGAACTAAATATATGAGATATTTCTTATCTTCGCTTCTGAAATAAAATTATCCGTCATGAATATTAATTTTTATACCGAAGATGTTTCGCTGCCTGAATTCAATCAAGTAAATGTTAGGAAATGGATTGCTTCTGTTGCAACGTCGTTTGGCAAGCGTGTAGGGGAAATAAGTTATATTTTTTGCAACGACGCTCACATTTTAGAAGTTAACCTTCAATACTTAAAGCATGATTTTTACACCGACATCATTACCTTTGACTACACGCAGGGCACTAAGATTGCGGGCGACATTTTTATCAGTCTTGAGACAGTCAAAAGCAACTCTGAGCTTTTCAAAACCGATTATAAAGAGGAACTTCACCGAACGATTATTCACGGCGTGCTTCATTTGTGCGGCATCAACGATAAAGGTCCAGGTGAACGTGAGATTATGGAATCGTACGAAAACAAAGCTTTGGCGCTTTTGCATTCAGAATTTTCTGACACTGATTCCAAATAAAACGAAAAAGAAGGCCGGAAGTCATTTCGTCGACTCTCTGCCTTCTTTTTTATCACTTACATTTTAAATGTTGTAGTATTGTTCCCAACCTTTACGCGGAGGTTCGCCGACAAGCAGTTGGTTCATCACTGGGTCGTTGGTGATTTCCTTCAAATCGCGATCGAACACGATTTTGCGGTTCATGCGCTGTGTCATGACGCCAAGACAGAAGATTTGACTGAGCGGACCGGCAATACTGAACGGCGAGCGTGTTTTCTCTTTTCCCATGACTGAAAGCAGGAAGTTCGCAAAATGATTTGACGGACTTTTTGGTACTTCCGGTAGTTTCGGGGCCATTTCTTTTGCTTGTTCAGAAGGAATGATGCTAAGAGTGCTGCCGTGAGAGCCACCCTTGAAGGTCAGTGTCTTTGTATAGATTTCCTTACCTGGATTGAGTTTTGTCAATTGAAGTTTACCACCGTTGACTGTCGGAATGTTCGGATCGACATCAGAAGAACCGAAGCCTGCAGGAACAGGAGGAATATTATCAAGACCGTCGTACCAAGTGACGTCAATTGGTGGCATGTCACCGCGCGCTGGGAATTTGAACAAGATGGTTGACGACATCGGATAGAAGAACGGATTCTGGTCTTTCAGATAGATTGGAGTGACTTCATAAGGAAGTCCCATATCAAGGAATTGATGGCAAGTATCGAGAATGTGTGCGCCCCAATCGCCAAGAGCTCCCATTCCAAAATCGTACCAGCAGCGCCATTGTCCGAGATGATAGTCGTGATTGTATTCGTGGAACGGACGAACGCCGAGCCAAACGTCCCAATCCATGTCTTTCGGAACAGGTTCACCTACAGGCATGTGTTTGATTTTCGGATTCCAGCCGTGCCAGCGGCGCGGTGAGTTCATGTGAGCTGTGATCGCTGTCACATCTTTGATGATACCGGCATCTTTCCAAGCTTTAAATTGGAAGTAATTAGCTTCTGAGTGGCCTTGATTGCCCATCTGTGTGACAACTTTGTATTTCTTTTCAGCTTCCATCATCAGTTCGATTTCCTGGAAAGTGCGTCCCATCGGTTTCTCACAATAGACAGCTTTACCTGCTGACATCGCTTCGATGCAGACTGGAAAATGTGAATGGTCTGGAACACCAGCAGTCACAGCATCGATTTTGCTTCCCATTTTGTCGAGCATCACGCGAAAATCGCGGAACTGCGGAACATTCGGGAACATTGAAATGATTTTCTGTGTGTGCGCTGCGCCCATGTCAACGTCGCAAAGGGCAACAACATTGCAGAGTCCTGTTTTGTAAAGTTCTTGGGCAATTTCGGCGCCGCGGTTGCCGCAGCCGATAAAAGCAATGTTTACTTTGTCATTGGCACTGATTAAGGGCATTCCATTGATTCTCTGTGGAATCCAGAACGAAGGAATTGCGGCAGCTGCTGTCAGAGCAACAGATCTTTTGATAAAATCGCGCCGCGAAATGTCATCTGTTTTCATCTTTTGGTATTAAGTTTGTGATAATTTATTTTTAAGCCTCCACAAATGTAGGGAATAATTCAACCCAATCCGATTTTCGGTAATTTTTTTTATTTGGATTTGATAAACGATTCCTTTGAAATGAGATGTCAACATCTAGCATCTCTGCGGTTACTCGTTTATAGCATCAAATCTGTTCCCCTTTACATTGCAGCAAATATTTTACGTTTTAGACTTACAATCGTAGTATGAAGATTGGACATTCCAAGAAGAAAAGATAAGATACTGCGTCAATGAAATATGTGTCTAAAATGAATTAAATTTCATCTATAATTATAATACTCAGATGGAATCAATGCAATGGCAATCGCAGTTTTTCTTCGTAGTGTGTTTCAATATGAATTTTATGTGTTTGATTATTCTCGGCCGTTTTATTCAGCAAATGTATTTAATAAAAAACACATGATTTCGAAATCGAATTCGATTAATTCCCATAAAAATGGACAGGCTTCGGGTGAATTCGTTTAATTTTGCGCGAAAATCGGCAAGCTGTATTAATGAATGCAGAGCGCAAGCTGTTTAGCAAACGATTAAACGAAGGAAATAGACGATGATGGTCGACAAGAATAAGAAATCCTCGATGCTTCCATATCATCTGATGACGCTTTTCACAGTCATCGTATGGGGAACGACTTACGTCAGCACGAAAGTTCTGATAAATCACGGTTTGTCACCAGCTGAAATCATGTTGTTGCGCTTTATTCTTGCCTATTTGTGTATTTGGCCGCTTTCGCCACACAGACTGTTCTGCAATTCATGGCGCGATGAAGGCATCATGTTGTTGCTTGGAATGACAGGCGGTTCTCTTTATTTTATCGTTGAAAACACGTCGCTCAGCATCACGTTGGCCAGCAATGTGTCGCTCATCCTCTGCACTGCACCGCTGCTTTCGGCTCTGCTGCTAAGGATGTTCAACAAGAAAGAGAGGTTGTACAACAACTTGATTTATGGCGCGCTGTTGGCTTTGCTCGGTGTAGCATTTGTTGTCTTCAACGGTCATTTCATCTTGAAGCTGAATCCTCTGGGCGATTTTCTGGCATTTATGGCAGCTCTTATGTGGGCTTTTTATTCGCTGCTGCTGAAGAAGGTCGACAGTCGTTATCCGACAACTCTTATCACACGCAAAGTTTTCATTTACGGTATGCTGACGATTTTGCCCTATTTTATATTCCGTCCGATGAAGCTTACTCCGACGATGCTTATGCAACCGGTGATTTGGATGAATCTGCTTTTTCTCGCGCTTCTGGCTTCACTGGTCTGCTTCATCCTTTGGAATGTGGCTGTGAAAAACATAGGTCCGATTACTGCAACCAACTATCTTTATATTCAGCCTGTAGTGACGCTCATCACTGCAGCTGTTGTTATCAATGAAGTGATTACGCCACTGGCAATCATCGGTTGTTTATTGATTATCGGCGGTGTTTATGTTTCGCAAAAACGCCGCAAAAATTATGTTTGATTTGCGGCGTGAAAAACTTTAATATCTGTTGCTTGAGCAATTATTTTTTCAATCAGTCATTCAAAACCGATATCTGACACCGGCTGATAAGATTCCTTGTTGACCGAAACCTATTTCAGTAAAGCCGCAGACTTTCTTGCCGAACTGAACACCTACAGCACTGACTTGGAAATTGAAGTAGCAGTCGGAATCGGATTCTTTTGTCGCTTGACTGCTTTGGTTTGTGTATTTATCGGTGCTTTTCGCAAAGGTGATTCCTGCGCCAACCTTCGAATAAAGTGAAAAGGTTTTCTTATGAATCCATTCAAACTTGGCCGCTGGCATAAGCGTGAAGTAGTTGCTCTTTTCTTTTCCAATATTCTGCTGAGTTTTATCCCAGTTGCTATAGATATCGGCTGAAGCGTGTTCGTATGAAAACATTCCGCCGAAGGAAAGGCGCGGGTTAATATGATGGAAATATTCAAGGGTAATTGGACCTGAATAGCTATTGTCACTGTAAGTGCGTGCCAGCAGTTCTGTAAAGATGTTGGTGTAAACATCTATAATTTCAATATTAGAGCCAACGCCCCAGCTGACGGCAATTTCGTTTTTACTGTAATCTTTGTTCGAGTCGTTCGAGTTTTGAGCTTCCGTAAAAAAACCGAGACATAAAAATACTGATAGAAGAATTCTTTTTTTCATTTCTGATTTTGTTTAGTAAATAATAATTTTTGCGATGCAAAGATATAGGAATCGATAAAGCAGGCTAACGAATTTAGTTTTTCTTCCGTTTATCTTTCATTTGTTTGGTTTCTTTCTGAAAAGAAGTGTGAATTTCACATCTAATTAAATCAAAACGACTTCAAAAATCTCGATTATACTTGAAAAATCTGTGAAAACGATTCTGATTTTATCCGTCGTCGATTTTTGGCAAGTTTAATTATAATTGTTCATCAGATTGTTGGAACTGAGATTAAAAAGATATAATTTTGCCCCAATAGAATAAGAAATTGAAATTCTGATGAAAAATACTTTGAAGATTGTCAGCTGCGCAGTGGCGGTCAGTTTGATTTTCATGTCATTCACGCCACGACAGAAAAAGGTCATCAGACCGGCTGTGATTGTTCCTGACCAGATTGAACAGACTTGGGCAGATGCCGAGATTGGTGTACTTATTCACTTTGATATGCCTGTTTTTGTTCCTGAATATGAATGGAACAAGTTTGGAACGCATCCTGCGGCATCCGTTTTTAATCCGACGGAACTCAACACCGATCAATGGCTGGAGACAGCCAAGAAACTCGGGGCTAAATATGCGGTGCTAGTGGCTAAACATTGCAGTGGCTTTTCACTATGGCCTACAGAAGCCCATGAATACAGTGTAAAGAATTCTCCTTGGAAGAATGGACAGGGCGACATTGTGAAGGAGTTCATCGCTTCGTGTAAGAAATATGGCATTCGTCCTGGCATCTATGCCAGCACGTCAGCTAATGGATATCTTTATGTTACAAATCCCGGTTTGGTCCAAAAGGGCGGACCTGTGAGCCAGCAGGAATACAACAAAATTGTAGTGAAACAATTAACTGAACTGTGGAGCAATTATGGTCCTTTGTTCGAGATTTGGTTCGACGGCGGAGTTCTTTCTCCCTCGAGAGGCGGAAGCAATGTCCTTGCTCTTGTCAACAAACTGCAGCCTAATGCTATTGCTTTCCAAGGCCCTTTCGGTTACAAACATTTGATTCGTTGGGTTGGTAACGAAGAAGGCGCTGCACCTTATCCTTGCTGGGCAACATCTGATTCAACGACAAGTTCCGATGGAATCACGGCTGTCGGTGGTCTGAATGGTCGTCCGGATGCACCATTCTGGTGTCCGGGAGAATCCGATTTTACACTTCGCTTCAACCGCTCATTTCAAGGTGGATGGTTTTGGCATGCTAATCAGGACAATCTTATCTTCGACACAAAGACGTTGATGCACAAGTATGTCACAAGTGTCGGCAGAAACACCAACATGTTGTTGGGCATTGTTGTCGACAACCGCGGTCTTGTGCCTGATGCTGATGTTCAGCAGATTACAGCCTTTGGAAATGAAATTCGTCGCCAGTTCGGCACACCGGTAAGTTCGACCTTTGGACAGGGCAAGGAACTGACAATTACGTTGAGCCAACCAATTGATATTGACCGTCTCATTCTTCAAGAAGACATTTCGAAAGGTGAACGTGTGCTTGCATACACTGTAAAAGGCGAAACGGAGAGCGGTGAGTGGATAGAACTTGTAAAAGGAACGAACATTGGACATAAGCATATTGACACTTTTGCAGCAAAGAGGTTGAAACAGGTCAAATTGATTATAGAGAAGAGTAAAGCAAACCCTTGCATACGAAAGTTTTCGGTCTTTTCTGTGCTTGACTAAATTGATTTATGATGGGTTTCGGTTGGAATTCACGCACTGAACTATTGTTGGGAACTGCACGTACTGAGCGCCTTGCGCAAAGTCATGTTTTGGTTGTCGGCTTGGGTGGAGTAGGTTCATACACAGCTGAAATGCTTTGTCGTTCTGGAGTTGGAGAGATGACCATCGTAGATGCAGACGAAGTGAGTGAAACAAATCTCAACCGACAATTGCCCGCACTTCATTCAACTGTCGGGCAAGCAAAATGTGACGTCGTTGCTTTGCGCTTGAAAGACATCAACCCAGAATTAAAGCTGCATGTCGTCCATGAGTTTATCCGTGACGAAAAGACTGTACAACTGTTGCAGGCAGCACATTACGACTGCGTGGCAGATGCCATCGATTCGGTAAGTCCGAAAGTTTTTCTTATCTTTCATGCGCGGCAGCTCGGCATTCCCGTTGTGTCATCAATGGGTGCGGGAGCGAAGAGCGATCCGCAGCAGGTGAAAGTGTCTGACATTTCTAAATCGTACACTTGTCCGCTTGCCCGCATTGTTCGCAAACGGCTTCATGGATTGGGCGTTGAGAACGGCGTCGAAGCAGTCTTTTCGGCTGAGGCATCAGATAAAGAGGCGGTGATTGAGACTGAAGGCGAGCAGTGCAAACGCACGACATGCGGAACTATTTCTTATATGACGGCCATTTTCGGTTGTATGCAAGCTGCGGCGGTGATTAAATTGATAACTCAAAAGGAATAGATAGATATGATGATAGAAACACAAGGAATAACCAAGAGTTTCGGGACGTTGAAGGTGCTTAAAGGTATCGATTTGAGTATCGAAGCTGGCGAAATCGTATCGGTCGTCGGTCCAAGTGGCGCTGGTAAGACAACGCTGTTACAGATAATTGGAACGCTTGAAGCGCCCGATGACGGACAACTTCTCATTAATGGGACAAATGTCAGGAAGCTTCAGGGCGATAATCTAGCCGCTTTCCGTAACCACAATATTGGTTTTGTATTTCAGTTTCATCAATTGTTGCCCGAGTTTACTGCACTGGAAAATGTAATGATTCCTGCATTGATAGCGCATACACATACAAGTGAAGCTGAGAAGCATGCTTCGGAACTACTTGAGTTTATGGGCCTCGGCGATCGCCTCAAACATAAGCCTTCGGAACTTTCAGGAGGTGAAAAACAACGTGTTGCTGTTGCACGTGCACTCATCAACAATCCGCTTGTAATCCTTGCCGATGAACCGTCGGGAAGTCTTGATACGCAAAACCGAAAAGAACTGCATTCGTTGTTTTTCCGCTTGCGCGATTCGCTTCACCAAACTTTTGTGATTGTCACACACGACGAACAATTGGCCGCTGACACTGACCGCATCATTCACATCAAAGATGGCATGATTCTGCCAGAAGAAACTTTTGCTACAACTTCTCTAATCGACACAAAAACCGACGAATGATGGCTAAGACGCGTGTAACTTTCGGAACCGCAATCGGAGGAATGCTTGCTGCTGCAGGTTCGGCAGTTGGTTTGGGAAATATCTGGCGTTTTCCATACATGCTCGGGTCTAATGGTGGAGCCGCTTTTTTGCTCATTTATATTGGCTGCGTGCTCGGTTTAGGTTTGCCTGTTATGATTACGGAGTTCTTTATCGGTCGTCATACGCGAAGTAATCCAGCTGGCGCTTATCAGAAGCTAGCTCCACGCACGGCCTGGAAATGGCTCGGCTATTGCTGCGTACTTGTTCCTTTTCTGATTCTCGGCTATTATTATGTTGTCTCGGGATGGACGCTCGAATACATGTTTCAAGCTGTTACAGGCTCATTCCATAACAAATCAGCAGCCGACTTACAGATTGCCTTTAACAATTTTTCTTCAGGAACTTTCCGTCCAATTTTTTGGACTTTCATTTTCATAGCAGTGACTTATGTTATCGTGGCTAGTGGTGTGAAGAAAGGCATCGAAAAAGCTTCGAAAATCATGATGCCTCTACTGTTCATCATTCTGGTTGCACTTTGTGTACGGTCTGTTACGCTGCCTGGTGCAGCTCAAGGATTGAGCTTTTTGTTCCATCCCGATTTTTCGAAAATCACTTCGTCTGTCGTACTCAGTGCAATGGGCCAGGCTTTCTTTTCACTCAGTTTGGGAATGGGTTGCCTCATAATTTATTCGTCATACTTTTCGAAAGAAGACAACCTTTATAAGATGGCTTTTCAAGTGACGTTACTTGACACTATTGCAGCTATCCTTGCAAGCGTAATGATTTTCCCTGCTGTGTTCAGCTTCGGCATTCAACCAACCGCAGGACCGCCGCTCGTCTTCATCACATTACCAAATGTGTTCGGTCAAGTGCCGCTAGAGGCTTTTTGGTCGTTCATTTTTTTCCTGCTTGTAGCGTTGGCGGCACTTACTTCAACAATTTCGCTTCATGAAGTCGTTACGGCTTTTTTGCACGAAGAAATTCAAAAGTTGAGTCGCGCCAAGGCTGCTTTGATTGTTGCTCTGGGAACAGGAACGCTCGGTATCATCAGTTCGTTGTCGTTTGGTGAGTTCAAAGACTTTACTTTTTTTGGAATGAGTTTCTTTGACACGCTTGACTTTTTAACAGCCAAAATTATGCTTCCACTCAATGGAATGCTTTCTTGTATCTTCGTTGGTCATTATGTCTCGCGTACAACTCTTCATCACGAGCTGACTAATGATGGAAAACTGAAGTTTCATTGGTTTGGAACTTATGCGTTCTTCATGAAATTTGTTGCTCCTATCGCAATCTTACTTATTTTCCTTAATGAACTGGGATTTTTCAGGTGGATTGAGAGATTATTATAATTATGTGTATATTTGTGCTTTGCGAAAAGACTTAATTTTATAAATCATGACATTAGCAATCATTATTGTTTTCATTATCGGATATCTGTGCATAGCGCTTGAAAGCAGTCTGAAGGTCAACAAGAGTGCGGTCGCGCTCTTTCTCTGCATCATATGTTGGACGCTTTATATGATCAACTGTGGACAATATGTTGACGCATTCCATCATGCCGATTTCTTGGCTGCAGCTGCTGAAGGCGGCGAACATTTTAGTGTTAAGGATTTTGTAACTAATCATATTCTTCTCGACCATCTGGGCGACACGGCTGAAATCATCTTCTTCCTTATGGGCGCAATGACTATTGTGGAAGTGGTCGATTATAACGGCGGATTCAATTTCGTTCGCGACCGTCTGGGCACACACAGCATGCGAGTGCTTTTGTGGCGCATCATTTTCATGACATTCTTTCTGTCGGCAATCCTTGACAACATGACGACTAGCATTGTTATGATTATGGTTCTACGCAAGCTTGTCAGCAACCGTCGCGATCGTCTCTATTTCGCTTCGGCAATTATTCTTGCTGCCAACAGCGGTGGTGCATTTTCGCCGATCGGTGACATCACGACTATCATGCTTTGGATAAAATCGAACATCACAACAATAGGTGTTATCAAAGAGGTGTTCCTTCCAGCTATCATGTCGGTTGCTGTTCCAGGATTCATAATTCAGTTCTTCCTGAAAGGCAATCTCAATGACGCAGACATGGAGTTCGAACCACTTGATTCTGGGACACGGACAGAACGGAACATTATCTTTTGGATTGGTGTCGGCGGCTTAATTATGGTTCCTGTGTTCCGTACCTTAACTGGACTTCCTCCATTTATGGGCATTCTCTGTGTGCTGTCGATTCTTTGGATTGTTACTGAACTGTTCAACCGCTCGAAGGGAATCAATGCTCAAAAACACAGTGTTAGTACTTTGCTTACACACATTGACCTCTCTACAATTCTCTTTTTCCTTGGTATCTTGATGGCCGTCGGAACACTTGAAGAAACGGGAGTCTTGCATTCTTTGGGCGGTTGGCTTGAAACCCAGACCAATGGAAATGCTTATGTGGTTACTGGAGCGATTGGTGTTGTTTCATCTATTGTGGATAATGTGCCGCTTGTTGCCGGTTGTATGGGAATGTATGACATTGCTACTCCTGCTCAGGTCGCAGCCAATCCCGAACTGCTCAACTTCGTTCAGGACGGCACTTTCTGGCAGTTGCTCGGTTATTGTGCCGGCGTCGGCGGAAGTATGCTGATTATTGGCAGTGCCGCGGGTGTTGTCACTATGGGCTTGGAAAAGATTACTTTCGGTTGGTATTTGAAACATATTTCCTGGATAGCTTTCTTAGGTTATATCGCCGGTATGGGTGTTTATTGGTTGGAGAAAACATTCCTCTTCTGATTCAGAATCTGAAATATACACTTGCAACTAAATTACGAGGCCTGATTCGGAAGGATTCGTAGTAGCTCATCACATCGTTGTAGGATCGATATGAATAGGTCTTTGTGTCGAAAAGGTTCGTCACGGCAATATTTAGTTCCCAACCGCCTTTGAAACTGTATGTGAAATCGGCGTCGGCGAGAACAATGCTTTTCTTCACGTCGGAAGAAATTTCATTTCGATAATGTTCACCCTTTAGTCGAATGTACCATTCTTTCGAAGGTGCGATATTGAATGATGCGGTCTCTGAAAAGTCGTTCAGATGCGTGTTCGTATCGCTTTCTTTGAGCTTCATCGAGTATCGGTTGAGGTTCATCTCATAAGTCATGTTCAGCCATCTTGCAAAGCGCGCGTTGAACTTGGGCGTGATAGTCCAGTTGTCGGTAACATAATCGGTTTTAACGTCGTTCTGGAAGATTGATGCGTCGTTTTTCTGATAAGAAGCGGAGAGCGCTATCATGCCTTTAACTGCTTCAATGCCTTTACTGATGCTTCCATCGACAAACCAGAAATTGAAATGATTGTCGTGCGGAAGATAGGAGTTGAGAATATAGTCGCCGATAAATTGTCGGTTTGAAGAGAGCGGCGAATAGCTCCAGATGTGGCTGGCGTTGATGTTGGAGAAGAAAGCCTTCAACGGATTGCGGTAGGTGAGCGTCATCGAGAGTGATTTGTTGTCGCCTGTCGCATAATCGACATAGCCGCGCTGCAGATGTCGGTAATCGGAGAGAATCAGTCCTTTGAAGAAGTTCTGTTCGCTGACGGGATTCTTGCGGAAGCTTGCCGAAGCCGAGAGTGCGAGTCGCGGCGTGAAGAAATAGCGAATGAAGAGCGAAGGCGAAACGATAAACTTTGTAGCGTCGTTCTTACTGTCGGTTGTCTTATCGTCGAATGAATATGGCATGTAAGAGAGCGGTACGGAAAAGTAAGCCTCGAAATTACTCGTTTTCATCGATATTTTCGGTGACACATAGAGGTTCATATAACGCATTGAGAGATTGTTGGCCGCAAGTCCGAGTGAATCGGGAATGCCGCTCAGACTGCTTTTCATCGAGCGTACAACGCCAACCATTCCGGCTTTCAGCGAAAAAGTCATCGGATAAACGACGCGCGACAGCGACAGATAAGTGTTTGTGAAGAACGACGACGAGCGGATGTTCTGGTGTTGTGTGCTTCCGTTGCGCTCAACTGTCAGATGTTGAGGCAGCTGCTGAAACATATTGAATGTGCTGACTTCAAACACCTTTTTTCCCATGCGGTGAATGATGCTCAAGTCGTCGGAAAGCTTCCGATAAGGCATTTCCGCATGTTGCAGGTTCGGAAAGCTTCCGGCAATGTTTGTATTGGTGTCGTTCCAGCCGAGGAATCCGCTCAACTTGTTGTTGAGATAGTTCGACCGCGTGTTGGCCATAAGTGTCAGGTCGGCTGTCAACTGATTGACGAGCGAATGAGCGTGTTCTTTCTCTTCGGTGATGTTCGCTGCAGCATCTTTTAAATAATATGTCGTTTCCGAATAACTGTCGGAGTTGAGACGATTGTTCAAAAAAGTTATGTTTGAAGTGAGGTCATAGTCTTTGCCGACAGTCCACAGATTGTTGTTGCTCGCGAGATGCGTTTTATTGAATCGAGAGCGTCGCGAGTCGAGTTCCGAGAGCGTGCTTGTTGAAGCATTGATAAAGTTTTGCATGTTGTAGCTTTTAGAGAAGGGATTCCGTGAATCGTCCATCGTGAAGTCGGTTGCATCTTTGGTGACGTCAGTTCCGATGTTGTTCGTCTTGTAGGAATTGAGCGTCTGCATCTTGTGAGTCAAACGCATGGCAAACAGTTCGTCGTTCCAAAGGAAAGGCGATGTGCCTGCGCCGACCTTCATTGTCCCTGCCCAGCGTGTTTTGGCGTCTTGTTTGAGTCGGATGTTGATGGCGGGATTCTGTGAGAACGAAATGTCTTCGAGCGCCTTGATAGGCTGATGATTGTCCATCACGTCGACAGCAGCGAGGTCTTTCACATTGATGTTTTCCGTCGCCATGTTGTAGCGTCCGCTCAGCAAATCTTTACCTTCGATGTAGAGCTTGTTGATTTCTTTTCCGTTGTATTTTATCGTTCCGCTCTCGAGCACTTCTATTCCCGGTAACTTCTTGAGTATGTCGTTAAGTGTCTTGTCCTGTCCGGTAGCGAATTTGGGTATGCTGTAAGTGATTGTGTCGCCTTTCTCGCGGATTCCCGGCGCATTGACCGTCACTTCCTTGAGCTGCGTCACCTGTTCGCTAAGGCTGACATTATATTTGGTTTGGCCGGTTTTGAGCGCGATTGTCTGCGTTGCAAAACCCATCATTGAGACTCGCAGTTCCTTGTCTTCGGGCGAAGACTGGAGCTTAATCGAATAATAGCCTTCGGAATTTGTCTGCGAGAAGTTGATTACGTTCGTTTTGCCGACAGGGCGAAGCGTCACGATTGCTCCTGCAATTGGTTTCTGTTCCAGGTCAGTCACTCTGCCGCTCAACACAAGCGATTGGCCGAACAACTGTCCTGAAATCAGAAACAGAAGAATTGAATGTATGTATAATGTTCTAAAAGTCATCTTTTTATTTGTAGATTAAGAGTCGAGTTTTGCGTGCTCTTCTCGAAGACATTTTTATTGTTTATTTTTTCCAGTCTCTTTCGAGATAGTCGAAGCTCAGAGAATGCGGTTTCATGGCCTCTTCATTGGGCGTTCCGTCGGAATTTGTGACTTTCATGTCGATGCCCGAAACACGCAGATAACCAATCGGATCGGAGTCGCATTTGAATTTCCCTTTGTAGTAGGCTTTTCTGTCGGTGTTGTTGAACTTGACATCGGGAATGGTGATGTCGCGTGTCGATTTGGTTGTCATGCCGACGAGCATGAATGAATATTGGTTGCCGTTGTCTGATGCTTTCATAATTAGTCCTGGCAGTCCGCCGAGCTTCCAAGGTCCGTTCGGCATCGGGATTTCTGAAGTGTACCAAGCAGTGTAATGCCTTCCACGGAAATCACATTCGGCTCGCTGACAACTGTAGCCGAGAATGGTCGTGTCGCCTTCCGTCAGTTTCCAGTCTTGCACAAACGGCTCTTCTTCGAACTTGAACCAGTCGGTCGAAATCTTGTCGATGAAAGTGCATTTGCCTGCCGGAAAGTTCTTGAACACGGAGAACGGTTCTCCGCCGATATATCGGCCGACATGCGCTGCCACTTCTTTCTGGTCGACTGAAGTGAGGAGTGAATCGATCAGCAGATTTTTGTAGCTGCAGAACTTGCTGATGCCTTCGCCAATCTGAAGAGTCATGAGGTCTTTAACTACTGATTTTGCATCAGCTGTGTCTCTCAAGTGTTGATAATCATAAGTGAATTCGGTTGTCGCCTTTCCGATAATCTTGTACTTAACCGGAGTATAAGCTGTCATGCCGCCGCCAGTCGAGAATGTGAATGTTTGATTTACTTCCTGAGCTTGAGCCATCGTGGCAGCTGTCAGAAGACTGAGTAAGCTTAAAACTGTTTTTTTCATCGCTTTGTAAGTTTAATTGTTTTTTGATGCGGCAAAGTTAAAGACACCGTTTCTCATAGACCGCAAATAATTATTACCGAACGCTTATGGAATTATTACTAAATTATTACTCCGATGCAAATAATCGGTCGAATGTGTTCGCTTAAGGTTTCATTCTTAATACATTTGCATCAAACTTCTGAAACGGATGGAAAAGCGGATAAAAATACTCTATTGGATAACCTTCGTCGCCATGCTGATTCTCGTGGTCACGCAGACTTACTGGCTGTCAAACCAGTATGAGTATTCGTTGCATCAATATGAGAACGAACTTTATCGGAAGACGCTTCGCACAGCGGCAACCGAGTTGCACCTTCGGCAGATTTCGATGAAGGATAGCGTCTGTTTTTTTACTTCGATTATCGGCATAAATTATATCTTCGACATGGGGAGCGACAGCTCGACAGTCAGCTGGACCATACGCTCTTATCGAATCGACGCAGGATTGAACTTGAGGAAAGACACATTTTTCTCCTTCATGGCAGCGGATTCGAGTCAGTCATTGTCGTTACCTAAAGGAGTCACCAGATATGAAAAGTTTCAGTTTGCTCACAACGACGACAGAGCGGTGAAACGAGCGCTCACAATGTTTAAAATAGAACAAAACATTCCATTCACTACGGCGCGCTTCGATTCACTTCTCAGAAGAGAAGGTTTGCAACCCGAAGCATTGGTCATCGAGCACTGCGATTCGATGCCTTGGATGACGCAGCGCATCAATCATGACTCGTTCATCAATTCGCGGATGCAGATTGTCTATCCTTACAACATATTGCAAAAGCAGGTAGTCCGCATTATCTATCGGCTCGACATCTATTCAGTGCTTGAAAGAATGCTCGCTTCGCTAGCCATTTCGCTTGTCTTGACAGTGTTGCTCATCTTCTGCATGGTTTATCAGATTCGCACCATCTTCAAACAGCGACGCCTCGACGAGTTGCGGAAGGATTTCATCCGCACGATGATTCACGAGCTGAAGCGGCCGATATCGACTCTGAAGATGTGCATTTCATTTATGAAAGACGAGTGGATGATGAACGACAAGGCGATGAAGGACGAACTGCTCGACTCGTCGCAGAAGGAGCTCGACAATCTGTCGTCGTATTTCTCTAAGCTGCGAGACTTGACTTATGGCGATTTTGAAGAGGTTCCGCTCAATCTGTCCACCTTCGACTTGAAGTCGCTCATCAAGAGCTGTATTGTCAAGCTTCGTCTGCCGACCGACCGCAAGGTCAGCGTTACAACTGACCTGACAGCAGCTGACACGATAATCACCGCCGACAAGATGTATCTTTCCAACATCGTCAGCAATCTGCTTGAAAATGCAGTCAAATATTCCGAAGGCGATGCGTCGGTGAATATTGCCTGCCGCACTGAAGGCGATGGTTTCTGCATCGAGGTTTCAGACACGGGAATCGGCATCTCTGAAGAGGATTGCAAACATGTATTCGAGAAATATTTCCGCAGCAGCAGCATCGCGGACAGGAATATTCCGGGCATCGGACTCGGTTTGGCTTATGTCCGCTTGTTGGTTACAGCTCATAAAGGCACGATTTCGTTAAAGTCAGAACTTGGCGTCGGTTCTACCTTTACCGTCAAACTTCCACGAAAACAATGACGAACAAAAAGATTCTCTTGGTTGACGACGACGTTCGCAATTCGATGTTTCTGAAACGATTTATTGAGGCGGAGTCATACGAAGTGACTTTTGCTGAAAATGGAAAGGTCGGCTGGGAAAAATATCTCTCAATTCATCCTGATCTCATTTTGTTGGACGTGAATATGCCTGAAATGAACGGTTTTGAGCTGGCGAAGAAAATTCGCAAAGTCGACAATGAAATCATTATTTTTTTCTTGACCGACCGCACGGAGATTGACGACCGATTGAAAGGGTTCAGTCTCAAGGGCAACGATTATATTCCAAAGCCTTTTTATCCTGAAGAATTGATTGCCAAGATGAAGGAGCGGCTTGTTTCTGCTGACGAAAAAACTGAGGAAAACTATTTGATTGGAATGACCAAGTTCGACGCTTCGCTCTGCAGCATAACTTGCAAAGGTGAGACGCGTACTTTGTCCGCCAGACAATCGGACCTGCTTCAACTACTCGCCGAGCATTTTGGATCAATGGTCGAACGCGAAACAATTCTCAATCGCATTTGGGGCAGCGACAGCTATTCCAATTCGCTCTCGCTCAATGTTCAAATCACATATCTCCGCAAACTGCTCGATTTAGACAGCACGCTTTCCATCGTCTCTCTTAAAAAGAAAGGCTACATTCTGAAAGTCTGTGTCTGAATGGCTTTAGACAATAGATAGAATGTCTTTTGGCGAATTGAAGATGTATTTTGCCGCAATACTTTTTGCTGAACTTTTGTCCCACATTGCAAGTCCGAAATCGACGCTGGCGTTCTGAGCGCATTCAGCGTCATACAAAGTGTCGCCAATATAAAGTATTTCTTCCTGCAAGCAACAGTTCTTCTTCATATAAGTCAGAATTGGGTCCGCAAATGGTTTTGGACGCGGAGAATCGGTCGAACACACAATCGTGCTGAAATATTTTGCGACATCTTGAAGCAGTGCTTCTGAAGCAACTTCAGACGGAAGTCTCGAAGTGATGATGCCTAATTGCATTCCTTTTTCTTTCAACGCGGCTAAAGTATCGGAAATATTATCGAACAATTTAATCGTCGGACGATATTTTTGAAAGATTTCACCCCAGCGTTCGAAAGCAGCTTTCGGATTTATAAATCCCAGTTTTTCAAACGAGGTTTCTCCTGGAATGCCCAGTACAAAAGTCAGGTCTTTCATCTCCCAGACTTTACCCAGCATTTCAAAAAGCGCTTCTTTCCATGTGCTTAGCACGGCAAATTCATTGTTTATCAATGTGCCGTCGACATCAAAAATCAAATGTTTGTATTCTCCCATGAGAATTAAACGTAGAAATGCCGCAAAATTGTACTATAGATGATTTTCAGCCTTAATCTTCCGGTTCTGCGTGAACGACAATGTCACACCTCGGAATGAGACTGCTGATTTCCTGTTCAATGTTATCACAAATCTGATGAGTTTTGAGCAAATCTATATCGGGACTTAGATGAACATTCACGCGGATGAAAGTGTCAGCGCCGGAAGCTCTGATTTTCAAATCATGAAAACTTTTTACCGCCGGATTTGCCGCTAATTCTTTCTCAACGATTTCGGTCACTCCTTCGGGAACATGATCAAGCAATACATTGATAGCTTTTCTCGACATCTGATAGGAGATGTATAATATGATGACAGCGACAGCAATGGCTGCAATCGCATCAGCTTTATAGTATCCGAACTGGGCAAAAACCAATCCTAACAGTACGACGGCCGAACTTAATATGTCGGTTGAGAAATGGATTGCATCCGCTTCTAATGCTTGGCTATTGCTCTTCTTGGCGACTTTGAAAAGCATCCGTGAACGAGAGAAGTCGATGATTATCGAAGTTAAAACTACGATGTAGCTCCACACAGAAACTTGGACTTGGACATTATTCGAACTCAGTCGGCCGACAGCTTCATAAATAATCCATCCGCTTGTCACAACTAGCAGGATTGATTCGAGAAATGCCGAAAGATTTTCCATTTTCCCATGACCGAAGTTATGGTTCCTATCGGCAGGCTTGTCGGAAAAGCCTACTGAAAAATAGGTGATTACTGCGGCGAGCAAATCCAACAATGAATGCAACGCCTCAGACAAAATTCCTAAACTAAAGGTCAATATGCCGACTATAAATTTAAATAGCGTCAGGAACACGGCGGCTATTATGGAAGAAAGAGCAGCTTTTTTCTTGTTCATATCCGAAGGATTGTCTGTGTTTAAAAAGAAAGTTGCAAAGATATGTAATGAACGGAATATGAGATGTTACAAATACATTAAAAATTTGCTGAAAGAAAATCATAACTTCGCGTCACGTTTCAACTATTGATTCGTCTTGTTATTGTAGATGGAATTAAAAGAGTTCAAATTACAGGTTCTTCCGCTGCGCGACAAGCTTTATGGTTTTGCTAACAAGATTTTGGGCAATCCCGACGATGCTGAAGACGCTGTGCAGGATGTGATGATGAAGCTTTGGAATATGCGTAACAGTCTTGATGAATGCCGCAGTATCGAAGCCTTCAGCATGACAATGGTGCGGAATGTCGCAATCGACAAGCAACGGTCGCCTGGAAACGACATGGTTTCATTGGACGGACTTCTGGTTTTAGGACATTCTCCGGAACAGTTGTATGAAGTGAAAGAAGAGGCTCAGCTTGTACGTCAGATTATCGACCGCTTGCCGGAACTTCAGCGCAACACTATCAGAATGAAGGATATCGAAGGATACGAGAACGAAGAGATAGCCGAGATTACTGGCTGTTCTGCAGAAGCCGTCAGAAGCAATTTGTCAAGGGCAAGAAAGCAAGTGAGGAACATCTATCTGCAATTGGTTAAAGAAAGGGAAAGATTATGCTGACAGAAAAAGAAGCAAGAGAATTATTGGACAAGTATTTCGAAGGAGAAACTTCGTGCAGCGAAGAAAAGCAGTTGCGCTTGTTTTTCACAACGACAGTCCAACTGCCGGACGATTTGTTCGACTATCGGCCGCTGTTTGTCTACTTGGATGAAGAAAGCCGCACGGCAGTTCCGCATACTGTTGTAAGAAGCAATCGCCACAGAATTCTTTATTATGCGCTGAGCGGCGTGGCAGCGTCATTGCTTCTTCTTCTCGGCATTTCGACTTTCAACCGTTATTCACGCGGCGAAAGTAACAGTGCTTTTATAAATGGTGAGCAAATTACTGACATTAAAGTTGTGCGGCAACAAGCTCGCGTGGCATTTGCTGAAGTGAGCTTCTCAAAAGAGGAACTTGCAGACGAAATGATGCCAGACGACATAAAATAATATGATTATGAAAAAGTATATTAAATATCTTATTGCTGTTCTACTGCTGATTGCTCCGGCAATGATGCAGGCGCAGGAAAACCTGCGAATCGGCGATGTCTTTTCCTATTATGGAAAGCGACACGGTTCGACGATGGTGCAACTTTCTGAAGATGTGATTCGCACTTATGACATGACGCTCTACAAAAGCCTTTCGTTCCGCCCAGAATCGTTTGGAAACAAATCACTTGATTGGGTGATTGACTGCATCGACCAGGACAAGCGCAAGGCCAAGAAAATCAAGGAGACAATGCTTGACGGTTCTCTCAAGTCAGGCTATTATCAGTTGCCTCAAGTCAAAAGCGGCATCAACCGGTTTATCTTGTTCAAAATTGGCGACAAGCGCAAAGCTACACTTATTTATATCGAAGGCGGATTGAGTTCTGCTGAGCTGGTCGATATGTTACTTTCGAAGAAATAAAAACATCTAATATGAAAACTAAACTATTACTCTATGCATTCGCACTGCTGCCAATGTTCGCAGCGGCTCAAGAAGTGAAGACTGAACTTCCGACAGACACGACCGTTTATATCAACGGTCGCAAATATGTCATCAGAGAAAATGATAAGAAGCTCAACATAAAGGTCTTCGGTCAGACTCAACGCGGCGACACGATTGCCGACGACATGGTTTATGAAGCGACTTATAATGACGAACAGACGACTGAGCGCCGCTTCGAGTTCTCAGTGCCTTTTATGAAGAAAAAGCCGAAGCATTATTATAATGACGGCGTTGATTGGTTTAACGAGATTTCGTTAGGATTGTCAGGATTGAATGACAATTTTGGCATCGGAGACTTAGATGATGTCGGTCTGAAATATTCACGTTCATACGAAATCAATTTAAACCTGTTCACCGGACATTTTCATCTCTCTAACAATGATCATTGGCGCTTTACACCAGGACTTCGCTGGTTTTATTCCACCTATCGTTTGAATGGGAATTATGCTTTTATCGATAATAATGGGATGACTTCCATTCAGCCTGGAACTGAAAGCACTGAATATGCAGTTAGTCGCCTTCGCTACAACGGATTGCGCATGCCGATTGCAATGGAATGGCGAAATGTCGAACATTCGCATGCACAGTTCAAGGTCGCAGCAGGAATTGAACCTGAATGGCGCTATAGGATTCGTTCGAGAGCCAAAGTAAATGGAGAGAAAGAGATTTTAGGCAGAGGAATGAATGTTTATCCTTTAGGGCTGAATGTTTTCATGAAAGCGACTTTCGAGGATGTTGGATTTTATGTCCGCTGCAGTACGACTAAAATGTTCCGCAACAATCAAGGACCGGAAATGTATTCTTGGTCGTGGGGAATTGTCTGGAATCTGTAGTTTTTCCCCGAATACAACATTTCTCCAAGATCGGGCTTTACTTTTGCAAGTACTAACTAACCAACTTGTTTTATCAATATTTAGTGCTTAATTTACATCTCTCTCCAGCATTTGTTATGCGAAAATGCTGGAGAGTTTTTGTTTATAGTTTTCCTTCTACTAAATTTGCAGCAGTTGTTTACCATTTTACCATAAAACAAACGGACATGAAAAGACTCAATTTGATTTTTGCCGCACTTCTCCTGAGTGCCGCATCATTTGCCCAACAGGCATTGTGGGGACGCGCTTCGGTCGTTTCGCCGCAGATCAATGCCGACAATTCCGTCACTTTCCGCCTGCGTGCTCTCGATGCGAAGAAAGTACAGGTGTCGGGCGACTGTCTGCCGTCGAAAGAAGTCGATACGTCGCGAGGCAAATTCAGCATGGTTCTACCTGTCGACATGACCTTCGGAGCTGACAGCGTCTGGACTTACACCACACCACCTTTACCCTCGCAACTTTACAGCTATAGTTTTATCGTCGATGGAGTCCGCGTAGTCGATCCGAGCAATGTCTTTATGAACCGCGATGTGGCGACTGTCTCCAACATCTTCATCATCGGCGGCGATCCCGGCGACTTTTACAAGGTGCAGAATGTAGCTCACGGTACTGTGTCTCGGATGTGGTACGACAGTCCGACACTCAATATGAAACGTCGTCTCACGGTTTATACTCCTGCAGGCTACGAGAACAATCCCAAGCAGCGTTATCCGGTGCTTTACCTGCTTCACGGCGCTGGCGGCGACGAGGAGGCTTGGATGGCACTTGGTCGTGCTTCGCAGATTCTCGACAATCTCATAGCTCAAGACAAAGCCAAACCGATGATTGTAGTCATGACCAACGGCAACGCTTCGCAGGAAGCGGCTCCTGGCGAGTCGCAGCAAGGATTCACCGCTCCGTCGATGTCGCTGCCTACAGCTCCAGGCTCGTTCGAACAGTCTTTCCCCGATGTGGTTTTGTTCGTTGACAGACATTTCCGCACCTTTGCCTGCAAGGCTGACCGTGCCATCTGCGGACTGTCGATGGGCGGCTTCCATTCGAAATATATCTCGGCCTCTAATCCTGACATGTTCGATTATGTGGGACTTTTCTCGGCTGCCATCAGCATGGGCGGCAATGCGACTTCTGAGATCTACAAAGACCCCGAAGCAAAACTAAAGATACAGTTCGACAAGCATCCTAAACTTTATTGGATAGGTATCGGCAGCGCCGACTTTCTCTATAAATCGAATGCCGACTACCGCAAGTTCCTCGACGAACATCATTATCCTTACACTTACGTCGAGACAAGCGAAGGCCACATCTGGAAGAACTGGCGTTTTTATCTGACACAATTCTCCCAAATGCTCTTCAAATAATCTTCATCACACATTGCGCTGCAGCATCATTGTTGGCCGTCACGTTCATGAACGAAGCAGACACATAAATGCCCATCTGCTCATAGGTGCGCTCCCAAGATTCGAGCAGTAGTAAAACACCACGATGTAATAAAGTATGTTGGTAGAATCGTAATGCTAGAGCGAATTGATAGTCGTTTTGTAGCATATGTCGTTCCTCTCATTTTGATTGTCTGTCCGAAGCATAGCGCGGAGTAATTTGATATCTTAACGTATTTCTTATCATGTCATTTTATTATTTCATTTGGATTTTGGTTGAAATAATCTTTGAAGCATTTGGTGAAGTATGATGGAGAAGTGAACCCGACAGTGTAGGCAATCTCAGAGATTGATAGATCGGTTGTTTCAATAAGTCGCCGTCCTTTTTTCAGACGGGCAATTCTTATTAATTCGACAGGCGAGTATGATGTGAGTGCCTTTATCTTTCGATATGTCTGTACACGGCTGAGACCTAATTCTGTTCCCAATTCTTCCACACCAAACTCTGTATCTGCTAGATGAGTTTGCACAACTTCACGAAAACGCGTCATGAAGTTGTTGTCAATATCGCCCAATGGTGTTCCTGTTATATCGTGATTGTCGCTGAAGACAGATTTAAGCATACTTCTGTTTTTCAGCAAATTATCGACGCGAGCAGCGAGTAACTTTCCGTTAAAGGGTTTTGGAATGTAAGCATCGGCTCCAAGATTGAATCCCTCGATTTTCTGATCGTCTAACGAACGTGCAGTAAGTAAGATGATGGGTATATGGCTGGTTTCAACCTCCGATTTCAAGTGCTTGCAAAGTTGAAGCCCGTCAATTCCGGGCATCATGATGTCACTCACTACAATATCTGGAATGAATTTGCGTGCTTTGGCAAGTCCGTCTATGCCATCTACAGCTTCTGTCAGATTGTATGTGTCGGCAAGCAGGGTGCGCAGATAATTTCGAATGTCGTTATTGTCATCGACGATAAGGACTGTCGGTTTTGAAGATAAAAGTGTTTCCTCATCGGTTATTTCTTCTGTATTAACCTCTTCAGGTGAAGAGATTCTGATTGAAGAATCAATCTCTTGACTGGCGTTGTCAGCAAAGAAGGTCTTTTCTCGTCCCTCTTCGACTGTAGCTCCTTCTTGTTTCAAAGGCATTTCAACGACGAAAGTTGTCCCTTCTCCATATTTGCTGATCACGCTAACTTGACCACATTGCAGTTCTACCAATGCTTTGACCAGCGCGAGTCCGATGCCCGTTCCGCTGATATTAGTGTTGGTCTTGTAGAATCGGTCGAAAATAAATGGCAATTCGTCTTCTTTTATTCCTATGCCGGTATCGGAAATGAATAGTCTGAAAGAAGGTATTTCATGTTCTGTAACGCGGTTTAGAGTGACAGTGATAGTTCCTCCCGACGGCGTGTATTTGAATGAATTGCCTATAAGATTAAAAAATATGCGTTCAGTTTTTTCATAGTCGGCAATGATAAAGAAATCGGCTTCCATGAATGGTTCAAGCAAGAGTTTGATATGTTTCTTCTTTGCTGAAATCTGAAATTCGTCCATCCATTCCCGAATACTTTTCAGGAGGTCGAAGTGGCACAGTTTAAGTTCCATTTTCCCATTTTCTATTTTTCGGAAATCCAGAATTTCATTTACAAGTCGCAACAGAATGTTTACATTCTTCTTCATCAGATTCAGCAGTGATCTTTGGTGAAAAGTGACCTCGTTGTCACTCAGCAACTGGTCGATTGGGTCGGCAATGAGTGTGAGTGGTGTGCGGAATTCGTGGCTAATGTTTGTGAAGAACACCAATTTGGCTTGCGTGGCTTGTTTCACCTCTTCCGATAGTTCCTGCAGTTTTTTGTTTCCCTCTTCCAATTCGTTTTTCTGATGGTTGATTTCATCATTTTGATTTTGCAAAAGTAAAGAGAGCTGTTTTTTTGTCCAAAAAGCCCGATAGAAATAAATGACAAAAAGAAAGAGCAGGAAAATGATGGTTATGTAAAGAAAGAGAAAAATCTTCTGGGTGTTGTACTGTGTAAAATAACGGTCCACTTTATTGTGGAGAGTTTCAAGCTTCTGGTCCTGGTTAGCAATTTCGCTTGTTTGCAGCGATAAGATTCTGATATTCGTCTTATCGACCAATGCTGTGTAAAGGACATTGTCTTTCTGATATTTTTTGCCATGAAGGATGTCCATTGCCAGTCTCATAACTCGGTCGCCGCATGTCGGATAGATGAAAGTAGCTGTAAGAATACCGTTGTGTACGGCAGTGATGCCCCCGTCAGGCGTCGACAAGGCATCGATGCCAACGAACAGAGTCTGATTGTTGGCGTGGTGCTGTTTCATTGATTCGTAAGCGCCGATAGCCATTCGGTCGTTCTGTCCGAAGACGCAGTCGATATGACTTTGGGTTTCGTTCAGAATAGTGTCCATTGCAAGTTTTGCTTCTTGTTGCAACCAATCGGCATAATGTTCGGAACTGATGATTTTTATATCCGGATGTCTTTTGATTGATTCGAGGAAGCCGATGTGGCGTTCCGTTGCTGGCGAAGAACCTCGCAATCCTTGTATCTCAATGACATTTCCTTTGCCGTTCAGTTTGTTGGAAATGTATTCTCCGACTGTTCTGCCAATTTCTTTGTTATCGGCTCCGATGAAGGCTGAGTATTTGTCGGAAGCTGTCTTGCGGTCGACAAGTATGACGGGAATGCCTTTATTGAAAGCTTTTTCTACAACTGGAGTGATGCTGTTAGCTTCGTTGGGGGAGATGATTAGAAGGTCGACCTTCTCGTCGATATATTTGTTTATTTGAGCTATCTGCTTTTCATTATTGTCATCGGCCGAGCAAAGTCGCACTTCTACATTTTCGTAGAAGTAGGTTTCTCGAATCAGCTCGTTGTTGAGTTTCTTGCGCCAACTGTCTTCACTGCATTGAGCGACACCGATGACGACCCGTTTTGGCTTTTGAGCGCAGGAAACGAGCAGGAACAATGTCAATAATGAAAAATAGCAGTATTTCATGGAAATTTACTTCATGCTGTAAAATTATACAAAATAATTGATATGTTCAAGCATTTGTTGATATGATTTATTTTCGGCTGTTGATCATGGGCAATTCTTTTGAACTGCCCATGATAACATCGTGTTATTGAGTTGATTTTACAGATGTTTGATCAAGTTAGGGATTTCCGGCATAGCTCCGTTCTGTGTACAAACGAAAGCCGAGACACCGACAGCCAATTGATGAGCTTCTTCGATGCTCAACCCATTGATTATCGATGCACAAAAAGCGCCGGTAAACGAGTCGCCTGCTCCAACTGTGTCGGCGACGCCCACTTTCGGTGTGGGTTGAAACGAAACTCTGCCGGGTGTGAACACATAGCTTCCGTTGATTCCGCATGTGAGAATTAGCATCTTCAGATTGTATTTTCCCAGGATTAGCCAACACTTGTCACGCAATTCCAGGCCCGGATAACCGAATAGACGGCCAATGGTCACCAATTCTTCATCATTTATTTTCAATATGTTACATTTCTCGAACGAATCGGTCAAAACCTCTCTCGTGTAGAAATCCTGCCGCAGGTTTATGTCGAATATTTTGATTACGTTTTCATTGTCAGGCATGCAGTCAAGAAACATGTTGATTGTTTGTCGCGAAATAATATTACGTTGTGCCAATGAGCCGAAACAGACGGCGCGGCAGTTTTTTGCTATTTCTTCCAATTCGGGTGTAAAGATGATATTATCCCAAGCGACATTTTCTTTTATGTCATAGCAGGGAACACCTTCATCATCGAGTTTTACCTGAACAGAGCCTGTTGGATATGGAACACGTTGCATGTAATATTTCAGCCCTTTAGAATCGAAGGCATCGAGGGTTTCGTCTCCGAGTTTGTCATTGCCGATAGCACTCACAGCCAAACTGTTGAGCCCGAATTGGGCAACATGAAATGCGAAATTCGCAGGCGCTCCGCCTAATTTTTTGCCGTCGGGCAAAACATCCCATAGCGCTTCACCCAAACCAACTATTGTCTTTTCCATATTATAAGTTTTTTTTATGTGATAGAATCGTTGAGTAATAAAACAGGAAACATACACCGACAGCCATACAGATGACAGCGCCTATCTGGCCGATGGCATCGCTGGCGAAGCCCATGACAAGCGGGAAAATGGTACCTCCGAAAATGCCCATGATCATGAGTCCCGAAACTTCGTTTTTCTTCTCCGACTCGGAAATCAGTGCTTGTGAGAAAACCAGAGAGAAGATGTTGGAGTTCCCCAACCCGACGAGTGCAATGGATGCATAGAGAATGATCAAACTGCGTCCGAAAGCCATTCCGACCATCGACAGAACCATCAGAACGACGCTGAAGATAAAAAACGAACGGTGGTTCATGCGGTTAAGGAGAAACGAACCGACAAAGCAGCCCGCTGTTCGGAAAATAAAGTAAAGACTTGTGGCAAAAGCCGCTTCATTGAGCGACATTCCAACCCGTTCTATAAGCAGTTTAGGTGCAATTGTGTTAGTACCGACATCAATGCCCACATGACACATGATACCTAAGAATGAAAGTAGTATGACGGGCTTTTTAAGCAGTCGGAAACAATCGGCGAATGATGACAATTTCATCGAGGATGTATTTTCTTCCTCGATAGGCGTGATGCTCAAAAGCAAAGTGGCGAACATGCCGATGGTTCCATACAGCGGAAACAGGATTCGCCAGCTCAATCCGAATGATGGAATGCATGCAGTGGCGCCCCACATGGCAATGTATGGAGCGAGGAAAGAGGCGATAGCTTTGATGAATTGACCGAAGGTAAGCGTTCCTGCCAACTTGTCGTTACTCACTATATTAGATATGAGTGGATTGAGAGATGTCTGCATCAGTGTGTTTCCTATGCCCAACAATGAAAACGATACGAGCATCAGCAGATAGCTCTCGCCGAACATCGGTAACAGCAGCGACAGAACGGTTACTATTAGACTAAGAACGACAGTCCGTTTGCGTCCGATGCGGTTCATCAACATACCAGTCGGAATGGAAAAGATGAGGAACCAAAAGAACACCAGCGATGGAAATATATTGGCTTCTGAGTCAGCCAGACCTAAGTCGGCTTTGACATAATTGGAAGCGATTCCTACTAGATCGACAAATCCCATTGCAAAGAAACAGAGCATGACTGGGATAAGTCTCATATTTTTATTTAAGATCATATTTCTGTATTATTTGAGATTATAAACCACCAAGGATTTGATTGAATTCTTTCCATTGGCGGAAAAACTTATCTGATTGTACGGCTCGGAAGGAAACACAAGATTTGTCATAGCAAAACGTCCATTGCCATCGAAAGCTTCGATGCTCATTTTATCGACAAACACTCTGAGCTGCATCTTTTTCTGAACAGAGGTAGGCGTAGTAGTGATGGCTGGAAAATCGCTGTTGAACGATGTCTTGCCGCTCTGATTCCTGTCCATGCTGAAAGTGGCTTCAGCAAGATTGTAAATCATGGAGACCTTTTCTCCTTTTGCATTTGAAAGAACGAATTGAACTGTCCCTTTGGCTGAAGCAATGAAATCGGCTACGATTTCATAGCAACCTTCATTCGGAGCTATTTTCCCGATCGTGTATTTTTGACTGACTTTGATCCGTGAACTGTCAAACAGTTTTCTGTTTCTTAGCGCGGCTAACTCTTTCGATGGAGCTACTTTTATGTAGGTTTCACCATTCAGTTCGAAAAGCGATATGTCGCGAGGAATAGAGTTGCTGCTCCTATATTGCATTGTCGGAACGTTCCCTGCGTACTGCCAATTGCTCATCCAAGCTAGCATGATGTGACGATTGTCGGGAGCATTGCTGAAGGTGACGGCAGCATAATGGTCCTTGCCGTAATCAATCCATTTGCTTGCTGACGGTTCTGATTCGCAAGTGAATTTGTGACCGTCGAACGAACCTATGAAATACTGGGTTGCGCTACCCCCGAACGGACCTCCAGGATTGATGTTGCAGACAAGAGCCCATTTCTGATAGTTTTTGCCTTCGACAGGCAGCTTCATAAGGTCGGGACATTCCCATACTCCGCTGTGAGCACCGTATTCCTTGCCAAAACTACTTTCATACACCCATTCGTGAAGGTCGGCCGACGAGTAGATGCGCATTTCTTGACCTGCCGCCAATATCAGATTCCATCGATTGATATCGTTGTTCCAGAACACTTTCGGGTCTCTGAAATCTCTCACGTTAGAAGTGATGATCGGATTTCCGGCATATTTGACGAACGAACGCCCGCCGTCGGTACTGTATGCAAGACTTTGCGTCTGGTCGTCACCGGCAGTCGTGTATATGGCAATGATTGCGTCTTTCCCGAATCCAGCCGTGTTGTTTTTATCAACCACGCAACTGCCACTGAAGATTGCGCCGAGAGCATCAGGCCTGATGGCATTGTCGAGATGCTTCCAATGAATAAGATCGCTGCTAACGGAATGTCCCCAAGTCATGTTTTCCCATTGCGATCCGTAAGGATTATATTGATAGTAGAGATGATATTCGCTGTTGCTGAAGAACATTCCGTTAGGGTCGTTCATCCAACCATAGAGAGGAGTGTGATGGATGAGCGGACGGTACATCTCTATGTTGGCGCTGTCGAAAGTGTCGGAACATGACATTTTCTTCCAGCAAATGTAATCATTTGCTCCGCCTTGTCTGGCGCTTTCATTTATGAAAGTGATGTCGAGCAGAGTCTGTTTGCTGTTCAGACTCTTCAAGTCGAAAGGCACGAAATAGTCAATCTTGTTGACAGCGAGTCTGACGATGATGGTTTGAGTCGTTTCGTTGTTTACAATAAGCTTTATCCGAGCGTTGTCGGCACTTTCTTCCACTGGCAGCAGCAGATATCGGTGTGCATTTTCAATGCGTACAAAATGGTGAGTATTGCTTAGGTGAGTGATGGCAATCGTATCGGTCATGCTGACGTTGTTTACATGAGCGTTTATCACCGGACACAGAAGTCCGAGTGATAAAGCTATGCAGAATGTTGAAATGCTGTTTCTCATTATCATTCGAGTGTTGAAGATATAGTTGCGTTCCATCAGAAACTTCCATAACCCGGATTCTGGGTATAAGTGCCTTTCGACAGATTGTACTGTGTGTTCGAAATCGGGAAATATTCGTCGCGTCCCGATGTGAACTTCGATTCGTTATAATAAGTGCGCGATGATTTTTCGCGACTATAATAGGTGTTCATTGTCTCTGAAGCAACACCCCAACGGACGAGGTCGAAGAATCGTTCACCTTCCATGGCGGTTTCAATCCTTGTTTCGAAACGCAACGCTTTGCGTGCATAGTTCTGATTCCAGCCGTCGGCAGGATATAAACTGATCTTATAGTTTGAAGCGAATTTCGTCTTGTCGCTGAAATTCTTCACCCAGTAATTGCTGTTTGCTGCGCGGCTGCGGATTCTGTTGATAAGCTCGCGTGCTGTTTCCAGATTGGCGTTCGTTTCGATGAGAGCTTCCGCCTTCCAAAGGAGGACATCGGAATAACGGATAATGTTCCAGTTGAGAGCCGAAGCGCCCCATGGCCAGCCTTTGTACATCTCCGATGATTCGGGCGACACAAAGAAACGTTTGCAACAATGTTGGCCGTATGTTCCCTGGTCTCTGACCCATGTATTCTTGCAAGGTGTTTCCGAGTAGCTTTTCCATGTCACGTTCGGACGTCCGACGATGAAATCGATACGCGGGTCAACGTTGGCCGAGACGTTTTTGCAAACACCTGTCGATGCGTCGTACACATCGTAATGGTTCATGTAATAGCTATCGAACAGTGGAAGTCCGTTGGCATCAGTCTGAAATGCATCGACCAGATCCTGACTTGGCAGGAAAAAACCGTCACCCGAATAAGGTCCTTGAGGTGCATTGAGCAGATTGCTCCAGTTGACACGTCCTGCCGAACCAGAGCCGTCGTTCATCGAATATTCTATTTGGAAAACACCTTCTTTGCAGTTGTCGCCTGTCGACACTTTGTCGAGATCTTGGAAATTTTCCATCAGGTCATACTTCCTGCTGTTGATTACCTGGTCGCAAAGCGAAACCACCTTATTCATTAATGTTCCGTCGATTGAAATGACTTTGTGCGTGGTTTCGTCCTGTTTGTAGGCTCTGTATAAATCCACTTTTGCTTCATAGGCCAAAGCGATGTATTTGTTTATTCTTCCAATTTCCGATTGTGTTTCAGGAAGAACTGCGGCAGCTGCAGCTATTTCGCTGTCGATTTTTTCCAAAATCTGGTCGCGTGTGTATTCGTTGTTCGACAGTTTTGTGATGTCGTCGGTATAGTTCTCGTCGAAATAAACGATTTTGTTGTACATACGGCTAAGTTCGAAATAGTAGTGAGCGCGGAGAAATCTTACTTCGGCTATGCGGATGGCACGGTTCTTGACCTGGCTGTCGGTTGTCGCGTTCAGAACGCGCAGTGCGGAATTGCAACGTTGAACGCTGCAATACAGATGATACCATTTCGCATCAAGATTGCCGTTTGTAGCGTCGATATTCATGGTTTCAATCTTGTGTATGTCTCCGCAGTCACCCACACCGCCGCCGCCTTTATATGCGTTGTCGGCACGAACTTCTCCGTAACTCCAATTAGTGGTCGGATAGAGACATACGCTCCAGTTCTGGCCTTCCGGACCGCCTAAGGCAGCGTATGCAGCATTGATCAGCAGATCGGCGCCCGTGGTTGTTTCCAGAATATCTTCGCTCAGTACGCCCTGAGGTTTGCAGTCGAGAATACTGTCTTCGTTGCAGCTTGCCAAAGATAGTGCAGCTGCCATTATGATGATTAAACTATTGTTTTTCATATTGTGTATAATTATTTGATGGATGAATATGTTATTAAAGTCCTATGGATAATCCGAATGTGACTGTGCGCGGCTGAGGATAGGTGTAACCTAAACCCTCTGGATCGGCGCCCGTGTATTTTGTAATGGTGAAGAGGTTCTGTGCCTGAATATAAATGCGGACATTGTTGATGTGTATCTTCTCAAGCATGTTCTTTTTCAGTGAATATCCCAATGTGGCGGTCTTCAGTTTAATGAACGAACCGTCTTCGATGTAAAAGTCTGATCCGCGCGATTCGTTGTTGTTGTCGTTGGCAGTCAAAGCGGGTGTGTCGCACGAATAGTTGCCTGTCGATTCGAATTTCTTGTATGCGTTCAGAGCGTCTAGCAGACGTGTGGAATGGTTCCCTGTCCAGCACTGGAAAAGGTCGGTGTAATACTTCGAATTGTTCCACGCGTCGCGAACCATGCCGTTGAAGAAGAGTGACAGATCGAATCCTTTATAGGAGCAGGCAAGATTCAAGCCGCCGATGAACTTTGGATTGTCAGTACCAAGCCATTTCTGGTCGGATGTGGAAATTTTGCCGTCTCCGTTCACATCGACATACTTGATACGTCCTACGCCGGGAGCACCGAGTTGCACGTCATACTTGCTCTTGTATTCGTTCACTTCAGCCTGTGTTTGGAACACTCCGTCGGTGACATATCCCATCCATGAGCCTAATGGTTGCCCAACGATGCTGTTGTCAATCGTCCCGCCGCCGAATGTGTACCAAAGGCTTGTGGGAAGATCAGTGATTTTGTTCTTATACAGCGAACCGTTCACTGTTATTTCATAGCCGAAATCTTTGCCAATCTTGTCGCGCCAGCCTGCAACAGCTTCGAGACCTTTGTTGTTCATCGAGATGCAGTTGGTCCAGCTGTAACCACCTTCACCTTTCACAGCAGCGTAAGCCGGTTGATAAAGCATGTCCGATGTGTTTTTATTAAAATAATCAAGACTGAAAGTCAAGCGGTTGGTGAGCATTGTGGCGTCGACGCCGAGATTGATTTGTTTTGTCTGTTCCCATCTAAGATTGGTGTTGCCTGTATAACTCTTGTATGCACCGGTTGCGAGGGTTGTGTTGTCGCCGTTGATGTTGTAACTTGCGTTGCTGAGCGATGCGATGTACTTGGTATATGTAGCTTCGTTATCTATTTCGTCGTTACCGTTTATACCCCATGATGCACGCAGCTTCAAGTCGTTAAGCCAATTGGAAGTCTTCTTCATGAAATTCTCCCGACTGATACGCCATCCTCCTGAGACGGATGGAAAAACACCTGCATTCTTGTTTACACCGAACCGTGAAGAAGCGTCACGACGAATGGTGAACGATGCCAAATATTTCTCATCAAAAGAATAGTTGATTTTTCCAAAATAAGAGACCATTGCATATTTGCCTGCTGAATTGCCGACTGTCTGACCGTTGGTGACGTTGTTGAGGTAGCGGTAGTTGACATCCTCGACTGTGAGTCCACGGCCGTAACCGTTCAGATATTCATTGTAGTTCTTTTTCGATTCCATGCCGGCCAGAAACGAAACGTTGTGTTTGTCAATGCTCAAGCTGTAGTTGGCTGTGTTGGTCCAAACCCAATTGTAAGTGTACGAGCTGCTTACCGATAGTTCGTTACTGTCGACAGTGCGGGTTGATTCCTGCCATGCTGGAACGAAATCCGAATCAAATGAATTGTAGTAATTGACACCATAGTTCGACTTCAGAATCAAATTCTTGATCGGTTCAATTTCAACATATCCGCTTCCGAAAATCCTCCAATAGGTGTGACGGTTGTTGGCCTGATTGTCTTGCAGACGAACTGGATTTGGTTTGTCGTTCAGACAGTCCACGTAACCTCCGGCATAACCGCCGAGATTGTCGTAAATAGGTTCTGCAGGATGTTGTGCCACCAATTGTTCTTCAATACCTCCTTGTGCAACGTGTTGTTTCCAGCGGTTGACGGAAGCGCTAGCGCCGATTTTCAGCTTGTTGTTGAAGAAACTGTAGTCGGAAGCTAGACGCGTGTTGAAACGCTTGTAATCGGTGTTGCGCAGAATACCATTTTGGTCGATCCAGTTCACCGAAAGAGAACTGGAACCGTTGTCCGTTCCCTTGCTCAGAGTCAGACTGTAATTCTGCATCAGCGCCGTTTTGTGCATTACCTTAAGCCAATTAGTGTCGGTTGCGGTGCATGTTCTGGTGCCGTCGGTGCTGGTGTAATAAGGGGTTTTCGTGTTTAGTACAGCATTTTCGCCCGAACCGTAAACGATAGAGTTCGGAGTTGTTCCGTATGAATATTTGTAAGCCTGCCAGTAGCAATCGCCCCATTGTTGTGCATTGAGCAGATCGTATCCGGAAACAAAAGTCTGCGAAGTCATCGAACCGTTGAAGTCAACTTTCACTGTTCCTTTCTTTGCTCTTTTGGTGGTGATGATGATGACGCCATTGGCTGCCTGAGCGCCGTAGATAGCTGCCGAAGCCGCATCTTTCAAGACCTGTATGCTCTCGACGTCGTTCGACGCAATGATGGAACCAACATTGTCGCGAGTCATGATGCCGTCGATGACATAAAGAGGCGAACTGTTGTTGATAGTTGTCGTTCCACGAACCAGTGTCGAAGTATTGCCTCCGCCTGGCGTGCCGTCGGTCGTGATGTTCATTCCAGCTACTCGGCCTGCAAGGCTCGAAAGCACGTTCGCTGTAGGTACATCGGCGACGTCCTTCATCTTGATCACGGAAACCGAACCAGTCAAGTCGGCTTTTTTTTCCGATGTATAGCCTACGACCACCACTTCTCCCAATTTCTGAACGTCTTCCACCAGTTCGACCTTCATGTTCTGAGCGGCAGCAACATTGGCTGGAATGAATCCTATGTATGATATCACCAGCTTCGTGCCTGTTTTTACATTATTGATTGTAAAGTGTCCGTCGATGTCGGTCACAACTCCGTTCGTCGTGCCCGCTTCCAATACGGCGGCTCCGATCAACGGTTGTCCGTCAGTTTTTGAAATTACCGTTCCTGTCAAATTGATTTGCTGGGAACTTATACATTGACATACAAAAACAGTAATCAATGTAAAAAACATTTTCTTGAGAAAAGTCCGAATGTGCAACATAAGCTATTTTTTTAAAGTTAATATTCGAATTCTGCTTTTGGTCCGAAAACCGATGTCAAAAGTAGTGTTGCACATCAGCGCATCACGAAAAATATGTTTCGTATACTTGTAAATTTGTTTCATGTATCAAATTTGTTAGAGAATGTAACAAAAATGATAAACGCCGGCCTAATCTTGCCGGACACGCATACGAAACGAAAACATTTGTCCGGAAGCGGTTCCTGTTTCACGTTGTTTCAAATTATGATGATGATTGAGAGAAAAAAAATTAACACGCAATGATTCATAGCAGCACGTGGTGAATGATATTAAATAAATCGTGTGAAAAATTGATTTCACACACACAGTTTCGTAAATGTACTGACTTTAATCTTATCCAACGATATTCCGGCATTTACATATCTTAATGTCGAATTTATTCAAGTGTGGAATGAAATGCAAAATGATTAGATTTCCAATGATGTGTTGACACTAAAACCTATGTATAAAGAACGCGGAATATTTATAATCTCTTTTCGTTCGACGGCCTCCTTTCGCCGATTGACGATTACTTGCCGTTGTGAAGAATGACTTTTTTGTCGTTCACTGATCGAAATAAATCTTTTTCTGTACAATTTCGTCGTATGAAGGCTGAAAGATATTTGTTTAAAAAAAGTCTTCAAAATATTGGTAATATATAATTTACATAAAAAACTTGCACTGCGAAAAAGGAAAGTCTAAATTAAAAGAGCGTACAGTATTGCGAAAAACAGTTAGGAACTGTGGAATAATTTACGCTACAAAAAACCAAAAAAGTTCTTGATATTTAAATGTTTCCCTTATCAAGGAAGTACAACCCCTACAGATAAGCCAAATATATAGTCTTTTAATATACTTGGGAAAAATCTGTCTCATTTGTCTTGAAAGATTATCAAAGTGCGGTTTCGAACTTGATGAACGTGTTTGATGTTGTGTTTTTCCTTTCCCTGTGTGTATAGAGTGCAACGTAAATAATTATCTTTGCTGCTTCAGCAATGACTATGAGAGTAAGTCACTTTCCGGGCAAGCCTTTATCGACACTACCGCTAAAAGGCATTGATAATCGCCTCATGAAGGGCTTTTTTGTTCCAAAATTGGCTAAAATGAATGATATTTGCATCTTAAATCTTTAGGATTCAGTATAGAGGAAATAAAAGAGATGAAGTAAGATAACATTACCATAGTAAGACAAATATGATAGAAGAAAAACTTCGTGTATGTGAAAGCGAACTCAAACAACTGCAGAATCGTCGGTTGGAACTCATAGCTTTGAAATATCGCCTCAAAAATGAAATTAAAATGGAGAATACAGTATCCACCTGTTATCGGCTGTCTTGTTGGTCAGCTATCGCCTTATAATCAAAAATTAAGTGAATTATTCAATTTGTGTTCGAACATCATTGGTCCTGAAATGATGCGTTTAGGTTGCGAATGTTCTGAATAGGGTTATTGCTACACATTAACAATGATAAAGGATATCGTGACACAGATATCGACATAGAGTATGGCGAAGAGGTAAAAGAATTTAAAGAGGATTCCGCAATTATTCAGTTTAAGAATATTCCAGCTGTGAAGCAAGCTCTCTGTTAAATACAATATGGCAGTTACGACAAGTTCCTGGAAGCATGGAAGAAGATTTATGCTTATATTGAAGCAGAAGGCGACAATTCGCGCTTCAGCTACATGGATGGAATATAGAACAAAGATTCAGAAGACGAATGGCTGACAGAGATTCAGGTACCAATAGCTTCGATTTGTTAATATCCGAAAGGATTTTGATTGGCCTTGGCGAATTCACATACATTCGGGGATAATCAATTTTGAATGGGGAATGTGAAATAACTTCCCCATTCAAATTGGTATTTGTTTTGTGTTTCGTTTGATTTCACTCGGTTAATCTGTAATTTTGCAGACAAAATTATCCCGCATTGAACGCACTTAAACTGATTTGCCGACCGTTCGTCGCCTTGAAGAACGGTATTTTCGCAAGGCTTTTCTTAGGTCAGACTATAAGTTTGCTAGGAGATGCATTTTCTTGGGTTGGCCTCGCATTGCTCTCCTTTCAAATCGACAAAGAACATTCGGCAACCATTTTAGCGACTGCACTCACATTACGAGTTCTTGCATTTATCATATTTTCTCCTTTTGCAGGCGTGGTAGCTGACAAAATTCCAAGGAAAAAGATTCTTTATACAACACATTTCGTCAGAATGGCTCTAATCTGCTGTATGCCTTTCGTGACTGCTCGTTGGCAAATATTTGTTCTTGTCTTTCTGCTCAATGTATTCAATGCCTTTTTCACGCCTACTTATCGCTCAGTCATTCCGCAGATTGTCGATAGACAATACTATCGCGAATCCGTCGGTTTGTCGACAGCAACATTTCAGCTGTTGGGAGTTTTAGGTCCCGCTTTGGCTGGAATTGTAGCAGTTTGGCTTGGTGCAAGGCAGATATTTTTCCTCGATGGAATCACTTTTATTATAGCTGCTTTATTTATTATTTCAATTCCAGCTAAAGAGTTGCAGAAAGGCATTTCCGAACATGCAAAAAAAGATTCCAAAACTTGGAGAGGTGTCATAAAAGGAGTAAAACTTCTGTTCTCAAACCGCATCATCAGATTCGCTTTGCTTATCGAATTTGTTTCTGCTTTTGCAGGAGCAATGATATTGGTAAACACAATCGGCCACGTCAAGAACAATCTTCAACTTGGCGATAATTATTATGGTTGGTTGATGGCCGCTTTTGGCATTGGTGCTGGAGTTTCAGCCTTCATCTTGGGAAGTCTCGACAAGTCGAAGACAAGGAGTTGGTCGCTGATGAGCGGTGCATTCGTTTTAGGAACATCAATTCTGTTTGCCAATCACGTTTCTTATGATGTTCTGATGATTCTGTGGGTGTTTGCCGGACTCGGACAAAGTCTCGCCGAAATGCCTTCTGAAACATTGATTGCCGAAAATATCGCAACCGAGAATCAAGGCAAAGTCTATGGCTCTCATTTCGCTTTCTCTCATTTATGGTGGGCAATCGCATATCCTGTAGCTGGTTTTATGGGCTCATTGTTCCCCGACCGCTCATTCTTCTATGGTGGAATCATAACCATTACACTCGCCTGCATTATGATTGCATCTCACTCTAGAAAATAAGCTGTTCAACAAATAATCTGATGATAATTCTGATTGTTCTTATGCCTTATACTATCTTTGCAGGCCAAAAAGAACAATGTCAAGCGTATTTACCGAAAAATGAATCCTTTTATGGATGTAATCTTACACTTTCTGATGGATTGGGGCTATTGGGGAATCTTCATCTCAGGATTTCTTTCCGGCAGCATTTTGCCTTTTGCTTCCGAGGCAGTTGTATTGTCCTATTTTTATGCCGGACTTCATCCCTTTTTATGCATTTTATTCGCAACAGCAGGCAATTCTCTTGGCGGACTTACTTGTTTTGCTATCGGTCATTTAGGCAAAGAGAAATGGATTGATAAGATTCTTCATGTCAGCGACGAAAAATTAAAGCGAGCTCATCAATTCATTCACGGCCGAGGAGCATGGATTGCATTTTTTTCTTTTGTCCCTATTATCGGTGATGTTCTATTAGTGGCTTTGGGCCTTTCACGATCAAATATTTGGATTGTAATTACTGCTATGACAATCGGTAAACTTCTTCGTTATATTGTCATTGTAGCCGGAGCTTTAGGAATCTCTGTAATCTTCGGATAAAATATTCAAAAGAAAAAGGTCAGACTTAATGTCCGACCTTTTTTCTCTTTAACAATTCAAGTGCTACTTCGCTTTGAGCTGATAAGTTTGACCTTCAACAGTATCAATTGTATAATCGTAATATTTATCGTGATCGGTTTCTTTCAGATTCTTTCCTTGCAAAGGAACGATAGAACGAAGGCTAATTGTTCCGCCCTTTTTGGACAAAATAACGGCTTTCGTCAGATGACCTTTGTCCCAATCCATAGAAATCTCATAATTGCCGCGAGCGCAGATTCCGCTGACATGACCTTGCGGCCAAGCGTCGGGCAAAGCAGGAAGAAGTCTGACAATTCCATCGTGACTTTGAAGCAACATTTCAGTAACGCCAGCTGTGTAGCCGAAATTGCCATCGATTTGGAAAGGTGGATGAGCATCGAACATGTTTCTATATAATCCGCCACCTTTATGTCCATTGTTGCCAAAATTAACTGGATTGAACAGATTTGAAACGATTCGATAAGCATGATTGCCATCAAGCTGACGAGCCCAACAATTAAGTTTCCAACCAAGAGACCAACCAGTCGATATGTCACCTCTCAATTCAAGAGTTTTTCTTACGGCTTGGAACAATTCCGGAGTTTTGTCCAATGTAATTTGGTCTCCCGGGAAAAATCCATAAAGATGCGACATGTGACGATGCTGAGGTTCGTTTTCTTTGAAATCTTCCATCCATTCCTGAAGTTGTCCTTTCGCTCCAATCTGATGAGGCAGCAGTCGAGGCAGCTTAGCTTTCAATTCATTGCAAAACGCCTGGTCAATGTTAAACATCTCTTCTGTTGCGATGACTCGCGTGAAGAGTTCGCGAATGATTGACATATCCATAGTCGGTCCCATACTTAAAGAAGCCCGAATGCTATCGTTATAGACAAAAGTATTTTCAGGAGAAAGACCTGCCGGCGTGACGAGACGACCTTTATTATCCTCGACCAACCAATCGGAGAGAAATTCCGCAGCGCCTTTCATCAGCGGATAAGCATAGTCTTTCAGAAACTTTTTGTCACCTGTAAATAGATAGTGTTCCCAAAGACTGCTGCAAAGCCAACCTTCCGACATTGGCCAGAAAGAAGCCGAAGGAACATAATCGTTCGGGATGCTTTCACGCCAAATTGAAGTATTGTGATGGGCAACCCAACCGCGGCGATTATACATCGTTTTTGCAGTTTCAGCTCCAGAAACTGCCAACTCTTTAATCATGTTAAACAACGGATCTGCGCATTCTGACAAGTTAGTAATTTCAACTGGCCAATAATTCATCTCAATGTTAATATTGATTGTATAAGCGCTTTCCCAAGGAGGAGTAACTTGCCTGTTCCAAATTCCCTGCAAATTAAGTGGTTGCCCACCTTCGCGTGAACCGCTAATCATCAGATAGCGTCCGAACTGGAAAAGCATTGCAGCCAAACTTCCGTCTCCAGCTTTAGAGAATCTGTCGATGCGTTCATCTGTTGGCAAGGCCTTCTGTGCGGCTGTCGAAGGTAATTGAAGTGAAACACGGTCGAAAAGTTTTTTGTAATCCGCCGTATGGCGCGTTTTTAATTGTGAATAATTATAAGTAAGAGCTTGATTAATGAAGCCGGCAACTTTTGCCGAAGCATCAACGCCTTCGCGGCTTGGACTCTTTTGCCAGCCATTGAAGCTTGTTGCCATACTGAGAATAAAATAAACTTCTCCTGTCTTATAGATATGCATTACAGAATCTTTAATCTCACATAAGCCTCCTTTTGGGAATACTGGTTTAATTTGAGCTTCGAAGAAAGTGCCTTTGCCGTCAATCTCATTGCCATAAAGCACGCATTTGTTTGTTTTACGTTTACCATTAGCATCGAACAATTCAGGATGTTTATATTGATCACCCCATTTTTCTAATTGTTCAAGAGTGCGTGGTTCGACAAGACCAGGCGCTTGACCATGCATAAAGAGACATTGTTCTTTGCAGAAACTCGTTGCTGTGGGATGAGGAGAGTTGAGTTGCAACGACACATCAATTCCGTTTGCGCGACTGCTTTTAAGATGGATAACAATCACATTATCTGGATGAGAAGCGAATACTTCGCGCTCATAATGAATGCCATCTTGATTGAAGACAGTCGTCGTAACAGCGTTTGTAAGATCAAGTTGACGTTTATAACCGCTAACCGTACCACTTTTGTTGTTCTTGATATAAAGATCACCCAAAGGTTGGTAAGACTGATGCTGACGTCCAAGCCAATATTGACAAATAATTTTCTGTGCTTCGGCATATTTGCCCGCTTTCATCAAAGAGAGCACTTCATTGAACGATTCTGGAGTGATGTGCACATTTTTATATGTAAGTGATGGTTCACCGCTGTAAAGTGTGTTCTCGTTCAGTTGCAAGTGCTCGATCTCCACACCTCCAAAGACCATTGCGCCAAGTCTTCCGTTGCCGATGGCCAATGCATCTTCCCATGCTTGTGCAGGATTCTGATACCAAAGCACCAAATCTCCTTTCCGATTGTCGGCTTGTGAAACGAGCGACGGCAACACCAACAAGATTGAGAATAGAGAAATGATTTTGAAATGTTTCATATTTATATAATCCATTTATTTGTCGAAGTAATGTTTAATCAAAGGAATATCCGATGATTGCAGCTTCTCACGAGCTTGTGCTGTCGGAAGTGTTGTCAACGATTGCAGGAAGTTCTCTGTGCTGAGGTTAATATTCGTGTCGAAAGGTTTGCCGACGCCTAAATTTTCTGGCCAATGCTTTGAATATTCAATCATTGAAGTTGCCTTCTTTCCACTGCCTTTCAACAGTAAATCGATGGCTTGCGACAAGTAGGCGCGACGATAGATTTCACGGCCATAAGAAGCGCCTTCATTAGGAAGAACCCAGATATTGCGAAGCATTGAAACACATTGGGCAAAGCGATGAGTTTCACACAAAGCGGTTGCATATTGCAAATCGATGACAAAATTGTCGGGATAAAGTTTATAGTACTTCGCAGCAGTTTGATACGCTTGGTTCCATTGTTTTTCTGACGAATAATAATCAATCAAGGCATTGCCTGCACGCCAACTATTTTTTAAAGAAGCTGCGCGGTTGAGGTCAGCCAACTTGGCAGCTCCTTTTTTCAACGAAGCACGATAAAGGAAGAATGGCGAATAATCGGCATTTGTACAGTTTTCAAGCAACTCTACGGCTTTCTCTTTGTTCAAGTTAGCATTACAGATTTGAGCCTCGAAATAAAACGGTTTCCACGACGAAGTGACGCTCTTTGCCCAAATCATTGCCTGCAGATTCTCAGGACGATAAGCAAATTGCAGTTCTGTTTTCATATTGTCAGCTTTCTTGACAAGCTCTTTGGCCGCATCTTCTTTGCCTTGCAGATGGAGCAGCCATGCTTGACGATAAGTCGCGATGGCATTATTTGGCGCGAAAGTCAGAACATCGGCCGCTTCGCCGAGCAATCCCAAACTCTCATAACGGCACGAAAGTTCAAGATAAGTTTCGTCGGGCAGTTCTGAACGAATCAATGAAGCGAAATCCTTGCGTGCGGCATCCGTCGGATTGGCAATATATTTTTCATATCGCAGCAGATGATTAAGCGGAAAACGACTGACATCAATTGACGATTTCTGGCTTGTTTTGCGGGCAATTACCAGCATTTCATGCAAAGCCTCGATATTGTCCGAATTGCTTTTCAGACTTTCTTTTGCGTAAGTTTCAGCTTTGTTCCAATCGGCGTCTCGGATTGACAACCCGGCAAGGTGAGCATAGGCAGCCGTCCGAAATTCCTCATCGCGTGAGGCTACTGAGAACCCGTCTTTCGCATCGGTGAAATGGCCGAGTTTCTCATTGCACAAACCATAGAGATAATTGGCTTCGCTGTCGTATGCATCAATACTCATCGAGCGGCGGCAGAGTTCAAGCGCCTCATTGTAGTTGCCAAGATGAATACAAAGTGAAGCAAGCCGATTAACGGCAGGAGCAAAATATTTGTCTTTTTCTACAGCAGCACGAAGAGCGGTGTCAGCGCGCGCATACATCCGCTGATTCATGAATTGCGAGCCTTTGACATAAAGTCCATAAAGCGAATTCCAATCAAAGTCGGCAGGAGAAGTTTTAGGCCGGTTAATAACATTATCAGCTGCAACTTCTGAATAAACCAAAGCATCGTCACCGATGACTACTTTCAGTTTGCCTTCAGCCATTTCGCTTGTGAGCGGAATCGATTTGTTCCAAGTCTTCAGAACCTCTGTCGAGAGCAGTTCGTTAAGGATTTCTTTTCCCGAAGCGAACAGTTTAATAGCCGTATTAAGTTTCTCTGTCGGAGAAAAGCTGAGCAGCAGCTGGCCGTTGTCGCGAATGACATTCAATGCACCTATATTTGAGGCTTTAGCAACACCTTTTGTCCCTTTTATCGGATACCAATATTCTGTCCAGGAATCGGTTCTTCCAGGAGAAAAAGCCGCATGTTTGAATGGAGTGTAAGCGCTTTCATTGACGGGCTGATTGTATTGACGTCCAGACTGAAGTTCGACATATTGACCTTTCTTGTCCGTGAGTAGATCTTCCCAAATGCCGCCATCGCGGGCAAGACTCCATAAGAAGATTTTCTGTCCGAGTTTTGCATTATAATCAGAATGATGAACAGAACCGAAATCGTAGTCGTGCCAGTAAGCGCCATAGAAATCGTTGTACTTACCTAACACATGGAAAGACTTCGAGCCGTCGAAAGCATTATTCTTATACCACGAAATATCACGCCCTTCTTCATCTTTCGGAAACGAATGAAGCGAACCGTCGTGACCGATATAATTTGTTCCAGGATAGCAGAACTGGATATCGCCTTTGGCCGAGTATGCAGCATTCATCCATTGATAATAAGGCTGATCTAGGTCAGAACTATTGTACCAAGTTGTGTGTGTAGTGAAATAAGCTTTGTCCTTAGGCAGATTCACTTCTATCATCCATGTTGTGCGAGTCAGCAACTCTATAGCTGAAATGAAGCAGCTGACACTTCCGTCGCTTTTCTCTTTTGTCAGATAATCAATTGATGTAGCGGAGGTCGGAGCATGTCCGATGATTCCGAAATTGAACTCAACACCGCCAGAGACCCAAGCGCCGCGCATTGCAATGTCACGAAACTTGACAACATCATTGGAATAAAGGAAATCACGGCCGCTGGCCTTGTCGGTTGCGCCCCAAATCTTGCCGCCGATTTCCGGGAACAGCGTCACTTTGATATAAGGATTTTCGAGTACGACCGTTTTCCAGGCTTTGTCTTTCTTATCGACAGCAAAACCACCAAAGCGAAAGTAAGGATAAATTGAACTTTCGGGATGAGGCACAGGATCAGGGTCACTGTAAGCATAAGTTCCCATCACAGTTTCTTTTTCTGTGACAGTCGCATTTTGTGCAGAGACAGACATAGCTGCCCATAACATGATAGAAGTTGCAAGAAGTATTTTTTTCATGGAGTTCAATTATATATTAAAAGCAAATTTACACAAAATCTTCAACTATTTGCAGGTTTCTGTAAAAGAACTGCAATTGTCGTCAAACGACAATCCATATATTGTTGTCATAGGCTCACGAATTATTTAATGACATCGATCTTTGTTGACTTCTTGTTCCTGCCGGTAATCGTATATCTCAACGTTCCTATGCTATTATCGCCAGTTGTAAGATCAACCATCAACTGTTCACCATTGCTAAAGGAAATCTCAAAACTTGTAGCACTGAGATTTTTGATGCTCGATACCGGGAATTTCTCATTTGGTTTGAGCGGATACAGCAAATAAGGCTCAATCCACTGTCCTGTAGCGGTCCGCTTATAAATAGGCGTTGCAACAGGACTACATTCATAAGTACCTTTTGTGTTCTCATCGTGAACCCATCCTTGCACTTCCGGTTTTTCTTGTCCCATGACAATCTTCACATTCATATCCTTATACTTGAGAGGAACAATTGCCAGATTTGCAGAATTCGCATCATTGCTCGTTGCGGCACAAAAAGCTTCATTGATTGCCGACTTGGTCGAATTAAAATGAAAGAACGACTCATAAGCGTGTTCTTTATTGTCTTTAGGAGTAAAGATATCGAACATCAGCCAATAAGAATTCTTTACAAACAGCAAAGCCCTGTAATGCGTGACTGTTGAATCAAGATTAGAACCAAATCCTTCCGTGTACCAACCTTCTCCGAAATCGAACGATTGATTGGTAATCCATCTGTTTGATAAAGGTCGGCGACTATAATCAATCAAATCTTCATTTGACCGCGCACTTCTATTTTGGTCTTTTCCATCGACACGGACCACATTGTGTGCTCTTGCCGACAAAATATATTTCCGCCATTGAGAATCGTTGTAAGCGTATGTTCCGCCTTCCGTCAGCAACCGTTTCCCATAAGCGGCAATGAGAATCGAAAGTTTGTCTTCGTGATGGTGAGCCGGCCCATAAGGTCCGACTTCGAAATGAGAATGCAAGGCCAATGAATCCCATCCTGAACGCATGATATACCAACCTGCCCAAGGCATCCAAACAGAGGTGAACGACGGTTTGACGCCTTCTTTACCTGATGTAGCAACATATTGATAATCTTTTCTTTCTTGGAAATAGGAATAGCCTTCACTTAGCTTCTGCCGCGCATTTCCCCAACCGGCATCATTAAGAGCAGGGCAGAGTCCGTCGGGCATACAAATGTTCAAATAATAGGTGAACATGCTTTCAAGGCCTGTAATATATCCATTCGGAAGAGGTTTGTTGTTAAGTTTGGCAAAAGGATATACTTGTAAGAAATTATTAAGGCTGACGCCATGATATCCGGTTGTCAACTCTACCTGTGCTCCGTCGGGATAAACTTGAATCTTTTTCTCTTCGTGTAAACGATTGATAGCAGACTTCTGCCATTCTTGCGTCACTTTAAATTCCGGGAACAATCCGCCGATATGATATAAACCATCCAATTCCATTGTCAACCAGTTATTGTGCGAAGGAAAAGCAAACAAATGGATTCCATGCTCATAAAACGATTTGACCATCATCAAAATGGATTCGTCATCAAAAGAAGGCGAACCGAGAAAATAATAAAATGAATTCGGCCATGCTCCGAAAGTGCGAATGCCGGTTTCTATGGTCCTCCAACGTGAAAAGGCTACATTTGCGGAATTCTTTGGCAAAGGATTATCGATAATCCAACTGCGAAGCTGACTGACAAAAGCTTTTGCATATTTCTCATCGCCGGTTGCCCAGTAAGCTTTTCCAAGTGTTTCCCAAAATGGATGACGACTTAACTGCCAAGTCCACTCATTATACTCAAGAGGAGCTGGATTGATTGACCAATTGACTGACTTTCCGAACTGATATGAAATATCGCAGCTCTTCAACAAATTGGAAGCAATCTTATCCGCTTCTTTAGTATCATAATTCGACTTGTGGGACTTTGGATTGTTAAAGTCATGCCAGTCAAAAAGCCATACCGGAGTTTTACGTGCTTTAAGATAAGCCACATAAGCTGTTCTTGCCGCTAAATAATCTTTTGCTTCAACCGCTTTTTTGACATTCTCAAGTCCCGGATAATCCAAATTTAATATGCTGTTAAAAAACGTCTCATCACTGGTTATCGGTCCATCTTTTACTTCAATTATTTCGCTGCTTCCTGCAAAATCACCCTTTGGCAGACGGATGATTAATTTCATCAATGCCGTGTCATCATTCCATTCAGTCGTAACATTATTATTAGGAGTATGAATTTTTTTGTTGATAACCAATTCCAACTTCTTCAATGTTCTTTTAGGGTCGGAAACTGTAATCGATTTGATAATGTCTTCGTGAAATCTAATCATTATCATGCAAGGAGCATTGGATTTAATGACGGTATTGTTATCGGAAAGAGTCATTGTTCCTGCTTTGTACAGTACGAAATAAGCAATGCTGTCATTTTTTACCGCCTGCATATCCGCTGTATTGGAAATGATTGAAATTGAAGGGTTGGCTTCATATTCTCCTATTTTCTTCATGTTGGTCGAAGGCATGACAATATAAGAATAATGTCCATCTGCAGGGCGAACGCCATGTTCAATCCAAAGTGCAAATGCATCGGCTTTGATTTCCTTTTTAGGAACAATAGTCTGTTGACTTATGCTGTTCCAACTTCCTGATTGTACCATATTCGACATGCCGACTTTCTGATTTTCAGGGAAAAAATATCCAACATTGTTGTGATATATCCATTTTACATGCTCCAATATCTTTTCTCCCTTTTTGGCAATAGTTGTCTTACTGCCATTATTGACAGAAATATCTCCTTTCAGAAAGCATTGATTCAATGTCGTTACTACAGGATAAGAATCCGTGCTGTTAATGGCTGCTCCCAAGCATATATATTTGTCGTCAAAGAAAAACCAGGATTTTTTTGCTGAAAGCGGATTATGAGGACTTTTGAAATCGAAGGCAGCAGCGCCGAACAAACCGTCGGTAACGCCGCCGACAAAATCAGTCAATCCTTTTTTTTGTATCTGATTCGGAGTTGGCATCGTATCAACCTGAACAATCGTTGTTCCAGGAATTTTACGATAGTTACAAATAGGTGCAAAACTATAATATTCATCGCCGGAAACAGAGATATAATTGGCTCCGTCGCCGCGATAATGATTCTTCAACCCTTCGCTGTTGTGAGGATATTCCATATTTTGGTTCCTCGTTGAGAACATCCTGACCGAAGTATAGAAATTCGGACGCTGGAAAACGAAATGTTCTGTTTGCCAAAAAAATTTAGCAAAAGGTTGAACTATAAACGGCTCGCCTTTACGCGCATGAATAACATTCAGCAGCTCTCCTTTCCTGTAAGTTGAAATTTCAGATAGTCTTTCAGGAATCTTTGTTCCTTCAATGCCTCCAACACCTACTCTTGAAATGTCGCGATTAAAGACATTGGGGTCGATGGAACGACCGTAAATCATCTGTTTGCAAACGCCGTCGAGATAATAATCAATGGCTAAATGAATGGATGAATCTGAGAATTTGTATTTGGTGTTATTTACAAAATAAGCCCAATCGATGAATGATTCTAGAAAACTGACTCCGTATGTGGTGGTTGTATTTACCCTGTCAGCACGATGATGAAAACTATAGTCACGTTGCAATCCGTCTCCTTGTCCGCCGAAGTAATCTTTGTGTGCGGCCAACAAAGCCTTTCTTTCACTATCATCTTTATTATAGAATTTCATTTCTCCTTCTATAACTTTTAAGGTGCTTTGGAACAGCTTTTCATTTCTCTTGAAAAGCTCCGTTTCGGCGAATAGGCCGGCAACTCTAACACGATCGCCGCCGGGACGCGCTCCTGGAGCGTCCAGATTTGCACGTCCTGCTATTTTCTCTATTCCTTTGAGTTGTTCTGCCGACAAATCTTTATCCAAAACATAAAGGATGATTACCATTTGCGTCGGCACTCCAATCTGATTGAGCCACCAGTTTTCACACTGGAAATCATTTTTAAGCCAGTAATTCAAGGAAGCATCGATGGCTTGCTTCACTTGGTTGTTCTTATAATAACTCGAACTCTTCTTTTCGTATGCAAGAGACATACTGACTATATTATACAGGTGAAATCTGTGTTGGAAAGCGACTCTCGAAGTATCAATATAATTGATGCTGGGCCAAGTCCCGTCTGACTTAATCGTTTTAAGTAATTGGCTTACTTGATTCTCATTCACATTGGTTGCCAAGTATTGCTTGGCAACCTTTTCTCGTAACATTTCCAGTTCAGATTGAGCTTGTGCTATGCTACAACTGAGCAGGATAAAAACAAATAAAAGGGACTTAAGTTTCATGGTATAACTATTATATTATTCGCAAACAAAATTACACAAAATCTCTCGACATACTGTTGGACTCATAGATAAAAGCCATTCATTGCCATAAGAATTCACAGGTCTCAGATTTTTTCAGCAAAAGCATAAAAAAACAGCCTTCAGAAGAATGACCGAAGACTGCTCTTTTGAATAATTAATCACTAAAAACTATTTACTTATCATCTCACAAGCACGCGTGACAATCCATTGGCTTATTCTGCCTTTGCTGTCAGGCAAGAGTCCACAAGGTCCATATACAATTTTATCTTTTGATTTAATACCTTGCGATTGTTTTGCTATCTTATCAACGCCAGAAGAAAGATAAATTCCCTGGACAATGATTCGTTTGCTTTTTTTAGCTGCTGCGTTTATCTTAGGCACTGCATTGGCATTGAATCTCTGTCCCATTTCTATAAAGGCATAGTCGAAGGTTGGAATACTAGTCTGCTTGGTGATGAACTGTCCTGCATCTTTAATCATCTCTTTCCAAAAAGGTTCATATTCAGGCGAACCATGAGCAAGTAATATCAACGATTCCTGTTTCGGCTCGATTGAAAGAGCTTTTACTCTATCCAGCAAAATACTCTTTATAATGTCTCCATAGGCCAAGGTCGGACCAAGTGTGACAGGAATTGTTGTATCTACAAGTTTTGTTCCTTCTTCCTTTAGGGCTTTAATTGTTTCGGCATTGGATTTCAGCCGCAAGATATTCGGGATGTCCTGTTCCGAGTGACTTGAAGGCGCAATAAAAAGAGGAATGGCATAAATGTGATCGATGCGCTGCTTTTCGCAGTCGCTGATGACAGTAGCAATGGATGGTTCGATAAATTCCATCAGAGCGACACGTACATAATCGAAATCTTTGACGCCTTTGTCGACAAGAAGATTCGTGACTTCTTTTTCCAATGCCGTCACAGGAGCAATCCATTGCGGCGATGGAGCGCCGTGGGCAATAATTACAAGTGCGTTTTTAGCTTGCAGAATGATTGAAGAAGAGAAAATCAAAATAAAAGATAATAGTAATAAATGCAGATGTTTCATATTTCATTGTTTGTTGATTATGGCAAAGGTATTCTTTCGGAATGTTTCCCGCAATACCTATTTTTATGTATTTTTTTGCTTGAAAAGGATTGACAAATACTCATTGAATTTAGATTAAATACTTTTTTTTAAGTATTGATGCGCACTGGAGCAGTCAATACTTTTGCAGCCGAAACAAAGAGTTAGAAAGCATGAATATTTTATCATCTTTAGTTATCCTGTTGTCAGTAGTTTTTCCGTTGAAATCTTTTGAAACGAATCTGCTTAAAGATACAGTTACTCCGCTGAACAAGGAGGTAAATCTGAATGAGATTGTGATTACTGGAACAAGGACGGAAAGACGTTTGTCGAGCGTCCCAATATTAACTACTGTAATTAGAAACAAAGAGATACGCAAATCCGGCGCGGTTTCTCTCCTTGAATCGCTCCAAGACAATATTCCGGGAATCGTCATCTCGCCCAATGCTATGGGAAACAATATGAGAATAAGAGGTTTGAACAGCCGATATATACTGCTATTGGTCGATGGTGAAAGATTGGTATCTGAAGGAGCGGGAGGAAATATCAACCTTGATCAGATAGACGTCAACAACATCGAGCGGATTGAAATGGTCAATGGAGCCGAGTCGGCTTTGTATGGCTCGAATGCTGTGGGAGCAGTCATCAATATTATCACCCGAAAGCCTGTCAGAAAACTCGAATCCAGTGCAAATATCATAGCACAAAGCCATAACACTTGGGACAATAAGTTTACTGTCAGCAGCAGACAGGATAATTTGTCGGCAATTCTGGATGGCTTTTGCAATTCGTCCGATGGTTTCGGAGCCAACGGTTCAAGCGCTTATGCAGCGCGCTATAGAGATTGGGGTTCGAATCTCAAGGTTGGCTATAAACCTTCCGAGCGATTCCTTTGGAATGTCATTAGCCGCTTCTTCAGGCATGAAAGCTTCAATCCCGCAAAGAGTATGGATGTCAAGCATCCTCTAAACTACAATCTGACAGCAGGAACAAATGTCAGCTATTTCTCTGCCGATAAGACAAATGCACTGCAACTTAGTCTCAATTGGGACAAGTTTTTCAATTATAATGTGATGGAGAAAATCCATGATCAAAAGAAAAAACAGAACACTGCCGATTATTTCACCACTCGTTTTTCAGATACTTATAAATCGAACGACCGATGGGAAATTATCGGAGGATTTGAATATAATCATGAATCAAATTTCGCCGTCAAAACCATGGGAAGCGAACCGACGACAAAAGCTTTAAACGATTATAATCTATTTGCACAAGCCGATTGGAAAATAGTGAATATTCTGGATATGGTCGCCGGTGCACGCTACACTTACAACGACCAGTTCAAATCGGCCTTCACTCCTAAAGTGTCTTTCCTCTATTCCTTAGGCCGGTTGAAATTGAGAGGCGGCATAGGAACGTCCTTCCGAGCTCCTACAATCAAGGAATTGTATTATGATTTCGATCATCAGGGAATGTTTTGGATATATGGTAATCCCGACTTGAAGGCTGAAAAAGGCCTTTACTCATCGTTATCGGCCGAAAACAATTTAGGAGGCTTCAATGCGTCGATCTCTTTCTATCATAATCATATTTCGGATAAGATAACTCAATATGATGTTATCAACAAGTTCGGCGGCGATGAGAAGTATTATAAAAATGTGAGCAGCGCCGCGCTCCAAGGATTTGACATCAATTTGTCATATATCTTCCTTCACGATTGGGTGATGAAAGGTTCCTACAGTTATTGCGATGCACGAGACAATTCCACAGGTCTTCAATTGGACAGCAATGTGAAGCACAGTGGAACAGTCTCTCTGACCTGGAATGGAGCAGTCGCAAAGAGTCCATTTTCAATCCAGATTGCGGGAAGGATGAATTCTCCAATTCTCTATCAGGAAGAGGTCTCGAATGTCGATGGTTCGGTGACGATTGATCGCACGCAGTCGAAGACTTATTCCATCTGGAAAACAACAATCCTCAAACCTTTCAACTTCAGACGACATCTGATTGAACTGATGTTTAAATGTGATAATATTTTCAATTTCAAAGAAACATCTTTCATCAATCCTGGTCGTCAGTTTCTGATAGGTCTCAGATATGAATTCAAGTAACAACAAACAACTAAAAATAAAAAATGAGAAAAATCTTATCTTTATCAGTTATGACGATTGTTTTGATGGCGTCATGTTCCAGCAACAACGATCCGGAATCTATGGGCGACACAAAAGAGTCGTCGATCAATGCAACATCTTACACGACTTGGTACTACTATTCGTTCGTGAATGATACAGTCGTCGGAAAAGGCGAAGAAACGACGGCCGACAATGCTCTTTGGGCAAAGAGAGCCGATTGGGATTTCGCTGTCTGCAGATATTCGGTCAAGACCAACAGCGGCAGCTCGACTTCAGTCAATGCCGTCGGCGGTGTTTATACTTTCGCTTCCACCGAAGTTTTCAGCAACATCTTATCCTTGCCCGACAATATTCAGTTTGTGGTCGATTCTACAACGGTCACTCGAGGCATGGCGGGCACAATAAAAACCTCTAAATCCAAAGCTCAAGTCATTCAGTTCAAAGCGAATGCCGATGGAAGTCTTATGATGCCGCCGGTCTATCTGCAAACGCCTGTTTATCTATTTCGCACTGCCGATGGAAAACAATATTACAAACTTCTGTTCACCCAATATAAGAACGAGAATTCAGAAACCGGACATATCAAGTTCTTGTACGCTAGAATGAAGTAATTTTTCGAAAAAATACTCATTTTAGAGTATTGGAATACTTTGCCAAAGCGAATATAATTGACTTACTTTGCATGCAGAATATGCTGGCGATAGTATGATCAATAGATTTATGGAAACTGACAAGATGAGCAATGTGATCAATAGTGATTACAGATTGCTCCAGATAATCAGTCGGTTTGGAATTACTTTGGGTTTTAATGAAAAGACAATTAAAGAAGTGTGTGACGAGCAGAATGTGGACTGTCAGACTTTCTTAGCGGTTCTCAATATATCAGAATTCGGAGAAAAAGATATCGAATCCTGGACAGAAAGAGTTTCACTGAGTGCCATTACCGACTACCTTCGTCAAGCTCACTCCTATTTTTTAGAATTTCAATTGCCAGTTGTTCGTAGGAAATTGGTAGAAGCAATGGATTGTTCTACTCATAATGAAGTATCCTTTCTCATTTTGAAATTTTATGATGAATCGGTTTCTGAAATTCGTCGTCATATGGAACATGAAGACGAATATGTCTTCAATTATGTTGATCTTCTGCTCAAGGGTGAAGCCAAAGAACGAATTACTTTAGAAGCTTCCATTTTGCATCCGAGGCCCATCGAACAGAAAATTTCCGAATTAAAGAATATCATCATTAAATATTGCAAACTGAACAGCAATAATAATCTCATGAATGCAGTGTTATATGACATTTTTATGTGCGAAGAAGATTTATATAAACATTGTAAACTGGAAGATGTTCTTTTTATTCCTGCTGTTCATCTGTACGAGGATTGTGCAAAGGAAAGAACTGAAACGCAACAAGATGAACTGAATGGCGACACATCTGAAATTCTGAGTGACAGAGAAAAAGAAATTGTTGTATATGTTGTCAAAGGACTTACTAATAAAGAAATTGCTGACAAACTATTTCTTTCAATCAACACAGTGACTACACATCGTCGTAATATTGCTCGTAAACTAGACATTCATTCTTCTTCAGGATTAACCATTTATGCCATTGTCAATAAACTTGTCCAATTGGATGAGATTCAGCCGAAGTCTTGAATTCTCTTCTCTTTTCATTAGGAAAAACAAATGAAAAACGTTATTTTTGTGACAAATGATGATGCGATAATATGAGCTATCATAATTGGGACAAAATAACGACAATCAAAATACTATTCATCATGTCAATAGCTTCACTGTTTTTGTCCGGCTCTTGTCATGGGCCGGAACCGGAAGACGAAAGTTCAGTTCGTCAACCTGCTGTCGCTGGGACTTTTTATCCAGGGAGCAAAGATTCTCTTGTCAATCAGCTGTCTGACTATTTTGCGCCTTATAACGGGCAGAATCAATCTGAACAAGTCGCAGCTGTGATTGTGCCTCACGCAGGCTACGTTTATTCGGGTTCGGTTGCAGCTGCAGCTTTCGCTCGAATCAATCCTGAAAGCCGCTTTGAACATATCTTTCTCATCGGTCCGAGCCATCATGTCTATATGGACGGAGCTTCTGCGAACGACCGCTTTCTTTATTATCGGACGCCTTTGGGTAAAGTGCCTGTCGATGTGAATCTGTGCCGCAAACTGATGACCGACTGTTCTTATATCACTTGCAATCCGGCAGCTCATACCGAAGAACATTGTCTTGAAGTGCAGCTTCCTTTCATCCAATATTGGTTCAAGAACACGGCACCGATTGTTCCAATCATTATCGGGACGCAGTCTTTGCCTGTCATTCAAAAGATTGCAAAAGCATTGGCACCCTATTTCAACGAAAAGAATCTGTTCGTCATCAGCAGCGATTTCTCTCATTATCCATCCTACAAAGATGCTCAAAAGGTCGATTCAACCACTGCCGAAGCCATTGCAAGCGGCTCACTGATGACTTTTGTCGACGCAATCTCTGCCAACAACAAACTGCACATCCCGAATCTTGCCACCAGCGCCTGCGGGCAAAGCGCCATCGCCGCTCTCATGACCTTGACAGAAGGCAACAAAGCTTATGAATACCGCCATATCCTTTATCGTAATTCCGGCGACTCGGAAGTTGGAATGAAAAATGAAGTTGTCGGCTACAATGCTTTCATGATTGTGAGAAAGGCTGCGGCCTACGAATCGGACTTCGTCATTTCTGAGGAAGACAAAAACCTTTTGCTGCAGATTGCAAGACAATCCATTGCCGACCATTTCGACAGTCTTCATCAGACAAGTTATAAGGAATCAGAATTGAGCGGCACTCTGAAAATGCCTTGCGGAGCTTTTGTCACGCTCAATGAAAACGGCCGATTGAGAGGCTGCATCGGGCACTTCGGCAGTGACAAACCGCTCTATAAAACTGTGCAATCGATGGCACAAGCCGCTGCTTTCAACGACCCTCGATTCTATCCGTTGAAAAACAACGAACTGGAACAAGTGGAGATTGAAATCTCCGTTCTTTCGCCTCTGAAAAAGATTCACGACATAAGAGAGTTCAAATATGGTAAACAGGGAATCTATATCACAAAAGGCGGTCACAGTGGGACTTTCCTCCCTCAAGTCGCAGAAGAGACACATTGGAGCAAAGAGGAATTTCTCGGTCATTGCGCCCAGGACAAAGCCGGACTTTCGTGGGACGGATGGAAAGATGCAGATTTATACACTTACGAAGCGGTTGTTTTTAAGGAGGAAAAATAATGAGAAACTTCTCTCAGACCTTGCACGAAACCGCGTTCAGCAAGCCAACCGACAAAGGTGTGCAATGCGGCATTTGTCCACACGCTTGCAACTTAAGTGAAGGCCAATATGGACTTTGCCACAGTCGCGTCAATCATGGCGGCATTCTATATTCGGAAGCATATGCAAATCCTTGTGCTATCCATATCGACCCTGTCGAGAAAAAGCCGCTTTTGCATTTCTATCCCGGATGCCGTTGCTTATCAATCGCTTCTTGCGGATGCAATTTCGCCTGCTTGAATTGTCAGAACTGGGATATCTCGCAAGCCAAACCTTCGGAAATTGAATCTGTCACTTATCCGCCGGAGAAAATTTTAGCTTCATGCTTGGCAAACCATTGTCCTGCCATCGCTTATACTTATACCGAGCCGATTACATTCTATGAATATACATACGACACGGCAGTTTTAGCACATCAGTCGGGCATTCAGAATATTCTGGTTTCGGCCGGCTATATTAATGAACAGCCGCTGAAAGAACTCTGTAAAGTGATTGATGCTGCCAATATCGATTTGAAATCGTTCAGCGATGAGCTTTATGCCAAAATCAATCGCGGACATCTTGCTCCTGTGCTCAACACTCTTAAAACACTGAAAGATGCCGGCATTTGGCTGGAGATTACAAATCTTCTCATTCCGACAGTCAACGACGATAAGGAAATGCTTAAAGCAATGTGCAATTGGCTTGTGACAAATGGATTCGAGAATTCACCGCTGCATTTCAGCCGATATTATCCAATGTATAAAATGCAGACGATTGGTCCAACTCCATTGGAGACCTTGGTTTTAGCTCGCGAAATAGCAATAGAGGAAGGAATGAATTATGTCTATATTGGAAATGTAAACGAAATCGACGGTGAGAACACTTTTTGTCCTTCATGTCACAAATTGCTTGTGCGTCGCAATGGTTTTTCAGTTTGGGAAAGTCATATCACCGATGGGGAATGCGGTTTTTGCGGATCAGCAATCCCAGGCCGATGGTGAAGTTTCAGATCTCTTTTGGGATTCTAATACTCTTCAAATCTATAGATTGTTTCCATGTCGCAGTGGGAGCGGACCAGCTCTGCAAGCTTGTCATATTGCTCATCTTTAAAACTTGCATAGTCGAAAGATGAGCTTTGTGTTTCAGCCCGTTCTTCTGCAATAAAATTCAAAACGCAAATATTATCGAAGATGCCGTGCATATATGTTCCCCAACAGTTCTTATTCACGAGGCAGCCTTCTTCATTGCCGTTATCAAGTCGTGTCAGTGGATTAATTGCATTATTGCCCATTACAACTGTTTTTCCCATATGAATTTCATATCCTTTACAAATGGTTCCTTCATTATTGGATGGAAGAAAATGAAATTGTCGCTGTTTTACGACCTTTGATTTCTCAATTGTCGTAATTAATGGTAATAAGCCAAGACCTTGAGTTTTCGGGATATTGCTTTCTATGTTATTTGGATCATGAATTTCTTCCCCCATCATTTGATAGCCGCTACAAATGCCAATGATGGTCTTTCCTGTTTTTGCGGCATTGACGATTGTTTCGGCAATATGAGTCGCTTTCAAGCTTTGCAGATCTCCGATGGTATTTTTTGAACCGGGAATAATAATAATGTCGGCTAATGAAATTTGATTTGGTTGATTTGAGTAATAAAGATTGAATCTGGAGTCCCTCTCCAGAACATCGAAGTCTGTGAAATTGGAAAGGTGATCTAACTTGATGACGGCTACATTGATTTTCCCAGAACTGAAGTTTTTCGTTTTGGTTTCCAATTCTACAGAATCTTCTTCTTCAATGTGTATGTCATCAAACCATGGAACAATGCCGACGACTGGAATTCCAGTTAATTCTTCCATCATTTTTTTACCTTCGTTGAAAAGTGTGATGTCGCCGCGGAACTTATTTATAATAATTCCCTTCAATAGAGCTTTTTCATCGGGTTGTAAAAGCATAACAGTTCCATAAACAGAGCCAAAAACGCCTCCTCTGTCAATATCGGCAATCAGAAAGACAGACGCGTTAACTGATTTTGCCATTCGCATATTTGTAAAGTCTCTGTCGCGAAGATTTATTTCTGAAATGCTTCCGGCGCCTTCCATGACTATAGGATTGTATTTTTCAGCCAATATGGAAAAAGACTTTTTCGCTATATTGAAGAATCTGTCCATCCTTTCGCTGTCTGTGAAATAATCATGAGCCGATAAATTACCGTTTGGAAGGCCGTTGAGAACAATCTGCGATGTCAAGTCGCCCGAAGGTTTAAGTAATATTGGATTCATCTCGGAACTCGGAAAGATTTTGCATGCTTCAGCTTGAATTGCTTGTGCTCGACCGATTTCAAGACCATCTGGAGTTGAGAAAGAGTTAAGCGACATATTTTGAGCTTTGAATGGAGCGGGATGAAAACCATCTTGTTTAAATATCCTACAAAAGGCAGTATTGATGATACTCTTTCCGGCATCTGAATTAGTTCCGACTAACATCATCGGCCGCAATGCTTTGTTTGACATTGTTAATTTGATATTGTTAAGTAATAAAAACTTTTTTGTAAATGCAAAAGTATGAATTCATCTTGACTTGGAAAACTTGTTAGCTTTTGGATTTTATCTTTATCCATGTCGATAAAGCGATTGTTTGTCTTACTTTGTTTTTATGCGGTATTTTCATAACTTTGCACCGAAAATAATAACATTTTTTACACCGATACGGAATTATCAATATAAAATGAGTTTAAAATATATTCTTACTCTTGATACAGTTGAAACAATACTATACAAAAATCAACGCATAGATTTATCAATTTTACCTTTAGCTGAAATCACGCGGTGTTATGACTTTTTGAGAGAATTTTCATCTGACAAAGTTATTTATGGTATTAATACCGGATTCGGTCCGATGGCTCAATGGAGGGTTGATGATCAGTATCTAAAAGACCTTCAATATAACATTATCAGAAGCCATTCGACCGGTGCTGGAGATCCTCTCCCCGACATTTATGTCAAATCTGCTATGATTGCCAGATTGGGGACATTTCTTCAGGCACGTTCAGGTGTTCATCCTGATGTAGTGAAGTTGTTGGTGGAGTTCATCAATCGCGGAATTTATCCTTTCATACCAATGCACGGAAGTGTCGGCGCGAGTGGGGACTTAGTTCAGTTAGCTCAAATTGCTTTGACGCTGATTGGAGAAGGTGAAGTTCATTATAAAGGCGAATGGCGTCAGGCAGTTGATGTTTTGAAGGAAAATGGATTGAAACCTTTCGAAATACATATCCGTGAAGGACTCTCTATTACAAATGGGACATCTGTTATGACAGGAATTGGAATTGTAAATCAATTCTTGGCTGAACAATTATTGGATTGGTCGACACTTGCTGCTGTTTGGATGAACGAGATTGCTTCTTCCTACGATGATTTGATGGCTCTTGAACTGAATGCATGTCGTCATCATCAAGGGCAACAGGTTGTAGCCCAGCGAATGCGCGATTTGTCAAAAGGAAGTGCGTGTCTCCAACAGCGTGAACACGAATTGTATGATAATGATCATAAGGATGATAGGATTTTCGACCATAAAGTTCAGGCATATTATTCTTTAAGATGCGCACCTCAGATTCTTGGGCCTATTTTTGAGACGTTGCAGAATTCAAGAATGATTCTTGAAGATGAGTTGAACTCAGCTTGTGACAACCCTATTGTTGATCCGGATTCAAAGAATGTTTATCATGGAGGCAATTTCCACGGTGATTATATATCTCTTGAGGAAGACAAAGTCAAAATTGTTATGGTTCGATTGGCAATGACTGCCGAAAGGCAATTAAATTATCTGTTTCACGATCGTATTAATGGAATCCTTCCTCCATTTCTTAACATGGGAGTTTTGGGATTGAATTACGGAATGCAAGCTTGTCAGTTTACAGCGACTTCTACAACAGCTGAGTGTCAGACTTTGGCAATGCCAAATTATGTTCATAGCATTCCAAATAATAACGACAATCAGGATATTGTCAGCATGGGCACCAATACCGCTCTTCTGTGTAAAACTGTCATTGAAAATGCCTACCAAGTTATGGCGATTCAATATATAGCTTTGGCTCAGGCAGTAGATTGTCTGAAAATTGCAGACAAACTTGCTCCTTCAACAGCTCGAGTTTATGAAGATATTCGTAAACTTATGCCTGTCATCGTTGAGGATAAGCCTTTTTATAAAGAAATCGCTGCAATGGAGGAGTATCTCAAACAGCATCCACTTAATTTATAAAACTCAGATTTATGAAATATGCTTTGGTGACTGGAGGTTCAAGAGGGTTGGGAAGAGCTATTTCTCTTCGCTTGTCTCAACAAGGACTGCCGATTTTGATAAACTATCTGTCAAATAAAGAAGCGGCCGAAGAAACATTGAAGTTGATAGAAGAACAAGGCGGAAAAGGAGAACTACTTCCTTTCGATGTCTCAAATCATGAATCCATCGAAAATGCTTTGGAGGATTGGGAGTCTCGTCATGATGATGATTATATTGACGTACTTGTCAATAATGCTGGGATTCGCCAGGATAGTTTATTGATTTTCATGCAGAATAAACAATGGCATAAAGTTATCGATACAACACTTAACGGATTCTTTTATACAACTCGTCGTTTGTTGAAAAATATGCTGACGCATCGTTCTGGCCGTGTTATTAATATTGCTTCACTTTCAGGAATTAAAGGATTGCCGGGCCAATGCAATTATTCGGCAGCGAAAGCAGCTTTAATTGGTGCGACAAAAGCTTTGGCACAAGAAGTTGCACCTCGCAAAGTGACTGTCAATGCGGTTGCCCCAGGCTTTATCTCTACAGATATGACAAAAGAATTGGACGAATCATCACTAAAGAAGATGATTCCGATTGGGAGGTTCGGACAACCTGAAGAAGTTGCGGCTTTAGTCGGATTTCTTGCTTCTGAAGATGCTTCGTATATTACAGGGGAAGTTATTTCAATCAATGGTGGACTTTATACTTAGTACTTATGGCAAAAAGAGTTGTTATAACTGGAATGGGCATTTGGTCATGTTTAGGAAAAAACATTGACGAAGTATACGAATCGTTGTATAATGGAAAGTCCGGTATCGGTGTTGAACCGGAGAGGCTGGAATATGGTTATCGTTCGTCTCTTACCGGAAAAGTTGAAGAGCCTAAATTAAAAGGTGTTATTGACAGACGTCTTCGTGTCGGATTGTCAGAAGAGGCAGAATATGCCTTTTTGGCCAGTAAGCAGGCTTTTGAATCTGCAAACATTGATGAATCTTACCTGTTAGAAAATGAAGTTGGGGTGATTTTTGGAAACGATTCCTCAGCAAAGCCGGTTATTGAATCAGCTAAAATCATGGATGAGAAACATGACTCTGCTTTGCTTGGTTCGGGTTTGATTTTTCAGTCAATGAATTCGACTGTGAATATGAATATGAGTACCATTTTTCACCTTCGCGGCGTCAACTTCACTGTTAGTGCAGCTTGTGCAAGTGGTTCTCATTCAATAGGTCTTGGTTATTTGCTTATTAAATTAGGACTTCAGGATATGGCTCTTTGCGGTGGAGCTCAAGAAACAAATTATTATTCTATGGCATCATTTGATGCTTTAAATGCTTTTTCAATCCGTATGGATGAACCTACAAAAGCTTCTCGTCCTTTTGACAGAGATCGCGATGGTTTGATTCCGAGTGGCGGCGCTGCAGCTTTAGTACTTGAAGATTATGATCATGCAATCAAGCGAGGAGCAAATATCCTTGCTGAAGTTTGCGGTTATGGTTTTTCTTCTAATGGCGCTGGGATTTCACAACCAAGCGATGAAGGTTCCGTTATAGCAATGTCTAGGGCATTGAAAGATGCTGAAATGATTCCTGATGATATTGACTATATCAATGCTCATGCAACTTCGACTCATCAAGGCGATTTGTATGAAGCTATAGCTCTGGATCGTCTTTTTCATGGTAATCGTGCTCTGATTAGTTCGACAAAATCTATGACAGGTCATGAATGTTGGATGGCTGGAGCAAGTGAGATTGTGTATTCAATCATAATGATGCAGCATAATTTTGTGGCTCCGAATATAAATTTTGAGAATCCTGACGAATATTCTGAAAAAATAAATATTACGCCAAAGACTGTTGATATGGAATTGAATACTATCCTGTCAAATTCATTTGGTTTTGGAGGAACGAATAGTGCCTTGGTAATTAAGAAAATGAAGAAATAGACCTCTACATAATTATAACATTTAATCATGAATTTATTCTCGTCATTAGATAAGGTTTATACAAAAGAACAATTATCTGCCCGTAATGCACAGCGCTTGGCTGAATTTATCGCATTCGGACCGATGGTGTTTCAGGTTTCTCGTATAATGATTAAATTCGGAATACTTGATTTACTTAGAGACAGTAACAATGGACTTGGTCTTAATCGTACAGAAATAGTTGAAAAGACAGGTTTATCTGATTATGCTGTAAAAGTTCTGACAGACGCTTCTCTGACCATCGGAACAATATTATTGGATACTGAAACCAATCGGTTTTCAATTTCGAAAACTGGATGGTTCTTGCTCAACGATCCTGCAACGCGGGTGAATATTGATTTCAATCAAGATGTCAATTATGAAGGGCTTTTCCATTTGGAGGAGTCTCTAAAGAATGGCAAACCAGAAGGTTTGAAGCATTTTGGAGATTGGGCGACCGTCTATGAAGGATTGTCACAATTGCCTGAGCAAGTGCAGAAAAGCTGGTTCGCTTTTGATCATTTTTATTCTGATAATGCCTTTGAGGAGGCTCTTAAGATAGTCTTTTCTAGTAAAGTTAAGACATTACTTGATGTCGGAGGAAACACAGGCCGTTGGGCAATGCGTTGCGTGAACTATGACAAAAATGTTCAAGTTACGATTATGGATTTGCCTCAGCAATTGGAAATGATGCGAAAAGCGGTTAGTGAAATAGATGGTTCTGACCGTATTGATGGATTTGCTATTGATTTGTTGAATCAGGATTCTTCGTTTCCGACGAACAAACATTGGGATGCAATATGGATGAGCCAATTTCTCGATTGTTTTGGTGAAGATGAAATAGTCAGTATATTGCGCCGTGCAAAAGAATCTATGAGTGCCGATACACAATTGTATATTATGGAAACTTTTTGGGATAGGCAGAAATATGAACCAGCTGCATTTTGCTTAACGCAGATTAGTCTGTATTTTACTACTATTGCGAATGGCAACAGTAAAATGTATCATTCTGAGGATATGCAGCAAATGATTGAAAAGTCGGGGTTATGTGTCACAAGCATTCACGATTATTTAGGGCAGGGCCACAGTATTATGGTTTGTAAATTAAAATGAAATATGGAAAGAAAAGAGATTGAAGAGAAAGTCAAGAATTTTTTGATTGAAGATTTAGAAATAGATGAAGTAAAGATTTTTCCTGAAGCCAGTTTAAAAGAAGATATGGGTATCGACAGTTTGGATTTTGTTGATATCGTTGTTATTGTAGAAAAGAACTTTGGCTTTAAGATTAAACCTGAAGAAATGGCAGATGTGAAAACTCTGAAACAGTTCTACGATTACATCGAAAGTAAAGTTAACGCTGAATAATATCGTTGATAGTTGGAGAAGATCAGTCATAGCCTTTGGAATGGAAAAACTGGCGGACAACCATGGATGTTGAAAACGCTTATCTCATGGTTCCGCTGGATGGATATCCGAATCTCATATTTTTTAATGGGTTGGGTTATCCCCTTCTATATGATATTTAGCCATCAAGGCTATATTTCCATGTATCATTTTTTCCGTCAGCGATTGCATTATTCCATCTTAAAATCTTTTTGGTATGTGTATCTGAACCACTTTAAATTTGGGCAGATTATTTTAGACCGTTTTGCTGTCTATGCAGGGAAATCTTTTCATTTCGATATTGAAGGATATGAGCATTTCACGGATTTGGCATCTGAAGAAGGTGGATTCATTCAGTTAAGTTCTCATGTTGGTAATTATGAGTTGGCAGGTTATTCTCTTGTGGCCGATAAAAAACGTTTCAATGCATTGGTTTTCTCAGATGAGAAAGAAACAGTTATGAGTAATCGGAATAGAATTCTATCCAAGAATAACATTTATATGGTTAAGGTCAAGGATGATTTATCGCATGTGTTCATACTTAACGCGGCTTTGAATAAAGGTGAGATAGTCAGTATGCCAGGAGACAGAATTTTTGGTTCGCAGAAGTATGCCGAATGTCCTTTTTTCGGAACTAAAACAAAATTCCCTCTTGGACCTTTTGCAATGGCTGTGCTGAGAGATGTGCCTGTTCTAGCTGTGTTTGTGATGAAAGAGTCTGCGAAGAGATATAAGATATTTGTTCAGAGATTAAAATTGGATGATTCTGAAAAATTGCACTCACAGGAGATGAGAATGGATAATTTGGCAAATGCTTTTGCCTTTCAGTTGGAAACGATTGTCAGACGATATCCTACGCAGTGGTTTAATTATTATGATTTCTGGAAGCAATAATTATATGGGGAATATCAAAGATATATCGATATTGGATTTGATTCCTCAGCGAAGGCCTTTTGTGCTGGTTGACCGATTGGTATATTTTGACAGGCTCAAGACAATGACTGAACTTGTTGTAAAGTCGGATACTCTTTTTGTTGAAGAAGGGAGGTTGACATCCCCTGGCTTGATGGAAAATATTGCTCAGACTTGTGCCGTTCGCATGGGATATATAAATATTCTTGAGCACGACAGCATTAAGCTTGGTTTTATCGGAGCTATCCGTGACCTTCAGGTCTTAAGAACTCCGCTTGTCGGAGAGCATCTTCGTACCTCTATTGAGGTTAAAGAAGAAATTTTCAAGATGACGTTAGTCGGTGCAACGATAAATGTTGGCAACGAAGAGATAGTAAAAGCAGAAATGAAAATTGCTCTCAGTGATATAAATTCCCAAAATTAGTTATGAAGAAGAAAGAATTATCTGCATCGAAAGAATTAGAAATAAGGTTTAGTGAAGTTGATTCAATGGACATTGTTTGGCATGGTTCGTATTCATTGTATTTTGAAGATGCTCGAGAAGTTTTCGGTAAGAAGTATGGATTGGGATATCTTTTTATTTTTGGAAACGGATTCTATGCTCCATTGGTGGAGTTGAGTTTTCAGTATAAGAAACCGATGATTTATGGAATGAAGCCTAAGATTGCTATATATTACAGACCTACAGATGCAGCGAAAATCGTATTTGATTATGAAATCCGTGATACAGCCGACGATAGTTTGTTGGCAACAGGACATTCTGTTCAGGTATTTCTTGATAAACGATACCAGTTGGTTTGGACAAATCCAGACTTTTATGAAGAGTGGAAACATAAATGGTTAGATCAATGAATATCAAGATAGCGGATAATATTATTTCTCCTTTAGGTTTTACTTCTTTGGAAAACTATCAAGCTGTCAAGGCAGGGAAATCCGCCTTGCGGTTGTATGAAGGGAAATGGAATATTCCTGAAGCTTTTGTCGCTTCTTTGTTTGAAGAAAATTCTTTAGAGAAGGAATTCGAACAAATACAGTTCTCTGAGAAATATACATCCTTTGAAAAGATGTGCATTCTTTCAGTTACTAAAGCTTTACAAAAGTGTGTGATTGACATATCTTCTGAGAAAGTTTTATTTATAATATCTACGACTAAAGGGAATGTTTCATTGTTGGCTGATAGTGAAGGTTTTTCAGCGAGTCGAGTATTATTGGGTGAAACCGCAAGGCAAATATCAGGTTATTTTAATAATCCTAATATTCCAATAGTTGTTTGCAATGCTTGTATTTCTGGAGTCTGTGCCCAAATTACGGCAATGAGAAGTTTACAAAGCGGAAAATACGATTATGCCGTGGTGGTTGGCGCTGATTCCCAATCTCCGTTTATTATTTCCGGTTTTCAATCGTTGAAAGCATTGTCTCCGAAAGAATGTAAACCTTTCGATGTAAATAGAAAGGGCCTTAATTTGGGAGAAGCAGCAGCGACTATTATTTATGAAAGAAAAGAACAATCTTCTGTTCAACCAGATGATTGGGTAGCATGTAAAGGTTTTATATGTAATGATGCAAATCATATTTCCGGTCCTTCTCGAACAGGAGAAGGCAGTTTTAGGGTTTTGCATGAAGTGCTTGAACAACAAAATGTGGAAAATTTGGCTTTTATCAACGTTCATGGAACAGCGACATCTTATAACGATGAAATGGAATCGATAGCACTTTATCGTGCAGGTTTATCATCTGTGCCGATTAACGGTTTGAAAGGTTCTTATGGTCATACATTGGGTGCTGCTGGAATCCTTGAATCTGTTTTATCTATGTATGCTGTTGATGATAACACGATATTAGCAACAAGAGGCTTTGAGACTTTAGGTGTTTCTAATCCATTATCTTTGTCAAATCGAAACCGAGAGACAGATAAAAAATCATTTATCAAATTGTTGTCAGGTTTTGGAGGTTGCAATGCTGCCTTATTATTTAAGAAAGGAGATGTTTTATGATTACCTCTTGGATAGCGATATCATCTAATTCAGTTATAATAAACGGAGCGCCGCTCTCACATAAGGCGAATGGAAGTGAATTGTTGAAAGAACTTTATAAAGACAGAATTGATTATCCCAAGTTTTACAAGATGGATGCATTATGCAAGCTTGGTTTTGTGGCGTCAGAACTCTTGCTCCAACGGGAAAAAGAATCTCGATTTATTCCTCGTGAGGACAGATCCGTCATTCTATTTAATCAATATGGTTCTTTAAATGCAGATAGAAATTTCCAAAGCACAATCTCCAATAGTGAGAATTATTTTCCAAGTCCTTCATTATTTGTTTATACGCTTCCTAATATTGTTACAGGAGAAATAGCCATAAGGAACAAATATTATGGAGAGACATCTTTTTATGTATTGCCCGAATTCGATGCGGAAGCAATAGCTTTTCATATTGATAATGCATTTCAGGACGGAAAGACAAAGTCCATTATTGGGGGTTGGATTGACTGTAAAGATAAAGACAACTTTGAAGCAATAATGATAATTGTGGACAACAAACATCAAAGTCAAGACTTGTTGTCAAAAGAAATAGAATTATATTTTAAACAAATAAATAGATAGAAAATGGACGATTTAATTTTGGAGTTGAAAAAACAAATTATTGAAGTGTTGAAACTGGAAGATATGACTCCGGATGATATTGATAATGATGCTCCTTTGTTCGGAGAAGGCCTTGGGCTGGACTCTATCGATGCTTTGGAATTGATTGTATTAATGGAAAAGAATTATGGAATCAAGCTTCAAGATCCGGCTAAAGGAAAAGAGATATTTAAATCAGTTTCGGTGATGGCTGATTATATAGCTAAAAACAGAACAAAGTAACAATCATGAGCGAACCGATTTTAATTACAGGACTTGGCATTATCTCTTCCATTGGGAACAATCAGGAAGAGACGCTATCTTCGTTGCTGAAACAAAAGACAGGAATCGGTGCACTCAAGTATTTGAAAACTGAACATAAAGAATTCCCGGTTGGAGAAGTGAAGATGACAAACGATGAAATGGCTGAATTGCTGGGTTTATCATCAGATATTCCTCAAACCCGTACTTCTCTTATGGGGATGTTGGCTTTAGAAGAGGCATTGAATCAAGCTTCTCTCAGTAAACTGGATAATGTCGGGTTCGTTTCGGGAACTACTGTCGGTGGAATGGATAAAAGTGAATTGTATTATTTGGATTTTCTCTCGAACGATACAAAAAACCAATATATTGCCACTCACGACTGTGGAGCTTGCACTGAGATGATTGCTGATTATTATGGCGGTTTTTCTTTTGTTACAACAATTTCTACAGCTTGTTCTTCTGCGGCTAACGCTTTGATTTTAGGTGCGAATCTGATAAGAAATGGTGATGCTGAGATTATCGTTGCAGGTGGCAGTGAATGTATTACAAAATTTCATCTGAACGGATTCAAATCCCTGATGATTCTTGACAAAGAACTTTGTCGTCCTTTTGATGAAACGCGAGCGGGATTGAATTTAGGTGAGGGTGCTGCTTTTCTGGTTCTTGAATCTCAAGCTTCAGCGTCTAGAAGGCATGTAAAGCCGATAGCTGTATTGTCAGGATACGGAAATAATTGCGATGCATTTCATCAAACTGCTTCATCTCCAGATGGCGAAGGTGCTTTTCTTGCGATGAAACGAGCTTTAGAAGATGCTGGATTGCATGAAGTAGATATTGATTATATCAATGCTCACGGAACTGGAACTCAGAATAACGATTTGAGTGAAGGTAATGCCATGAAGCGATTGTTTGGAGAAAACGTTCCGCCTTTTTCCTCGACGAAGTCTTTTACCGGACATACAACGAGCGCTTCAGGCGCAATCGAAGCGGCAATTTGCATATTGGCAATGATCAATCAATTCTTGCCGGTAAACTTGAATTGGAAAAATGTGATGCAAGGAGGACTTATTCCGATAATAGATTCCAAACCATTGTCGGCAATCAATCATGTTCTCTGTAATTCCTTCGGATTTGGAGGAAACGATTCTTCTTTGTTGTTAACGAATCCCTTGGCTTATGAAAAGTAATAAAGTACCTATTCAAGCTTTATCGCAGATTTCCATTCAAAGTCCATTGTGTGATGAATGGATGCAAAACCCGATAATATATGATTCTGCTTACGCGCGCTCAATCGATCCGGATTTCAAAAAATTTCTTTCGCCTGTTGAGTCGCGTAGAATGGGGAAGATATTGAAACGTGCATTGGCAACTTCATTGGAAACAATTCATATTTCAGGACTTGAACATCCTGAAGCAATTATTACCGGAACAGGATTAGGTTGTATCGAAAACACGGAAATCTTTTTAAATGCTTTGAGCAAAGAGGGAGAAGATGTGCTTATGCCGACCTGCTTTATGCAATCAACGCATAATACGATAAGCTCTCTAATAAGCATTCATACAAAGACGCATGGTTACAATGCGACTTATTCCCATAAAGGAATGTCTTTTGACGGTGCATTGTTAGACGCATGGACACAATTTCAACTCAATCAGATATGTTCAGCGCTTGTCGGTTCTCATGATGAAGTCACGCCGTCGTATTTTGCTCTTCTTCAGAAAATCGGATTTGTGGGTTGCGATAAGGAGCTTTGTGGTGAAGCTGCTGTTTCTGTAATGCTGAGTAGAAATGCAGACAATGTTCTTTGTCTCTTATCGGGGATAAAGTTGGCTTATCAGCCTTCCGTAGACCGATTGAGAAATGTATTGGAAAGCCTCCTTAATGATGCAGGCGTTTCATTTGAAGATATTGATGTCGTTCTTACAGGAATCAATGGGAATGACGTTAATGACAAATATTATTTTGAAGTTTCGTCGGCGTTGTTCGGGAATATTCCATTGTTGCATTATAAACATATTTTTGGTGAAAGCTATTCTGCTTCTGGGTTGGGATTCTATGTCGCGGCCCGTTGTCTCCAATTTGGTTCAATTCCAGCCTTTTTGTATCTTGATAAGTCAAGAGTCTTAAAAGATAAACCGAAAAATATATTGTTGTTTAATCAATACGAAGGGAAGAATTATTCATTTACTTTATTAGAGTCGATATGTGGAAAGTAATACCGTTTTCTGTTATTCAGTGTCTTCTTCTTTCTGGAGGACAAGTGATGCTGAAGTTCGCCTTGAATAAAATGGGTGATTTTGGATGGTCCAAGGAGTTTTGGATTGGCCTTGTCACAAATTGGTGGTTTTTAGGATGTGGTATTTGCTATGCTGTAGCGACTATCTTATGGGTTTATATTCTTAAGTATTTCCCTTTTAGTATTGCTTATCCGATGATAAGTTTGAGTTATGTGTTCGGGATGTTTGCTGCCATTTTCTTCTTTAATGAGCAGATTTCTATCTATAAATGGTTTGGCGTGCTATTCATTATGTGTGGTTGTTTTTTGATTATAAAATAAAAAGTCATGAAGGCAATTTCAATATCTATCATTCTTTTGTTTTTCTCTGTGGTTTCATATTCTCAGGATTTAAAGCCGGTAAGTGTTGCACAGCAAAAAAACATGATTCAAAGGATTAGCCAGACTGCTTCTTCTTTGAAGACCATTCAATGTGATTTTGAACAGACAAAGAATCTTTCTCTCCTAAATGATAAAATGGTATCGAAAGGGAAGATGTATTATAAACAGGATCGGCTACTGAGATGGGAATACGATACTCCTTACAATTATACTTTTATATTGAATGGAACGAGGGTTATGTTGAAGTCTGCGAATAAGACTAACATTGTTGATGTAAAGTCGAGTCGCCTTTTTCAGGAAATAGCTAGAATCATGATGAACAGTGTCACAGGAAAATGTCTGACAGAAAACAGTGATTTTAAAGTGGTATTGTTTGCTAAAGGCAATGAATGGATTGCCAGGCTCTTTCCTCAGAAAAAAGAAATGAAGCAAATTTTCAAGATGATCACATTGCATTTTAATCCAAATGTATCTATGGTATCCGAGGTTGAAATGTTAGAAAACAGTGGCGATATAACACAAATCATTTTAAAGAACATTCATTCGAATGTGACGATTAATGAAAAGATTTTTTCTGTGGATTAGCTTTTTGCTGTTTGTCGTTTCTGCAACCGCACAGGATGTGGCTCCGACAAATCCCCTTTTCTCTTTCAACGAAGAAGGGAAAGGTGAGTATAGCCTTACGATTCACTTTAAAAAAAGTGATATTTCAGGTCTGTGTGTTTTGAAAAACAATGAAAACGGCTTGGCTGGAAGCGTTTTTAATGAATTCGGAATCAAAGCGTTTGATATCATATACAAGACTGATAACCAAAACGTAACGCTTTTGAATGTTATCAGTTTCCTGAATAAATGGTATATTAAAAGGGTTGTAAAAGCCGATTGGAGGTTCCTCTTCTCATATCCAAACATCAAGAAAAAAGATAAGACGCGGAAATTAACCTTCGAGGATGACAATAGGATTGTTCTTGAAAATTTAAAATATCAAACAATCTATACTTTTGTACCTTTGTCACAGGATAAAACAAAACTTCATGAAGCTGCTGAATGATTTCTTCCATATTGAAAAATGCGAGATAGTAGGTGAAACTATTGTTTATACAATTATATTGAATTCGGATCATGCGATTTACAAGGCACATTTTCCAAAGAATCCAGTAACGCCGGGAGTTTGTCTTGTTCAAATTGCCTCAGAGTGCTTAGAGCAAAAAGTGGGGAGGAAACTATATATCAAAGATGTGAAAAACATCAAGTTCCTTACAATTCTTTCACCGCTTGAAATAAATCGTGTTGATATTATTTTTACGAAGATAATTGAAGGTGAGACTGAGTGTACGGCTCAAACTGTCATTTCAGCTGAGGATGTTCAATACGCAAAACTCTCGATAGTTTATGTCTATGAGCCTTTCTGAAAAGAACAAAGTGCAAACAGAGCTTGAAGAAGACATTTGTGCGATAGTCCCAACGTTCAACAACTGCGGAACAATTGTACAAGTGGTCGAACGGGTTTTCTCATTCGTTCATCAAGTTATTGTTGTGAACGACGGAAGCACTGATGCGACTTTGCAATTATTGAAGGAGTCAGAATCACCTATTATTCTCGTCAGTTATGAGACGAACAGAGGGAAAGGATTCGCATTGAAAACCGGGTTCCAAAAAGCTTTGGATTTGGGGTTTTCTTATGCAATCACCATTGATTCTGATGGACAGCATTTCCCCGAAGACATTCCATTGTTCATTGAAGCCTTAAAGTTACATCGCGACGCATTGATTGTCGGAAGCCGTAATCTACAGAGTGAAAATATGCCAAGCAAAAATACTTTTGCCAATAAGTTCTCGAACTTTTGGTTTCGCTTGCAGACTGGAAAAAATTTGAAAGACACACAGACCGGTTTCAGGCTTTATCCTTTGAGAAGGATGAAAGGTCTGCAGTTCTTGACTTCAAGATATGAGGCGGAATTGGAATTACTCGTCTTTTCAGCTTGGCATGGAATCGAACTTTATCCAATAACTATTCGTGTTTATTATCCTCCGTTGGAAGAAAGAGTGACACATTTCCGTCCGACAACAGATTTTCTTAGAATCAGTCTGTTGAACACAATTCTTTGTTTCGGTGCTCTTTTCTATGGTTTGCCGTTAAGAATATTGAGATATTGCAGGAGGAATAGTCCATGATTAAGTTTTTTCTATCTATTTACGACAAACTTTCCTCGCACAAATGGCTGGTTGGAATTACCATCATCGTCATTTTGGCAGTTTGCTTTGCTTTGACTTCTCAAATGCATTATAAAGAAGATGTCGCTGAATTCCTTCCTCATAATGAGCAAAGTGATAAATACTCTTCCGTCTATAATCATTTGGGCGGACAGAACCGAGTCGTTGTGATTTTCTCCGAGAAAAAAGGGAAAAACATAGACGGGCTGATAGAAGCGATGGAAGAGTTCGGAACAATATGGGAACAAGCAGATACGTCAAAAATGGTGAAAGACCTTCAAGTCCATGTCGATGAAACCAAAACCTTGGAAATGATGAATTTTATCTGGACGAATTATCCTTATTTTCTTACTCCAGAAGATTATCGGCAGATGGATTCTCTTTTATCTGTTCCTAATTATGTCTCCCAGCAGATGGTAAACAACAAAAGTCTGTTGATGTTGCCGGCAAGTGGCGTTATGACTCAAAATCTTCGTTACGACCCGCTGCATCTGTTTTCTGCGGTTGGTTTGCGCCTCAAAGCATTCAATATCGGCGACCAGTTTCAAGTTATTAACGGTTGTGTTTTCACCAAGGAAGGAGACAAAGGTTTGGTGTTTATGACTTCTCCATTTGGAATCAGTGAGTCCAAACAAAATGAAAAGTTGGCTGAGTTGATTGATGTTGTTATTCATAAGACTGAGAAGTTGCATTCTGACGTCAATATTTCTGCTATTGGAGCTCCGCTCATTGCTGTAGCAAATTCGCAACAAATCAAAAAAGACAGTTTTTTGGCAGTGTCTCTGGCTGTCATTCTTATCTTTGCAATTCTCATTTTCTCTTTCAGACGATTCGATGATTTATTCTGGATTGGAGCTTCCATACTTTTCGGTTGGTTTTTTGCATTAGGTTGCATTGCGCTTTATAAAGACAGTATTTCAATCATTGTATTGGGAATAGGTTCTGTTATAATAGGAATTGCAGTCAATTATCCGCTTCATTTTCTCGATCATCTGAAACACGAGCAGAACAGGCGAATAGCGTTGAAAGAAATGATTCCTCCATTGCTGATCGGCAATATCACGACAGTCAGTGCTTTTCTATGTCTTTTGTTCATCAATGCTGAATCAATGCGTGATTTGGGATTGTTCGGCTCCCTTACACTTATTGGAACCATTTTATTCGTGTTGGTTTTCTTACCGATTTTAGTCTCAAAACGCAAATTATCCAAAAAAGGATTCAATATCAATCTTGACAGAGTTTTTCCTTTATCCGGTAAGAAGAAGAATGCGGTTTTAGTTCCTTTGATTTTATTGACTGCGGTTCTTTTTGTTTTCAGTCTGAATACATCTTTCGATTCAGATCTTCGGAATATAAATTATATGACTGATCAGCAAAAGTCCGATTTAAATCTTTTGGCATCTAGCGCACAACAAAATGACACCACAAAATGCCTTTATGCGGTGGCAGAAGGGAAAAATATTCAAGAAGCATTGCAAAATAATGAACGCTTGTCTGCACAATTAAAGTATCAAACGCAACATGTTCAAACTGTCAAAATAAATGGCATTAACGATTTCATACCTTCTGTTTCACTTCAGAAAGAACGGTTAAAACAATGGAACGTTTTTTGGGCAGCTCATCCAAATGTCGTGAAAGAACTCGAATCGGAATGTGTGCGCTTGGGATTTTCAGCACAGGCTTTTTCGCCTTTTATTGAAAGTGTCGCTGTTTCCTATTCTCCACAACAAGCTGCCTATTTTCAGTCCTTGATACAATCAGTAGGAGCGAATTTCATTATAACTGAGAATTCAAACGTACGGATTGTGAATTATGTCTATTTACCGACAAATGAAATTTCGCAACTGAAAAAAACGCTCGACAATATTATTTCATCCGATTGTTTTGTCTTTGATTCAATTGATGTGAGCAATCAGTTGGTTTCAATTTTATCTGATAGTTTCAATTATATAGGTTTTGTCTGCGGATTCGTCGTTTTCTTCTTCCTCTGGGTTTCTTTCGGTCGTTTGGAACTCAGTCTCCTTTCTTTCCTTCCTTTGGCAGTCGGTTGGATTTGGATTCTTGGAATCATGGATATTTTAGGAATTCAGTTCAATATTGTGAATATTATTCTAGCAACTTTCATTTTTGGTCAAGGTGACGATTACACGATCTTCATTACAGAGGGATTGATGTACGAGTATGCTTATGGAAAGAAAACATTGGCTTCCTATAAGAATAGCGTAGCTTTATCGGCGATAATCATGTTCATCGGAATCGGAACATTAATCTTTGCACGTCATCCTGCTATGCGTTCGTTGGCTGAAGTCGCTATCATTGGAATGGTTACGGTTGTTGCGATGGCTTATTATCTGCCGCCGTTGGTATTCAATTGGATAACTAAGAAAAAAAGTGAATATCGTCAAGTTCCCGTCACTTTGAAACGATGGGCTTTTTCTGCTTATTCTTTTTTGTTTTTTCTTTTTGCTGTATATCTGCTTTTGATTCCCTTTGTGATTGTATATTTCCATTGTGGGAAGAATCAAAAGTCAAAGCAATTGCGTTATCATAAGTTGTTACGTTCGATTTCTGAATTTGTTATTCGGCGAGTGCCTGGAGTAAAGTTCACTTATAATAATGATGTGAAAGAACACTTCGACAAACCTGCAGTCATCATTTGTAATCACCAGTCGCACTTAGATCTGATGTGTGTTATGATGCTGACTCCTAAGTTGGTCGTTTTGACGAACGATTGGGTTTGGAACAATCCATTTTACGGAATGATTATCAAATACGCAGAATTTTACCCAGTCTCGAATGGCCTTGATGTGAATTTGCCTCGTTTGCAATCGCTTGTCGATCGAGGTTATTCAATTGTGGTTTTCCCCGAGGGAACACGTTCAGCCGACTGTTCTATTCAGCGTTTTCATCAAGGAGCCTTTTATCTGTCAGAGAAATTGAGATTGGATATTTTACCGGTCTTTATTCATGGTGTCGGTCATGTGCTTCCGAAGAATGATTTTATGCTGCGTGAAGGAAGTATTTACGTTGAGGTTAATGAGCGGGTGTCTGCTGATGAGGTTATGAAAATCGGTAATTGCCGACAGATTGCTTCTCAAATGCATAGAATGTATTGTTTGCATTATAACGAAATATGCCATCATCTGGAAAATGCAGATTATTTCATGCCATACGTTCGTTACAAATACATGTATAAAGGAAATGATGTAGAGAAACAAACCCATTCTGTTCTCAAAAAGATTTCATCTTTTACGAATGTTATTGATAAGAAGCTTGAAGGTGTGAAAACAGTACAGATTCTCAACAGCGGGCAAGGAGAGTTTGCCTGGTTGCTTGCACTTGTTCACAAGGATGTGGAAATATATGCTTTTGAGCGGGACAACGATTCATATCTGTTGGCTTCACATGGTATTGATATCCCTAAGAACCTGCATTTTATTCATCAGGAAAACGAATCTTCGAGTTTGCCCGATTTATCGGTTGATCTGACAATTGACCTGGAAAGTATATTTGAAAACAATGGCCAATCATGAAGAATAAATGCATAATAATCGGTAGCGGTTTAGGTGGCCTTTCCTGCGGTGTCATTCTTGCAAAGAATGGATATGATGTGACTATACTTGAGCAAGGAAATCAAATCGGCGGATGTTTGCAATGCTTTACGCGGCACGGCGTGAAGTTTGAAACAGGAATGCATTTTATTGGCAGTGCTGATGAAGGGCAAACTTTATCGAAACTTATGAAATACATGGGCATCGGTGAAGAAATCAAGCTTGGCCGATTAGATCCTGGCGGATATGATGTCGTTTCTTTAAAGGGCGATTTATTCCGCTTTTCTAGCGGACGAGAACCTTTCATTGAACAGATGTCTTCTTATTTTCCTTCACAGAAGGATAACATTTCCAGATATTTTGATTTGATTGAAACAATAGCGAGTGCTTCATCTTTGCACTCGTTGAGGTTTGTTGAAACAGATGTCGAAGTAAATACCAGATATCAACTTAGCAGCATTAACAATGTGCTTGATGAACTTTTTGATGATCCTTTGCTAAGAAATGTATTGGTTGGAAACCTCCCGCTTTATGCTGCGATAAAAGACAAAACTCCATTTTCCACGCATGCATTTATCATGGATTTTTATAATCGAAGCGCTTTCCGTGTTGTCGGAGGGAGTGATGCAATAGGACTATCTTTGGCAAAAACAATAAAATCATTTGGAGGGCACGTGCTAACACATCATAAAGTGAAACAGATTTTGTGTGATGAGAACAAAGCGACAGGAGTTTTAACGGAAAGTCAAGAGTTCTTCCCTGCTGATGTAGTTATCTCTGACATTCATCCAGTACGAACTTTAGAAATGCTTGACACGAAGCTTATTCGTCCGGCTTTCCGCAAGAGGATTTTTTCTATTCCAAATACTGTTTCAAGTTTCTCGGTTTATATTCATTTCAAGGAAGGTGCGGTTCCTTACATGAACTCCAATTTTTATAGTTATTCAGGCCAATCGCCATGGAACTGTGAGATATACGATGCCGATACTTGGCCGAAAGGTTATTTGTATATGCATTTTTGCCACGAAGAAAAGCCTGTCTTTGCACAAAGCGGAGTAATTTTGTCGTATATGTCAATTGATGAGATGAATCCTTGGAAAGATACTTTTGTAGGAAATCGAGGCGAAGATTACGAAACATTTAAGAAACAAAAAGCAGAAAGACTGCTTTCTGTTGTCGAGCGTGATTTTCCTGGTATTAAAAGTCAGATTGAGAATTATTATACTTCAACTCCTCTTACTTACCGCGATTATACTGGAACACAAAACGGTTCAATGTACGGTGTAGCCAAAGACATTTCAATGGGCTCTTCATGTCGTGTTCCTCATAAAACTAAAATACCGAATTTATTATTGACTGGTCAAAACATCAATTCACATGGAATGCTAGGCGTTTTGGTTGGAACAATTGTTACCTGTTCTGAGCTATTGACAGCCAATCTTATTTATCATCAAATTATTGAAGCGAATAAATGAATAAATCTGTAGTAGTCATAGGTGGAGGAATGGGTGCTCTATTTTCTGGTGCATTTTTAGCAAAGGAAGGGTATCAGGTAACCATCCTGGAAAAAAATCATACAATCGGAGGTGGTTTACAGTGCTTTATACATCACGGCGATTTGTTTGAAACAGGAATGCACATCCTTGGCGGTTTCCAAAAAGGAGGTTCACTTTACAAGATATGTACCTATTTGGATATTATGGATAAATTGTCTATTCGACACACTGATGATGATGCGATTGATTCCGTAACTTATCTGAAGGATAATAAGACATATTATATTCCTAAAGGGCGAGAAGCTTTTGTCAGATACTTAGCTTCAGAATTCCCAGAAGAAAAGGATAATATACAAGCTTATACCGATGAGCTGTATCGATTGTCGGAAGAAGTTGACTTATTTTATTTAAAGAAATCCGTCATTACACTTTATTCTCATAGCGAACATTTTCTTTGGGCGGCAGATGAGTTGATAGCTCATTATGTCAAAAACCCGAAGTTGCAGGATCTTTTGGGTTATATGAATCCAATGTATGGTGGTGTTGCTCATCATACTCCAGCATATATTCATGCGCTTATAAATGTGCTGTATATTAATGGTTCGAGTCGCTTTAACGATGGTAGTCAACAGTTGGCAGACCTTTTAGGCAAAGTGATTCTCGATGGCGGAGGTCGGATTTTAACTGATGAGAGAGTGACAGAAGTGGCAGTTGAAGAAAAATCTGTTTCATTTGTCAAAACAGAAAAGGGAAATGTTTATAAGTCGGACTACTATATTTCCGATATTCATCCATGCGCTTTGCTTGATGTTATTAGTGCTAATGCGTTTCCTCGTTCTTATCGTAATCGTTTGGAAGAGATTCCAAATTCATATTCGTCTTTTACGGCGTATATCAAGTTTAAAGACGATTCATTCCCTTACATAAATCATCCGTGTTACTATCAAGAAGATTACGGCTTTGTATGGAATCATGACGAATATATCAGTGGCGAATGGCCAAGAGGATTCATGTATTTGACGCCTCCTGGAAAAGAACAGGGGAAATTTGCGAAGCGTATGATAGTGAATGCTATTATGAATTTTAATGTGGTTCGCAAATGGGAAGATACATCTGTTGGTCATCGCGGTAAAGAGTATGAAATATGGAAACAGCAACATCTGGAATCAATATTGAAAAAATTGGAATTGTTGCATCCGGGAATCGGTAATGCAATAGATTATGCGTTTGCTTCTTCTCCGCTTACAATCCGCGATTATTACGGCGTGAAAGAAGGCTCTTTGTATGGCTTTCGGAAAGATTGTCAGAACATCACCTATTCGCAAGTGCCCATTTATACAAAAGTTCGTAATTTGCTGCTGACAGGGCAAAACAATAATCTTCATGGAATTTGTGGCGTTCCTTTGACTGCAATCGAAACTGTAGATGCAATTATTGGATCAGGGAAACTTACGGATAAGATTAACAAGAAATATAATGACTTAAATAAGATTGAATATGGACAGAATTAAGTTGAAATTAATATATCCAAAATGGCAGAAATTAAGAGGTCAGACAACCTTCAATTTGCCTCCTCATGGTCCTGTCGCCTTTGCTGCGACTTTACCCGATTACGTAGATGTTTCCTTTACTGATGAAAATGTTGAAGATATAGATTTTGAAGAAGGATGCGATGTCGTCGCACTTTCAATGATGCTCAGCACGCAGGTTAAACGTGGTTGGACAATTGCCGATGAATATCACAAACGAGGCAAGAAAGTCCTTGCCGGCGGAATTTCCACAATGCTTCATGCCGAAGACATGGTCAAGCATATCGACAGCGTTTTTCTTGGCGAATCGGAAGGGCGGATGGAACAGGTGATGCAGGATTTTCAAAACGGTTGTCTGAAGAAGGTTTATAATTATATGGGACAACTTCCGCCAATTGAGTTGGTCGGACCTTGTCGACGTGACTTGTACAAACGTGAATTATACAATCACAAAGGCGTTCAAATGGTCGATTTGTTTCATGCAAGTCGCGGCTGCCGCTTCAGCTGTTATCCGTGCGCGGTTTCCTATTTAGGAGGAAGAATCTTTCGCCCGCGTCCGATGGATAAAGTTGTTGCCGATATGGCTTCGATTGATAATAACCGCCTTTTCATCGTGGATAATTCTTTAGCTCAGAATAAAGAATGGGAAAAGGAACTGTTCCGTGCAATCGCTCCGTTGAAGAAGAAATGGATAAGCCATACGATTGAAGATGATCCTGAAGTGCTCGATTTAGCCGCAAAAGCTGGCGCTTGGTATGTTTATCAAGCTGTTTACGATACTTCAGATTATATTAAAGAACGCGTCAAACGTTATCATGACAATGGAATCGGAGTCGAAGGCACGATATTGCTTGGTTTGGACAATCAGACTGAAGACGACATCAAACGGCTCATTGATTTCCTTGGCGAAATTGATTTGGATTTGGCCGAGTTCACCGTGATGACGCCATTTCCACATACAAAAGGCTTCGACGATTTATATCGCCAAGGACGAATTTTCGACTTCGATTGGGATCATTATAATGCCGGACAAGTTGTTTTCACTCCCAAAAACATGTCACCCGAACGCTTGCAGGAACTTTACGATTATGCGTGGAAGAGTTTTTATGCTGAAGAAAGCCAGGAACAAAAAATGTTCCGGCTGTTCTGTCAAGTCGCTCTCAGAGAGATGGAAGAAGGCACATATCGTCCGCGCGACCGTCGTCTTGCAAATAAATCATTCGGTAAAGATGTCGTCAGACACATAAAGAAAGACTAACTTTGCATTGAGAAAATCATTGTACCAATGAAAGTATCTGCAAACTATTATGATGAAATTTTCCCCTTCAAAGGAGATTGGGAAATGCCTTCTGCATGCGGATTGAAGATTCGTAGAGCGGAAGGTGAAACTTATGTGATTGTGACCGAACTTTATCAGGAAAATCCAGGCACATCAGTTACGTATGCAGGAAAATCGTTGGCTGAGCAGATTTGCGAAGCCAAAGGGCTTGACCTGAAGGAGATTGTCTATCTGGAATGCAATCCGGATACGAATTCCAAACTTTCGTTTTACGACGAAGAGTATTTCGAAGTCGATTTTGACGCCGACATTCAACATAAATATCGCCAACTCAGTAAAGAAGAAGTTGCCAAAATTCTATCAATCAAATAAACATTATCATGGACATAGAATATCAATCGTCCGAACAAATCAAAGAATTTCAAGAAGGACTGCTTCACAAGGCGCTTCTTTTCTTAAATCAAAATTCGCGTTATTATCAGCGGATGTTTTCCAAATATGAAATTGACATCGATAAAATCGTTCATTTGGAGGATTTAGTCAAGATTCCTTTCACCGAGAAAAAGGACTTGCAGCTTTTCAACGATGATTTCCTTTGTTGTCCGAAAGAAAAAATTATCGATTATATCACGACATCAGGCACTTTGGGTGATCCTGTCACTTTCGGTTGCACCGAAAAGGACTTGCAGCGTTTGGCATACAATGAAAAGAAATCGTTCGAATGTGCAGGACTTCATCCCGGAAATATTCTTCAGCTGATGACGACCATCGACAAACGTTTTATGGCAGGATTGGCTTATTTCTTGGGCATTCGTGAGATGGGCGCGAGCATTATCCGTGTCGGCAACGGAATTCCGGAGCTTCAATGGGACACAATCCATCGTATCAAACCTGACACGATTATGTGCGTTCCATCGTTTATCCTCAGACTGATTCAATATGCGGAAGAACATGGTATCGATTATAAAAACAGCAGTATTCGCCGCATCATCGGCATCGGAGAAGGCTTGCGCGAGCAGGATTTCAGTCTGAATCTTTTAGGTCGACGCATCAAGGAAAAATGGGACGTACAACTTTTCGCCACTTATTCCTCGACCGAGATGGGAGCTACTTTTTCTGAATGTGAATATGGAATGGGCGGCCACGTTCATCCGGAATTGATTATTGTTGAGATAATCGGCGATGACGATCTTCCAGTTCCTGACGGACAAATCGGTGAAATAGTCGTTACAACTTTAGGTGTCGAAGGAATGCCTTTGCTCCGCTTCCGTACCGGAGATATTGCTGCCAAACGCGTTGAACAGTGCAAGTGCGGCAGGAATTCTTATCGTCTGACGCCTTTAGTCGGCCGTAAAAACAATATGATAAAGTTAAAAGGGACAACACTTTATCCGCCAGCAATCAATGATGTGCTTGACAATACCGATTATGTCGAGAATTATGTAATCATTGTTCAAGACAGTGATGCGGGAACAGATGAAGTCATTGTCAATATCGGACTTAAATTCGAACCTGAATTTGACGCTGTCAAAGACTTGAAAGACCGTTTCCGTTCACGCATTCGTGTAGCTCCGATTGTAAAAGTACTTACAAAGGAAGAAGTTCAGAAAATGAATTTCCCGGCAAAGAGCCGTAAACCTGTGAAGTTTATTGATAACCGCAAAAAGGCTTGAATATGAATAACCCGAAGTTCGACGATATTCGTCCCTATTACGATGAAGAGATTCCTGCAGCCATGCAGCGTATAGCAAAAAGTCAGCTCTTTCCATTGTTGGCTTCGTATGTTTATCCAAACGAAGATATTGAGTCTGTACGCGACATGTTCAGACATTTTCATACTATTTCTGATTTTCAGCTTGAGGTCATGCGTTGCGTTAATGAGCAAGTGATTTCTCGCAGTATCTCAGAGTTTACTTATCACGGAATTGAAAAGCTTGATTCATCCAAGCGATACCTCTTCGTTTCGAATCACCGTGATATTATGCTTGATTCCTGCTTGTTGCAGTATATTCTTTATCAAAACGGACATGAAACGACAGAAATTACTTTTGGCGCAAATCTGATGAGCAGTCCGCTCATTATCGACATTGGCAAATCGAACAAGATGTTCCGTGTTGAAAGAGGCGGAAGCATGAAAGACTTCTATAACAGTTCCATGCATCTTTCAGAATATATTCGTTATGTGCTGACTGAGAAACGTCAATCCGTTTGGATAGCGCAACGGAACGGCCGCACGAAAGATGGACACGATATGACGGACCAGGGAATTATCAAAATGTTCTGTATGAGCATGCCTTTGGATAAGATTGAAGCACTTTTGGAACTGAACATCGTTCCGGTTGCTGTTTCATACGAATGGGAATCGTGCGACATTCTGAAAACTTTGGAGCTTTATCAATCACGGCATACAAAATATATCAAGAAGCCCAACGAAGATCTCAACAGCATTCTGACAGGCATTGCCCAACAAAAAGGGAAAGTCCATATTGAGTTTTGTCCTCAAATTACCCGGGATGAACTGCTCGCTTTTGCTGAATCGACGAACAACGAGTATCATAAGAAAGTAGCCCATTTGCTTAACAGACGTATTTATTCCGGATATCATCTAACGTCTAATAATTATATTGCTCATGACTTGCGTTATGGTCAGGAGAGTTATTGCAATCATTATACTGATGAACAACGGAACGCATTTATCGAACACATGAATGCGCTCAATAAATATGAGGAATGTGACATGGACGTGCTGAAAGATATTTTCCTCGGTATTTATGCTAATCCTGTGAACAGCAAATTTTCAAAGTAACAAGAAATTGATAATGTCTTCTGCTGTCAGTTTTGAACAAGGCTGAAGACATTATCTGTGTATGCTTTTTGCGGGAAAAGTAGGTTGACCTCAGGTAAAAGTCTATTTCCCGTTCGGCGATTATAGGTAAAATGCTTTGGAACTCCATTCTTCATGCTGCAAAAACAGATTTCTCAGATAATTTCTTTAATCCTCATGCGTCGGAGAGAGATAAACTAAGTATAATGTCTAATTTTCATGCGTAGATGATAGGTTTTAGGGTTGAAAACACCAATCTTCATGTGCTGAACGGAGATTTTGAGTGTAAAATCTCCATACCTCACGCGGGAAATGTACTTCAACATCAGGTCAACCTATATTTCCCGCGTGAAGATTGTTCATCCAACCTTTTTTACCTCCAATCAACATGCGACGATTATGCCTTGAGTGTCTAATATCTGCTTCTGGAGTTGTTTCAAAGCACAAAAAAACTGCGGCACTTTTCGGCACCGCAGTCTGATGATTTGAATTTGATTGAAAATCAATAGTTGTTCTTCATCGGCTCGAAGTAAGCTTGTGGATGCAAGCAAGCAGGGCATTTTTCAGGAGCTTTCTTTCCTTTGAACACGAAACCGCAATTGCGGCATTGCCAATAGATTTCTTCTTCTTTTTCGAAAACTTGTCCGTTCTCGATATTTGCAAGAAGTTTGCGATAGCGTTTCTCGTGTTCTGCCTCAACTTTGGAAATCATGCGGAAAGCGACTGCAATCAGTGGGAAACCTTCTTTGTCTGCTACATCAGCGAACTTAGGATAAAGTTCCGACCATTCTTCATTTTCACCGTCTGCAGCAGCAGCCAGATTCTCTTTTGTTGTTGCAATAATGCCTGCTGGATATGCGGCTGTTATTTCAACAGCGCCGCCTTCAAGGAATTTGAAGAAACGTTTTGCATGTTCTTTTTCTTGTTCAGCTGTTTCAGTGAAAACAGCTGCAATTTGTTCATAACCTTCCTTCTTCGCTGTGCTTGCAAAGAAAGTGTACCGGCTGCGAGCTTGTGATTCACCTGCGAATGATTTCAACAGGTTGACTTCTGTCTGAGTCCCTTTAATACTTTTTTCCATAAATCTTTTTATGTTTGTTTGTTATACTTCCTGATGCAAAGATAGCGTAAACCAAATATGGAAGCAAATCGATTGTCTTCTTCAAGGTAAAGCATATCTTCGTTACTTTGTAACAAAGATACGGCAAATTGAACTATGAAACAAATCTTCGGAGATTTTTCTTGATATGAAATGAAAAGCATCAGACACACTCTAAATTGAGTGAAAATGTGTATTTTTGCACAATAATCTAAGGATTTTATTAAAAACTATATAGCAATGGAATATCGTTTTAAAGATATTGAGAAGAAATGGCATGAATATTGGAATGCCAACAAGGTTTATCAGGTTACGGAAGATCAAACGAAACCGAAATATTATGTACTCGACATGTTTCCTTATCCGTCGGGCGCAGGTTTGCATGTCGGTCATCCGTTGGGATACATTGCTTCTGATATCTATTCTCGCTATAAAAGACTGCAAGGATTCAATGTGCTCCATCCGATGGGCTATGATGCTTACGGATTGCCGGCAGAACAATATGCAATCAAAACCGGACAACATCCGGAAGTGACAACAGTCAATAACATCAACCGTTATCGCGAACAGATGGACAAAATCGGATTCAGTTATGACTGGAGCCGCGAAGTCCGCACTTGCGATCCGGGTTATTATAAATGGACACAATGGGCTTTCATCCAGATGTTCAACAGCTATTATTGCAACGATGCCAAACAAGCTCGCCCAATCAGTGAGCTGGTTGAGGTATTTGCAAAACAGGGAACTAAGGATTTGAATATCGCATGCAGCGAAGAAATCAGTTTTACAGCTGACGAATGGAATGCGATGACTCGTGCAGAGCAGCAAAAGATGCTGATGAACTATCGGATTGCTTATTTGGGCGACACGATGGTGAATTGGTGCCCGCAACTTGGAACAGTTCTTGCGAACGACGAGGTCATCAATGGCGTTTCTGCCCGTGGCGGTTATCCAGTCGTTCAGAAAGTCATGCGTCAATGGTGCTTGCGCGTTTCTGCTTATGCTCAGCGTTTGCTCGACGGTTTGGACCAGATTGACTGGAGCGAATCGTTGAAGGAAACCCAAAGAAACTGGATTGGTCGCAGCGAAGGTGCAGAGATAAATTTCAAAGTTAAAGACAGCGATTTGGAGTTTACTATATTCACAACTCGTGCTGATACAATGTTCGGAGTCACTTTCATGGTTCTTGCTCCGGAGAGCGAACTCGTTGATCAAGTGACAACGGAAGCCCAGAAAAAGGTCGTTGCAGAATATCTGGACCGTACTAAGAAACGTACAGAGCGCGACCGTATTTCCGACCGTCAAGTGACGGGCGTTTTCAGTGGCGCGTATGCAATTAATCCATTCACTGGAGATGCTGTTCCTATCTGGATTAGCGATTATGTCTTGGCCGGTTACGGAACAGGCGCAATTATGGCTGTTCCTGCTCATGACAGCCGAGATTATGCTTTCGCAAAGCATTTCAATCTGCCGATTGTTCCGCTTGTTGAAGGCTGCGATGTAAGTGAAGAGAGTTTTGATGCCAAGGAAGGAATTGTTTGTAATTCGCCGCGTAAAGACGCTGTTCCGTATTGTGACTTGTCGTTGAACGGACTGACTATAAAAGAGGCAATTGCTGCTACCAAAGAATATGTGAAATCTCACAACTTGGGACGCGTGAAAGTCAACTATCGTTTGCGTGACGCAATCTTCAGCCGTCAACGTTATTGGGGCGAACCGTTCCCAATTTACTATGATGCTGACGGAATGCCTCAAACGCTGCCTGAGGATAAACTGCCGCTGCGTTTGCCGGAAGTGGATAAGTTCTTGCCGACTGTTACAGGCGAACCGCCGTTGGGCAATGCAACGCGTTGGGCTTGGGATATTGAGAAAGAAGAAATCGTCGAGAATACACGAATCGACCATAAGACTGTTTTCCCTCTCGAACTGAATACAATGCCAGGATTTGCAGGCTCCTCAGCATATTATCTCCGTTATATGGATCCGCGTAACAATAAAGCGCTTGTCAGCCGCGAAGCTGATGAATATTGGCGCTGCGTTGACCTTTATATCGGCGGAACGGAGCATGCGACAGGTCATCTTATCTACAGCCGATTTTGGGATAAATTCCTGTTCGACCTCGGTTACTCATGCGAGAACGAGCCTTTCCATAAGCTTATCAATCAGGGAATGATTCAAGGACGTTCGAATTTCGTATATCGTATCAATGGAACAAACCGTTTCGTTTCGCTGAATCTGAAAGACCAATATGAAGTGACTCCATTACATGTCGATGTAAATATTGTCAGCAATGATGTCCTTGATATTGAAGCATTCCGTAATTGGAGCCCTGAGTATAAATCTGCCGAATTCGTTCTTGAGAATGGAAAATACATCTGCGGCTGGGCAATCGAGAAGATGTCCAAGTCGATGTATAATGTAGTTAATCCTGATATGGTTGTCGAGAAGTTCGGTGCCGATACACTTCGTCTCTACGAAATGTTCCTTGGTCCGATTGAGCAGTCGAAACCTTGGGATACAAATGGCATTGACGGTGTTCATCGCTTCCTCAACAGACTTTGGAATCTCTTCTTTAAAGGCGACGATTTGTGCCTTTCCGAGGAAGAACCGAGTCTAGATGAACTTAAATCAATTCACAAGCTCATCAAGAAGGTGACTTATGACATTGAGCATTTCTCTTACAACACTTCTATCAGTGCTTTTATGATTTGCGCCAACGAACTGACAGCTCTTAAGTGTAATAAACGGTCTGCCTTGGAGCCGTTTGTCATTGTGCTTACACCTTTTGCTCCGCACATCGCTGAAGAATTGTGGCATTTGATTGGTCACACGACAACCGTTTGCGATGCAAAATGGCCGTCGTATAATGAAGAATACCTAAAAGAGAATATGGCAACTTATGCCATCTCTTTCAATGGTAAAGTGCGCTACAACATGGAACTGCCGGTCGATATGTCGCGCGAAGATGTCGAGAAAGCAGCGCTTACAAACGAAGCTTCAGCCAAATGGATGGCTGGAAAAACTCCGCGTAAGGTCATCGTCGTTCCAAAGAAAATTGTTAACATCGTGATTTAGTATGCAGAAATTCGGTCTCAAAAAACTCTATTTTTCTTCTCAGGATTATTTGTTGATCCTCCTTGGAACATTGATGTACGGCTTTGGATTCAATGCCTTCATCTTGTCGAATGAAATCATTACGGGAGGAGTTAGCGGTATATGTGCCTTGATTTTCTTTGCGACAAAAGGACTCATCCCTGTTTCAATGTCCTATTTCGTCATCAACGTAGTATTGTTGGTGTTTGCATTTAGAGTTCTTGGAGTCAAATTCCTTATCAAAACTATCTTTGGCGTTATATGCCTGTCTCTTTCTCTTAAATTGTTTGAGATTCTATTTGCAGGACACGGTTTGTTGCAGAGTCAGCCGTTTATGGGCATCATAATCGGCGCAGCAATCAATGGCGTCGGTCTTGGAATAATTTTTGCAGCCAATGGTAGTACCGGCGGAACAGATATTGTCGCCGCTATTGTAAACAAATACAAGAATATTTCCATCGGACGAGCACTGTTGTTTTGTGATTTCATAATCATCAGTTCTTCATACGTTCTTTTCCAGAATATCGACCGAATCTTCTTCGGCTTTGTGGAAATGGTTGTCAGCAACTATATGCTCGATATGATTCTCAATGCCAATCGTCAGTCGGTTCAGTTTCTTATTTTTTCGCAGAAATACGAAGAAATCACTAAACATATCTTGAATGATCTCGGTCGCGGTTGTACATTACTTGAAGGCGAAGGCGGATATTCCGGGAAACCGGTTAAAGTCGTCGTTCTGTTGGCTAAGAAATCCGAATCGAATTCGATTTTCCGTTTGGTTAAATCGATAGACAATCAGGCGTTTATCTCACAGAGTGTTGTGCGAGGCGTTTATGGCGAAGGATTTGATCCGATTAAAACGTGATACAATTTAGACCTTTGCGCTTCGTTATAGTAACATATTAAAAGAAAACGACATGGAATTAGTCTTTGCTACAAATAACAAACATAAACTAGAAGAGGCGCAAAGTATCATTGGCGATAAATTCAAGCTTTTGAGTTTGAATGATATCAATTGCCATGCTGATATTCCTGAAACTTCCGATACTCTGACAGGCAATGCTTTGCAGAAAGCGAATTTTGTCATGACGAACTATGGAAAGTCCTGCTTTGCAGATGACACCGGACTTGAAGTGGAAGCTCTCAATAGTGAACCTGGCGTTTACTCGGCCCGTTATGCAGGCGAAGAACATGATTCTGAAAAGAATATGCTGAAACTGCTCAATAACCTCAAGGACAAGGACAATCGCAAAGCCCGTTTTCGTACAGTTATCGCATTGCTGCTTGGCGACAAACAGTATTTGTTTGAAGGTATCGTCAACGGTCAGATTATACGAGAAAAACGAGGCCTGACAGGTTTCGGTTATGATCCGATTTTCGTTCCTGACGGTTACGACAAGACTTTTGCCGAATTGGGTGAAGATATTAAGAATGAGATAAGTCACCGTTCACGGGCGCTTCACAAACTGATGGCTTTCCTTCAGACATTGACTTTGCTGTTTCTATGTATTCTTCCTGTTCGTTCTCAAGGTGTCGGCACTTGGGAAACATTCCTTTCTTATTATAATACGACGGCAGTAGCTGAAACTTCGTCAAAAGTCTATGCGCTTGCCAATGGCTCTCTTTTCAGCTACGACAAAGAAGACAAAAGTTTTAAGTATTATTCGCGCCAAGATGGTTTGAGCGATACTCAAATCTCACAAATCGGTTATAATTCGTCGGTCGGAGCATTGCTGATTGTCTATTCTGATGGAAATATCGACATTCTGAACAACGGCGGATTTTATAATCTGCCTTATTTAACCAACAGTTCGGTTATCAAGGACAAGACCATTAACGATGTTTATTTCTATGGACAGAATGCCTATCTCTCTGGCAACTTTGGAATCATGGTTATCAATATGCAGAAGAAAGAGATTTCTGATACTTACCGGCTTGACAAAGTAGTTCGTTCGTTGTGTGTCAAGGACGGTTATATTTATGCTGCAACGGAAACCGGCGTTATTCGTGGATTGATGACAGACAATCTGCTTGATGCTGCTAAGTGGAATGATTATTCGCTTGGAACGACTCTCTTTTCTTCGGCAAGTATTAATAAGATAAATGTTTATAAGGATTGTCTTTTCTTTTGTCTCTCCAAGAATGGCGTTTACATTCAGAATGATAATGCTATTTCGGCGTTTGTTATCGACGGTAGCATTCTTAATATGACCGTTCAAAATGACCATCTGATTGCATTCACTTCTTCCAAAGCTTATATTTATACCTCTCTTTCCGATCGGGATATTGTGGATTTGGGTACAGTCAATGGAATTTCTTCTTTAAAAGATGCCAATACTTATTGGATTGCTGCGGGAAGTGAAAGTCTGAAAGGCATTAAGAAGAATTCTTCAGGTTCTTATGAAGTATTCATGACTGATACTCTTACCTCGAGCAATTGCCCGAAACGCAACTTGGCTGCATTTATGCGTGTCAACAATGGACAATTGCTTGTCACAGGTGGCGGACGTTGGGCTGATAGATATGGAAATCCAGGAACTTTAATGACTTACACCGACGGGAAATGGTATAACTTTGACGAATCGGCAATTGCCACAGCTGCTGGAATTCGCTTCAGCGACGTGACTTCTGTTGCTGTCGATCCGAATGACGCAACACATCTTTTTGCTTCAACTTGGGGCGAAGGAGTTTTTGAGTTTCGCAACAAAGAGTACGTCAATCATTATTCTCTTGGTAACAGCACATTGCAAAGTGCACTTGGAACAGATGTTGATTATGTGCGCGTCGAAGGTTTGTGTTTTGATAAGGACAGTAATTTGTGGATGACAAACAGTAGCGTGACAAACGGTTTGAAAGTGCGTAAACCTGACGGAACTTGGCTATCGGTTTATTATGCGGGATTGAGCTCTCAGAATCTGAATGACAAGATTCTGATTACGAGTAAAAATTATAAATGGGTTAATGTTCCACGTACGAAAACCGGAATCATGGTTATAAATGACAAAGGCACAATTGAAGATCAGAGCGACGACGCAAGTGCGTTCGTTGAATCGTTCTCTGATGTGAACGGAAAGGCTTATTCTGTCAGCGGTTATTTTTGTCTTGCTGAGGATTTGAACGGACAAGTTTGGATTGGGACCAACAGCGGAGTCATTGTCTGCTCGTCTTATTCCGTTACTGATAATAGTACAGCATCTTTCAGCTGCAATAAACTTATCCGTTCTGATTCTGACGGCAATTTAGGTTATTTCTTGAACGACGAGAAAGTGACTGCAATCGCTGTGGACGGAGGAAATCGGAAATGGATTGGAACTGAGAGCTCCGGAGTCTTTCTTGTTAACAGCGACGGTTCAACGACAATCAAGAACTTTACGACTGCAAATTCTCCCCTTCTGAGCAATAACATTCTAAGCATTGCAATCGATAATCTCACGGGGAAAGTTTATATAGGAACAAGCGAAGGAATCAATTCTTATATGAGTGACGCAACGGAAGGCAGCGACAATTATAGCAAGGTCAGCGCTTATCCGAATCCTGTTCGTCCTGGAGATCCTGACCAGGTAATAATTACAGGCTTGATGTCGAATTCTAATGTCAAGATTACAGATTTGGCTGGTAATCTCATTTATCAGGCTCGCTCAAATGGAGGCCAAATGACTTGGAATTGCTGCAATCGCGCGGGAAAGCGAGTTGCAACAGGCGTTTATATGGTGCTTGCGGCGACTGAAGATTCGTCTGAGAGCGTGGTTACTAAGATTCTTATTGTTAGATAGTCAAAATATTTATTCTTTGATTTCCGACAGTTTCAGCATCAGTTGAATCGGTTGTGATGCTTTCTCAATTATTTCGGAATCAAGCGTGATTTCTGGTGTTTCGTTTTTCAGACACCGATAAAGTTTTTCTAAAGTGTTCTGCCGCATAAATACACATTCGTTGCAGAAGCTGTCTTCAGTTGGAGCAGGAATGAAGTTCTTGTTCGGGAATTGTCTTCTCATTTCATGAAGTATTCCACATTCCGTCGCAACAATGAACAGTTTTTTCGATGACGCCCCGACGTGGCGTATGAGAGCTGACGTAGAACCGATGTATTTTGCAAAATGAAGCAGCGCAGGCATACATTCGGGATGAGCAATTACTTCTGCCATCGGATAAAGATCAATCAATTTAAGCAGTTTGTCGAGCGAAAATTTTTCATGCATATGACAGTAACCGTTCCAGAGAAGCATGTGACGACCAGTGAGTCTGTTAATATATTCGCCAAGATTGCGGTCAGGAGCGAAGATTAGCTTTTCATTTTCGGGAAAACTATTCACGATTCTATATGCATTCGATGAGGTTACAATTACGTCAGACAAGGCTTTGATTTCGGCCGATGTGTTGATGTAAGATATTATCTTATAATTTGGATGAGCTTTTATATAGGATTCGAAAGTGGATAAAGGGCAGCTGTCAGCAAGCGAACAATTTGCGTTCAAATCGGGAATGAGAACTTTTCTGTCAGGACAAATGATTTTGACGCTTTCTCCCATGAAATCAACTCCGCAAACTATGATTAGTTCTGCGTCAGTCTTTGCTGCATGTTGAGCCAAATCTAAACTGTCGCCAACATAATCAGCAATGTCCTGTATGTCGCTGTTTTGATAATAATGCGACAAGATAATGGCATGTTTTTCTTTTCTAAGTTTATTGATGCCGTCAATGATATATCCCTTCATGCTATTTTCCATGGCTCATTTTTGCTTGATAATAACTGCAAATATATACAATTTGTTTTTTTGTTATGTTTTTAACAATCTCTTTCTTACAACAATTTGGCATATCTTTGCGTTATCCTAATAAACAGTAAGTTTATGACAATAAAAAAGGACAAGGTTTTATGGGCTGACGATGAAATTGATCTTCTGAAACCGCATATTTATTTTCTCCAGGGAAAAGGCTACGAAGTTGTTCCTGTCATCAGTGGACAGGATGCGATTGAAGCATGTAAAGAACAATCGTTCGATATTATTTTTCTCGACGAAAATATGCCTGGGCTGAGCGGACTTGAAACTCTATCTCAGATAAAAGAAATCGATCCTGATGTTCCGGTCGTGATGGTTACGAAAAGCGAAGAGGAAAGCATCATGAACCAGGCTATCGGAAATAAGATTGCCGATTATCTGATTAAGCCTGTAAATCCGAATCAGTTGTTTCTGTCTATCAAGAAAAACCTGCATAAGGATGTGATTATTACGGAAACGACTACAGTCAATTATCAACAGGAATTTAGTCGGATTGGAATGCAAATCGATGAAACGCGCACGATTGACGGCTGGAAAGATGTTTATCGCAAACTGGTTTATTGGGAACTGGAACTTGAGAATACCCAAGTTCAAATGGGAGATTTGCTATTGATGCAGAAGAAGGAAGCTGATGCGGCCTTTGGCAAGTTCATTCGTAAGAATTATATGGATTGGATGCAGAACCCGGCTTCTCGCCCATTGATGAGTCCTGATTTATTCAAAAAGAAGATTTTTCCACTGCTTGATAATGGAGAGAAGATATATTTCATTTTGATAGACAACTTCCGCCTTGACCAATGGCGAAGCGTTAAGGATTTGCTTTCCGGAATGTTTACTTTCGACGAAGACCTTTATTGCAGCATTCTTCCGACAGCAACACAATATGCGCGAAATGCTATTTTCTCAGGTTTGATGCCTGTGCAGATAGAGAAAATGTTCCCGGATTTGTGGGTTGATGAGGAAAGTGAAGAAGGGAAAAACCTCAACGAGGAACCGCTGATTAAAACGCAGATTGATCGTTTTCGCAAGCAATATGCTTTTTCTTACAACAAGATTCACGATTCAGTAAATGGCGAAAAACTGCTTTCTATGATTCCTTCATTGGCGCAAAACCAACTCAATGTCGTAGTGATTAATTTCGTTGATATGCTTTCACATGCACGAACCGAAAGCAAGATGATTCGGGAATTGGCGCAAAGCGAAGCTGCTTACCGAAGTTTGACGCGCTCTTGGTTTCAGCATTCTACAACGCTTGAACTTTTCAAACGCATAGCAGATCGTGGAGGTAAAGTTATCGTTACGACTGATCACGGTACAATCCGTTCGGAGAATCCTGTGAAAGTTATCGGTGATAAAAATACCAATACCAATCTCAGGTATAAAGTTGGAAAGAGTTTGAACTATAATCCGAAAGAGGTATTTGAGATTCGGGAACCGTTGAAAGCTGGACTTCCGTCACCGAATTTGAGCAGCAAATATATTTTCGCTCTGAACGATGACTTTTTTGCTTATCCGAACAACTATAACTATTACGTTTCTTATTATAAGAACACTTTCCAGCATGGCGGCATCTCTTTGGAAGAAATGATGATTCCATTTGTCACCATGTCTCCCAAATAGATGCACACTCAGCTTTAAGCAATATGTTTAGTAAGTGTGGGACTTGTCGTCCTGCACTTCTTTTTTTGTGATTTTGTGTAAGTCAAGAGCTCTCCAGCAATACCAAATGTAGGCAGCTACGAATGGAACGAGAATCGAAACTATACTCATGACAGTCAGAGTGAATTCACTCGACGAACTGTTCTTGATAGTCAAAGAACTTTGCAAATCAGCCAATGAAGGATAATATGCAGTGTCATTAAGTCCAACAGTAAGGAGCAAAGCGAAGACCGTCAAAACCGTTCCTGCACCAGCGAACCAGATTCCTTTTTTCCAACTTGTCTTGACAATCGTCTTGACTATGCCGAAAAGAACGCCAACAACACCGACGAGAAGGATGATGAGCACGGCCGGCATCTGAATCAGATTGAAGAAATACTTGTATGGTTGCATAAATACTTCTCCGTTGTCAGGGTTGACCGCAAAGCCTTTTGCCAACAATGTATGAACAAGGAAAGTGAGGAAGAATACGAGGAACAGAATCGTTTCTATCCAAAGCTGACGATGGCAGCGTTTGTTGATTTCTTCATCATCGATATTATTTACAAAGTAAAGCAGTGACAGAACTCTGGAAAGGAAGAAAACGCCGAGCCCGAGACACAAATTCCAAACGACAAAAGCGGCTTCAAGCCCATGCCAAGGTGTCGCCCAAGAAGAAATGACCGGCATTAGTCTGTCTGTCAGCTGAGCTTTGTTGACAATGAATTCTGCACCGTTGAAGAAAGTTGCAACTGCTGTTCCAAGAAGAATAGGGCCAAGAATACCGTTGAGCAACAGAAAGACCTGATAAGTCCGTTTCCCTAGAAGATTGCCTTTTTTCGCTTGATATTCGTAAGATACTGCTTGGATGACAAAGCAGAGAAGAATCAACATCCAAACCCAATAGGCACCACCGAAACTTGTGGAATAAAACAATGGGAATGAAGCGAAGAATGCGCCGCCAAATGTGACTAAAGTCGTAAAGGTGAATTCCCATTTCCGACCTGTCGAGTTAATCAGCATTTTCTGTTGGAGTTCATCTTTTCCGATAGTGAATATGAGTGATTGTCCGCCTTGTACAAACAGAAGGAAAACAAGCAGAGCGCCCAAAAGTGAGACGATTATCCACCAATATTGTTGTAATAAAATATATGTACTGTTCATGGCTTGAATTATTCAGGATTATTAGTTGATGTTTCCGGACCTTTCTTGATGGCTTTGACCATGATTCCGATTTCAGCAATCAGCAAAACGGTAAAGAGTACCAAGAATATTACGAAAGTTGTCTGGACCGAAGAGGTCGACAAATTGGAAATGGAAGCATTTGTCGGTAAAATATCTTGGATTGCCCAAGGTTGACGGCCGACTTCAGCAACAATCCATCCTGCTTGCGAAGTGATGTAAGCGAAAGGAATGCTCCAAAGGCAAACATATTGCAGCCATTTTGCATTTGCGAATTTTTCTTTTTTCTCAAAGAAGAGAGCCACAATAAAGAGTAAGATGAAGAAACCTCCAAGAATGACCATAATGTGGAAAGAGTAGAAAACCAACCCGATTGGAGGAACTAAATCTCCTGGCGTAGACAAATATCCGTAGCCGAAGTAAGCGAAGTTTTCATCAAGTGTTTTCCGATAAGCACCGGCAGAAAGTGTGTCATTGACGGTTATTGCCTGACGGTAATTTGAAAGAGATTGAATGGCAAGTTTACCGCGTGCAATCTTTTCAATTGCCGAAATTGCAGGTTTTCCGTCGAGCTGGGTAAATTCGCCGTTAATTAAATCGGAAACACCGGGGACAAACGAATTCATGTCTCGATTGGCCATCAAGGACAGCACTTTTGGAAGTTCGATCTTGAAGAGATAGGGATTTGTATTGTCCATATAGCTTTTCTTAGCCGGATTCAAGATTCCGACAGCGACTAATCCTTGACCGTTGCTCCCCTTGTAAAGGCCTTCCATTGCAGCCAGTTTCATCGGCTGACGCTGTGCAACTTGATATGCTGAACCATCGCCAGTAAAAAGAGTAAGTAGAGAAGCTGTGAGGCCAAAGATTGCCGCAACGCGAATGCTTGCTAGAGCAAATCTTGTTTGACGTTTCTTTATCAGATACCAGCTGCTGACGCCGATAACGAATACTGAAGCAACAATCCAGCAGCTCAGAACTGTGTGGAAGAATTTGTTCAGTGCGACGGGTGAGAGAGCAACGCTCCAGAAATCATTCATTTCGTTGCGAACGGTGTCCGGATTGAAATGCATTCCTGAAGGATATTGCATCCATGCATTGGCAATCAAAATCCAAAGCGCAGAAATTGTGGCTCCTGCAATTGTGAGCCATGTTGAAGTGAGGTGGAATCCTTTGCTGACTTTGTTCCACCCGAAAAACATGACAGCGATAAAAGTCGCTTCCATGAAGAAAGCCAGAATACCTTCGATAGCTAATGGCGCACCAAAGATGTCTCCGACAAACCAGCTGTAGTTCGACCAATTGGTCCCGAATTCGAATTCGAGAATCAAACCTGTTGCAACACCGATGGCAAAATTGATGCCGAACAGTTTCATCCAGAACTGCGCTGTCCGTTTCCAAAACTCATCACCGGTTTTGTAATAGACTGTTTCCATGATGGCTTGGATGATTCCAAGTCCAATGGTTAGCGGTACGAAAAGCCAATGATAAATTGCTGTTAAAGCAAATTGGGCTCGCGACCAGTCGATTAAAGATGTGTCAATACTTGCAATCATTATAAATAGATATTTAAGGTGAATATGCTCGTTGTATGAGCTCGTGAGAAATATAGTTCTGCTTCGACTGATCATCGCCATAGCGATTCAGAAAATTAGGGAAGAAAAATATTTTCAACACGATGAAAATGATGAAGAGCTTGATGAGAATAATAAGCCACAAGGTTTTTCCCAATTTCATGTTGTGAAATCCATCCCAATAGAGATGGAAGGCATGATAGAGAAAAGATCTTTTGTTCGAATCTTCCATGAGCTATTAGATTATCAATGCTTACATATCAAAAGCAAATATAGACAAATTATTTTGAAAGAAAAAATATTAGTCGTGATGCTGTGTTAAAAAAAACTATTTTGGTTAAGAAAAAGGCATTAAAGAAACTTATATCAATACTCAATCAGTATATTTGCACCAAATTGAGTTTTTGTGATATTTTAAAAACTCAGATCATGAACGACACTATATGCTAATTTATAAAAGGTTATTACTATGATTACAAGAAGATCTTTTCTTCAGAAAAGCGCAACTGCTGCAGCAGCGCTGACTATTGTTCCGAGTTCTATTCTCGGCAAAAGCCATGGTTATGCAGCTCCTTCAGACAAATTGAACATTGCTGCTGTCGGAATCGGCGGAATGGGTAATTCTAACCTGAAAGACATGGAAAAAACAGAAAATATCGTGGCTCTCTGCGATGTTGACTGGAAGTATGCCAAAAAAGTATTTGATCGTCATCCTGAATCTAAAAAGTATTGGGATTATCGGAAGATGTTTGACGAAATGGGCAAATCAATCGATGCAGTTTTGGTCGCAACAGCCGATCATACACATGCAATCATTGCTTCTGAAGCCATTACTTTAGGGAAACATGTCTATTGCCAGAAGCCGTTGACTCACTCTGTTTACGAATCTCGTTTGTTGACAAAATTAGCTGCTGAATACAATGTAGCTACACAAATGGGTAATCAAGGTGCTTCTTGGGAAGGAGTAAACCAAGCTTGCGAATGGATTTGGAACGGTGAAATCGGCGAAGTAACGAAAGTTGAATGTGCGACAAACCGTCCTATTTGGCCGCAAGGACTTAATGCTCCTGAGAAAGTCGACAAGATTCCTTCAACATTGAATTGGGATTTGTTTACTGGCCCTGCAAAGATGCGTCCATTCAATAGCATTTATCATCCTTGGAACTGGCGCGGATGGTGGGATTATGGAACAGGTGCTCTTGGTGATATGGCTTGTCATATCATGCATGCTCCTTTCACAGCATTGAAACTTGGTTATCCTATTAAGGTTCAAGGTTCTTCGACGATGCTGCTCGAAGACTGCTGCCCGTCTGCACAGCATGTTAAATTCACATTCCCTGCTCGCGACAATATGCCGAAAGTTGGAATGCCGGAAGTTGAAGTTCATTGGTACGATGGCGGTCTGATGCCTGATCGTCCAGCTGGATTCCCTGATGGAAAAGAACTTATGCAATCAGGTGGTGGATTGATGATTTTCCATGGAACAAAAGATACTTTGATTATGGGCTGTTACGGTGTTGATCCTTGGCTGCTTTCAGGTCGTAAACCTGATGTTCCAAAGACTTGCCGCCGCGTGACTACAACTCACGAACACGATTGGATTCGTGCTTGTAAGGAAAGTCCTGAAAACCGCCTGAAGAGTAAATCTGATTTCTCTGTTGCAGGTCCGTTTAACGAAATGGTTGTTATGGGCGTTCTTGCTATCCGTCTGCAGACTTTGAATAAGGAATTGCTTTGGGATGGCCCGAATATGCACTTCACCAACATCGGACCGAGTGAAACTTTGAAGATTCTAAAGAAAGACAATTTCCATATTATTGATGGCGATCCTAAATTCGATAAGGTTTGGAGTCAGCCTTATAATGCACAGGAATTTGCCGCTAATCTGATTAAACACAACTATCGTGATGGCTGGAAGTTGGTTGATATGCCAAGATAATTAAGTTTTAAACATATAGCAAAATGAAAAAGTCTATTTTATTTGTAAGTGCACTCGTTGCTCTGAGTTTCGCTACTGCTTGCAGTGGTGGAAAGAAAACTGCTCCCGAAGCAGTCGCTGATACAACAGCCGTTGCTGAAGCAGCTCCAGAATATACATTAATGGATTCTCTGCCAACAGTTGATTTGAATAAGTTTCCGAAAGATAAAGACGGAAAGTACACTATTTTTGATGGCAAGACTCTGAATGGCTGGCGCGGTTATGATCGTGCTGATGTTCCAGCAGCTTGGGAAGTTCAAGACGGAGCAATTCATATTAAAGGTTCTGGCGAAGGTGAAGCTGGTGCAAAAGACGGTGGCGACCTTGTTTTTTCACACAAACTGAAAAACTTCGAGTTAGAGTTTGAATGGAAAGTTGCCAAAGGTTCTAATTCTGGTGTGTTTATCCTGATTCAGGAAGTTAAGGATCAACCTTCTTATATTTCAGCTCCAGAATATCAGATTCTTGACAATGTCAACCATCCGGATGCAAAGTTGGGCGTTGATGGCAATCGTCAATCAGCTTCTTTGTATGATATGATTCCTGCTAAACCTCAGAATTCAAAACCATTTGGACAATGGAATAAAGGTAAGATTCTTTGCTACAAAGGAACTGTTGTTTATTCACAAAATGGTGAAAACGTAGTTGAATATCATTTATGGACAGATCAGTGGAAGCAATTACTCGATAAGAGTAAATTCAGCAAAGAAAAATGGCCGTTGGCTTATGAACTTCTGCTCAATTGTGGTGGTCCAAATCACGAAGGTTTCGTTGGCCTTCAAGATCATGGAGATGATGTTTGGTATCGTAACATTACAGTTAAAGTACTTGATTAATTTTTTTAATCAGATTTGATATTAAACCCGATATTGGATTTCCAATATCGGGTTTTTTTTACCGGAAATAATACCGGGAAGAATTATTAAAGTCTTGTTGGCTATAATTAAGTTCTTGCATATAAATAATAACAATATTTCACTTCGTTCCTTGATATCTTTGCGCCCGCTAAAAAGAAAGGAATATTTTTACTATAAGGTATGACTAAGCAAATATTTCAAACAGAGAGTAAATCACGTTGGAAGAGTTTCAATTGGACGATGAGAATCGTACTATTTTTGATTGCATTGCTTTTGGCGGCGTTTGTTGCAATGCTTATCATCAATCATATTCCTTCAATTCCTTTCAGACAGGATTATAAAAGCGTTATAACGGCAAATAAACCGTTTCTTGAAGAGAGTAAGATTTCTAAGAGATATAAAGGTTTCCGTACCTTTATTCATGAGAAGAAACTTCATACCGATTATGAAAAAGAAAAAGCTGAATATGTAAGGCGGCACAAGCACCTGCAACCCGAAAAGTTCAGGATTAAGTGCATCGAAAATTGGAAAAAGTTCCCGGCAGGAATTCGCTCGGCATTCTATGTTGCATGGGATCCGCAATCCTATTATTCATTGAAGAGAAATATTCGCAAGCTGAATCTGATTATTCCGGAATGGTTCTTTATTGATCCTGCAAGCGATAATCTGAAAACGAATGTTGACCAGCAAGGTTTTGTTTTAATGAAGAAAAGCGGAATTCCGATTATGCCTATTCTGAGTAACAATTACGATAGGGAATTCCAGTCTGCTCCTATTGGTAGAATCTTGAGAAGCAAAGCCAAGCGGACAGCGATAATCAATAACGTCCTTTCTTCATGTCTAAAGAATAAATTTGTCGGAGTGAATGTCGATTTTGAAAATTTGGACGATAAGGCTTATCCATATTTGTCGATTTTCATGGAAGAGTTGTCCATCGCCTTTCATAAAAATAATTTATTGGTTACAGAAGACATAACTCCTTTTGAGAAGCAATACGATTTAAAGGCCTTAGGCGCTTACAATGATTATCTGTTTCTCATGGCTTATGATGAATATTATGAAGATAGCGATCCAGGACCAATCAGTTCTCAGAAATGGATTGAAGCGGCAACAGATGATTTCTCAAGGAAAATCCCGGCAGAAAAGATTGTACTTTGTCTTGGAGCTTTCGGATACGATTGGCCTGCTTATGCCAATCTCAGTCCTAACCTGACTTATCAGCAGGCTTTGTCAAGAGCAACTGCAAGCGGTTCGACAATTACGTTTGATAACAATACATACAATCTGAGTTACGGTTATGAAGATGACAAGAATATCGTTCATCAAGTCTATTTTACTGATGCGGCGACTCATTTCAATGTCATGCGTTTCGGGGCCGAATACGGGCTCGGCGGCTTCGGATTGTGGAGATTGGGAAGTGAAGACAGTCGAATATGGAAATTCTATAATAAGGATATTCAGAGAAGTGCAGTTTCTCAAATCAAAAAAGCTGATCTCGAAGATGTTCGCATGACTGAAGACATTGATTATATTGGCGATGGCGAAGTTCTTGATGTTTTGAATACTCCTCATCCGGGAATTATTCATACAGAGATTGACAGTACGGATATGCTGATTTCTGAGGAACATTATGTCAAGATTCCAAGCACTTATCAAATCAGACGATACGGCGAAGCGGAACCAAAACAATTGCTGCTGACGTTTGACGACGGACCTGATGACAGATATACTCCTCAGATTCTGAAAACTCTGGCTCATTATCATATCAAAGCCGCATTCTTTGTCGTCGGTTTGCAAGCTGAAAAGAATCTGCCAATCTTAAAACAAGAATTTAAAGATGGTCATCTGATAGGGAATCACACATTCACTCATCGGAACGTTGCCAAGAACTCGCCGAGACGAACATTTACCGAACTTGAACTGACACGTTTGCTTATTGAATGTGTCACTGGACATAGCACAATTCTTTTTAGAGCGCCTTACAATGCCGACAGTGAACCTTCTAGCATGGAAGAGATCATTCCGGTTGTATTGGCCAGAGAACAGGATTATCTTGACGTCGGTGAAACAATCGACCCTGAAGATTGGCAAGTCGGAATCAAAGCAGACGAGATTTTTCGCAGAGTAGTCAAGGGTGTTGAACAAGGAACAGGACATATTATTCTTCTTCACGACGCAGGCGGAAAAACGCGCGCTGAAACGGTGAAAGCTTTACCGATGATTATCGATTATTTCCAGAAGCGAGGCTATACTTTCACCGATTTGCCGACGATTTTGGGACAAAGCAAGGATGAATTGATGCCACAGATGCCGAAAGGAGAGGAATATTATGCAATGCAGGCGAATTTGGCTTTGGCAACGATTGGTTACGATGTTACAAAATTCCTCGCGGCGTTGTTCTTTATTTTTATCATTTTGGGCTTGGGACGTTTGGCATTCATGATATTATTGACATATCGCGAGCGGAAAGCTGAGTGCAAAATGGCATTTGATAAAATTGATATGAGAGGACAAATGCCGTTAGTTTCAATTATTGTTCCGGCATTCAACGAAGAAGTGAATGCAGTTTCGTCTCTCAACAATCTCTTGAAACAGGATTACCCGAACTTCAATATCATTTTCGTTGATGACGGCAGCAAAGACGAAACATTCAAACGTGTGAGCGAAGCGTTTGCTCAGAACGAGAAACTTCATATTTACACGAAGCCTAACGGTGGCAAGGCGACTGCTCTTGATTTTGGCATTGAACATACAAATGCCGAATACGTTGTTTGTATCGATGCAGATACCAAACTTTATCCGAATGCAGTTTCGTTGCTGATGCGTCATTTCATATTGGATAAGAAAGGTGAAATCGGAGCTGTTGCAGGCAATGTCAAAGTCGGAAATCAGATTAACATGCTTACCAAATGGCAGGCTATTGAATATACAACAAGCCAGAATTTCGACCGAATGGCATATGCCAACATCAATGCAATTACAGTTGTTCCAGGAGCAATCGGCGCTTTCAGACGAAAAGCGATTGTTGATGCGGGAGGCTTGACTTCAGATACGTTGGCTGAAGATTGTGACTTGACGATTCGTATCTTGAGAAGCGGTTATGTGATTAAGAACGAGAACAAAGCTGTTGCTATGACCGAAGCGCCGGAAAAACTGAAGCAGTTTGTAAAGCAGCGTACGAGATGGTGTTTTGGTATCATGCAGACTTTCTGGAAGAACAGAGATTCATTGCTCTCGCGTAAGTTTAAAGGTTTGGGTTTGTGGGCTATGCCGAACATGCTGATTTTCCAGTTTATCATTCCGTTCTTCTCTCCATTGGCCGATTTATTCATGATTATCGGGCTATTCAGTGGCAATGCAGGAAAGATATTCTTCTATTATTTGATTTTCACGGCGGTTGATGCGAGCATTTCCATCTATGCTTATCTTTTTGAGCGAGAAAGACTGATTAAGCTGCTTTGGATTATTCCGCAGCGTTTCTGCTATCGTTGGATTATGTATGTCGTATTGTATAGAAGTTTCAAGAAAGCGATTAAAGGCGAACTGCAGACTTGGGGCGTTTTGAAACGCACCGGAAATGTCAAGGACATCGCAGAGACGACAACGTAAATTCATAGATTGGAGAATGATAGTCCTAAGTTTTTTAATTCAAAAAAGAAGACAGCTCAATGTTGGGCTGTCTTCTTTTGTTATATATGCCTTAATTATATATCTAACAAATTTCTAAGGCATAAGTATGTATGAGTATCATTCTCCTTCGGGAGCTTGCCAGAAGTAAGCGTCATCGCTTGTAATTTCGTTTGTATTGGGATATTTAAACCCTTTAGGAAGCAATGTGACATCTGGAGATTTTGAACCTTTTTGATAGCTCTCCGTCTCATATTCACTACGAAGATGCGCATTGATCATATATAGATTCTTTGCCATGTAATAATCCAGGTAATTATCTTTGGTTTCATTTTCTTTGTGATTCCAGTTCGCGTCATTGTTAAGTACCAAAGGAAGACCTTTGATAAGACGTTCGCGCACTTCTCCCGGATGGAGCAGCAGTCCTTTTTCATCGGTTACGAAAGCACAGAAAGTCGGGTCCATCCAAACCCATTTATGAAGAGTTCTGCTCCAGACAACATTGATTACATGACAATCATTGTCTGTGCCATAATCGCGCGGCAGACAAGTCAGAAAGCGTGATTTGAATCCTTCGGCGAGATAGATTTCGTTGAGCATTTCTGCCATGAAACGGCAATTGAATCCGCGATTCTCAGATTTGGCAACTTGATAAAGCGTTTTGGCATTGTAGTTGCAGCTCGGCCAAGCGGAAGTTCCGTCATGTCGAATGGCATCGTGAAACCAGTAAAGCAGATTTTTCATCCTTGAAATTTCGTCGCCTTTGCCTGCGATGCTGTCCAGATTGAAAAACTCACGAATGACAACAAGGCCGCTGTCAGTCGGCTCTGCGTAAGTGAAGCGCGGTTCGGTTTTCCCTGTCCGTTCGTATGGCGCAGCATTCTTAAGAATAAGCAGTTTGTCGCCGACCAAACGAACCCTTTCCAACATTCCATCGTATCTCTTGTCTCCACGGATATTTGTGAAATCTTTATCGGCTTTCATGTTGTAGTAATTGTTATATCCAGCGTCAATAGCTGCATCAAGATATTTGAATGCTTCGTCTTTATTATTAGCGATTGAATAATGGCAGGCTATGTTGTAGAGAGTTGTGGAGAATATATTCTTTATGAAGTTGTCATTGTCTGCTGACGGTGTTTTGACAATCTTAATCATCTGTTCGCACATCTTCTTATATTCAGGACTCTTTTCCAACTGCTCTTTCGGAGTTTCCGGAATCACGTCTTTATAGCCGCTGTTCATGACTATGTTTTTAATGACGTAACCTTTGAACGAAGGGCAATTTTCTGTTTTTCCGAAATAGGTTGATAAAACCGGCCCGTGAAAAGTGATGTGTTCCAATTTTGCACAATTGCTGGCAAAGATTGAACCGCCGGTCGAATAGACAGGTCCGTAAAAATCAATGCTTTTCAGATTCGGACAATTATCAACAGTCTCCGATCCGTCGGCATGCAACAGATAGCCTTTTACGCTGATTGTTTCCAGAGATTTCATTTGTTGAAGACCGGAACCTGAAATATAGCCAATGTCGTTTATTTCAAGTTTTTTCAGTTTGTCGCATCCGTTGAAGCAACTGCTTATCAATCCTTTGGTCAATTTCGGAAAAGAAACTGTTTCGAGTAAGCTGTCGCCTTTAAAGGCTCCATAACCTACCAAAGCATTTTCCGGCAATTTCAAGTGTCTTAGACCTGAAGAAGCAAACGCATCTTGACCGATTGTATCTGTGTTGGCAGGAAATGTGATTTCTTCCAGTTCGCAACGTGAGAAGAGAAAGTGTGGAAACAAATGACTGCTGGAAGAATATAGTTTTTGCTTTCCTTTAACGTAATAATAATCTCCGCCATTGACAAACGAAGCATTTCGAAGATTCAGTATCTTCAGTGTCCCTTCAGTTTCATTGGAGTTGATGTCCCGCCCCGCCATTTCGCGCAGGAAACGCAAATCGCTTCCGTTAAGTGCTCCACTGACTGTCAGGCTTGTAATATTGTTTTTATTTGCACGCAGGACCTCGGCCAGCGTTCCAGGCGTTTTTACCGCCACTTTCATTTGTTGTGCATTCAAACCGATTGTCGGTGCAATCAGCAACATTACACAAAGGATAAATACTGTTTTTTTCATCAATTATAATTTGTGTTTCTATTTAGTATGACGTAGAAATCGGAAAAACGTTACACGCTTCTGCGTATTTATCTTCCTCTTACGCTCATATCTGTATATCCGTTGCTGTTTAAAGTGATGCTTCCGCCTCGTCCGTTATTGATTTCGCCGTAATAACTGTCATCACTTCTATTACTTTGCGTAGTTTTTAGATATTTTATGTCACAATCGCCATATCTGATGTTGTTCGCCGAGACGGTAAACGATGCTCTCGAGTCGATGGAAATGTCAATGCCTCCGTAGTTATTTGAGAGTTCAACCGTGCGGAAATCTGAATCCAGACTTCGAATGTTAAAATCGGTGTACGACATTTTGCATTTGGCTGAGGAAACAAGCCGTCTGATATTGCATTTGCCATAACGGTTGTTCATTGTCAGATTCGTTACGTTTTCGATATTCATGTCATCATATCCGCTTGAAACAATGATATCATGTACGGAGCCGATATTCGTGTCAGAAGAATATTTGTTGGTGAGTGAAAGAACAGACCCGTTGCCGATATTTATATTTCCGCAGTAGGACAAGTCTAACGTAGCTCTTTTGAAATTGCCGATTTCCAAGTTCCCATATTGTAAGACGACAGAAAGAGGCTCTCCTGGAAAATCTCCGGCCTTCAGTTCTCCGTATGCGACATCAATGATGTTCTTTCCTGAATTAGATTCCGGCATATATACATCACCATATCTTTGGCGTATTTTTGCTAGCATCCAAACTGGTTTTTTAATGTAGATATTGACATTAAAGTTTATACCATGTGGAAAGCTTATGGGTCCTGTTGATGTATAAACATGTATGACATTATTTTCCTTCCCCATGTTTACAATGATTTTTTCCAGAACTTTTGAAAGATAATCCTTCCTGTTGGCTTTACATTCTACCACCACTCGGATATCAACTTCGTTCCGATTCCAATAGGAAATCGAAGCGTCTCCATAAATTCCGCGGCTGTCCAATTCGTCATTTGTATCGGCCGAATAAATTTGATGATACTCTTTGCTTGTGCTGTAGTCATAAGATTCTTCTGCCATTAGCTGAGCCGAAAGGGCGAGCATTATCGTACAGATTATTAAATTCGTTTTCATATTCTCAATTGTATTATTTCTGTTGTGGCTGAGTCTTTTCCATTTCTTTCATTTCGTTTCGCATGAATTCCAAGGTGCTGATCGTTTTCTCATAATGATTGTTCATTGTGTGAATGGTCTGATTGCAGCCCTTCAGTGTTGGCAAGACTTCCTCTTCAAAAGTCCTGCTGTCGTTGATTATCCGTTCCGATTCGGCAAGTAAGGAGGATTTTCCAGGGATTGATTGCGATTCACTCATCTCTTGCATTTCAGAAATGACATCGTACATCTTCATGTGGTAATACAACTTCAGATTATCAATTTCTTTCTGTGAGCCCAATAGTTCAGAATTCAGCATCTCCTGTGGTTGTTTTTGGTTGTTCGGAACGTTCATCAGCAGTAAAAAGGTAATAGCTGCAGCTACAGCTATTGCTGCGCTCCAAAGTTCGATGCGTTTTGTTTTCGGTTTCCCTTGCTTTTGCAACTTGTTCAGGAAACGCGCTTCGTGTCCTTCGGGAAGAGTTTCTTCGTCGAAAGAGGCTCTGTTTTCTTCAATAAAATATTTAAGTTTATCCATAATTCAATTTGTCATTAATTCAACCAATTTTCTTTTTGCCCGCAGGTATTGAGTACGAACGCTTACGGGCTTTATCTTCAAAATTGAGGCGATTTCATCGATATCGTATCCTTCGAACAGGTAGAGCGAAAGAATCGTTCTGAAGCCATCAGAGAGTTGTTGCATCGATTGTTTGACTTTGGCGACAGAGAGCTGCAGCGATTCTTCGTCAATTGAATCTTCATCTGTATCTGCGATGTTTTCAATCATTGTTTCATGATTATCTGTCGAAATGAAGTCGATCGAGTTCCTCCTGACATAATCGACTGCCGTATGAACTGCTACACGATGAAGCAAAGCTCCGAAACTTTGAATGTCATGGTATTGGTCGAGGTGCGTGAAGACTTTCATGAAACTGTCCTGCATGGCTTCTTCTGCATCAGACTTGTTCCCGATAATCCTATAACATGCGGCAAACATTGGCTGCGCATATAGATTGTAGAGCTTCAGCTGAGCAGAACTTTTGCCTCGACGGCAATCATCGATGATATGTTTCTCCGATTCGTCCATTCACTAATATAGACGAATGTGAAGAGGAAAGTGTTGCATATTTTCAGAAAAAAATCTTATAGTTTCTCTATTCTCGATAGAATATAATAGCAAAAGAGAGGCGTCGTCGCGATGCCTCTCTTCCTGAACTAAATGATAAAATAAAAGTTATGTGGGAAGGTTCTAATTATTATCCTATTCAATAGCACGAAGATTTCCTTCTATGTTTGAAGGAGTTGTCCCCGAACTTTTGTTGGTTTTGTATGCTATTTCATACGTTTCCGTACTACCGTTCAGATTGCGATATTTAATTGTCAGCTTCACAGTGTTGTTGCCTGTGTTTGGCAAAGCATCAAGTTTGAAAGAAACCAAACCCCATCCTTCCGCCGTCTTAGGATCATTGAATGAGTTGTGGTGGAATTCAAGTTCGTATGGTTTGTTGGCATCCGGTTGAACCAAGTTCAGAAGATGTTTTTGTGTGCCGCCGAAAAGAGCAGTGAATTGGAAAGTGATGTATCCGTCCTCAATCCAGATGCTTTTCATGTTGACGCCATCTTTTCCGTATGCTTCATCATTGTTGTTGCCCATGTTAGGCGCTAGAGTCTTTGTCAGAATGCTGTCGATTGAATTGACATAGATTGCGTAGGAGTAACCTTGTGCATTACCGCTCTTATTGACGTTGAAGTGGACAATCGCCCGGCGTTCGCGATAAAGACTGAATGCAGAAGAGATGTCGTTTAATGGAAACAGAGTCGTTGAATCGTCGAGCTGCATATAACAGCTCGAACTGCTTAATGGCTTTACAGTCACAATGCCAATGACGCCACTGTTATTGTAATATGCAGAGTCATCATCGTTATCGAGGCAGGAAGTTAAAGTGCTGAATGCCAGAAAAACTGCCAAACCCAAAAATATCTTAGTAAATTTCATTTTAATATATCGTTAAATCAAATACACTAAAGTAGATGATAATTGTTGCGGAAATGCTGCAAGGCAAACAATTAAAATATGTTAATGTTTGAGAAGGGATTGGTAAATAAGTTCGGCTGTGCGTCGAGAAGCTCCTGGATTTCCAAGAAGTTCAATCATCTTATCGTAACCGGCAATCATCTTATTGGAATAAGTCTTATCGATAAGCAATCGGTTTAATTCCTCGCGGATATTTTCTTCAGAGAAACGACATCCGAAGAGTTCTTGAACAACCTCTGAGCCGGCAATCAGATTAACAAGAGAAATGTACGGCGCATGGAAAAAATGTTTGAAAACGTAGACCGCCAGTTTACCCAAAACCACATAATAACATACGACTTGCGGAACGCGGAAAAGCGCCGTTTCCAATGTCGCTGTTCCTGAAGTGACTAATGCTGCGCAACTGTGCTGCAGCACTTGGTAAGTCTTGCCGAAGACAATCTTCACCTCTTGACCTTCGATGAATTGCGCATAATCCGAAGTCTCTAGTCCGGGCGCTCCTGCGATGACGGGCTGCAATTCGGGAAATCTGGCAGCGACGCGAAGCATTGTCGGCAGATTGTTATGCAATTCCTGCTGCCGACTTCCTGCAAGCAATGCGAGAATAGGCTTCTCTGTCAGATGCTCATCTTTTAGAAAATGGTCACCGTCTTTTTCAATTTGATTGCGAAAATTGGCCACAGAATCGACAGACGGGTTCCCGACATATTCAACGGGATAATTCATCTGCTTGTAAAACTCAACTTCAAACGGCAGAATACAGAACATCTTGTCCACATCTTTGCGAATGCTTTTGATGCGATAGCGTTTCCAAGCCCAGATTTTAGGTGAGATGTAGTAGTAAACAGGTTTATGAAGTTCTTCGTGAACGTATTTTGCAACCTTCAGATTGAATCCGGGATAATCGACGAGAATCACGACATCAGGAGAATAGCTGCGTATTTCTTCCTTGCAGAGCTTTAGAAATTTCAGAATCGTATTCAAATGCAGAACGACGGAAATAATGCCCATGTAAGCCATTTCGCGATAATGACGGATTTGCGTGCCGCCGACAGCCTTCATCAGGTCTCCGCCAAAGAAACGGAAATCTGCCTCGTGATCTTTTTCTTTCAGTGCCGCCATCAGGTTTGATGCGTGCAAATCACCGGAGGCTTCACCGGCTATAAGGAAATATTTCATTCGTCGTCAAGAGACCATTCGCCGTTGTCCATTTCCTTCATGAAATCGTAGTCCGTCACATCGATTTTGCAAGGCACCAATGAAGCGTAACCATGATAAAGCGCATTCATGTCATTGTCGGGCAGAATTGGCGGATTGCTTTCAAATCTACCTGTCATCCAATAGACGGGTTTCCCGTAACCATCAGTCGAACAGACATATTCGTCGGTCCAACGGCCGTCGGCCTGACGACAGATTCTCACGCCTTTGACTTTGTCGGTCAGAGGGACATTCAGATTGAGATAGACTCCTTTCGGAAGTCCTTCGCGGAGCACTTTTTTTATCAGATTAATGCCTAAACGGCATGTCTCTGAGAAGTCCGCATCTTCATTGTGGTCCATAAGAGAAAGTCCGATGGAAGGAATGTTAAAGACGCAACCTTCAGCGACAGCGCCCATCGTACCTGAATATTGAACACAAATGGCCATGTTTCCACCGTGATTGATTCCGGCAACCACCAAATCGGGCTTATCTTTCATTATTTCATTCAGTGAAAGTTTGATGCAGTCGACAGGTGTTCCCGTGCACTTGTAAATCGTCAGTCCGCTTTCTTCTTTGACTAATGAGCATCGAAGCGGAATGAGTGAAGTGATGGATGAAGACATTCCCGAACGCGGGCCGTCGGGCGCCATAACAAAAAGGTCTGCCGTGTCTCTCAGACAGCGAATCAGTTCGCCCAGTCCTTTGGCTTCAACGCCGTCATCGTTGGTGATTAATATCAATGGTCGTTTTTCGTTCATATTTTTCCTTTCGAGGTGCAAATATAGTGCAAGCCGAGCGCAAAAGCAAATTCATTTGCTTTTGCCGAGGCGCAGCCTATATTCGCTGCGTCAGCAGCAAATATAGTGCAAGTCAACCTCACCCAAAGATCTCAGTCCGAGGCGCAGCCTATATTCGCTGCGTCAGCAGCAAATATAGTGCAAGTCAACCTCACCCAAAGATCTCAGTCCGAGGCGCAGCCTATCTTCGCTGCGTCAGCAGCAAAGATAGTGCAAGCAACCGTACCCAAAATCTACAGTCAGAAACGCAGCCTATCTTCGCTGCGTCAGCAGCAAAGATAGTGCTTGTAGGGTTCCGACTTGCGTGTCGGACCGTTTTAAAACGCGAATAAATATTAGCAGCTGCTGAATATTCGCATAGCAGCCTAGTGCATAGAATCAATTGTCAATCAACTGCTTGATTTTCTTCAATGCCGAAACAAAATTCTCTTCAATAAGACCATTTTTCGATGGTGGAACATCCAGCAGATAGTTGCAATTACATTGACGCAACTGTTTATAACGTTCCGCTATAGAAGCAGGGCTTTCCAGTATGATTGGAGCTTCATTGTTCCAAAACCATTTGTTTACCGCAAGACAGTCGCAGAGTTCTGAAGGAAGCTGATTGCCGGATGAAGGCATCGATTTCTTGTTGGCGCTTTTGAGGTAAGGAAATTCAAACGACATGACATCCGTTTGATTAAAATCATGCGAGTTATTGGCATTGATAACGCACTGAGGCTGGAGTTTATTGACCAGCGCTTTCAATTGCAGCCAATAGGCGCCGGTATATTTGTTATTATATTGGTCGAAAAACATATAGTCGATTTTACCATAATTGGTAAGCAGTTCCGTAATCTGTTTTTCAATGAATGCTTCGTAGTCGCCTTTAGCTTCTGGTGGAAGTCCATGAAGGTCCTCTTGATTCTTTGTGATTTTATATCCTTTTCTTTCATCTTCCTTACTTCCCCAACTTGTGCTGTAGTCGCCCGGAAGACAATAATACAATCCGACTTTGACTTTGTATTTCCGGCATGCATTCACAAATTCACGTACGATATCACCTTTGCCGTTCTTATAATTCTTGAACGCTTCAATATCATGAGTCGTGTATTTGCTGTTCCACAGACACCAGCCGCCCGTATGTTTTGTTGTCAACACGGCATAGTTCATTCCTGCCGACTTGATTGTCTTTATCCATTGTTCGCAATTCAATGACGCAGGATTGAACAATAAAGGATCTTCGTAGCCGGTTGCCCATTCGCGATTGACGAATGTTCCCATATTAAAATGAAGAAAAACACCGTATTTCCATTTCAAAAATTCTTTCTGAACTTTTGCCCGCGAATTTTGGCCTTGGTTGGTTTGTGCGCTAAGCGAACCCATCATCAGAGCTAAAAAGGCCATAATAATGATTGACTTTGTTTTCATTGTATCAAATAGTTTAATCTCATAATTCTCAATTTCGCAGAGAGTAACCCAATATTTTATTTATCAGAATTCAACAGATAGATTATAGGTCACTGTGTTCTTGACTTCAAAGTTATAGAATTTTATTGGCTTGTAGATGATTTTTGTTATTCATAACAAATGGAGACAGGTCCCGAATTTATCTCGTATTGACAACGATTGTTTATGCAGCTCATCTTTTTTCCGTCATCTTTAGCCTTATGTTATGATAGACCTAATATTTGAATCCATGAAATTCATATGTCGTCTAAGAGGCCTTCTAATTCGAAAGTGCAGGAATATTTTGTGCTTACATTTCCGGAGTCTCGAAAGCTTCAGAATATTTTGTGCTGGCATTTTTTGAGCTCCGGAAGCCCAGGAATAATTTGTGCTGACATTTCCGATGTTTCGGAAGTCACAGAACAATTTGTGCTGACTTTTTCGATGTTTCTGAAATCTCGGAATATTTTGTGCTGACACTTTCGGAGTTCCGGAAGCCTCGGAATAATTTGTGCCAGCATTTCCGGAGTCTCGGAAGTCCGGGAATAATTTGTTCCGACACTTCCGAATCGTTGTACCTTTAATAATGAAGTCTAGGATTGCCGAGTTTATGGTTTAACCTTATAGAATCGCTCGTTTATCGACAAAAAATAGAACAAACTTATTCTAGCTTGTATGCGTAAAGTCGGAAAATATGCGGAACCTGCTTCATAAAATAGATAAAGCGTATCCCTCGTCTATAGGATACGCTTTATTCGGTCTTTTTAGTTTTTTTTATCAGCCCTACCAATTATATAGTGGGGTCACAAAGTTTAATTCTTACAAATGCTTTTTTACGTCCATTTTGTATGATTCAGGTTGGCTGAGATAGAATCAAAGACCTTGTCGCTTATGGTTGCAAAGGAAAAACAGATGGAAAATTTTTGTTAGGATATTTCAATCAAAAATTTGCCAATTTGAAACATTTTCATTTGATATATTTGCCGATTTGTGCTTTAAAATATGGCTAAATACTTGTTTTGCAATAATATTTAATGGCCAAATTATTTCTTGTTTTTATCTTTTCTGTATTGGGAAGGAGTCGTTTGGAAAAGCTGCTTGAACACTCTCGAAAAATGAGCAACATCAGTAAAACCGCATTCGAAAGCAATCTCACCTATCGGCTTGTCAATGTTTTCTTCCAGCTGACGTTTGGCTTTGCCCATACGGATTTGTTGTATGAAAGCGGCGGCATTAAATCCTGTGATGGCAAAGATTTTTCTATTCATTTGCGAACGGCTCATGCACATTTTCTCAGCAATTGTTTCTACGTCTAATTCTCCGTTGGACATCTGGTTGTGAATCGTGTTGATTAGTTTGCTCAAGAAGGCTTGTTCAAGAGGTTTGAGCGTGACTTCATCCTCTTTTCCTTCTTTTAAGGCTTCAGAATATTTGGCATGTAGAAGATTGCGCTGTTCAAGGAGTTTAGACACACGCAGTTTTAATTCTTCTTCGTCGAAAGGTTTGTATAAGTAGGCGTCTGCACCAGCTTGAAGCATCTCTAAGACGCTTTCTTTGCCTGTCTTAGCTGTGACGATGATAATCGGAATATGATTCAGCAGCTTGGATGCGCGAACACGTTTGCAGAATTCAATTCCATCCATTTCCGGCATCATCAAATCACTGATGATTAAATCCGGCATCAATTCTCCTGCACTTTCCAAACCTTTCTCTCCGTTCTCGGCATATCTCACATTGTAAATATCTTTCAATTGAGAACCAATATAATAGGATACAGCTTCGTTGTCTTCAATAATGAGTAATGTTGGGCGGTTTTCGTTTATCTCATTATTCTTAAGAAGCAAATTGTCGTCAAATTGTTCATCGGGCCTTGTTTCAAGAACGATGTTTTCTTCTGTCGGACGGCTCATGAATTCTCCTTTTCCATGTTTAAGCGGAAGAGTTATCGTAAATTCAGTGCCCTTTTCAAGTGGGCTTTCTGCGGTGATTGTTCCGTTCATGCAGTCGATGACTTGAGAAACCAGAGAAAGTCCGATGCCTGAACCAACTTTATCTTGGCTATTGCTGCCTTGGAAGAAAGGTTCAAAAATATGTTCTATATCTTCTTGATCTATGCCCGAGCCTGTATCGCTGACTTTCATGATGAATTTGTCAGCTTTTGTTTCGACTGCGACGGCAATCTTTCCATTTTCCGGAGTATATTTTAGAGCGTTTGAAATCAGATTTCGAATGATTTTTTTGACATAATCCGGAACGAAATCCATGATAATTGTGCTTTCAGATGAGGTAAAACTCAAGTCTATTCTTTTTTGCAATGCGATGACTTGGAAATTTTCAACCAGCATTTGAATGTAAATTACAATGTTATCGGTGCACCAATCGGGCTCGCTCGCTGCGTAGCGTATTTTGGAAATGTCCAATAATTGATTGATAAGTTCCAATAGGTTATTGCCTTGACGTACAATCATCGAGCCTAATCTCTTAGGACTGTTTTCTTCATCGAATTTCCCTGATTGAATCTGCTTCCCTAAACCGAGAATGACAGTCAACGGCGTTCGGAATTCATGTGTGATGTTCGTGAAGAAGTTTGTACGTAACTTTTCGACTTGCTGCATCATCTGCTGATTTCGCGCACGCATTCTCAATGCATACAACAGGAAAGCTATTCCTGCAATTGCCAGCAACAATACTGACAGACACGCTATTATAATTATGTTTTTCAGATTTTGCTTGGCTTGATAATTCTGTTTAATCAGCTCCAATTCACGTTGACTTTTGTCACGAACATACTTTATTCGCATGTTTTGCATGTAATTGGCGTTTTTGGTGTTGATGATGCTGTCTGCGTAAGCGCGGCTCTTTTTGAAACACTCCAAAGCTTCCTGACATTTGCCTTCTTTCTCATGCAACTGATAACTTAAATCGTAAACTGTTTCCAGATGTTCATAAGAATTAAGCTTTTCGGCAACTTCTTTTGCCTGATGAAGATAAATGTGGGCATTTTTCATGTCGCCTTTTCGGATATCGACTTTTGCAATGGCCAGACAAGCTTCCAGCCAATGCCAACTGTCACTATTCTGCTGCATCAAATCGTAAGCGAACTTGTATTCATCGAGTGCCTTGTCCCATTGGTTGCTTTTTTCATAAAGATGTCCGAAACTGATATGACACAGAGAGATGCCCAAGTCTGATTTGGCTTTTTGGTTGAATTCCAATGAACGTTTATAGTAAACCCAAGCCGAATCAATTTCGTCTTTGGATTCAAAAATCGAACCTATATTTGCATAATTGATAGCTTGTCCTAAATAGCTGTGAAGCTCTTCTTCTCCTTTCAAGGCAAGACGGAAAATGCTGTCCGCAGGCTCTTTATTTTCAAGTGTCAAGAGAATATTCCCGATGCCGTTGAGAGTGACAACTCTGCTTTTTTTAATGTTTTTATTTTCCTTGTCGCTGTATTGCTCACAGTAAGATAATGCGCGGTAATGATATGAAGAGGCACGGTCGAGAAGTCCTAAACGACGGAAGTTCGTGCCAATATTGTTCAATGCCTGAATTATTTCCGCTGTGTCATGAATTTCTTCGGCGGTGATAAGTCCTCGTATGTGGCTTTTGATTGCTTCGTTGAAACGGCTTGATTCGCGGTATCTCTTGCCAAGTTCTCTTTCTGTTATGACAATCCCGAGTTTATCGTTCGCCTTAGTGTAAAGGCTTAATATTGTCTCTAAAGAATCTGTCGATGGACAAGCTCTGGCAACACTGTCAATAGCCAAAGATTGTTTGTCGTCGGAAGTGAATGTCGGTTTTTTATTGCATGCAATTTGAAAAGCAAAAGCTAAAATGAGACAAAGCGGGAACATTTTTTTTGCAGACCTAGTCAGAAACGATGAGGTTTGTCTGCAATTGCTGTCCTTTGTTTCAAAGGATTTTGCTTGCATTTTTAGTCTACGTGGCGCTTTTAAGGGAACCATTTGTAAATTCCTGTATTGACATGCATTTATTCGTTTGCAATTATCAGAATAAAAACTGAATTTGACAAATGTTTTCTCTTAAAATTATCTTTTAATGAAAATAATAGTTCTTTGGGGCTTTACATATCCTTTGGCAATTGCTTGGCCAAATTCTGTAACGCAATGACAGATATCGTAGTTCGTTTTCCATCAGGAGCCATCATTGTAAGATTCTTCTTTGAGTTAAAGAATGCTTCTTCACTGATTGCCTCGAAGAAAGTTCGGTAAATGCCGAATTCTTTCAACGACTTTTTAGTTTTAAGATATTCCGTTACATAAAGGTGCCTTGCAAAAAGCGAGCGTTGTTTGGTCTTTTCGTCTTTGATATTTTTGATGTTATAAGGGTATAAATGCTCAATCTGCGCTAGTAAAATGCTCTGTTTCGGGTCGTTTAGCCAAGCGTTGTAGAAAAGTGCCGCGGCTTCGTCGATTTTTCCGTCGCGAGCCAGCGTTTCACCGCGATATTTCGTCAGAAGGTCAATGAAAGTCTTTTTCGGTTTCATGTTTTCCTCCGCCACATCGAACAGATGAAAGGCTTTTTTTCTGTCGTAAGTCATTCCAAGAGCTGCTCCGTATGTCAATGTAGTTTCAATGTCCGTTGTATCTTTTTGCCATGCAAGGTTAAGTATTTTTACCGCATCAAATGCGTGACCGGAATAGAAAAGAGATGCTCCGCAGAATTGAAGAGTCAGAAGCGATGAATCGCCCGAAGCGAGGAGCTGCTCATAAACGCTGTCAGATGCAGAGAATTGCTTATCCATGAACAGTGCCATTCCTTTATTTTGCATCAACAATCGATTTCCGGGATTGTACACAAGAGCAGTGTCACAAATTGGCAACGCCGCTTTGATGGCATCGCCACCTAATCGCAGCATCGTATTTATAAGAGCACTTCCGACTGAAGCGTTTTCTCGATTCATCGAGTATGATTTAAAATAAGAATTAGCCGCCGCCTGATAATTTTCGATTTTTGTGTAGCAATCGCCAAGACTGCTCATCACAACGGGATTCTTGGCGGCGTCTTTATTTAATTGCATCATTTTGTCGTATTGGCTGATGGCTTTAATATATTCTCCGCGTTGGGAATAGAGTCGTGCCAATTGATAGTTTGCAACGAAGTCTGAACTGTCGGCGGCAAGAATTCTCTGATAACATTGCTCGGCAATCTTTGTCCGTCCAATAGTTGATGCAGTTCGAGCTAAGGAAGTGATTGCGTCTTGATTGGTTGAATCCAATTCCATGCAACGGGAATAACATTGATAAGCTTTTGCATATTGAAGCAGATTTTCGCTGTGTTGAGCATCTTTCATCAATTGCTCGAATTCCGATATGTTTGCTTTATTTAGGTTTCGATTGTTTTGAGCTTTTCCGAAAACTGAAACGAGGAAACAGAAAACGATAAGGGTAATTATTGCGCGTGAAGAAATGTTCATAATTGATTTGTGTATGATTAACAAAGATACGACATTTCCGGCATGGATTAGAAATAATACATCATTAAAGCGAGAATGCGTTGATTGGTGACTTTGTGAGTCTCACGAACTTTCCCGTCTTTCAAGTCGTTCGTTCCGTACCAAGCACTTGCTGGACAATATTCAAGTCCAAGTTGCCAATGTGCTATATTGTATGAAAAACAAGCATTTACTATGAAGATTTTGTCAATGTTCAGCCCTGAGCCGTATGTTGTCTTTGATGCAAGTGCGTCGTCTGTTCCAAGGTTTTTTGTATAACCTACAAAAAGACTCGGTTTCCATTTAGTGCCGTAAGCAACATTAATCCAACTGGTTGAGTGACGGAAAGGCGTGTATTCCTGTTCTCCGGTTTTTTCGTCAATCGAACTGATTCCGTAACCGCCGACAAGTGCTGCATGGTCGAGACATGATGCCAAAAGGCTTTTCCCTGCAATCATGAAATTCGGCGATGTGTATTTGAAGTGACCTTCAAGTGAATAGGTAGTCATTCGTTCGTTGACTTTGTATGTTTTTCCATTCCAGATGGAAGAAGTTCGAGGTTTGAGAGATATAAGATGAGCGCCTCCACCGATAATAAATCCCTTGTTCTGATAATCAGCTCCAGCGTAAAGCTCGGGAACACAACTGTTTTTCAAATATTCTTCACTTGAGCCGTTTGGTCCATTGCTTGTATATTGCAGTTGCCAAATCGTGGCCGCAAGGAGTTTTACATTTCCTGCCTGATATTGAAGTCGTAATTGCGGACTGCGGTTGAATGGTTGAAAAGGTGCACCTGTTGCAAGACTTAGAATATCTGGACAAACGCTTCCAAACAACGGATGCCACGTGTGACCGATGAGTAAACTCGTTTTCTTCCACTGCAATGCGACGTAGGCTTGACGGATACGAATCATGGTGTTGCTTGACGAAAAACCTCCGAAGTCCGTTTCAATTTTGGCAGAACTGCGGGCACTACCGATATTCGGACCTTTGATGTCAAGGCCGAGACGAGTCGTGAAGGTATAAAAACTGCCATTCGCTACTTCGTTGATGTCTTTTCCATTTGCGTCAAGAATCCGGTCCTTGGGATAAAGATAAAAGTTTCCGTCAACAGGGGCTACGTTTGCACGATTGTTATAGAAAAGATCTCCCCGTATAAATCCGTAAAAATGATACGTAAAATCTTTAGTTTGAGCATTAATCAAGTAAATTGCAGACAGAAATGCAGACAGTAGGACAATTCTTCTCATGTTTGTATCCGTTGATATTATCAGTTTTGAATGTGCAAAGTTATATAAAACATCGCAAAAACTATGATAAGTGAAATATTTTTCGTTTCTTTGCTGCCAACTTGAAAGAAAAAATATAAAAATGAGCACTAAAAAGTTTTTGTTAGAGGAAAAGGATATTCCTACAGCTTGGTACAATATCGTAGCTGATATGAAAAACAAACCTCTTCCGCCGTTGAATCCTGGGACAAAGAAACCGATGAAAGCAGAAGAACTTTATCCCTTATTTGCTAAAGAATTGGTTGCGCAAGAAATGAACCAGACTGATCCATGGATTGAAATTCCGGAAGAAGTTCGTGACATGTATAAAATCTGGCGTCCAACGCCTCTTGCTCGTGCAACAGGTTTGGAAAAGATGCTTGGCACACCTGCTCATATTTATTTTAAGAATGAAAGTGTTAGCCCAGTTGGCTCTCATAAACTTAATTCTGCAATAGCACAAGCTTATTTTTGCAAGAAAGAAGGCGTGACAAATATTACTACAGAAACAGGAGCCGGTCAATGGGGCGCTGCAATGTCTCTTGCTGCAAAACATTTCGGACTTGAGCTCGCTGTTTATATGGTAAAAATCAGCTATAATCAAAAGCCATATCGTCGTTCGATTATGCAGACTTATGGTGCAGAAGTAATTGCTTCACCAAGTATGAGTACGAAAGCCGGTCGTGCGATAATTACAAATCATCCGAATTACCAAGGAAGTTTGGGAACAGCAATTTCTGAGGCAGTTGAATTGGCAATGCAGACTCCAAATTGCAAATATGTTCTCGGAAGTGTCCTTAACCACGTTATGCTCCATCAAACGGTTATTGGACTTGAAGCTGAGAAACAGATGGAAATGGCTGGCGAATATCCTGATGTTGTTATTGCTTGCTTCGGCGGCGGTTCAAATTTCTCAGGAATAACTTATCCTTTCTTGCGCCATAAATTGACAGAAGGCAAAGACATTCGCGTTGTTGCAGCAGAACCTGAATCTTGTCCGAAATTGACACGCGGTGAATTCCAATATGATTTTGGCGATGAAGCCGGTTACACACCGCTCATTCCAATGTTTACTTTGGGACATAATTTTTCACCGGCAAATATTCATGCTGGAGGTTTGCGCTATCATGGAGCAGGAGCAATTGTCAGCCAACTTCGTAAAGATAATTTGATGGATGCAGTTGATATACCTCAGCTCGAAACTTTCCAAGCTGCAACTTTATTTGCACAAGCAGAAGGAATTATTCCTGCTCCGGAATCTTCACATGCTATTGCTGCTGCGATTCGTGAGGCTAAACGTTGCCGCTTAGAGGATAAGAAAGAGACGATTTTGTTTAATCTTTCCGGTCATGGATTGGTTGATATGACGGCTTATGATCAATATATCGCTGGAGATTTGACTAATTATAAAGCTTCAGATGAAGAGATTAAAAAGAATCTTGACCAGTTGGAACAGATTATCAAGTAATATTTTCTATAAAGTTGAAAAGAGCCGAATATTTATTCGGCTCTTTTTTTATGCCTTTGTACGAATTTGAAAAAAAGAAACGGCGCCCGTAATTGGTGACATCTCGTCATTATTACGCGCCCCGTTTCGTGTGTGTCAATGAAAAACTAAATAGATATTTATGAGAATATATTGTCATAATTGGCCGCTGGTGCAACCAATGTCTGAGCATTTAAACTAAAATCTTTTTTCTCTTTGTTCCACATACCAAATACTGAATGAATTTCGCCTGTAGTATCGTATGTGTATGTTGTTTGACAGAAATTGTCCCAGTCTTTTTTGTCCTCATTCCATTTATAAACAGTTTTGACTGAAACTTTGTTTTCAGAATTGTAAGAAAAATCATACTTCATTTCTTTGGTAAGGATCCCATCTTCGTTTGAAAATATAATCTTGGAAACGATCTTGCCATTTTCTTCTTTAGTATTGTAAATGTAACTTTTTTGAGCAAAGGCACTCATTGTCAAGCTTAACATGAACAATGATGCGATCACAAAAATGCTTTTTCTGAATAGCCCTGTTTTCATTTTATGTAGTGTGTTTTAAATATTAAACTTTCAAATTGCGTGCAAAGGAAGATATTTCCTTTATTTCAACCAAATATTTATTTACAAATAGAAAGCCAAAACATCGAATTTAACCAAATATAACTCTTTCTATAGCATACTAAAGGCTTCTTGATTCCAATTTGTAACCAAAAAGCCTTTATTAAATCGTTCAGCCCTTTAAATTAGCGGCAGTTTACATATCTGCCAGCAAAATTGTCACTGACTTTTAGGCATCTCTACATTGTGTTCATATTATAAGGAATACGGGCTATGATGCCTTTCTCTCTCTTTGCACGTTGAATTGTGTTGAATAATTCGTATTCATCACCAAGCACACTCTTTACGATAGAGGCTTTTGCACTTTCAAATTTCTCTTCAAAATATTTTGTGAGGAAATCTTTCGGCCCGTCAGCTTTGACAACCTTAAAATCTTTCACCTTTGCTAATTTAGCAGCTTCGTTGACAGCTACATCTATTCCTCCGATTTTATCAACAAGTCCAAGTTTCAATCCTTGCTCTCCACTCCAAATGCGGCCTTGACCAATAGAATCTACTTCGGCTTTTGTTTTCCCGCGTCCTTTAGCAACATGTGTCAGAAAGATATCGTAAGTATGTTCGACACTGTGCTGGATAAGAACTTTCTCGTCTTCACGCATTGGCCTGCTAAAGTCACCGAGATCTGCATAAGTATTTGTTTTAACGACATCTGTTGTAAGTCCAACTTTTCCAAATGAACCTGCAAAGTTGGGGAAAAGGCCGAACACTCCAATAGAACCTGTGATAGTTGTTTTTTCTGCAACAATTTCGTTCGCAGCACATGAAATGTAATATCCGCCTGAAGCCGCATAATCACCCATTGAAACGACAATAGGTTTTACTTTCTTCATTTCATAAACTTCCTTCCAAATTTGTTCTGAAACAAAAGCACTTCCTCCAGGAGAGTTTACACGGAAAACAACAGCTTTGATATCTTTATCGTCTTTAAGTTTCCGAAGCGATTTCGCCATTTCATAAGTGATTGACTCGTCAGCCATTTTCATAGGATTTGTAGTCGTTCCTCCTTCTTCAATAATTTCTCCACTTGCATAGAGGACGGCAATCTTATTCTTTGAGCTCTTTTCTTTGGCCGCAATCGTTGAGGCTTTTTCGACATTAATAGTTTTCAATTCGTCATCCATGTCTTGGCCAGCCAGTTTCTTTACGCAATTTTCAACTTCATAGCGATATCTCAATGCATCTGCCAATTTGTAAGTAATTGCATTATTGGGCCCGCCTAAATCACCGACATTGAATGCGGCAAGGCCTTTGTTCATGTAGTTAGTCAATGAATCAAGCGGAATTTTGCGATCTTTTGCAATCGTTGTTGTAAAGTTACCCCAAATGTTGTTGAGTGTTGATGTTAACTGCTCTCTGTTGGCATCACTCATTTTCTTCAAAAAGTATGGTTCAACAGCGCTCTTATATGTTCCAACCTTGAAAATGTTGAATTCCACTCCTAATTTTTCCGCTAAACCTGTGTAGAAGATAGCTTGTGAAGCTAAACCTACCATGCTGACAGTTCCTTCTGGATTTAGAAAAATTGAATCAGCTGTGCTGCAGAGATAATAATCTCCTTGGCTGTATATATCTCCGTAAGCTATGATAAATTTGCCACTTTTCTTGAAGGATGTCAATTCACGACGTATGGTTTCGAGACTAGCAAATCCACCTTGTATTGAGCCTGCATTCAGATAGATACCTTTAATGTTGGAATTTTCTTTCGCACGGCGAATCGCTTTTACAGCATCTTCAACAGACATGCCCTCTGTATCATTTCCTAAAAGGAAATTGAATGGATTATCAGATGTCGTCTCTGTGAGGGCTCCTTTCAAGTCGATTTGCAGAACTGAATTCTTTCCGGGAGAATAATTTTTCGAACTTGAATTCGTTGCTGCTAATCCGGCAAAGAAGCAAATGCCAACTATCACAAGAATAAGTGTTGCTATCAGTACACCAAGGACAGAAGCAAACATGAATTTGAAGAATTGTTTCATAAAAATGATGTTGTTATTAATATGCTGCAAACATACTAAAATATAGGCATATAAACTATATCAAATTAGAAAATTATCTGTCATAAATCAGATCTGTTTGCAATAATAAATTATAAGTCTATTGATTTGATGAGAAGGTTAAAAGTAATAACCTAAGTTAATATAAAACTGAGCGTGTTTATTCCGGTTGGAAATTCCAAAACTTGCGTTAATAGGACCGGCTATGCTGTTGAATGCATAACTAACTCTTCCGCCCCAAATACTATTACCATGAAATAAAGAAAGAAAATCATCATGATGAATTCCATAATTTCCTGTCAGAGTAATATAATGATTTGAAGATATTCGTTGACGAAGGTCCAACGCAGTGATTACCACAGCAGAATTGAGAATTTCAACATGGCTGATTCCTCCGAAAGTCATCTGTTGAGAAAGATAATGTCCGGGGATTTCTCCACCAACAAGATTAAAGTATGGATAAGCAAGTTCACTTCCTATGAGAACACGCCCTTGAATTGAAGGTAAAAGACTTAGATGTTCACTCATTGGAATGACCGTTTTGAAATTTACTGATACAGCAGAAAATGGAGTATGGCTATGATAGTGTATAAAGTTGTCAGTGTAAACAGAATAATCAGCGCGTAAAGAAACGCCGTGTTTGGGGAAATAGCTATGATTGAATGTCTCCAAATAAGCTCCAGCATAATAGCTGATGTAACCTTCCGGCTTTACATGAACGGAACTGTTTTCGCCAGTGTAAAGAAAATCTTTATAGTCAAAATATTCATATCGGATTCCGGCCTTGAATAAGAAGTTAAGCCATTTCATGTCGGAATAACCGCATTCAATAATATGATGCGTGTAAGAGGTATTGAATTCTTTATCGCCATGACTAAATATATCCAAGTCTTGGTATATGAATTGATAGGCGAAATTGAAATTCCTCATTGGTGAGCGTTCAGCTGAATAGTCTAATCTAGCTGAGGAGGTTATACTTCCGACTCTTCCAGTAAATGCGAATTTTGAATGAGTTGCAGAATGTCGTTGGTCAAATGTAGCGTTGAGAAGGATTCCCATAATTTCTTCAGAATCAAATCTGACGCCTAGATTCAATGAACTGATTGATTTAGGTTGCATATCAAAGTGCAACTCTTGTTGGTCAGTGCCGGTCAGTTTGTAATTTATATTGCTGTAGGCGTTTGTCCCAATTAGAATTGAAAGTGCATTTCTAAGTTCGTGAAGCGTAATGTAACTATTCTCATGGATATTGGTAAGTTTATGTAACCAATTGATATCTCTTTGGTCAGCGCCATCAAAATAAATGTTGCGAATGTAAAAGCTGTCTGTTTGAGCAATAGGACGAGAGCGATGGGCATTTGCGTCAAAATGCTCATCATCGGTGATTCCAATCTTTTTCTTTAAAGCAATTATTTCATCCCATTGGTTTCTGGCAGCTCTTTCTCCACGATGAATTAGAGTGTCTAAGGCAGAAAGTGTAAAACTTGCTGCTGTGTATGGCGATACGTCAGGACGAATCAGCAAATCCGTAGATTTTTTATTTTCAGAATATTGGTCGTAGCCATGAACAGCAATGATCTGACCGATTATATCAGCTGGATTATTTAATCCATCTCTTTTTTTCAAATCGCTTGTACCTAAATCAATGCCAATAATGATTTCGGCACCGAGACTTTTTGCCACATCAACAGGGAAGTTGTCATTTAAACCTCCATCGACAAGGACCATACTGTCAAGTCTTATCGGTGTGAAAACGGCAGGAATTGCCATACTTGAACGCATGGCAATTGGTAAACTCCCGTGATGAAAAACATAGCTTTTGCCATTAACCATATCGACAGATACGCAAGCAAAAGGTTTATCGAGTTTGTTGAAGTCTACGGAATCATGATAACCGATTGTCAAATCTGAAAAGAGATTCAAAAGATTTTGACCTCTTATCACACCTCCGATAATCCGATCCTTTTTGGCCATTCCAAAAGGTAAGCTAAGAATATATCGACCTGAAATTTCTTTTTCGGGAAAAGATTGACTGTTTCGCTTGACACGGTCGCTCAGAAGCATTGTCCAGTCTTGAGTCACTACCATGCTATCAATCATCTGAGGTGAATAGCCGATGGAATACAAACCTCCGATAATTGCTCCCATACTTGTGCCGGCAACGATATCGATAGGAATTCCAGCTTCCTCAAGAACTTTCAAAACGCCAATATGTGCCACACCTTTGGCCCCGCCGCCGCCAAAAACGACTGCGACTTTTTTACGTTGGCTCATTGCCGCTGGTGCAATCATTAGCAACATCAAGAATAAAGATATTATCTTTTGAAACTTCTGAGACATAATATTGTGATTCTATATGTAAACTAACGATTCGACACTTTTGTTGCGAGAATGTTGGTCAATAACCTAAATTGACGTCTCTGTCAACTGCCGGTAAACCTTTTTCCATCCATTGTGGAGCAGGTTCATTTTGTAGATAATGAGCGAAGAATTGGTACATGCGTTTTTGGAAATCAACTCTGTCAGCTACTCTTTCTGGCCAATGACTTGCGCCCATGTAATTGAGAAGCCAAGCAGGTTTCCCAAGACGTTTCATTGCAATAAAAAATTCTATACCTTGATACCAAGGAACGTATCCATCATGATCGTTTGCCATAATCAGAATTGGAGTTTGAATTTTATCGATTAGAAGCAAAGGAGAATTTTCGAGATAGAGATTTGGAACTTCCCAGGGAGTTCCGCCAATACGACTTTGTTGATGTTCATATTGCATTGACCTGTTGAATCCCGAATCCCAACGTATCCCGCCATATGCACTTAACATATTTACAACGGGAGCTCCGCTTTCGATAGCCGCAAATCTTGTAGTGTGTGTTGCAAGATAGGCAACTTGATAACCTCCCCAGCTGTGGCCTTGAGCACCGATATGTTTTTCATCAACAAATCTCATTTTGATAACTGCATCGATTCCCGACAAGACACAATTATAGCAATCTTGCCCCGGATGGCCTGTATTGGTGTAACGAACATCAGGATTGAAGATAATGAAACCGTGGCTTAAGTAGAATGCGTAGTCAATCGTTGAGCGTCCCGGTGAAGGTTCGTGATATTTGTATAAAGCATCAGAATTACGTTCATAAAAATTGACAATCATCGGATATTTCTGTTTTGGATTAAATCCATCCGGTTTGTAAACTACACCTTGAAGAGCTCTTCCATCATAAGAAGTCCAATTAATCAGTGTCGCCGTTCCCCATCGTATTTTGCTTTGTTGTTTCCCACCTTTGGTCAAGACGATTGGATTTTTGAAGTTCATATCTGAACGTCTGACTTCAGGATATTGGTCGTAAGTGCTTTGTCTGAAGATAACGTCGTCAGTATTTTTTGCTTTCTCAAGGTTCATCAGCATAAAATTGCCTTCCAGAAGTTTGTTTGGCGCTTTCTTTGTCGTGAAATCGGTCTTATAATAGCCGTATCCTTTTGTCGTATGATTGAATCCGGAAAGAAGTTGTTTAGCATCTAAGTCGATGAATCGCTGTTCAGGGTCTGTTCGCTGAATAGTATATGTAATATTCTTTTCTTTGCCATCAATTGTCAAATTGACAGGTTCAACAGTAGCTGTCGGACTGAATTTCCAAATATCATATTTCTCTCGAAGCAAAATCCATTCATCGTCTTTTGCCCATCCTTCAGTTCCGTAGGAAGAAGAATAATCGGGAACATCATTCTCATCATCCCAAGCTTGAAAAGATTGTGAAGTTGTTAATCGATATTGTTTGCCGTTTTCAAATGAATAAGTATACCAAGAGCTGTCTGAATCCATATACCAATAAGCGAACTTCCCTTGAGGTGAAATATGCCATTCTGTTATGCAGGAATCGGCCACTTGTTTCATTTGGCCATTATCCAAGTTAAAAAGATAAATGTCGTAGAACTGACGTCCCAGCCACATGCTTTGGGTTCCATATTTCTTGTAAGAAGAAAGCAGCACATAAGGAGAGTCTTCATTAGCTGCCATTTGCAAGCCGGTAAGATCTTTTGTCTGCAATTGGAAAATTTTGCCATTGTCGAGATTGTATACAGCTCTATATGACCGTTTCTTATCGTTTGCGAGATTTTTGTCTTGAACTGTATATTGAGTCTCTTCATTCCAACTCCAAACTTGTACAGATGGACGATTGTCGGCTAAGACTGTTGTATCTGGAAGTTGAGGATATGGAGCTGTTCCAAAGAAGAGACGAGAAGATTTCTTTGAGAAAAACAGACTTCCATTCGTACTGATTATTGCTGAAGGGAACGCCCCGTTGTATCGTTGAGAGATGCAATGGGCAGTACCATTGTTCTCTGAAAGCCAGACAGAACTGTTTACATTTGCAGAGTCTTTTTCAGAGCAGAAAAGAAATGCCAATTTGGTTCCGTCTTCATTAAAAGCAGGTTGATTGTAGATACCTTTTTCATTCTGGATGATGGTTTTGCCTTTTTCGGAACTGAAAGTGTAGAGAATAGAGTCAGAAACAATGTAAAGCAAATTCCCTTTGCGAGGAAAACCATAATCTGTCACTTTAGGAAATGAGTCGCAAACAGCATTTCCGAGAACACGTATGAATAATGTTGAGTCTTTTTTACTCCCCATTCGATATGCCAACAAATCATCGGTTGGCGAAAGTTTATAATCTTTGAGAGAGTCAATAGTTGTTGCTTTAGAGTTATCGAGAGGATAAATAGTCAACCTATTCATAGGCATCTTATCCTCTTTTGTTTTTTTGAGTTTGAGCCTTTCAATGGTATCTATTGGTACAGTACGAGTTATTAAGATATATCTTGATGATGGTGAAAACCTGCCATTAGAAGCTGGATGGAAGGATGAAGTTAGACGTCCGGATTTGTCATAGACACGGATTGTCGCATCACCTTTTGTGGGTTGTGATTTGCAAGCAACCCATTGTCCATCATCGGAAATGCTTTGGTCAGAAATGCTGTTCCAATTGACCATTTCATCGAAGGTCATCGGGTGGGTAGCATTTTGAGCTTTTGAGATGATAGCTGTTGCAAGGCAACCAATCAAAAAGATATATCTTAACTTCTTCATGGCAGTTTATTTTTGTATTTCTTTTTTCAACATTGTGCGCATGCTGTCAACGCCCATAAATGCAATTTGTTTATGAACCATTGTCCCGTCTTTAGAGATGATCATATAAGCAGGGATTCCTCCGAAATTATATTTCATCATCAGATAATTCCAAAATTCTTTATTAACGCGATAGTGATCACCTTTGATATCAGGAATTGTCTGCATCCATGTTCCGTATGGAGAATTGTCTCCAGCAATGTATAGGAAGATGACATCTTTGCCTAAAAACTCATTTTTGACAGGAGTTGATTCAGCCATTGCCCGTTTGCAAGGTCCGCACCAAGTTGCCCAAAAATCGATGAATACAACTTTACCTTTGTATGGTTTTAAGACTTCGGTGAGGAAATTCTCCTTTGATATTCCAGTTGTATCTATACGATTGATGGTGTAACCAGTTTTCAGTTTGTTTTCCTCTATGGTCTTTTTCAGTTTTTCATTCATGGAAATTAATTTTGAACTGATGTTTGCCGGTAAAGTATTTACTTCAGCAAGCTGCTCTTTGGTGAGAGGTTCAAAATCTGTTATATGACTTGCCAAGCCTTGAGCTTTTATAAGGTCGAAAAGTATGCCTTTATCTGTTCCCATTTGTGATGCCAAGTTTTCTCTTGCAATACTATCTGATTTTAGATAATAGATGATGCCGTAAGCTTCAGAAGAGTAGAATAGTTTAGGAGAGTTTGGAACCAACTTCGGCAGGAAGTCGTAATAATCTTTATCGAATATAGGTTTAGTATAGTCCTTTAGCACAGAATCTTGTGGAATACGATTAATGTAACGATAGTATGATTCGATAGGATGTGATATCAGTTGCATTGCGGTTGTAAGATTGATATTCTCTTCAGCTACTTCTTGAAAAGAAGGATTTATAGAAGGAATCTGTTTAATCTTGGAGATTGCATCATCCCTACGTGTGAGCCAGTAGTTTTTGTATTGAGAAGCATTCATTGTAGCGACCTCTTTGATTTGCTGCATGAATTCTTGTTGCGTAGTTGGAGATATGGAAGGCAGTTTGTCTGAAAGATTTGCGTAGCCATTATTTATGGACGCGCATGTACCTTCAAAAAGATATTCTTTTCCAAGCGAAGGCTTGTTCTGCAACAGCTTTGAAGCAGTGCGGGTGATTTCAGGTAGATTAATTTCAACAGATGTTATTCCTCCTGGCTTTATACACGTTTTGGCGCTAAACATTGTGCTTGTTATATTGGCATTTGTCGGATGGTCGAGCACAACTTTGGCGCTGAATGTTCCGTCTTCGGCGACGCTGAAAGGAATATCTTCATTATTGCCTGAAAGTATGTTCCGATAGCTGAGGTGGCCTTTTATCTTCATTTCTGGGCTGTAACCCAAGATAGTACCTTTAATAACCGCTGTTCCGCTTTTGAATGTTTCAGTCTCAGCTGGCTCGGCCGTTTCTGTGGCTTTCCCACGGAATTTGACCTGAACTTGTTTGTTATCAAGTCTTATATCATAAAAGCAGAATGCACCTTCAGTATCATTCTCAATGAAACTGATGCTTTTCGTTTGCTTAGGAATGGCAGGGAATTGAAGGTCAAATAAAAGTGTCCCTGTTTTTGGGATGGCGACATTTTGACCAAGAGTTAAATCTTTGGTGGAAACGATGGTGTAACTTTTTCCATTGGCGATGATTGAAGATTTTGCATCTAATGAGAATGACATGCCTGCTCCGTATGCTTCCATGTGGAAGATTGTGGCATTGTCACTCAATACAATTTGCTTTATTCCTATCATCTTTGTTGTAGATGCGGAATATGAAGGAACGTCGACTATCTTGTCTGCACCAAGGGCAGTAAAAGTCGATATCAGTAGAACTGATAAGATTACAGAAATGTGCTTCATAAATATGAATTATTTGTTTTAATGTTTTATACAAAGATACGACTTCTCAGGCAATTGTCCAACAATAGTTGTTATTATTGTTTTTATATTTGCATATACAAATAAAGAAATGTGTAAATCAGAGAATGCTTCCGGTTATTGGTTCATCTTTATTGAAGAACAATTACTCCTTCAGCAGAAGGAAGAAAAATTATCTATTCCGTTTGGTGTTGAACCTCCACTTTCTGTCTCGTCTTTTCAAGAAGTGACGATGTATAATGGAAGGCGATGCTTTGCTGCTGAATCTTCAGCCATTGAATTGCCTGAAGGTTTCGTTACTGTTCCTTTGCGTAAGTCGTTTATGATGATAGAAACGTCGCTTTATGAAATGGCAGGAAAGTCTTTTCAGATTTTGTTTTGGGATAAACATAGCCAGTTCTGTCCTGTTTGCGGTGCCAAGACACAACAGCTTTTGCCAATCATGAAAGTTTGCCCGAATTGTCATTTTGAACTTTATCCGACGGTGTCTACGGCGATTCTTGTTCTGATTCGAAAAGAGGATTCAATCCTTCTTGTTCATTCGCGTAATTTCAAAGGAAACTTCTATGGTTTGGTTTCCGGCTTCCTTGAAGCGGGTGAATCACTTGAACAATGCGTCATTCGCGAGGTGATGGAAGAAACGAGTCTTACTATTAAGAATCTGACTTACTTTGGGAATCAAACCTGGCCATATCCTAACAATTTGATGGTTGGTTTTATCGCAGATTATGAAAGTGGAATAATCCGGTTACAAGATGAAGAGCTAAGTGCCGGTGAGTTTTTCACACTTTCTAGTCTCCCTGAAATCCCGACGAAACCGAGTTTGGCCCGGCGTATGATTGATTGGTGGATAGGACAACAGCGTTAATCAGACATTACTGACGATGAGTGAAAGAGGGAGAGTAAACCAAAACTCAGAGCCTTTTCCAACTTCGGAATTGACGCCGATATGTCCTCCGTATTTTTCCACAATTGTTTGACAGATAGAAAGACCTAAGCCGGTCCCTTGCACGAAAGTGTTCAATTTGACAAATCGGTTGAAGATTCGTTTTCTGTCTTCAGGAGCAATGCCACAGCCTGTATCACGCACAAAGAAATAAATGTCATTACTTTGAACATGGTATCCGAAAGTGATGCTCCCTTCATGTGTGTATTTGATGGCGTTGTTAATCATGTTGATGAGAACCTGTGACAATCGATTTCTATCTACCATCAGCCATAACTCAGATGTTGATTTCTCAAATAAGATGTCTACACCGGCCTCTGCTTTAGGCTTTTCTATCTGAGCGATGTCCATCATCAATTGATTGATATGTGTTTCTATGTTCACAAAGTCCAAAGTTCCGGCTTCTATCTTGGAAATATCAAGAATGTCATTAATCAATTGAAGCAGCAGTTTGTTATTTGTATTGATGATAGAAAGATATTCATTTCTTTCTTCATCCGAAGTAGCTTGTGCAAGTAATTCCGAAAAACCGATAATCGCATTGAGCGGAGTGCGGATTTCATGGCTCATGTTGGCTAGAAATGCAGATTTTAGATGGTCAGCTTCTTCTGCTTTCTCTTTCGCTTTGAACAGTTCTATTTCATTGCGTTTTTGATTCGTTACATCTTCTTCCTTCAGTACGATTCCTAACAATGAGTTTTCCTCCATCTTGATAGGATTTGCGAGGATACGTACATAATGTTCGTTAGGCAATTCTTGTATCTTGTCTATTTTAGTACCTGTTTCCATTGCGGCATTGACGATGTCTGAAGCGTCAAAAAGTTGTTCAGCATTATTTTTCCATCGGATTGTATGGTCTGGATTGACGAAACTGATGGCCGCTTCAATGTTGTTGAGAATCGTTAGATTATCTTCTTGTATTGTTAGCAGACGGTTTCTTAACCTGGTCATGCGGCGGAAGAACAATATGGTAATTGTTAAAATAATAACAAGAATGATGATTATGACACTCATCATTTCGAACTTGTATTTTACGAAAGGATTGGCATCTTCATTGACAAGCGTGTAAACTGCGGGCAATTGCTTCTTTGAGATATTGAATGCTTTTAATTGTTGGGCATTGAAAGAATACACGTTTGGAATAATCTGTGGATGTAAAGGTCCCGTTCTCTTGTTCTTAAGAATGTCGATTGCTTGTCTTGCCAGATCTCCACCAATAGGATGATAATTAGGAATATATCCACCTATTGCCCAATGGTCTAAACCCGTTGAGGTAATAGTGATGGCTGGAATTGTAGGATTTGCAGACATCATTGTGTATGTCGCATTGCTTACAAAATAACCGTCGTTGACATCGACGCGCCAAGTCCCTAGCAAAATAACTGTATGGCGCGGTAGTTTTTTAATCTGTTCAGTAATTGTGTATAGACTATTGCAACGGCCATCAAGCAGAATCAGTTCTAAGTTTGGAAATTGCTGCATCTGTTTTTTTACCAAAGCCTGCAGAGCTACGCCGCCGTAACTGTTATCAGTGATCAAAGCAACATGCTCTGTAGAGGGATATAAAGAAAGGACAAGTTTGACATTTTTTTCTATGTTATATTCATAGAGGTATCCTCCAATATATTGACGTTTTTGTTGGAAATGCGTAATATCGACGCTCTCAGGTTCCCAATTCTTTAATGATACAGAATCAGGCTGATTTGGGAGCAATATTGCATTTCTACTTGCCAAGCCGCAAAGGATTGGAGTTGTCCCTGTAATAGAGTCGGGTTGGGAGAGATACGAAGTCCAAGCTTCCTGCCCTAGCACGATGAACAGCAGAGGCTTTTCGTCGCCTCTATATTTGTTTAGAATGTTTTTCATCCTTCTGTTCCAGCGTCCGGCTTCAGGAAAACTCTTACAGTTCATGTTCTCAATGACTATTGGTGCAGTTCCGCCAAGCTGTTTGAAGGTGTTGAAAAATTCCGAGATGTTTTGGGTTGTATTACGCGTATCGGGATTGTAAGAACTAATGATAACAATGGGGCGTTCCTTATTCTCTTGTGCAAAGCCTTTTATTGATAAGCATAATAAAGCGATGAACAGTAAAATGAGAAAAACTCCGATTCTTTTCATTTGGTTTTTAGTGCTTTTTTGTCATTTAACTTCTGCTCCTGTTGAAGTTATACATTTATCTATTGTAATATCCTTACAACTGCCATTGCTGACATAAGGTCTTGCGACCGTATCGAAATAACAACTGATTGCTTTGATTCCATTGCAATCTGAGATTGATAATGCTGCTGCACCTTCTGTTTTATGTTGAATCGTGACGTTGTTCAACGAGGTGTTGCTGCAATTGTCAAGAACGATGGCCGTATTTGCGGCGTCATCCAAGAAGATGTCTTTAATATTGACATTTTTGCACCCTACGAAACAAATCAACGACGGTTGACTGTTTCTGTTGGTATTTGTGATATGACCTTTTGCGACTTGTCCTCTGACGTTTTCTATCATGGCATCGCTTTGTCCTATAAGTCTTCCCTGACCTTCTATGCTGATACTATCCTGTTTATCGGCATAAATCATGGCACGTTTCCCATTCAAATCTTTATAATCGTAAACAGAAGGAACGCCAACAAGGATTGCTCCTTCTTTTAATACGATTTTCACATTTTGTTTGAGTTCGAAAGATCCGGTGAGGTAGCGTCCAACGTAGAAAGTTAGAGTTCCGCCACCTTCGTCGTGAATGAAATCGATGGCCTTTTGGATTGAACGTGTGTTCATCGTAATTCCATCGGATTTTATACCGAACAGAGCTGCCTGATAGTCTTTCGCCATTGCGACAAAGCTTGTCTGCATCAGCAGAGCAAGTGCCAACATAAGTGCTATATTTCTTGTTTTCATTCTTCAGTTGTTTTATTGTGTAACATTATCAATCGAAATGTTTTTCGATTTGGATGTAATTACTTGTTTTTTCCCTTTGCTATTTGGCTCAATGAATTTTACCTTGTCCAAAGTCGCTCCGTTTACGTCGTCCATTACGATGGCAGGACGATAATCGGATTTCAGTGCAGTGATTTTGATATTTTTGAAATGGATTCCATCAGCATGACGAATATAGAAAGCCCAGGCTGGGAGTTCTTTAAATTGTGAGAATTCCGGATAACTGGTAATCATTTCAGGAATGGAATCAAGTTCGGCACTGGAAGTTCCACGATAAGCATAATAAGGATTTCCTCCGCCGGGATAAACAATCTCAATATTTTCAAGGTTGACATTTTGAATTCTGTAACCTGGAATTCCACAGATTCCGACAGGAGAAATGTTACGCGGGAGATCTTCAATAGGGCCTTCATAGTTGTATCCTGCATCCGGTTTGTCAAGTGGGACTTCAGCATAAACATTTTTGATTGTGACATTTTTCATGAAAGGCTTTTTCCCTCCGCTCCAGCGGTCTCCTATGCGAAGATAAATGACGTTTCCTGTATGGATTGAGCGAATGCTGTCAACTTCGATGTTCTCAATTTCACCACCATCGACTGCTGCAAATGTTATGGCTGAACGATACGTGTCGTAAATTGAAATGTTTTTGATTTTGAAATTACGGAAACCGCCTCTCGAAACTGTTCCGAATTTGACACCATTGGCACTTGAACGTCCTACGCAGTTCTCAAGAACCACATTTTGACACATGCTGTTCTTATCGTGCGATTTGAAGCAGAATACATCGTCGGCGGCGTCAATAACACAGTTGCGAACGATCACGCCATCACAATCTACCACATCGATTCCATCATTGTTCCAATATGATTTACTGTCAACAAATTCATTTTCGACCAGCAGGTTTTTGCATTGGTCGTAAGTTTGGTTCCAACTTGCAGGATCTCTGAGTGTAATGCCCGAAACAGTGACATTGGTGCATTCACGGAAGGTGATGTTTTGTGGACGGTTCGTTTCGTTCGGGCGGTCGTTTCGCAGGTCATCTTTATAAATCCCGCGTTGAATATAGTTCACCATATTGTTTGCAGTTTCGAAACCGCGCCCGTTAATGGTGCCTTTTCCTTTGATTGCAATGTCATGCTGTTGGTAAGCAAAAATCATAGCCATCCAGCCGATGTGTGTATCCTTAATGTAATCCCATGGATTTGTCGAGCCTAAAAGTGTTGCACCATCTTCAAGAAATAATGTAACGCCTGATTTTAGATAAATGCTGCCTGTGACATATTTGCCTGATTGGAAGATGAGCTGGCCACCTCCATGTTCACTTACAAAATCAATAGCTTTCTGAATGCAGTTTGTATTCAGTGTCACGCCGTCGGCTTTTGCACCAAAATCGGCTACAATGTAATCAGTTGCCATTACAGCCAATGCAGATTGAAGTAATAAGCAGAGTATAAATAATTTTGCTTTCATGTTCATCTCCTTCTTTAATTGTTAATTGGTTTTGTATTTGACAACTTGTTGTTTTTTCTTACCGGGTTCAACATACTTCACCTTTTTCAGGCTGATGTTTTTAGCCTGCTGGATGACGATTGCCGGACGGTAATCTGTTTCCTTTGCCGTCAACGTTACATTCTCAAATTTGACATTCTGTGCATGTCGAATATAAAACCCCCAGGCGGGAAGTTCTTTGAACTGTGAGAATTCAGGATATTTTGCTTCCATCTCAGGAATACTGTCCAAGTCGGCTGGTTTTGTGCCTCGATAAGCGAAGTGAGGATTCCCTCCACCGGGGAAAACAAGGTGAATGTTTTTTAGGGTAACATTTGTAATGTCATGTCCTTCAATGCCCATGATGGCGGCTGGAGTGATGTTCCTCGGTTGGTCTTCTGTCGGGCCTTCGTAATCGTATCCTGCATCTGGTTTGTCTGCAGCAATCTCAGCGTACATGTTACTGATGGTAATGTTATTCATGATTCCGACGGGGCGGCCGTTTGTCCAACGGTTACAGATGCGAAGGAAGATGGCGTTTCCTGTATGATAAGCTTTCAAACTATCTACCACAACATTCTCGATGTTCCCGCCGTCAGGAGTTGCGATTGTGATTGCTGAACGGAAGGTGTCGTACACTTTGTTGTTGATGATTCGTATGTTTTTATATCCTCCAGATGTGACGGTTCCGAATTTGATTCCGCTGGCTCCTGAACGAGCAGTGCAGTTGCGGATTTCAACGTCGTCGCAGAACGTTTTTGCATCGTGCGATTTCAAGCAGATGGCATCGTCGGCAGCGCTGACGTATGAATTCAGCAGTTTCAGATGTTTGCAGTCGACAATGTCAATCCCGTCGTTATTCCAGAATGCGTTGCTTTCAACTGAAATGCTGTCGATTTTGACTTGTTCGCATTGGTCGTAGGTCTGCACCCATTCGCAGGAGTTCTTGATGAAGATGCCTTTGATTTCGACGTTTTTGCATTCACGCAAGTAGATGCATTTTGGACGATATTTGCCGGGGCGGTCGTTCTTTAGCTCGTCTTTCAATACGCCTTTTTGTATTTGGTCTTGAATATTGTATGCAAGTTCGCGTCCGCGTCCGTCGATGACGCCCTGTCCGACGATGCCAATGTTGTTTTGTCCCTCAGCATAGATTAAGGCTGCTGAAAGTTTGTTGTCCACATTATAATCATACGGATTAAGGGAACCGACAATCACTGCACCTTCTTTTAGTCGGAGCGTTACATCTGACTTAAGGTAAATTGTTCCTGTCAGATATCGCCCGACAGCGAAGACAAGTGTTCCACCACCTTCAGCGTGTATGTAATCGATTGCACGTTGGATAGCTGAGGTGTTCATCGTCGTTCCGTTTTGCTTAATGCCGAAGAATGAAGCATTATACTCTTTTGCGGAGATACCCGTTATTGCCAGCAAACACAGAATTATGACTAGTAATTTGTTGTTTGTTCTCATAAGTTTGTTTATATGTTTATGGGACAAATGTATGAAAATTTTTTCGTTAAACCTATTTTATTAGGAAATATATGAAGTTATAAGTCCTTCTGTTTTTATTGAAAACAAAAGAGGCTGCAGCGAATGCCACAGCCTCTTTTCTATTTATGAATTTATCGATTCACTTTACTTGGCCCAATTGGTGTTGGTCGTTTGCTCAGCAGTTGGGATTTCCATTGTCATGTTATCAACAGACAAAGACGTAATGCTGCTGTAATGATTTGCAGAACCGGTACGGCTTACAGGAATGTTCCAACGTCTATTGTTGTTGAATTCGAGGCCTTTCTCCAGCCACATTTCAATACGTGTCTGCAGTTGAACTTTCTGAAGAGCATTCATGCTTGCCATACTTGTATAGTTTGCGCAAGTCAGAGTTGTTGCGCCGGCTTTTGTACGTGCAGCGAGCAGTTTGTTCAATGTGGATTCAGCTTGTGCCGAATTGCCAGACTGAGCGTATGCTTCAGCCAACATCAGATAAACTTCAGATGCGCGGATAATGATGTTGTCGCAATCAGTTGTATTATCACGTGCAGTACCACCTAAAGAAAAAGTAGCAGCGAACTTCAAGTTTGCATATTTCTCGATGGTATTGGTTTGAGTTGAACCTTTACTGTCGTATTTATAGGTATAGTCTTGTTTTGTAGTCGTGTAATTGTCCTTGCGGAAATCACGGCTGTCAATTTGATTATACAAACGAGAGTCGATGCATGGATAGTTTGAGCCGTAACCGGCTTCTCCTGCACAGAAGATATTCGAGAAAATATAGAAATACTGGTTGTTGTTCGTATCGCCTTTCTTGAATCCGAGAATGGTTTCAGGATTGGCTGCGATGCAATGGAATGCATTGTTATCAGCTTTAACCTCCATCTTGCCTGCACAGATATCTGCAAAGTCTGCATCTTTAGCACCATAGTTGGCTTCCGAAATCAATTTTGGATATTTTGCAACAATGCCGTTGCAAGCGGTGATACAAGTTTGCCAATCGCCGTATTCCAAAGCTGCGCGTGCCAGTAAATACTGAGCAACACCTTCGTCGATATCTGTAACATCAGTAGTTGTATAACCTACACCGGAACTTTCGAACAGAGAAACAGCTTGTTTCAGGTCGTTGATGATGAAAGCGTATGTCTCTTTAGCTGATGAAATCACAGCAGGTGTATTGACGCCATAAGTTGTATAAATAGGCATACCTTTGCCTTCACTTCCACCGTTGGTGTAAGATTTCTGATAACGTTCCATCAGTTGCATATAACCATAGCCACGCAATGCCAAGCAACGGGCTTTATAGTCCTGCAATGATTTATTTGCGCTGATTGTTGCATCGTCACTCAAATAACCAAGAACCTTATTTGCTCCGGTAATAATGTCAGCAGGAAGTGCCCAAAATGGCCAGTCGTTGTCAGCGAGATAATAAGGAACAGTAAGTTGATAATAGGTTGCGTGACCGCTTGTTGCAGTAGTTGCATTACCAATAATAACATCATTTCCCATCATACTTCTAATGAATTCCTGGTCTATTTGTGAGTTCATAGGATATGAACTGTAGCCTGTATAAGTTTTTCCTGCTATATTGAAGTAGGACGGAAGGTTGGCGGCAAGAGCCGACATCACCAAACTTACTTTGGTCGGGTCTTTCAACAAATCCTGGATTTGTTCGTCGGTAATGCTGTTCGGAGGAGCAACATCAAGCGAACCACAGGAAGTAAAAGCCAACGTAGATAGCAATACTAAATATAATAAAATCTTTTTCATATCATTCTATATTTAAATGTATTTAGAAATCCAGATTTATACCGAACGAGAATGATTGCATGTTCGGGAAAGCAAAAGCTCCAACTTCATAACCACCAGATGCAGACATTGAAGGATCAACGCCTTTGTGAGCTGCGAGAAGTGCAACATTGTCACCTGACAAGAAGAATCTCAAACCGCTGACATAATCGCCGTGCATTACACGTGTTAAAACATTCCGAGGAACTGTATAGCCTAAGGTGATGTTCTTTACGCGCAGATAAGATGCTGAGAACAGGGCTATATCAGTGAAGCTCCAGTTCTGACCGTTAGCTGACGTACCTGAGAAATACTGGGTTGTAGCTGTTGGGTACCACTGAATCGGGAATTTTGCATTTGTGTTTTCAGGAGTCCAAGTGTGGCCCACAAGTTCTTTAGAAACCAAACGGTCTGCGAAGCTGATACCTGAACCGCCTTGAGAACCTGAACCTTTATACAGGTTCTGAGCATATTCCTGGCTGTAGAACTTACCGCCGATTTGGTAAGCGAAGTTAGCTGAGAGGTCCCATCCTTTGTAAGAAATTGATGTGTTGAAACCGCCGATTACATCAGGGATTGCATTACCGACTTCCCACTGTGAAGACAGCTTATAGTCAGTTGTTTTAACTTTATCTCCAACTTTTACACCTGATCCATAAGTTCCTGCACTAACGTCAGTTGCATTTACACGGTGATAATACATTGGCAGACCTGTAGTTTTGTCAACGCCTGCATATCTATGAAGATAAATATTGTACCAATCGCGACCGATACCACGCAGATAGTAAGGCTGTACATCGCCTGAACCACCACCTTGTGACCAAGATTCGCCGTTTGCCATCCATGTTCCGTCAGGTAAATTAGCAGATTTAGCAGGGATTGCAGAAGCAGGCAGGTCAGCCAAGACTGTAGAATAGTGTGTAGCATTGAAGCCTACGCTCCATCTTAAGTCTTTTGTTTTAATAATTGTGGCATTTACATCAAGTTCAATACCGCGGTTGCGGATTTTAGCAACGTTCTGTTGTAGAGTGCTCTGACCTGTTGCCAGGTAAGAAACAGGTTGATTGAAGAATGAGTTGCCTGTTACGCGGTTGTACCAGTCAAGAGTAACGTCAATACGATTGATAAATGAGAGGTCCAAACCTACGTCGAATGTGTGGGTTGTTTCCCATGTCAAAGCGTCGTTGACTAGACCTCCAACGCTTAATTTTGTACTTGATGGATAACTGGCAGGTTTACCTGTACCACCTGTAGTAGATGCGTAAGTTGTTCCGTAACCCCAAGTACGATAGCCACTGTAGCGACCGATGGCATTTTGGTTACCGATTGCACCCCAGCTGGCACGCAGTTTACCATTATCTAACCAGCTCTTTGTGCCTTGCATGAAACTCTCTTCAGAGAAACGCCAGCCACCACCAACTGACCAGAACGTACCCCAGCGGTCTTTCTTGAATTTTGAAGAACCATCTTCACGAATAGATGCTGAGAGGTAGTATTTGTTATCGTAAATATAATTGGCACGACCTAAGTATGATTTCATCCTTTCGATGTCATGTCCGTAACCCGGATTTGGCATACCGCTTTGAGTAGCAAATCTGCCGACAAAGTTGCTGGATGAAATGAACCCAGGAATCAATTCGTATGAAGAACCGTACTGAACGGTTTCATTTTCCCAGTCGTTGTATTCGAACAATCCCATAGCGTCAACGTGGCTCTTGCCGAATTCCTGACTGTAAGAGAGTTTGTCCTGAACGTTCATGATAGCGGTATTTGTCATGATTTTGCCAAATGCACCACCTACACCTGCTGCACGACCGGTTTTACTGTTCAGATAACGTGTCTGTACATTATTAATCTTGTCGTAGGAGAAGTCAGTTCTGTATGTGAAATATTTCAGGAACGGAATTTCAAAATAGGTACGTGTTGTCCAAGTTGTTGTCTGGTCTTCACGTTTGTCATTCTTAATCATGTAAGGCAGGTCTCTGTTTGCGTAGTTTACGCCATAGTCAGAGTTTCCGACCATACCCAGTGGAGAATAATTTGCATTACTGTCGTTATAGTTGGAAATCTTATTTCCATTTGCATCGTATGCATAACTGCCGTCAGCGTTGTGAACGAAAACAGGCAGGATAGGAGATGCGCCGACAAACTGCATGATGTTACCTGAACTTGCGCCGGCATTACGGGCCTGCCAGGTATTGCTACCCATGTAGTTTGTATTACCTCTTGTGAAACCGATGTTAGTTCCTACTTTCAACCATTTGTAAAGTTGTGCATCAATTTTTGAACGGCCAGTGAAACGCTCAAATCCTGAGAACGGGATACAAGCGGGGTCGTTCAAATATCCTAATGACATGTAGTAGTTAACTTTATCTGTACCACCATTAGCTGTCACGTTGTATTCTTGACGTGAACGGGCAGTCAGCAGGTAATCCATGTAGTTATCATCTGCATACATCAGTTTTGCGTTCGGGTTGATTTTACCGTCAGGGTTTACAACGTATGCGCCTGTCATCGTAGAACTGTGATATCTTCCTGTTCCATCAGGAGTATAGACTGCTCCCGGAACGTTGTATGAATTATAGTTACCTAAAGCATTTACACCGAAAGCAGTTTCGCTGCCTGTGTAGTTGAAGAGGTGCTGACTTGCAAAAGCACCTGCATCTTCAGCAGAATGTGCTGGAGAATTTACGTTGGTTGTCCATACGCCGTTAACCTGTTTCGGGCCACCTGAAGCGCCGACGCCGTAACGATAGGAGTTATAGATGGATTTCCAAACATATTCATAGTAGTCAGCAGCATTGTCGATAGAACCTACATCAAAACCACTGGTTGTGTTAACACCCCAGCGCATTTGAGCAGAAACTTTCGTTTTGCCTGTCTGGCCTTGTTTAGTTGTAATCAAAACGACACCGTTTGCACCGCGGGCACCGTAGATTGCCGTTGAAGCTGCATCCTTCAATACTGATATTGAAGCGATATCTTGCGGGTTTAAGTTAGATAGAGGGTTGTCGTTCTGTGCAGCAACACCGTCGATAACGACCAATGCGCCGGATGAGCCAACGTTCGTTGAACCCAAACCTCTGACACGGATGCCGACATCGACACCGCTCTGACCGTCGATAGAAGCGATGTTAACGCCAGGTACGGCACCTTCTAAGATTTTAGACGCAGATGACTGGTTCTGTGCTCCGACCATCTTGCTGTCGAGTTGTGTGATTGAACCTGTTAAGTCTTTCTTCTTCTGCGTACCATAACCAACGACGACAACTTCTTGGAGGGCTTCAGCCTCTTCTGCCATCACGATTTGGAACACTTTTTGATTCCCGATTCTGACTTCTTGTGTCTTATAACCGACATAAGAAAATACGAGAGTCGAGTTCTTGCTTGGGACATTAATGGAGAAATTACCATTGGCGTCCGACAGTGAGCCCGTTGTTGTACCTTTGACAGCAATGTTCACACCTGGAAGCTCTTGTCCACTCGCATCAACTACTCTTCCTGACACGGGAATTTGTGCAAATGCAAACGTTCCCATGCAAAGAAGACTAAGCAACAATAGAAATTTGATTCTCATGATCTTTACTTTTTAGTTAAACGAATTATTTGTTAGACGATAGAATTTTCTTTTAACCTAATTATAATTATCTTTAGAAGATAGTTCAGCGACTAAATCAAGTTAGGTTGTAGAATAGAATATAAACTCCTGACATCTGTTAGTCGATAGAACATTTCTTTTAGCAAAAGTATGTATATTTTTTAAGGCTGTGGTTTCAAATCTGATATTATTTGTTTAAAAAATGACACACTTTTTTCACATAGTATATATCGTATGCTTAGTTTAAATTTTATTACAAACGGCAATTTATAACATAAATTTTATTATTCTAAATTCATTGTTACATGGAATTTAACTATGTTATATTTATTTTTCCAATATCTTTAATAACAAAAGGGAAGGCTGTGAATTACTCGCAGCCTCCCCTTTAAAATATCTCAAAACTTTTAATTTTGCACGCAGAGAGAATTATTAATCATTTCCTCTTCAGGAATCTCAAGTGTCATGTTCGCGACAGGCCATGGATCCATTGAAACGTGGACTGTAGAACCAGTGCGGTTCCCAGGAATGTTCCAGCGTTTGTCGTTGTAGTATTCGCGGCTGCCTTGTTCACCCCAAAGTTCTATGCGCCACTGTAATTGTATCAGTTTTTCTGTTGAAAGTCCTGAAATGTAGTTGTCGCAAGTCAATGTTGTTGCACCGGCTCGTGTACGAGCTGCAAGCAGTTTGTTCAATGTCGTTTTTGCTGCAGCCTCGCTGCCGCTTGCCAACTGGGCTTCTGCAAGCATCAACAATACTTCTGATGAACGCATCATGAACCAATCGCAACGGTTGACATTAGCCTTTGTATCATTCGCTGTTTCGCTAGCTAAACCATGTGTTGCAGCAAATTTGAGGTTTGTATACGAAGGAATGGTTGCGGTTCCCTTATTGTTAGGATAGGTGTAGTCACCAAGGGCCTCTTTCGAGAATGCGTCTTTGCGGAAGTCATTAGCATTGATTTGATTGTACAGACGGTCGTCGATGCGTGCGTAACCCAATCTGTATCCACCGAACCCAAGTCCGTAAGGATTTTCCCACTGATTCTGAATTGATAAGTACGCCGCGTTTGTAATAGGCGTATTGCCCAATGTATATCCGAAGATGATTTCAGGATTTTGAGAATTGTTCATGAAAGCATTGGTAAGTGGAAGTATTTCTACATTCTCTCCTGTCCAGTCTTTACCAGTATTCTTGCCACCATAATTTGCTTCTTTAATTAAATTAGGATAGTTCGTCATGATACTTTGACAATCGCTAATACAGGTTGAATAGTCACCGGTCCAGAGAGCTGCACGAGCACGGAAGAACAGAGCTACGGCCATATCAATATCTGTTTGGTCAGCGGTGAATCCGATTCCAGCGGCTTGAAGCAATGATACTGCTTCATTCAAATCCTTTTTGATAAAGGTGTATGTCTCTTCAGAAGTTGCACGAGCCTTATTCGGTTGAGAAGGATCGTAGGTGTCATAAAGAATTGCTCCCAATTTACTTTTACCACCTTGCAGATAAGCATCCTGAAAGTCTTCCATCAGTGACATATATGCGAAAGCTCGCATGACGAGTCCTCTGGCACGATAGTCTTTCAATGACTTACTACTGCTTTTTGCAACAGTTTCTGAACTTAAAAAGTTCAGCATCTTATTTGCTCCGGTAATAATGGCTGCAGGATAGGTCCAATATGGATAAGCAAGTCCACATTTTGCAGATCGTAAGTCTTCTTTGTGAGAATAGTACTCGTAACCGAAGTTTCCATTGCCAGCGTCATATCCGTAAACCATATCATTTACAGTAAGACCATGCATGTAGAAAACTCCTTGACTCTGTCCGCCACGTGCATCTGAACCATTCAGACCAAGAATCCCGTCATAGTTGAAGTATTTTGGCATTGCATTTGCCATGGAACCTAGAACTAAGGCAATTCGCGTTTCATCACCACTGTTTAGGATTTCCTGAATCTGTTCGTCTGTGATGGAGTTTGGCGGGGCAATGTCAAGTTTATCAGCACAAGAAGAGATCAATGTCATGCCGGCCGCTATCGTCATTAATAATATATACTTTTTCATATCGTTCAATTTTTAGATGTTTAGAAATCAACATTGATACCTAATGAAATATTCCTTGCGTAAGGATAGGGATAAACACCCATTTCAAAACCGCCAACCAATGAATAACGTGGGTCAACACCGGATTGAGCTGTCTTAATCCAAAGGTTGTCTGCAGAAGCATAGAGACGTACATTAGAAAGACCAACCTTGCCAAGATATGCTTTCGGAATATTATATCCGATAGTTATATTTTTCAGTGTGATGTAAGATGCACTAAACAGTGACATATCTGTGTATTGGTTTGAACCGATTGTTGCCCCATTTCCATATGTGTTACCATAAACAACCATCGGGAATTTTGCGCTCTGATTGCTTTCAGTCCATGTATTGCCAACTAAATCTTGTGAAAGTGTTGATCCGAAATTTTCGCTTTTGTAGAGGTGGTTCGCATAGTCAAGACTCAGATAATGGCCGCCCAACTGATATGCAAAGAGTGCATTGAAATCAAAGTCTTTAAATTTCAGGTATGTTCCGAAACCTCCAATCCACTTAGGGACAGCATCTCCAAATTCATAACGGGAGGCTGCTTTAGAATCAGTAACAAGGACATCATCTCCAGCCTTAGTACCTGGATAAAGTTTAGTCGTTTCGTCAATCTTTGATGCTGCGTCAACAACAACTTTGTGATAGTAAAGTGCCTTACCACGATCTGCCGTTACGTTCTTGTTTCCGGCACCATCATAATAGTCTTTACCAGGATTTCCTGCAACGCCACCATATTTATACATATATATATTATAGTATGGTTTGCCTATTCCGCGTAGATAACATCCTGAAGAACTATTTGTGCCTGCTGCATTCCAACCATCACCACCTGCAATCCATGCACCGTCTAAAGCAGCAGACCCTGTTCCAGCTGGAACTTCAGTTACTTCAGTTGTGTAATGTGTACCATTGGTTGAAAAATTCCAATAAAGGTCTTTGTTCTTAATCAAGTCAACAGTCAAGTCGATTTCAATACCACGGTTGCGAATCTTAGCGGAGTTCATATCCATTGTAGCTTGCCCAGCTTTCATATAAGATACTGGTTGAGGCCATATAGCATTGGTCGTCAGTCTGTTGTAAAAGTCAAGCGTACCATTGATACGATTCAGAATGCTGAAATCAATACCTGCATCCGTTGTATGGACATTTTCCCAAGTGAGAGCGTCGTTTGTCCAAGCGCCTTTACTGATGCTGAAAGCTGTAGGAGTAACGGTCGTTCCACTATATGACCAGCTTGAGCCTCCGTAGCCCCATGTTTGATAACCGGAGTGCATTGATACACCGTTTTGATTACCGATGACACCATAGCTGGCACGAATCTTTAAGTTCTGAATGTAGTCTTTGAGATCTTTCATAAAGTCTTCGCTTGAGATTCTCCAGCCGCCGCCGACTGACCAGAAGGTACCCCAACGATTTTCGGCTTTCTTGAATTTTGAAGAACCATCACGACGGAGAGATGCTGAAGCATAGTATTTGTTATCGTAAACATAGTTTGCTCGGCTGAAATAGCTTTCCAATGCCTGCTTGTCGATGCTACCGCCGATACCTGCAAATGTGCTGTAACCGGTATTGATTCCGACAAAGTTTGCATAAGCCTGGAAATTTTCGATTAATGAATAACCTGCTTTCCATGAGTTGCCTTCAGTATTGTATTGCCAATATTCATGTCCGACCAATGCATCTACGTGGTGTTTGCCAAAATCGTGATTGTAATCCAACAGCGCTTGAGTATCTAGGTATCCGTAATTATTACGTTCCTTACCCATAGCGGAAATCTGGTTAGAAATCATACCACTTGCGTTGCTAATATAACGGGTACGAACTTGATCATCACGCGAATAAGATAGATTAATTGTCGCTTTAAAATCTTTTAGAAAAGTTGCCTCAACATAACCTTTGACATCTGTATCGTAGTAAATGGTGCGGTCATCAGCCTCTTTGAAAAATTTTATTGGGTTAATGGCAGAACGGTCAAGTCCGTTTGAATCTCCTGCATCAGCTACGTTGCCTAAAGGCGAATATGAATCTCCTGCTTTAACGTGAACAACTTTGTTCCCCTCTGAGTCATAAACGTAGTTACCACTTGCATCACGTTGATATAGCTGGAAAAGGGGAGTTGCACTGTTGATCCATGCAAACGGGTTCTGTGATACATCACCTGGGTTACGTTGTTTCCAACGGGTAGGCATCTGTTCCATGTTACGATAGGTGAATGCCACATTTGCTCCGGCTTTTAACCAGTTCGTGATTTTTGCATTCACATTCGAACGCGCAGTATAGCGTTTGAAGTTCGAAGCAACGACGAATGAAGGTTCGTCAAGCATACCGAGAGAGAAATTGTAATCTACAGCGTCGTTTCCACCTGCCGCTGAGATATTGTATTCCTGACGGAATGCTGTTCTCAACAATGCATCCTGGAGCGCATTATCCCTTTTATAGCTTTCATAGAGATATTTGGCTTGAGAATTGAGTTTTCCATCCGTATTTACCAAATAGGCGCCTGTCATCGTTGAACTGGCAGTAGCGCCAGTACCATCTTTCGTATAAACGGCTCCTGGAACGTTGTATGACATCCAGTTGCCTAACTTATTACGATTGAAGTTGCTGACAGAACCAGAGAAGTTAAACAGGTGCTGGCTTGCGAAGGTTGCAGGGTCAGCCACGGCTGTAGCGTTTGAACCTGAATATTTACCAGTCTTAACGGCATTGTAAATAGATAGCCAGGCATGCTCATATATGTCTTTAACTCCCATTTCATTACCCATACCATTGTTGTTGACTGTATCCCAGCCCCAACGGCCTTGGAAAGAGATTTTGGTTTTTCCTTGTTTTCCTTTTTTGGTAGTGATAATGACAACGCCGTTGGCGCCGCGTGATCCATACAATGCTGTAGAAGCTGCATCTTTCAATACGGAGATGTTCTCAATATCGTTCGGGTTTATGGAAGCAAGTACACTGACATTGGTTGCATCCGAAGCAGGTACACCATCAACAATAACTAATGCATTGGCATTGTTCTGATTTGCAGAACCAAGACCACGTACACGAATACCGGCATCCAAACCAGGCTGACCATCGACGGCAGCTATTTGAATGCCAGGAACGGTGCCTTCCAATGCACGGGAGACACTTGACTGAACCTGGTCGGAAACGACTTTGCCGTCGAGGGCTGTCATTGCGCCGGTCAAATCCTTTTTCTTTGCGGTACCGTAAGCGATTACGACTACTTCATCAATAGCTTTAGATTCTTCGGCCATCACAATTTTAAACACCTTCAGATTGCCGATTCTGACCTCTTGTGTTGCATAGCCAACATAAGAGAATACAAGGGTTGAAGTTTTACTCGGGACATTAATGGAGAAATTACCATTGGCATCCGACAGCGCGCCCGTTGTTGTGCCCTTCACAGCAATGTTAACACCCGGAAGTTCTTGTCCACTCGCATCAACCACTCTTCCTGACACAGGAACTTGTGCGAAGGCAATCGTTCCCACGAAAAGAAGACAAAGCAATAATAGACATTTGATTCTCATGTTCTTTTACTTTTTTAGTTAAACGAAATGTAATTAGATGATAAATTTTTTAGCAAATGTATAGATTCGTTATTTATGGTGGTTTTCAAAAATGATTTTTTTTGTTTAAATTTTGACACTAACTTTTCCAATTTGCTTACACGTTATAGTTGTTAAAAATCTGATTGTTGACGAACATCATATCATCGGCATTTTTTTGGCCAAAAATGTAATCGTTTATTTTTAAATGCAAATAAATACTAATAAATATTTGTGATATGTTTTATGATTTATATTAAATTTTTTATTTATTTGAATGGTTGGTTAAAATATATTCTTATACTGATGAGATCTGTAGTTTAGTGCTTGTGTTTTTAGAGGTCAAGATTATTATGCTGCACAGCTCGCAAATATAAGGTCCCAAATGTAAAATGTCCAATCTTCATGCGTTGGAATCATTTCCAATCCGTCAAATTACAGTCCGTCATGCGTCGAAACCATTTCTTGTTTCATCAATGCACTAATAGTCGACCGTCGAGAGTATTTCTTATGTATCACATGTCCAATCTTCATGCGTTGGAATCATTTCCAATCCGTCAAATTACAGTCCGTCATGCGTCGAAACCATTTCTTGACTCATTAAAGTTCCTATCGTCAGTTGCCGATAGCATTTCTGACACATCAAACTTATAATCGCTGTGTGAAGATTATATAATCTGAATGTTTATCTTATTTCGCAGTTTTTTTCTTATTATTTCGTAGTTTTTCGCTGCTATACATTATAATATATAATTGTTCGAATTTTGTTTCGTCAAAGATAGGAATCATTGCGATTTTAAGATAATGTACGAAATACACGGTCAGAGACGTAGGCCTGCCCCTTCAATTGATTAGTTTTCAAGGCTGGAAGGTTCGACCTGTGTGTGTCGCCCTTTTTCTTATCGCAACCTTCTTAGTCGCGAATGAATCAGAAGAAAATATAGGTCAGAATGATTGCTGCAATGGCGCCGGCAAGATCAGCTAACAGAGAACAAGGAACAGTGTAACGCGTTTGTTTAATTCCTACGCAGCCATAATAAAGAGCTACAACATAAAAGGTTGTGTCGGTCGAACCTTGTGCAATGGAAACAAGATGGCCGATGAACGAATCGGCTCCGTAAGTGCCCATTGCGTCAAGCATCATTCCACGTGCACCACTGCCGCTTAGCGGTTTCATCAGGATAGTAGGTAAACCTTCTACGAAACTTGTATCCAAACCGCAGAAAGCAACAACTCCGCGGATGCCGCTAATCAAATAATCCATTGCTCCTGAAGCGCGGAATACCGCAACTCCGACCAATATGGCTATTAGATAAGGTATTATACCAACGGCTGTCTTGAATCCGTCTTTTGCGCCTTCGATAAAAGCTTCGTAGACATTGATATGTTGGCGGAAACCTTTCCAAAGAAACCAGCAAATCAATGAGAAAAGCAATACGTTTGCAAACAGTGTCGAATAGAGAGAAGTCTGCGATTGCGGCATGGAATTGAACAGCCATGCGATGCCGCCGATGAAAGCGATTGTGCATCCAAAAAACCAAAGCAGTGTTTTTTGAAAGATGTTGATATGCTGTTTTATGCAAACGGTAAGTATCGCTACGATGGTCGAAGTGAAAGTCGCTAAAAGAATTGGCAGGAAAACATCAGAAGGATTTGCGGCACCCATTTGTGCGCGGTAAACCATGATGGTTACTGGGATTATTGTCAAACCAGACGCATTGATGCACAGAAACATAATCATGGCATTGCTGGCGCGGTCTTTTTCGGTATTCAGTTCCTGCAATTGTTGCATCGCTTTCAATCCCATGGGAGTCGCTGCGTTGTCAAGTCCTAAAAGATTGGCCGAGAAGTTCATAAAAATGGAACCGGTGACTGGATGGCCGGAAGGAATGCTGGGAAAAAGCCTGCCGAAAACTGGTGCGGCAAGACGTGCGAACGATTGAATGATTCCTCCTTTTTCACCGATTTTCATTATTCCCAACCAAAGAGCCAGCACGCCTGTCAGACCGATAGAAATTTCGAAACCGTTCTTTGCCGCCGCAAATGCATCGTTGATGAGCAGCGTAAAGACTTGTGTATCGCCAATGAAAACCAGCTTTGCTATTGCTACAACGAAGGCGATAAAAAAGAACGCAATCCAAATATAATTCAATACCATGTTGCAAAAGTAACGATTCTTTGGTAAAATGCGACCTTTTGTGTAACTTTGAGGCACTAAAAAGTGAATTATGAAAATATTGGTAACTTATGACATGTTCCGCGAGGGATTTACGGAGCTAGAAAGCAATTATGATGTCACCTTCCCATCGGGACGCGATTTCACGAGGGAAGAGGTGCTGGACATGATTCCGGATTATGAAATTCTTTGTCCGATGTACGATTTTAAAGTGGACAAAGAGTTGATAGACAAGGCAACCAAACTGAAGCTGATTGCCAACTATGCAGCAGGCTTCAACAATATAGATGTCGATTATGCTGTTAGCAAAGGTGTAACTGTCGCCAATACGCCGAATGCTCCGACACAGTCGACAGCCAACATCGCTTTGGCGCTGATTCTTGACACCGCTCGTCGTGTGTCGGAACTCGACCGTAAGCTGCGCCAGTTTGGAAAAGACTTCAAAGTGGGCATACTTGAAAATCAAGGTCTTCCGGTTGAGGAAAAAACACTTGGAATTATTGGCTTGGGAAGAATTGGCCGTGCAGTTGCCAAGCGTGCGAAAGCATGTGGAATGGAAGTGATTTACACCGACCAGCACCGTCTAGACCTCGATGCCGAAACAAAAGTCGGAGCGATGTTCGTCACAAAGGAAGAGCTGCTCAAGCAGGCGGATTTCGTATCAGTTAATGCTCCGCTTACTAAGGATACTTTTCATATCATCGGCGAATCTGAGTTGAAACTGATGAAACCGACTGCAATCCTTATCAATACGGCTCGCGGACCGCTGGTCGACGAAAAGGCTCTAATCAATGCTTTGCGAAGCGGAATAATCCATGGTGCAGGCTTGGATGTGTTTGAGTTCGGAGAATATCCTTCGGAAGAACTGCTTCAGATGGATAATGTCGTGCTCACACCGCATATTGGAACACAAACTGTTCAAACCCGCATAGCAATGGCTCGCGCCGTCTGCGACAACGTAATCGGATTTATCACGGGCGACAGAGCCGTTACGCGAGTGCTCCATTCATGAATGCTGACGCAATCCTTGCCAAACTTCGAGCGCTCGGCTCTGAGGAACAGTCGGTAAACTTGAGTCGGTTTTTCAAAACTGCGCCCGGACAATACGGCTCGGGCGATAAGTTTTTCGGAGTGAAAGTCCCGGTCACACGTTCGGTTGCAAAAACGCACGCCGATATTTCGTTTGACGATATTCAGAGGCTGCTCGATTCTCCTTGGCATGAAGCGAGACTTTGCGGGTTGCTCATTTTAGTCATTCGTTTTCAGAATCGCAAAACGGCAGATGTGGAGCGAGAGGAGATTTTTCACTTCTATTTGAAGAATGCGCAGCGCTGTAACAATTGGGATTTGGTGGATTTGAGTGCTCCGACTGTTGTCGGAGGTTTCCTGTTGGGGAAAAACCATGAGCTTCTGTATGAACTAGCAGACAGTAACAATCTTTGGAAACAGCGGATTGCCATCGTTTCGACTATGACATTTATCCGACACGACGATTTTGAAGATGTTTTTGCGCTTACGCTTCGTCTCCGCTCACATCCGCACGATTTGATTCATAAAGCTTTGGGTTGGATGCTTCGGGAAGTCGGCAAACGGAACAAAAAGGTGCTTTGTGACTTCCTTTCACTTCATGCTACAGAACTTCCGCGTACGACTTTACGTTATGCAATCGAACGTTTTTCTCCCGAAGAACGGCAGTCGTATTTGTTGATGAAACGCTCATGAACAAAACTATTGCTGAAAAGTTAAAGCAGCTTGCCAGCCAGTACAATACAAAGACTTTTATAGATGCTGACCCGATTCGGTTTCCTCATCGTTTCAGCAAGCAAACAGATATCGAGATTTCGGCTTTCCTTTCGGCGTGGATTGCTTACGGTCGCCGTGAAATGATTATCGCAAAACTGGAATGGCTTCACAAGATGATTGGAGAAAGTCCGACGGATTGGATTCAAAGTAAAGGCTATCAGCAGCTGCCTTTTCCAAGCGACGGGAATCGTGGTACATTCTACCGATTTTATACTTTTAACGACCTTCGGCAACTTTGCGAACGACTGCACTTCATTTATGAGCATGAAGATACAATGGAGAAAGCTTTGCTAAAACAATCTGAGCGAGATTTGCTTGGAAAAGTGCAGCAATCGTTCGAAGGTGTTTGCGGCATTCCCGACAGAACAAGCAAATCTGCCTGCAAACGTTTGGCAATGTTTCTGCGTTGGATGGTCAGACAAGACGGCATTGTCGACTTCGGATTATGGAAAAGCTTCAGCCCTAAGGACCTGATAGTACCTCTTGATACACATGTTTTTCAAATGGCGAAGAAGCTTGCCCTGACTTCGAGGAATACAGCAGATAAAACCACGGCTTTAGAAATCACCCAACAATTGAGGATGGTTTTTCCTGATGATCCATGTCTTGGCGACTTTGCTCTTTTCGGTTACGGAATCGATTCTTAAGCAGTTCATTTGTATTATTTAAGATTCCGATAATTTTGAAATTACGAAGATAATTTTTACCTTCGCAAAAGATGTGTTGCCTAACTTATGAAAATAAATGATTCAAATCTTCCGGGCGTACCGGAATCGGAACAAAAACTGCTGTATGAGAAACTGAACAAATACAACAGTGGACGCGCTTCTTTCAAAGAAGCGGGCGCCTATATTGTGGTTCCGCCAAGACCTTCGCATGCAAATTGTTCGCTTTGGGTTTTCTCTCCGAAATTGGAACGGCAGTCGATACTTTTTATCCGAGACCTTGACCCGAACATCATCGATGCAATCCGTACGGCCAGTTCGCTGTTTTATTCTTCAAATCGTTGTCTTGTCATTCTTGATTATAACGACAAACGTATGCACAGCAATGGTGAAGATGTAATGCCTTTCGGCAAATATCGCGGTCACTATCTTCATGAGATACTGTCAATTGCGCCAAGTTATATCTCGTGGCTTGCAGGCACTTTTGAACCGAAGATTCCAAAACAGGAACGGTTCCTTGAAATGCTCAAAACTTATGCCTCTGTTCAGGATGATTTGATTAAACATCGCTTGAGCAAGAACAGCTCAGGTCATTTTCTCGGAAAAGTGGATGAGAGATTGACTGACTTGACTTTGCGAGTAGTTTATGTAAAAGTAGAGGATAATCCGTATAAAACCCGTGTTCTCAACGGAGTTCCCCAATTCTATACACAACAGTATCTGATGCTTGAAGATACAGATGGAGATAAAGTGGTGATTTTGTTCAATTCATCACAGCCAAGCACGCAATCGGAAACCCTTCCGCCAATGGATCATGCTTTTAGTATTGGCGAAATCTTGCAGCTTGAATCGGCTAAAATTTCTAAAACGTATGAAAGTCATGGTGTGAGATACACGCGATTGAACTATGTAAGGCTGAAAAAATAGTCTACAGCAACGGAACAATACGTTCGAGTCCCATGCTGTGAGAACCTTTAATCAGAATATTGCAACCACTTAAGGGCTTTGCTTCCAATGCTGCCATCAAAGTTTCTGTTGTTTCGTAAGTTTCAACTGAAGGATTGTTTGCAGCAACTTTGCTGAAATGACTTCCGCAAAGAAAAACTTTGTCGAAATGTGCGCCAACGATTTGACTTAGTGTTTCCTCATGAAGATTGTCGCTGTCCGGACCAAGTTCCATCATGTCGCCTAAGATAACGGCTTTCGGGGAAATCTTTTGTGCCTTGAAATTATCCAAAGCGGCTTTCATACTGCTCGGATTGGCATTGTAAGCGTCTATAATCAGTGTGTTGCGCTCTGTTTTCATCAATTGACTGCGATTGTTCGACGGAACATATTCTTCAATGGCCAGATTGATATCTTCAACCTTAACGCCGAAACGAAGTCCGACAGTAACAGCAGACAATACATTTCCAAGGTTGTATGAACCGATGAGATGTGTTTTTACAACGCTTCGGTTGTCACCCTGACCCCAAATGAAAATCAAATACGGATTGCATTCCACAACAAGGCCGTTTACAGAAGCTGTTCCATCGCTTCCGTAAGTAATTTGGTTGATGCCGTGAGACATCATTACAAGATGAAGATTGTCTTTGTCTATGAAGATTGTTCCACTTACGGAACGGATAAAATCGTATAGCTCGCCTTTGGTCTTGATAACTCCTTCGAACGAGCCGAATCCTTCAAGATGAGCGCGTCCGACATTGGTAATCAGTCCAAAATCGGGTTTTGCTATTTCCACAAGTTCTTTAATATCGCCGGGATGACTTGCACCCATCTCAATCACAGCGATTTCATGTTCTGCATTAAGGCGTAGCAAAGTCAATGGAACACCAATCGAATTGTTGTAGTTTCCTTCGGTGTACAATACATTGTAGCGTTTGCGAAGGACTGCAGAAATCAGCTCTTTTGTCGTCGTCTTACCATTGGTTCCGGTAATGCCGATAACTGGAATATGAAGTTGAGAACGATGGTAACAAGCCAGTTCTTGAAGAGTTTTCAGCACATTGTCTACTAAGATTGTACGCTCGCCCGAACTATATTCTGGATTGTCGATGACAGCATATGAGCAGCCGCTTTCGAGTGCTTTAGAAACGAATTGGTTGCCATCGAATTTTTCTCCTTTGAGAGCGAAAAAAATAGAGCCTAGCGGGCATTTGCGACTGTCGGTTGTAACAACAGGATGTTGCAGAAATAATGCGTGAAGTTCTTCTATTGACATATCTTTTGTCGTTTATTCAACTGCAAATGTAATAATTATATGAGAAATAGAGAGCAAAGAGAGAAGTTTTCCTATCTTTGCTCCACCGAATCGAAGATAAGCTTCGCTTCGTCATAAAAAATGAACAAGTTCATTTTGTTCTGAACTCAGCTTGCATTATCTTTGCCCCAAATAGTGTTTGAAATGATGACTATCAATTGTAAAGGCAAACTGCTTGATGTTTCACGACCTTTAGTAATGGGAATCTTGAATGTGACGCCCGATTCCTTTTATGCTTCAAGTCGCAAACAGACTGATGCGGAAATTTCCCAAAGGATTGAAACCATTCTGAAGGAAGGTGCTTCTATCGTTGATGTCGGCGGATGCTCGACGCGTCCGGGTGCTGAAGTTGCGGACGAAACTGAAGAGATGAAAAGACTCGAACCTGCGCTTCGCATTTTGAAAGAACATTATTCGGAAGTCGTGGTTTCAGTCGATACCTTCCGTTCGTCGGTTGCGCTTAAGGCAGTGAACGATTTTGGCGTTGCAATCGTCAACGATATCTCGGGCGGTCAGTTGGATGAGAACATGTTTGAAACAGTTGCTTCGCTGCATGTTCCATATATTCTGACACATTCGAAAGGAACGCCGAAGACGATGCAGCAGATGACAGATTACACTGATATGATGGAAGAAATAATGCTTTTCTTCTCTCAGAAAGTGCAACAATTGCGCTTATTGGGCGTTTGCGATATCGTTCTTGATCCTGGATTCGGATTTGCAAAGACGACAGAGCAGAATTATTCGCTGATGAAACATTTGAAACAGTTCTCAGCTTTTGGGATACCGCTTTTGGTCGGTATTTCGCGCAAAGGAATGATTTGGAAACTGCTCGAATGCTCTCCGGATGAGAGTCTGAATGGAACTTCTGTGCTGAATATGGTAGCTTTGATGAACGGCGCTTCTATCTTACGTGTGCATGACGTGAAAGCGGCTGTTGAAGCGGTGAAGATTTTTAATAAACTGAATGAAGTAGTATAAGGCTTATGTTTTGGATGAATTTTGGCATAAAAGATGTGATAGATGTCCTGTTGGTGGCTTTCTTCCTTTATGAAGCTTACAAGCTGATGAAGAGTACCGGCGGAACAGCCATCTTCAGCGGCATCATTTCAGTCATAATTGTTTGGATTCTCTTTTCGCGCGTATTGGAAATGCGTCTTACAGGCGCAATTCTCGATAAATTCATCAGTGTTGGCTTTGTGGTTCTTGTCATTCTTTTCCAGGATGAAATCAAACGTTTCCTCATGGCTCTCGGTTCGCATAGAGGTTGGAAATTCATTGCTCGTCTTTTTGGAAAAAGCGGCGATAGGATTGACAATGACAGTAAATATATTATGCCGATTGTACTCGCTTGCCTGAACATGGCAAAGAAGAAAACCGGTGCGTTGATTGTAGTTCAACGTGATGTTGATTTAACAATTTACGAGCATACAGGAGAAATGTTTACGGCTGACGTCAATCAGCGATTGATTGAAAATATCTTTTTCAAGAATAGTCCGATGCACGACGGCGCTTTGATTATTGCCGACAATAAGATTCGTGCTGCAGGTTGCATTCTTCCTGTTGCGCAGAAAATTTCTCTTCCTAAGGATTTGGGCTTGCGTCACCGTGCCGGCCTTGGAATGTCATTCGAAACGGATGCAATTGTGATAATTGTTTCGGAAGAACGCGGTAAGATTTCAGTCGCTCATAACACCAAACTCGAGATAAACATTTCTGCCGAAGATTTGCAGCAAGTTCTTTCGGGTGAACGCGAAGTGGTCAATTTCAATTGAAAATGACATGTTGCTAACTTTTCCGTCAAAAATGAACATTACTGCGGGGATAATAGTTACTTTTGCAGTCGAATTCGATAAGAACAATAATAAACTAATATATTTATAAAAATGGATTTGTTTCAAAAAATCATTGCCCGCGCTAAAACGGACAAACAGCGTATCGTTCTTCCAGAAGGAACTGAAGAACGTACTATTCAAGCTGCCGACCGCATCGTGGCCGATGGAATTGCCGATGTTATTCTGATAGGCGATCCAAAAGAGATTAAAGCTGTGGCTAATAAATTCGGACTGAAACATTTGAATAAGATGACAATTGTCGATCCGAATAATCACGCAAAAAAGGCACAGTATGCAGAGCTGCTCTTTAAGCTGCGCGAAAAGAAAGGTATGACGCTCGAACAGGCTCAAGGTCTTGTCGTGAATCCTCTTTATCTTGGTTGTCTGATGATAAAATCAGGTGATGCTGATGGGGAAATCGCAGGTGCAAGAAATACAACCGGGAATGTGCTTCGTCCTGCTTTGCAAATCATTCGCACAGCTCCGGGCATCAAGTGCGTTTCAGGTACTTTCATTATGCAAGTGAAAGAAAAACAATATGGAGAGAATGGTTTGCTGCTATTTGCCGACTGTGCAGTCATGCCTTCTCCTGATGCAAGTGAACTGGCAAGTATCGCCGTTTCAACTGCTGCAACAGCTCGTGACATTGTCGGAATTGAACCACGCATCGCAATGTTGAGTTTCTCAACAAAAGGAAGCGCTTCGCACGAGGTTGTCGATAAAGTGGTTGAAGCAACTCGCCTGGCTAAGGAAATGGCTCCGACACTTGATATCGATGGTGAACTGCAGTCTGACGCTGCTATTGTTCCGTCAGTCGCTGCTCAAAAAGCTCCTGGAAGCAAAGTTGCAGGTAAAGCAAACGTACTCGTATTCCCGGATCTTGAAGCCGGCAATATTGCCTATAAACTTGTTCAACGTTTAGGCGGAGCTGACGCAGTCGGCCCGATTTTGCAGGGAATTGCAGCGCCGGTCAATGATTTGTCACGCGGTTGCTCGGTAGATGACATTTATAGAATGATTGCAATTGCTTGCAATCAAGCCATCAGTCTAAAAGAAGATACAAAATAAAGCAAACACATGAAAGTATTAGTATTAAATTGCGGAAGCAGTTCGGTTAAATACAAACTGTTCGATATGGCTTCGGACAAGGTTTTGGCGCAAGGTGGAATAGAGAAAATCGGCATGCCCGATTCTTTCTTGAAACTGACAACAGAAAGCGGCGAAAAGGTCAAACTCGACAAGTTCATCCCTGAACATCAGGCGGGCATTCGCTTCGTTCTCGACGTGCTGACAGACAAGAAATATGGCTGTATCAAAAGCTTGCAGGAAATCAATGCTGTCGGACATCGAGTTGTCCATGGCGGTGAAACTTTTTCAGCCAGCGTTCTTATCACTAAAGAGGTGGTTGACAAGGTGGTGGAGTGCTCTGAACTTGCTCCACTGCATAATCCAGCCAACCTGAAAGGCATTTATGCTATGGAAGAAATTATTCCGGGTATTCCACAGGTGGCTGTCTTCGACACAGCTTTCCATCAGACAATGCCTGATTATGCTTATATGTACGGATTGCCATATTCGATGTACACAAAATATGGCGTTCGTCGTTATGGCTTCCATGGAACATCTCATCGTTACGTTTCTCATCGTGCCTGCGAAATCTTAGGTGTCGATTACAATACTCAGAAGATTATTACAGCTCATGTCGGCAACGGCGGTTCTTTGGCAGCTATCAAAGACGGTAAATGCATTGATACTTCAATGGGTTTGACACCAGTTGAAGGTCTTCTGATGGGAACGCGCTGCGGCGATGTCGATCCGGGCGCTCTTGCTTTCATCGCGCAAAAAGAAGGCATGGACGGTGCTGCTCTTTCGAACTTCATCAATAAGGATTGCGGCGTAAATGCTCTTTCTGAAATGTCGTCAGACATGCGTACAATCGAACAAGGTTATTACGATGGGAATCCTCGTGCTACGATGGTGATGAATGTCTATAATTATCGCATCAAAAAATATATCGGCGCATACGCAGCTGCGATGAATGGTGTCGATATTCTTGTTTGGACTGGCGGAGTAGGAGAGAATCAATGGGTTACACGTCGCGAGGTCTGCAAAGACATGGAATATATGGGAATGAAAATCGATGAGAAGAAGAATGAAGGTCTGCGTCAGAAAGAAGCTGTTTTAAGTACTCCTGACAGCAAGGTGACGATTATTCTTGTTCCTACAGACGAGGAATTTATGATTGCTTCCGACACGATGGATATTCTTTCGAACAAGAAGGCATAATAAAAAGATACTTTTGTTATGAAGGCCGACCAAGATGATCGGCCTTCGTTTTCAAAAGAAAAAGATACCATTCAAATAAATAAGGAGAAGAATCAACATGAAATGTGATTTGGCAATAATCGGCGGCGGTCCCGCTGGATATACAGCTGCAGAACGTGCTGCAGAAAACGGTTTGCAAACAGTTATGTTTGAGAAGAATGCAGTTGGAGGTGTCTGCCTTAACGAAGGTTGCGTTCCGACAAAAGCTTTGCTTTATTCGGCAAAGACTTTCGACAACATTAAGCATGCTTCGCGTTATGGAATCAATGCGGCTGAACCGACTTTTGACTTCGGTCGCATCATGGCGCGGAAAAATAAGATTGTCAAGAAACTGACTGCCGGAATCAGAATGAAACTGACAAATGCAGGAGTTACGACCGTTGCTGCTGAAGCTGAGATTTTGGGAAAGACAAACGATGGTGCATTCTCCATCAAAGCTGGAGAAGAAGAATATGAAGCAACGAATCTGCTGCTTTGCACAGGTTCTGAAAGCGTCGTTCCTCCTATCGAAGGACTTCGCGAAAGTGACTTTTGGACAAGTCGCGAGGCTTTGCAGGCAAAGGAACTTCCTAAATCGATTGTCATCATCGGAGGCGGCGTTATCGGAATGGAATTCGCTTCGATGTTCAATAGTTTTAGCGTTGAAGTCATCGTTGTCGAGATGTTAGACAAGATTCTTGGTCCGATGGATGGAGAACTCTCTTCAATGCTGCAGGTTGAATATGAAAAACGCGGCGTAAAGTTTTATCTTGGACATAAAGTCACAGCTGTTCATGGAGGAGAAGTGACAGTTGAAAAAGACGGAAATTCATTTGTCGTTTCCGGCGAAAAAGTCCTGCTAAGTGTTGGCCGCAGACCTGTTACTCGCGGATTCGGATTGGAAACATTGGCTCCGGAGCCGTTTAGAAACGGAATTAAAGTGGATGAGTTCATGCAGACATCAATCCCGCATCTTTATGCAGCAGGCGATTTGACGGCGGTTTCCCTGTTGGCTCATACAGCCGTTCGAGAAGCTGAAGTTGCTGTCGGACATATTCTCGGCGGAACTGAAAAGATGAGTTATCGTGCTATTCCAGGTGTGGTTTATACAAATCCGGAAATTGCCGGCGTCGGTCAGACGGAAGAAGAATTGATCGCTTCCAACACTGCATATGTTGCGAAAAAGATTCCTATGACTTTCTCAGGTCGTTTTGTTGCAGAAAACGAACAGATGAACGGACTTTGCAAACTTTTGTTGGATTCCGAAGGTAAGCTTTTAGGTGCACATCTCTTTGGGAATCCGGCTTCTGAACTGATTGTAATTGCAGGAATTGCTATTGAGAAAGGCATTAAAGGCGAAGAACTGAGAAGTTTTGTTTTCCCTCATCCGACAGTCGGGGAAATTCTGAAAGAAGATTTGTATTAAGATAGAGATTTATTAAATTAAGAAAGCGTCGCATCAATTACTGATTACGGCGCTTTCAAGGTTTATTTATATATCTAACAAACCTGTTCCTATATATTTGCTATTGAAATAATATCTGCAAAAACTCCTGCAGCTGTGACTCCTGCGCCTGCGCCGTAACCTTTGATAATCATCGGATATTTGTGATAACGCTCGGTTGAAATCATTATGATATTGTTGCTTCCTTCCAAATCGTAAAATGGATGATGCGAATCGACTTCACGCAGACCGATTTCGCAAGCTCCGTTTTCCATCTGGGCTACGAAACGGAGACGTTTGTTGTCTTTCTCCAGTTTCTGTCTCTGTTCTTCGAATTGAGTGTCAAGTTCAGAGATGTCTTTCCAGAACTCTTCTTGAGTCCCTTCGAAGTATTTCTTCGGAATGAAAAGTCGGCAGGCAACATCAGACTGCTCAACTTTATATCCTGCTTCACGAGTCAAAATCACAAGTTTGCGGATGACATCTTTACCACTCAAGTCGATGCGCGGATCAGGTTCCGAATAGCCATCTTCTTTTGCCAAGCGGATTGCTTGGCTCAGAGGAACATCTTCACTTAAAGTATTGAAGATGAAGTTGAGCGTACCGCTTAAGACAGCTTCCAGTTTCAAAATATGGTCACCGCTGTTGATGAGGTCGTTCATCGTGTTGATGATTGGCAAACCTGCCCCGACATTCGTCTCGAAGAGGAATTTGACACCACGATGACGGGCAATTTCTTTAAGATTGATATAATTGTCATAGGCAGAAGAAGCCGCAATCTTGTTGGCTGCTACAACACTAACGTTGTTGTTGAGCAAATCTTCATACAAATCGGAAACTTCTTGATTGGCTGTGCAATCGACAAAGACGGAATTGAAAATATTCATTCCCAAAATCTCTGATTTCAAATGCTCCGGCGACGAGATTTCTCCTTTTACTTTCAAATCTTCGATGCAGTTTTCCAGGTTCAGTCCTTCGCGGGCGAAAAGCGCCTTCTTGCTGTTGGCAATCCCGACAACATTGAGTTTAAGTCCGTTCTGCTTCATGAGTTTCGGTTGTTGCTGATAAATCTGTTTGAGCAGATTTCCGCCGACTGTTCCGATACCGACGATAAACAGATTCAGAACTTTGTACTCCGACAGGAAGAATGAATCATGTATGGAGTTGAGAGCTTTTCTGAGGTAATTTGTGCGGATGACAAATGAGATATTTGTCTCAGAAGCACCTTGAGCGCAGGCGATTACACTGATTCCGGCACGGCCTAGAGTTCCGAAAAGTTTACCTGCAATTCCAGGCGTGTGTTTCATGTTTTCCCCGACAATTGCGACTGTCGCCAAACCTTTCTCAGCTGTCACGTCGTTGATTTCGCCTTGCTGACGCTCGAGTGCGAATTCTTCGTTCAGAACACGAACGGCCAAGTCTGCGTCTGCATTGCGGACTGCAAAGGTCGTGTTGTTTTCGGAACTGGCTTGTGAAACCATGAAAACACTGATGCCATTGTTTGCAAGTGTTCTAAAAATACGATAGTTGACGCCGATGACGCCGACCATTCCAAGACCTTGAACTGTAATCAGACAAGTGTCGTTGATAGACGACATGCCTTTAATCAATGCTTTCTCTTCCTTTTTGCTCCGTTCTTTGGAAATATATGTTCCGGGAGCGGAAAGATTGAAAGTATTGCGTATGCGGATAGGAATATTCTTGTGGAAAACCGGATATATTGTCGGTGGATAAATCACTTTTGCACCGAAGTTGCAAAGCTCCATTGCTTCCGTGAATGTAAGATGGTCAATCACGTATGCGGAACTGATCACTTTTGGATCGGCAGTCATGAAGCCGTCGACATCAGTCCAAATCTCCAAAATCGAAGCGTCAAGTGCCGTAGCGATGATTGAAGCCGTATAGTCGGAACCGCCGCGTCCCAAATTGGTGACTTCGCCGTTTTCGCCGCTTGAGGAAATGAATCCGGGAACTAACGCTATCTGCGGCATCGGCTCAAAAGCCTCTTTAATCAGCTTATTGGTCAGATTGAAATCTACAATGTGCTTGTTGAACTGGCGGTAAGTCTTTATGAACTTCCGTGAGTCATAAAGCATTGCACCGTCGATAACGTTCGAAACAATCAATGAGGAAAGCCGTTCGCCGTAGCTGACGATTGTATCGGATGTTTTGGAAGAAAGGTCGTTGATGAGATAAACACCTTTGAAGATGTTTCCGAGTTCATCTAACAGGTTCATAACTTGAATCTGAACATTATTCCGTTTGTCTTTGTCAGTAAGAATGCCGTTGATGACATTCAAGTGACGAGAAATAATGTCAGAAAAGTCTTTTTCGTAAGCGATATCACCTTTTGACGCCTTTTCTGCTGTGGAAAGCAGCATGTCTGTGATTCCGCCTAAAGCGGAAACGACAACAACAACAGGCTCGTCAACTGCTTCGACTATCCTTTTAACTGTCAGAATGCTTTCTACAGAGCCAACAGATGTTCCACCGAATTTTAAAACTTTCATCAATTACGAATAAATAGCGTTCTTCCTTTTGCGGATACAAAAGTACATATAATCTTTTTACCCTGTATTTTTCTTGAAAGATTCATTTTTGCATCACATAAAATGTTTCTCTATATTATCTTTTATACTTTTTTGAGCAAAAGATTAACAAGAATTAGCGATTAGGAATAACAACGTATCAAGAAAGTCCATATCTTTGTCCAGTGGTTTTTTCATAATAGTATTAGATTTAAGGTTAACAAAGTTGGTTAAAGGTTGTCGTGAGACAGCCTTTAATTATTTATAGACGTCTGCAAGTTTATAAACGCTCCCAGGACAGGCTGTTACAATCCCTTCAATTTCCAAATCAAAAAGTATCGCTGACAATTGACTTATCGGCAAATCCGTTTCTATGGAAAGCTGGTTGACCTGCATTTCTTTGTTCATTCGAAGCAATTCAACAATTACTCCACGAATATCGTCATTTGGGAAAAGCAGTTTAGTTTGTGTTGGAACAGGTTCCGGTTTAGGCGCCAAATCCCACGACATTGCTTTTATCAAATCTGATGCGGAGCAAATCAGACCGGCTTTGTTTTGCCGAATCAGTTTGTTGCAACCGCAAGAATAGGTGTCGCTCGCGCGGCCCGGGAATGAGTAAACATCTCTTCCGTAGGAGAATGCAATATCTGCAGTGATGAGTGAACCACCTTTGTCGGCCGATTCGACAACAACTGTTGCATCTGCCAGTCCGGCAATGATTCTGTTTCTCCGAACGAAAAACGGGCGGTCGGGTTCTGTTCCGCTTGGCATTTCTGTCAGTAAACCGCCTTGACTCAGCATTTCTTTTGCAGTTCCGGTGTGAGCGGCTGGATAAATCCGGTCGAGTCCGTGAGCCAATATGCCGACTGTCGGAAGTCCGTTTGCTAAAGCTGCCCGATGCGAGCAGATATCAATTCCGTAAGCTAAACCACTTATGATAAGCAAATCTGGAACGTCTTCCGCTAAATTGCTGATTAAAGCATCGGTCAGTCCACGTCCGTAATCGGTGGAATTTCTTGTGCCGACAACACTGAGAACATGCGCAGCTTCGAAGTTGGCGTTTCCTCTAAAATAGAGAATCAAAGGTGCATCGGCGCATTCTTTCAGACGTTTGGGATAATCGCTGTCGTCAATAAAAAGGATGCGGATGCCATTTTTCTCAGCGAATTCAAATTCTTTTTCTGCTCTCTGAAGAACTTCAGGACGTTTGATTTCAGCGGAAATAGTTCCGCCGATGCCGGGAAGTTTTGCTAAACTGCTGCTTGACTCATTGAATACATTCTCTGCGTTTCCGTAGAATTGAAGAAGCTGACGCGAGAGGTTGTCTCCAACGCCATTAATCATAGTTAAGCCGATTTGGTAAATTCTTTGTTCCATTGTTATGTCTTGGGTTTATTTAGAATTAAGTCGAATTTTTCGCCTCGCGTAAGTTTCCCGTCTTGAACAATGACGCAGTCGACTTTTCCTCTTGCGCAAAGCATCATGTCGGAGGCTCGAAGAATATCCTGAAGAAAAACCAATTTCACTCCGTCCCGTTTGTAATTGAGTGCAGAAATAAAATTCTCGCCGCTATGAAGCGATACCTTATATTGTATTTCTACACGGGAAACAAACAGGTCTATGCCTTCGTCATGAAGTGCTCCGAAGTTCTCGCCTAAAGATTCAAGATATTCGTGACGCGTGTGTTCCATATAATGCTGATAATTGGCATTATTGACAACACCTTGCAGGTCGCATTCGTAATCGCGGACCTTCATTTGCAGCTGATAAGCATATTCTTTGTTCATGTCAGAGACCTTTCTTGTACTACAACCATTTTATATAAACGGTCGGACGGGCGGATTTTATCATTGACGCGGATGGAGAAATGTTCACCTTTAACAGTCTGCTTCACAGATTTTAAATCGACACGAATGTCGTCAGCTTTTTGCATGACAGCGCCCGTCGTCGGTCCAGTAATCAGAATCTCGTCGCCGACATCCAGCGTTCCGGATTCCATTTCGAACTCAGCGACACCCAATTCACTGAAATATTTCACACCTTTTGCAACATAGACTTTTTTCCGTGTGGCATTCGAACCGTAATGGCTGTTCCATTCGCCGAGGCGTTGGCCAAGATAATAGCCGTTCCAGAAGCCGCGGTTGAAAACGGTCGCCAATCGTCTGTCCCATTCTTCAATCTTCTCGTCGGTGAAAGTTCCGTCGCAAACCGAACAAACGGCTTCCTTGTAACATTCAGTCACAACACGCACATATTCAGGTCCGCGTGCACGCCCTTCAATCTTGAACACCCGAACGCCTGCGTCCATCATCTTATTAATAAAATGTATGGTCTTCAAATCCTTTGGAGACATGATGTAAGGATTTGTCACATCCAGTTCGATGTCTGTATCTTTGTCTTTCACGGTGTAAGCTCTTCTGCAAATCTGCATGCAGGCGCCGCGGTTGGCGGATTCGTTCATCTCATGCAGACTGAGATAGCACTTGCCGGAGATTGCCATGCAAAGCGCACCGTGAGCAAACATTTCAATCCGAATCAGTTTTCCTTTCGGACCGCGAACCTGCTGCTCGTTAATCTGTTTGTATATCTCGTTCACCTGCATCAGATTCAGCTCCCGAGCAAGAACTACAACGTCTGCAAAACGGGCATAGAATTTGAGCGCTTCGATATTGGAAATGTTCAGTTGTGTGGAAAGATGAACTTCTTCCCCGATGCTGTTGGCATAGTTCATGGCAGCTACATCGCAGGCGATGATTGCGGAAACGCCGGCTTTATGAGCGGCGTCAATAACCTTTTGCATCAAAGGAATATCTTCGCCATAAATGACTGTATTGACAGTCAGATAGCTTTTTATTTCGTGCTCTTGACAAATGGAGGCTATTTGGCGAAGGTCGTCAATCGTAAAGTTGTTCGACGAATGAGAGCGCATGTTCAAGCCTTCGATTCCGAAATATACGGAATCGGCGCCACTTTGAATGGCTGCCATCAGCGATTCGTACGAACCGACAGGAGCCATGATTTCAAATTCGTTTACGTTCATTACGGATTAACCAATTGTTTGTGGCAAAGATAGGAATTATTCTGTACTTTTGCAATGTAAAGCGAAACAGATGAGAATAGGAACGATAGATTTGGGAGAAAGAGCAGTAATGCTTGCGCCGATGGAAGATGTGACAGACATTTCTTTCCGTCTGCTTTGCAAACATTTCGGCGCCGACATGGTTTACACCGAATTCGTATCTGCCGATGCTTTAATCAGGAGCGTGAACAGAACGCAGCAGAAACTGACAATTGCCGATGAGGAACGTCCTGTCGCTATTCAGATTTATGGTCGCGACCCGCAGACAATGGCCGAAGCCGCGCAAATCTGCGAAGCTGCGAAGCCGGATATTCTAGATATCAATTTCGGTTGTCCCGTTAAGAAAGTGGCAGGTAAAGGTGCCGGTGCGGGAATGCTCCGCAATGTTCCGCTGATGTTGGAAATTACACGCGCCGTTGTCGATGCAGTTCATATTCCAGTGACTGTGAAAACCCGTCTCGGCTGGGATATAAATAATTTGATTATTAAAGATTTGGCAGAGCAGTTGCAGGACTGTGGCATTTCAGCTCTGACAATTCACGGTCGCACGCGCTCTCAAATGTACACGGGACAAGCCGACTGGACGCTGATTGGCGAAGTAAAAAACAATCCGCGAATGACGATTCCGATTATTGGCAACGGCGATGTTACGTCGCCGGAAATCTGTCGGCAGCGCTTCGACGACTTTGGAGTCGACGGAGTGATGATTGGCCGTGCAAGTATCGGTTGCCCTTGGATTTTTCGCGAAGTGAAACATTATCTTCATACTGGAGAACTTCTTCCCCATGAGGATTTCTCCTGGTATTTGGACATTCTGAAAAAAGAAGTGATGCAAAGTGTAGAACGTCTCGACGAACGGAGAGGAATCCTTCACATTCGCCGACATCTTGCTGCAACTCCGCTCTTCAAAGGCATTCCTGATTTTCGAAGCACACGAATTAAAATGCTTCGCGCCGAAACGGTAGAAGAGCTTTTCCAAATTTTTGACGACATCAAGGAGCGTTTTCCTTTGGGTGCATGATTTTCCCGACTTCCCACATTCTATCATTAATAGGCATATCCTTTCAGATGTGTCGACACAAATTATTTCTGGGCATTCTGAACTCCGAAAGTCTCGGCACAAATTATTCCAAGACTTCCGACACTCCGGAAATGCCGGCACAAAGTTTTTCTGAGCATCCTGAACTCCGAAAGTCCAGGCACAAATTATTCTAAGACTTCCGATACTCCGGAAATGTCGGCACAAAATATTCCGAGACTTCCGACACTCCGGAAATGCCAGCGCAAAGTTTTCCGCGGCATTCTGAACACCGAAAGTCTCAGCACAAATTATTCCTGCACTTCCGAATGATTAAACCTGTTGAGAACGCAATCGTTTTAATGTTTTATTTTGCGTGACTCAAGAAAATATTATTTTTGCATGTAATTTATGTCTTAAACTTATACAATACGGTTATGGCAAACAAAAGAAATTTCATTCATCTGTTCGTTTATGTTTCAGCCCTTCTGATTTGCATTCAAAGTCTAAAAGCGCAGGAAGAATCTCCGATGTTTTTCAGCGGCTTCCAGAATGCAACGATATATTTTCTAGGCGGGAAAGCCTACAAGGAAAAAGTCAACTATGATATGGTTCAAGGTGAATTTGTGTTCCTTGACCAGAATGATAACAATCAGATAAAATTGTTTACCGACTTGAGTCAAATCGGTTCCATTCATATTGGTGAAAGGATATTTCTTCCGACGCGATTCGGACCGACGGAACTGATTCAGTCCGAACCGGCTGTTTATGTGCAATATAAGCCATCGTTGATTGGAATAGGAAAGGAAGCCGGTTACGGAGGAACTTCGCAGACTTCTGCAACGGACACTTATGCTTCCACGCAGCAGACAAGTTCGTCAGGCATTTTTCAATCGGTTCAGGAAGGCCGTGTTTTCAAAGGCGAAATAACACATATCTATCAGATTGAGGTGAATAAAAAGAAGAAGTCGTTTACAACCTCTCGTCAGTTCATAAAGATTTTTCCCAAGCAGGAAAAGCAGCTGTCGGACTATATAAATACAAATGTGCAGAGTTTCGACTCGATTCCTCAAGTTGTAAAACTCTGCAACTATGCTGTTTCACTTCAAAAATGAAGTGAAAGATTCTGAAGTGCTGATTACTCTTTTCGGCTGACGCGTTTGCGCTCGATTTCATCGAGAATGATTTTACGCATTCTCATGGAGTTCGGCGTAACTTCAACATATTCGTCGTCTTTGATATATTCCAAAGCATCTTCGAGGCTGAAAACTGTCGGCGGAGCAAGTGCGACTTTATCGTCTGAACCTGCAGCACGCATGTTCGTCAGTTTTTTCGATTTTGTCACATTCACAACAAGGTCGTTGTCCTTAGTATGTTCGCCAACAACTTGTCCTGCATAAACTTCTTCGCCAGGAGCGATGAAGAAACGTCCGCGACTTTGCAGGTTGTTAAGTGCGTAAGCAAAAGCCTGGCCGGTTTCCATGGCGATGATTGAACCGTTTGTACGGCGTTCGATATCGCCTTTCCAAGGTTGATATTCCAGAAATCTGTGAGCAATTACAGCTTCGCCACCCGTTGCTGTCAACATTGCATTGTTGAGGCCGATGATACCGCGTGAAGGAATCTGAAATTCCATGTGAATGCGACCGTTCTTACTCTCCATGATGGTCATTTCGCCTTTGCGCTTGGTAACCATATCGATAACGCGACTTGAAAGCTCTTCAGGCAGATTGACTGTCAGCTGTTCAATCGGTTCGCAGTCTACGCCGTTGATTTTCTTTATGATAACTTGAGGCTGGCCGACTTGCAGTTCGTAGCCCTCACGGCGCATTGTCTCAATCAGAACGGACAAGTGCAGAACTCCACGCCCGTAAACTATCCATTTATCAGCTGAATCCGTTGGGTGAACGCGCAGCGCCAAGTCTTTGTCCAATTCGCGTGTCAGACGATCGAAGATATGGCGGGATGTGACGTATTTGCCATCTTTTCCGAAGAACGGAGAATTGTTGATGGTGAACAGCATCGACATCGTCGGCTCGTCGATGGCAATTGTCGGTAAAGCTTCCGGATTGGCGGCGTCAGCTATGGTTTCGCCGATTTCAAAATTATCGATTCCAATGAGCGCGCAAATATCTCCGGAAAGAACTGATTGAACTTTCTTTCGCCCTAATCCTTCAAATACGTCAAGCTCTTTGATTTTCTGTTTCGTAAATGTTCCGTCGCGTTTGCAAAGGATGCAGTCCATTCCTTCACGGATTTCTCCTCTGTGAACACGACCGACGGCGATTCGGCCGACATAATTGGAATAGATGAGCGAAGTGATAAGCATCTGAGGAGTCCCTTCTGCTACTTTAGGCTCAGGAATATATTTGATGATGTCGTCCAGCAAAGCTGTGATATTGTCGGTTGGCTTTTTCCAGTCGTATGACATCCAACCTTGCTTTGCCGAACCATAAATGGTCGGGAAATCAAGTTGGTCGTCTGAGGCGTCGAGACTGCACATCAAATCGAATACCATTTCCTGAACTTCGTCAGGACGGCAGTTCGGTTTGTCAACTTTGTTGATGACAACGATGGGTTTCAATCCTATTTGAATGGCTTTTTGTAAGACGAAGCGTGTCTGCGGCATTGGTCCTTCGAAAGCATCGACAAGCAGTAAACATCCGTCTGCCATGTTGAGCACGCGCTCAACTTCACCGCCGAAGTCGGCATGACCCGGAGTGTCGATGATGTTTATCTTGTACCCTTTATAGTTGATTGACACATTTTTGGAGAGAATCGTGATTCCTCTTTCACGTTCCAGATCATTGCTGTCGAGAAACTGGTCCGGCTCAGCTTGTCCTTCGCGGAAAAGCTTTCCGGCAAGCAGCATTTTGTCCACGAGCGTTGTCTTGCCGTGGTCCACATGCGCGATGATTGCAATGTTTCTAATATTCTGCATTGATGATTAATTTATAAGCGGCTGCAAAATTACTGTTTTTTTGTGAGATTCTATCACTTAGAAAGCCATGAATTGTTAATCTGATGCCTTAAGAATAAAAAAATCAAAGAATAACGTTGGATTTGAAAAAGAAATGTTTACCTTTGCACCCGCTTAGATAATATAGTATTAATTTATTAAAGTAACAAGAATCATGTATTTAGATTCAGCAAAGAAAAAAGAGATTTTCGCAAAGTATGGCAAATCAGAAGGTGACACAGGCTCAGCAGAGAGCCAAATCGCACTCTTCTCTTTCCGTATCAATCACTTGACAGAACATCTGAAAACAAACAAAAAGGATTTCGGTTCTGCAAGAGCTCTGAAAATGATGGTTGGTAAACGTCGTCGTCTTTTAGACTATCTGGTTAAAACAGACATCGAGCGTTATCGTGCTATTATTAAAGAATTGAACGTAAGAAAATAATCGTTCGCATTTACGAAAACATAAAGAGGCAGTCAACATTGTTGGCTGCCTCTTTTCTTTTTATTGTAGTCATCAGCCTTAACATATCATTGAAATATTAATTAACACTAAAGATTAAAGACGCTAATTTTTTGTGCACTTAATGCATTTAATAGAAAATACCATATAACAAAAATCTTTTATCAACTACAGCCTAATAAAAAAATTGTTTAGGAAATAATGGCCATTAATCATATATAATTTACTAATAATATGGGCGTGTGTAGTGAATTTTAATTGAAAATGAAGAATAAAACGTAAAAATCTTTAATATATTAATTATATAAAATATCTTCAATACTTTTGCAAAAGATGTATAACATTTATTGCGTTAGTTTATTTTGATATCTTAAATTAATATCAAAACAAGGAATTTGCACATACAATTTATTTTTATAATCACAATTTCTATCAAACAAGTTCTATTCACTTAAAAAAATCGTTATGTTCAAAAAATTAAACCTAATCAGCTTAATTCTATTTGCAAGTGCGATGTGTTTCTCTGTAGAAGCAGTAGCAGGCGATACTTCGATTAAGCAAAGTACAAACATCTCCCAACAAAACGGGAAAGTCACTGGGACAGTGAAGGATGCTTCAGGTTCAATAGCAGGAGCATCTGTCGTTGTAAAAGGAACCACAAATGGGACTATTACTGATTCAAAAGGTAATTTCACGTTAGATGGTGTAAAGAGAGGAGATATCATACAGATATCATTCATTGGTTATACTACGATAGAAATACCGTACAAAGGACAATCTCTGGGCATTATTAATTTAGCCGAAGATACTCAACGTCTGGATGAAGTTGTTGTAACAGCTTTAGGAATCAAGCGTGAGAAGAAAGCTTTGGGTTATGCCATGCAAGAGTTGAAAGGTGACGATATCGCAAATGCTCATGAAACAAACGTGACAAACGCACTTTCAGGTAAAGTCTCCGGTTTGCAGATTATCCGTTCCAGCAATGGCCCAGGTTCGTCATCAAAGATTCAGTTGCGCGGTAGCAATTCTGTTACAGGCTTAAACCAACCGCTGATTGTCGTTGACGGAATACCAATGGACAACTTCACTGGAGCAAGCAATAATGACTTCTGGAATCCATCTGCCGATATGGGTAATGGTCTTTCAGATATTAATCCTGAAGATATTGCCAGCATGTCTGTGTTAAAAGGTGCTTCTGCAGCTGCCTTGTATGGTTCACGTGCTGGAAACGGTGTGATTTTGATTACAACGAAAACAGGTAAAAAGAGCGATGGCCTTGGCATTACAGTTACAGGTTCTGTTTCAACTGAAACGATATTCATGAATCCTGATATGCAGAACAGTTTCGGTCAAGGTTCGTTGAGTGTCTTCGACGCACTCAAGACATTGAGCTGGGGTCCGAAAATCACAGGACAATCTTATACTAAATGGGATGGCAGCACTGCAAAAATGCAATCATATAATAATGCCAACAACTATTTCAAAACTGGTACGAACTTGACCGAGAACATCGCTTTTGCTCAACAGTATAACAACACATCCGTTTATACTTCATTGACGCGAATGGACGATCAAAGTAAGATTCCTGGTGCTTCTTTAGCCCGTACGAACTTGACTTTACGCGCTTTGTCGAAGTTTGGCAAAAATGATAGATGGACTTTGGATGCAAAGGTTCAATATATCAATGCTAATGCAGAAAATCGTCCTATCAGTGGAGCAAATGCTTCGAACGCTTTTGCTACCATTTATCAGTTGCCTGTTTCAATGGATATTCGCGATTTCTCTGCAGGAAGAGATGAAAATGGCAAAATGATTTGGTACGGCGGCGGTCAGCAAATAAACCCGTATTGGCAATCCAAATATGTCTATAATCAGGACGTTCGCGACCGTTTCTTGGTGTTTGGCTCTTTAAAATATGCTTTTACTAGTTGGTTGAATGCTGAAATCAGAGGCGGTAGTGATATGTACTTTACCGACTATCAGTCAAAAACATACGCTGGCAGTCCATTGACAAACAGCGGCCGTTATAGCATCGGGCAAGATCGATTCTATGAGAACAACTATAGTTTTCTTATCTCAGCTCAAAAAGATAACATCTTTGGAAAATGGGGCGGAGCAGCATCATTTGGCGGAAACTTAATGCTACGCCAAAAGAAGAAAGTTTCAGCTTCTCCTGATGAGTTGAACGTTCCGGATTTGTTCACCTTGGGTAATGCAAAGACAAAAATTAATGGTTCGGAAGAGTTCAATAGAAAGAAAATCAATTCGTTCTATGGAACAGCACAGATTAACTATGATGGTTTCTTCTTCTTGGATGGAACTTTCCGTAATGACTGGTCTTCAACTTTGAGCAAGAAAAATCGTTCATTCTTCTATCCATCGATTTCTACATCATGGATTGTATCAGATATGTTGAACAAGATGGATAAACCATTGCCAAGTTGGTTTACATTTGCAAAAGTTCGCGCTTCTTTCGCTCAAGTAGGTAACGATATGGATGCATATCAATTATATAACACATATTCTATTGGAAGCGACCCGCAGGGATACACGACCGTTTCTACAAAGGGTACATTATATAATGAGAACGTTCGTTCCGAACTCATTTCTTCTTGGGAAGCCGGTGCTGAAGTAAGATTCTTCAATAATCGATTGGGCTTTGATTTTGCATGGTATAAATCGAATGCCCGCCGTCAGTTGTTAAATCTGCCAATGGACCCGATGTCAGGATATTCAAGCAAGAAAATCAACGCCGGAGATATTCAGAACTCAGGTATTGAGTTGATGATGAACGCTCGTCCAGTTGAAACAAAAAGTGGATTTACATGGGATTTGATGGTCAACTTCTCTAAGAACAGCAACAAAATCATAAAATTGACACCGGACATCAAGTTATATTCATTGGGCGGTTATGATAACGTCCAGGTTTATGCAACAGCCGGAGGTTACTATGGTGAAATCTGGGGAACTCAATTCAAACGCGTGACAGACGAGACGTCTCCATACTATGGAAAAATGATTGTAACTAAAGATGGTCTTCCTACGGGCGATACCGAGAAAGTCAAACTCGGCAGTCAGCAGCCAGATGCATTGTTAGGCGTTTCATCAAGTTTCGGTTACAAAGGCTGGTCTCTCAGTTTCTTGGTTGACAGCCGTTTTGGTGGCAGCATCTTCTCAGGAACCAATCGCTCTTTGCAAGCTACTGGTAATGCAGCTGCTACAGTTAAGAACGGCGAGCGTCCTGATATGGTTCTGGATGCAGTTTATCTTGACGATAGCAAAAACTATCAAGTCAACAAATCCTCTATCACTACTCAACAGTATTGGGAAACAGTTACAACAAGCACCGGAAATTTAGGTATTGGTGAAGCTAACGTTTACAGCGCAACCAACATTCGCCTGCGTAACGTTTCATTGAGTTATGCACTCAGCAAGAAGATGCTGGCAAAAACAATCTTCCAGCAGGTTAAAGTTGGCGTTTCTTGCAACAATGTCTGGATGATTAAGAGTCATTTGAATGGAGTCGATCCTGAATCAGTTTATGCTACCAGCACGAATGCAACAGGTTTTGAAAGCGGCGGTTCACCCACGTCACGTAACTATTTGTTTAACATAACACTCGGTTTCTAATTCACATAAAAGATATAACAATATGAAAACTATAAATATATTAGCATGCGCGCTTGGTTTTGGATCATTATTGTTTGCATCTTGCTCAGATTTTGAGGATGTAAACACCGATCCTACAGCAACTACTATAGATCAGGCACGTGTTGAATATGCCATCGATAAGTCTATCACTGATGCACAACAGGATCCGGATGTGGCTGAACGTGCATTCGTATTAAATTGGAAAACAGCAGGTCGGCAACACTTTTATTCTGGCATCTCTGTCGGAACGTACAACAACGATTGGATTACAGCTTATTATAACCAATCTGCTGGCTGGCAGAAATCAGCAGCTTTAGCTATCCGGTTAGCCGATGATAAGATTGCAAAAGGTTTAAGCGGTCATGATGCAGAAATGATTCCGAACATGAAACAAGTAGCTCGCATCTGGCGTGCTTATCTTATGAGTGAATTTGTCGATAATTTCGGCTCTCTTCCAAAAGATGCTTTCCAAGGAGAAAATCCTGAATTCAACAGCACTAAAGATATATATTATTTCATGCTCGAGGATTTGAAAGATGCAGTTAAGAACATTAACGCCAGCGTTTCACCAACCTCAACAGAGCAGAATTATGACCGTGCCTATAAATTTAACTTGGCAAACTGGATTAAATTCGGTAACTCTTTGCGTATGCGTTTAGCTATGCGCTTATCGGAAGTGGATGCTGCAAAAGCAAAAACCGAATTTGAAGATGCTGCTAAAGGACAATATATTTCTAAAAATGCAGAGAATTTTGCAGTAGCGGAAAAACCAGGCTGGGACGCATTGACAGGTGTTATGAGCCGCGAATGGAATTATCAGTTATTATCTGCAACATTGAAGAATCTGATGGTTGGACTTGGTGGAGTTAAAACAGCCGACCAACTTAAAGATGCAAAATTCCAACCATATATAAAACCAGCTGATTATATAGGAGTTCGGTATGAAAATCATTACTCGTTATATACTAATGATCCTTGCGCTGGCTTCTGGTTTGACGGTCTACCAAACATGAATGATCCTCGTGCTTATGCATTATTCAATATTCCAGGAGACTTTACCAATTCACAGTTCTGCGCATATCCTTCTTGGGATAATTCAGCTAAGACAGTAAAGCGGAATTTGCTGAAAGAAGACAAGACGACACCACTTCAGGAAATTGATGCAACTTATACATGGAATGCCGCAGCTATCGGTTCACATGGCGATAAAGGCGCTCTCAATCAAGTGTATTCATTTAATGGTGCCAATCCTCGTTTGATTCTGAAATATAGAAATAGCACCAGTTCACGTATCTTCTTCGGCGCATGGGAATCATATTTCTTGATTGCTGAAGCATCGGTAAGAGGTTGGAGTGTTCCAATAAGCGGAAAAGCAGCTTATGAATCAGGTATCACAGCCAGCCTCGAATACAACGGCGTTTCCCAATATGCTTCTCAATATCTGACTTCTACTGAATATAATAATGTCGGAACTTCAGTTGCTTGGGATCACACAGCTGAACCTGCAGCAACTAAAACGATGAAGATGATTAACGGCTACACAAAAGCGGCAGAAACATTTACCTACAAATATCCTGTGGCATCGCAGACTTTGTATGGAAAAGCATTGAATGATCAACTGACAAAAATCATTACTCAGAAGTTCATTGCAAATACACCTTGGTTGCCGATGGAAACTTGGAGCGATTATCGCCGCTTGGGATTGCCGTTCTTTGAAACACCTGCTGTTGAACAACCGCTCATTAACATGCCGACATTGACGAAAACTAACTACATGATTCAGACAGTTAAGTTTTTCCCACAACGTCTGAAATTCCCAGCAAGTCTGGCGAACAGCAGTCCGGAAGGATATAAACATGCTGTAGAGTTGTTAGGCGGTCCTGACGATGTGTTTACACCTCTCTGGTGGGCAAAACATTAGAATAAATTTTACCATTGAGTAGAATTTGCAATCTGAGGAAACAATTCTTATATTGCAGTAAATGAAAAAGAGGGTGCATCATTTTGATGCATCCTCTTTTTGTCAAATGGCAGTTGGCTCTTAAACCGGCTTCTTTTGAATTATTCCTTGAAAACTATTATTGTCCGTTGAACGGATTCTGATCCGATGTGCTTACGGCACTGTTATTGGCAAGTTCCAATTGCGGAATCTGCATAATCATGCGGTAGTCGTTTGATTGATAAGTTCCTTTCGGTTGAGCATCTGAGCCATTGTAGCCGTTAAGTTCAACTAAACCTGAAGCGAAATGTCCTGCAGGATTTGAAGCCGTTGCGCCGTAACGAACAAGCGGCTGTTGCAGACGAAGCAAATCGTAAACGCCAGTCAAACCTTCTCCGAGTAACTCTTTACGACGTTCGATGTAGATGTAGCTGAGCAATGTGGTTTTGTCGCTGGCTTTTGTCAAGGAAGCTTGACGTGCCGTCTGTAGCGTATTCAAATAAGTTAAAGCCTGACTTGTGTTGCCTAAGTTAGCTTGAGCTTCAGCCATAATCAGCAGCATCTCAGAACCACGCATTAATGGGAAGTCGATATCATAGCAGTGAGCTTGTTTTGCCCCTGCACCATCGCCGTAAGTCTTCATCTTGTTGTAGGCCCAACGCGCTTTTGTTTCAGCGTCGCCATTGTTGGTACGATGCCAAAACATAACAGCTTTTTCATCAGCGTCGGTAACGCCTGAAGTCTTGGTGCATTTGAAACCACGATAATCGGCTGCATCGAAGAGATCGACATATTTCTGATCAACAAGCAAGTTAATGAAATTGTAGGTCGGACCGTCTTGCATAGCTTCGCCGTAGCTCGGATCTTGATTGTACCAATAGCAGAACTCAAGGTTTGAACTGATGTTGCTCAAGTTGGTGAATTTAACGCCCCAAACCAACTCTTTGCAACCGTTAGCCATTAATTGGTCGAAACCGCTGTACCACTCATCTTTGCTCATGAGCGAACTGTATTTGTTGTAAACAGCAGAAGCTTCTGTATAAGCATTCTGCCAATCTCCCATAACTTGATAAACGCGAGCCAACATACCTGAAACGACATCGCTGTTGATACGCCATTTTTCATCGCGCTGGTAGCTAGCCAAAGTACTCTTTGCAGATGTCAAATCGCTTATGATTTGTTTGTAGCATTCTTCAACGGTTGAGAAGCCTTTGTTGTCTTCATCTGTTGATGATGTACGTAGAATTACACCGCGTTTGCTCTTGGCAATGGCATAAGTCTGCTGATAATTAATAATCAGGTGATAATAAGCGATTCCGCGCATAGCCAAAGCTTGACCTTTGATTTCTGTTTTTGTTGTTTCGTCGCCGCTGGCCTTTGGCAGTGCATCAATGATTTCGTTGCATTGGTTGATGACTTTATACATCATGCTCCAAATGCTGGAAGCGCTACCTGAAGCCATTGTTCTGTCAGGTAAATACTTATAGGTCGATTCAGGAGAACCGCCATAATTGGTTGTGCTTAAAATATCAGCCCCAGCGATATCATAGTGCATGCATAAACCTTCAAGCCCTTGATAGCAAGCGTCGTTCTGACTTCCACCAGTGCTCATCAGCAATGTGTGATAAACAGAGTTTAAAGACATGTTCAATCCTGCTGTAGAGGAAAGAATTACTTCTGAAGATATTTTTTGGGCATCATCAGTTGCCAATTGGTCATTGCAAGCCCCAAAAGAAACTGCCAACAGAACAACGGAAATAAACCGAATATTTTTATATATCTTATTCATAATGATAAATGTTTTAGAATGAAACTTGAACTCCGCCCATGAATACGCGTCTTGCACTTTGGTAGCCGTTATCTGTGTTGGCATTACCGTTGTAGTTGTTACCAATCAAACCGGTTTCTGGGTCGTTATGATGATTTGCAGCTGTACCTAATGTCCAGAGGTTGTCACCACTTACATAGAATCGTACATTTGAAAGACTAAGCTTGCTGATTAATGCTTTTGGCAGCGTATAACCGATTGTCAAGTTCCTCAGACGGAAATAATCGTTGTCAAAAAGATAAAAGTCTGTAGCTTTACGTGTGCTTGAGTAGTTGTCTGCTGACCAACGAGGAAATTTAGCATTGTCGCCCGGTTTCATCCAGACCTTGTCTTTAACCAAATCCCAAACAACACCGACACCGTTGCGGACGGTTGTATTTTCCAAATATACATAATCGTACATCTTTGAGCCTAACGATGTGTACCACATCATTGAACCATCGAAGCCTTTCCATCTGATGCTGTTAGTCAAAGAACCGTAAGCTTTAGGAATTGCAGAACCGCACCATTGATAATCATCTGTCGTTACGTCAGAGAAGTTTTCAGTTGTTTTCCAACCCGAACCGTCTCTAACCCAGTAACGCATGTTACCGTTATCAGGATTAACTCCTGCGTTTTTGCACATATAGAATTCGTACAATGATTTGCCTTCTTCCAAACGATAGCCGGCAACACGGTTTGAATAAGTGTAAGCTCCGCCTGGCAAATAGGTGACTTTGTTCTTCAATGTTGAGAAGTTCAAGTCAACATTCCATTGGAAATCGCGTTTCCGAATCGGAATAATATTTAATGTAAGTTCAAAACCTTGGTTGCGGACATTACCTAAGTTTGTGTTAACGCCTGTAGCATCGCCGACCTGTGCTGATAAAGGAAGGTCTTTGTAATAAAGTAAGTCGGCAGAGTTACGTGTGTAATATTCGAGAGTTCCACTAATGCGGCTCCACAAACTGAAGTCGACAGCGGCGTTGAACTGTTTGTTGCGTTCCCATTTCAGATTAGGAGTTGCGACAGTTGATGGTTTGTAACCTGATTGTCCATATAAGTTGTCGGCTGTGTAATAAGCTTGGTAAGCATACCAAATCTCACTTCCGACGCTACCATCGCCATTACGGATATACAATTTATCATTACCTGATGTACCATAACTGGCACGAATAGCCAAATTGTCCAACCAATCGTGAGTCGATTCCATGAAATTCTCTTTAGAGATACGCCAAGAAGCGCCTACTGAGAAGAAATCGCCCCAGCGGCTGTCTTTGCTGAAACGGGAAGAACCGTCACGACGATAAGAAGTTGACAGATAGTAACGATTCATATAATTGTAATCGGCTTTGCCGAAAAACGAAAGCAATGCGTAACGAGTCCGATTGGAGTCTGTCGACCAGTTCATTGTGGTCGAAGAAAGTTCATATTGTCCCATCTGCATGATTCCCTCACCGTAACCGTAGCTGTATTGGTCTGTGTAGTGATAATACTCATGTCCAACCATGGCATTGAAATTGTGGTCGCCAAAGCTCTTTTCCCAAGTGAGAATATTGTTCCAGGTAAGTGACATGATTTTGTCATTTGCACGAGATGCACTACCTCCGTTTGTCTTTACTGTAACACCGTACGGAGCCAACTGATCACCGCCGTGAATGGCTGAACCGTATGTATAAGTGTTTTCCTCATTATCATCAAGACTCATTGCAGTTTTGAATTTGAAATTGTAAGGCAACTTTATTTCTGCGTAGTATTGAGCCGATACCATGTTGTATTCATGGCTCGTGAAATCTTCATCATTCGGATTGTCCCAATAATCACCGTGATTAATCGGGTGAATTCCGAAGAAGTTGGCATTGTTGTAACCATAATCATACATACGTTTACCTGTCTTCTCAGAATAATACCAATCAGAATTGTCTTCTTTTCTCAAATAAGGAGAAACCAATGTGTTGTTGAAAACCAATGCACGGTTTGTACCGACAGCATTTCTTCTTGCATAACTGTATGCCAAACTTCCACCCATTGTTAACCATTTGTTGACTTCAGAAACAACGTTTGTACGGAAGGAGTAACGTTTGTAGTAGTCGTCGTTTGAATAACCTTTGTCATCCAAGTATCCGAGAGAGATAAAATATTGAGTTTTGCCGTTTTCGGTTGCACCACTTAAATCAACGCCATAATCTTGACGTAACTTTTTGCTGAAAACCGCATCGTACCAATCCCAATCGCTCTTGTTCCAAATCATTTCCAAATTAGGATTTGTGTAAGGATTTCCGTTTCCATCATGCAATACGTATTTGTCAGAATTCATGTTCTTGAACGGAGTTATGTAAACTGTTTCTCCACTGGATGTTGTATGAGGAATAACGTGGTGGGAAAGAACAGTTTGTGAAGCATAATCGCCGGCAACTTGGGATGTTTTTCCATATTTATAATATTGGTCATTATAAATAGCTTGCCAAACGTTGAGCAACTGCTGATAGGGATCGGCTTTCTCAGGATGCGGAACAGCTAAATCTGACGTTCCCCAAGCACCGCGGAAGCTAACTTTCGTTTTGCCTTGTTTTCCTTTTTTTGTTGTAATCACCACAACGCCGTTTGCTGCGCGAGAACCATAAAGTGATGATGCGGCCGCATCCTTTAATACAGAAATACTTTCGATATCTGAAGGATTAATGGAAACAAGCGTTCCGTCGTATGGCATACCGTCAACGATATACAAAGGCGTTGTATTACCTGACATTGAACTGATACCGCGAATCTGAATACGTGAATCAGAACCAGGAGTTCCTTCATTGTTCGTTACATTAACACCTGCACTTAAACCTTGTAAAGCTTCAGTGAAACCTGAACCGGAAATTTTCTCCATTTGCTCAGCCTTTACAATGCTCGCGGAACCGGTAAATGAGGATTTCTTTGTCGTTCCATAAGCTACGACTACAACCTCGTCCAAATTTTGTGAATTGTCAACCAACTTGATGTTTAAGTTTGTTTGGCCTGTGTACGTAATCTCTTGAGTCGTCATTCCGACAAATGAGATAACGATAACAGATCCACGTTGAACATTCTCTAAAGTAAATCTACCGTTATTATCGGATATCGTTCCAAACGATGTTCCTTTAATAGCGACGGATGCTCCTGCAACAGGTCCCAAATTGTCTGATACAATACCTGTGATCTTGCCTCTTTGTTGTTGACTTTCCATCGGATTGCGAACAATTCTGCTATTAGCAGCGGCTGCAAGCGCGATACACGACAAGGCAAAGCTAAGAGATAAAATAAGTAGTTCCTTGTTCATTTAATTTAATAATTTATTTGATTTATTTTGTTCGTAACAAAAGTATGTATTATTTATTTATTTTGAACGATTTGAATCGTTAAAATGCATTTTGGTGATAAATTTGATGTATTATTAAGAAAATCTATCAATTTAATACATATACAATCGTTGGGTGTTATGCCCATAAAACTTAAATTTTGTTTATTACTTAAGATGTGCTTTTTATTGTCGTTATCATTATTTTTTGTATCTTTGTTCATAGAGAAACAATCTAAATTTTGTTTTTTATGAAAAGGTTTTATCTGATATTCTTGCTTGCAGTCAGTTTTATGTTCTCTGATAATGAATCTGCTTATTCTATTGAATACAAAAAAAACATTACTATTGCGCTTGATGGCAGCGGTGACTGTACAACGTTTGCAGATGCTTTTAAAATGGTCCGGGGTTTGATGGATTATACTGTAACAATCCATGTTCGGAACGGCGTTTATCGTGAAAAAGTTCTTCTTCCCGGATGGCTTGAGAACATAGATATTGTCGGTGAGGATAAAGATTCGACCATTATTTGTTAGGGTGATCATGCGAATATCAATAATATGGGAACTTTCCGCACTTATACTTTCCGTGTTGACGGTAATCACATTACTTTCAGAAATCTTACAATAAAGAACGATGCTCAACCGCTTGGACAAGCTGTTGCTTTGCATACTGAAGGTGACATCTTGAAATTTGTCAATTGCAGAATTGTCGGGAATCAAGATACGATTTATACCGGCCGCATCGGAGGAAGACTTCTGTTTGAGGATTGTTATATTGAAGGTACAACGGATTTTATCTTCGGTTCATCAGTGGCTTGGTTTTCACGTTGTACGATTTTCAGCAAATCCAATTCTTATGTAACAGCCGCTTCAACTCCGGCAGAATTTGAATACGGCTATGTCTTTGATCATTGCAAACTGATTGCTGCCGAAGGAATTGACAAAGTTTATCTAGGTAGGCCGTGGCGACCTTATGCTGCAACTGTTTTTATGAATTGTGAAATTGGAAATCATATCCGTCCGGAAGGTTGGCATAATTGGGGGAATGTTGATAATGAACGCACTGCACGTTATGCAGAATACAATAATTCGGGTTTGGGAGCAAATACTTCGAAACGCGTTAGTTGGTGCCATCTTTTGAAGTCAAAAGAGGCGAAGAGAATTACCATGGATAAAGTATTCTCTTTTGATTTCAAGAATCCGTTTGAGGAACAAAAGAAATAGTGAAGGCTGTTTATATAGACAGATTATTTCAACCAGCGATTGAAGAAATCGAGTGTCTCACGTTGCATATCTTTGTTGAAGAAATGCTTCTCGTCCCATATCTTTGTCGTTAAACGCTCTTCTGCATTCTGAGATTTCCACACTTCGTGCATAACGTTGTAAGCTGTTTTAACTCCTTCGAGTGGAAACAGTTTGTCGCGAGTTCCGTTAAAGAAAAGTGCAGGTTTCGGACAAGCAATAGATGCGACATCAGGATAATCCATGTAAAGACGTAAATTCGGAACAAGCATAGAGAAAGCAGAACCGCCTTTATTCTGATTGTTTGTCATTGTCATCAATGAATCTGTTGTGTTCATCCAGCAGATGGAAGCAGACGCTTTTATACAATCAGTTGCGGCGGAAGCCATCCAAGCGCGATAGGAACCCATTGAAAAACCTAAAGCACCAATTTTTTTCGGATTCACTTCAGGTAAAGAGGCAAGGAATTCCGCACTCCTTACATCATCAGAAGTAATAACTCCGCCGAACGACATTCCCATTTGCATCAGATTGGCAGCGAAAGCTTGTTGACCATCGTAATTGATGCCTTCTTTTTGGCCTCTTTCTCCCCAAAATAATGCATCAACAGATAATACAACATAACCTTGTGAAGCAAAATAATCTCCGACATATTGATTGTCATAACATTTGGAAACCCAATCGTCGGCGTCGTCAGAAACAATTTTTGATACATTAAAAGGACGCACCATCTTTTCTTTGCCAATTGAAAAATGTGCGCCGTGATCGTGAAGCATCAGGATTGCAGGAAAAGGTCCTTTTCCATCTGGAACAAGCAAATAGGCTGGAACACGCGACCATTCAGATACATTGAAATAAACCTTTCGTGCTTCATATCCGTTCCGCTTTTCTCTGTCAATCGTTTCTATTTCATATTTCTTAGGTGCCGGAGGTTCGTTCTTAAGGCAAGTCAGAAGAGCGTTTCTCGCATTATTCCTCCAATCATTGAAATTCTTCCCTTTTGAATTTCTCCATGCCAAAGGATATGTGAGTCGATTTTTTGCTTGTTGGTAAAAAACAGGCATATTATTGACAACTTCAAATGCTTGTTTTGTGTATTTATCTATTTCTACGCAAGCCATGAGAAATGGACCGATTGCTTTTACATCGTTGCTGCGAATTTGTTCGTGAATGTAATAATCATAAGTGCCGGAACGATTGTTACTCCCGCCTAAACCAGCAACGGCGCAGGCTTTTGTTATGTTCATCAATTCTTCTTTGTCGAACTCGACGAATTCTTTCAGATATCCTTGATAGGCTTTCATAGCAACATCACGATAAGAAGCATTTATATAATTCATTCGTACAGCTTTGAGCAAAGCGTAGATGAACATAGCGGAACAAGAAGATTCAAGATAATTGCCTTTGTCGCCGCTTCTATCGAGCACTTGATACCACAAACCTGTCTTTGAATCTTGAATTCGTTTTAATTGAAAAGCGATATTATTTAGGATGTTGAGCATTGAATCTCTTCCCGCAACATCTTTGGGTATAAAGTCAAGCGCATCGACAATAGCCATTGCGTACCAGCCTAATGCGCGTCCCCAAGCGTGTTTGGATTGACCTGTTATACTATCAGCCCAAAACATTTTTCGACTGACATCGCATGCATGACGATAAAGGCCATTTGCAGGATCGTATGTGTGTCGGGCGGCAGTGATGAATTGAGTTATAACCATCTTGTAATCTTGCGGCTGATTGAAACGTTTTGCATATTCAGCTAAAAATGGAGAAGCCATGTATATTCCGTCGAGCCACATTTGATTTGGATAAACTTTCTTGTGCCAGAAACCGCCGTCGTCGTTGCGTGGATGAGTGTCCATTTGACTGCGCAAAAGTTTTAAGGCCTTAATATATTTTTCGTTTTTTGTATAGTCGTAAATACGGAAAAGAATCTTTCCAGTGTTGACACGGTCGATATTGTAATCTGAAAGGTTGTATGACTTAATTGAACCGTCGGCATTAATCATCGTGTCAGCGAAAGCAATCACATAATCTCGATATTTTACATCTCCGCAGGCTTCATACAAATCGAGAAAACCTTGCAGTTCAACGCCGTGTCCATAATCCCATTTCAAGGAGGTTTGATTGTCTAACTGCCACGATTCAGGATGACGTTTCATCTCCGAATCCGCCATTTTCTTTGCATATGACAGATTGTCTACAGGCTTCGAAGCGTAAGCATAAGAAGCAAAAAGAATTGCTGCAAGAAACAATGATTTTCTCATGTCATTTGTTATTTAGTGATTCTAAACCAATCTATCTCAGCCCATCCACCATCGTTAGTCACCATGTTCGGTCGAGTACAGAAAGTGCCGACTTTCGCACCAATCCATTTACCTTCTTTTGCTTGAAACTCTGAACCGAGCGGATTGTATTTCTTCCCGTCAACACTATAACTGAAGTTGCAAACGGCATGTTTGTTGAATGAAACGCGTAAATAAACAGTCGGATTCTTTAAAGGCGTTTCAGCCTTAACTGTTTCCGCGTTTCCTTTATCAGCAGCAATGCAATCAACTTGAGAAAGGATAATTCCTTCGTTCGTGTTTTCCAACAACAAACCTCCATAATCGAGTCCCATAACAACAAGTCCCGTTCGTTCACCAAAATATTTTGGAGATGGACGGAATGTTAACTTCATTGTTGCCGTAAATTCATTCGATGGAGTTTTCTGAAGAAGCAGATTGGCAACGTTCCAAAGATTCTTGTATTCAGGTACAACAGGATAAGAATAGAGTTTTATTCTGCTGTTTGCAGCGTCTGTGAAAATCCATTTAGAATTGAAATTTGCATGCCATTGCCATTGCAGTCCGAGTTCAGTTGTATCGAATTCGTCGCTTTCTTGCGGAGTGCAAATAGGATAGGTCTGACCGACATTTGGCTTTCGATAAGAAGCGACAGGTTCTCCACAGCCGTCTCCATCTTTGTCTTCTCCGATTATTGGCCAATCATTTTTCCATTGCATCGGTTGTAAATGAATGACTCGTCCATAAGCGCCGACATCTTGAAAATGCAAAAACCAATTTTCACCAGTATTTGTGTCAACCCAAGCTCCTTGATGAGGTCCGTTGACATTCGATTTTCCTTGTCTCAATACGACTTTTTCTTCGTAAGGTCCGAACGGAGACTTTGAGCGAAGCACTAATTGCCAACCGGTTGCAACGCCACCAGCAGGAGTGAAGATGTAGTAAAAGCCGTTTCGTTTGTAGAATTTCGGTCCTTCACAAGTTTCATTTTTTTCATGTCCGTCGTAAACAATTCGACTTTCAGTAATGGCAGATGTTGCATCGGCATTGAGTTCGCAGACGGCAATTACACTTTTGAGTTGAGCACGGCTTCCGGCGAATGCATGTACAAGATAAACACGTCCGTCATTATCCCAAAGCGGAGTTGTATCTATTACACCTTTAGCAGCTTTTACAAGTATCGGTTTTGACCATGTGCCCTTTACGTTTGAAGCTTTCGTCATGTAAACACCGCTATCCGGATCTCCCCAAAAGATATAAAACATTCCTTCGTGATAGCGAATACTTGGAGCCCAAACTGAGTTTCCATGATTTGGATGCTCAGGTATCGTTTTTGGTTCAAGAGCATACGGAACAGCAGCACTGATGATTTGCCAGTTAACCAAGTCTTTCGAATGAAGAATCTGTAATCCAGGAATGCAGTTGAAACTTGATGAAGTCATATAATAATCATCTCCAATGCGGCATGCGTCCGGGTCCGAATAATCTGCATAAAGAATGGGATTATGATAAGTTCCGTCTCCGTTGTCTGCTACCCAAACTTTGGAAACATAAGGATTTTGTGCTTGTAGGATAATGTTTGTTCCCAAAAGCACAAGAACAAACAAAAGCATCTTCATTTTCATGATATGAATCTTTTTGGTTTTCTACACCTGCAAAAATACGATTGATAAAAGAATCAGTTGTGGAGATTCTGTTTATTAATGTGTGATTTTTGTTCTTTGTATTCTGTCGGTGTCATTCCGTAGACGCGTTTAAAACACTTGCTGAAATAACGCGAATCATTTATTCCGACCATTTCTGATATTTCTGTGATTGAATAATCGCCGGATTCCATCAATTGAACTGCTCGTTTAATACGCATTTCGCGGATAAACTCGATTGGAGCAAGACCAGTCAAAGCTTTCAACTTTTTGAAGAAAACCGAACGGCTGACGGCGAGTTCTTTTGCCAAATCGTCGACCATCAAATCTCCGTTATCAATCTGTTTTTCCATCAGTCGAATTAATTTGTCCATAAATTTTTGGTCGTTTGGCGATAGCTCTTGCTTATCGTCCGTTTCTGGAGATTTGTCTGGAAGATTCTCTTCAGAATCAGGCGCAACTTCTTCCGCTGAAGGTCTATTCATCAGTTGTGAGCGATAAATCTCCTGCAACTTGCGCCTTTGGACAAGCAGATTGCTGACACGAGCTTGCAGATAAACAGAACTGAACGGTTTTGTAATATAAGCATCGGCGCCGAATCCAAGGCCGGTTAATTCGTCGTCTGTAGTTGATTTTGCTGTAAGAAGAACAATAGGGATATGGCTGGTTGTCAGATTCATTCGTAAATCATTAGTCATTTCAAAGCCGTCTTTTTCCGGCATCATCACATCGCTGATGATAATGTCAGGAACGAATTGTAAGGCTTTAGACATGCCTTCAAGACCGTTTGACGCTTCTATGATGCGGAATTTTTCTGTAAATATCACTTTAAGGAATGAACGCAATTCGATATTGTCTTCAACAAGCAACATCAGTTCTTTGTCTTTCTCATTAGAGTCTACGAGTTCCTCATCATTGTTTTTCTCAGGTTCATTTTCTGTGTTTGAGAAATTCGCATCGTCGGTTAACAGATATTCGACATCTTTGTCGTAATGGCTGCGGCCTTTTAGGAATGAAACAAGGAAAGTGCTTCCTTCTCCCAATTTGCTTTCAACGCTGACAGTTGCCTGGTGCATTTCGGCAAATTCCTTAACAAGAGACAAACCTATGCCGGTGCTGTTGGAATCGAACAGGTTCTTGTCGAGCACATTCTCAAAGCGAACGAAAATCGAGTCCTTCTTATTCTCCGCTATTCCAATGCCTTGGTCTTGAACACCGATGATGCAGGTTTTTTCCTCTTCACGAAGAAATACTTTAATCATCTTTCCAATAGGAGTATATTTGAATGCGTTTGAAATCAGATTGAAGAGAATCTTCTCAAATTTGTCTTCATCGACCCATAGATAAATTGCTTTGCTCTCTGTTTCCAATACGAAATCGATATTTCGTTCTTCAGCTAAAGTTTCGAAATTCTCCATTATTTTTCTAATCGACGAGACAATCTCAATATTTGAAACGCGCAATTTCATACGCTTGTTTTGAATCTTGCGGAAATCGAGGATTTGATTAACGAGACGAAGCATTCTGTCGGAATTGTTCTGAACAATCTTCAATTGGTCGCGCGCATCTTGCGGGATATCGTTGCGTTGGAGCACATGCTCAACAGGTCCGCCAATAAGTGTAAGAGGCGTTCTAAGTTCATGGGAAATGTTTGTGAAAAATCTCAGTTTAATGTCTGAAATTTGTTGTTCAATAGTCACTTTATGCTTTAAACGGAAAATAGTGAAGAGAATATAGACTGCAATAAAAATAATCAATAGAACGGTCAGAACATAAAGAACGTAAGCGAACGGAGTTTCCCAAAAAGATGGTAGAACAGTAATCGGTAGTGAACGCACGTTGTTGACCCAAACGCCATCGCTGTTTGTCGATTTCACTTTGAGAATGTATTTGCCTTTCGGTAAGTTTGTGTAAGTAGCGATACGTTGAGCGTCGACGTAAGACCAATTGTCGTCGAATCCATCAAGTTTATAAGCGTATTTGATGCTTGACGGAGCGACTAAATCCAAAGCAGAAAATTGTAGGGAGAAGATGTTTTCCTTATGAGATAAAGTAAGTTCATCAACATCGTTGATTACCTTCTTTAATATGGATTTTTCTCCTGGTACGACCACGACATTTTTTACAAGAAAGCGAGTGAATACTATTGCAGGCACATAATTATTCTTCTTTACATGGTCAGGATTGAAGAGTAAAACTCCGGCGGAAGTACCGAAAAGAAATTCTCCATTTTGTTTTTTTGCTGAGGCTGCTTCATTGAAGCGTGTGCTGAAATTAAAACTACGTTCGTCATAATTCTTGAAAGTACTTGAAGAAGGTACAAACTTTGAAATACCGTTCTCAGTACAAAGCCAAAGGTTCCCGTGTTTATCCTCTTGCATTGACAAAAGAATATCCGAAGATAGTCCGTTAGCTTCGGTATAGCTTTTGAAAGTCAAGGTGTTTTTGCTCTTTGAACGAATGAGTTTGTTCAGCCCTCCACCGAAAGTGGCAAAATAAATATTACCGTCACGAGCTACATGAATCCAATGCACATCGTTATTGCTTATGCTGTTTGCATCCGTAAGGCTGTGTACATAATGTTCGAATTGAATATTTTCCGGTGCTGAAAAATCACTGTTGAAAGTAAGAACGCCGACAGTTGTTCCAACCCAGATGCGGCCGGATTTATCAGATGTTACATAACGAGCGCGGTAGCAGCGATCGATAGGATAACCCTTCAATCTGTTTTTATAATTAATGAATTTGACTTGTTCTGTAGGCGAAGGTTCGATGTAATTAATTCCCCCACCAAAAGTCGCAATCCATATTCTTCCTTTAGCGTCTTCATGAATAGAATAGATATTGTTGTCGCTGAGGCTATAGTTGTCGTTTTCGTCAGTAAGAAAACGCGTCAGTTCGTAACCGTTGCCTTTCTTTGTAGCGCGAATCAATCCGTCGCCTTTCATTCCAATCCAAATATTCCCTTTGCTGTCTTGTGTCAAAGCATAGGCAACACCTTTGAGCGGTGTTCCTTGTTGAGAAATGACACCTCTATCCGTAAGGAATCCGAGATATTTGTGATTGATATCATAGACACGTAAATAACCGTCTTTAAGTCCAACCCACATATTTCTATCTGAATCTTCATAAAGTGAACGCACTTCATTGGCAAGCGATTCATGATTGCTGGCCTTGGTTAATTGAACCAAAGCAAAAGGCGAATTGATGAAACTTATTTTTTCCAGACCTTTTGAATGCGTACACATCCAAAGATTACCTTGACGGTCGGAATATGCAGTGTGGATTTTATTCGAGAATTTCCAATCAGCCGACAAAGGATTGTTGTAGAAAGGAAGCAGGCAATTCTGTTTTCTGTCGAAATACGAGAAACCGCCACCATATGGATGAACCCATGTGTTTCCATTACAATCCTCGTGAATATGGAAAGAAGGCAAGCCGCGATAGGCACCGACTGGTTCAACATAGAATTTTTCTGCCTTGAGGATTTTTGTAAAAGGATTGAAATGAACAACTTTCCCAATAGTTTTCTGTTGGAACCAAACTTCAGAGTATTTGTCTACGTAAATCGAAAGAACAGGCATGTCGAAGAAACCTTTATGTTTTGCCGGCGAATAATGGGTCGTCTCGTTATTGCTGATGTTATACATGAAAAAGCCGTCACTTTCAGTAACGACCAGCAGGTCATTCAGAGTGATGCAGTGTATGCCTATAATTTTAGATGTTGAAGGCATTTGCAATGAACTGAAATGTTTGGATAGCTTGTCGTATCGTTGTACGCAACCATTGTTTGAACCGAAGAATATTGTCCTTGCATTTTCACATGCAGAATAGAAAGCAGGGATTTTGCCATTTTGATTAGCATCGGTGAAAAATGAAACAACTTTAGAAGTTCGAGCTTTTACTAAGCCCAAACCGCTGTCTCCTAAAATCCATTCGTTGTCGTTTTTGTCCAAATAAATATTGTGGACATTGTGAGCAGGAATGAAGTTCGATTTTTCAGAATAATAAACGGTTGAGAGTTTATGAGAAACACTGTCGGATACTATACGCATGACGCCGTGACGTTCAGTGAGCAGCCAAACGGTTCCTGATGAAAGAAGTTTTATCGATAGGATATTAATAGACGAGATATTTTTATCTGCTGGGACCTGCTCGAAGGTCTCTGTTGAAGGATTGAAACGATTGACACGATCGTCGTATGTCAACATCCAAAGATATCCGTACTTGTCTTCGTTGATGTAGTTTACACGATTGTGAGTCAGATTAACGCCATTTCCATAGCTCGATTTATAAGTTTTGAAAGTATACCCGTCGAACCTCGCAACGCCGTTCCAAGTAGCGAACCACATAAAGCCTTTATGGTCTTGCACGATGCTCATCACAGTATTCTGCAACAAGCCATCTTCCGATGAATAATGCGTAAAAGAGCAGTTGAACTGCGCACGCAATAACATCGGCATCCATAATAGTAGACATGCGATTATAAGTCGTTTCATTTGGGCTTTATGTTTTTCAATGCGTAAAAATAGGTAAAAATTTAAACAAAACCTATTTTCCGTCTTGAAAAAACAAAGTTGTATCAACTACAACGTTATGCCCGTTTTGAAGATGGCGATTTCTCTGTAATTATTCTTTTCGTTATTCGTTTGCTCTCCGTTTGCGATGTCAATCACAAACGATATGAAACGTTCCAATAAAACATTCATCTGTTCACCTTCTACAAGTGTTCCGGCATTGAAATCAATCCAACCTGGTTTGTACTTGCAGATAGTACTGTTTGTTGAGATTTTTGCTGTTGGAACAAATGTCCCGAATGGCGTTCCACGGCCTGTTGTAAACAGGATGATTTGACATCCGGCTGCTGCAAGAGCTGTACTTGCTACGAGGTCGTTTCCAGGAGCTGAAAGTAACGATAAGCCTTCGCTTTGAATTGTATCGCCATATTTCAAAATATCTCTAACCGCCGAACTTCCGGATTTCTGTGTGCATCCGAGAGATTTTTCTTCCAGTGTTGAAATCCCGCCCGCCTTATTTCCCGGCGAAGGATTTTCGTAAACGGGTTGGTTGTTCGAAATGAAATATGTCTTGAAGTTATTAATCAGATGCACTGTTTTCTCGAACAATTCGTATGAAGAGCAACGATTCATCAGAAGTGTCTCTGCACCGAACATTTCCGGAACTTCAGTCAGAACGGTAGAACCGCCTTGCGCAATGAGAAAGTCGGAGAATACACCCAAGAGCGGATTTGCTGTGATTCCGGAGAAACCGTCGGAACCGCCGCATTTTAGACCAATGCGCAATTCGTTCAGCGGAATATCTGTACGGGAATCGGTAGAAGCTAAGGCATATAATTCATGCAGAATCTTCATGCCTTCTTCAAATTCGTCATCAACTTCTTGGCAAACGAGAAAACGCACGCGTTCTTTGTTGTAGTCGCCAAGAAACTCCTGCAATGCTTTCGGTTGGTTGTTTTCACAGCCAAGACCGACAAACAGAACTGCTCCTGCGTTCGGATGTTTTGCCATATTCCGCAGAATCTTGCGCGTGTTCTGATGATCGTCTCCAAGTTGTGAGCAACCGTAATTATGTGGAAACGCTACGACTGCGTCGATTCCGCAGCTTGGTTTTATCTCTGATTTGAGAGTCTCGGCAAGTTTGTTTACGATACCGTTCACGCAGCCGACAGTCGGAATTACCCAAATCTCGTTGCGAACGCCGACAGAACCGTTTTTGCGACGATAACCTTTGAATGTGAGATTCCGATTTTCGCCAAGAGTCGGGAGAGTTGATGGTTTATAAACATATTCAGATAAACCCTCAAGGTTTGTTTTTATGTTTTTCTCGTTCACCCATGAGCCGCAGCTTATCGCTTCGCGTGCATGGCCGATTGGGAAACCGTATTTGATAATATTATTGCCTTCTTTAAAATCTTGCAGTGCAATTTTATGGCCGGCTGGAATATCGTTCTTGACCGTGATTTCCTTACCGCCGACGGCAATCTTTTCGCCTTCGGAGAGTTGCTGCATTGCAACTGCAACATTGTCTGTAGGATTTATCTGAATAAATTTCATAAGATTTCTTTGACTACTTCAATCATTCCTTTTTCTTGAATTTTATCAAGAAATTCTTCGACCATTGCTGCAAGTCCCGGAATGGCATTCAGATCTTCTCCCCAAATGGATGTCGCACCAAGGACGCCTTCGGTTATCCGCTTTGTTGAGCTTGTAGCCCAAAGAGATTTCAGCAAATCCATGATTTCAGGAGCATCGTTTGGAACGATGTCTGCACCGTCAGCACGTTTCCCTCCTTTATAATATGTGATGATTGCTGCAAGTCCGAGAACAAGTCCTTTTGGAAGAGTGCCTTTCCGTTGCAGATATGTTTTCAGTCCAGGCAGGTCGCGCGTCTGATATTTCGGGAAAGAATTGAGCATGATTGATGTAACCTGATGGTCGACAAACGGATTGTTGAAACGCTCCAGAACATCATTGGCGAATTTCTCAAGTTCTGCTTTCGGAAGATTGAGCGTTTCCATCAGTTCGTCATACATGACTTTATGGATAAAATTACCGATAACAGGATGTTGACAAGCGTTGCGGACAATGTTCACTCCTGACAGATAAGCGACAGGCGAGAGAACGGTGTGAGGACCGTTCAGCAGCGTCACTTTACGTTCATGATACGGCTCCTCTGAAGGAACGAACAGAACATTCAAGCCGGCTTTGTCGGCAGGAAATTCTTTAGCAATTTCTTTAGGTGCTTCGATAACCCAGAGATGGAAGATTTCAGCCTGCACAACCATGTTGTCGTTATAACCGATTTTCTCTTGTATCGCAGCGATATCTTTGCGTGGAAATCCTGGAACGATGCGGTCGACCAGCGTAGCATAAACGCCGCAAGATTCAGTGAACCAAGTCTTAAATTCTTCTCCGAGATTCCAAAGGTCGATGTATTGATAAATTGTTTCTTTGAGTTTGTGTCCGTTGAGGAATATCAATTCGCAAGGGAATATGATTAATCCTTTCGTTTTATCGCCGTTAAAAGTTTTGAAACGATGATAAAGCAACTGAGTCAATTTGCCAGGATATGACGATGCCGGAGCGTCGGTCAGTTTGCAGTTCGCATCGAAGGTTATCCCTGCTTCTGTCGTGTTCGAGATAACGAATCTCATTTCAGGTTGCTCAGCAAGTTTCATGAAGGCTTTGTTGTCTGAGTAAGGAGAAAGAGCTCGACTGATGACGTCAATCATTGTAAGGCTGTTGACAGGTTTGCCGTTTTCAAGTCCTTGAAGATTGACATGATAAAGGCAATCTTGTTTGTTGAGCATGTCAATCATGCCCTTTTCAATAGGTTGTACGACGACAACACTGCTGTTAAAGTCTGCCTTTTCATCCATATTCCAAATAATCCAGTCAATGAATGCGCGGAGAAAATTACCTTCTCCAAACTGGATAATACGCTCTGTACGTTGTTTCTTCGGAGCTGTCTGTTTGTTTAACTCTTTCATTGTATTTATTAATATTGTTATCTAAGATGATTCTTTATCCAAACCATATGACCGTATTCGGTGTCTTCTGAAGTCCAGTGTTCGTTGATTGGCGTAATCAGTGCTTCTTTCGGGCAGTTCAGAACATTATAAACAATGTAACTTGTTGTTGGCGGACAAGTATTGTCGTTGTAACCCCAAGTCATATAAGTAGGAACAGTAATTTGTTTCGCAAAGTTCACGACGTCGTAGTATTCCATCGTTTTGATTTTCTCTGGCGTATCTGCATCTTTCATTTTAATGAAGAAATGAGGATAACCGCCTGCGCGATTGTCTTTATAACCGGCCATATCGCTCATCGCCGGATGATTTGCAACGCAAGCCGTGACGCGTTTGTCCAAGCCGGCAGTAATCAGAGACAATGCTCCACCTTGGCTTCCGCCTTGAGTAATGACATTTTTGCCGTCCCATTCTGGTAAGGAAGTCAATAAATCGATGCAACGAATACATGCGAGATAAACATGTTTCATGTAGTAGTTGTCGCGACTGTCAAGTCCGTTGGCAAGGTATCCGTTATCTTGACTGTTAAATGCCGTACTCATCTCTGCAAAAGCGTTCTCATCTATTTCAGGATTCAAACCGTGAATATCAATTTCGAAACGGATTAAACCATTCTCAGCGTAGTATTTGTGCCGCATCGGTTCTTTGATTGACTTGATTCCTGCGCCTGGCGGATTGAAAACAACCGGACAAGACGTTTCCCCTTTCGGATAAAACAGATAGCCATAGATGCATTGACCTTGAGCGTTAATCTGAAGGCGAATCAAATAACAATCGATTTTATCGGTCGAATACTTTTCGATGTGCTGTTTCGTATAAGTCAAAGGGAACTTATTCGCTTCCTCGCGTGCTTGTTGCCAGAACTGATTGAAATCGGCAGGCATTTTTGTGTAAGGTTGAAGCTTTTCAGGCGAGAATCCTACTTTGATGTGATGCGAATAAGTTTTGTCGCCGATTTTTGCGGTCAGACGACAATCTCTGAATCCTGGACGGTTCATTGTGCCGATTTTAACAACGGCTTTCCCGTTCTTGAGTGTTACTTCGCCTTTGGCGTCAGTCGGCATCATGTCGCCGCCCAATTCGTATGAAATCGTGAGATTGTTTTGTGGAATGCCGTATTTGAAGAACTGAACTTCCACTGTGGCTTGTTCTCCAGTTTTATAAAGCCAATCTCCATGATTGGGAACTGTAACCCATAAGACATCACTCTTATAAGGATAGTTTTCAGCTCTTGAAGTGAAAGATACCGTTGCTAACAGAAGTATCAATAAGAAGGATTTATATTTCATTTTTCAGCCAATATTTTTCCGTTTATGTCGACTTTTGACGAGTTCTGAACTATGAAAGGTTCTCCGGATTTCGGTATCACGCGAACATTATCCAATTTTACATTATCAGCGTTTACGATCTCGGCTCCTGTCGTTGCAGAAATGGTTACATCTTTGATGTTCACATTTTGAATCTTCATTTCCGGTAGACCGTTGAAGAACATAGCTCTTCTGGCGCCTTTGCAATATACATTCTTTATATATATGTCACGGAAAGCTGGCGTTTCTTCCGTCACTTTCCAAACCGCTGTGTCTTTTTTGTTGCTTTCACCTGAGTCGAGAGCTTCCGGTGCAGATTTTCCGCCGTAGAACAAATCGAACAGCAATGCCTCTGTGGCGATATTAGTCATGTTTATGTCTTCAATCCAAATGTTTTTTACGACACCGCCGCGACCGCGAGCGCTCTTGAAACGCAATCCGACGTCAGTCCCTGCAAATGTACAATTCTTTACGTATATATTATTTACTCCGCCCGACATTTCACTGCCGACAACAAAACCTCCATGTCCATGAAGAACCGTATTATTTACAATCAAGACATTCTGACAAGGCACGCCGCGATCGCGACCGGCTTTGTCTTTGCCTGACTTGATGCAAAGTCCGTCGTCGCCGACATCAAGAAAACAATCTTCAATCATAACACGGTTGCACGATTCAACATCGATTCCATCACCGTTCTGTGCATACCAAGGATTGAAAACTTTGACATTCTTTATTGTCAAGTCAGTACTTAAAATTGGATGAAGTCCCCATGATGGAGAATTGCGGAAGGTGACATCTTCGAGAAGTATGTTTTTGCAGTTTGAGATGCTCAGCATCACAGGACGTAACCATTGATGTATAGATTCCCATTCTGCATCAGACTTTATATTCTTGGGATTATTGAAGTTCTCTTCGCTTGCTTGGCTTCCTTTCAAAGAACTTGCGCTCGGATACCAGATTTTCCCCTTTTCGTCTAAAATTCCACCTGAAGCGACGAGATTTTTCCATTGATTTTCCGTAAATTTCTCTTTCTTGACTGGCCGCCATGCGTCGCCAGAACCTTCAAAGATTCCTTCTCCAGTGATTGCAATGTCACTCAAGCTATCTGCTGATATAGGAGAGATGCAACGTCGTGTATCAATTCCTTCGAACGAAATTTTCACTATAGGATACATTTTATAATCCGGACTGAAAATGACCAATGCATTCGATTCCAGATGAAGGTCAATTTTGTTTGCAAGCTTGATTGGACCGGTCAGCCAGACACCAGATGAGATTACAACTTTTCCGCCACCTTGTTTGGAAAGAGTTGCAATAGCTTCGTTAATAGCTTTAGTATTATCGGTAACGCCGTCGCCGATGGCTCCAAAATCGGTGATGTTAACTTCTTTGTCCGGTATTTGCGGCTGTTTGATTGCTTCCATTTGGAAAGGAAGATTTTCAATTGCGCTTTTATTATTATTTATACTTTCTGACTTCTTTTCTGATGCTTGACAGGCTGTTAGACATAAAGTGCAAAGCAGAAAAAGGATGTCGCTTTTGAAATAATTCTTCATGGATTTTTGCTTTTGAATTTTGATACAATTATATAGAGTAACTCTAACGTAGATGTTAAAAAATCGGTTTATTGTATGGAAAAATTGGTCTAAAAGGCTCGAAAGCATTATAAACCTAAAATTCTACATAAAAAATCAAATTGACCACACTCTCTAATTCCTACACAAAGTACATTTGCATTAAACAAATTTAGGAGTATCTTAAATTAATAGCATTAAAAAACAATATTTATGAATCTGAAAACTTATGTCAAGAAGGTAATGATTACTCTATTTATGAGTATGTTTTGCCTTGTAGCCTTTTCACAAGGGCGCTCTGTCTCGGGCACAGTCGTGGATGTGACCGGCCAACCCGTAATCGGGGCAAATGTAGTAGAGAAAGGTACGACAAATGGTATTATTACAGATGTAGATGGGAATTTCACATTATCTAATCTTTCCTCTAAATCTGTACTTGTCATTTCTTATATTGGTTATTTACCGCAGGAAGTGGCTGTCGGATCGCAAACAAAAATTCATGTTACATTAAAAGAGGACACACAAGCTTTGGATGAAGTTGTTGTCATCGGTTATGGAACGGTCAAAAAACGTGATTTAACGGGTTCCGTTGCATCTATCAGTAACGAAAAACTTGTTACAAATCCGGTCCCTAATGTAGAACAAGCATTGCAAGGACGTTTGCCTGGCGTAAGCGTTATTTCTCAAGATGGTCGTCCTGACGCAAATGTTTCGATTCGTGTTCGTGGTGGTGGTTCAATCACTCAGTCTAACGACCCGTTGTTCATTGTTGATGGTTTCCCGGTAGGTTCCATCAATGATATTCCGGCTGATCAGATTGAAAGCATTGACGTATTAAAGGATGCCTCTTCAACAGCTATTTATGGTGCTCGCGGTGCAAACGGTGTAATCCTTGTCACGACAAAGGGCGCTAAGACTGAAAAGCTTTCAGTTTCTTACAATGCGTACGTACAGTCAAAGAGCGCTGCTAAAACATTAGATGTATTGGACGCACAAGATTATGTTCTTCGTCAATGGAGCTTTGCATCTGCTTTGGGTACTTCTTATGCTAATGCTGTTGCAAGTTATTTCGGTCTTGGCTCAGCGAATGGCAATCACTACAATGAATATGCAAATGTGAAATCACATGATTATACAGATGATATGCTCCGAACAGCATTCGCTCAAAACCATAACCTTACAATTATGGGCGGCAGTGATAAAACGAAAATCAATTTCTCAACCAATTATACAAATGATGAAGGTATCAAAATCAATTCCGGTTATTGGCGTTGGAATGGAACTTTAAAAGTTCAGCAGCAGATTTTGAAGAATTTGAAGTTGGATTTGGATGTCCGTTATACTGAAAGCAAAACCGACGGTAAGGAAGACAACGCAACAAACGGTCGCGGAAGTTTGCTTTCATCTGCTTATATGTTTCGACCGATCGACAATCCATTAGGAACAGGGACATTCTCCGGTTTCGGCAATGGTGATGTCAATGTAGACCCGACTTATAATCCGGTTTCACTTACTAATGATGTAACCAATCAGGCTACAGAGAATCAATTGCGTGGCATTGCTTCAATCACTTGGGACATTATTGACGGACTTACCGCTCGTACGGAATTGAATTTGAGTCGCAGCAATAAAGAAGGCAAGTATTATGAAGATGGTTTGACCAGCGGTTACAAATATGCCAAATTGACCAAAGGAAACGGTTGGGGAGTTCGTTCGGCTACAACATTGAATTATGAAGTCAAAGGTCTTGGCGCTGCTCATAAATTGAATCTGTTGGTTGGTAATGAACTTCTCGCTTCCAAATCCAATTCATCATATATCACAGGCGCGGGTTATTCTTCGACCTTCGATTTCAAACGTACTTTCGGTATGATTAACATGACTGATCCTTCGCTTGGTAAAGACACATACGGAAATACAATCGGAACGCCGAGCCGTACTGTTTCTTTCTTCGGTCGTGTCAACTATACATTATTAGATCGTTATTTGTTCACCGCAACGTTCCGTGCCGACGGTTCTTCAAAGTTCGCTCCTAATAATCATTGGGGATATTTCCCTGCAGGTGCATTCGCTTGGCGAATCTCTGATGAAGGTTTTCTTAAAGATACGCAATGGCTCGACAACTTGAAACTCCGTCTTTCTTATGGTACTTCAGGTGCTGATAATATTGACCCGAGTTTGTGGAAAGAGACTTGGTCAACTTCAAATGTCACTATCGATGGTGAAACGAAGACTGTTTACAAACCTGACGGAATGCTCTCTAATCCGGATTTGAAATGGGAAACAACTACTTCACGGAACGTCGGTCTTGACTTCGGATTCTTGAAAAACCGCATTTCCGGTACAATCGATGCATATTGGAACTCAACGAAAGATTTGCTGATGCAAGTTCCTATCGACGAAACGACGGGCTATTCTTATCAGTTCCAGAATATCGGCAAGACTTCTAATAAAGGATTTGAGATTTCATTGGCTGCCGATTTGGTTCGCTCAAAAGATTTCAATTTGAATTTCACCGCAACATACAACTATAATAAAAACAATATCGACAACTTGATGGAAGGCGTTACTGCTCAGTATGGTTCACAATGGGCGTCAACAGCAACTCAACCGAATTATGATTATTTGTTTGCCGTTGGTTCTCAAGTTGGTCTGATTCGCGGTTACAAATGTGACGGATTCTATAAACCAAGTGATTTTGATTATGCAAACGGTGTTTATACTTTGAAATCAGGTGTTGCAGATGTCTCTTCAACCATTACAGGCAATTATCCGAGCCCATTTAAATTGGCTTCCGGACAGATTGCATTCCCTGGAGCAATCAAGCTCCGCGATGTTGACGGAAATGGCAAGGTTGATGCCGATGATGTTACCGACCTTGGTGAAGTTACTCCGAAACATACAGGCGGATTCAGTCTCAATGCCAATTACAAAGGCTTCGATTTGGGAACTACTTTCGTATATGCTATCGGCGGCAAAGTTTATAATGCAAATGCAATGGCAAATATGTACGGAAACAAGGACAATTCAATCGGTTCCAATCGTCTGGCTTTCGTAAAAGACTGCTATCAAGTTTATACCGTTAATTCCGGCGAATTGGCTGCAGTTACCGATCCAACAACTCTCGAATCTTTAAATGCCGGAGCTAAATATGGTGTTCCATATTATGAAAACGGTGTCGTTCTGTCAACTTTCGTAGAAGATGCTTCATACCTTCGTCTGAATACTCTGACGCTCGGTTATACTTTCCCGAAAGCTTGGACACAGAAGGCCTTTATCCAGCGCTTACGCCTTTACGCAACTGCAGGAAATCTGTTTACAATTACCGGTTATTCAGGTCTCGACCCTGAAGTAAATGCTTTCTCCAACAAATCAACATCAGCTAATGTTGGTAAATATCCGACACTCGGCCTTGATTGGGGAACTTATCCAAGAGCGAAGACATTTACTTTCGGTCTGAATCTGGAATTTTGATAACTAACTTATAATGAATAACAAGATGAAAAAGATATTATATACATTATTGCTTGGTGCCGGACTGATGATTACGGCAACTTCCTGCAGTGATTATCTTGAGACGACTTCTCCGTCTGACGTTGATGCTGAATTCGTATTCTCCGATCCTGCAAGTGCGCGGGCAGCTTTGAACAATGCCTATGAAATCTGGCGTTCAAAAGGCTATGTACATTCGAACGGATTGTTCTATGACCTTTGCGCAGTCGGCTCTGACTCTGAACGTCATCCGGAAAAATATTCAGCTCAAACACGTCATATTCCGGAGAATCTCTATGCTGGTGGAACTTCAACTTTCGATATCAGTTTCTCTGATGCAAGTACTGCTTGGACGAATCTTTACAGTATTATTGCAATGACAAATACTTTGATCGCCCGCTTTGAGGAAGCTCCAACATTTAAAACATACATGAGCGCTGGCAAGCCGAGCGAACTTTCAGAACTTTACGGTGAAGCAGTGGCTTTGCGTGCAACCTGCTACTTTGAATTGTGCCGTTTCTTCGGCGATGTTCCTCATCAGTTGACTTCAGGCGAAACAGCTGAAAAGCTCACTTCGCGCGATGAAATCTATGAATATCATATCAAGAAACTGATTGAGGTTGAACCTTTGATGTATCGCGTTGGCGAAGATGCTTCTGCAACGAGAATCGTGATGACACGTACTTACGTGCAGGCTTTAATTGGTCGCTTGTGCTTGTATGCCGGCGGTTATGCAACACGCCGTACAGATTTGGGCAGCGATTTCTACAAGAATCTTGCTGGGAAAGCATTGTCATTCACAAAGATTGGTACAGAAGCTAACGGCGCTGTTTACAGTCGTCGTACTGATTATCTTGACTTCTATCAGACAGCAAAAACATATCTTGCGGCATGTGTTGCAAATCCAGGTTCTGTTAAACTGATAACTTCTGATACTCGTTCTAAGACAAGTGCAGGACAAGCATTCGGCAATCCTTATCAATTGGCATTCCAGCAAACAATGGAAGGCGACGGAGTTTATTCTGATGAATCGGTTTATGAAATTCCGGAATCTTACGGCGCTCAGTCAGAACGTCCATACGCTTTTGGTCGTCCGTCTGATGGCGGTGGCTCAAATGCTTATCCTTGTAAGAGTTACGGACAATCCCGTTTTCATCCGACCTATTATTACGGAGATTTCGATCCGAACGATATGCGTCGTGATGTGACGGCTTCCGTTACGGCAAGTTCAGGTAAAGGCATTGAGACGATTGTCAGCTTTGTTCCGGGTTCTAAATCAACTGGTGGTATTACAAATAACAAATGGGATGAGAACCGTATGACAAATCCTTGGATTACGAAACAACGTCAATCTGGTATCAACGACCCTTATATCCGCTACTCTGACGTAATCTTGATGTTGGCCGAAGTTTATGCTGAACTTGGTGATGAGGCTTCTGCAAAATCAGAACTTCGCAAGGTTCACGAACGTGCATTCGCCAATGCTACGCTGGCTAATCTCGATGGATTTATCACAAAGTGCGGTGGTATCAAGGAAGCTGTTGCTCAAGAACGCAAACTAGAATTCGGTGGTGAAGGCCTTCGTCGTTACGATTTGATTCGTACAGGTAAACTTCCTGAAGCAATCGCCAAACTGAAAGCTGATTTGACAGCAATGATTAATGGTTTATCATCAAACGGCTATTATACATTTGCGAACGGTAATACAATTTCCAATTATATCTATGTTAAAGCAGTTGATGCAAAGACGCAGATGGGTTATCGTCTGACAACTCAATGTACTGATGAGACGAATCCGCTGCTGTTTCCAGGATGGCGCGGACAGAACGACGATTGGGAAGCCGTTTCGGCTAAATATCTTGCTGTTGGGAAACGTTTTGTTTATGCATCGAATCCGAAGACTAACTTAGCAATTAAAGGTTTGTTCAAATATATTGATCCGAATAGCGCTGAAGCTGCTGCTTTGGTCAAGGATGGGTACGCAAAGACGAATTGGGGCAAATCGATTCTTGATAACAAAGCTGAGTATTTGACAAATGTATTTTGCGGTTATGTAGATGGAACTCCTCCGATTTATTTGGTTCCGATGAATGCGAATGCAATCTCTTCATCTGGAGGTAAAATTACCAACGGATATGGTTTCAAACAAGAGTAAAATTGATTGATATAAGTTTTTTGGGCTTTAATTAGGTTTGTGTGAGACTGCCAACGTGAGTCGGCGGTCTCACTATTTTTTAGTAACGATTTACTTGTTTATAACTAATTAGTGCCACTTGAGCTACCATTCTCTTCATATAATACATTGTTTTTGTTATTTAATTATTAGGTCAAGCACAATACTTCCTTAGCAGATTCGTGACTTCTGCATTGCTTCTGAGATGTCGTACTCCTTTTTCTTTGATTTGTCGCGCACGTTCCCTTGTCAGACCAAGTTTATCAGCTATCTCTTCGAGAGAATATTCTGTACCATTCAATCCGAAGAACATGACTAACACCTGTCGCTCTCTCAAATCAATTAAAAAAGACAATGATTCCAGAATGTCGGATGACAAAGATTCCTTTTCCAATGATGCATCGGTATAAGAATACGTGTCTGGTGTAACATCTAGCAGTGTGAGATCATCTTCTGTATTGATGGGAGTATCAAAAGATAATACAGGTTTATCCATGATAGATAATTCTTTAATTATGTCAGCATCGATATTTGCCATTTCTGCCAGTTCAAGATCATTAGGCTGGCGTTCGTTCTCCTGTTCAAATTCGGCTGTGAGTTTCTTCAGTTTTCTTGTTAAACAGCTTTTGTTGCTTGGCAGACGTACAGCTTTCCCATAGTCGTCAAGAGCTTGCGAAATATTCTGTCTGATCCACCATACAGCAAAGCTGATAAACTTGAATCCTCGTGTTTCATCAAACTTTTTCGCAGCGTGAATCAAGCCTTTGTTCCCTTCATTTATCAAATCGCCGAGAGGTAATCCCATATTCTGAAATTGTTTTGCTACAGTAACAACAAAGCGTAAGTTTGCACAAACCATACAGTCAAGAGCTGTTTTGTCGCCCATGTGGATACGTTGTGCCAAACTCACTTCTTCTTCTGGAGACACCATTTTAATCTTATTGATATCTCGAAGATACTTTTCCATGGAAGCTTCTTCTCTTTTTGTAATACTAGTTGTGATTTTGAATTCTTTCATAATAAACTTTTTATTTGTTTTTATCAATAATATGATTTGTCCGTCCTATATAGTAAAGGACAGAAAAGGCAACCATTCTTCTTCCCAAGGAATGTTACATCTTGCGGAAAGAAGTTCTAAGGTCCAATCCAGCATTTAATATTCCTGTTGCTGTGATGTAACCTTAATCACAATATCTCTTATGCTCTGACATAATGGATACGTAAAACGAACCATTTGTCAACAACAATCAGAAATTAAAAGAATGAATCAAACAATAAATAAAAATCAATGTCATGTTTCGGACATTTATAAACGCCTGTTTTTTGCAGTACACTCAAGGCGAGATTTGTGTAAAAAGCATTATTTCATCGTAGATTTTTTGATGGATTTATTGTTAAAAGAATCGTTATAGATAACAAATGCCCAATAAATTAGGGTTTTAATCGTGGCTCATCTCATAATCTCAATCTGAGATTGAGTAAAAAACGCGCAAAGATAAGTGTTGTTTTCGAAATAGCCTAATACTTTGCGTTAAATAATCGCAAATAAATTTATTGACTTGATGCAATATATTTCAACATTTCACTAATCAATAATGTTCAGAAGAGAATAAATTTTCCCGGTTCTTTTCTCTCGGATGTCCTGAAACAATTTGTGCCGACACATCCGACAGTCCGAAAGTCTCGGAATAAAATGTGCCGGCATTTCCGGAACTCCGGAAGTCCGGGAATAATTTGTGCTGACACTTTCCGAAGCCGGAAAGTATCGTAAATAATATTTCCTATATATCCTGGTGTCCGGAAGTCTCGGAATAAAATGTGCCGACACTTTCGGAACTTCGGAAGTCCGGGAATAATTTGTGCCAGCGCTTCCGGAATCCAGAAAGTCCGGAAATAAAATGTGCAGACACTCCTGATACGTTTGACCTTGTTACTGCGGAGTGATTTGACAGATAAATAGTGAAAATCCTCTTCCAGCATATATGCGAGAAGCTAAGAAATCACTGTACCAATTGTATTTGTGCTCATGTTCTTTATTAATAAAACAAGACTTAATAGAATAATAGTTCGTATATTTGCAACAAATATTCAACTTAAAATAACAGAAATAATGAACAGATTCAAACTGCTACTTTCTGGATTACTTATTTCAATATGTAGTCTTCAGCTATTTGCACAGGCTCAGTCACCTATGCTGCAGCCATTACCTATTGACACGAATGTCAGATACGGTAAGTTAGATAACGGATTGACTTATTATGTCCGTCATAACGCATTGCCTAAACAGCGTGCTGATTTTTACATTGCTCAGCGTGTCGGTTCAATCCTTGAAGAGGATTCCCAGGCCGGACTTGCGCACTTCCTTGAGCACATGTCTTTCAACGGCACGAAGAATTTCCCTGGCAAGAATTTGATTAACTACTTGGAAAGTGTCGGTGTACGCTTCGGTGCAAACTTGAATGCTTATACTTCACTTGACCAGACGGTTTATAACATTTCTGATGCTCCGACAACTCGGCAGGGCATCGTTGATTCCTGTATGCTTATTTTGCATGATTGGTCAAACAATCTGCAGCTCGACAGTAAGGAAATTGACGACGAACGCGGCGTGATTCGTGAAGAATGGCGTACGCGTGGCGGTGCAAGTCAGCGTATTCTTGAAAAACAACTGCTGGAAATGTTCCCGGGAAGCCAATATGCCAATCGTTTGCCGATTGGAAGCATTGATGTCATCAACAACTTCAAGCACGACGAACTCCGCAGATATTATAAGAAATGGTATCGTCCGGATTTGCAGGGAATCATTATTGTCGGCGATATTGATGCAGATAAGACTGTCGCTCGCTTGAAAGAGATTTTCAAAGATGTTCCAGCTCCTGTTAATCCTGCTAAGCGTATTTATTATCCTGTTCCTGACAATGACAAACCTATTATTTCACTTGCAACTGATAAGGAAGCTACAAGCACTAATGTTTATTTGTTCTACAAACATGATACTATTCCAGCTGCGGTGAAGGCTTCTTATGCAGGTTTGATTATGGATTATATGCGTAATGTCGTTTATCAGATGATGTCGGCACGCTTGCGTGAGATTCAGCAAAAGCCGAGTTCTCCATTTATGGCTGCGGCTGCTTATGATGATGCTTTTTTTGTTGCTCAGACTAAAGATGCATGGAGCGCATTCGCTCAAGCAAAAGAGGGAAAGATTGATGAAACACTTGCTGCAATCACACGTGAAACCCAGCGCGCTAAGAAATTCGGTTTTACCGCTTCTGAATATGACCGCGCACGTGCAGATATCTTGAGTGACATTGAATCTCAATATAAAGATCGTGACAAACAGAAAAACAGCTCGTATGTAAGCCAATATGTGAATCATTTCTTGACCGGCGGTTCAATTTCCGGTATTGTGAATGAATATAATTTCTTCAATCAAGTCGCTCCTAACATCTCTGTTGACCAGGTTAATCAGTTCGTGAATAGGATTATAGGCGACAAGGATATTGTGATTGCTGTTTCCGGTCCTGAAAAGGAAGGCCTGAAGTATCCGACGAAAGATGAATTGCTTGATGTTTACAATAAAACTTGTGCAGAAAACATCGAAGCATATAAGGAAACTGTATCCAATGAACCTTTAGTAAAGGATCTGCCCGCTCCAGGAAAAATTGTTTCTACAAAACAGAACGGCAAATTCGGTGAGACAGAAATGACCTTGAGCAATGGCATTAAGGTTTATCTGAAGAAGACCAACTTCAAAGACGATGAAATCCTGATGACAGCTTCAAGTCCAGGCGGTTCTACGCTGTTTGGCAATTCTGATATACTCAATGCCAAAGTCTTGAATCAAATTGTCAGCTTAGGCGGACTTGGTTCATTCAGTAGAACGGACTTGTCAAAGAAACTTGCAGGAAAGAAAGCAAGCGTTTCAGCTTCTGTCGGCAGTGACAATGAGAGTTTGAACGGTTCGACAACGCCGAAAGACCTCGAGACCATGTTCCAGCTTATTTATCTCAATTTCACAGCTCCAAGAGCTGACCAAGACGCATACGCTTCTTTTGCAAGCAGATTGAAAGACCAGTTGAAGAGTTATTCTCTCGACCCGATGTCTGCATTCGGCGATTCTCTGAATTATTATTTGTATAATAATAATCCTCGCGCAAAACGTATTCAGATGGAAGATATTGACAAAATCAATTATGCCCGTGTCCTCGAATTGTATAAAGAACGTTTTGCCAATGCTTCTGACTTCGCTTTCACATTTGTAGGAAACATCGATGAGGCAGCTATCCGTCCGCTTCTTGAGAAATATTTAGCTGTTCTGCCTACGTTGAAACGTGTTGATCCGGAAGGCAATCTTGCTAATCAACCAAAGTTCCATAAAGGCGTCATCAATAACAAGTTCATTCGTGAAATGCAGACTCCAAAAGCTTCTATCGTTGCTATTTATTCAGGAACGATGGATTTCTCTTTGAAGAATGTTTTGAGTTTGCAAGCGCTTAAACAAATTCTGGATATCGTTTATGTTGCCAAAGTTCGTGAAGAGGCCGGAGGAACATACGGCGTCAGCGTTTCTTCACAGATTCTTGATTTCCCGAAGGGTACGACTATTCTGCAGACTTACTTCGATACAGATCCTGCAAAGGCTGAACAGATGAATGAAATCGTTCGCAGAGAGTTGAAGAATATTGCTGCAAACGGACCTAAAGAAGAAGACTTCAACAAAACGAAGCTGAATCTCGAGAAGAGTCATTCTGAAAACATTCAGGAAAACAGCTATTGGACAAATGTAATCGATGATTATTATTTCCGTCATTTCGATGGCAATACAACCTACGATGCTGTATTAAAAGCTCTGACAGCTAAGGACGTTCAGATTGCAGCCAAAGCTCTTCTGTCGCAAGGCAATTGCACGGAAGTGTTCATGAAGGCTCCTGATAAAAAGTAACATCAAAAGATTGCTTCGCCATGTTAAGCGTTAAACAATCTCTTTTATACGGACTGGCTCTAGTATCTTTTGTTTCCTGTAAGGTGACAAAGATGCCGGAGCCGGTTCTTCCTGTGCCGACTGCCGAGCAGATTGCATGGCATAAAATGGAGAATTATGCTTTTGTGCATTTTGGTCTGAACACTTACAACGACCTTGAATGGGGCTTTGGCGACACACCTGCAACGACCTTTAATCCGAGTAGTTTGGATTGTGAACAATGGGTCCAAATATTCAAAGCTGCCGGAATGAAAGGTGTTATTCTTACTGCTAAACATCATGATGGTTTTTGTCTTTGGCAGACCAAGACGACTGATTACAGCATCAAGAATTCACCTTATAAAAATGGTCATGGCGATATGGTTAAGGAACTCTCCGACGCTTGCCACAAATACGGTTTGAAGTTTGGTCTTTATCTTTCGCCTTGGGATCGTAACAGCGCCAATTATGGACAACCAGGTTATGTTGCTAAGTATCACAACCAGATTCAAGAGCTAATCAGCAATTATGGTCCTTTGTTCGAGTTCTGGTTTGACGGCGCAAACGGAGGTAACGGATATTACGGCGGAACGCGTGAATCACGCAGTATTGATGCAAAGACTTATTACAATTATGAGTCTGCACGCGATTCAATCAAGAAATTTCATCCTGGAGCTCAAATCTTCGGTGGAACGGTTCAAGACATCCGCTGGATTGGAAATGAAGAAGGTTGGGCGGGAGATACGAACTGGTCAATGTATAATCGCGGCTCGAATCCGAGGCCAGCGATGTATGGAAATGAACAAGGCTCTTTCTGGATGCCCGGTGAAACGGATGTTTCGATTCGTCCGGGTTGGTTTTGGCATGCAAGCGAAAACCATCAAGTGAAGTCGCTAGCGCAGCTAGTTGATATTTATTACCGCTCGGTTGGCCACAATTCCAATCTTATTCTTAATATGCCGGTTGCATTGACAGGACGTATTTTCCCGATCGATTCAGCTCGTCTCATCGAATGGCATAAGACGCTTCTTGAGGAGTTTAAAACCGACTTGCTCAAAGATACGAAAGTGAGAGCCAGTAACATTCGTGGAAAGAAATTCGCTGCCGAAAATGTGCTCGATGGAAACTGGGATACTTTTTGGGCAACAGACGATAATGTTACCGGAGGAACTTTGACTTTTACTTTTGCAAAGCCTACGAATATCAATCGTATGCTTATTCAGGAATACATTCCTCTCGGGCAACGCGTAAAATTGTTCGATGTCGAGTTCTTCGACGGCAGCAACTGGAAACCAATCAAATCTGTCGATTCTCTTACAACTGTAGGTTATAAACGATTGCTTCGTTTTGCAACTGTTGAGGCTCAGCAAGTGCGTATCGTTTTCAAAGAATCGCGCGGCCCTTTGTGTATAAACAATGTCGAAGCTTATTTGGCTCCTGTTATTCTTTCGGAACCGACGATTTCGCGAAATGGAAATGATGAAGTGGTTATCAGTAACGGTGATTCCAATGCTGAAATACATTTTACGACAGACGGAAGTGAACCGACGCAGGAATCGGCTCTTTACAGAGGACCTTTTATGTTTGCAAAGAAAGGAACTGTGAAAGCAGTTGTTTGTGACAGAACTTTGAATAAAGTCAGTGCTGTTACAACTAAAGCTTTAGATATTCCTTCATCTGATTATACGATTGTTGCTCCGAACGATAAGAAGGCGAATCTGATTCTAGATGGAAATGGTTATACTGTTTATCAGCTTCCAAAAGGTTCACAGGAAATCGTTTTGCAATTGAAGGATGAACATTCCATTTCAGGTTTTCGCTATATGCCGACACAGCGTCGTTCCGACAATGGCTATATTTACAGCTATCAATTGTTCGTTGATGGGCAGAAGGCTTCTGAAGGCGATTTCTCGAACATCAAAAATAATCCGATAGAACAGATTGTCCGTTTCCCTGTTATTAAGGGAAAACAGATTCGGTTTGTCGCTACGAAGATTATTGACGATGTTCCGCAAGCTTCAATCGGTGATTTCTCAGTAATCACAGAATAAAAGGTTTATAATATAATCAGGCCACTGCTTTAGATTAAACTAAACAGTGGCCTGATTTTTTCTTGTAAGAAGTTTTGTCCCGAATTTGTCAAATTATTGGGAAAATGCCATCACCCATTTACTTACTTTATCAACGTAAGTTTTAGAAATCGGAATGTCTGGAACTCCTTCGATATCAAACTCAATATAGATGCCTTCTTTTTCTCTTCTTAGAACTTTAACCTGGTCGAAATTCACCATGAAAGAGCGGTGACAGCGAAGCACATTGCTCTCACCCATTTGTTCTTCAATTTTCTTGAGCGTATTGCGCAACAGGAACTTTGTTAATGAGCCTTTATTCAGATACCAAATCAAAACATAATTGTCAGCCGATTCGAGATAAAGCAGATTGGTGCGTTTGATAGAAATACGGAATTCGTTTTTTTCGTCATAAAAAGAATAAACAATAGCTTTAGAGGCTTCTTCTTCTCGAACGCTTGCAATCAGAGCCAATTGACGTTCCTTTTCTTTGTAGGAAAAATAGAGGTGAAGACCTGCATACGGAAGAAGCAACACGAGACTTGTGTTCATCGTCGATTCCTTGAATGCAGTCAGATATTCACGAGTCGGATTCAGGTAAAGTGTATAAATCGTGTAGAAAAGTGACATGAAAAGAATTTCCAAAAGAATCCAGATAGCGTAATGTGAATAGGAAATTGTATGTTTTTTTCCATAGTAGTACATAATGATACGGCTGATGACAACAACAAGAACTCCTGTCAGGATAATAAGACTGGAAAAAACGAGGAATTTGAAGTCAGAGACTTTGTACCAAGTGAATGACCCGAAAGGTTTGTAGATATTAATGAAGATGAGAGCGAAGAACGCAGTAAGCAATATGAGTCGGACAATATTGCCCTTTTCATAAATGTAAGCTGGAATATTATGGTTCGTCCGCTCCATTTTTCCTTTATTTTTGGGCAAATGTAATATAAAACACTTGATAATACAATTCTTTTTCACCCCACATATTCGATTTTTGTCCCTAAATCTGTTATAATGTCCCAAAATTACGGCAGATAAACCATTTTTTTGCAAGTGAATTTTTTCCGATATTATTTCGCGTTGTAAAGAATAATTTAGAATATGGATTTAGTTGCACGAACGCGTCTTTTATGGCATTTCTTCTCTTATGAGAGGAAATCTGTTGTCGAAGATAGCCGAATCGAAATCGTTCCGTTTCGTTTCAACCAGATTGTTGGAGCGAATGAAATAGATAATTTCCAGGAAGCTCTGACTCCGGCAAAATTCTGTGCATCTAAAGATAATCATATCGAAGAGAACAAATCCTTTCCTTATGTGATATTCAACCCTGAGGGAAGGACCAAAAATGATAAAGCTATTGTTTTGTTGCATGGTTTGAATGAACGTACTTGGGAAAAATACCTCACTTGGGCCGAATATTTGGTGAAGACGACAGACAAGCCTGTAATACTATTCCCGATTGCTTTTCACATGAACAGAACGCCGCAAAGCTGGTGCAATCCAAGAGCTACATTACCCTTGGTAAGTGAACGAAGAAAAGAGGCTGAGAACGTTCCGAATTCGACGTTCGCGAACGTCGCGTTGAGCAGCAGATTGGCTTGTCATCCTTTGCGTTTCTATGCGTCCGGACGCGAATCCGCGTATAATTTGTATCAGTTGACTTCGGAAATCAAGAATGGTCAGCATCCGCTCTTTACGGATGACACTTCGGTCAATATTTTTGCTTATTCAATTGGAGCGATGCTTTCACAGGTGCTCTTCTTATCAAATCCACATAAGCTTTTCGATAATTCAAAACTATTTATGTTTTGCGGAGGTTCGTTGTTCAGCGATATGAACGGAAGCGCGAAAGATATTATGGATGCGAAGGCTTTTGAAACGATTTGGAACTATTATTACAATGATTTCATTAAGCGTGACGAAGTTCCGTCTTCTTTTCCTGACGATTCTGTCGAAAAAGGATTTAGGGCATTGATTCGAACGGATAAATTGAAGAAATTTCGTGAAACATTTTTCGCACAAGCATCTAATCGCGTTCAAGCGGTTTCTTTGAAAAAAGATGTTGTGATGCCGACAAAAGGCATTATTAATGCCTTAGGAAAAACACTTTCATCAAAAAATCTTGTTGAGTTGGATTTTCCATACCCATATTCACATCAAATTCCATTTCCATTTCATATAGAAAGTAGTAAAACGGATCCTACACTGATCCAACAATCTTTCGACAGCGTATTTAACCGCGCTGCTGGATTTCTTTAACCAATGAATATTTGGCGCAGATTGCGTTCCTGTAATCTGTGCCAAATTTCCGAGTTGCTAAACTTACTCATATCTTTAGCGCCAATTTAAAAATAAGCCACCAGCTATTAATAGCTGGTGGCTTATTTAGCGTATCAGATCGTTTCGTTTAAACTTTGATTAGTTTATATTTTGGTACTAAACATTTCATCACAATCCAGCCGATGAGGTAAGCAACGGCACAGAAAATGAATACCATAGCATAACCTGCAGGTTTCCCTTCAAATCCGAGGAAATGGGTATTGGCTTCACCTGTAAATGTAAAAATCATTCCTGCACCTTTCTGGATGAAGAAAGAGCCTAAACCGCCGGCCATTCCACCGATTCCGGTGACTGTCGCAATAGCGCTCTTAGGAAACATATCACCGACTGTCGTGAACAAGTTCGCGCTCCAAGCTTGGTGGGCAGATGCTCCGATTGAAATCATCAGAATCGGAACCCAGAAACTGATGTATCCTAAAGGTTGAGCCAGTAAAACGCACAATGGGAAAACTGCAATGATAAGCATTGCAGTCATTCGAGCTGCATAAGGGTTCATTCCTTTATTAATAAAATAGGTCGGGAATTTGCCGCCGAAGATGGAACCGATAACCGTAATCGTATATAGAACTGCAATTGGAACAGCAATTTGTGTTCCTTCCATGTGATATTGCATCTTGAGATAAGCCGGCGTCCAGAAAAGGAAGAACCACCAAACACCATCGGTCATGAACTTGCCGAATGCAAAAGCCCAAGTTTGCTTGAACGACATACATTTGAGGAAGGAAAGTTTCTGTTCTTTTTCAGGGGCATTGTTTCCAGCTTTATCTTTTTCATCGTCTTGATGAATATAGGCGAACTCAGCTGCATTGACTGATTTGTTCTTCTCGATTGGCCGATAAACGAACAGCCATAAACCCATCCAAATGAAGCCAATTAAACCGACAAAAATGAATGCCATTTCCCAACCCCAGAACTTAGCCATTGCAGGAACAGTCAACGGAGCGATGATTGCTCCTACGTTTGCTCCTGAATTGAAAATGCCGGTTGCAAAAGCGCGGTCTCTTTTCGGGAAATATTCTGCAGTCGCTTTGATTGCTGCCGGGAAGTTTCCGGCTTCACCAAGTGCAAGTACGCATCGTGCGATGACGAAGAATGTCACACTTACCATACTGATTGTAGCTGCAATGTCTGTGCCGGCGGCAACAGTCCGCAAAGCTGCGGCATTTGGTAAACCAACCCATTGTTCAGTTAAAATTCCGCAAAGTGAATGAAGAGCAGCGCCTAAAGACCAAACACCGATGGAGATAGCATAACCTCTCTTTGTACCCATGAAATCGACAAATCTACCGGCAAAGAGCATGCAGATTGCGTAAAAGAGTGAAAATACCGCGGTGATTGTTCCGTAATCATTATCTGTCCAGTGAAACTCATCTTCCAACATCGGTTGGAGAAGTGACAAAACTTGTCGGTCAAGATAATTGACTGTAGTCGCAAAAAACAACATTGCGCAGATAGCCCATCTGTACTTTGTCATCTTATCATTTACAATGTTTAATGTGTTCATGATATCCTCATTTTATTTTGCGCAAAGTTATAAGATTAATTCCAATTAACCAAAGAACATTTGCTTATTGAAACATCAATGTAATCTTGATTTCATTATTATGAAACAGTCGCTGCGGACTTTTGTACTTGCAATCATACATGTATTTTCTATGGTGACATTTTATCTAATCGTAGTGATATTTCTGCTTTTGCTGGCTGTTATAGATTTGTCGGTCGGCGTCAGCAACGATGCCGTAAACTTCCTGAATGGAGCAATTGGCGCCAAAGTGGCTCCTCTTAAAACAATCATCATAATCGCAGCTGTCGGTGTTTTCATCGGAGCTTCATTATCAAACGGAATGATGGACATCGCAAGGCATGGCATTTACCAGCCTCAGCATTTCTATTTCTCGGAAATAATGACAATACTTTTGGCGGTTATGCTGACGGATGTCGTTCTGTTGGATGTTTTCAATTCATTGGGGATGCCGACATCGACGACTGTTTCGCTGGTTTTTGAATTGTTGGGCGCAACCACGGCTTTGTCAATCGTGAAAATCGCCTCTTCAGACGGAGCCTTACAGTTCGGCGATTTGTTGAATACTGACAAGGCTTTGACTGTAATCATCGCAATCTTCCTGTCTGTTGCTGTTGCATTCATCTTCGGTTGGATTGTCCAATGGATAACGCGACTTGCATTTTCTTTTAACTATCCGAAATACAGCAAATATTTTGTGGGTATTTTCGGAGGCTTGGCTTCGACGGCGATTGTTTATTTCATGCTTATTAAAGGAATCAAAGACACTTCGTTTTTAAGCGACAACTTGAAAAACGTCGTCTTCAATCATATGCAAATTGCCGTTCTTGCATCGTTCGTCATTTTCACCATCTTAATGCAAGCTTTGTATTGGATGAAAGTAAATGTGTTGAAAGTGATTGTCCTTATGGGAACATTCTCACTTGCTTTGGCCTTTGCAGCGAACGATCTTGTGAATTTTGTGGGTGTTCCGCTTGCCGGATATTCTTCTTTTATGGATTTGCTCGCCCAGAATGGCTCTGTTTCTCCTGATTCATTCTTAATGGAATCGTTGTGTCAGCCTGCAAAAACTCCCTGGTATTTTCTTGTGGGTTCAGGCTTTATTATGGTAATTGTTCTGGCAACTTCAAAAAAAGCACACTTGGTAGTTAAAAGAAGCAACGATTTGGCAAGACAGCAGGAAGGAATCGAGAATTTCGGAACTTCTCAGATTGCAGGTGTGATAGTCCGGACCTGCACGAATATGTCATCAAATATTTCATCCTTGATTCCAGACGGAATCAGACAGAGAATAAGCAAACGTTTCAATAAAAATGAAATCATTCTGGAAGATCATGCAAGTTACGATTTGGTTCGCGCTTCGGTCAATGTTGTCCTTTCCGGTTTGCTTGTTGCCCTCGGAACTTCGATGAAATTACCTTTGAGTACAACTTATGTGGCATTTATGGTTGCGATGGGCAGCTCGTTGGCCGACAAAGCTTGGAGTAGAGAAAGTGCCGTTTATCGAATAACAGGAGTTTTGTCGGTTATCGGTGGTTGGTTCATCACTGCTGGCGTCGCTTTCATTATCAGTTTCTGCGTTGCAATGGTTATAAATTTCGGAGAGATTCCGGCAATGATTATCTGCATCATTTTGGCGGCGATGATGTTGCTGCGTTACAACCAAAGAATATATAAACATAAGGTAGATAAAGATACAAATGAAGAAGCAGAGGAAAGTGCTATTACTCGTATGAGAACAGCTGCTGATGGAACCGAAGCATTGGCATTTTTCCGCGAAAACAGCCGCAGGGAATTGGTTCAGGTTTTGACATTCTCAGCAGAAACACTCAGAAAGGCTATTGATGGATTCATAGGCGAAAATCTGCGCGAAATGAGAAAAGTCATTAGCAATATCAATGAGGAGAAACTTTACTTGAAGCAAATCAAACGAATCGGAACGCTTGGCGTTGCTCAACTTGACAGTCAGATTGCTATCGAGAAAGGTCTTTACTATTACCAAAGCAATGATTTCTCCAGCGAGATTGTTTACAGCATTCTGCATTTGATTGGCCCTTGTAAGGAGCATGTCGAAAATAACTTTATTCCACTCAACAAGGTTCAAAAAGAAGCTCTGCAATCTTCGGTCGATGATGTGATTCAATTCATCAACGAAACTCGGGAACTGATTACTGACAATCATTATCAAATGACAGATTCGCTGTTGTCAGAATCTCAAGAACTGGCGCAGCAGCTGACGCAGTTAAAACGTGGAGAGCTTAAACGACTGCGTGAGGAATATTTAAGCACAAAGACTAGCCTCGTTTATTTGAATATAATTCAAGAGATTCAAGACATGGTTTTGTTTACGACCAACCTTCTCAAAGTCAGTCGGAAGTTCCAGACCGAATAATAGAATCTCGGAGAATCAGCAGACTTTCAGGTCCCATATTAAACAGCAAATCCACAATACTAAGATTGGGCTGGAATCCGTATGAATCTTGAAATACTTGGTAATAAGGCTTTGGATTAAAAGAATTGTCTTGCAGCGGATGACGCGGACGGATTGTTTCTCTGAAATCATTCGGCACGTCATGCAGATAATCGTCTGTCATAATTGTTGCGGCTTCTAGATTGATGAGAGAGCAGATAAGCTGTCGCAGTTCTTCATTCAAGTCGAAAAGGAAAGTGTAAGGTTTGGTGTAGAAGGGCTGGAAGTCGTCGGCATAATAGTCGAAAAACGGACTTTTGTTGTATGCTGAAACCAGCGCATTCCAATGTATGTGTTGCCAAGGCAAATGTTCGGAGATGCGAATGTCTCTGATTGGACATTTTATTGTTGCGGTTTTTTCAATGGGAATGGAAATTTGCAAAGGTCCATTTGCCGCAGCGATGGTGCAGCGGTTCCGGTAGGTTTGCTTCAGATAATTTTCGTTTGCTTCAATATTGACTTCCTTGAATTGATAGAATTTGCAGTATTGTTGTATTGGTCCAAGGTAAGCTGTTGAAACGAAACAAACGTCTTGTCCGTTCATTTTAGCTTTTTGAAAATATGTTGCGGATCACGACTGAACCAGCAAAAAGTTCCGACTCCGATAATACAGTTTTGTGGAATGAAACCGAAATAATGAGAGTCTATTGCATCATAGACGTTGTCGCCAAGAATCCAATAGTAATTCTCTCCAAAGTAAAAACTGTCGGCTTTTTCTCCGCCAAGGAACAACTCTTTATTTTTGAATGTCGCTTGTTTGCCTTCTTCATTGACGATAGCTCCTTGATAAGCGAACAATAAATTGTCAACTTGATAACGGTATCCGATTCCCGGAACAATGACTTTATATTTTATCCCTTCAATAGAAAAGTCTACCGTATCGCCGGGCATTCCGACGCAACGACCTATAAAGCATCCCTTCGAAGGTTGTCCGGGACGCGCATCTTTGAACAGAACAATGTCGTTCCGTTGAGGTGCTTTGTTGTTCAGTAACCTTTTCGCCAAAATGAAATCTCCTTTGTGAAGAGTCCCTTCCATCGCAGTTGTCGAAATATGATAGGAAGCGCAGTTGTAAGAACGAAAAGCAAAGACAGCAGCTACGATAATGACCAATGCAACTGCCCAGAAAAGAATAGTGCGTTTTCTACGTTTCATGAAATATTATTTATCTGAAACCCAACGGAACATACGGCTCCATCGAATTCCACCATTGAACAGACTGTGGTCTTTGTCGAGAGAAAGCCAGATGAGAAGCGGTTTCCCGACAACGTGATCTTCAGGAACGAATCCCCAACAACGGCTGTCGGCGCTGTTATGGCGATTGTCGCCCATCATCCAGTAATAATCGTATTTGAAAGTATAGCTTTGTGCTATTTTACCATTGATGAACGCATGTCCATCACGGATTTCCAGTTTGTTTCCTTCATAGTTTTTGATGCATCGACTGTAAATAGCAAGATTCCATTCGTTCAAAGTAATGGTCGCGCCTCGTTTCGGAATCCAAATCGGGCCGTAATTGTCTCTTGTCCATCCTGTTTTGAAGCCGACAGGATACATGTCTCCAGCCCAAGCGTCAGGCTCAATAAGAATCTTTTTAATTGTCGGAATCTTTTTGGCGGTTGCCAAAGCTTTCTTGGTCATCGGAAAATGATAAACCGGATTATATGAACCGTTGGCATTTGGCGTAAAGCCCATGAATGCCAAAAGATTTTCAGCATTTTCACCTCCTGTGGTCAGTTCGCGGTCTGCTTTGCTTACACCTAACAGTTCGAATTGCTCTTCTGTGATTGGAGAACCGTCGGTCTCAACATAATAGTTGAATTGCATATTCTCAGGATTATGTGCAGCTACGCCATTAATCATCAACTGATTATTGACGACAGACAAGGAATCACCGGGTAGGCCGACACAACGTTTAACATAATTCTCACGTTTGTCAACCGGACGATAGATAACATCGCCGAAGGTCGCTTTATCTTCCCAAATTCTATCTCTTCCGACCATGTTGATAAGTGAATAATAATCGGGATTCTGAACCTTAAGAGCAACTGTATCGCCGGCAGGGAAATTGAATACTACAATATTGTTCCGTTTGACTGTCCCTGAACCTTTGACCCTTTTGTAACTCCATTTCGGCCATTCGATATAAGATTTACAGTTGAGGATTGGGAATGTGTTTTGAACAAGCGGGAAAGAAATTGGCGTGTTCGGAACTCTCGGCCCGTAACTGATTTTACTTACATAGAGATAATCGCCGACCAAAAGAGATTTCTCCAAAGACGAACTCGGAATCTGATAATTCTGGAAGATGAACAGATTGATGATATAGACCGCAACAAGTGCGAAAATGATATCGTCAGTCCATTCCAAGATGGAATGAACACGTTTGTTTTTCGATTTCTTCCATGCGCCCCAGGGAATGAACTTAGTCAGATAAATATCTACAAGAACAATATTTCCCAACAAAAGCCAACCGTTTTGCATCCATAACACGAAGAGTGAGTAGAGCACAGCGGCAATTATAAACTTAATCCATTGTTTACGAGGTATCTTTTTCATATTCATTGACAATTCAAAGCGTTAAAAGTGTAGAAGATCGTTCATTCCAAAGAAGCCTTTCTTTCCTTGGACGAACTCGGCAGCCAATACTGCTCCCAAAGCAAAACCTGAACGGTTCTTCGCCTCGTGGCGGATAGAAACAAAATCAGCTTCGCTCTCGTATTTTATTTCGTGAATACCCGGAACTTCGCCTTCGCGGATAGCATGAATAAGCAAATCATCCGCAACATTATCGGTTTTCTCCAATTTCCATTCTTTTTTGCGGTCAAGATTGTCTAGAATACCTTCTGCCAAAGTGATAGCCGTTCCGCTTGGAGCATCAAGCTTGTGAATATGATGCGTTTCCGTGATTTCCACATCATAGTTGGGGAAACGATTCATAATCTTTGCCAACTGTTTGTTGAGAGCAAAGAGAATGTTGACGCCGATGCTGAAATTGGAAGAGTAGAAGAAGGTTTTGCCTTCTTCTTCGCACATCTTTTTAATTCTATCAATATTAGTTGTCCAGCCTGTTGTACCGGAAACAACCGGAATATTCCGTTCGAAACATTTAATATAATTGTTGAAGGCTGTGGCAGGAGTAGTGAATTCAATGGCGACATCGGAACCGAGAAATGCCGGCGAATCGACGTCGTCAGGATTATTAATGTCAATGATGGCAGCAATCTGATGTCCGCGACTTTCTGCAGTCTTACGGATAATTTGCCCCATCTTACCATAGCCTATCAATGATATTTTCATCTTTGAGTGATAATTATTTATTTGGGTACAAAGATATCTATTTTTTCTCTATATTTGCGACAATAACACTTAACTATGAAAACTCATGGAGGATTTATTACATTACTGTTGGAAATACAGGCTCTATCAGCAAGACAATCTAAAGACAAGTGACGGACAAACAGTTGAAGTGATTTCGACAGGCACGCATAATACAGATGCGGGTCCGGATTTTTTCAACGCCAAAATCAAGATTGACGGCACTTTGTGGGTCGGGAACGTTGAAATACATAATAAAGCTTCTGATTGGAAGCTTCATCATCACGACAGCGACAAAGCTTATGACACTGTCGTTCTGCATGTCGTTTCGACTGACGACGCTCAGGTCCGTCGCACGACCGGCGAACTTGTTCCTCAACTCGTTCTGAATGTTCCGAAATATGTAATGGAGAACAGCAAGACTTTGCTTGCGTCAGAAAAGGCGTTTCCGTGTCTTTCTTATATTTCATACATCAACCGCATTCATCTGCTTTCGTGGCAGGAAGCGCTTTTGGGCGAGCGTTTGGAAAATAAAGCGAAGTTTGTCATGAATCTGCTTGATTTGTATAGGAACGATTGGAATGAAGTGTTGTACATTGTTTTGTCCAGAAACTTTGGCTTTGGCGTCAATGGCGATGCCCTTGAGATGTTGGCGAAAAGTCTTCCGCTGCGCTTTATCCGAAAACAGAGTAAAAGTCAGACGCAAGTCGAAGCCTTGCTTTTCGGTCAGGCCGGAATGTTGGGTGAAGAGAAAATAGATCCTTATCATAGGTTGCTCAGGCGTGAATACCTTTATCTGCAGCATAAATTTGAATTGAAGCCGATTGAAGGCTCGGCAATTCGTTGCATGAGAATTCGGCCGAACGGCTTTCCAAGTGTAAAGCTGGCTCAATTGGCTGCCATTCTTGGAGCTCACGATACGCTCTTCTCTCTTATGATTGAGGCTCGAACTCCAGGAGAATTAAAAGAATTGTTCCGCGTCAGCGCATCGGATTTCTGGACGAACAGATATAATTTTGATAAATATTCAAAGCCTGTCGAGAAACGAATAAGTGAAACAGTAATCAACAATATTCTGATAAATACGGTGGTTCCTGTTTTTATGGCATACGGAAAATTTGGACATGAAGAATATATCGACCGTGCTTTCCGTCTGATAATGTCTATTCCGCCAGAAGAAAATGCGATTGTGCGGCGATATAAGAATGCAGGTTTTTCAGTGTCGTGCGCAGGTGATTCGCAGGCTTTAATTGAATTGAGTCGAGAATATTGCGAGAAAAAGAAATGCCTTTCCTGCCGAGTCGGATACAATCTGCTGAAGTTGGACAAACTGTTAGTTTCTACCAATATTTTCCTTCCGAAAGAATGAGGCTTTTCTAAAGAGGTTCGGTTTCCCGAAGAGGTTTGTTTTCGCCGAGAATATATCTTTTATAGTATGACAGACATAAAGTGGTCATAGGAAGAGCTATAATCAGTCCGATGAATCCGAGAAGCGTTCCCCAAATAGAGAGCGACAGCAGAATAATTGCCGGATTCAATCCCATTTGATGGCCCATGATTTTAGGAGTCAGAATAAGGTCTTGAATACATTGTACAACGCATAAAACAAGAACACTTAATCCGAAGATTACCCAAAAGTTCTGTCCCGTTTCGGCTGCTTTCAGCAAGCTGAGCAATGCCATTGGAATAAGCCCTAAAGTATGCATGTAAGGAATCAAATCGAGTAAACCCATTGTCAAACCAAGAATGACGCCGAGAGGGAAGTTGATGATGCTGAATCCGATGGCGAGCATGATGCCAAAGCAAAGCGCAATAAGCGACTGACCGCGGAAATAACGATTCATACTGTATTCGATGTCTTTTGTCAGGTTAGATACGACACTGCGTTGGCGTTTTGGAACAAGGTTAATCCAGCCGTTGGAAATCTTTTCGTAGTCGAGAAGGATGAAGATGAAATATAAAAGAACAACGAAAACGACAGTAATGCTGATAAGTATAGAGAATGTGCCGGTCAAAACTGCCCATAGTTTTGGAGCCACTTGTTTGACAATGTTCTCAATGTTTTCGGTATTCAGGTAATTGACAATCTTATTGAAATCGACATGAGAAATGACATAGTCGACCCAAGCTTGCGGAATAAATGGGATTTTCCCATAGCTTGTATTGGCACTTTGAGCTTGGATGAGCTTCATTGTGCGATTTGCTTCGTCAACAATCGACGGAACGACAAGAATATAGAGCAGCCAAAGAACGCCAATTGTCAGGATGATGACTGTCGCAATACTTAGCAGGCGACTCTTGAAGTGAAGTTTGTATTGAAAGAACTTTACAAACGGTTGCATCAGGTAAGCTAAGAGCCAAGCAACCAGAAACGGAAGAAGCGCATCACGCAAGATTGTGATAAGCCAAATGACACCGGCTAAAACCAAGCAGCTGAAGATGATTCGCGTTACGCGGTCGAAAGTGAATGGTCTTTCAAACATGAAATTTATTTTTTGATTATCTTTGTTATCTGAAAACAAAGATAAATAAAGAAATTCACCTGGTAATAATGCATCTGAAAATAATTGTTCCGATTCTTCTGGCGAGCTTAAGTTTTTCTCTTTCAGCTCAGATTGACGGACTCAAACATGCGACTGTGGCAGTCGTTGTGAAAGATATCGATAGCGGAGACACGCTTCAAAATATTAATCCTGATTTGGCCATGACTCCAGCTTCAGTTATGAAATTGGTGACAACTGGCGCAGCACTAGAAACACTTGGCAGCAATTATCGATATTCGACAAATTTGCTTTATCGGGGTGAATTGCGAGACAGCGTTCTTTATGGCGATTTAATCATTCAAGGAAGCGGCGATCCGTCGCTCGGTTCTTCTCATTTCGAGAATTCATCGCAATTCATTCTTGATTGGATTGACGCTATCAAAAAAGCAGGAATCAAAAGCATTCAAGGTTCGGTCATCTCCGATGAGCATATTTATGATGAAGAAGGTGTTTCTCTGGGCTGGACAGGCGCTGATTATGGAAATTATTACGCTTGCGGATGCTATGGACTCAACGTCTTCGACAATCTTTACCGCATTAGCTTTAAAACAGGACGAAAGTTAGGCTCGCTTGCAGAGATTCTCGGAACTGAACCTGAGCAGCCGCAGATTCATTTTAATAATCAGATGAAAGCAGGACGTTGGGATTCGTCTTTGATTTTCGGAATGCCATTTTCATACGAACGAGACCTTTATGGAACCGTTCCGCGCAACTGCCACAAATATACTATCAAAGGCGATATTCCCGATCCTCCTTTTTACTTGGCTTATTATTTTACAGAAAAACTTAGAGAAGCGGAAATCTCTGTCAGCGGACAACCTTCTTCCTATCGGTTGATTGCTGCAAACGGAGTCTGGAAAAGCGACAGCTTGACAACGCTCGTCGTCACTCAATCTCCTTCAGTCGAATCGATTGTCAGCATTGCCAATCATAAAAGTCATAATCTTTTCGCCGACGGACTTTTTAAAACCCTTGGGCTCAGTTGGCAACCAAGTGAACGTGAACCGGCGAACAATTTTGCTCGCGGCGCGCATGCCGTCAAACAATTTTGGGACAGCAAAGGTTTCGATACTTCAGCGCTTTACATGTTGGATGGAAGCGGACTTGCGCCCGCCGACAAACTGACAGCCGGATTTCTTTGCGATTTGCTTGTCTGGATGGCGACAAAATCAAAGGTCCCTGACAATTTCATTGAATCTCTGCCTTTGGCAGGTGAGGAGGGAAGTGTCCGCAACGTGTTGAAAGGAAGCCGACTGCAAGGTAATGCCCGACTTAAAAGCGGCGGAATGCACGGAGTCCGCACTTTCGCAGGTTACATTAATAAAGATGACAAACGTTATGCGGTCGTTGTCTTGACGAACAATTTTACCTGTTCAAGCAAAACGGCAACGCGAGCAATCGAACGTTATTTGCTTTCAATCTTTTGAGTTTCTCTTTCAATCGTCTAACCATCAAAGGTTGTTGATGGTCTTCATCAATTGTTGTCCCATGCCGATTGTATAGCCTTGCATGACAAAAACTACGCGGTTGAATGTGTCGGCAATCACGAAGATTGGCAATTGCGATGCGCTTGTCAGTTTGAGGTTCATGACCAATTCTTTCTGTATCGAATGATTGGCGTCGATTCCGTAACTGATTGTTTTCGGCAAGGTCTTAAACTCGTTTACGTCAAAGTTCTCAAAGCCGCTTTTATCGGGGAAGAGAATCACCATCGGTCGTCCCCATTTTTCCAATTCTTGACTGACGCTTGCAATGTCGCGCATTGCGTGATTCGTCGGTTCTTGTCGTGAGCCGATTACAGCGACGATATAATATCCGCGGCCAGTTGTCTTCAACAGACTTGTTTCTTTGCCTTCGGTCGTCATGTACTTGTCTTCAGAATTGAACGAGCCGATCACTTGAATGGCATTCTCTTCTATACGCATAATCAGCTTGACAGGAGTTGTTTCGTTTTCTTTGACAGAGAATGAAGTGACATGCGAAAGAACGCTTCCGTTAGCCAAACGAGTTCCTGTAATCAGCAGATAATTGCCTTCATCTAGCGATAACGGTTTAGAGAGCAGAGTCTTCCAGGTGTAACCGACTTCGTTGTTGTCTTCCAATTCGAAGTTGAGCGTCTGCAGTGTTCCGTCGTTGTGGACTTTAGCAATAGTGAAATGTGTGTAATATCCAGGGTCCTGCAGCACTTTCGATGCTTCGTAATCAGCAACGACTTTTCCCTGCGGAGCGACGTTTTGTTTTGCCGTTTCGAAATCGACCGTTTTCCATGACGTTCCGTCAGAGAACTGGACTTTGTCGTCAACGGGATTGATGCGGGCTGCGATGCCGAGTGAACGTGCCACTGCAATGTAGAAGATATCGCGTGAATGATGGTCTGCAGCCTTTGCTTTCCAAACACCGATTGGAGAGATTGGAATCCGCTGAGGATTCAAATCGTCTTTCATTGCGATATGTTGTTTTACCCAACCAGCAAGCAGCTCAGGATGAGAACGATATTGCTCGGCTGCAGAACTGCTGAAGATTGAAGCAAGTTCTTTCTTATAGGAAGTAAGTCGTTCGTTTGAAACGCGTGGATTCAGCACATACTGATTCCAAAGATCTTCACTCATTTCAAGGCGAGTTGTATTATACAGATGAGTCAGTAAAATATCTTTCGGTGCGTCGCGAAGGTCTTTCTGAGAGATGACGCCAAGCAATGCGATTGCATTTGTTTCAGCGTGATTCTTTGCTGCATCGTCCAGTACGGATTCGATGTCTTTCCAGTTCCCGCGGCTTGCTGCCATGAAGTTTTCGACTTTTTCCGAATCCATATTCAGTTTTTTGGCTAGTTCCGCCGATTGTTCTTTCGTTATGAAAGTGGCAACGTATGCATTACGGATTTCGTCTTCTTTTGCCAATCGTGCGGCATTGTCAGCCTTCTGCATGTCAGTAACAGGCGTATCGATATTGCCTTCAACAGGCGGAATCATATTGAAATCTTCCGTCATTGTATTCCCAGGAGCCATCGTCAATGCGACAGTCACGTTTTTATCCTTTCCTACGCTTATATGTTTGTATCCGAAATATCCGTCTTTGCTTGCCCAAACCAGAAGGTCTCCAAGTCCTGCTGTCAGAGAAGCTTTTCCGTTAACATCGGCTTTCTTTGTCGCAACAGAATAATATTCGCCGTAATTGTACAGCTTAAATTCCACTTTTGCATTTGCTGCGGGTTTTCCGTCTTTATCGAAAACATTGACAACTGTAGTGGAAACTGGCGCATAGTTCGATGTGACATTGATTTCAGTAGTGCAAGCAGTATTTCCTATAACTTCTTCAGGTCCGTGATATTTTCCGAACACATTTGTGTGCATCAGCATGCTTCGACGGGCGGGAGCATTGAACCAACCTAAATTCAAAACAGCTTCCGGTTCGCAAGCGCCCATGAACCACCACTTTCCGTCGGCCCAAGCTTCAACCCAAGCGTGATTGTCGTCAGTGTGAGCCCATCGCGGAGTGTAAACCTGACGAGCGGGAATTCCGATGCTTCTGAGAGCGGCAACAGTAAATGTCGATTCTTCGCCACAGCGTCCGTAAGCTGTTTTCAATGTCGCCAAGGGCGCACTCGTGCGACTGTCGGAAGGTTGATATACAACATGTTCGTGGCACCAGTGATTGACTTCCAAAATAGCATCTTTCATCGACATGCCTTTCACCCTTTCTTTCAGAATCGGATAAAAAACCATGCGACTCGAATCCATGTTTTCGTTGTTGACTCGAATCGGCAGAACGAAATGACGGAAGATTTCTTCGGGAATGGTTTTTCCCCAAGCCATTTCTTTGCGCGCTTTAAGAGAGGTTCGGATATTATTGATATAGAAAGCGGTCGGATAATCGGCCATGTCGCTCAAAGGCATGTATGCGTAGAGAAACTCGGCTGCTTCACGAACGTCTGAAGATAAAGAAGTGGGCAAGACGGCCGCACCTTTCCAAAGTTTTGCCTTTGCAGCGTAGTCTGTTGTCACTTGATTTCTTATGGTTTTGTCGGCAATGAAATGTTGGCCGTAGCATAAACTCAAACCAACAGTAATCAGCATGATAAGTAGCAATGTCTTCCGCATAGTAGTATATGTTTATATTTAATAACAAAGGTACGAAAAGGAGAGTTAATTTGCAAATCTTTTTGGCTTTACTGCAAAATGATTGCAAACAATCTCACTCCATCAGAAGCGACGTATTCTGGTGGATTGATTAAAGATGAGGTTAAAGCTTCAGACAGATTATGATATGCAGGAAGCCAAACGCGATACGACCTGAAAAATTAAAGAATGTTCGCAAGGTCGCTGCTGCTCTTTAAATCCAGGTTTTTGTTTTGAAGACTGCAGCTAATGAAGGCTATAGTCGTTTAAAGGATTTGGAGCAGGCAAAGGCTGATTTAAAAAGAAAACTCTTGAACCTCTTTCACCTAAAACTTTTTTCAGAGTCTGTGAAGTGCTTTTGTCATAAACGTATGGCTTCGTTTTCTTTGCTCCGAATCTGCAAAGGGAAGCATTCTCAAATTGGATATATGTATTGTTTTGCAACTTGGGAAGCCATTCAGCCTTGGTCGCGCTGATGTAAAGCATGTCGTATCGAGCGCGGTCGAAAACATTATTTTCAATCACAAAATGGAATGCTTTATTGTAATGCTCCCACGATTTTACATGCGAACCTGAGCCTTTATCAGGACGTTGCGTTCCCCAACCAAAACCGGAATAACGGAAAATATTATTCTTTACCGCTATATTATCCATAAAAAACATGGCAGAATCACCGTCGGAAGGAATCGAAAGGAAATATTCCAATGAGTAAGTACATCTCTCGACCACATTATTGCTATAAGAAACATCGGTTATGAATGTCGTATCGCGAGCATCATTAGGAACATACTGATGTGTGACTCCTGCATCATACACTTGATATACATAACAATGATCGATTGTATAATGATGTCCGCCTCCCCACAATTCAATGCCATTTCCATATCGTACAGGTGAAGTCCGCTCGGGTTTATCATATTGGACAGAACCGCCAATCCAACCTATTTCACAATTCGTGACTGTAATATGATTTTGTTTCCCAATGCCGATGCCATGTGCACCACCATATTTCAGACACAAATTATCGATTGTTACACTATCGGCATAAACAGAAATAATGTGTTTCTTCTCAGGAAGTTCGATAGATGAGAATCTCTCTGACGGATTGCCCTTTGTCGAACAGAGATATATTCGTTTCGTTCCTGTGTAATCGTGATAAAAATCCATATCTCGTTTCAAATCACGATAACTGCCGAAAGGTTCTCCAGTTTCAATGTGTGTTGTTCGACCAGTTTTCAAATCCCGCCGCATCATCACTTTGAATGCACAGCTTTCGCCTTGATTAAAAACAAGTGTACCGACATCGTTTGGCAAGTCCCGATTAAACATATAAACGTTGGGAATATCTGTCGCAATCCATTTCCCTTCTTTGGCAGCGTCGCATGGCGAGCCGTAAATCTTCGGTTTTTCGCCTTTCCCGTAAGCTGAATATGTAACGCCTTGACGAGCAATGACGCCTCCTCGAAACAAATCACCGCGCCGAAACAGTACAGCATCTCCCGGACGCAATGAAATCGTATTTATTTTATTGATACTGTGAAAGGGCTTGTCTGTAGACAATCCATTCCAAGCGTCGTTACCTTCTGCTGATACATAGTAGACTGTACCTTTCACATGAACATCTGAAGCAGTATTCAATATCATATTCTTCAAAGCTTCTGTCCGTTTATTTAATTGAGCTAAATAAGCATCGGTCTGTTTATAATCGGTGAGAGTCGATTTGCACGAACAAAGTAATAAACCTGCACACGCTACGACAAAATATATTTTTCCAACTTTCATGCTTTTCCATTGATTAGAGACAACATACAAAGATAACACTTCCGTTTCACATGCAAACACTTTTAGACTTAATAATCTGCATGGCATATTGATGAAGCATCTGAATTACAGCGTGCAGAAGTGTTGTCAGCATGCGCATAAAATAGACTAAATTTGTCAAATCTATAATCTTCGTGCGGGAAAAGTAGGTTGACCTGTAGCCGAAGTGTTTTTCCCGCATGAAGATTGGAGATAAAACATAAAAAACCTCTTCCGACGCATTGAGATTAGAGATTTTAGGTATACGACCTCTGTTCATCGTACGCAGTTTAGCTGCCCAAAACAAAAAATCCTCTGTCCGTAGCATGCAGGTTAGTCGTTCAGAACTTGAAATCTCTGTTCGCAGCATGCAGATTAGACTTTTCAAAGGTATTACCTCATTCCGACGTGTGGGAAATACACTTCGGCCACAGGTCAACCTATATTTCCCGAATTGCAATTATAGAGTGTGAAAATGTTATCCTTATAAATCCTTTTGAGCAAAAAAGGAAGTTCTTAAAAGATATAGCTTATTATTTTATATTACAAAATCCTTTATTGGGATAAATTGAAAGGGTAAATTGAGTTATTGTACAGAAAGAATGTGTACCTTTGCGTTTCGAAATATCAATAAATTTTTGATAGTAATGAAAACTTACAAATTAATAAACAACGTCCTAGGTTGGCTGGTATTTGTAGTCGCTTCGGCCGTTTATTTAATGACCATCGAGCCTACAGCAAGCTTTTGGGACTGCGGTGAGTTCATTTCTTCGTCATATAAGTTGGAAGTAGGCCACCCGCCTGGCGCACCTTTCTTCATGCTGACAGCCAACTTGTTCACACAATTGGCTCATGACCCGTCGATGGTCGCTAAGATGGTCAATTCGATGTCTGCTCTTTTCAGTGGACTGACGATTCTTTTCCTTTTCTGGACTATCACACACATGGCACGCCGTATCTTTGTTTCTGATGAAAAAGAGATTTCGTCAGGAAAAATTATTACCATAATGGGTTGCGGTCTTGTCGGAGCTTTGGCATATACATTCAGCGATACATTCTGGTTCAGCGCAGTCGAAGGCGAGGTTTATGCCTATTCTTCTTTGTTTACGGCGCTTGTCTTCTGGCTAATACTTAAATGGGAAGATGTGGCTGACCAACCACATTCAGACCGTTACATTGTGCTGATTGCCTATTTAGTAGGTTTGAGTATTGGCGTTCACCTGCTCAATTTGCTTTGTATTCCTGCAATGACGTTGGTTTACTATTATCGTAAATTCAACAATCCGACGGTTAAAGGCACAATCGGAGCTCTTCTGCTTTCGTTTGTCATCATCGCGTTGATGATGTATGGCGTCGTTCAGGGACTTCCGGAAATCTGCGGTTATTTCGAAATTTTCTTTGTCAACGTAATAGGATTACCTTACAACTCCGGTGTTTACGCATACGTCATTATCTTGGCAGCGGTTTTATGCTGGGCGATTTGGGAAACTATGCGCGACGAAAAAGATCAGAATCCTTTGCGCATGAAACTTTCTTTCATTTTGTCGGTCGTATTGATTGGTATTCCGTTCATTGGTAACGGGTATGTTCTTGCAATCATTCTGACTGCAGCACTGGTGTTCTGGCTGTTCAGGGCGAAGAAACTTAATATCCGTTTATTGAATACAATTCTTGTTTCTTTGCTTGTTCTTGTCGTTGGTTATTCTTCTTATGCGCTGATTCTTATCCGTGCCACAGCTGACACGCCAATGAACCAGAATGCGCCTAAGGACTTCTTCGATTTGCGAACTTATCTCGCTCGTGAACAATATGGCAAGACGCCATTGATTTACGGACAGACCTACGTTTCGGAGGTGAAGCGCGAAAGTAAAGGAAACGCTTGTATGCCGGTCATTAAGACTGGCGCTCCGGTTTGGACACAGGTTATTAAGAAGAATCCGAACGAGAAAGACCATTATTTTGTTTCTCGTCACGATGAGGATTATGAATATGTGGATGAATTGAATATGCTGTTCCCTCGTATGTTCAGCACTCAACAAGCCCATATAGATGCATATAAAGAATGGGCGCAGGTAAAAGGTGCGCCGGTTCAGTTCGACCGATGCGGCGAAACTGCTTCAGTGATGAAACCGACATTCGGTGAAAACCTCCGCTTCTTCTTCAGCTATCAGCTCAATTTTATGTATTGGCGTTATTTCATGTGGAACTTCTCGGGCCGTCAGAACGATATCCAAAGTCATGGAGAAATCTCGCATGGAAACTGGATTACCGGCATCAAGTTCATCGACGAACAGCTTGTCGGACCGCAGGATAATATGCCGAGCGACATCGTTAACAATAAAGGACACAATGTTTATTATATGCTGCCTTTGATTCTCGGTCTTTTGGGACTTATCTTTCAAACCTACAAAGGCAAACGTGGCGTTCAGGGATTTTGGGTTACATTCTTCCTGTTCTTCATGATGGGCATTGCCATCGTGCTTTATCTTAATCAGACACCACTTCAGCCTCGTGAACGTGATTATGCGTATGCAGGTTCGTTCTATGCGTTCTGTATCTGGATTGGATTCGGTGTCGCGGCTGTGGCACGCGGCTTGGAGAAATGCAAGCTCAATCCAACTGTTGCAGGTGCAATTGCAACGATTGCTTGTCTGTTCATTCCTTATCAAATGGCTTCACAGAACTGGGACGACCACGATCGCTCGGGACGTTATGTCTGTCGCGATTTCGGCTCGAATTATTTGCAATCATGCGAACCTGACGCTGTCATCTTCACCAATGGTGATAACGATACTTTCCCGCTTTGGTATGCTCAGGAAGTTGAGGGCATTCGTACAGATGTGCGTGTTTGCAATACAAGTTATCTGCAGACAGATTGGTATATCACTCAGATGAAGAAACAGGCTTATGAATCGAAGCCTCTTCCAATCTCTTGGACGCTCGATAAATACATAACCGGCAAACGTGATGCTGTTTATATCTATCCGTTGACGAATGATTCCATCGAGTTGAAGACTGCATTGGCTTTCCTCAACAATGATGATCCGAAGTATAAATCTATTCCGGGAATCAGCGAGCAGATTGATTATATACCTTCGTCGAAGCTCTATTATCCTATCGATCGAACTGCTGCTTTGAAGTTGCCTGGCATCGACTCGACAGCTATCGTTCCTCAGATAAATATTAATTTCGGCGGTGAAAGCGCTCTTGGCAAACAAGAAATCGCAATTCTTGATATGCTACAGACCAACAATTGGAAACGTCCGATTTACTTTGCAATCACAGTCAATCCTGACCAGTTCTGCAAACTGGACAATTATTTCCAGCAAACAGGTATGGCTTACGAGATTGTTCCGATGAATACGAACAAGGAAATCAATGTCGATAAGATGTACGACAACGTCATGAACAAGTTCCATTGGGGCGGCGTTGACAAACCCGGCATTTACATTGACGAGAACGTGATGCGTATGTGCAAGAGTTATCGTATGATGCTCTTCAACAAACTCGCTGAAACACTCTACAATCAAGGTCAGCGCGACAAAGCTCTGAAAGTCCTTGACAGATGTATGCAGGTTCTTCCTCCTGAAAATGTTCCGCTCGACCAGACTGCTTTGGCAACAGGCGAGCTTTACTATGCATTGGGCAAGAAGATTAAAGGCGACCGTATTTATTCGGCAATTGCCAAAGATGCTTGTACCAACATCGAATGGTTCTTCCGTCTCGACGGCAAGTCGTTGCAAACTGTCAGCGATGACCTTTACACCAATTTGGCTGTTCTGCAGCAAGTGCTGGTTGTAGCTAAGAAATACAGTCCGGAGGTTATAAAGAAGTATGAAGAACGCTTCGACAATTATCGGATTGCTTATCAATCAATGACGGGAGACCATAAATAACAGCTGATGTTTATTGAGCAACCTCCTTGGCTCTATCGAGTTCTATTCCACGAAGCAATCTGGAGAATTCCTGACCGACAAAAGAAGTGTGTTTATCTTACTTTTGATGACGGACCGATTCCTGAGGTTACTCCGTGGGTTCTTGATGTTCTTGACCGTTACGGCATAAAAGCGACTTTTTTCTGCGTTGGCGATAATGTCCGCAAACATCCTGAAGTATTCAAGATGGTTATCGATCGTGGCCATCACGTTGGCAATCACACCTTCAATCACATTCAAGGAATTCATTTTCGGACAGCCAATTATGTGACTAATGTTGGGAAAGCGGCAGAACTTATTCCAGGTAATCTTTTCCGTCCTCCACATGGACACATGCGTTCGCGTCAAAGTCATAAGTTGAAACATGAAGGTTTCCGCATTGTCATGTGGGATGTTGTTACTCGTGATTACAGTCCTCACATGACTCCGAACGGCGTTCTTAATGTTGTGAAGCAATATGTCAGAAATGGCTCTATTATTGTTTTCCACGATTCATTGAAGGCCGAAAGTAATATGCGTGAAGCTATGCCGAAGGCTGTTGAGTGGCTGCTCTCTGAAGGCTATTCGTTTAAACTCCTCTGATGTTAACATCCGCAGATATAAAGTCGGAAGCGATGCGCTTGGGCTTTGATGCTTGCGGCATTGCTGAAGTTGCTACTGCTGATGAGGCTTGTAGCAATTACGACCAATGGATTGCTGAAGGTTGTCAAGCTGGAATGAATTATATGGAACGGCATCGTGATGTTCGATTGAATCCAAAGAAGTTGCTTGCTGGTGCGCGTTCCATCATCTCAGTTGCACTCAATTATTATCCTGCGCAAAAACTTTCCGAAGATGTTCCGCATATTGCTTATTATGCTTACGGCAACGATTATCACGAAGTCATGAAAGCGAAGTTAAAACAGCTTTCCGCAGTGATTGATGGCGATTGTCGAGCTTTTGCTGATGCAGTGCCGCTTTTCGAACGTTTTTGGGCTGTTCAGGCCGGTCTCGGTTGGATTGGCAAAAATTCAAATCTGATTATCCCGCATCGCGGTTCTTACTTTTTTCTCGGCGAAATAATCACGACTGCGGTGTTCGATTACGACAAACCTTTCCAAAAGGACCTTTGCGGAACTTGTCACAAGTGTTTGGATGCTTGTCCGACAGGTGCTCTTTGTGAAAGAAGGCGAGTCGATGCCCGTCGTTGTTTCAATTATCTGACAATCGAGAATCACGATGCTGAAATTCCTTCTGCAGAAGCTGCTAAGTTGGGCAACCGCTTTTACGGCTGTGATTCGTGTCAGATTGCTTGTCCTTGGAATCGGTTTTCCATTCCGACAAAAGAGAAGGCTTTTGAGCCTTCGCCTGATTTTCTGTCGTTAAACTTTAAGACGCTGAAAAATCTCACTGCCGCAGATTATCAGCGAATTTTCGGCTCGTCAGCCATGCAGCGGGCAAAATACGATGGCTTGATTCGAAATGCCCGCTATTTGCAAGGTAAGGATTCTGATGCTTCTTAAAACACGTTATATCATGAAAAGGCTCTTCCTTTTATCTCTTTTGTTTCTTGGCCTTCTTGTTCAAGGTCTCGCCGCTCAGAGCAACGTCGCTGAAAGTTTGGCTTCATTGCCCGGCGTTTCGGATGTCAAACCTTTGAAATCCGATGTTTATGCCAATAAGTTTGTCTTGAATGTCCGGCAGTTTGTCGACCCGAAAGACACGACTGTCGGCACGTTTCAACAGCGAGTTATCGTTTCGCATGTCGGTTTTGATCGCCCGACTGTTTTTGTGACAGAAGGTTACAATGCCGATTATGCACTTTCTCCACGTTATCAAGAAGAACTTTGCACAATGTTGAACGCAAATATGATTTTTGTAGAATATCGATATTTTGGTCCGTCGACGCCGAAACCTTGCAATTGGGATTATCTGACAGCTGAGAATTCGGCTTACGATTTGCATCGTCTGCGTCAGCTTTTCGGAGAGCTTTATCATGCTAAGTGGATTAGCACTGGTGTAAGCAAAGGCGGACAAACGACAACGCTTTATCGTGCCTTTTTCCCTGACGATGTCGATTTCTCGGTTGCTTATGTTGCACCGCTGAATCATGGCATTCAAGATGGTCGTCATGAAGGATTCATCGCTCGTGACGGAAGCAGAGCCGTTCGCAAGAAAATTTTCGGTTTCCAAAAGGAGATTCTTAAACGGAGAGCTGCAATGTTACCGATGCTTGAACAATATTCTGAAAAATATCATCTGACTTACCGTATTCCGACTGTTGAAATCCTCGATTATTGTGTTTTGGAATATTCGTTCGCTTTCTGGCAATGGGGAACAGATGTGAATCGAATTCCTTCCCCGAAATCAGATGATAAAACGCTTTTCGCTCATCTGATTGATATAAGCGGTCCTTTTTATTGGTCAGAAAGTCAGCCTTTCGCACCATTTGCTGTTCAGGCTGTTAAAGAGCTTGGCTATTATGGATACGATTTAAAACCATTTAAACGTTGGCTGACAATCAAGAGCATCGACGGTTATATGGACCGATTAATGGTTCCGAAAGAAGTCATTGGAAAATATTCATTCGACATCACCTTATATAATAAGGTTTATAATTTTCTGCGCGACAATGATCCGAAGATTATTTTCATTTATGGTCAACATGATCCTTGGAGCGCATCGCGAGTACCGACTTTCAAAGACAAACGAAACGAACAAATCTTTATTCAGCCAAAAGGAAGTCACGCGTCCCGTATCGGCAACATGCCGGAAAATATCCGCAAAAAGATTACCACACAGATAAATCTTTGGATGAAATAAACGTTTTCCTTATTTTTGTTGAAGGAAAGTTGATGGAAAATGTTTGGACTTCTTGACTGCAACTCTTTTTTTGCTTCATGTGAAAAGGTCTTCCGTCCTGATTTGGAGCATAAGCCAGTCATTGTTCTGAGTAACAATGACGGTTGCGTCGTCTCGCTCACTCCAGAGGCAAAAGCACTCGGAATCCATCGAGGTTCGGTAGCGTTCCAAATCAAAGATTTGATAGAAAAGTACGATGTTGCGGTTTTCTCAAGTAATTATACTTTGTATGGCGACATGTCGTCGCGCGTGATGAGTATTCTTGCTGAGAATGTGAGAGATATCGATATCTATTCGATTGATGAAGCCTTTCTTGATTTGAGTTGTTTCAATGAAGATGAGCTCGAGACTAAAGTCAGAAGTCTAACGAACTTAGTGGTTCGCGGCACAGGAATTCCAGTTTCAACGGGTGTTGCGCCAACTAAAACGCTTGCAAAAGCTGCAGCTTATTTTGCCAAACATTATCCTGGATATCATCGTGTCTGCTTTATTGATTCTGAAGAGAAACGACAACAGGCTTTGCGTTTGTTGCCTGTTGACGAAGTTTGGGGCGTTGGCCGGAGATTGTCAAAAAAGTTGGGCAATTACGGAATTCATACAGCTATGGATTTGACTCAAGCTTCGGAAAGTTGGGTCAGACAGATGATGACAATTTCTGGTGTTCAAACGTGGAAGGAACTCAGAGGCATAAGTTGCATCGATACTTCGGCTCTGTCGGAAAAGCAAAGCATTTGCACTTCCCGTTCTTTTAGTGAAATGATAGGCGATATTAATACTTTAGGAGAACGTGTCTCTTATTTTGCTTCTTCATGTGCAAGAAAACTCCGAGCTCAACACAGTGTTTGTTCGTTTCTTACGGTTTATATTACGACAAACAGTTTCCGCGAGGATTTGCCGCAATATGCCAATTCTATAACTATCACAACAACAGTTCCGACAGCAGACACGAGCGAATTGGTCTCTTATGCAAAAGCCGCTTTGAGTAAGATATTCAAAAAAAATCATGTGTACAAGAAGGCTGCTGTCATTGTCACTGGAATCACTTCAGATGCAGTTATTCAACAAAATCTGTTTGATACGAAAAATCGTGTGCGGCAACGAATCATCAATCAAACGGTTGATAGCATCAATGCTCGAGTGGGACGAGACAAAGTCCGCATTGCTGCTGAAGGTGAAGACAATCTCAAATGGTTGAAGCGCGAGTATATTTCAAATAATTATACTTCAGACTTTAATAATATCATTCAAGTTTTCTGATTCAAATAATCCAAGATAAGCTGCACCTTGGCCTAAAATGAATGAATTCATTTTGTTCTGAGCTCTGCTTGCATTATCTTTGCCTCAATTGTAGCGAAAATACGCTGCGCCTCGGATGAGGCTCGAATGAATTCGCTTTATCTTGATTAATGATGGATTACAGCATATATACATTTCCCAATGGTTTGCGTCTCGCGCATTTGCCAATTGATACGCCTGTTTCCTATTGCGGCTTCGCAGTTAACGCAGGTTCACGAGACGAAAACAGCAAAGAGTTCGGACTTGCACACTTCGTTGAGCACATGCTTTTCAAAGGCACAGAGAAACGTCGTGCCTGGCACATTATCAATCGGATGGATAATGTTGGCGGCGAAGTGAACGCTTATACGACTAAAGAAGACACTTTTATCTATTCCATCTTTATGGAGAGCGATTTCGAACGGGCTTTCGAGCTTTTAAACGATATTGTTTTTCATTCCCGTTTTCCTGCAAACGAACTTGTCAAGGAACGCGAGGTTATTGTTGACGAGATTGATTCCTACGAAGACTCGCCTTCAGAACTAATATTTGACGAGTTTGAAAACCTTCTCTTTGACGGTCATTCGCTCGGACATAATATTCTCGGTGACAGGAAATCGTTGGCTCGACTTGATACTCAATCCGGATTGTCTTTTACCAATCGTTTCTATACACCGGAAAATATGATTTTCTTCTCGATGGGACGGATTGACTTTCGTAGAGTTGTTCGAATGGCAGAGAAATATATTGAAAGCGGAACTTCGGCCAAGGCACAATTGCAGCGAAAAGCGCCTTCGATAATTCCTGCGAAAGATGTTACGATTGATAGGTCGACGCATCAGGCTCACGTTATGATAGGAAGTTCTGCTTACAGCATGTTTGACGAGAAAAGAATCGCTCTTTTTCTGCTTAACAATCTTCTTGGCGGTCCGAGCATGAACAACATCTTGAATCTTGCGCTTCGCGAGAAACGCGGTTTGGTTTATACTGTCGAATCGAATATAACGACATTCACCGACTGTGGATTGTTCAGCATTTATTTCGGCACGGAACCGAAGCATCGTGACAAAGCCATCGATTTTGTGTTGAACGAACTCGCAGAACTTCGTAAACAGAAGATTAGCGAACTGAAATTGTCTGCAGCCAAGAAACAAGCCATCGGACAGTTGGGCGTAGCTAATGATAATCGGGAAAACCTTTTCCTCGGTTTCGGTAAAAGCATGCTTCACTACAATCTTTACGATTCGCTGCCCGAAGTCTTTGCCAAAATCGAACGTTTGACTGCGGACGATTTGCTTGCCGTAGCCGATGAGGTTTTTGCTCCTGAAAGACTTTTTAAGCTCACATACCTTTAATGCTTTGAGTTAGTTATGAGTGACGATTTTCTTGCAAAACTCAATCCTGAACAACATGCTTCAGTAGTGACGACAGAAGGCGCAGTTCGAATCATGGCTGGCGCTGGCACAGGAAAAACGCGCGCTTTGACGTCACGTTATTGTTACTTGACTTCTGTGCTCGGGATTGCACCTCGGAATATTCTTTGCGTCACTTTCACCAACCGCGCAGCCAATGAAATGAAACGCCGCGTGCGCCAAATGCTCGGTTCAGACCTTGATTTGGGCTATATTTGCACTTTCCATGCATTTTGCGTGCAGTTTCTGAAAGAGGAAATCCATGCGCTTAATTTTCCAAAGAACTTTATCATTCTGGATACAGAAGACGAGAAGGAAATTCTTCAGCGAATTTTCGCTGATATGAATCTGACCATGCGCGACACGACAATTCAAAAGGCGATTGACGATGTGCTTGAAGCTCGCAAGATGAATGCAGCGTCTTACATCGACGATTTCTTCCTTTTGAACAACGAGCAGTTGCGGGAACGTTTTGCTACAAACGACCGCGACGATGGGATTTTCGTACGCTATCTTTACGAACAGAAGAAATGTTTCGGTTGCGATTTCAATGATTTGATAAACTTCACCAATTATATTCTGGAGCACGATGAAGATGTTAGGCTGCGTTGGCAGGAACGGATGCAATATGTCATGGTTGACGAATTCCAAGATGTCAGCGCGAAGCAGTATTCGATTGCCCGTCAGCTCTCTGGAAAACATGGAAATCTTTTCATCGTCGGCGACCCTGACCAAACCATCTATTCCTGGCGCGGTTCACATACGCGTTTGTTCCTCGATTTCGACAAGACTTATCCCTCGGCCCAGACAATTGTTTTAAAGACCAATTATCGCTCGACGCCTCAGATTCTGAATGCCTCGAATCAGCTGATTGCGCATAATCGCATCCGTTTTCCAAAAACGCTTTCGCCGGTTGTTCCGAGCGGCGAACCTCCGCTTTATTATCATGCGAGTGACGACAAGAAAGAGTCTGAATGGATTGCGTCTGAGATAAAAAAGTTGATTGAAAACGATATTTCACTTGGTGATATCGCCGTTCTCTATCGCGCTCATTATCTTTCTCGCGCCATAGAAGAATGCTTTATCAAGAATTCTCTTCCTTATCATATATATAGCGGTGTCGAGTTTTACGAAAGGAAAGAGATAAAAGACATAATCTGTTATATCAGAATGGTCACTTCGGGCGACGATGTCGCTTTCATGCGGACAGTAAATCTCCCAGCGCGCAAAATCGGTCGAAAACGTTTGGAAGCGCTTAAAGCATACGCTGACGGTCGCGGATTATCGCTCTACAATGCGTTAAAAGAGAATGTCACTACGGAAATGATGTCCGGAACACAAGCTGCACGTTATGTTGACGCGATTGAATACGTTCGCGCGAAGCGTGGAAAGATGCGAATGGCCGATGCAGTTCAGACTCTGTTGGACCAAAGCGGTTACGAAAAATATATGCGTCAGCAAGGCGACCAGGAAAGGCTCGACAATGCGGCTGAACTCAAACGAGCCATTCAGGAATATTCAGAAGGCGACGAAGAGGGCGATTTCGAAGATTTTCTCATGCGAATAGCTCTATTCACCAACCTCGACAATGAAGAGAAAAGTGACAGAATCAAGATGATGACTATTCATGCCGCCAAAGGTATGGAATTCGAAAATGTCTTTATCTGCGGCATGAACGAAGGTGTTTTTCCAAGCAGACGAATCTGTACGCCTGACGATATGGACGAGGAACGACGATTGGCATACGTTGCCATGACGCGTGCTAAAAGTCAACTTTTCCTTTCCGATTCGGAAGGTGTTGCGAACGATGGCTTGTATAAATATCCTTCGCGTTTCATTTTTGATGCCGGAAAAGAAAACATTCGTTATTTAGAACCGCTTGACGAAGCTTTGGTCGAGAAAGCGACGCAATACATTGAGAATGACGAAATCCGACTCGGGCGATTGGCTGACCTTTATGAAGAAGGAGCGCGGATTGTTCATCCTGTTTTCGGACACGGAACAATCAAAGCCGTTAATTTGGCCGAAGGCAGTTATTCCATCCTTTTCGATAATCTTACAACCGAAAGAAGCATATTGTTTACCACAAAACTTACTGCTGAAAGCGGAAATCTTTAATCCCAACCTTCGAGTTTGTCGGCAATGTCGGGCATCGAAGACTTCTTAAACTGAGGTTCGCGGATTCCTTTCTTCTTTTGTGCCCGATAATCGTCGAGCAATCTAAACGCTTGTTTTCCGAGCAATGTGATTGCAATCAGATTGCAGAGTGTCATCAGCGCCATCATCAAGTCAGCCATGCTCCAAGCCAGTTTGAGAGTTGCGATAGCTCCGAACATGACCATTCCGCCGGAACAGAAACGATAGATTTGAAGAATATCCTTTCGTTTGGTAATGAAGCGGACATTCGCTTCGCCGTAATAATAATTGCCGATGATGCTTGAGAATGCAAACAAAAGTATTGCAAAAGCCACGAATATTCCTCCTGTGCTGCCGATTTCCTTTGTTAGAGCCGATTGAGTGAGTTGGACTCCGTCGGCATTCTGCAATGAAACGCCGCTGAAAAGAATGATGAAAGCTGTACAGGAGCAGATGAGCAAAGTGTCGGTAAAGACGCCAAGTGCTTGAATAAGTCCTTGTTTGACAGGATGTGACGTGTCGGCTGTTGCAGCAACGTTCGGAGCCGAACCTTCGCCGGCTTCGTTGCTGAAAAGTCCGCGTTTGATGCCTTGCATCATTGCAGCGCCGATTCCTCCGCCCAAGGCTTCTCTCCAGCCGAATGCGCTCTCGAAGATGAGGCGGAAAACATCAGGTATTTCTTTGATGTTGAACATCACAACGCCCAAGGCTAGCAGAACGTAACCGATTGCCATGATGGGGACAATCACGCAGCTGACTTTGGCGATGCGTTGAATGCCTCCGAAAATGATGACCAAAGCGACTACCGTGAGGACAACGCCTGTCCAAAGATGATTGAATCCGAACGCTTTTTCCCATGCTGCGCAGATTGTGTTGCTTTGCACGGAGTTGAAAGCTAAACCGAAAGTCAGCGTAATCAGAACGGCGAAGAGAATCGCCATCCAACGCAAACCTAAACCGCGCTGAATATAGTAAGCCGGACCGCCGATGAACGAATCTTTTCCTCGAATCTTATAGAGTTGTGCCAGTGTGGATTCGATGAACGCGCTTGCAGAACCTAAAAGTGCAATTATCCACATCCAAAAGACTGCTCCCGGACCGCCGACTGTGAGTGCTGAAGCGACTCCTGCAAGATTTCCCGTTCCGACGCGAGTCGCAATGGAAACGGCAAAAGCCTGAAACGATGAGATATGTTTTTCTTCCGGATGACTTCGGCTCGTGGATTCGCCGAGCAGTCGGAACATTTCGCCGATCATTCGGAACTGCACGCCTTTTGTGCGGATAGTAAACCAAAGTGCGCAGCCGAGCAGAATGCCAATCAGCAAGTAAGTCCAAAGAACATTATTGACGGAATCAATCCAAAGGTTCAAGCTTTCCATGCGACGCGGCCTCCGATAATGGTGGTTGAGACTTTAATATCGTCGTCGAAAAGAATGATGTCAGCGTCCATGCCTTTGATAATGCTTCCTTTTCGGTTGTTAATGTGCATGATGCGTGCAGGCGTTTCAGAAGCCATTCTGACAGCGTCGATTAGCGGAATATCCGCTTGCTTGACCATTGTGCGCAGCAGTCGGTCGGTTGTTGCGATGCTTCCTGCCAAAGCCGAATGATCGGCAAGTTTGCAGACGCCGTCTTCGACGATGATTCCTTTTCCCACAGGTTTATCTCCTTTATATCCTGCATTTGCCATTGCATCAGTGACAAGTGCAGTCTGTTCCGTGCCTTTGATTTGCCAAATCAGATGCAGAATTGCAGGCGGAACATGAATGCCGTCGGCAATCACTTCTACAGTCATATTTTTCATCAGATAAACGGCTTCGACAGTTCCTTCGTGTTTGTATTCGCCTTCTTTGTGAACGTTCGTCATGGCGTTATAAAAGTGCGTCGCATGCGTATAGCCGGCTTCAAAGGCGGCTTTCACCTGCGCATAATCGGCAACTGTGTGAGCGATAGCAGGAAGAATTCCTCGGCGCGAAAGATATTTCCCAAGTTCGAGTGCTCCAGGAAGTTCGGGAGCTGAACTCCAACGTCTGATGCATGAAGTATTGCTGCAAAGCGATTCATATTCTTCAGGTTTGGGGAAAGATAGATAATTCGGATTCTGTCCGCCTCGTCTCAGCATGTTCAGGTAATTGCCTTCAAAGTGAAGTCCAATCATGTTCGCGCCGATTTTTCCATCCGGAAAAACCGGATTGGAAGAAATTTCTTCGCAGGTTGCGATTGCATCTTCAAAGACTGAAAGAGGAGCAGACATTATTGTCGGGAAAAGAGTTGTCGTTCCGTACATTGCGTGCGTTTGTGCAATTGAATAAAAGGCATCTGCAGTTCCTTCGTTGAAGTAACGTCCGCCGCCGCCATGAACATGAATATCAATGCATCCGGGTGCAGCGAAGCGGTTCTCTGCATCGATGGACTCCGCATTTGGAACGGAAATGTTGCGGTCGCTGATTTCTTCAATTTTTCCGTCGGCAACGACAATTGTGCCTCCTTTGATGATGGCTGAAGGAGTAATGATGCGTGCGTTGAAGATTTTCAATCTTTTGTTCGACATTATACTTTCTTTTCTATCACAGCTTGAACGACGTTCAGAATGTAGTCAGCCATTTTTTCAGATTCGCTGATTATATCGATATAATATACGCCGTCCTGATAACTGTATTTTTTATTGTCAACAGCTTCCATGTTGCGGTTTTTAAGGAGATTGCGGTAGTTGTTGATTTCGTCTTCAAGATTGTAGGAGATGTTGATGTCTGCATGTGCGTAATCACTTCTCTCAAGCACTTCAACCATTCGTTGAATAGATTTTTCGACTAGCTCGAACATCGAATCGATATTGTGATTCTGTTCTTCTGTGAAGGTCGATTTGCCTTCGTTGCGGCGTTTTATGATGTGAGACATGTTGTTGCATGAATCGGCGATACTTTCGATTTCGGATATGACACGCATCATGATTCGTATTTCGCTCTTACTTTCCGAACTCAACCGACCTTCGGAGACAGCCGTCAGATAATTGGCAATTTCAACTTCCATGCGGTCGCTGATGTTTTCATATTTCCCGATTCGGCTGAAAGTCTTGACGAACGTCTCTTCTTTGTGGTCGTACAACAAATCTTTGACCATTTGGAACATTCTGTCGGTACGTTCTGCAAATAGATTGATTTCTTTTTTCGCCTGCAGAATTGAAAGCTCGGAAGTCGAAAGCAAATCACTTGAGATATAGCGCAGTCTGAATTCATCCTCATTCTCCTTCGGCTTGATGACGAGGCAGACGACGTGCTCAATCGGTTTGATAAACCAAATTAATATCAACACATTGCATACATTGAATAGTGTATGGAAGGCCGACAGATAATATGTGATTGCGATGTCGGGAGAAACGTTCGGAGCGATAGAATCGACCAGACTTGTTACTCCACCGACGAACGGCTTGAAGATACATAAAATCCAAATGACGCCGAACGTGTTAAAGATAAAATGGGCCAATGCCGCTCGTCGGGCCTGTGAGTTGGCAGTCAAGGCCGCGATATTCGAAGTGATTGTCGTACCGATGTTTTCGCCCATCGCCATTGCGACGCCTTGATAAACGTCGAGAACGCCTTGCGAGCAGAGAATCATCGTAATTGCCAAGACTGCAGCAGACGACTGAACGGCCATAGTCATGAAACCGCCAATCAAAAGGAAGAGCAGGATGGAAATGAAACCCCAATCGGCAAACTGAGCAATGAAAGCTTGAACGGCTGGATTATGCCCCAAATCCATCGTGATTGCATTCTCACGCAATGTGGTCAGACCGAGAAACATGAATGCGAAGCCGAAGATGAATTCGCCCAACGATTTGCGGCTGCTTTTAGAGGAGAATATCAACGGTATTGCAAATGCAAAGAGCGGGAAGACAAAATCGCTCATATTGATTTGGAATCCGAAGATTGCCATAATCCAAGCGGTCACTGTCGTACCGATGTTCGCGCCCATGATGACTGAAATTGCTTGTGCAAGAGTAAGAAGTCCTGCATTGACAAAGCTGACCGTCATGACAGTAGTCGCGGTAGATGACTGAATTGAAGCGGTTACAAAAACGCCGGTCAACAAACCGGTAAACCGGTTTTTGGTCATCGTACCCAGTATGTTCCTCAATTGACTTCCGGCGAACTTCTGTACGCCTTCGCTCATCGTTTTCATTCCGTACATCAGCAGCGCCAATGAGCCGATGACTTTCAGAATAACAAATATCAAATTCCCCATCAAAATTTGCTTAAGCCGACTATTATTTTTATCTTTCGGCACAAAACTAATAATTAATCTTGAAAGACAATGACAGAGACAATTCGAATTTATTGTAAAAATAATAGAACATATTACGACGTTCCTATAGGTTCGTCGTTGTTAGATATTTATCAGCTTGTTGGTTCTCCTTTAGAGAATCGCCCTCTGAACGCAGAAGTGAACAACAAAGTGGAAGGGCTCAATTATCGCTGCTGGATTCCAAAAGATATCGAATTCAACGATTATTCAACGATGTCGGGATACCGTTGTTATGTCCGTTCTCTTTGTTTCATCTTGGCTAAAGCTGTGCATGACCTTTATCCTGATGATACACTCAACATCGAGCATCCCGTTTCCAGAGGCTATTATTGTATTGTCAGAGGCGATAAAAAGTTTACACCCGACGATATTGAGAGAGTCAAGACTCGAATGCAGGAAATGATTGACGAGGACAAACATTTCCATCAGAAATACGACCGTACCGAAGCTGCCATCGAGCTTTTTAAAGAACGTAATATGCCTCTTAAAGCGCAACTTCTGGAAACAGCCGGCATTCCTTATACCATTTATCATGAAATGGACGGTTACGTCAACTTCTTTTACGGATGTCTGACTCCTTCGACGGGTTATATTCATCTCTTCGATTTGGTTCCGTATTTCGACGGAATGCTGCTTCGCGTTCCAAAACGCGAGAATCCGTTGGAACTTGAGCCGATTATCCGTCAGGACAAGATGTTCGAGGTTTTCAAAAGCCATCTTCAGCTGCAGCGCACGCTCGGCCTTGAGAATGTAGGGCAGCTGAACGAAGCTGTCAATAAGAAAATGACTTCGGATATAATTATGGTTTCTGAAGCCTTACAGGAAAAACAAGTCGCTAAGATTGCAGAGGAAATTGCCGGCCGGTACAACGACGGCGTTCGTATTGTGCTCATTTCAGGACCTTCTTCGTCAGGAAAGACCACATTCTGCAAACGGCTCAACATACAGCTTGTCACGAATCTTCTTCATCCTGTCGGCATTTCGCTCGACAATTATTTCCTCAATCGGTCAAATACACCGAAAGATGAAAACGGCGAGTACGATTTTGAGTCTCTTTATGCGCTTGACCTGGATTTTTTCAATCAGCAGTTGAAGGATTTGATTGACGGAAAGGAAATCGACGCTCCATCGTACGATTTTGAAACCGGCAACCGTATCTTCAAAGGCAATAAAATGAAGTTGGAAGGCAATTCCATCATTGTCATAGAGGGAATCCATGCGCTGAATCCCGAGCTGACTGCAAAAATCGAAGATAAGTTGAAATATCGCGTTTACGTTTCTGTGCTGACGACAATCTCGCTCGACAATCATAACTGGATTCCGACGACTGACAATCGTCTGCTACGCCGTATTATACGTGACTATAAGTATCGCGGTTACAGTGCTCAGGAAACCATTCACCGTTGGCCGAGCGTTCGCCGCGGCGAAGACAAGTGGATTTTCCCTTATCAGGAAAATGCTGATGCCATGTTCAACAGTGCGATGATATACGAATTGGCTACAATGCGTAAGTTTGCCGAGCCGATTCTTTCGGCCGTCAAGGAAACTGATCCTGAGAATGCCGAAGCTTATCGTCTGCTGAGATTCCTCCGCTATTTCAATTATATTCCAGACAGTTCTCTGCCAGGCACTTCGCTTTTACGGGAATTTCTCGGCAGCAGTTACTTCCATTATTGATAGCCTTTGCCATTCATCAGCATTAAATCTTCTCAACTATGAAAATAGAACTGATAGAAACCGGCTATTTTTATGCCGATGGCGGAGCAATGTTCGGCGCGATTCCTAAAACCTCGTGGGTTCGCCGATACGAGAGCGACGGGAAGAACGGCTGCATCCTTGCCATGAGAAGTGCGCTTGTGAAGACTGATGACGGACATGTCATCTTGATTGACAATGGAGCAGGAACCAAACAGCTGAAAAAACTCAGCGGTTACCGCCTGTTCAACCTCATGGATTTGAGGACGGAACTTGCCTCCAATCATGTTTGTCCTGAAGAGGTCACAGATATGGTTTTCACGCATTTGCATTTCGACCATTGCGGTTACACAACTCAGTTCTTGGACAAACAATATTCGCTCGCTTTTCCCAATGCGACGCATTGGGTTAGCCGTGCGCAGTGGGAAAATTCGCTTCATCCTCATCCGTTGGAAAAAGCTTCCTATTTCAAGGAGAACATGCAGGCTGTCTTTGATGCCGGACAACTCAAGCTCATCGATAGCGATACAAAGCTTTGTCCGAGTGTCGAGCTGAGGCTTTTCGACGGTCATACGAAGGGACAGATTGCAGTTTATATGAGCGGAGAGAAACGAACCTACGTCTTTGCCGGTGATGTCGTGCCTTTGGAAGCCAATCTTTCTCCTGAATGGATTTCCGCCTACGATGTTGAGCCTCTCATTTCATATAACGAGAAAATTCGGATGCTCGAAGAAGCGGCTGATAAAGAGCAGGCAATCATCTTTTGCCACGACGCTTACATGCGTTGCTGTACGATTCGCCGTGTTCAGAATTTTTATCGCCGCAGCGAAGAAATTGCAGAATTGGAAATCTAATGAATAGCTTTGTACCAGTCTAAGGCTTGATACCACGTGTTGAGCGTTGGATAAGCCGACTGTTGAACGAAGATTGAAAGGCCACAGAAACTGTTGATAGGATAGCTTGCGTATGGCGCTGCAAAAAAAGCTTTTGCAGTATGAGCCTTGTAAATGACGGCCTTGTTCAACGCTGTCGTGAATTGTGTGAACTGGTCCGTCGTTCCGATAGCTTTGACAAAATCCGACATATCGTAGAGCAGCGACGCGCGTGAAGCTGAAAGATGTTCGAGAGCCTGCATTGAACTGAGGTCCAAGCCATAAATGTTGCTGTCCGTTTTGCCCGATAGAATCGTTTTCATGACTGTGGCCAAGTCGGCAAGTGCGCTTGTCTGGACGACAGAAACCGTAGCTGTCTGATTGTAACCGCTTAGAGCATTGTAATAATCGTAGAATCCTTTAGCGGCTGATGCCAAATCCGGCGTATCTGAGAAGAAATATTTCAGAATATTCTGATAGGGGAAACTGTCGGCCATTGTTTCAGTCGGCGAAGCGATGATGTAATCGGCTTTGTTCCGGAGCGCGTATTCACATTCGATGCTGGCCATGTAGCAGGCGTCGAAGAGAATAAAATCGAACACATTGTCAGGAATACCTGCAGCGAGGTCGCTGATTTCCATCTTGTATCCGCCGTCGTCACCGAACGACCTGAGCATGTTGTTGTAGTTGGATGGAAGCCACGCTGTTCCGTGACTCCAAAGACTTAGACCGTAGCTTTTGGCAGGATAAAGACTGATGACATCGTTGATTACGCTTTTCATCACAGCGGGGTCGCAGGAATTCTGGTCGTTGTAATCCTTTACATGGTTCTGGACTACTACGCCTGAAGAGTTTTCGGCAATCTCGTAAAGTGCCGGCGTTGCGTTCTTCGTGTCGAGATAGACAATCAGATGTCCGCCGTTGAGATTCTCCTTTGCTGCGCCTCCAATCAGTTCATTCAGAGTGATGTTTGCATAACTGCTCAACGAATTGTTGGATACGATGTAAACCAGCATAGTGCGCACAGGCGTTTTCTCCTCATTGTCGTCTTTACTGCAAGAAGAGAACAAGGTGAGTGAGCATATAGCGATACACAAGGCGATGACTCTGAATTTCATAATCCCTTTTTATTAATAACAGCTGCAAAAGTAAGGATTAAAATCATTTTCGCCGCAAAATCTCAGTCAATTCTTTCTATATGCCTATAAATTGGTTCAATATGTCAAGGAACTCTGCAAGCAGTGAAGTCTTTGGAACTCATCGGCAGCTCGGGAAAGCTTTTAGGGACAATTCTAAGTATTGGCTTTGCAACTTTGTCTTCGTTCGTTTCCTCCTCTGCCGCAACTGGTTTGTCTTCAGTCTTTTGAGTATCTTTGATTTCTGCTGCTTTCTTTGATTCTTCCGCATCCTCTTTCTTTTGCTCCTCTCGCTTGTAGTAAGCACGAACGCCGTCTGAGATGCGCTTGTTGGTGAGCGTTTCCCGGATGTATGCGTTCAGACGGTGGATGAAGTTTTCCAGTTTTTCGTCCGACTGGAAAATGCTTGCACCATAGATGCGGTCGACGATGTCATCGTAATCGCTGTCGATTTGCTGGCGCAGTTTCTTCGACGGATTCTCGGAATCGAGCTTCCGATGTTTCTGCCGCTCAATGCGTTTCTTCCCGAATGCGATGTTCAGCTGATTCAAGTCTTCCACGAATGTTTCGAGATGAAGAGCCTGTGTATGAGGCATATTTTCCGGCTTTGTCAAATCGGTGTAAAGCGACTTGATGGAAGCGCTGCGGTCTTCCTGAGGTATTTCCGGAAGCGATGTGTAAGGCTTCATGATTCTGCTTAGGGCAAAATAGGATTCCTGCTGCGAAAGGTCGACCGAGTAACGGAACGAGTGAATGACATCTCTGAGCTGGCGATAGACGTTGATGCGATTCTTATCAAGTGCACGGAGCATCTGAGTTTCGTACAAGGCACGCGAACGGACGATGAGGACAGTCATTTTGTTCATCTTCTTTTCAAACCGTGAGACAAGCGCTGCCATCCCGAGCTTCCCTGCATCAATCGATTTTAAAAGGCTGAGAACGAAATTCATCATTGCCACATATTTTTTGTTGTTGAGCCTTGTGTGGCTGAAGGCTTTGGGTTTTAAGTAGCTTCCCATGATAAAATTTTTACAAGTTAATAGTTCAGTTAAATGTCAAGACAATGCAAACCAAGCGAAATCGGACTTACTTGATTTTCTACCGAGGCAAAGCCTGTCTTCGTATCTTTGAGACAAAGATACAAACAATAATCCGCATAAAAAAATATTTAGTGAATTATTTTACATTAATTTTAATCTGTCTAGAACTTCAGTTAATTTAAAAGTGAAAGATAACAGAAATATAGTCATTGTTAGATTATGCTTAGGAGACAAACGTGCCATGGAGTATTTAGCTGAAAAGCCTCAGAAATTGAATTTTTAGCCAGGTATAACATTATAATCGGCTAAACTCGATAAAAAATAACGTTTTTAGCCAAGTATAACGAAATGAATTACTATCTTTGTAAGAGTAATTTGATAAGATTATGTTGATAGGTAGAAAAGCACAGAAGGCAGAATTGTTGGAAACATTCGAATCTGAATACTCTGAGTTTGTAGCTGTTTATGGCAGGCGAAGAGTTGGTAAAACATTCCTCATAAGAGAAACGTTCGATTACCAGTTTACGTTTGAACATGCGGGAGTGGCTAATTCCGGTTTTGCTGAGCAATTGTATGCTTGGAAGTCATCACTGAATGATGCTGGGCAAAATATAAAAGAGGCACCAACAAATTGGATAGAAGCTTTCGATATGCTGAAGGACGTAATCCGTGCATCAAAGGCGAAGAAGAAAGTTATCTTTATTGATGAAATGCCTTGGATGGACACTCCGCGTTCTCGCTTTGTCAGTGCCTTGGAGTTTTTTTGGAACAGTTGGGCTTCTGCCCGTAAAGATGTACTTCTCATAGTATGCGGTTCTGCAACATCTTGGATAGTCAACAATATATTCAAGAATCATGGAGGACTACATAATCGTGTCACACATCGCATCTTCGTTGAACCTTTCTGTTTAGCGGAATGTGAAGAATATGTGCAAAGCCGTAATGTCGAAATGTCTCGTTATGACATAATTGAGTGCTATATGGTTATGGGTGGAATTCCATTCTATTGGTCTCTACTTGAACGAGGATTGGCTTTTGATCAAAATATTGACAATTTGTTTTTTTCTGCTAATGGCAAGTTGAGGTATGAATTCAATGAACTCTACGACTCTCTGTTCCGAAATCCAGATAAATACATCGTGGTAGTAACTGCACTTTCCTACAGAAAATCTGGGATGAGCCGCGATGAAATCGTTGAAATGGGAAAGATTCCCAACAATGGAAATCTGACGAAAATACTGGATGACTTGGATCATTGCGGATTTATCAGCAAATATCACTCTTTCGGCCAAAATAAATACAACATTATTTATCGTCTGATGGATAACTTTACTTTATTCTACTTTAAGTATATAACACAGAACAATCAGAACGACGAAAATTTCTGGTCGAACAGTTACAACACTCCAACAAGGAACTCATGGATTGGACTGGCTTTTGAGCGTGTGTGTTTTCAGCATATTCCACAAATCAAGCAGGCTTTAGGCATCGCCGGCATAACATCTTCTGTCTGTTCTTGGAGAATTCTTCCTGTGGACAAAGAGGACAAAGGTGCGCAGATTGACATGCTCATCGACAGGGCAGATAATGTGATAAATATCTGTGAGATGAAGTTTACTCAAGATACTTATGCCATAGATAAAGATTATGACCAACAGCTACGCCACAAACTGACTCGTTTTGTCGAAGGAACAAGTACACGTAAAGCAGTTCATCTGACAGTGGTAACAACCTTCGGTATAACACATAATTCCTATTGGAATAGAGTACAGAAGGAAGTAACTGCTGAGGATTTGTTTAAGAATTGAGATATTCGAATTCTGATTCCGTTGAAAATAATTGATATAATCTGTGTTTAAAGTCTCTTTTCTCTGCTTATTTCTCAATCACTTACTATAAGTGGAGCGTACATCTAAAATCAAGGCTTTTACTTTGGTGCGGTATGAGGTCTGTATATGTCTATAGTTGATTATTGAGTCACTGCGGTAAGTTGAGCTTTTAATCGGATATTTGTTTAATCTCAACGGCAGACTTGCGTTTTTTGTCGAGTAGTGGAATATCTGCATTGATAGGCTTAGTATCTCTGACGTCGTGAAATAATTTGTGACGCGGCGTTTTTGCTCCGTTTTATTGCGGAATAAATGTTGCCGACACATCCGGCGCTTCGGAAGTTCAGGAATAATTTATGCCGACGTTTCCGGGGGTCCAGAAGCCTCGGAATATTTTGTGCCGACACATTCTGAAGTCCGAAAGTCCGAGAATATTTTGTGCTGACACTTTCCGGACTCCGAAAGCCGCAGAATATTTTGTGCCGGCATTTCCGGCACAGAAAAAGCCGCGGAACCAATAATTCCACGGCTTCCGATGTCTTGAGCCTGTTTCCGCGCTTCGTGCTTAGCAGAAATTATTTCTCGGAACTGTAATCGAGCCAGACTTTCATCTGTCCGGCTTCCCGATTGTCCCAGCTGTAATAGGGGATGAGCTTAATCGGTTTTGAACCTGTTGTCTCGATGCTCGTTATTCCGCCCAAAAGTTTTGAGTCATACTTCGTCGTGAAGGTCGTGTTCGCAGAAATCGTCGAACCTGCAAAATCGGTGCGGTTGTCAGTCTCTTCCATGCAATAGACTAATGGCCCGCGCTGAATGGCACGTTTTCCGACATCTTGCTTCACCCGACTGTCGGCTGCGACCATTTCGACCGGCATTGTAAAGTTAATCATCACGACATCGTCCTTTTCCCATTTCCGGTTGATTGTAACGTATCCAAGCTTGGCGGAGGATTTGACTTCCTCTCCGTTGACGCTTATCGTGTAGCCTTTGCACCAGCCCGGAATACGGATGTTGATGGCGCTTTTCAATGGAAAATCGGAATTGTATGACAACCGAACCCGACCGTTCCACGGATAATCGGTAATCTGCTCAAGCGACACTTCCTGACCTTTAAATTTGAATGTGGCTTTGCTGCCGATGAAAAGATTGACGAAAATCGCATCGTCCGACGTTCCGTAGATATAACTGCCGATGGAAGGCAGGAAACGCGAAATCTGACTTGGACAGCAGGCGCAGCCAAACCAAGCCTGACGATGATGGTCGCCTTTCGATTCGAGCGGATTGACATAGAAGAACCGGTCGCCTTTGAGCGAGATTCCTGCAAGTGCGCCGTTGTAGAGCGCGCGTTCGAGCACGTCGATGTATTTGGCATTGCCAGTCATTTCATTCATGCGCTGGTTCCAGAAAACCATTCCGACCGATGCGCAGGTTTCGCAGTAAGCTTCCAGATTCGGCAGACTGTAATCGTCGGTGAAACCTTCGTTTGTGTGTGACGAACCGATTCCGCCGGTGATGTACATGTTGCGCATGACAACATCTTCCCAAAGTCTGTAGAGCGCTTGCATATAACCGTTGTCGTGGCGGTAAGCGGCAACGTCGGCCATTCCGCAGAACAGATACATCGCGCGGACCGCATGACCGCTGATGCTCGCCAAATCGCGCACTGGAATGCTGTCCTGATAATCGGCTGTAACCCATTTTTTGCCGTTAGCTATATGCGACAAACCGCGGCCGCGTTCTTCCAGAAGCCAGTAAGCGAAGTCGAGGTATTTCTTCTGTCCCGTTGTCTGATAGAGCTTTACCAATGCCAGTTCAATCTCTTCGTGTCCTGGAACCCAATCGCGTTTGCCTGGACCGAAGACGGTCATGAAATAGTCGGCGAGACGGATGGAAACGTCGAGCAGCTTGCGCTTTCCTGTTGCTTTGTAGTAAGCGACGGCGGCTTCAATCAGATGGCCGGCGCAATACATCTCGTGCTTGTCCATGTCGCTCCAGCGATTGTTCAAGCCTGTCAATATATAATAGGTATCGAGATATCCGTCAGGCTGCTGAGCTGCGGCAAACTTGTCAATCCATTCGTCAGCTTTGGCTTCCAAGGCGCTGTCGGGATGACTTGTCAGACTGTAAGCGATGCCTTCCAATGCTTTGTAAACGTCCGAATCATCGAAAAAGATGCCCGAGTGTTTGCCCGAACCCTTAGCTGCATTCTCAAAGTTACGGATTCGGCCGGTTTTGTTCTCAATCTGGTCGATGCAGACCGGCAGCGTGACAAGCTTATGACTCTCAAGGCGCGGTTGCCAGAAATCGTCCTGAATGGAAACATACGAAAAATCGACCTGATTGATTTTCCGCATCGGCGTGTCGTTTGTGGCTGCTGCTGTGAGGCAGAAAACTGTCGTGCAAAGAGTGAGTAGTAATGACCTTTTCATGATTCGATTTATTTGATGCGAAGATAGTAAGATTCTTTATAACTGCAATTTTCCGTGTCCACTTTTTATGTTTTGGTCAAGTTCTGAGCGGGAAGATAAAAAGTGTCCCTCGAAAAAGTGCAACTTCATGATGATTTTCGGGAGAAAAGTGTATTTTGAACTCTTTTAAGCGCTATGGCACAGCTTAGTTCTAAAACTATCGTTTCCGGTGATACTGTATTTACTGAGTTTAAAGGTGCTTTGGCAGAGCAATATGTTTTTCAGCAACTGATGTTGAATGAAAATTTGGCAATCAACTACTTTACGTTTGACAGCAGCAAATACGAAATAGATTTTCTTATCCAAACGCTGGACGACAGGATAATTCCGGTAGAAGTTAAATCATCTTTTGCTATGGAGTCGTGGTTTTTGTGTCAAAATGGTCCTGACTTAATTTCGCACAGCTGAAAACGTGCTTTCATGAATTATTATAGTAATATTATATCTCTTGACCTTTATGTAAATAAGATATAATCAAATTTTAATCTCAAATTATATTTAATTTTAGTATACTGCAATTATCCAATAGATCTTTCCCTGTTTCCACATAATATTCATTTTCTTTATATTCTGGACCATACTTTTCAATATATGATACGCACTCATTTAATATATTATATAAAGAAGGAGTTAATTCATTAATATCTCTTTGATTGTGTATTTCGTCCAAGTAATCTATTGTCATATATTTTTCAAAAATTATTCTCGGATAATTTAATATGCTTTCGTTCATATTACTTGTATTTATTACATTTTTAAAATCAATGAATTTTTCTTCTTCTTCTAATATTCTGTTATATAAATTTTCGTCTTTAAATCCGTAAATTATTTTTTTTGTTTTCCCCTCATTAATGCCAATATTTCTATAATAATGTACTCCATCTTCATCTAATACTATATCTCCTATACCTATTAATGTTGATGCAAATTCGTTCGGAATGGGATATCCATTATATTTTTTGAACCAATCCTCTATCGCTCCACTTGTTTCACACCAATACCATCCTTTAAAATCTTCTACTTTTGGCTGTAAACGTATAGCTTTGTTTATTATATTATCATTATTAACAGTTTCATTTCCAATTGTGCGTTGCAAATGTCCGTTTTGATTATCGTTCATTGCTCTCTGCGAAGCATTATAAATACGAGAATATGTTACGCCATCCATTTCATTTAAACTTTTAAGTGTAATATCTTTTATTATTGCCATACCTCATTTTGTGTTTTTCCATCGATGAGGCTTTTAGTTTTTCCAATCTTTGACAAAATACATCAGATGTCATAAAGTGACCATTCTGAAATCCCTCTATGAGTTGTTGCTTGAACGCCATATTTTTTGCCTCGTTTATTATTTTCTGTTCATTTTCGTTTAATACTTTCTTTTCCATACAATAACCAATATTTTTTGGGAACGATATACTTGTTTACAGTAAAAGATACATATAGACAACTAATTTAGAAAAAATGTTTTTTGCCTCTTAAGTATTTTTGTTGTTTGATATATTTATTATAAAGGAAAAAGATAAGACAATGATATACTTGTTGGTACAAATTATTTTTCAATTTTGAAAGAATCGTAAACTTTTATACAGGGTAGTTATTATCTTCATCTTGTTCATCTTCAGCAGCCGAATCATAGAAATTATTCATTGAATCCCCATATATTCTTTCGGCACATATAGACCAACCAGTAACTTTGATTGCTTTCCAACCATAATAGTTTAGCAATGATAACACCTTCTTCTTCGTTTCTTCATCAGGTGTTCGTATTTCAATTGCTGTATTATCACTATTGATAGAGTCATAATTGATGTCTAATTCATAGAGTTTTCAAAGAAGGCCGTAATCATCATCGTGAGTGAAAAGATTTTCATTCAAATATGAACAAACACACTCATTGATTATTCTTTTCAAATCTTTTCGTTTGAGAATCTTTCTGTTTCCTACCGATTCATTGAGTATATTATGCTTGAGATAATTATTCAACACATTCTCAATGATGTTATTCAAACTTTCATTTACCGAAGGAACTTTCAACCCAAATTCCTCTGGTTTTAGGTTTAACATAAAGACATAGACATAAGTATAATCGTTTGATTCTTTTATCGTATATCCAACATTATAATTGAAATCCCTGATATAAAATGCTCCATTAGGGAATCTTGTATGTTGGTTACTATAGTCCCACGCAATTACACGATTTGATATATAACTTTGGACATCATCAATATAACTATACCATTGAAATAGGTTATCGCTTTTATTTTGATTGAAGTCGTATATTGTTTCCATTGTTTTCCTAATTTTGGAAGAAAATACTATGGGGAGTTTTGATGGTAAATTATCTTCATATAACTGATATTTCTTCATCGTTGTTTTCTTAATTCCTTTATTTTATTTTGAATGTAATCACTTGCGATTACAGCACCTTGTGCCAATTCATCTTCCAAGGAATAATCTACTTTTACTGCTCGTACAGGCTCTTTTGATTCATTTATCGAAAGAGTAGAAAGATATTCATTAACTTGTGCTTCAGTTAATGTTCCCATTTCTTCTAAATATTTCTCATAAGGCAGTTTGTTGATTCTCTCAATATCTAAACTACCATCTTCTTTCAATAATGCCATAGTACTAATATATATATTTATTATAAATATCATTAATCATTAATTTTTTCAGCAAATATATATAATATTTGAATAAACTAAATTTTTCTTTCATTTTTTACAAAATTTTCTCCAAACAAGGCCTGGTATCTACTTTATAATGTAGTGTCAAAAAGTATATAATTGCCTAATAATTTTACTGTAAACAAGTATATCGTTCCCTTATGTTTTTTTAGGCTTCATTTTAAACTAAATATTTATAAGTCGCCATTAGCTATATATACTTCTCTGACATTATTTTTGACAAATTGACGGACATCTTCGACAGTAAACCATTCTTCATTCTCTATATATTCCTTTAACAATGATTTACTATTTGTTTTAACCTTATTGGGAACATTATCAATATCAGTCTTTTTTTGCTTCTTTTTCATATTTTTTCTACGTTTATTTATTTATAAATATTTCTCATTTATGCAAATATACACATTTTTTCGAGAAAAATCCAACTTTTAGGCAACCAATTTGAAGTCACGATAAGTCCTCTGCCCAATAGACTTACTGAACACTTCTGTGAAACGCTCGCCTTCACCAAAGGATGCCGTATTGTATCTGAATGCAGCCTCGTCGATGTACCGCTGCAAATACTGTGCGCTCGTGAAGTTGAAATTTGCGAAGTTTACCATATAAATGCCTGTATTTTTAATTTTCTAATGCGAATATATATAATTCAAATGAACTATGCAAATTATTTACATTAAACAATATTAAATAATTGAATTAATGTGATATTTATTTATAAATAATAAACTGAAAAAATAAAATATAACAAGATTATGAGTAAAATTAGATTAACAGAAGCACAACTTCATAGAGTAATTAAAGAATCTGTACAAAATATTCTCAATGAGCAAATGGATGAAGAATTAGAAGAAGGCTGGTTTGGAGACAAATTGAATCAGGCAAAAGCAGCCGTTGGAACTGCTTTTCAAGATAATAGAAATATGGGTATAAGAGACAGATTAAATAAATCAAAGCAGAATTGGAATACTCAAGGAGAATTGAACGGTCTCAATAACCTTTCTAAGCAACTCAGTCAATTTGTTGACAATGGACAACTAGATCCACAAATGACAATTGCGCAACTCATTGGTGGCAAATACAATGGCGGCAAGTTTGGAAGAATGTCGGGAATGTCAGCAAACAGAATGGGACAAATAAGCCGAAGAGGTGGCACAGCTTATTAATCATTCAAATTCCGCATTATATCTCGTGATATAATTTCACAGCATTTTTATGACAATTTAGCACCCCATACAAACCTACGTATTTTCTGAAAAAGATTCGTAGGTTTTTTTTCTCCTATACGAAAGATATTATACGGAAGAATATAAATGTTTAAGCCATACTCTTTCTTAAGCCTTTTGCACTGTCTCTTAAATCTCCAATTATGCCCAAAGAGCCCCCCTTTGTGACCTTCTATCGTTTGCGTATAATGGTGAATCATTTCGTGAACAATAGTATCTCGTAAATCTTCTTCTGTCCAATCTACATAGTATGCAATCCATATATGGCCTATTGTTTTTCCATTCTTAAAAGAAGGGTTATATAGTCCTAATGCAGATGATTTTTCTTTGGCGATATGACATTTACATGGCTGTAAAACTCCACCAAAATACTTTTCGTTATATTCATCAAAACGAACTTTAATATCTTCTTTTGTTATTCTCATTATTTAATTAAGTTTTTAAATCAAGCAGCAATACACAACTTTAATATCTTATTTGGCGTAACCAAACCTACAGATGTAGTGAACATATCAGCAAATCTTTGTGTTTCTCTCATCTTACGAGTATCCCAACGGAAACAAGCCTATTTACTGTAAACAAGTATATCGTTCCCAATATGAATAACCAAAAGGAATTATCTACGCTGTGATACAAGAATATTCTTTCTTAAAGGTTTCAAATAAGGTTCCTCTGTCCAATTGCTGTATTTCCATTTTGGATTATATCCGTATGGATAATAAAGAGCTACATTATCGGGTAGTTGTTGGGTCACAAGTTGAGCGAGTTTGTAACCTCTGTCTCTCCATGTACTCCAATTGAATGCAGAATTCTCAATATTCTGAAGATATTCCTGATTCCATTCATACAAACCGTTAATCTTAATAAGCTCTATCGTTGTCTGGATTCCATCTTCATTCTCAATAGTGATTTTTTGTTCATCTCCCACGCCCCGTTCACCGTTGTCGAAGAAAAGGTATTTATCATTGCCTGCCGCCATAAAAAGGTAATATTTACCAATGTGTTTCCGGCGATCAATATCTAAATCCCAGGTGTATAAACGTCCTCCATATTGACGAACAAGCTCTTCAACTTCCTTTTCATAATCATCATAGTCTTCATAGATTAAACCATCTATTAAATCGAGAATTGTGCATCTACAAGAATCTTCAGAATAAGAAATTAAGTCACTGCTTCTATAACTATTATAGTTCGGATTTGAACCTTTTTCAAGAAGATGCTTAATCATTTCTATACTATGAGCATAATAAGCATGAGTGATGGGCTGCATACCATCAACGCCATACAAATCTATATCTGCTCCAAGACTAAGCAAATAGTCAACAATTTCTACGCATTTTTTATAATTCGATCGTTCAATAGTCTGCCTTTCCTCATCCGTATGTTCTTTATCCATCAAAATGCCATTCTGTGTGAAATCACTGATTGCATGGCCGAGAACTGATTCTCCTCCTTCATCTATAGCATTAACGTTTGCCCCCATACGAACGGCTGTCTTTACACCTTCAATATCAAGGTGATCACATGCACAGAATAGCATTTCATCTATTTTTGTGTGTCTATGCAACTGTTCTATATCAGTCAAACTAAGTTGATGAAGATTGAACTGTACAAATAAATCTTTTATCTGCTCCCAGGTGTAGGTCTTGGGCGTTAAATCATAAGGATAATTGAAAACATCATCAACTTTCTTGTAGGCATCTTTAGCATCATCAATATCCAGTACAACAAAGAATTCAATTCTTGGGGCTCCAATAATCCCTCTTTGCGTTGTATTCGTATACAAAAATCTTTCATGTACTGAGATACTACGTGAATTTGCAATATTTTCCAGTAACTTCCAAAATCCTTCAACCATCTCTTCAGGTGTAGCCTGACCATAGAAATTGTAATATTTGATTTCTCTGAAGGAAGTATCATTGTCTTCATAATTAAGCCACCAGTAATAGAACAATGGGTTAGGATAGTCAGCAGATATTAGTACGGCCTTCATCCATACTTGAATCGCATATTCAAGCCTTAGTGTTCTGATTGTAAGATTCCCTGAACTGCTATGCTGGTTACGTGCCAATAGGCGTATAGGCGAAATGCCACAATCAAAAGTTTTTTGGGCATCAGCGACAAGCTTATAGTCCTGAAAGGAGTATAAGTCTTGGAAATTCGGATATTTTTTATTTATATTCATCTTGAAGAATTTTTCTATTTGGTAACGATATACTTGTTTACAGAAAGATTTCTATATTAATGGAAATGAAATTCTTTTCTATAATAAAACTATTTTAGTATTGACATTTTATAGAGTAGAATTAATAAATCTTTCAAGAACCGTTTCAATATCTTTTATTATTACTTCGTTGTTTCGATTGTTTTGATTCCAAGTAGCAATTAATACTTGATAGTTTGTCAGTGCGTTAAAATCATTGTTTTGTGTCTTGAGCCAAGTACTTAGAATATTTTTAGCATCAAATAATCCATCCCATGTTCTAAGTCTATTTTTAGGTATTTCTGCTCTTGGGGCAGAATTACAGATAGATAAATCTTCAATTCTTATTTCTAAACTAAATGGGTTATTTTTCTTATCAACATAATGAAAATGAGGAAACATGGAACTTCTATCATTACCATAAATCCATATTTCTTTGGTTCCTAAAAGTGAGGCATCTGTCTTAGGATTGTCAACACGTGCCATTTCTGTCAAAACGTTTTGTTCCGACGAAGAGTATCTACTTAAAACTTCATTAATAATATTGTCTATTCTTTCTTTTGTAATTTTCATATTTTTCTTTATCAATATTTTCATTTATGCAAATAATCCACATTTTATTCTAGAAAACGTAACTTTTAGGCAACCAATTTGATGTCCTGAAAAGTTCTTTTACAAATTGACTTTTCGAGTATGATTGTGATTCTTTCGTTTCTCTAATTGTAAGCATAATTATCATTCCCAAAATTTATTGCGGATAAAATAGATGGTATTCAGTATTTATGAATTCAAAAGGAGAGACATGTACTGGCTTTGCTTTGCATTTACAGTAATCACTTTCATTGGCAGTGATGATATATAAAAAGCGTTTCCAATAGTGCATGCCTCCATTTTGAGGTTCCAATTCTAAAAACATGGCATTAGCCCAAGGTCTCGAATGTTCGCTAATCAGATAATACTTCGGGAAAACATTACTTTTAACTGCAACATTTTCTAACAGCCCATCTTTGTCAAATCTTGCATAACAGCCACCTAGACCATAATCTTCAATCAAAAGACAAAATGGAGCAGGAAAATTTTTGTTTCCAAATAAAGCATCGTATGTCGCTATAGCATCAGCTTTAAGATACAAAAAGGCAAACTTTTCTGCACCGAAATCGTTTCCATACTCCTCCGTTCGCTTCAAGATGTACATAATACAAAATGTATCCTTCCTACAATAGTCATCGAAAGCTGTTATTTCAGGAAATATATGAGGTTGCCATCCATTAGGAATCAATTCTTTTTCTGAATATTCAAATGAATCCATCACTTCATAACCTTTAAAGCCTCTGGTGTTGATTTCCTGTTTCAATTCTAATATTGAGGTAGAATAGTCAACATACATAAAGCAATGAGCACTATTTGTGCTGTTGAATAATTTAACGGGCTGGCCATCGAGAAACGCACCTGGATAATATACAACTCTGCTGTTAAAGAAATCTGAAAGATCAGGTTTCACGCCAGTTTTGTGATTCTTCAGCCAATGCGGCATTTCTTCTTTTAACTGTTTAAGATATTCAATCATTATTTCAATTATTAATCTGATTAGTATGTTGATATTCTTGTGCATGTAAGTCGGCAAAAATTTCTTCTTGATTCATTACTTTATGTACTGCTTTTATTGATTTCATTTCCTTTAGAAATATTCTGGTATGTGTAACTGTTACAACAAATATATCATTCCCATTTTACTGACATTTGTTCACCATACTGTAGTCGTGCGGATCGAGTTTTGCTATTTCGGCATCCTCCTCTCTGTACAGCTCCTCCTTTGTCTTTGCTCCATTCTTCCTGAGAAAAAGAGTAAGTTTGTCACGCAAGGCTGCACACTTGGGATCTTTATAGGGGACGCTTTCTGAACATATCGCATCTAACTGAGATTTTCCATCGTCGATGTCATTAGGGTATGCTCCGTGTTGCAATACCCATACTATGCACTTGTAATAGAAGTTCAATTTTCTGAATGGCGGTTCCTCTCCAAAAAATGATGACGGAATGAACTCCCAGATTGCTCTTTTTAGCAAAGAAGTCGGGTTCTTGCCTTTTTCCAGCAGATAATCGAGTACTTTAACCGTCTCGCTCCAGCTCCTCTTATTGGTATAACTGATATCTCCAAAATGAAAGAACTCCCCACCGAAAGGATCATATTTTGGCCAGTGAATGGACTCCACATAGTTTTTCAGTTTCTCCAGACTTCCTTCGCGAACAAGACTTCCAACCTCATAATAACCAGGAAAACAATGTTCATTGTAATGTTCGATATGTATCCAGCGTACGCTGCCATCTGACAAGGTATCGTCGATGCCATAGCCGATAGCGGGTGTTCCCAAGACCTCTTTTTCATCGAAATACTTCCGATGAAGGCTGACAAAATCTTTCAAATTAATGAGAGTGCGGCGGTTCGTCAGGAACTTGTCGATGAAATACCAAGAATTCCCAAATGAGCCCAAATCATCCAATATCGCCATTCCTGCGGATACAATTTCTTTGGCCGGAAGCGTTAAAATATATCCTGCATATTCATAGCTGTATCTGTCGGTGAGCAGCTGAAGGGCTGACTTTGGTATCTTGATGCGCTCGCATTGCTGACTAAGCATTTTACGACAATCCACAGGGAGTATGGTCTGCAACCGAATGAATTTGCCATCATCAGTGGAATAGGTATGATTGTCGGATAACGATTCTACACATTCCTTAATCTGCATAACACTGTTATTGAACCTGCCATTGGTGTAAGGCTTACCTTTATACGTAGATTGACCGTAATTGATGGATGTTTCATTGCCTCCGATTCCGATATTCTCCTCTATGATTTTATTGCCCGATGTCTTGTGAGCCCTTGGTTCATATTTAATATTAGAAACGTCGGTGAGTATTTCCTTGCCCTCAGTATCGAAGTAATACCATTTGTTGCCTTTGCGTGCCTCAAACACTTTGCAACGTGACCATTTGCTCAATTCGTCGTACTCGCCTGGAAAAATGAGATTGCCGTCCTTGTCCTCTACGGAGAACTTCCCGTTTGAACCGTAAAGGATGCGATAGCCATCAATCACTTCAGGCTCTATAGCTGCCAATAACTCCCTTCGAGATTCGGAATCCATCGGTCTCCAAGGACTTTTTCCTCTTTGTTTCCATATTACTTCACCTGTTGGTATTACAACAATGTCCAGTTGGTCATAAGTTCGACACACGAATATTCCGTCCCTTTCTGTAATCTCGTCGTAAACAAAAGGTGTGATCCTCTTTCCGCTTGTGAGACGCAGTCCCAAGCAACCATCTTGCTCGTCAATAATGTAATCTTCTCTTTCCATACTTGCTATGTATTATGTTCTGTATTTCTATATTTAATTTTGGTAACGGTATCGCTGTTGAAAGCTAAATAAATCTATAAGTTTATATTTAAAATAATACGATTATCATGAAAAAACTATTTGTGGATAATCAAAAGTTGGTTTTTCTTCATCAGGTATAATGTCCAAGTCAAAAGGACTTTCATTGATGTTATATAATACTTTTACATGGTTATCCGGATGTTCATTATTCCAATTATCCAATATCTCTACCCAATTCGGAATACTGTATTTTATATTAGCTTCGTTAAGCCATTGTTCTAAAGCATTCCTTTCATCTAAAATACATTTCCGAGTTTCTTCTTGTTTTTAATATGGAATATTCTTCCAGTATTCTTATTGCAGATTTTATTGTTGTTATGAAAATGCGAGTTTCTGTAAAACCGCATTCATCGTAAATCTTATGTGGTTTTTTCTTTTTAGTCTTTCTCGTTTTCAATCGTGATGCAAACATAGAAAATGATTCTGGATGAACACAAATCTGCAGGTGTGTTTTCCTCCAAATGGACGAAATGGACAAAAATGTTGGTTTTTACGACATTTTGATGTGCACGATTGAACCCCGATATTTGAAAGTGAATCATTCTTCATAAATGTTGTTTTTGTCGTTTTTAATTCTTATTTTTGTGCTTTATTGTACAATAATAGGGAACCATGATATATCCGAGTATAAAGCAGTACATATCCTCTTTGGAGGAAGCTGAGGACAACCTGGCGACGCGGACGGAGCTGGAGCTTGTGAAGGGGAGAGACGGAACGCCCGTCATGACTTCGGGGAATTTCGCGGTCGTGTTCAAGATGCGGGATAAATCCGAAGGGATATTTTATGCCGTGAAATGCTTCATCAAGGACCAGCCTCACCGTGCGGAAAGCTACAGTTTAATAGCTGAAGAGCTGAAGCGGATTGAATCGCCGTCGCTCCTTCATTTGGAATATCTGGAAAAGGAACTTTATGTCGATATGGACGGCGATGAGGAAGAGTTCCCGGTTGTGCTGATGGAATGGATAGAAGGTGAAACGCTGGACGTTTATATCCGCAGGCTGATTAGAAACGGAGATGATTACGGACTGAGGGAATTGTCCATCAGTTTCAACCGGATGGTGCTGTGGCTGGTGGAACTTTCGATTGCCCATGGCGACCTGAAGCATGACAACATACTTGTGAAAGCGGATGGAACGCTTGTTCTGGTGGATTACGACGGGATGTACGTTCCTGCGATGAAGGGCCAGAAAGCGAGAGAGATAGGAAGTCCGGACTACCGGCATCCGCTCAGGAGCGAAGACGACTTCGACGAGCATATCGACGACTTTACGCTTGCGATGCTGGCACTGACTCTTAAAGCGTTGTCTGTTGACTCGTCTTTATTGGAACGGTACGGTGCGTCGGACCGTTTGCTTTTCTGTGCTTCTGATTATCGTCATCCCGAGACATCAGAACTGTTGAAGACTTTGTTGAGCCTGTCGTTCAAAGAGAAAATGGCGGATTATTTTGCGCTCTATCTGACGGCATGGCAGCGGAGGAGGCTGTCAGAAGTAAACATTGAATGGCTTCCAGTCGAGCTGGAAGAGGAAATCCTTTCAACAAAAGTGACGAAAGAAGATAGGAAAAATGGAATGAGAGATAAGTTCGGTGTACTATATTCGAAAGACGGAAAAAGGCTGTTGCGCGGAGACAAAGTTCATGGCTTTTATTCGATAAAACCGGGGACAAAAGTAATCTGTGACCATGCTTTTTCGTACTGCTATTCACTGACACAAATCGAACTTCCTTCCGGTGTGACAACGATAGGGGCGTGGGCATTTTCTGTCTGCAGTTCACTGACGCAAATCGAACTTCCGTCCGGTGTGACAACGATAGGAGACGGCGCGTTTAATAATTGCAGATCCCTGAGCCAAATCGAACTTCCTTCCGGTTTGACAACGATAGGAGGCGGCGCATTTGCATATTGCAATTCATTGCATATCATATCTCACAGCCGAAGATTCACGGTGATAGAAGATGTCCTTTATTCTTCAGACATGAAGGAACTCATCTTCTATTTACCAGTAAAAACAAATACATCTTTTGTAGTCCCATCGAGTGTGACAGCGATAGGAGACGGCGCATTTTATAATTGCAGATCCCTGAGCCAAATCGAACTTTCTTCCGGTTTGACAACGATAGGGGACAATGCATTTTGGAACTGCAGTTCACTGACGCAAATCGAACTTCGGTCCGGTTTGACAACGATAGGGGACAATGCATTTTGGAACTGCAGTTCACTGACGCAAATCGAACTTCCGTCTGGTTTGACAACGATAGGTGAGAGTGCATTTGATTATTGCAGTTCTCTTAAAAGAATAATTGTGCCTTTGGGTGCACGAAGTAGGTTTGCGGCCATGTTGGACAAAGAGTTGGTTAGGTATATAATAGAGGAAAATCACTAAAAGAAACATAAATGATAGTCATCGAATCACATAAAAAGAAGAAGGAAACATTGATAAAACAATATCCTGATGCGATAATTGCGGATGTCACTTCACAGGCAAAAGACGGATTGGTGAAACTAAGTCCGTTTTATCCGCATCGTGATATTCCAGTTCCTTTTACTCCAGGAATGACTGCAACATGTGTAGAAGCGATTTGGCAGGGGCTGAAAGTTTTTGAGCATGAAGATGTGGACGTTGAGCTTTTTAAGAATGACACGATGAAAAACATTAAAAGAACAGTTCGTAGATTAGGCAAGCCATTAGGCCATCGAAAAGGAGTTTACGGAACGACACTGCTCAATTATGACGAAGCCCGATGGGAAATCTATATTCCTGCTTACCGATGGATGCTTGAGCACAAGGCGATGCACATCATAGAACGCTTGCGTAAAGCCTCGGAAACGAAGACTGTCGTATTGCTCGATTATAATACAAATGGGAATGTCGATGACTATACAAAGCCGCTCTCACATGCCTATTTAATAAAGGCTTATACCGAAGGATTGTATCCTTATGACGATGTTAAAATCCAGGCCCAAAATAAACCTGCAAATACAAATAATAATTCTCAGTTGAATATCTCATTTAAATAATAAGAAAATGGAAAAGAAATCTAATGCAGCCGCTCTTCTAAAAGTTTTAAAAGACAACGGAATATCCAAACTGTACCATTTTACGGACCGTGAGAATCTTCAATCCATTATTCAATCAGGCGGATTGTATTCATGGAAAGACTGTGTGGAAAAGAATATACGCATAGCACGTCCAGGTGGAAGCGACCTTTCAAGAGGTTTGGACAGTCGTGCCAATCTTGGGCATCATGTTCGTGTGAGTTTTACACGCCAACATCCTATGATGTTTGTAGCGATGAATGACAGTCGCATCTCCAATCCCGTTATCTTAGAAATAGACCCCGAAGTTGTGACCTGGAATGGGACTCTTTATTCTGACCGTAATGCAACGCGAAACGGCGCTCGAATTGGAGAATCACTTGACGACTTGGAGCGAATCCATTTCAATTCAGTCAAAGCTGAAAAACACTTTGATTTGGTTTCCGACGAACAACCATTTTTTCAGGCAGAAATATTGATACCTCATTTTATTCCTCTTCAATTTATTACGAATATCAGCAACTTTGGAATTTCATTGCCTACACAAACACAGGTCTCCGATTCGAAAACAGCATATTCTGCGCAAATCACGCGAGCAACGCCAACGGCATTTGTCTTTATGGTTGACCAAAGTTATTCGATGTCAAGCGAAATAAACTACAATGGAGAAAACATGACTAAAGCGGAAGCGGTTGCCCGTATAGTAAATCAGCAGATTGAAGAACTGATTTTGCGCTGTATTAAAACCAATGAAATCCGTCATTATTACGATATGGCTCTTATTGGTTACGGTCATAACATCCGATGCGGTTGGAAAGGCGATTTGGAGGGAAAAGAATTTGCTTCACCGCAGGAACTTCATGATCATCCGTTTAAAAAGATAACAGTCAGAGAAGAAAAACATACACGTAAAGGCATCACTGTTAAGGAGGTTGAGAAAGTACAATGGATTGAAGCGGATTCAAACGGGCATTGGACCTATATGTATGATGCATTTGTGAAGGCAGAAGAATTGCTAAAAGGTTGGATTTCGAAATATGGAGATAAAGACTGCTATCCTCCAACAATTATAAATATTACCGATGGCAAGTATAATGGCACGACAGATGAAGATATGCTGCAAATCACCAATGAGATTAAATCGATGTTCACCAACGACGGCAATGTACAGATATTCAATATCCACATTTCTTCCAATGGCCAAAAAGTGACTTTCCCTATAGAAAAAGATGAGTTGAATGAAGATGGTTACGGAAAACATCTATACGAGTTCTCCAGTTTGCTGCCATTGCGCTATAATGCTGAAATCGCCAAATTGCGCAACGACGCCGATTGCAACGCCCGACACCGTGCTATGGCTATGAATGCTGATATGGGAACTTTAGTGCAGCTGATGGATATCGGAACACCTACGAATATTTATCCTGGCAAATGATGAAACTAAAAGGGAAATCTATACACAAGTTTGAGCCTGATGTTCTCAACGAAGATGCCTGCTTTGCGAAAGGCAATCTGATGGCCGTTTCAGATGGTGCCGGCGGCGGCGGTGTCTTTGCCGAGCGTTGGTCGCACTATCTTGTAAATAATCTTCCTGAAAAACCGATTACTGATTATTCTGTTTTTAATGATTGGATAAACGATATTTGGGAAAGTTTTTATAACGAACAGGAAATCGATGCAAAAAAAATCGGAGGTTTGTTCCTCAACAAGTTTTATGACGAAGGTTCATTCGCTACATTAGCTGCAGTTTGGCAGGAAAACAATATCGTTGATTGGATTACTTACGGTGACAGTGTGGTTTTTCATTACAATCGAGTCTCGGGTATTTTAAAACATTCCTTTACCTGTTTGGAAGACTTCGCTCTGCAGCCATTTCTAATCAATTGGAAAGACCCGTGTGAAGAGAAAGGATTTCATTCCGGACAATACCAAATCGATAAAGATTCGGTTGTCCTTATAACCAGCGATACGCTTGCCGCTTATATCTTAATGATGTATCAGTATTGTCAGAATAGCAATAATCAATCGGAATTACATTCAGTTGCAAATGGTTATACAAAGCTGTCAAACATTGTAAAGGGCCTTTTGCAGGCTGCTCCAACGTTGGATTTCGGTAAAGATGTGATTAATCCTTTGACGAGAAGCGTTTGCTATTCTTATTTCGAAAATTATTTACGCAAACTCTACAACTCGCATCTTCTCGGTCATGACGATTATAGCCTAACTGTCTGCAGCGATGTTTTATTTAAACAGTACAAAAATAAGAAAGAGAACATTTCTGGAAACCAGAAATAATCCAATAGTCCGAAACCTTTTTTGAAAAACATCGCGGTAACTTAATTTTAACGTTATTGAAATAAACTTTTTCTATAGTTGGTCAAGCTTATAAAGAAAGTATTACTATCTTTGCATAGTTTAAAATTACAAAACCGTACTATAATTTTATTATCAACATATTGTACACAAAATTGATTGTTAGAAACAAAAGTAGTCATTTATGGAAAAAAGGATTAAAATGAAAATTGGAACAATGTTGACCGCTGTTGCCTTGCTGCTGTTTGCAGGAGGCAATTTGTTTGCATCAACTAATCCTCAGCCGACAAAAGGGGACGGAATGAATCTGATTTCCCAGCAGTCGAAGCGGACGGTAAAAGGTGTCGTCCGTGATTCAAAAGGCGAGCCGATTATCGGAGCGAACGTTGTAGTAAAAGGTTCTACTACCGGCACAGTGACTGATGCTGACGGAGCTTTTACTTTTGAGGTTCCAAGCGGCGCAACATTGCAGATTTCCTATATTGGATATCTGACAACGGAAGTAACAGCCAATCGGGCAAATTTCTCTATCGTTTTGAAGGAAGACACTCAAAACATCGACGAAGTTGTCGTTTTAGGTTATGGTGCCCAATCGCGCAAACAAGACTTGTCGGCATCTGTCGGTATTCTTAAAAATGTAGAAAGTTTGAAGGCTCGTCCAGTTACATCAACAGAGCAGTTGCTTCAAGGTCAGATTCCTGGCGTTACAGTAGTTAACAATGGCGGTGACCCGACATCGGGCGCGTCAGTTGTGATTCGTGGTATCGGTTCTCCTTCAGGTGAAAGCGTTCTTTGGGTTGTCGATGGCGTTCCGGGCGCTCCGCTGAATCTCAACGATATTGAATCTGTCGTTGTATTGAAGGATGCCGCTTCTGCTGCTATCTATGGCGCTCATTCAGGTTCTGCCGGCGTTATCATGGTTACGACAAAACATGCAAAAGCTGGCAAACCTTCAGTTACTTACGAAGGTCTTTTTGGTGTTCGTACAGCGACTAATCTGCCGCAGTCATTGACTATCGAGCAGGAGAAACAAGTCCGTACACAATCTTATGCTGCGGCCGGTCAATCTCTGCCTTCAGGCTGGGATACAACGCTCAATCCTGAAGTTGCAACGACTCGCACCAACTGGGTGGATGAAATCTTCCGCAATGCATTTTATCAACGTCATTCAATCGCCATCAACGGCGGTACAGAGGATTTCACCAATCGTATGGAATTCAATCTCGACAAAGACCTCGGTACTTTGCTGGGAACTTATAAGAAATCTTTCAATCTCCGCTATACAGGCAATTATCAAATTGACCGTCATTTCTCATTGAGTGAAGATTTGCAATGGAAAGAAAATCAACAACGCGGAACTGACACCAGCAGCGGTTATTCGGGTGTTATTCTTTCGGCTCTCTACATGCCGCGCAGTGCCGTTCCTTATTATTCAGACGGTTCGTTCGGTGGCGTTTGCGCCCGCGAGAGCGAATATGCAGGTATTCACGGTGATGTTATCAATCCGTTGCGTACATTGCTTGCAAGCACTCTTCGCGACCGCACACGTTCAATCAGTACAACAACTCAGTTGAAGGTCGAAAACTTCGTTCCGGGTTTGAAGTTCGTCAGCCGCTTTTCTTTCCGCGGTTCCAACTGGTACTACAAGGAATTTGTTCCGAAAGCTACAGAGCCTGGTAAACCTAATGGTGTAAATCAACTTTATTATGACACCAATACTTATTCATATTGGGAAACAGAAAACACGTTGACATACGACAATACTTTCGGCGACCATACTATCGGCGCTTTGATTTCAACTACAGCCGACCGCTCCCGTACTCGTGGTTTCAGCGCAGGTGGACGTAACTTCGACAATGAGGCTGAAATCTATCAGTATTTGAATTATGCCCAGACAGCAGTTGCTTCAACCGATTGGTATACAAATCCTGATAATAATGTCGCTGTCGTTGGACGTTTGTCTTACAGTTATGCCAACCGTTATTTTATGACGGCTTCTTGGCGTCGTGACTATGCCGGTCGTCTGCCGGAGAATCACAAAAGCGGTGATTTCCCCGCAGTAACAGCAGGATGGAAGATTTCCGAGGAACCGTTCTTCCAGAAGAATGATGCTATCAATCTGTTGAAACTTCGTGCAAGCTGGGGACGCATCGGTAACATTGGTTCTATTGGTTATGCTTACGGTAGTCCGACGCTGTCGAAAGACGGTAACAACGATGGCAAACAAGTTGGTAAAGATGCAACTATCACGACCAATCTGCTTTATCTTGGAACAGCTTTCAATCCTAATTTGACATGGGAAACTTCTGAACAGACTGATATCGGTTTGGATGCAAACTTCTTTAAGAACAGATTGTCGTTATCTGCCGACTTCTTTATCAAACGCACCAAAGACTTGATTCAGAGTCAGACTTCAGGCTGGCCGAATTATATCGGTCTTGACCCGAAACTGATTAATCAGGGTGAAATCCGCAACCGTGGTTTTGAGGTTTCATTGAACTGGAGCGACAAACTCAATAACGATTTTTCTTACTATATCGGCGGTAACGCTTCTTTCCTCAAGAACTGGGTGAAAGATATCGGCGTAACGGATGAAAATGGCGAACCTTCAGTTTGGGCTCACGGCGACAGTTTCCGCGGCTCGCTTTATCCTTATCAGACAGCGCAAGGTCAACCTCTTTACACTTACTATCTGATTAAGACAGACGGTATTTTCAAGAGCAACGAAGAAGCGGCTGCTTATGTCGGTTCAAACGGCAAACGCATTCAACCGAATGCTGTGGCCGGTGATTTGAAATTCGTCGATTTCAATGGCGACGGAACAATCGATTCCAACGACCGTCAATATATGGGCAGTTATATGCCGAAAGTCACTTTCTCTTTGAGCGGTGGCGTAAACTACAAGAATTGGTCTCTCAACATGATGCTTCAAGGCGTTGCCAAGACTAAAGCTTTCAATGCTTCCAAGTTCATTCTGCTGAACGAAACACAGGGCGAATTCAACCGTTGGAACAAGATTCTTGACGCTTGGTCAACTTCCAATCCTAACGGCGATATTCCACGTATCACTAAACAGGATTCAAACGGCAATTTCGAACAATGTTCCGATTTCTACTTGGAAGACGCTTCTTATCTGCGTCTGAAGAACGTGACTCTGGGCTACGACTTTACGAAAATGCTTCGCACAAACGGTTATCTGAACGATCGCAAGAGCTCTCTTATGCTCTACGTGAGCGGTGAAAATCTCTTTACAATCACGAACTATTCAGGCATTGACCCTGAAGTTGGCGGTATTGGCCTGGATGCTATGAAATATCCTGTTTCAAGAGTACTTTCACTTGGTGTTAAACTGACTTATTAATAAGGAGGACAGAAAATGAAAAAATATATTTTATCAATTGCATTAGGTCTGGCAGCGCTGACATTGACTTCTTGTCACGACTTCCTTGATGTGACACCGGAAGGAACTCCAAGTACAGGTACTTTCTTCCAGACCGATAAAGACGCCACAGATGCCATAGACGCTCTCTATTGGATTTTCGGTCAAGAAACGTCATACGGACGAAACTTGTTCTACGAGCAGGCCGGCGGTGGCGATGACTTCATTTGGGGGCGTTCGCGCGGCTTCAATACTTTGGCAAACTTCCACTTTACAGGTGACGAAAGTCCACTCAAAGACAATTGGAATCTGTTCAGTTCTTACATCGCTCGTTCCAATTGGGTCGTTTCTTCATTGCTGAAAAAAGGCACCAGCAAACTCACAGCTGTTGAGACACGCAGTCTTGGAGAAGCTTACTTTATGCGCGCTTGGTGCCATTTCGTGCTGGCTTATAGATACGGACGTGCTGATCAAGGTGTTCCATTCACTCGCTATGAAGATTACGATACGTATGATTATTCTATTCCGGAACAACGTGCTACTGTGATGGAAAATTATCAGTTGATTGTCGAAGACCTTGACAATGCCATCAAGTATCTGCCGAAGTTCGAAACTTATGGCCAATCTGATTGGGGTCGTGCTCATCAGGCAGCTGCTGTTGCTTTGAAAGTTAAGGTTTATGCATATTGGGCAGCTCACGACGAGACGAAATGGTCTCTTATCCCTGAACTTGTAAATAGTCTTGAAAGTAATTATGGACGCGGCTTGCTCGCATCTTATGCTGACGTTTTCAAAATTGCCAACAACTGGTCGAAAGAGTATATCTGGTCCGTAACTTCAAAAGGTTCGAAAGAAGCTGGCAGTGAATTTCCAGGCGTTGTTCTTGAAAACAAAGGCTGGGGAAAATATAATGGTTGGGGTTATATGAAGCCGACTCTTGGTCTTTATGATGAATTTGCTGAAGGTGATGCACGCCGCGGTGTGACAATCCTCGCTTACGGCGATAAGTTCAAATTCCTTGGTGAAGAGCGTTCGTTCTATTCGGCTTCCGACTATGAAGCCGGCTTTATGCTGAACAAGTATATGGAACCGTTCTCTTATGGTTCAAATGGAGACCCGACGACTAATTCTTATATCTCACAGAACGGTGATGACCCGACAACAGACTTGAATCTTCCGTTGATACGTTTTGCTGAAATGCTGCTCTTTAAGGCTGAGGCTGAAATTCATCTCGGACAGAATGCTCAGGCTGCTGCAGATTTGAATCGTCTGACTTCTCGCGCTGGTTTAGGCAACGTTTACAAGTCAGCTACAATGGCTGACCTGAAACATGAACGTCGTTGCGAACTGGCTGGTGAGTTTACAGACCGTTTCATGGATCTCAAACGTTGGAAGGATACAGCAGCTTTGAACGCTCCGAAATATGGACGTCATTATGCTGACCGAACCAATCCTAATGGCACTTGGACAAAGGTTCAGATTTGGCCTCTTGGCTCTGATACACGCGTTTACGAGCCGGATTACGATTTGGTGTTCCCATATCCGACTCAGGAAGTGACAAAAGCTGCCGGAGCTTTGAAACAGAATCCAATCGGCAGTTAGTCTTTCGGACAACAATTAATATCAAACTCCGTGGAAACCTGAATTCGCTTTCCGCGGAGTTTGTGTTTGAGATTGATACTTTTCTCTGTTACGATTATAAATAAATCAGTTGAAGAGAATCACTTCAATAAAATATTATACCTTTGTGCGCTGAATGACATGAAAAAACGGAAGGTCGATTTTGGGGGAATTTGCTTCTTTTATCGTCTATTTATATAGACATCCGTTCTAAGGTCCTAAGTTTAATATTGGAAGATATAATAACAATAAGTAAATATTAGTCATGAATTTTATTAAGAAACTAGGCGTTGTGCTGCTGTTTTGTACTGCAGCTTGCCAATTGTATGCTGACGAGGGAATGTGGGTTATGAAAGAACTCAACAAACAGAATATCGCCCGCATGAAAGAATTGGGATTCCTTTTCCCTATGAACAAGCTTTACAGCGAATCGGATTCCTGTTTGGCTAATGCAGTGGTCATTTTTGGCGGCGGTTGCACAGGCATCACTGTTTCAAATGAAGGTTTGATTTTCACTAATCATCATTGCGGTTATTCGTCAATCCAAAAGTTGAGTAGTGTTGAACACGATTATCTGAAAGACGGATTTGTATCAAAAACAATGGCAGACGAACTTCCTGTCGAAGGTCTGAGCGTGCTTTATCTCAATCGCACTGTAGATGTTACCGATAGTATCGTGCCGAAGATTTCTTCAATCAAAGACGAGTACAAACGTCTTATGGCAGCTGATTCAATCGGAAATGCCTTGGTTAAAGCAATTGGAAGAAACAAATTCCAAAGCGCCCAGGTCATTCCGTTCTACAACAATAACCGCTATTTTCTTGTAGTCTATGATGTATATCGCGATGTCAGAATGGTGTTCGCACCACCGAGTTCAATCGGTAAGTTTGGTGGCGATACCGACAACTGGATGTGGCCACGTCAGACTATCGATTTCTCTGTGTTCCGCGTTTATGCAGGTCCGGACAACAAACCTGCTTCTTTCAGCAAGGATAACAAACCATATAAACCTCGTTACGTGGCTGAAGTTTCCATTCAAGGCTATAACGACAAGGATTATGCAATGACAATTGGTTTCCCTGGAAGCACTGATCGTTATCTTTCTTCTTGGGGCGTCGTTCAGCGTATGCAATACAGCAATGCTCCGCGTATCGAAGTCCGTGGCATTCGTCAGGACCTGATGAAAGATGCTATGCTGAAGAGCGAAGCTGTCAATATCAAGTATGCTTCTAAATATGCAGGAAGTTCAAATTATTGGAAGAATTCAATCGGTATGAATCGTGGTTTGACCAAACTCGGTGTTATTGCTCGCAAGGAAAAAGAACAGGAAGCCTTCGCATCTTGGGTCGCTCAGAAACCGGAACGTCAGGCAGAATATGGGAAGGTTCTTGATCTTCTGAAAGAAGGCTATACTTCCGGAAACGATCTGGTTCGTACAGGTACTTATCTGAGCGAAGCATTTATGGGCGGCGTTGAAATCGTCCGCTTGGCAAGAATCGTTCAGAGTTTTGATGAAAAAGAAGCTACATCTAAGGATGTCGAAGAATTTATTACAGACCGTGTTGAACCGTTCTTTAAGGATTACGATGCAACATTGGATCAGAAAGAACTTGCAGCAATGCTGAAGGTTGCAAGAGAACGTGTTCCCGCAGAAAATCTTCCTGACATTTATAAGACAATCGATAAGAAATATAAAGGCGATTATGCAAAGTATAGTGAGGATGTCTTCAAAAAGACTTCTTTACTTTCTATCGATAAAATCAGAGAATTGCTGAGCAATCCTAAAGGCGCGGCTAAATTGAAAAAGGATCCGGCTGTTGAACTTGGACTTTCCACGACAATGTCAGTATATGGACTTCAAGAAGGCTATACTAACAATCGATTCAAAATTAATGAAGGAGAACGTCTCTACATGAAAGCTCTCCAGGAAATGTATCCTGACAGCACATTCTATTCTGACGCAAACTTTACCATGCGTTTGAGCTATGGTTCTATCGGCGGTTATCGTCCTTATGACGCAGCTTGGTACACCTATTTTACGACTCAGAACGGAATTTTCGAGAAGACTGATTCAACGAATGAAGAGTTTAATGTTCAGCCTGAAATCACTGCTTTGCTGAGGACTGGTGATTATGGCCAATATGGAGACAAAGATGGAAATCTTCATGCTTGTTTCTTGACAAACAATGATATTACTGGCGGTAACTCAGGAAGTCCCGTTTTCGACAAGAATGCTCGTCTGATTGGTTTGGCTTTCGATGGAAACTGGGAAGCAATGAGCGGTGACATCGCATTCGAACCGGAACTTCAGCGTTGCATCGCTGTCGACATTCGTGCGGTGCTTTATATGATTGACAAATGGGGAAAATGTCCTCGACTAATTGATGAGCTTAAGTTAGTGAAATAACATTTGACGAACGGTCGGAATCATTCCACTGTTTAAGAGACAGTGTAGTTCCGTCCCATTCGATAAAAGAAAATAGATGCATCCAATCGCCTGCAATTAGCAGACGAGCGGATGCATTTAATTTATAGTCAAGCAAGATATGACGATGACCGAAAATAAAGAAATCAATTTCAGGATGTGTCGTCAGATATTCTTTGGCAAACTGAATCAGATATTCTGAGGATTCACCTTTATAAGTGGCTTTTTGTTGTTCTATTCCAGTGCTCCGGCTGTGTCTTGACCAATTGTGTGCAAAGGCAAAAGTCCAGCGAGGATGAATTGAACCGTAAAGAAGTTGAACAAACTTGCTTCTGAAAATAACACGCATGATGTTGTATCCGACATTTCTGAAATCGACTTCATCGCCATGCCCAAGAAAGAATCGTTTTCCTAACAAAGTAGTTGTCAAAACATTTTGATGAATGATTGCCCCGATTTCTTTTGGAAGATAATCGAACATCCAAACATCATGATTCCCTATGAAAATATGAATTTCTATTCCTAAGTCGGAGAGTTCGGCCAATTTGCCGAGAAAACGGGTGAAACCTTTCGGAACGACATACTTGTATTCATACCAATAGTCAAAAACATCACCTAGAAGATAAATGGCAATTGCGTCATCTTTGATGCTGTCGAGCCAATGAACGAGCTTGAGTTCAGCAGTATGAGCATCTTCCAAATAACGAGCACCAAGATGTGCATCTGAAGCGAAATATATTTTTGTCCGTTCCACCAAGAAGGAATATTATAACATGCCTAATTCAACTTTAGCTTCTTCGCTCATCATGTCTTTGTCCCATGCAGGTTCATAAACAAGATTTATGTCAACGCTCTTGACTCCTTCAACAGATTCAACTTTCTGTCTTACATCCTCAAGAATGAAGTCGGCAACAGGACAATTGGGTGCAGTGAGAGTCATGTCGATTTTGACATTTTTGTCGTCGTCAACATCGATTTTATAAACGAGACCGAGGTCGTATACGTTTACAGGAATCTCTGGATCATAAACTGTCCGAAGCATTGCAACAATGGCTTCTTCTGTTTTGAGAAATTTGTTTTCCATACTGCCTTAACCTTTAATCATTAATTGTCAGAGGAAACACGACTTTCAAATGTTCGTTCAAGCCGGTGTGTGCATTTGTGATTTCGTAAATGGTTTTGAAATCGTCGTATTTGATAGTCTTACGATAGACTTGGTTCGGATAAAGGATGAATGAACTGCCGTTTGGTTCTGCAAGGTCGAATTCAACATCTGAATTATTAGCAAGTTCAATCACTGCTCTTTTATGCTCTTTGTCGTTGACAGCTTGTTTGATTGAAATGCAAGCTTCGAAGAGACCTTTCAGATATTGTTCTTCACCTGCAATATTTTGATTGAAGAAGGCAATCGTGCGACGAGCAAGGAGCGCTTCTTTAATGCCTTCAAGTGAACGCTCTTTGGCCAGAACAAGCGTCATTGGACGGAAAAGGCCGTGTCCATAACTTCTGCCAATCAGATTGTGAATGTCGCTCGATGCTGCCGGTCCGAGATGATATTCTTTCATCCAACCGCAAACGCGAGGATAAAACTGATGGCAGTTGTCAACTTCAATTAGTTGGATTTTTCCTTCTTTAAATAGTCGGATATGCATTGTGTCAATTGTAGAAACATTGTCCGGCCAACCTGGATGATTAAGCATTACAACGGCATCCTGAGCGCAAGCGGCCTCAATTTGGTCAATGGTTTTTGGCAAGTTGATTTTGTTGGCATCTTTTATGAAGAGGGCATTTAGATGTCCGTCGGGTTTCGAGTGCGTGATTTCAGTTCCAGGAATCACTAACATTCCAATCTGTTTACCGCGAGAGGATGCAACCACGTATGATTCGTTTAAATCACCGAGAACTTTTTCTTTGCGCGGACGATATTCAATGTGGTCAGTAATTGCCACTGCATCAAGCCCGTCCCACCAAGCTTCATCGACGCGAATTGATGGCCAAACCAATCCATCAGAATAAACTGTATGCGTGTGAAGATCGCATTTCAATGTTTGGAAACCTCCAAAATCTGGGATTCGTACGACTTGACGGTAATTCTCACGAAGATAATTCATTTGATTGACTAGATCATCGTTCGGTGCTTGTGCAAGACAAACTGAAGTTGCAGTTAACGCTGCAAGGATTATAATAGAAAGCCTTTTCATACTTTGTTTATTATTTTTCTACAAATGTAGACTAAAAATTCCATTAAGCAAATATTATGCCTATGAATTGCAGTGACAGTAAAAGCTTAAGTCTATTTGTTAAGACGACCTTCGTCAGCATAACTGTAATAATTCCCATCAGAAAGAATGATATGGTCAGTAAGGACGATTTCCATCATTTTTGCAGAGTCGGACAGACGCTTTGTCAATGTGTCGTCTTGAACGCTTGGTCTAATATTGCCCGAAGGATGATTGTGACAGAGAATGATTCCTGAAGCCAATGCTTCTATAGCGGCTTTCAAGATAATCCGTATGTCAGCGGATGTTTCATTTGTGCCACCTTGACTTATTTTTATTTTACGGATGATTCTAGCTGATCTGTTTGTAAAAATTGCCCAAAGTTCCTCGTAGCACAAATCACTTAACAATGGATAAAACAAATTGTAAACATCGTGACTGGATCGGATTTCTTGTCGTTTGACAACTTCATTAGAATTGCGGCGTTTGCCGAGTTCAAGCGCAGCTAGGAGCTCTATGGCTTTGACTTGGCCGATACCTTTAAAGCCTTTTTTAATGTCGTGGATAGACATCTTCCCTAAGGTGTTGAGATTATTATCCACAGACGATAGAATAGTTTGTGCCAATTGAACAGCAGAAATGTCTTTATATCCTGTACGAAGGAGAATGGCTAATAATTCAGCATCACTGAGTGCGGAGACTCCTTTTAAAAGCATTTTTTCACGAGGGCGGTCTTCTTCTGCCCAATCTTTGATTTTCATAGTCGGGAACGTTTAGGTTATAAAAAAGATATGAGCTGAGATTGGTCAGCTCATATCAGAATAATGCAGTCAATTAACGGATACGTCCTTGATAAGATCCGTCTTGTGTGTTGATTTCAATGATTTCACCTTCGTTGATGAACAACGGAACGCGAACTGTTGCGCCTGTTTCAACTGTTGCAGGTTTAAGAGTGTTTGTTGCTGTATCACCTTTAATGCCTGGCTCAGTATAAGTGACTTTCAGCTGTACCTTAACAGGAACATCTGCAAAAAGAACTGATTCGGTTGAAGCATCTGAAACAACATCAACAATAGTTCCTTCTTTCAAATAATCAACGCCATTGATAAGATCTTTCTCAATAACGATATCTTCCCACGTCTCTTGGTTTAGGAAGTGATAATCTTCACCATCGCTGTATGAGAATTGGAAAGGACGACGCTCAACGCGAACATCTTCAAGCTTTTCGCCGATGTTGAATCGACGCTCCAGGATATGCCCATCAGTCACCGATTTGAGTTTAGTGCGCATAATAGTATTTCCTTTGCCTGGTTTTACATGTAGGAATTCGACGCAGAAATAGAGCTTTCCGTCATCCATACGGATACAAGTCCCGTTCTTAATGTCTTGAGAATTAATCATACTTGCTCTTTATATTTAATTGTTATTATAATTTTCTCTTAATCCGGCCGCAAAGATACATGTTTTTCGCTTAATTCACTTATAAAAAACCGCAATAAAATGACAATCAGATGAAAAAATCAAATTATCCAAGTGCAACGGATATAAACATATAAATTAGCATGCCAACGATGTCATTAAATATCGAAATGAAAGGTCCGGTTGCAACGGCCGGATTTATTCCTATTCGTTGAAGTGTCATAGGAATGAGCGTTCCAGTCGTACTTGCAAACATTACAATTGTAAATAAGCTGAGTGAAACCGTAGCTGTAATGGTTCTATCACCAAGCGTCAGAAAATTGTATAAAAAGACAACTAAACTGATGATGCTTGCATTAATCAGTGAAACGAGAGATTCTTTCAGAACATGGCTTAGTATTTTCGCTCCTTTTAAAGAGTTGTTTGCTAAGCCTTGAACTACAATAGCAGACGATTGAATTCCAACATTTCCACCTGTCCCGCCGATAAGCGGAATGAAAAGCGCTGTTTTAGGATTAGTAGAAAGAATCCCTTCAAAATTTCCGAGAATGAGAGAATTACTTATTCCTCCGACCATTCCAATCAATAGCCAAGGTAAACGTGCAGCAGTTTGAGCCAAGACATTATCGCTTGTTCCAACGTCTTGAGAGATACCTGAAGCCATCTGGTAATCATGTTCGTGCTGTTCGCGGACTTGGTCCATGACGTCGTCAATTGTGATTCGACCAACAAGCCGGCCGATGCTGTCAACAACCGGCAAGGCAACAAGATCATATTTGTCAATGATTTGTGCAACTTCTTCAACGCTATCACTGTCTTTGACTGAAATCGGGTCATCTTTCATCACATGTTTGATTTTCGAAACGGAAGGATTTGTGATGAGTGTCTGCAGTTGAAGAACTCCACGAAGTTTACCGTCGTCGTCTACAACATATACATAGTAAATTTCATCCATTTCGGCTGCTTGCCGCCGCATTTCCTCAATACATTTCGGCATGCTCCAGTTCTCGTTGACGACAATCATTTCAGTACCCATAAGACCGCCTGCCGTGTCTTCGTCGTATTTCAGCAAGTCAACAATATCGCCTGCTTGTTCAACGTCATCGATATGAGAAAGAATTTCTTCCTGTGTGTCTTCATCAAGTTCTCGAAGCAGGTCAACGGCATCGTCGGTTTCCATGTTGTCGACATATCGCTTGGCAATAAGTTCGTTCGGCAATTCTTTCAGTAACCGATGGCGATCTTCTTCATCCAGTTCCATCAAGACATCGGCAGCCTTATCTCCGTCCATCAGCAAGTATAAATAGATATACTCTTGCGGATCAAGTTCTTGATAAAGTTCAGCAATATCAACCGGATACAAATCATCAAGTATCTGACGGATTTGTATGTCTTTTTTATCTGCAATTAATTGATGCAGATTTTCTATTTTTTCTTTAGTCAGTTCGTCAAGCATGATTGACACATTTTTGTAAGCTCAACAAATTGTTGAACTGATAATTGCTCTGGCCGTTTATCAAAGATCGGCAGTGAGTAATCTTTGTAATCTTTTCCCAATAGAGGTTTCATCGAGTTACGTAATGTTTTGCGACGTTGATTGAAAGAGGTCTTCACGACTTTCTTGAACAGTATCTCGTCGCAATCGAGTGATTTAACCTGATTCCGCGTAATTCGGATAACTGCACTATTGACTTTTGGCGGTGGGTCGAATACTTCTGGTCCTACAGAAAATAGAAACTCGACATCATACCAGGCTTGAAGCAATACGCTGATGATTCCATAAGTTTTGCTTCCTGGTCCGGCAGCTAGTCTTTCAGCTACTTCCTTTTGCAGCATACCCGAACAGCAGGGAATGGAATCTTTGTTCTCCAGCACTTTGAAAAATATTTGGCTTGAGATATTGTAAGGATAATTTCCGATGATGCAGAAAGGTCCGTCAAAAAGTTCTTTCAAATCCATTCTGAGAAAATCTCCTTGGATAGTTTTTCCCTTTAATTCAGGAAAATGCTGGTTGAGAAATGCGACTGATTCGTTATCAATCTCAACGACAGTTAAATTGTGCCCTGTATCGAGCAGCGGACGAGTAAGAACACCCGTTCCAGGACCCACTTCTAGAAGAGGAAGTTCTTTGTAGTTAGCCATTGTATCTGCAATGCGCTGAGCTATTTTGAGGTCTTTCAGAAAATGCTGACCTAATGCTTTCTTTGGCTTAACCCATCTCATCCCCAATTTGATTGAAATGATTATTCTATTGATAAAAATAAATATGTACCTTTGCAGCGCACAAAAATACAATAAAATAATTAAAGGTAGTTCAAGAGATGAATTTAAAGAAAACAATCCGTACGTTAATCAAGATATTTCTTCCATTGACTTTCGGCATTATCCTTTTGTGGCTACTTTATCGTGAAAGTGATTTTAATCTTATTTGGGAAAAGATTCGAAACGGTGTCCGTTATGATATAATTCTTTTTTCTTTGCTGTTCGGCCTTTTTGCAAACATCATTCGCAGTTTTCGTTGGGGGTTACTTATCGAGTCTTTGGGTGAACATTTCCGCATGAAGAATCTTATTTATGCGGTGTTGGGCAATTATGCTGTCAATTTGGTTTTGCCGCGAGTCGGTGAGGTTTGGCGCTGTGGTGTAATCACTCGTTATGAAAAGATTCCTTTCACAAAACTTTTTGGCACTTTGATTGTAGATCGTGTCATGGACACCTTTATGGTCGGATTGATTACTCTTTTCATTTTCATTTTTAATTTCAAATTCTTTGAAAGTTTCTTTGCAAGGCATGGAACATTATTGACAGGTTTTCAGGCGATGTTCAATTCCGTATGGGTTTATGTTGTCCTGATTTTATTCGCCATAATTTGTTTCGTCGTTTTCAAATGGATGGCAAACTTTTCTTTAGTTAAAAGGCTGAAACAAGCTCTGCGGAATATTTGGGAGGGAATTAAAAGTGTTTGGTTACTAAAACACAAAATTCGTTTTCTTCTTCAGACAGTTCTGATTTGGGTCGGTTATTTCTTTTATTTTTATATCACTTTTTATGCTTTTGATTTCACTCGTGATTTGGGAGTTGATGTCGGTTTGATTGCGTTTGCAATGAGCAGTATTGGAGTGGCTGTCCCAGTTCAAGGAGGAATCGGCGTTTGGCAATTTATGGTTACTGCGACCTTGGTTTGCTTTGGGGTTGATAAAGACGCTGCATTAGCTTTCGCAACTGTCGTTTTCACTGTCCAGACGATTTGGATTGGTTTAGTAGGACTTTTTGGAGTCGTAGCGTTGCCTTTTGCAAACCGTGACAATACTAGTGTTCCGCAGACTGCTGGATCTTCTGATCAAGCAGAAAAAGAAATATAATTATCTCAATTTTTCCTTTAGATAGTGTCCAGTGTAGGAGTCTTTGCAATGTGAGATTTCTTCAGGAGTTCCGCAGCAAACAAGATTTCCGCCCGCAGCACCACCTTCAGGACCAAGGTCAATCACATAATCGGCAGATTTGATAACTTCCAGATTATGCTCTATGATAATAACTGTGTGCCCTTTAGCAATCAGAGCATTCAAAGCTTTGAGTAACGTTTTAATGTCATGATAGTGAAGACCTGTTGTCGGTTCGTCGAAGACAAAAACCATCGGTTCTTGTTTCTCTTGTCCAAGATAATAGGCTAGTTTGACGCGCTGGTTTTCTCCTCCTGAAAGAGTGGAAGAAGTTTGTCCAAGTTTAAGATATCCTAAACCTACATCTTGCAAAGGCTTTAGGTCACGAATGATTCTGCTCTCTTGGTCGCCTGGATATTTTTTTAGAAAGTCGATGGCTTCATTGACGGTCATCTCAAGCATGTCATAAATGTTAATGCCATGATATTCGACTTCAAGAACATCTTGTTTAAATCTTTTTCCGTGACAGGAATCGCAGACCAAAGTAATGTCTGCCATAAATTGCATTTCTACAGTGATTGTCCCTTCGCCTTTACATTCTTCGCAGCGACCTCCTTCTTTATTGAATGAAAAGTAGGCTGGAGAAAATCCCATTTGCTTTGCCAAAGGCTGCTCGGCATAAAGCCTGCGGATTTCGTCATAAGCACCGATGTAAGTAACAGGATTTGAGCGAGAGCTTTTTCCGATAGAGTTCTGATCGACAAATTCGATGTTGTGAATCAACTGTAAATCTCCTTTAATGGCATTGCATTCGACCATCAGATGAGCCGCATTGTCGAGATAATGTTTTACTCCTTCGTACAAAATATCTCTTACAAGCGAACTCTTTCCTGAACCACTGACGCCAGTGACGACCGTCATTACATTAAGTGGGAATTTTACATCGATATTTTTCAGATTGTTTTGCCTTGCTCCTAAAATCTCGATATAATTGTTCCAAGGCCGGCGGAATTCTGGTATCTCAATCACATCCTCTCCAGTCAGATATTGAACAGTGTAGCTGTTCTTATTATTTGTCAAATGTTGCAAGTCACCTTGATATACAATCTGTCCGCCGAGTTGCCCGGCTTTAGGACCGATGTCAATGATATAATCTGCTGCGCGAATAATTTCTTCGTCGTGCTCGACAATCACTACAGTGTTGCCAAGAGCTTGAAGTTGGCGGAGTGCGTGGAGCAGAAGAGAAGTGTCGCGAGGATGAAGTCCGATGCTTGGTTCATCAAGAATATAAAGTGAGCCGACAAGACTGCTTCCGAGTGAAGTAGTCAGTGTCATTCGCTGACTCTCTCCTCCTGAAAGAGAGGAACAAAGTCGGTCAAGCGTCAAATAACCCAATCCGACCTCCAGCATGAATCTCAATCGGTTGTTAATTTCTGTCAGCAGTCTTTTTGCAACTGCTTTGTCTGTTTCGTCGAGTTTAAGATTGTCGAAAAATACTTTCGCTTCCGTGATTGGCATTGCCACAATCTCGGCTATGCTTTTTCCACCAACTTTGACATATAGAGCTTCTTGCCGCAATCTTGCTCCGTGACAAGTCGGACAGATTGTTTTGCCGCGATAACGGGCGAGCATCACTCGGTATTGAATCTTATAGAGATTCTCATTAACGAACTTGAAGAAGTCATCTATTCCGTGAACAAAGTGATTCCCATGCCAAAGAAGATCCTTGTCTTTTTGTGAAAGGTCGTAGTACGGCCGATGAATAGGAAATTGGAATCGGTCGCTTGAACGGATAAAATCGGTTAGCCATTGGCTCATTACTTCACCCTTCCAACATTGCACAGTCCCTTCATAGACAGAAAGGCTCTTATCAGGAATAACAAGGTTCTCATCAACACCGATAATTCGGCCAAATCCTTCACATGTCGGGCAAGCCCCCATCGGATTGTTGAAATTGAACATCATGTCAGTTGGCTCAGTAAACTTCATCCCGTCGGCTTCAAACCTTTTGGAATATTCCTTGACAATAGTATTATCTGTTTGATATATTCTGATAATGCATGTGTCGTGACCTTCATAAAAAGCAGTTTCAGCTGAATCGGCCAAACGGCTTATCAGTGTCTTATCATCTGAAACCTCAAGTCTATCAATCAGCAGTTCGATATGCTCAGATGTAAGTAGGTTCTTATCATCAAGAACTTCTGAGATGCGTCTGATTTCATCATTTACTGAAAGACGAGTATAACCTTCCTTCTGCAAAATCAATAACTGCCCTTTCATGCTTCTTCCTTCAGGAAGGACAATTGGAGCGAAGACTGCGAAACGAGTTCCATTCGGGTATGCAAGTGTTTCTTTCACTATATCAGAAGATTGGTGTTTTTTTACTTCTGTGCCGGAAATAGGAGAGATGGTTTTTCCAATGCGGGCAAATAGCAGACGTAAATATTCATAGATTTCAGTCGATGTGCCGACTGTTGAGCGTGGATTACGATTGTTTACTTTCTGTTCAATAGCAATCGCTGGCGGAATGCCTGTGATGAAATCGCATTCAGGTTTCTTCATTCGGCTCAAGAATAATCGTGCATAGGCAGAAAGACTTTCGACATAGCGCCGTTGTCCTTCAGCATAAAGAGTATCGAAAGCAAGCGATGATTTTCCACTGCCTGAAAGTCCTGTAATGACAATCAGTTTGTCGCGCGGTATCTCTACGTCAATGTTTTTCAGATTATTGACGCGAGCTCCTTTTATGATGATTGAGTTATTATCTGACATGATTTCTCTTTCGGGCTGCGAAGATAGTAAAAAGTCGTGATTTAATTATTATCTTTGTTTCTATAATCGAAGATAGACGGTGCTTCAGTTATTTTGGCTTGCTCTGTCTCCGTGAATAAAAGCTAAAAGCCATGGGAATTAAAAGCAAAATTATTCTGCTTGCGATACTGACGTCAATCTTGTCATCATGCCGCACATCGCAATTACCTCCGTCATTGTCTGAAAAAAGTGCCAAGCGGGAATTCCGTGGTGCATGGATTCAGACTGCTTTCCAAAGTGAATATCAGACAATGACTCCTGAGCAGATGAAGGCAGATTTCATTCGCAAACTCGATTATCTTCAGCAATGTGGAATCAATGCCATTATCTTTCAAGTGAGGCCAGAAGCAGATGCATTCTATAAATCGAATATCGAACCATGGAGTCGCTTCCTCACCGGAAAACAAGGCGTCGCCCCGAAAGACGACTTTGACCCGCTGGCCTTTCTTATTCCAGAATGTCATAAGCGCAATATGGAGTTTCACGCTTGGATTAATCCATATCGTGCTGCAACAGCCTGGAATCAAGATTTAGCTTCAACACATATTTACTATCAGCATCCCGAGTGGTTCGTGACTTATAATAAGCAGCTTTTGTTCAATCCTGGATTGCCCGAATGCAGACAATTCATTTGCCGTGTTGTCAAAGACATTGTGAGTCGTTACGACGTGGATGCCATTCATGCTGACGATTATTTTTATCCTTATCCTGTCTCAGGGCTATTATTCCCGGACAGCGCTGCATTTGCAAAGTATGGACTTGCTAACGGCTTTAGAAAAGATCAATTGAACGATTGGCGTCGTTACAATGTAAACAAGCTGATTGAAGAACTCAAAGAAACAATCATAGTGACTAAACCTTGGGTTAGGCTTGGAATCAGTCCATTTGGCATTTATCGTAATCGGAAGAGCACGCCTGATGGCTCGGGAAGTGAAACAAACGGTTTGCAGAATTATGATGATTTATATGCGGACATTCTGCTCTGGGAGCGGAAAGGTTGGATAGATTACGTGATGCCTCAGATTTATTGGGAAATTGGTCATCTTGCCGCTGATTATGCAACACTGATTCGCTGGTGGAACGACAATGCTTTTAACACTCCGCTCTATGTCGGGCAAGATGTTGCGCGCACGATGAAGGCAGGACAGCTGACTGCAAAAATGGAACTTGAACATTCTATGCAAAATGTTTCCGGACATTGTTGGTGGCCGGCAAATGAGATCCTTTGGAACAACAATGGTGTTGCTGATAGTTTGAAAATGCATTATCATTGTTATCCGGCATTGATTCCATCATATAGTCGCTCGCATAATAGAGCTCCTAAAGAAGTAAGATCTCTTAAAGCTGAATGGACTCCGGAAGGATATTCTCTTCATTGGCATGCCAAGCAGAGTATGGACAATCCTGAGTTGGCCAATTATTTTGTTATTTACCGATTTGCAGCAGGTGAACTCACGGACATATCTGATCCGTCGAAAATAGTTGCCATCACGCGCAATTGTACTTGCTTATTGCCTTATGAGCATGGACAACTTCACTGGCGCTACATAGTAACAGCTGTCGATCGCTTTCATAATGAAAGCAAAGGAAAAGGTAAAAATGTGAAGCTTTAGGTCATTCGTTGTTGATGATTAAATTTTCGGTAAGAACTTTCTTTTCTGCAGAGATAACTTTTCCACTATAACTGTGAAGACGCCTAATAAGGTTCAGATTTGAGCCTTTCATCCATTTATTGTAAACAACAGATGTTTTGTATGGAATTAAAATAATTTGATAAGGATTGTTACAGCGTACTACAAATGCTTTTTGTTGGGCCAATTTTTTCTTGGAGAAAACTAGCGCACGTTTATACATGTGTTGTTTATTGATTCCATTAATGATTATAGGAGGAAGCTCGAGCGAATCTTTTTCATGCTGAAGCACTGGAGTGAGAGATAGACTATTGTGGCTGCCAGTTTCAAAGGCGTTAATATGAATTTCCCAGTCAATGAAGAGGGAATCGCCTATAACATCCATTTTATTGGCTCGAATATAGCATTCGGCAGTTGTGTCAGCCTTATATTGCGCATTTACTGAGTAGAACGCAGAAGAAAACAAAAGCAGCAGGATTGTGCAGAAGAACTTTTTCATGGCTATTTAATCAGATAAGTAAAACTGATACCTATGTGTGTTGGTCCGAAATAATCATTTGAGAAGCGACCCAGAGCCGTTTGATCGGAAAATTTAGATTTGTCATATTCAAAGTGAATATAACCGCCGCCAGCTACTAATTCAAGACTCCAACGAGGAGAAAGATAAAAGTCATAGCCTAAGGAAAAACCTCCGCCATAAGCATCGCCGTCATAGGAATAATTCTTTTTCATTACATTGAGCAAATCTAAATTGTCAACTTTATAATCGACATACAGACCATGAACTCCAAAAAACAAGCCATTGAAGCACTCTTGTTCCCAATAGCGCAGTTCTCCACGGCCAAGTTCAAACTGTGCTTTCTTGTTATCGAATTTCCAGGGATTCATGCTGCCGGTTATGTCGAATGAAATATGACGGCAGAGAACAAACTCAAGTCCTAAAGAAGGGGATGTCGTTGCATCGCTTGCTATATTTGTCTTGATTGCAAAATGCTGAGCTTGCCCAGAGAATATTGCTAGCATTATAGTAGCTGCTAAAAGTATCAGTTTTTTCATTCCGCAAATATATGAAATAAAGTTGTCCTTTCTTATAAATTGAAATATATTAATCTTTTATCTACACGTCGTGCATATGTGTATTTTAGAATTTTTATGACCGCAAGAAGAATGTGACAAATAGAACGAAGAATGCTAGACAAATGCCATAAAAAATCCATTGAGCCGCCTTCCCTCGACTCATTGTGAACAGATGAGAAATTAGTATTGAAGCTGGTATACAGGCCGCTTGAAGGAATTCTTTCGACGATTGTTCGAAAAGGAAGAAGCCAATTAAAGCCCAACTGCCAGTAAGCATCAAAAATGAGTGGAATTGACGTGTGCGGAAAGTGTCTTCGGTGTCGCGAGTAACTATATTTAAAAAAGAAATGATTGACAATGTTAGCAACAAAAGAAGAAAGAGTCCGTTGACACGCAATATACTGCCCATTGCAATGTATCGGATGAGAAAAAACGACGAAAACATTTTGGACAGAAGCGAGAAATCCTGTTGATAAGCGCACCAAGCTATCAAGAACCAATAAACTGTCGCTGCACCTAAAAATGAAGCAAGAAAAGTCCGGGCTGCAAAACTGCGGAAGTTGTACATCCCAATCCATAGAATGGGAAGAAACCACAACAGATTGACCCATAGTAGGCTGCCGAGCCCGATAAGGAATGATGCATTGAAAGAGAGCGAAACAGAACTCTTATCGTGATAAGCATTGAAGGTTTGATATATAGCAAGGATTAGGCAAAAGACGCCGGCTGAGGCTGGAGTGACAGGGAAGAAACTTGGGTTTGTACTGATTAAAAGGGTATATAAAAGTAAAGGAAGTTCTGTCTTCTGCCGTGTCAAAACAAGAACATAATTCGCTCGGTTGATAATAAAAGCTCCACCCAAGGTTAACAGGATCCCTGCAATGTATGCTATTGTCCTATCATATAATATGATATGAACTTTGTTCCAATAAGGTGTGGCTGTCACTTCTCCATAAACCGGAAAACCGATGGATTTGTACCAACCATATGCCCAGCAGCAGACGCAAAGTGCCATAATGGGAACAATGACAGCTGCATTGGAAATGGGTGCTGTTGACGATTGTCGTGTTGTATATGAATTATTGTTATACATCGAATCCTATGTCATGGCGGTAATATTTGCCGTCAAAACAGATTGCTTCTGCGCCATGAAAACATTTCTGCAGAGCTTCTTTTTTGCTGTTTCCACAGCTGCAGACTGATATGACTCGTCCGCCGTCAGTGAGTAGTTTGCCGTCATCGTCTTTTGTCCCGGAATGGAAAATAATGCAATCAGTCGGAACATTCTCTAAGCCTGTGATAATTTTGTTCTTTTCATATTTGCCTGGATAACCACTGCTCACGAGCATGACGCAAGTTGCTGTCTTTGGACTGATGACCAATTCTCGTGAATCAAGATCTCCTTTGGCGACGCCTTCAAGCAGACTGACGAAGTCGCTTTCAATGCGAAGCATGACAGATTCTGTCTCAGGATCGCCCATGCGGCAGTTGTACTCTATGACCATCGGATTTCCTTTAACATTGATGAGGCCGAAAAAGATAAATCCCTTGTAGTCGATTTTTTCTTCAATCAGACCATTGATTGTCGGGCGGATGATGTTGTTTTCAACTTTCTTCATGAAAGTATAGTCAGCAAATGAAACTGGAGAAACAGATCCCATGCCTCCAGTATTAAGTCCTGTGTTTCCTTCACCGACACGCTTGTAATCTTTAGCAACAGGAAGGATTTTGTAGCTTTTTCCATCGGTCATGACAAATACTGAACATTCGATGCCATCGAGAAACTCTTCGATAAGCACTGTGTTTCCTGCGCAGCCGAATTTTCCGCCCAGCATTTCCTGAAGTTCAGCTTTTGCTTCGCTGAGAGAATCAAGAATAAGAACTCCTTTGCCAGCAGCTAATCCGTCGGCTTTCAGTACATAGGGAGCTTCGAGCGAATCAAGGAAAGAAAGTCCTTCTGTGGTGGTTGGCTGAGTGAAACTTCTATAACGTGCAGTAGGGATATGATGGCGATTCATGAATTCTTTAGCGAAGTCCTTACTGCCCTCGAGTTTTGCTCCAGCTTTAGACGGTCCGATGACAGCGATGGATGAAAGAGCTTTATCGTTGTGGAAAAAGTCAGCTATTCCATTCACGAGCGGAACTTCAGGACCGACCACAAGCATGTCAATTTGCTGATCAATTGCGAACTTGCCGATAGCGGTGAAGTCTTCAACTTTCAAATTGACATTGGTAGCGATACGGGTTGTCCCAGCATTTCCTGGAGCAACAAACAATCGTTCCACTTTTTTGCTTTGGGCAATTTTATAGGCGATTGCATGTTCACGGCCGCCTGAACCTAACAACAATATTCTCATGTTTGCTTATTATTTTAGATAATCATCGAAATAGCGTGTAATTTTTTCATACAGATGAACTCTGTCTTTTCCAACGACATTGTGCTGATGGCCTGGATAGACAAAATAATCGGGATAAGTTCCTGCTTCAATGCAAGCTTTGATGAAACCAAGGCTGTGCTGCCACATGACGACGTTGTCTGAAGTTCCGTGGATGAGCAGAAGATGTCCTTTCAGATTGCCTGCTTTCAGTTTTAGATTTGCATTTTTATAACCGTCATGATTATCTTGAGGACGATCCATATAGCGTTCACCATACATGATTTCATATTCGCTCCAGTCGATGACCGGACCGCCAGCAACTGCGGTCTTGAAAATATCGGGGTAAGTAGTCATCAGATTGACTGTCATGAAACCTCCATAGCTCCAGCCATGGACACCGATGCGTGATGCATCAACATACGGTATTGATTTGAGAAATTCGACACCTTTGATTTGGTCTGCCATTTCGTTGACACCGAGATTGCGGTGAATGACGCTCTCAAAAGAATGGCCGCGATTGGACGAACCTCGGCTGTCGACAGTAAAAACAACATAACCTTTTTGAGCCATATAAATGTCCCAACCTGAACAACCATTCAGCCATCCGCCGTTAACCAATTGTGCATGAGGGCCTCCATAGACATAGATGATGACAGGATATTTTTTGTCTGGGTCGAAGTTCGTCGGTTTGACAAGCAGATAATTAAGATCTGTTGAATCGTCAGCAGCTTTGATTGTTCCGGTTGTTATCTCAGGCATTTTGTAACCATTGAAAGGATTGGAAGCTGTCATAAGATGTGCTGTTTCTTTGCCGTCTTTGGTCTTGACAATGCTTATGCTGCGAGGAACGGTAGGCGATTGAAAGTTGTCAATCATATAATTACCAGACGGATTCACATTTGTGTAATGGACACCGATTTCTTTGGTGAGGCAAGTCATCTTTCCGCTTTTGACATCGATGCGCCAAGTGTACGATTGCATGGATGAGCCCTTGCCTTTGCCTGACATCGGAGCGGTTCCGGTAACGAAAAGATAATCTCCTTTTGAGTCGAATCCTTGGATGTTTGTGACAACCCATTCGCCTTTGGTCAACTGACGAATCAGTTTACCATCGGTATTGAAAAGATAAGCGTGGTTGAAACCGTCGCGTTCACTTTGCCAGATGAACTGGTCGGGATGATTAGGACGAAATATCGGCGCATGAGTCGGCTCGACATAACGTGAGTCGGTTTCCTCGAATAGCTCAATCTCTTTTTTTCCTGTTACAGCTGAAAAGCGAACCAGATGCATATCATTTTGTTCACGGTTGAGCTCTGCGATATAAATGTTTTTTTCGTCTGGGCTCCAGGCTATGTTGGTCAGATATTTCTCTTTTGGAAGTCCTGTCTCTAAGAAGACGGTCGTTCCTGTCGAGAGATTGTAGATGCCGACCGTCACTTCATGGCTTTTTGTTCCGGCCATTGGATATTTGAACGGTTCGACTGTGGCGATGCGAGTGTCGATGTTGACCAGCGGGTATTCGGCTACCATACTTTCGTCCATACGATAGAAGGCCAGAGCCGAGCCTTTAGGAGACCAGAAAGTTCCTTTATGTATTCCGAACTCATTTTGGTGAACGCTTCTGCCACAGACTACTCCAGGATTTGTCTCGTGAGTTATTTCTGTGATTTTATTTTCTGGTGAAACAATGCGGAGATTGTTGCCTATAGTGTATGCAAAATAACCGTTTTCATTGCAGAAGTCCTGATTACTGGCATCTTTTTCAATCTGATAATCGGCGATAATTGCGCCTTTTGTCATGTCGTAATGCAGTAGATGACGTCTAGTATTGAAAACAAGAATCTTTTTCGTGTTATCTGGGATGGAAAAGTAAGGCATCATTTTTGTTGTCTCCAATCCGGCTGCCGAAAATGCTTTATTGAGGTTCTCCAAGGTGAGAGCGATAGATTCTTGTCCGTTACAGTCACCTTGCATCAGTGTGTCACCGCGAACATAAATATAGTTGTCGCCAAGCCATTGCAGTTGTCTTATGCTGCGCGGAGCAAAACGCATCGATGAACGCCCGCCTGGGATAAGGTCTTGGATAGTGAATTGTTTATCTTGTGCGATTGAACTCATTGCGGATATCAGAAAGAGAACGAGCATCGAAGATTTAATCTTCATCATAGCCTTTTCCATGGAACTTTTTGCCTTTATTAAATGGTTTTTTTGATGCGAATTTATCACCACCACCAAACTTGTGATTGTCGAACTTGTGACTGTCAAACTTTTTGTCATCGAAATGTTTTCTTGGGGCGCCTCTGAAGTCATCATCGTCTTTGAAATGTTTCTTCACTGGATGAAACTTCTGTTCGCCGACTGGAAGGTTGTCATCGATTGGAACATTTGCTGGAATGTCTTCCGATTCGTCAAAAGAGCGTTTAGGACGGTCGTTTCGGTAATCGTTGTAAGGTCTTTTACCGTGGTCGTTATTATATTCCCGTTTGAAATTGTTTCTGTCAGATACTTGGCCTCTGTCTTGCGGACGTCCGTTGGGTGATGAAGCAATTTTTGTCTTAAAGTCCCGATTAGTACCTTCGAACATCTCATAGCAGTTGTATTGGCATTCGAGTGAACCATTCATCAGTTTCATCTTCTCTTTCGGGTGAAGTCCAATCTTATCGAAACATTCGTCTTTGTAGCTTAGGATCCAGGCATTATATCCCATGAAGACATGTTTAAGACGTTCTCCAATCATAGTATAGAGTCCGAGCAGGTCTTTCACAGATATGCGTTCACCATAAGGAGGATTGGTGACAAGAATGCCTGGTTTCGGAGCTTCATTCATTTGTTGGAACGGTTGAACTTTGAGTTCAATATATTTTGCAAGGCCGGCGCTGTGGATGTTCTTGTCGGCAATATCTATGGCTGCAGGGGAGATATCTGAGCCATAGCATTTGAATTTGAATTCGCGTTCCTGACTGTCATCGTTATAAATTCTATCGAGCAGTTCCTGGTCGAAATCGACCCATTTCTCGAAAGCGAAAGCTTTGCGATGGATTCCAGGAGCAATGTTGAGCGCAATCATTGCCGCCTCAATCAAAAGTGTTCCTGAGCCACACATCGGGTCAACGAAGTTTGATTCGCCTTTCCACCCAGTTCTCATAATCATTCCAGCCGCTAGCACTTCGTTCAATGGCGCTTCAGTCTGGTCGATGCGATAACCGCGTTTGTGGAGACTTTCACCTGAACTATCGATGGAGAGTGTGCAATCGTTATGAGAAATGTGGATATTAATCAGCAGGTCAGGATCGGTGACTCTAACAGAAGGTCTTTTTTGAAATTTCTCCATGAAATAGTCGGCGATAGCGTCTTTTGTTCGGTACGCAACAAACTTCGAGTGGTTGAAATCTTCAGAGTAAATGACTGAGTCGATGGCAAAAGTTTTGTCAAGGGACATGAAGCTTTCCCATTCGACTTTTTTTGCTTCTTTGTAGACAGTGTCAGCATCGTTGGCCTTAAAATGATAGATTGGCTTCAAAATGCGCAAAGCTGTTCTACAGCAGAAATTTGATTTGTAAAGTAGCTCCTTATCTCCTGTATAGGAAACCATTCTGCGCCCTACGACGATGTCTTTAGCGCCCAAAGATAATAGCTCTCCGGCCAAAATATCTTCCAACCCGTAAAGGGTCTTGGCCACCATTTCAAATGTTTCGTTCATCTTGATTGACGATTGAGTTAATCTTATATTTTGCTTGATTTGTGATAATAGGCTTATTCCTTATATTGAATAATAATGGATTGCGTAAAATTTATCGGCGAGAGATGCCGATATTCATTTCCTGAGTTGTGCAATGTATATCTGATGACATTATTCTATAAAACCAATTCTTTTGCAAAAGTAAATTAAATTTGAGATATGATGAAAATTCTTGCTTAACTTTTGTACGGAACACCGAATTTTTTTCCGCAAATCTTACTCGGAGTAACAATCCAGACTTTAACATTCTTCACTGAAGGTGAGTTGTAACAAAAATGTTCATTGCTGTATTGTCGCATGATGACATCCAAAGCATGAACCCTTTTGTCATAATCCTCTTCGAATTGGACAAGACCTTCGCAGACGACACTGCCGCCGCGCATTCGATAGCTGCAGGCAATTTCCTTATTCTGCCAGGTTAGTTCGCTGTTGGTACTGAAAGTGAGGCAGATTTTCGGATTCTTTTCCAAAATACTGATGCTTCTGCCTTCCTGAGCAGAATGAAGATAAAACAGTCCATCTTCATATCCGAAATTCATAGGTAGAACATAAGGAGTGCCATCTGTGTCAGCAAATCCCGCAAAGCAAATGTCACACTCCTTGATAATCTTCTCAATTTCCTTTTGCTCTGAGATCACTATAGTTTTCATATCTTAATTGATAAGAGAAAAATCGTCTATCAGTCCATAATCTCTCATAGGATAACTTGCACCCGAAACTTCGGTATTGTTGTTTTCCCAAGAGAAAGGTCCAGCTATTCCGTCCGGGTCTTTGAGATGTGGGCCGAGCAGGTTCTTATTGCTACCAGTGACGCGAACTTCGACAGTGTTACTGCCAGTTTTTATGAACTTAGTAACATCAAGCCGATAAGGAAGGGCAAAAATGACTCCCGCTTTGGTTCCGTTGACAAATACTTCTGCGACTGTGCCATTCCATTTGCCAAGTTTGACAGCATAGGCTCCATCAACCTTTTCGATATTATAGCTTTTCGTGTAGCTAAAATCGCGAGAATAAAACGGATGTTGTTGCGATTTCCAGCTGCCGAAAGTAAAAGCACGTTTAGGAGGTGCTCCTATTGACCATCCTTTCATTTCTGCATTGACAGCGAAATCACCAAGCACATAAACTGGGGCGATTTCAGCATAGAGGCTCATCGGGTAGGCTTCAAGTTGAATTGTGTTGTCTCCGAGATGTATTAAAGAACCGACATGGAAAACGCCAAACGATTCATCAAGCCACCATTCTCCAGGAGCGGCTTTGACGACTGTTCCATTGATTCTGACTTTAAATATTTGAGGTTGTTCGGTGACAATCTTTATATTTGAGAAGTCAAAAGTATCTTTGATGTTGAAATGATATATTGCCTTAAAACCACCCGCTGTGAAAGTATCTCTATCTACAATATTTCTCTTGTATTGGATAGCCTTGTTCCACGGGTCACCACTTGTGAAACCATTTGCTTTAAATGCTTCATCAGCTGCAAGAGGATAGTAAAGCTCTTTTTTGGTCGTATTCCCGATTGTGAGGTCGCAGAATTCCAATGTTAGCACATTATCTTCCATTCGTTTGACAACTGTCTCTGAAGAGGCAGGCATAATAAAGTTCCCTGCTTGTGCGGGGCGAAAAGCATATTTAGTCTTTTCTTTCGAGAAGAAGAGCATAAGACTGCCAGCAGGGGCTATTCTGAAAGAAATTTGTTTCTTTTCATTCGCGTTTTCCGAGGGATACGTGAAGATTTGGCCAGTCTTGGCATCCATTTCGATTACAGATTCGCCGACTTCCGCCAAAGTTCCGAATGATTCTTCTTCCATGGAGGAATTGACTAGAAACAGTAAAGTGCCGTCTGATAGGATTCTCCTTTGGTGAAAAAGATTTCCTCCATTGAAGTCCATTTTAGGACGATTATTGGCAAAATATTTTTGCTCAACATCTTTAGTCAGCGCGTTCACGTGAGTAATGGACGGACTTTTCATAAACTCGACCAATTTTGTATCCAGTTTGCCGTCTATAAGGTTAGGTGAGGAAAAGCAGATGAGATGGCCTCCGACTGCAACAAATTGTTTTAGAAGATTGAATGTCGAAGCACTAAGATTCTCCATTTTCGGAGGCAGGATGACCGTGGAATATGAAGCTTTTCCGACGACCATTTTTTTGCCATTGATGGAGCCATGTCTCATCATGATGTCTTCAGAACCGAGATCATATTCAATCTGATTCTTTTCGAGAGTAGTAATAAAAGTTTGGAAATCGGTTCCAAGAGCAAAAATCTTGTCAGCCATTGGCATTCTCAGCGGATCTTTACTTGTGTTGTATACCCATCCTGCTGCTTCCGACTGATAGCACCATATTGTAGACGTTGGTTCGATGATGAGAAGGTCATTCTTCTGATCACCTGTGCTTAATGCCATAGAAAGACGACCGAAGTAATCATTCAATGTTTTATAGTCCTTCCACCAGGGTGAATAATAGTCGAACTCCGGAGGATAATCCATCTTTCTTGCACCTTGGAGCGTCTGATGTGCGAGATGTTGATTCATGAAGTTAACGCCAAGGACATACTCCCAATCGCCGAGCCTTTTAAAATCTACAAATCTTTCATCCCAGCCACCGCCACCATAAGTTTCGCTGAGCGTTCTTTTGTATCCCATCTGATTAGCTACGCTGCGTAGTTCCTTGACAGATCGTACATTGCCGAACTGTGCCTGTGGATGGGTTTCGTTAAATTGGTTGAAGAGCATATCAATTGCAGGCATCTGATGCCAAGGATACATGGCCATGTTGTCAGGTCCTTCTCCGACATCTGGCCAGGCATGTTCCCAATAGTGTCCAGTCCACTTGAGTCCGTGCTTTTCGCAGTAGTCGTGCATAGGAATACTCCAACGTTCGATGAAAAGTTGAAGTAAAACTTGGCGGTAGTGGTTGCGGACCTCTTTCCAAGGTCCGGTTTCTTCGTATAGATAAGGTAGAAGAGGTATCAGACTTTCTCCCCATCGTTTTTGATAAGTCTGAAATAGGAGAGGTGTCCAACGAAAACTCCTTCCTATAGAGTGAATTTGCGGTTCGTCTGAAAACATTCCGTGGATGGACTCGGCTAGTTTATCGCCAAAGGTATTCTCATACCCTTTCATTGTTATCTCTAGAAATTTTTCGGTGACTCCCGGAGCCATCAAATCGACATAGCAGAAACCGCCGTGCCAAGGGTTATTGAGTACGTTATAAACTTTTTTGAATAAGTAATAGTCTCCGTTTTTGTTTTTATAGCTGTTGAACGATTTAGAGATATCTTTCCATATGCTTCCCTCTTTTTTTAAAATGACAAAATATTCTTTAGCATCATCTGGAAGTTGTGTGAATTTGAAGCCTTCCATTCCTGTGCCTTGATTGTAGGAAGACGGCATTTCAGCATTTACATGACCTCCTGCAAAGCCACTTGGGTAAGAGTTCTCGTCATACATCCAGATGTCGAGTCCTAGTTTTTTCGCTTGACTTACAGCATAGTCATAAAGTTCGAACCATTCGTTGCTCAAGTATTCGGTAATCAAGCCTGGACGAGGATGAATGATTGCTCCACCTGCGCCTGATTCTTTGAAGTTCCGAAGTTGTCTGTCAATGCTTTCATGTGTGACTTTTGCGTCCCAAACCATAAATGGAGTCGTACGATATTCTTTAGGAGGATCGCTAAACTGTTTGATAAGGCTGCGCCCGTCGTCTCCATTTGTAGTTTGAGCCTTCATATTTAAGGAATAAAAAGCAAAAGCTATAAGGGAAAAACTTGTAAGAATGATGTTGAGCGTTGCCTTCTTTGACGATGTTTTCATGTTTTTGATGGTTATCTTTATTTGTATACAAATTTATAAACTATATTTTGTACAGTATCATTTAGGTGCACAAGTCATATTGACGTTTACGATATTGTCTTGTGATATCAGTTTTTTTGTGAAGAGAGTGATATCGGTGATAGAGATATTGCTGAGTGTGTTGATATACTCGGTTTCACTGTCGAAGCCATAAAAATAGTATTTTTCGAGAACATTGAGCCAATAATTGTTGGTCTGCACCTCTTCGTCGTGTCGTTTTTGGATGGTTGACTTGCTAATTCTAAAGTCAGTAGCAGTTGGACCTACGGCGGCCATTCGCTGCATAATCATTTGTAGGTTCTGACTTATTTTGTTCAACTTCTCAATATCTGTTTTGAAGTTAATGCGTAGGAGTGTCTGTCCTTCGGGGAAAGGCAAGATGGTTCCCAAAGTGTTGACGGCATCGGAGTCTCCTTCTTTTGCACCGACGACATCATCGAAGACGATATCTAGTGATTGTTTGAGTATATCCATTCGAATCAAGTTCCTAAGTGAATATTCCATTTGTCCCGTGTAGAAGATGGATTCGACTGCTTTTGGAGTGGACGCAGCTAATGTGAAGCTTTCTGTGTAATGTCCTGGGCGGAATGTAGGCACATAATTCGGTTCAGGTTTGTCGACGCGTTGTATCGACGGCAATGAAGCGAGATAGCGAACAATGAATGGTCTCAGGTCATCAGCAGAAGCACTGCCAACAAACGTGAAGATGAAGTCTCCAGCATTCGCAAAGCGCTCGTTATACATTTTGAGTATTTTGTCGTAACTGATGTGTGAGAAATCCTTGACACTCAATTTTGCAGCGCGTGGGTTCTTAAGATATAGAGCTCTGATGACAGAGTCTGCAAATGCAACCATCGGGTTGGAGTTTTGATTGGCCAGTTCTACCATGGTCTGTTCGCGATAAGAAGCAAAGGCTTCGTTGTCGCGTCTCATAGCTGTGAAGTTGAGGTATATTAGTTCAAAGAGTGTTCTCAAATCGGATAGAGATGCAGAGCCATTGAGGTTTTCGCTGTCAGTACCAATAGATGGTGTGCAACTGACTCGCTTCCCTGAAAGTTGTTTGTCGAGTTCTGCTGCTGAAAGATTACCGAGTCCCCCAAGCTTGATAACGTCGTTGAGTACTTTCAGATTACTGATGTCGAAGTCGTCGAAGATTGTGCTTCCTCCTGGACTTGTTGCTTTCATTAGCACTTCGTCTTTGTGGAAATCGGTCTGTTTGATGACCACCTTTACGCCGTTGCCGAGCGTCATTGTCGTAGTCCCGAACCTCTGGTTATTCTTTTCAGAGACAATTCGGCCAGATTTTGGTTGCGTCTTGATAAGAGCATCACTTGTACTGTCTTCAGCCACACCGACTGTCGGAGTATTGGTTTTGATCATGGAAGTACTTTCAGATTTATTCTGAGATTGCGATTCGGCTTTCTGAGTCCTACTCGTGGTGCGCCTGCTTGGATTTACTTTTGTTGTCGGCCTTGCTGCTGTTTGGGTTTCAGTTTCAGCCATCAAGTCAGCACCTGAGATAGAATGAACTTCGGTTCCCGATTCTTCTTGAATTTCATTCTTCGGTTCCGTCTTCACTATTGGTTTAGCTTCAGTTTTCTGCTCTTCTTTTGGGACTATCCTTACTCTTGCTGGTTGTTCAGTTTGCTGATTACGGTTGTCGGGTTTAGTTTCGGCAGCCATTAGGTCAGCACCTGAGATGGAATGAACTTCGGTTCCCGATTCTTCTTGAATTTCATTCTTTGGTTCCGTCTTCACTATTGGTTTAGCTTCAGTTTTCTGCTCTTCTTTTGGGACTATCCTTACTCTTGCTGGTTGTTCAGTTTGCTGATTACGGTTGTTGGGTTTACTTTCGGCAGCCATTAGGTCTGTGCCCGATATTGAGTTGCCATTATTGTTATTTTCTTCGTTTTTCGGGACAATTCTAACTTGTATCGGCTGCTCGGTTTGTTGACTGCGATTTTCAGTCTTGGCCTCAGCTGTAAGATTGCTGTATGGTTCTGCTGTACGCCCTTGAATGTTCTCATACATTGCTAGCAGTTCGTTCTCTGAAGGAAGAGTAACCTCCGATTTTTCAGGTCCCGTGAGAGCAATCACCAGGTTCTTGTCTCCAACAATCTTTTGGATATATTGATTGATGCGTTCGACGCTCATCGATTGCGAAATCTGTTTCATTAGAACCTTTTCTATAGCGATGCCTGGGATATATCCGCCGTCGGTGAAATGTTTTACGCATTCGTTGGCATAGTTACTGTTGTCCTGTGAATTTCTTTCTTTATAGAGAGTGTCATAGTTCTTTAAAATTGTAGCTCTTGCCCGTTCATATTCCGATTGGGTGAATCCCGTTTGTTTTAATTTATTCATTTCATGGACAAGGGCTGCAAAACCTTCTTTCAGTTTGCCTGGCACGATGAGCGCTGCCACTGTCCACGCTTCTTTCGTTTTGGCAATCATAAAGTCGCCGTCTTGCGCTTCTGCGGTTGTGAATGGTGGATTCGATTTTTGCGTGATTGCATACAGTCTTTCATTCATCATGATTGCGGCAGCCAATTTTATGTAGTCAATCATCAGTCCAGAAGTACTTGCATAGTCTTTCCTTGGCATGATGTTGTGCTTATAGAACATCGTTAGGATAGTCTTTTTTGTTTCGTTATCGGTAGCTACCGAGACGAGCGGATTGGTATTGTCTGGCACAAGATAATACTGTCTTTCAATTGGATTAAAAACTGAAGGAATATCGGCAAAGATTTTCATGATTTTATGTTTCACTTCAGCCGTGTCGATATCGCCGACAACGACGATGGCCTGCATATCGGGATGATACCATTTTTTGTAGTATGTGCGCAAATCACTGGCCCGGAAAGAGTCAATCAGTTTATCGTCACCGATTGGCAATCGTTGCGCATATCTGTTGTTGGGGAAAAGTTTGGGAAGTTGCTGTTCCCAGAGGCGGTATTGTGCATCGCGTTTCGACTGCCATTCTTCGTGCAACGCTTTGCGTTCTCTGGCAATTGCGGAATCACTCAAGGTGAGGAAGGCTGACCAGTCATGTAGAATTAGCAGGCACGAGTCGAGCACTGCATCTCCGCTCATTGGTGCGTTCACAAGCATGTACACAGTCTCATCGAAACTGGTATAAGCGTTGAAACTTGTATTGTTGTGCATTCCAATACGGGTAGTGAAAGCATCCATTCCATGGCCAGGGAAGTTTTTTGTTCCTTCAAAGGCCATATGTTCCAAAAAGTGAGAGAATCCGCGCTGGTTGTTCTCCTCAAGGATGGAACCTACGTTCTGTGCAAGGTAAAAATCCGCGTGATGTTCGGGAACATTGTTATGTCGGATATAATATGTCATGCCGTTTGGCAGTTTGCCATAACACAGGTTCGGGTCTATCGACAGGGGCGGCATCTCCTTTTGCTGGGCTGAAGCAGCCAGACTGAGAAGTAGAAAGAAAATTTGTAGTCCCAAGTGTCTCATGTCCTAAGGTTCAAATCATTATCAATGTATAGCAACAAAGGTAATGAAAAGTTTTTTACATACCAAATTTCAGCGAAACAAAATGACATTTAGAGGACTTGCACTCATGAAAGTGCTTATCTTCTACGTCTGACACTGCGTACCGGAGAGCTTTTCTCTGCCTTTACAGCAGGAGTTTTTGCAGTTTTCTCTTGTTTGACGCTAGCCGTTTTCTTTGTCGTTGTCTTTGTCGCTCTGCCTTTTGTTTTGCTAGCTTTTGAGTTGTCAGCGGCAAGCTGCGTGCTGTCGGGTTTTGGATAAAGAGCTTTTTCGAAACCTTCCAGCTGTCCTTCTATTTTCTCTTGTTCTTTCTTCAGTGAATCTGGTGTAGGGCAGTATGCTTGCAAAGGTTGGTTCATCAAGTTCTGTGCTTTGATGATTTCGCCTTTGAACATTCTGCGACGGAAATAATCGTCAATGGTGAAGGTCATGGCATTGTTGGTATTCGATGTCATGATGAGGGTATGATTGATATAAGGACGTAGGTTCTCATAAGGAATCCAGAACATAGGCATGGTTGTTTCACCGATATCTCCTACATTTGTCAGAATCGGGCAGACGGCGAGCGTCTTGACATCGAAAACGGAGTTGTTTTGGTCGAAGTACCATGCTTCTTTGACATAGAACGATTTGACGTCGGCCGAAGGCACGTCGCTTTCGTTTACTGTGTAAGAAGCGGGCTGTCCGCCTTTGGCTGGAGTCGTTTCATAGAGGATATAAAAGCGGTCGAGCATTACCTTGAGGTCGAGCTTGCGACTGTCGCTGAAGTCTTCGTAGCCGTCAAGATATTCGTATGCTGCCAGTTTACCTTCACACACAAGTTGAAAAATTGTTGTGAAAAGATTCTTCTGTCCGTTTAATGGCTGCGTTGGATAGTAAAGAGGAGCGTTTTGTTCCTGCATAAGGTCGAGCTTACGGTAGATGATGCGTATCCAACGGGCGTTACCAATTTCCTGCGTCATTCTCTCGTTCATGTCTTCGGCACGCAAGGTCAGTCCTGATGCATTGGTGTTTGGAGCATTGTTCTCTTTTGTTCTCGAACCTTTGCTCGCTTGAGGGGTACGGCGGGTCGTCTTCTGCTGTTGAACCGTAGTATTGTTGTTTTGCGCTTCAAGTTCAGGCATAGTGAACAAGAGTGTTAGCGCAGCGACTGCTATGTAATGAAATCGTTTCATATCTTAGTTTACAATTACCTCTATTGGTGAAATCGTTCTATTTTTTCCGTCAGGACCTCGTGCAACGACATGTGTTATGTAGAAACGTTTGCCTTTTGCGAGGCGACGGATGTAATCCTTCTGTCGCTGACTGAAGTTTGTACCTTGAGCAACTTCAGGTATGACGTTGCCCATCGAATCATAGAAAGTCAATTCGAAGCTGATTACGTCGAACTTGACGTTTAGCAAATCATCGTCGATGGCGGCTTGGATACCATCGGACTCGATGAGGAATCTTTTGGCTAAAATACCTCCGCGAAACTTCTTCATGTTGCCGTTAATGTCCTTATATTCGATGAACGGCATCGGGTCTGGCAGTGCGCGTACGCGGAAAGTTGTTTTGGCCATTTCCACTGATCGACCGTCGGCCATCTTAGCGTTGACGGAGATGATGGCGTTGGTGCCGACAACTGCTGGCCGTGCAGTCCATTGGTTGCCGTTGCGTATCAGTGCGCCGTTCGACATTGTTGCTGTGACATTATTGCTTGGAACGCCTGGAACGGAGATACTGATAGGGTTGGCAATACCTGCATAGAGCACGTTCATTAGCATAGGAGCGACAGTAGCGCTCGGCTCAGTAACAAAGTATTGGCTTTTGAATTCGCGGTGCATCAGAGTGCCGTCGCTACCGCGTGTTTCGATAAAGCCTTGTATAGGATAGGTACCTGGAGCTCCAGCGACAGTGGTAAACATTCCGTTTGCGCTTACAGGCAGCTCACGGCCGTTGACGACGACGCGCGGACGTTTGGTTGAGTCGACAGCCGACAGAACAATGTTTGCCTTGTATTGACTGCCTCTCATGACGATTTGGCTCTCCGGAATGATTTGTGCTGTGATTTGATTGACTTTATAGTCTTTGACATCCACGCTGCTCAGCAAGTTGCTCAACACTTCGCCTTCGGCATTGCGGATATCGCTCTGCAGTTTGGTAAGAAGTGTGACGGCTGCTGCCACAGGCATGTTTTCGAAGAGTGCTTCTTCCCATGAGCGTGTGTTTAGTCCAGCTTTTTTAGGTGCTTTTGTCGAAAGATTGCCTTCGATGAACTGCCTCTTGGCTGTGTCAGGAACCATGACGCTGACCATTGAACGGTACTTGTCGATGGCCAAACGCAGTTTTTTCCCTTCGCCCGAAACGGGTGAAAGCATGACGCGCGACGCTGCTTCGAGGTCGTCTTTATGTTCGATATTGTTCACATCTCCATCTTTACCGTCGGCAATCTTTACTATCCGTTGCTTCAGATTTTGGACATAATCGAAGAGATTGTCGGAAGCTTGTTTCACTTCACGTCCTTTCTCATACCACATTTTCACCTTTTCAGGATTGGTTTTGTAGTACGATTCCAGTTCGCCGACAACGATATCGTTGCGGGTTGACGAGTTTTTGATGGATGTGCGCAAACCGTTTTCCACGAGCTCAAATCCGTCGAGTACTTCTGATGACACATTGAGTGCCATCATTGCGATGAACACCAGATACATCAAGTTGATCATCTTTTGACGGGGAGAGTTGGGATTATTTGCTATTCCTGCCATACTGTTTTACTTCATTTGTTGTTAAACGGATTCTGCGGCTGATTGGGCTGTTGGTATCCGTAAGGCTGTTGATAATTCTGCGGTTGTTGGTAAGCGGTCTGTTGCTGAGCCTGGAAAGCGGCTTGTTGCTGCTGAACCGATTGCTGTGCAGCTTGCTGGTATCCCATGTTGACCGTCATTGCCTGAAGCAGACGTCCGTAAACAGTATTGAGTTGTGCCAATTGTTGAGCCATTTTTTCGGTTTCGTTGCGGAAAACAGAGCTGTCCACAACTGAGCCGTCGTACATTTCTTTGATACGGTTGAGACCACCGTTGATGTGTTCGATTGATTCGATTTGTGAGCTGATGCTCTTGAGCTGAATTTCGTAGATAGTGTTCAGACCTGAAATATTGCGGTTGAGCAGTTCCATCTGTTGGACATATCCGCGCGAGTTCTGGTTGATTCCGTCAGAGTTGTCAGTGATACTTTTGTAAGAGTTCAGCAGTGTGTCGCTCACGTTAGTGAGAGAAGTGGTCACTTCGGTAAATTTAGCCATGCTATCGCTGATCCCTGAGAGCTGGTCAAGATATTTCTGTGTGACTTCGGTAAGTTCAGCCATCTTGGAGATTTGCTCTGCTGCGTCGTTCAGTTTCTGAATGCTTTCGGTCAGATTTTTCGTGTCTTCCTCGCTGATGTTCAGTCCGAGGCTTCCCATTGCGTTTTCGACTGCAGTTGCCGTGTCGGCCGGTTTGGCAGCTCTGCCGCCGCTGACGATTACGCCGCCGCCAACTACTCCGCCAACTACTCCGCCGATTACGCCATTGCCGATTACACCGCTGCCGTCGCCGCCACCGCCACCGCCGATAATGACAGTACCGCCACCTCCGCCACCGCTGCTGCCGGAAACATTAACACCGCCGCCGCCGCTTATGTTGTTGGCGCTTCCTTCACCGCCAAGGTTAATGCCGCCACCGATAATCCCGCCACTACCGCCACTGAAATCAGGGCGGTCGAGTGGATTACTCGATTTGAGTACTGGAAATACTTCTTCCCAATGGTATTCCGAGAATGGATGGTCAAATCCGGAGATGAAGAATACGCATGATTCGACAATCATGGCGATGAACAGTATCTGATTGGCATACGGAAGGTGCAGAATTTTGAACATTGCACCTAATATAACGATAGATGCGCCCCAGCTATAGGTGAAGTTGAGCAAACGTTTGCCACGGTCGCTCGAGAGGAACATCTCTATGCGGTTTTTATATCTTCTATATTTTCCCATTTTTCTATATTGATTTGTTGCTTATTTCTTCTTGCCTTTTTTGGAGTTTGAAAATCCTACTTGTGTGCGTGCGCAGCGGAAACCGATGTACGAACGGGTTTCATTCTGATACTCGAATGTGCGCATGTCGGAGCGTATGAATTGTGCGACATCTTTCCAGGAACCGCCACGAACGACTTTCTTCTTCATCGCGTACGGATCTTCTTTTGCTGCATTGTAGCGCAGTTCAGGGTTCATGTCATTCATCTGACTTGGGCCTGATTCAGAGTAGCTTGTCGAGGTCCATTCAGCCACATTGCCGGCCATATCATAGAGGCCGAATTCATTCGGTGCGAATGAGCCGACGCGTGAAGTAATCAGATGTCCATCTTCGGTATAGTTGCCTTTGCCTGGTTTAAAGTTACCAAGGAAACAACCTTTGCCTGTCTGTAGTCCGTCGGAAGCCCACGGATATTTGCGGTCATTTTTGCCTGTGCGAGCTGCATATTCCCATTCACCTTCGGTAGGGAGACGGAAAGGCTCTATTGCTTGGCCTGTGTAGCCGAGTGATTGTTTGAAAAGATCGGTACGCCATACGCAATAAGCGGTTGCCATTTCCCAGGAAACACCGACAACAGGATAGTCATCATAGCCTGGATGTGTGAAATAGAGGCGGAGATATGGTTCGTTGTATGCATTTTTGAAATCATTCACCCAGCAGGTCTCGTCGGGATAGATGTTGACAATGCGTGTATTGAGAAAATCCCACTCGCCAGTGAGGCGTCGTGTGATAGTTTCATTGACTACGCGTCCTTCGTCGTCGATGTAAGCCGTGTCCTTGGTAATCATGATAACTTCGTTCGGATTTGGCTTTATGTCGGTGTTACGGTTGCGTTGGTTCGGGTCGAGATTGTATTTGCGGAGAGCAGCCGAAGTGTAGTCGTACCAATCGTATCGGTAGTTCATCTGTCGTCCGTCGAGTTTCTTTTCTCCTGTGACAGGATTAGTGTAATAGACACTTTCGATGGCTCTCTGCTCGTCCTCATTGGCGCGTTTCCAAGGAATAGGCCTGTTCCAGTCGAGGTGCGGAGTGACGGGTTCGCCGTATTTGTCTTCAGTAATTTTGAAAAGGTCGTTGCCGCCGTAAGCAGGGTCGGCCAGACGTTCGCGGATGATGGAGTCGCGCACCCAATAGACAAACTGACGGTATTTGGCATTGGTCACTTCCGTTTCGTCCATCCAGAATGCGTCGAAAGAGACACCTTTTGTTTCAGGGTTCATTCCCCAGAGAGAATCCTTATCAGACGGGCCCATATCAAACGCACCGCGTTTGATGAGGACCATACCATAAGGCGCGGGTTCGCTGAAGGAGGCTGAGCGGACGCCCGTAACCTCTCCGCCGGCACCGTTCATCATTTTGCCGCAAGCGGTGAGTAGGCTTAACGCCGCAAGTACTGGAATTACTCTTTTCATATAAATATTATAATATTCTTACGCTTTTGTGGCTGTTTTTCCCTGTTTTCACCTTATTGAGCTTGAAGCTGTAGCAGACCACAAGCTCGTGGCTTCCTGTCGTTCCCCGGAGCAGTTGAGTTGTCGGAAAGTCGTATGCATATCCGACGCGGAAACTTCCCAAAGTAGCGCCTAACAAGAAGACGATTGATTCGTTGACTCTCCAGGTTATACCGCCATTAAACTTTTTATCATAAACAACTCTTGCCGTGATGTCGGACTGAAAGCTTTCCATGTCAGTCTTGAGAAAAACGGAAGGTTGCAAATCAATCAACGGATTGCTTAGTTTAATATTGTATCCTGCACTTAAATTATATGTAGTAGTGAGATAAGTATATGCGTTTTCTTCGAGCTGCATCTCAGGTTCGGTCAGATGCGAGGCTCCGAAGCCGAAGTACATGTTGTCGCGTGAGTAGTAGATTCCAGCATTGATATCAAAGGCGCTGCCGCTCACCTTGGTTGTCGGAATAGCTTCATCTGTTTGCTGGTGGTATTCGGAAGTCGGAATATGTATTTTTGTACCATTGAATGATTGTCCAGCGTAGCCGGGTTGGACGCCGAAGCTTAGTTTTCCGCCGAAGAGTTTTAGTTTGTAGGCATATTGCAGTGCGATGTGCGTATTGCGAAAGAGTCCGATGCCTTCCGTGAAGACAATCAGTCCGATACCACTGTTGAGTTTGCCGAGTTGGAGAGGCATGTCGGCCGCGATGTAGAACGATTTCGGAGCGCCCTCGATGCCTAGCCATTGTTGGCGGTGGAGAGCCATGAAGTTGATGTTGTCCGATTGTCCTGCATATGCCGGATTGTAATATCCCATAGCCAGAAAATACTGGCTCAGCTGCGCGTCATATTGGGCACGAACTACTGGCACGAACAACGCCGCGAGAACTATAGGCACGAACAATCTGATTAACCTCTTGACCATAATAGTTCTTAAACGTGATGCTTTTCTAAAAATTGTATAATTCCCGCTTTAAGCGACATGAGAGGGGAAATGATTAGCTGAAAGTATGAAAAAGGTCTCTATTATTATAATTATTGTATTACGAAGATAACGGTTATTTTGTGATTCATTTTTCGTTTAATTTTTTAAAAACCATTTTGTCAAGGTTGTTTATTTATTAACGAATACGTTTGAAAAGTAAAATCATGTATCTTTGTTTTATGATTATGTATTTATCCGTTCTTAAATGGAAGAAAAACAAAGCATAGAAGTGTTCAATCGGCTTTTTATTGATTATAAAAGCAGATTCGTTCATTTTGCTATGACGTACGTTGATGATGTTATGGTTGCTGAAGATCTTGCAATTGACAGCCTTATGGAATTTTGGGTGAATCGGGAACGACTATCGGATGATTCAAATGTTCCTGCATACATTTTAACCATCATAAAAAACAAATGTCTTAACTATCTGCGACAGATTCGATCAGGAGATACTATTGTCAAATATTTAAAGGACTGCAGTGATTGGGAACTTGACTTGCGAATATCCACACTGGAAGTCTGCAATCCAGAACGTATTTTTTGCGAAGAGATACAACAGATTGTGGAGGAAACATTAAAAACTCTCCCTTCTCAGACACGTGATGTTTTCATTAGAAGTCGTTATAAGAACAAAAGTCACAAAGAGATTGCCGATGCCTTGAATATTTCAACGAAGACTGTGGAGTTTCATATTACTAAAGCGTTGAAGGTCTTGCGGGTTGCCTTGAAAGATTATTTTCCCTTGCTTTTCTTTTTTCCTCAATTGTTTAATTAAATAAAAAAATAATTTCGGTTTTCACTAGGGATAAGCCGTCCTTATGTGTTTACTTTAAAGAATCAGCAAAAATGGATAAGGAAACTTTATATAAGTTCTTTGACGGGCATGCTTCAAAAGAAGAAAAAGATGCGGTCAGGTTATGGTTGGAAGAGTCCGAAGATCATGAGAAGGAGTTTTTCAGAGAAAGGGAATTCTTCGATGCTACCATTTTGTCTGAAAAAACGTCTAAATGGTCGGAAGAACATAAATCAAAATATTCTTTTGTAAGGGTATCACTGCGTGAATTCTTGAAGGTTGCAGCTATCATAGCCGTTATGCTTGTCGGTTCTGTCTATTTTTATCAATCGAAAATGGCAAAGTTGGCGAGAACGACAAATACAATTACAGCTCCTTCAGGACAACGGGTGAACTTGACTCTCCCAGACGGAACGAAAGTCTGGCTTAATGCACGTACAGAAATTCAGTATCCGGCTGTTTTCACAGGCTCGGAACGCAGGATAAAGCTTCTCGGCGAAGCCTATTTTGAAGTGGCTCATGACAAAAGCAACCCGTTCATCGTGCAAACAAAAAAATATGATGTCAAGGTTTTGGGAACAAAATTCAATGTCGATGCTTATGAAGAGACTTTCTGCACATCGCTGATGCAGGGTTCTGTTGAGGTGTATGACAGAAACAGATTGTCGACGCCCATCGATTTGAAGCCGGATTATCAAGTGAGCGAGAGAAATGGACATCTGGAAGTCGAGACTATTAAGGATTTTGACCTTCTCCGTTGGCGCGAAGGATTGATCTGTTTCAAGAATATGACCTTTGAACAGCTGATGAAACAATTTGAGAAATATTATGGCATTCATATTACCATTATGAATGAAAATGTAAAAAGTTATGTCTGCAGTGGCAAATTCCGCATCTCCGACGGAATAGACAATGCCTTGAGAATAATTCAGAAAGATGCCAGATATACTTTTGCAAGAGACGAAGGAAACGCAGTTATCTATATAAAATGAAAATTTTAAAATATCTGATGCCTATGATAAACAGACAGTAATCGTACAAAAATTGCCGGCAAATGTTCCCGCATCTGCCGGCAAAGAATCAACACAATTTGTTCAATCGTATTAATTTAATAAACACACAAAGATATGTATAAAAAATCTTTTTCTGATGCCATAATCGATAAAAGGTGTCGATATAAACAGTTTTTTAGAATCATGAAGATAAGCTTCTTTTTATTATTTCTATTTGTTTTTTGTCTCAGTGCCGAAAACACAAATTCACAAAATGTAAATGTGACTTTGAAGTCAAACAATATGGAACTAGAGCAGATCTTGGGCCAAATAGAAAAGCAGACCGATTTTCTTTTTGTTTACAACAACCATGTTAATGTCACGCGCAAGGTCTCTGTAAATCTTAAAAATGTTCCTTTATATAAGGTATTGAACAATCTCTTCGAGGGAACAGATGTGAAGTATGCTTTTGACGGTACATATATTTTGCTGTCCACAAAAAACGCAGTGACAAAAGTATCGGCAAGCTCAGCCGTCGCTCAACAAAGACATACGGTAACCGGTAAAATCGTTGACTCGAGAAGCGAGCCGGTCATTGGGGCGAATGTCGTTGTGAAAGGAACTACAAACGGAACGATGTCGGATGTAGACGGTAAATTCTCTCTCACTAATGTAAATAAAGGCGACATTTTGGAAATCTCTTATATTGGTTATGTAACCCAGAACATACGCTATGACAATCAATCATCATTACATGTTGTTCTAAGTGAAAACACACAGGCTTTGGATGAAGTTGTCGTCGTCGGTTATGGAACTCAAAGGAAATCCGATTTGACAGGTTCTATTACAACTGTTAAAGGATCAGATATAAAGAATGTTCCAGCTACAACAATAGCTGAAGCACTTCAAGGTCAAGTTGCAGGAGCATTAATTCAGCAGGAAAGTGGAGCACCTAATTCAAGTCAAAGCTTTATAATTAGAGGCTTGGGCTCAATTAACAGTATAAGTCCTTTATATGTTGTTGATGGCGTTGTCCGTACAACTGGCAATTATTACAACATGAAAGATGTCGAATCGATAGAAGTTATCAAAGATGCAAGTGCTGCAGCCATTTACGGTTCACGGGCTGCCGGAGGTGTTATTTTGATTACGACTAAAAGTGGTTCTAACAACCAAAAACCTGTTGTAAGTTTCTCTGCGAGAGTAGGTGTAGATAAACCTATCCAAGATTATCATTTACTTGAAACTATGGATTATTATACTGTTAGACATGGTTGTTATGGAGATGCATGGCCATTCGGAGATCCGTCGACGTTACCTAACACTAATTGGTTTAATGAAGGATATGATAACGGCCTTGAGCAAAGCTATGATTTATCCCTAACAGGAGGAAGCGAAAAAATTAAATATTATCTTTCAGGAAATTATGAGTATAAGGATGGAATACAGCTGAAAGATTACTGGAATAGAATGGGCGCTCGTTTAAATGTTGAATATAAGCTGAAGAAAAATCTTGCTATCGGTACACATTCATATCTGACCCGCGTGCGTTATGATCCTACAACGGCAGGAGATCTTTGGAGAACTGTTCCTTATATGAATGTCAAAAATGCGGACGGGAGCTATGCTTCGATTCCTGCAGGCTGTGAATTGTCTGGCGCAGGAAATCCAATTGGTGCAGAATATGCTAAATATAAATTATACGGTATTTTTAAAGCAGATGTTGATGCATACTTGAATTGGGAGATCATTGATGGCCTGACATTTCATGCTCAAGGCGCAGCTGCATTTCAAAGTCTTTTTTCAGATGATTACAGCTCGGAATATCAATTTGGTAGAGTGCTAAATAATGATTTCTATACTAAAGCATCCGAACATTCGGAACTGTACACTTTCACAACAACGCTGACATATGAGAAAAGATTTGCAGAAAAGCATGATTTGAAATTGATGGCTGGCTTCGAAGCAAAAAACGGGATGTATTCGAATCTGTCTGCCACTGCTTATGATTTGGCCGTTAAGAATCCAACATCTTTCGACTTGTCAACCAGCTCTTCATACCTTGCAAGCGGTACAAGAAGTAAAGATGGCCGTTATTTATCACAATTTGCACGTTTGAATTATTCCTATGATGATAGATACCTTTTAACAGCCAATATACGTCGTGACGGATCTCCAAAATTTGGCCCTGATAACCGTTATGGCGTGTTCCCTTCTGCATCTGTCGGCTGGAAAATCCATAATGAAGAATGGTTTAAAAACTTGAATATAAAATGGCTTACGACAATAAAACCGCGTTACAGCTACGGAGTTTTAGGGAATGATATGGCAGTAAGGAATTATTTATATCTTCCTTCATTTGCGAAGGTCAATGAACATTCTTATAGCGGCAGTAATATTGAATACGGTTATAACAACTCCAAAGTTACAAACTCATCAATAAAGTGGGAAACAGTCTACACATCAGATGTAGGTGCGGATTTCGGTTTTTTCAACAACAAACTTACCGCTTCCGTCGATTATTACAATAAAGATACGAAAGACATGATTTATGCAATCGCAATACCTCAATCAGCTGGTATTGGCGATGGAACACTGACTACCAATATTGGTGAGATGAACAATAAAGGTTGGGAATTGATGTTGTCTTGGAGAGATAAAATCAAGGATTTTAATTATGGAGTCAGTTTGAATTTGTCTCATAACAAAAACAAACTGCTCAATCTGGATACAGAAGGTTCTTATTTCTTTGCAGGAACAGCCAATGTTTGGGATGGAGCATTCAAAACTGAAGAAGGCGGCTCTGTCGGACAAATTTGGGGATTGAAAGTCAACGGGCTTATTTCCTCTCAAAGTGAGATTGATGCATTGAATGCTAAGGCTAAAGAGAAAGGATTTGATTATTATTATGATAGAACAACCGGCCCTGGTGACTTGAAATATGTCGATTTAAATGGTGATGGTCATATCTCTCGCGAAGATTGTGCCGTGATTGGTAATCCTTGGCCTAAATTGGAATATGGTTTTGCTATCAATTTAGGTTATAAAGGCTTTGATTTCAATGCTATCTTTGCCGGTTTGTATGGTAGAGATGTGTTCAATACCGCTACAACATTTTCGGAAATGTGTTTGCAGGATTATCAAACGACAAAGAAAATCTTTAACGGTTCGTTTTTCAACGGTAACGGTTTGACAAATCAGCCTCGTCCTATTGCACAAGATGCCAAAGGGAACCTGACAGCAGTGAACCCAAATCACAATTATACTCAAAACAGTGAATATCTTATTGAAAGCGGATCATATTTGAAGTTGAAAAATATAACGCTTGGTTATACATTCCCGTCTAGTTTGACAAGAAAAATCGGCGTAAGAGATTTGAGAATCTTTTTAACTGGAACAAATCTCTTTACTATTACCAATTTTTCAGGATCTGATCCTGAATTTGCCGGATCAGTCACTGCTTACAGCGAGTATTCTCTTGGTCTTTATCCCCAGACTAGAACATATAATTTAGGTATCGATATCAATTTCTAATATTTTTTGAACATGAAAAGAATAGTTATAGCAATAAAATATGCCGCTCTTAACTTGCTGCTAGTAGTAAGTTTGTCTTTAACAAGTTGCGGAGGTGATTATTTAGATTTGTCAGATCCATCCCAAATCAGTAAAGTAACCAGTTTGGATGATGTCAAATTATTAATAACATCATGTTATGGGGAGCAACATAATTATTATGCTTTCGGTTGCTTTTGGGAAGGCTATATTATGTATCCTTTGGATCATACTATAGATATCAGAAACAGCGGCCAGACCAACTGGGATAATATCCTTACTGGTAATGTGACAAGTGGAACAGGCTGGGTAACTGTACCTTGGACATATCTTAGCAAAGCTGTTTATTACACAAATATGGCTTTGGATCAGATTGATTCATATAGAGGAAAGGCACGCAGTTCTGAAATCTCAACCTTAAACAATTACCAGGGTGAAGCTCTGTTTTTCAGGGCTTTTTATAGATGGCACATGCTGATGCTTTATGGAAGACCTGAATTAGATGGTATTGGAATTCCAATCTTAAATAAAGTGCCAAAAATTCAATCTGAAATGATGGTTGGCCGCGAAAAGACAGGCGACTGCTATGATGCTATCATCGCAGATTTAAAGGAAGCAATCCCTCTTTTGGCCGGTCAAACAGACAAATCACGAGTTGACACATGGGCGGCCAAAGCATTCCTGGCTAAGGCGTACTTCTTCAAAGGCGATAATGCAGATGCAAAGACAGCCTTGGAGGATTGTATCAAAAATAGCGGAAAATCATTGGTAAGTTTTGATGTCTATAAAGATATGTTTAATGGGAATGAGGCGAATGAACATAACAGTGAGTCTTTTTATGAAATAGACAATATTAATAATCCTGTCACTGGCGGTGATTATGGAAAGATTAATCCCGGAACACAGGCTTCAATGTTATATTCTCCAGTAGCGATTAAGGGCTTTGATCCAGCAAAAGGCGCTTTGGCTGGGACTAGCTATGCCACTCTATCATATAGTAATATCTTTATGCATGACAGGAACTTAACCCGATTTGGATATAATGACATTCCTCCTATGTCGGCAATTGTCAAAGTGAACGGTGTTAAGCAACTAGACCCCGCGTATGTACAACGTCAATTTAATATGCGTAAGAATTTTGGTACAAGTGCCTATAACGGTCCTGATCCGCGATTGTATGTGTGCGCATTACAGGCATATATCGATTCAGTTGGATATAAAGGCGCAACTGTTCCAGTAAGTCAATGTAAAAAAGAAAACTGGGATTCAAGTAATAATCGCCCGGCAGATCAATATATGTGGTCAACACGTAAATATCAATACCTTAAGGGTGAACTGAGCGAAGTAAATAATATTGCGGGTTTTAATATTTACTTTATTCGTTTAGCTGATATTTATCTGATGTATGCTGAAGTAATGAAAGACTCGGATCCGAAAACTGCTCTCGAATATGTGAACAAAGTCCACAGACGTGCATATGGTTATAATCCTGATGTAACAAGTCCTTTTGATTATAAATCTCTTACTGATCGTACAAAGACTTTGGACAGCTCTGATCATTTGGCAAACAATCCGATACTCTATGAAAGATGGGCTGAATTGTTTGGGGAAATGCAATGGTATGAACATATTTGCAGGCTTAAAGTCGGACCTAAAGAGGCTGATTTCTATAAAGAGACAAACGGCTTATCTTATAAGACTAAATCTACCGTAACTTGGCCAGACAAGCATTATGCCATGCCTATTCCTGTCGCTGAGTTGAGCACGAACACGAATCCGAAAATGGTTCAGACACCAGGTTATTAATAATAAATGAAAAAGACGCTATTGTTGGTCGGCATTTTCTCTATGTTGTTTTTTGTTGGAGTAAATGCTCAAAAGTATGAAGGATTGGCAGATACGCCACCGATGGGATGGAACAGCTGGAATATTTTCCACTGCGATATCAATGAAGATATGATAAAAGGCATAGCAGATGCAATGGTTAACGAGGGTCTGTGTGAGACTGGCTATAAATATCTGAATCTTGACGATTGCTGGCACGGCGAGCGTGATGCAAATGGCTTCATTCAGTGCGATCCTGTTCGTTTTCATTCAGGGATTAAAGCTTTGGCTGATTATATCCATTCAAAAGGGTTGAAAATCGGCATTTATTCAGATGCAGGATATAAAACATGTGCTGGAAAACCAGGAAGTTTAGGACATGAATATCAAGATGCGTTGCAATATTCGCGTTGGGGAATCGACTATCTGAAATATGATTGGTGCAATACTGAAGGCCTTAATTGTCAAAGCGCATATAAACTTATGCGCGATGCTTTAAGAGCTGCAGGTCGGCCTGTTTTGTACAGTCTTTGTGAAGGAGGAGGCCGCAATCCTTGGGAATGGGCTGCTGATGTGGGACACATTTGGCGTACAGAATCTGATATTACAAACGACTTCAAATCAGTCCTGCGCATCGTTGATTCAAATTCAAAATTCCGTCAATATGCTGGGAAAGGCCATTGGAACGATCCTGATATGTTGGAAGTTGGCAACGGAATGACTGTAAATGAGGATCGTGCGCATTTTACAATGTGGTGCATGATGGCGGCTCCATTGATTCTGGGCAATGACTTGCGTTCAATGACGAAGGAAACGAAAGATATTATCTTGAATAAGGAAGTGATTGCAATCGATCAGGACGCCACATGCGTTCAAGGTTTGAGATATGGTGCGAAAGACAGTCTTGAGTTTTGGTTCAAACCGTTAGTCAATGATGAATGGGCTTTTTGTATATTGAATCGTGGTAATGTTTCTCAGGAATTTAATATCGATTGGAAGACCTTTACTGTAAAGGATGAATTGTCGAAACGTTCTGCAAATTTTGTTTCTGCGGTTTATACTATACGGAACTTATGGACGAAGAAAGATGAAGGTACGACAAAGAAAATAAAGAAAGTAAAAGTCGGTGCCCATGACGTGATTCTATTTCGCTTACAGAAAAGATAAAACGGTTTTTTGATATTGATAGAGAATCTGCAGGTTAATTTCTATCTGCAGATTCTTTTTATTCTCTTGTTTAAATCTGTCGAAAGGAAAAAGATTCTGTTTTTAATTCTATCGTTTGCCGTTATCTCCAATTTCTTTGCCGCCAACAACAAAAATGCTTCACTGGATGAAGCTGCCAACTGGGAAACAATCGAAAATTGTGATCTTCCGAATTTCGAATTGAATCGAGATTTTCTTCTGCCAAAAGATAAAGCAATAGCTGATGAGATTAATCAGGACGATCAGCTCCGAAAAACTGTCGAGCTTGTCCAGCGTAAAGGATTGCCAAACTTTTTTACAAAAGCTCAAAAGGGCAAGAAAATCCGTGTCTGTTATTTTGGTGGAAGTATAACTAAACAGAAGGGTTGGAGAGTGCAGAGTTTGGATTTTTTTTGCGTAAGCATTTCCCTAAGCCACTTTTATGGAACAAAATGCCACGATTGGAGAACCTGACTCTCAGTTGGGTGTACTTCGCATGGTTCATGATGTCCTTACTCTACGACCTGATTTGGTTTTTGTCGAATTCGAGGTCAATGACAGCGGCAACGAATCGAGTGTGATTCTGCGTTCTTTGGAAGGCATTGTCCGCAAGATATGGAAAACTTATCCCGACTGCGACATCTGTTTTGTCTATACAACGACACCTGCGCTGCTTACAGCTACTCCAAAAGGTTATCTTCACCGTTCAGCTTCATTGTCTGAAAGGATAGCTGACTATTATCATATTCCGTCCGTGTACCTTCCTTGGGATGTCGACAAACTGCTGAACGAAGATAAGTTGATGATGAAAGCACCCGAAAGAAAAATGACTGTTGTTGCTGGGGATGAACTGAATGTTTCAAAAAAGAACATGAAGGAACCCGACGGCAAAATCTATTTCTCACTTGACGGCGTTCATCCTTATTTGAACACGGGACATGTGGTTTATACTTAAACAGATAAAATCCGGTTCTTGGAGTCTTATTGATTTGAAAAATGGGAATTTTAAGATTGTGAAAATCCAACTTGCTTGACCGAGTTTATGGGGAAGCAGAGCGATCCACAATTATGTTCGGGAAGTCTGTCGTGTGGAAAAGTCCAATCTGCATGAGAGGAAATCATTTTTCCAGGTGGAAAAGTCCAATCTGCATGTAACGAAATCATTTTTCCAGGTGAAAAAGTCCAATCTGTATGTAACGAAATCATTTTTCCAGGAGAAAAAGTCTAATCTGCACGTGAGGAAATCATTTTTCCAGATGGAAAAGTCCAATCTGCATGTGAAGAAATCATTTTTTCTGCTGGAAACCTCTAATCTGCACGTTGCGAAACTATTTTTTCAGGATTGGACCTATAATCTGCGCCTAAAGATTTCTACTTTTATAAATTAGTCTTGTTACTCCTTCATTCTATAGCTAATTCGCATTTTTTCATCTTTTCAGAAAATTACCAAGAAGTGTTCTGAATATTTTGTAGTCTGAAAATCTTTTGTTACCTTCGGCAAATAAATCAGATATGATGAAAAACTTGCTTCAATTCATCTTCTTTGTTTCTTTGCTGCTATCTATTAGCAGTACTATTACCGCTTTGCCTGTTGCAAAGCATTTTATCACTGCGAAACAATTTGGAGCTATCCCTGATGACGGAAAGAATGATGCGGACGCACTCCGTGCTGCTGCAGCTTATTGTAGAAACCATTCTGAAACAGAGTTGACAATCGCCCCCGGAATCTATGACTTCGCTGATAACGATGCTATAAAAATTGAGCGTGAAGCCGTCAGCGGTGCTTATGGCCGAAGTAGCATGGATGTTCAAAATCGTCTTTTTGTTCCGAAAGGTCCATATATAAAAGGACTGGATTTTAACGGTGCACACAATCTCACTATTAAAGCAAATGGTGCTACGTTAAGAATGCAAGGCTGGTACGAAGTGATTTCGCTGGTGAACGCGCATCATGTGACCATCGAAGGTTTGGCTATTACATACAAACGTTGGCCGAGTACTGTCGGACGTATTGTCGCTTCGGATGATGTTAGCTTCGAGATGGCTATTGACACGGCTAAATGCTATTATCTCGACAGTATTGTTACTGGCCGTGTCCATTTCTTTGATGCAAAAAGAGAGCTGATTTATTTCAGAGGCGTCAAAAGCATGGAACTGGTTAATCCAACGACTATTCGCATGATGTTGAATGTCAATAAATCGTCTAATTCCACACAGATTAAACCCTACCCGGCTATTGGTGACTATTGTATTCTTCGGCATGGAGGACATTATCGCCCGGCAATTATGATTAAGGAATCAACTTCGGTTCTGCTTAAAGATGTAAAAATATTCAGTCATCCTGGAATGGGTGTTGTCGGTCATCTTTCAAAGGACATTACTCTCGACGACCTTCAAGTTGTGCCTGAGCCTGGAAATGTGATTTCTACCAATACTGACGCGACACATTTTACCTCGTGCTCCGGTGAACTTGTTATAAAGAATTGTAAGTTCAGAGGCAATGGCGACGACTGCACCAACATTCATAATTATTATTACTGCTTCTATCCCGAAAGTCCGACAAAGGTCGAGATTAGAATCGAAGATGCAGACCTTCATGCACTTTCGCTTGATTATCCTCAGATTGGCGATACAATGCTCGTGCTTAACCGAAAAAATATGCAGGAGCAAGGCCAATATGTCGTGCAAAAAGTGGACACTTCTTATGCGCAGTGGAAAGTCAGTGTCACACTCAACAAACCGTTCAATGGTGACGCGAAAGATTATTATATGACAAACATCACCCGGTTTCCAAATGTCACAATCGTGAACAACAACGTCAATTGCCACATGGGACGCGGATTTTTGGTCAAAAGCAAGAATGTTTATATTGCCCGCAACAGCATCTATAACACCACTCACACGGGTATCAAATTGGGCGCGGAACTGAGTTGGCACGAAAGCGGACCAGCAGAGAACGTGGTGATTGAGGACAATTACATTTCCGGCTGCGGCTATGCAGTTGCTGAATCTGAAGCAGCCGCAGTTTATACGAGTACCGAATCGCCTGAGACTCCGCCTTGTGTGAATCGGAAAATTATCATCCGACGCAATACGATTGCGACCGACAAACCTTTTGCAATTGTGCTCAAGGACGCTCAAAACGTCAGTATCCTCAATAACAAAGTCTCACACAAGGATTATGTTCACGAGGAGAATTGTAAGGATATCAATATAATTGAATAAATTATTGACAATTAAATATATAAGAGATATGAAGAAACAGACCATTTTCATACCGCTGATAGTAATGCTGGCAGCTTTTGCAGGTCCGCTCTCTGCACAAAAAGTGTTCGACGGAAATAGCCAATACCGCGCTTTTGCGCCTGATGGAATCCCATTTGTTGTGGCTGATTCGGCTTGGAAAGTCGATATGTTAGGGAACCATCGTGCGCTCGTAACAGTCGACAACCCGCAAGTTAAGGCAGTGCAAGCCGTCCTTCCATGGCGGCGACCCGACCTACGCCCTGAAACGAAGAAAATAGTCGTCATCGATGCGGCCAATGGAGAAGAAATCAAGAATGTGCAAGTGCGCAGTCTGACCTCTGAATCGGGGACAATCATCTTTGAACCGCGTGCAGGACACGAAAACTATTACGTCTATTATTTACCTTATAAATATAGAACTGGTTGGGACGACGCGCGGTATGGAAAACCATGGAACGATTATCTTCCTCCTGTCTATCAGGCTGATGAGAATTGGAGTGCTGCAGTTCCGGCCGATATCAATCAGTTGCCAAAAGTCAAAGTTGTGCGCTTCGAAGGCCGTTCGCGCTTCGATTTCTTCACTTCGATGGGAACAATTGCAACAGAAGATGAGAGCAGCGCCATTCGGTACGATCATCCTGAAAATCCGATTATCTTTACCGAAGACAGAGCTTTCCCGATTCGCTTAACTGATAGATTGCCGGTACGCTGGGGAAGATTAGGCCCGTCGGATAGATTTAGCGGCAATGCTGAGAAAAACGAATATTACGTCTGGCAGATTGGAGTCTGGGCTGCTTATCAGCCGTTGACAAATGTCAAGCTGCAGTTCTCTGACTTTGTGAATGAACAGTCGGGCACGCGCATCGAGAGCAAAGATGCGACCTGTTTCAATGCCGGCGGAACAAATTGGGACGGCAATCCGATTTCCTTCATGGTTAATGTTCCGAAGGACAAGATTCAAGCTCTTTGGTGCGGCATTCAGATTCCTGAAAACGCAGCGTCCGGCTCTTACTCAGGGAAAGTGACGCTGACTGCCGATAATACGCCTGCTCGCGTCATCGATGTGAAGATTACTGTCGGTGATAAAACCTTGGCTGACAAAGGTGACGGCGATTTATGGCGCATGGCTCGTTTGCGCTGGCTCAACTCGACTATAGGCATCGACAATCTCCCTGTTGCACCTTATAAAGCAATGTTGCTCAAGGGCAATGAGGTGATTGCTACCGACAAATATATGACGATTGCCAAGAACGGTTTGCCGCAGGCAATTATGATAAACCAACATCAAGTGCTCGCCAAACCTTTCGAATTTGTAGTCGAGACCAATCATGGCTCTGTTACTTTCAAGTCTGAAAATCTGTCAGTCAAGAAGATTGCCGACGGACTGGTCAGATGGACTGCTTCGTCGAAACAAAGCGGCATCAGTTTCGATTGCGAAGCTTCGATGGAATATGACGGTTATGTGCATTATTTGCTGAAAGTCGCTTCCGATGCTTCTTTGGCAGTGAAAGACATTCGTCTTGTCACAACTTATTCGCCTTACGCTTCGGAATATTTTATGGGAACAGGCTTTAAAGGCGGTTTCCGTCCGACCGATTTCTCGTGGAACTGGAAAGGTCCGTGGGACAGCTATTGGATGGGCAATGACAAAGCCGGACTTCATGTCGAATATCGCGGCGGGAGCTATCACGGACCGCTGCTGAACGATTACAAACCCGCTCCTCCTGCGGTTTGGGCTAACGATGGTAAAGGTTCAATTCTCGTCAAAGGTGAGAAGTCGGCTTCGGCGGCAGTTGTCGCATCGACTGGAGCTACAATGCTGAGCGATAAAGCTAAGACTTTCGAGTTTGATTTGCTAATCACTCCGCTCAAGCCGGTAGATTCGGCTAAACATTTTGCCGAAAGATATTATCATTCGATTCCTGCCGGTTTCGACAAAGCTGCTGAAGAAGGTGCAAACATTGCCAATATTCATCATGCGACAAACCTCAATCCTTTTATCAACTATCCGTTCATCGTGCGTGATTCGCTTAAAGACTTCATCGCTCATGAACATCAGTTTGGCCGCAAAGTGAAGCTTTATTATACAATTCGTGAGCTGACAACTCACACCGAAGAAGTTTATGCACTCAAAAGTCTCAATCACGAAATCTTCACTGGTGGCGTCGGTTATGGCTTGCCTTGGGATTGTGAACATCTGATTGACGATTACAAACCCGCTTGGTACACGGCGCTTCCGAACGAAACTTCTGACGCGGCGCTTGTGCTGACTGGTTTTTCGCGCTGGATAAATTATTATCTTGAAGGCTTGCGCTGGATGTTTGAGAACTATAAACTTGACGGTATTTATATGGATGATGTGGCTTTCGACCGTGACGTGATGAAGCGGATGCGCAAAATCATGGCCGAATATCATCCTGGCGCGCTCATCGATTTGCATTCGAACACAGGCTATTCAGTTGGCCCGGCAAATCAGTACACTGGATTCTTCCCTTATGTCGACCGACTTTGGTTTGGCGAGAGTTTTCAATATAATAAGATGATGCCTGACGAATGGTTTGTCACCTTCGCCGGCATTCCATACGGTCAGATGAGCGATATGCTTCAAGATGGCGGAAACCGTTATCTTGGAATGGTTTATGGTGCGACTGCACGCCATTCATACGGACAGTTCTCGCCAGCTCCAGTTTGGAAATTGTGGAAATCTTTCGGCATCGAAAATGCGAAAATGCTTGGTTATTGGGATGTTGATTGTCCTGTTCTCACTGACCATCCTTTAGTGAAAGCGACTGCTTATCAGAAATCCGGCGAAGTTCTGATTGCCATCGGCAACTTCGATTCGATTGCCCACAATGTGCATCTGACGCTCGATTGGAAGAAACTAGGTCTGAATCCGACAGCAGTGAAAGTGACTGTCCCCGAAGTGGAGAACTTCCAAAAGGAAAATTCTTTCGCAATCAGTGATGCCATTTCCGTTAAACCAAAAGAAGGCTGCCTCCTGATTGTCTCAGAAAAGAAATAATTGGAAATCTCCGTTGAAGGGATTGAATTGTCAAATAAATAGAAGGCTGTTAATCGAACTCGACTAACAGCCTTTCTCGTTAAAAATTTTTGATTTGGGAAAGTGTCTGGAGACCTTTGATAAAGTTCATCACGGCCTCATATTCTTGCGATAATGAAATTTTTCCAATGCAATTTAGGAAATAAAAGGTGAAGCAAAAAAGAAAACGCTGAGCGGCTTTGGAAGCTGTCCAGCGTTTTGTCTGTGCGGCTGAAAGGACTCGAACCTTCACGCCGTGAAGCATCAGATCCTAAGTCTGACGTGGCTACCAATTACACCACAGCCGCAGATGATTTGACTTTGCAAAAGTATAAGATTTTTATGAAAGAGAAGCTATTTTGGTTCGGAAATGTATCAAATACCTTAATTCTTCTTGGTTAGTATCTTCAAAGCAGCTTCTATTATTGTGTCGATGCCATTCTTAATGTCTGAATCTGTGAAGTCAACCTTGATGTCGGGATCAATGCCCCATTCTGTCTGTTGCATGTTCGCATCGAGAATAGGACAAGCCGAAAACCTCACATTCCATCCGATAGGAATTTCAGAGTTGAACGGAAGTCCGCTGCCACCACCTGTTTTATCTCCGAGAATAGTCACATTTGGCAGCATTCGCATGATGTTTACAAAGTCGTTTGTTGCACTGAATGCATGACGATTGGTTAGAACGATTACCGGTTTTTTCCAACGCAATCGAGATGAAGGCGAGAGATAAACAGCAACTGGTTCCGTGAAGTCATTGTGACCGGGACCATTCTTGTATTGTGTGTAACTTGTGAGAATTCTTTCAGTTAGGAAACGCGAAGCAATGCGCTCGGCCAGAGACATTGAGCCACCGCCATTGTTACGCACATCAAAGATGATTGAACTGCATTTTTTGAAGTAATCGAACATGTAGTCAAGATTGTTCTCGCCGACACCGTTTGAAAAACTTGCATAATAGACATATCCAATCGAGTCGTTGAGAATCTTGTATTCCAAACCGCCAGCTATCTTGTAGTCTGTTCCCAAATATTTTTTTTGAATCTCTTCATAATAGTTTACGGGGAAATCTTCATACCATCCCCAATAACGGGCCACATCAAAAGAAGAGATTAGATTTGTGTGTCCGTCGCGCAGTTCCTTTATCATGTCGCCGAGGACGTCGAATAATTCATATTGATTGAGCGTGTCGTTGATACGGGCGCTGTAGCGTGTGTGAACTTCATCCCAATCTATGCCTTTATAATCAAAGAAACAATAGTTTTCGTCAAGAATTTTCCATAAAGCCTCAAAGTTGTCGCGCGGCGAAGGATTGTATTCATTTCCTTCCTCGCATCCTGCAACAGACAGGAAAATTAGAGCGATGCAGCAATAAGCGACAAGACGTTTCATACGCGATTAATAATAAGCACTATTGTACTTGCGTGCTTGTTTCATCTGCTTGCCGCCGAATGAAATGAACTCGCGTACGAAACCGATGACGAACTGGTTGGAAAGGACATGAGTTTTTATGTCATTAATATCAGTCCGATAAATGTTGTTGAGATAACCGACGCGGACGGTGAAAGCGCCGACTGGAAAGTCAAGTGAGAAATAGTTTTTCATCATAAATTTATTCCCCAACGAGGTGATTTTTGTCAAACCATCGGTGTAGCCTTCTTGACTGACGAAATAATAAGGCTGACCTTTATGCACCGAGAAAAGAATACCGGCGAAAGGCACTTCCATTTGATATCGGAGTGTCAGAGGATAATTTCCGATATGGAAATTATAGATGGCCATTCCGGAAAGGTTCAAGTCGATGTCAGCTTTTCCGGATACAGGATTATTACCATTGCGCGTGTTATAGATACAACCTGCAGCTGCACGTACTGAAGACCCGGCGAGAAGATTGAGTCCGTCGATAGGAGTATTCTTAAAACGGTAAAGATAGCCGAGGTTATATGTGACAAATCCCGCATATTCATTAGCTGTTTCGGCTCCGTTTGATGTAGAACCATATTCAACACTAATCACCTGCTGCCGTGAGATTTGTCCATCCATCAGTCTCGTCCGTTTCAAGCGGTCGTTCATGACTCGGGCGCTCCAACCTACATAGTTCATGTTAGTACTTGGAGAAAGATAAGTGTCGCGCAGATTATAACTGCCGATGCCGATTGTTGTGCACTCGTTTGTGGAGCGCATTGATTCGCTCTCGTAGTCCTGCGCCGCTATCGTTGATGCGAAGCTTAGGAGCAGTATCGTCAGAGCGAACAATCTATTCATCGTGTGGAGGATTTTTGTCATCGTCGAAAAGACTCATTTGTCCGGTAATCTCGTCGATTATTTCCGAATTACTTTTCTTCTCGTCATCTGATTCGTCGTTGGAAGGGATTTCGTCTTCAGTTTCCACGACGCTCGATTCACTCGTTTCTTCTTCGGTAGCGATATGAGTCGGTTCGAGTTCGTTGATTGCGGAAACTTCTTGCGTTGTTAGTCGTTTTCCACGTGCTTTGAAGCTTTTTACGCCGATAAAATCGTCGGCTTCAACTACGAGTGGATCTCGAAATGAATCGTGTCCACCGAAGACCACTTCAACACGCGGATAAACTTCGCCTGTCAGCAGCATCAATCGGCTTTCGCTGTTCTCGCCGAGCAGGTTTTGTTTTTTGTTCGAAGCCTCAAACAGAAAGCGTTTCAGATAATAATATTTTTGGTCTGCATCGAAGAGAGCTGCTGTCCAGACTTTGTTGGCATTGAATTTCTCAATTACTAGGATATTTTCCTCATAATGGTTGCTCAAGTCGAAGTTGGTCGTGTAGAAATCGCCGTTCTGAAGGACGACGAGAATCTGGTCTTCACTTTGGAATTCGCCCAATTCTTCGCCTCGGCCGTCATAGTTGAGGCGCAGAATGTCGCGGTCGAACCAAACCATTCGTCCGCCCAAAGTCGAACTTCCTTTCTGCTTGAGTGTGATTTTATGAATTTCAGCTTTTGTCAGGATGTTGCCCATTGAGCCGCGGCCTTTGATATGAATCTCACTAAAGTCTTTCTCGAAGACAAGCAGTTTCTGACGTGGCCGTGGTTTTAGCACAACTTTGACAGTTTCGGCTTCGCCATTCGGATTGGCGCTGAAGTAGAGTACGCGTGAACCTGGTTTGCCTTGGGTCATATCATATTCCTTATCGCGAGAAACACCTGTTACTGCGAAGCGCTTGATGAAGTTGCTGCCCATCTTGCCATCACGATAAATCATGTTGTAAACTGTGCGCGTGTCGCTTCGCCGGAAGATGTTAAGATAGAGAATGTCTTTGCCCACAAATATTTTATCGGCCACTTTCAGTATCTTATAAGTTCCGTTGCGATAAAAGATAATTACATCGTCGATGTCGGAGCAGTTGCAGATGAATTCGTCCTTCTTCAAGCCCGTTCCAATGAAGCCATCTTCGCGGTTGATATAAAGTTTCTCATTTGCTTCGACAACTTTTGTGGCTTCGATAGTGTCGAAACTTCTTATTTCCGTGCGCCGAGGGTATCTCTTACCATATTTTTCCTTTAGCATATTGAACCAATCGACGGTGTAATCGACGATGTGTTCGAGATTGAACTGAATCTTTTCGATGTCGGCCTTATACTGCGCGATTTGTTCCTCGCATTTTGCTTCGTTGAATTTGAGGATGCGAGCCATTTTCAGTTCCATCAGTTTGAGAATGTCGTCGCGTGTGATTTCTCGGATAAAACTCGGCTTAAAAGGAGTGAGCCGACTATCAACATGTGCGACAGCTTCGTCCATGTTGGAGGCATTCTCAAATTCCTTGTCCTTGTATATTCTTTCCTGAATGAAAATGCGTTCGAGAGAAGCGAAGAAAAGAAGTTCTTCCAGTTCGCCTCGCTGGATTTCCAATTCCTGACGTAGAAGATTCAGCGTGTCGTCGGTCGAATGTTTCAAAACGTCGCTGACAGTTAGGAAATGAGGCTTATTATCCATGATTACACAGCAATTCGGCGAGATGTTCACCTCACAATCAGTGAATGCATAAAGTGCATCAATAGTTTTGTCTGATGATACGCCTGGTGCAAGGTGAATCAGAATTTCCACATTCTTGGCAGTATTATCATCGAACTTGCGAATTTTTATTTTGCCTTTGTCATTCGCTTTGATGATAGAGTCGATGAGAGTACCTGTCGTCTTACCAAAAGGAATTTCGGTAATGACCAACGTCTTTGTGTCTTGCTTAGTGATTTTGGCACGGACTTTAACTACACCTCCACGCTCGCCGTCGTTATATCTTGAGACGTCGATATAACCGCCCGTCGGAAAATCTGGATAAAGTGTGAACGACTCTCCCCGCAAATAAGCAATTGAAGCTTCGATGAGTTCATTGAAATTGTGCGGCAGGATTTTTGACGAAAGGCCGACGGCGATGCCTTCGACGCCTTGTGCCAGAAGCAATGGAAATTTCACCGGCAGTGTGACTGGTTCCTTGTTCCGTCCGTCATAGGAGAGTTGCCAGACAGTCGTTTTGGGATTGAAGACGGTTTCGAGTGCGAACTTAGAAAGACGAGCCTCGATATATCTTGGTGCTGCTGCGTCATCGCCTGTGAGAATGTTGCCCCAGTTTCCCTGGCAATCGATGAGTAAATCTTTCTGTCCAAGTTGTACGAGAGCATCATAGATGGAAGCGTCGCCATGCGGGTGAAACTGCATTGTACTACCCACGATGTTCGCGACTTTGTTATAACGACCATCGTCCATCCGTTTCATAGAATGGAGAATGCGCCGCTGCACAGGTTTCAATCCATCGTTGATGTGAGGAACGGCACGTTCGAGGATGACATAAGAAGCATAATCGAGAAACCAGTTCTGATACATGCCTGAAAGATGATAAATCATGCCGCCGAAGTTCACGCCCGGCACTTTGTAGTCCGAATGTGTGACATTTGCGTTTGATTCAGGTTCTTCGGGGAGAGACTCATCATTCCTGTGTCTTTCCTCGTCGTCATCGTCTTGATATGTAGAATCGTCTGGTTTCATAAAAACATTTTTCCTAATTGAGGCGGTAAATTTACAGATTTTTGGTTTATGTCCAAAGTCTATTGTCTAAAATTCTTTCGTAAGGCTTTCAAAAGAAATGCTCAAAAATGAGTTCCGCAACACTCTTTGAGGGCATTGCGGAACTTTATTTTTAGGATACGATAATCAATAGACCTTTGCCTTTCGGTACTTTGATTGTATCGCCTGGATGCCATGAAGCGGCTTCTTGGAAACCGTCGATAGCTGGAGCCTTGAGAGTCACGCGAGACGGGTCGAGTCCAAGCTTTTTCCAATCGATGGTAAGGGTCACCTCAGAGTCTTTGTCTTCCCAAGTAGCTAGGCTTATCAGAGTACGGTCTCCCTTGTGACAATAGATTGTCGCAAGTGTCTTCTCGCTTCCTGTCTTCACTGGATTACCTTTCACCCAATAGCCGATCATGTCACTGCCTTCGATGCCGAAGTCGTTCCAAAATTTCCATATAGCGCGGTTGTCGCCATTCCAAGGAGAGCGCGATGTCATGCCATAAAGCATTCCGCGCCAGCGATTGCCGCCGTCCTGTAGCATTTCGCCCATCAGACCATATGGAATGCCCGACACTTCAATCAGCCAAAAATCAGGAGATGAATTGTAGTCGAAGTATTCACCGAACCAAAGACGGTCGAGATATGGGAAATGTTCGAGATAAAGATTTGCGCTGTTGGCAAAGCCGTCGCGCGGGTTGAACTGGTTGGCTGAATGAAGGTCAATCAATGCGCCAGGATTGGTACGGTTTAGTATCTTGCGCACCCGCTTCATCGTCATGCGGTCGAAAGCAAGGTCGTCAATATAAAGTCCATCGATTCCAACATTCTTCACGAGCCAATCAAGTCCTTCTATGTAGTAGTTGTGCCAACGTGATACACCGCTGTTGACAATGGCTGCATCTTTCAGTCCAGGCACAAACCAAGCTCCGATATAATCTTGGTCGAGATGTTCTTGCAACCATGAGAAACCACCACCTTTACCTTTGGCGAAGATTTCATCACCGAGACTTCGCAGAGCAAATATTTCAGTGCAACTGTTCGATAATTCGCGGACAGTGTTGTAAATCTTCACTTTCATGTTGCGTGCATGAGCGCCGTCGATAAAGGCTTTCATCTCCATCGGGCGAAGGAATGGATAATTGATGAACGGATTGATTCCCGTTGCATGGTGAATGTTCAGTACATTGGCACCGAAAGCTTCGACGCTGTCCACAAATGCGTATGCGTGATAGTATCGCTGACGCCATTGTTTGTCGCTGTCAATGGTTCGGAACGGTGTGATAAGCACATTAAAAAAATAGCTGAGTTTGTCGCCTTGTTTAACCGTTCGAGCGCCGCTGTATGCAGCGATTTCGGTCTGTTTGCTTCCATTGTCAGCAATACGAATTCCTCCGTTGCCATTGTTGCACCATGAAGCTGGCATGACGAGAGGTTGTTGCTGATAGAAATTCGTATTGAGTGGACGCACGTATTTGTCGTCATAAAAACGAAGCTGGATGCCGGCATTCACGTCTCCGCACCAAACTGCGTCTTGGTTTTTCTTCACTTCCCATTTCCAGTCGATTTGTGGTTTGCGATAACCGCCCTTTTCACCCAAACCCATCATATACTTGGCGATGCCTGAATTAAGAGTTGTCAAGAGCGAGATGTCGTTGACTTGACCATCAGCAGTCGCAACCAAATTAATGTGGTAAGTGATGTTTCCGTCGGCTTCCATCTCTCCTTCAAGGTCCATGAGGAAGCGATCGTTGGTGTTTAAAGCCTTCCAAGCGATAGCGCCTTGTTTCTTCTTGGTCACCTCAAAACTGAGGTTCTTCCATTTGCTGCCGTCGGCTTTCATTTCAATAGGAGAAGCAAGTATTTCGCGAGATGTTTGACTGAGTTTGGTCATTGACTCGTCGAAAAAGCTCTCAATCTTTGCAGGGAAGCCAAATGTGTCCAGTGTCACATCGCGGCCTAAACAGGTGATTTTACGGTCATTGATTGTGAGCGGCAGATAAGGAGCAATCACTTCGTCGTCAAAACCGAGTTGTGAGTTTAGCCAACGCAGGCGCGAATGACGCCAAGGTTCGTTGTCGCCGTGATTGGCAATAACCTGATTGCTGACAGTCAGAACGACAGGCATCGTGTGACTTTCCGCATTCTCCGCTTTAATGGTGATTTCTCCGCAGTAAGTGCCGGCAGGAATCTTCTCTGGAACCATTGTTCCAATCCAGAGCGGTTGAACGCGCCCTTTGGCCACGCTGCAATTTTTCACGAAAGAAGTTCCTGTGACATCGGTTCCTTCAGTATTGAAACAGGTAAAAGCAGATGCCGGAATGCGGTCACCAGTTGCATTGTTCGTCAGTGCGCTGAAATCGACTGAAATCTTTTTCACTTCGTCACGGGCTGCATAAACAGCCAGTTGGAAAGCATAATATTCACCCTTGTCGGCTGTGCCTGTAAAAGTCTTCTGATGAGTTTCGTCAGTCCAGCGTGCGGGAAGGTCTGTTGTCATCTGAATCGGATATTGGCGGTCTTCATTGAAGAGCAGATATTTGTCGTTTGGTTTTGCATCGACCAGATGCTTAGTCTCAGCCGCTGTCGCAATCAAGCACATCGGATAGAATGAGTTCAGCTGATTGATAGCTTGATATTGCACAAGTTTAGCTGTTGGCAGTTTAGGAACTTTTGTTCCAGTCAGTTTGTTTGCTTTGAGCCATTGTGCTGAAGCGGTTGGTTGATACTCGGGATAGCGTGCTTCAGGATAATATTTATAGCCTCCGAGAATATTCTTCAGATAATAGATATAATATTGTCCAGGAATAGTTGTGGGTTGGAAGACGATGTCGCCATGCTCGCGTGTGATATTAAAACGTGTCACATTCATGACACGTTGTCCTGTACGTGCATCTACAACATAAATGTCTTTCTTTTCAGGACTGAAATCGTGTCTGCGCCAGTCGAGCGATGCTACTACAGCATTGGCTTTTGTGTCGACAGAAACGACGACGCGATGATTCCCTAGAGAGTCTGCATCCCATTTACCTGTGCCATAAAGCGAAGGATTGTCTTGTGCAGATAGGTTTGCAAAAGGCATCAAACATAAAAATGCCATTAGAATCTTTGTGTTCATAATTTTATTTGTTTAATGTTGTTTATATTTATCGTTTGTAGGTCTTAATTTTTGCAATGAGTTCGTCTTGAGGGCGTCTCTTTGCGATGTCCATAGCATCGGCATTCTCTAGAAAGGTCTGTTTTAGCCGTGCATTTTCGGCAATGAATCCTGCGATTTCTTCCTCACTGAAACTTGTTCTTAGTTTTTCCGAAGTAGTTACAGGTTCAAAACCCAGTTTTTGGAGAGTCTTTCCAGCGACCGATTCAAAGATGGTAATGTCTTCGGCAGGCATCTCGCGGAGAAACTTGCGAGTGTTGTGGCGCAGCAGTGGTTTGCTGACATTGCTCCACATTTTACCGGCTTCCGCTGTGTTGGCCGATTCTCGCGTCTTGTAGTACTCCATCACTTGATCAGAATATGGAACATGGAGGAACTTGCAGAGCTGATGCATGAGTGTTTTTGGTTCACGCGTGAGCGTCTCATAGCTGAGCGTGAAGAAATGGTCTGGAGACGTGCGTTCACGAAGTCGCAGCGCTTCTTCCTGGTCGTTCATCCAATTGACGGCAATCGGATAAATATGTTTCTCGCCCACGATTGCTTTCTGGAAAGACAGTGCAACGTCGCGGCCATCGCGATAAAGATAGATATAATAGGGACGGATTCCTGTTTTCTCGATTTCCTTGGCGAAGAAGACATTCTTCATGCTTTTGCAAAGCCAGAAAGCTGCGCCGTTCTGTCGTGCTGCCGTCTCATATATGGCTAAGAATATTTCATAGAGCGAATGCGTCTTACAAGCGCATTCTATCTCATCAACATCAATTCGCACGCCTTCCCAAGGAACAGGATTGATATTGACCAGTTCGCAAACATCTGTTGTCAAGCGGTGGAAGTTCTCTTCTAAAGCAAGATTTCCATAATAGGGCAGCAGCGGAATGAATCTTTGGAGAATGTGTGGCGGATGCGGTCCATAAATTGAACCTAAACCGTCAATCATCAAGCGCAACAAATTGCTTCCTGAGCGCTGAGTTCCTATCATTTGTATTCCTTGAATGTCCATTAGCAGAAGATTAAGCCGGCGATGCCTGAACCGAGGATGAGGTAAACCGGACTGATTTTATATTTATATGAGATAAATAATACAAGCAGAAAGATAATGAGAGCTGCGATGGAGATTGTGGCTGTTTGTCCAATCGTGACTGCTGAAGCGAAAATCATTCCTATGACAGCTGAGCGAATGCCTTTCATAGCAGCTTTTACCGCTGAGGAATTATTTATTGTTGCGATAAAGTGCGAGAGTAGGACTGTTAGTATAGCGGGCGGAACAAAGATGGCGATGGTCGCCAAAGTTGCGCCAAAGATACCTGCAACTTTGTAGCCGATAAAAGTAGCGGTGATGAAGATTGGTCCGGGTGTGATTTGTCCGATAGCTATTCCATCGGCGAACTGTTGAGGTGTGAGCCATTGAAGATTGTTGACAAACAATTCGCTAAGAGCGGGAATCACTACATAACCGCCACCAAAGAGAGTCAGACTGATGCCTGAGAATGTAGATAAAATCTGCAGATGTAGTGGTAGATTCGGATTGCTTCCGCCCCAAATCAATGTGCTGAGCAATAGCAGGGCGATAATGCTTGAGACTATAAGTTGTCGACGGCTGAGTTTAGCTGTCTGTGTTAGCCCATTATCAGTGCCTGTGGATTTGTGAAACAGAATCCATCCCAAGATGCCACTCAAGATGATAAGCAGGAAAGTGGTCAAAAAACCACCGATGAAGATTAATGCTGCAGCTGCAATGACGCAAACAATGATTTGCGGAAGGTTTTTGATGGTCTTTTTCGCCATTCCTGCGCCGACCGTAATAATGAGCGCTATGATTGCCGGCGTGATTCCGTTGAAGACATTTTTGACAATCGGCACATCCGAATGTGTGAAGTAAAACCATGAGAGTGCAATTACTAGCGCAAACGAAGGAATGATGATTCCTGCGAAGGCGGCAATCGCTCCAGTAATGCCGCGCAGACGATAGCCAACGTAAGCGATTGTATTCACGGCTACAGGACCAGGAAGAACGGACGTCAGTGAAACTCCGTCGAGAAGGTCTTCTTCGGTCAGTTTCTTGTCGACATCAACAACCTGTTTCTGAACGATGGCTACAAGCGACATATATCCGCCAAATGCAGTAGCTCCAAGTTTAAGAAACGTGAGGAAAATGTATGACAGTGAAGCCTTCTTTTCCATGGCTTATTTTATTTCAGTGAAGTACTTACTGAAAGTACTTGTCGGGACGAACACGGCACGATAAGGAGCGAAGTACAGTTGGCTTTCCCAAAGTATTTTTCCTTTTTTGTCGGTGACCATGATCGAGCCTGTTTTAGAACTTGTCTGCAGGAGATTTCCATTCGGGAGCAAATATGCGCTGCCCATGCGTGAAGTGTATTTTGCTTTAGGAAGCATCGCCTTGATTGTAAGCTTCGCTGTACGAGCCGTTTCGTCGAGGCGGAAAGCTTTTGCGCCTGAAATCTGATTGTACAGACCGTTATCAAAGAGCATCAAGTCGCCGTCGGCATCGATGATTGGAGCGTGCTGGAAAGAGAAAAGAGCTGTCGTGTCCATCTTGAAATCTCCATTGCGTCCGAAACGCCATAAAAGCTTGCCGCTTTTAGCATCAATTTTCCAAATCTGGTCTTCGATTGGCATTGAAACGAGATAATTTCCGTCCTTATCGAAGCAAAGTCCGTTGGCATGGAAGCGGTCGTAGCGATAGTCAGAGATATAAGGGTCGTGACTGATATCCCAGACTTGCCAAGCCGACCATTTTTTGATTACTTCTCCAAGAGAGTCGATGACCAAGATTCCATCGCCGCTAAGTGTGTCAGTGACTATTTTGCCGTCTTCCATGAAAGTGCCGATTTTCTTCGGGCGGAAGAGTGTATGAATATGATGGTTTTCGTCCATCCACGTGTCGTGATGAATGATATGAAGATCTTTTTCTTCCTCTACTTTGTTCAAGTCAAGACGCCACATCAGTTGGCCAGTCAGTGAAACTTCTGCCAATCCTGTACCGCCGGCAAAGCCTATCGAGCCGCGGCGCATAGGTTTCTTGTTTTCTTCTTTGGATATTTCTTCGTGTGTCTGCACAGCGTCGTCGATTTCATCGCGCATGAATGGGCGCAGCATTGCGAGGAAAGTTCCTCGTGGTGTGAGGCATGCATTGCGCACGCCGATATCTTCAATCTGCCAGTACCAGCGGATTTCACCGCTTGGATCCATCAGAGCCATGTAGCCGGGCAAACGTCCGAATGAGAAAAGAATGAAACCATCGCCGAGAGCCGATTCATCGTGAGGCATCAAATTGTTGTGCCAATGGTTTTGGAGCCACGGCGACTGTACGCGTGTCTTGAATTTAAGATGTTTGGAACGTTGTTGAAGCAGATTGTCAATCACAATCTGATAGCTGTATTCAGTATTGGCTTTCAGCAAAAGAAGGTCCAGCTTGTGTTTCAAAGCTTTTGGAGAGATACGTGTTTTGTAAGTTTTTCCGCTTTTTACTTCTTTATAGATAATATAAATCGGGGCAGGCTTTTGGAGTTCCACCAACACTTGATCGTACATTGCTGTGCTTCGTGGTGAAGTCATTACGACCTCTTTGATACCATTTCTTCCATTAAGCAAGATCCCGGTCAAGGAGGCAACAATAATGCATATTATTACAATGATGATAACCGAACGTTTCATAAATGAATCTATAGAACTGAAATTTATAACAAGTGCATCAAAGATACGCAAAATAGCGCTCTTTGATGCACTTTCACAGAATCTTTTCAATTATTTCGGAACACGTGTAGTGTTTTCAGTCGCCATATTGGTGTTCTGCTGAGCATCGTACAATGGGTATGGGAAATATCTGTAAGCTGAAGTCACGGTGATAGGTTTAGCCAATCCCAATTTCTTCAGATGAGCATTTTCGATTTCTTCATACTTGCCGAAGCGGATGAGGTCGGCGCGGCGTTGGAACTCGAATACAAGTTCCCAACCGCGTTCGTTCAAGATAGCTGTGTTCATAGCCTCTTTAGATGCTGGTACAGGAAAACGAGCGTTCTTTCCATATTCAGGTGCGCCTGCACGTGCACGAATCTGATTCAGGTAAGGCAGAGCAGCCGACGGGCCGTTGAGGTTGTTCTCGATTTCAGCCTTGCAGAGGATAACATCTGACAGACGGAAGATGGAGATAGTGCGGCCATCGTAATAAGCATCAGAAAGCATTTCGTATGAATATTTCTTCGTTGCTACGTTGACTAGCAATTTTGTAGTGTCGTTCGGTGGAACGGTTTCGCCTTCGTCCGGCATTTTGTAGTAGAAGCCATAATCGGTCGTATCATCACGCTTTGCATAGCCGGTATAATTGTAATAGAAGAATTGTTTACGTGGATCCGCGTCGTCGTAGGAGCGCCAGAAAGGCAGAGAAACTGCATAATATTGCCAGCGGTTAGGAACATCCGGATGGTCTTGTGGACCGAAGTGGTTGGTGATTTCTCCGCCATTTGTGCCGGATTCATGCAGAATGCAGAAGATTGAACCGCTGTCGTGTTTGTTCGATTCCGACCAAACGTTCTTGAAGTCAGGATTCAACTTATAGACACCTTTGTCACGGAGAGCGAGGACTTGGTCTATATAGGTTTTTGCGCTGCTATAGTCGCCGCGACGCATATAAATTTTGCCTGCCAAAGTAGCCGCAGCACCTTTAGTCGCGCGAGAAAGGTCTGTTCCTGTCCATGTTTCTGGAAGTACGCTGATGCATTCCTTCAAATCGTTCAGAATATAGTTTTCGATGTCGGCAACTGGAGTCAGTGCCATGTCTTTAGCCGTTTTCGGGTCGGTCAATTCTGTCAGGAAAGGAACTGGACCCCAACCGTCGGTCAAGTCGCGGTAAGCGAGTGCACGCAGGAATTTAGCCTGTGCAATCACGAGTTTCTTTGCCGTCGCGTCCATTGAAACCTTTTCAATGTTTTGCAGGATTGCGTTCGCATTGGTGATTACAACATACATATACTGGTAGTTGTAGCGGAAGTAGCGATTATTGTCGTCATAAGTAAAGTCACTTAGTTTAGTCGGGTCGCCAGCTGCGGTTGAAAAGCCCATGTCGGTTGTATAATCGGTTGTCATCACCAGATAGCCAGCATAATACATCCAGGCGTCGCCAGGATAAGGATTCAAGTCGGCATAGACGCCAACTAAGGCAGCATTGATGTCTGATTCAGTAGAATAAGCGTTTGCTGTCGTCAAATTGCTATACATAGTAGGCTCAAGGTCGGTACATGAAGAGAGTCCCAGAAGAAGGCCTCCTGCAACAGCCAAGCCTGTCATATATTGTTTTATATACTTTTTCATATTATCCAATATTAAAAGATTAGAAAGTAATGCTCATACCAAAAGAATAAGTTCTCATGCTCGGATATGAGTTGAAATCGAGGCCGGCGCCACCATTGGCAGTTTGGTTGGAACTACCGTTCTTGGCTGCCTCGTAGCCTTTAGTATCCACTTCAGGATCCCATCCCGAGTAGCCGGTGAATGTCAGCAGATTTTCAGCTGATACAAAGAAACGGCATGAACTGAACACTTTCTTGAAAGGAAGCGTGTAGCCCAAAGTCAAAGTCTTTAGACGAACGAACGAAGCGTCTTCGATGAAGTGGTCATTGATGTAGCCGCCGTATTTCGAATAGTAGAAACCATTGCGCGGAATGTTGGTATTTGTGTTAGAAGTTGTCCAACGTTTCAGAGCGTCGGTTGTGCGTTCCCATTCGAGGTTCATGTTGGTCATGTTCAACAGGTCGTTACCGATAGAGCCTTGGAAGAAAATCGACAGGTCGAAGTTCTTATAGTTGAAGTTGTTCGTGAAACCGAAGATGAAGTCGGGAGAAGCGTGACCAATGATAGTTCGGTCGGCCGAAGAGATTTTGCCGTCTCCGTTAACATCCACGAATTTCGGATCGCCGGCTTTCGAGTTAGGTTGCGGGGCATAGGTTTCGCCTTGCTGCAGAACGCCTGCATATTTGTAGCCGAAGAGAGAGCCCAGCGACTCGCCTTCACGAATAACTGCGAACTGTTCCTCAGAAACATTTCCCATCGGTTTTGCTGAAGTCAGGAAGATATCGCCTTTTTCGCCAAGGTCTAGCACCTTGTTGCGGTTGAGAGAGAAGTTGAGTCTTGTGTCCCAAACCAGTGGACCAGTGAGGTTGTGCGAAGTCACGTCGATTTCAATACCTTGGTTGCGTATTGAGCCGACATTGCTTTGGCCAGAAGTAAATCCTGTATAGAGAGGAAGTGAAACGCTCAGTAGCAAGTCTTTCGTTTTCTTGTAATATGCATCCAACGTAACCATCAATCGGTTATTGAAGAAACCCATGTCCACGCCGACGTTGTACTGACGCGTTGTCTCCCATTTCAGAGCTTGGTTTTCAGCGCTGCCTTGATTAAGGTGCGTACCTGCGACGTTCGAGTTGCCGTCCATTGTCATGTGAGTGCTTGACATCAATGCGTAAGAAGCATAGTCGCCGATACGTTCGTTACCTGTCACACCGTAGCCGGCTCTTAGTTTCAGGTTGCTGAATACGTTGAGATTTTTGATGAAATCCTCCTCGCTCATTCTCCAAGCCAAAGAACCTGAAGGGAATGTTCCCCAGCGGTTGTTGGCACCGAATCGTGACGAACCGTCGCGACGGAGAGTGAAAGTTGCAAGGTATTTGTCGTTGTAAGCGTAATTCAAACGTCCGAAGAAAGAAATTAGGATATTTTCGCCTTTGTATGAGCCCATGCTTGTCTTGGTAGAAGCATAACCCATTCCGTTGTAAGTAAATACGTCGGTTGAGAAGTTCTTGGCACTCATGCTGCGATATTCGCCGGTGAACTTTTCATAAGTGTAACCGAGCATTGCTCCGAAGTCGTGAACCTTGTTGAATGTGGTATTGTAGTTGGCCAATCCTTCGAACAACTGCCGTGTTCCAGTATAGTCGTATGTCGAAGCCACGCCTTTATCGATGCCGCCTTGATAGGTAGAAGCTGGAAGATAAGTGCCTTGGAAGTTGTGCAGGATTTCAACACCAGCAGTAGCTTTGACACTCAAGCCAGTGATAGGAGTAACCTCGATGAAGGCCGTTCCGTTAAGTTTGTCGTTGGTCTGGTCGTTTTGACGTTCCAGCAGGTTGGCTAACGGGTTGTCGCCTTTGCCGCCAGGAACAGTTCCATAAGTGCCGTCTTCATTGTAAGGCTTTACGGTTGGATCGTAAATCAACATACTATACAGAACGTTAGAATTCAAGATGTTGCCGCTATAGAACTGGTAGTTCGATTTCTCACGGTGTGCGAAGAGAGTTGCACCGGCTTTGATGTAATCGTTGATGATTTGGTCGACATTGATACGGCCCGAAATGCGTGAAAAATTTGTATTTTTTAAGATACCATCCTGTTTGTAATAACCTAAGCTGGTCATGACTTTTGTCTTGTCGGAACCGCCGCGGAACTGAACGTTGTGGTCCTGAACGAGGCCGAGGCGCGTGCAGACGTTAATCCAGTCGGTGTCAACGGTTGACTGAAGCTGCGAAGCAGTATAAGCACCGTTGGTCATACCTTCTTGGCCTTCAATTTCTTGATACAGCGCATTAGCAGTTTTCATGAAGTCCTTGGCATTCATCATCGTGAAAGGATTGTGAAGCTGTTGTGCTCCGACATATCCGTTGTACGTGATTTTATTTTCACCGCTTTTACCGCGTTTGGTTGTGATGAGCACAACGCCGTTGGCACCACGGGCACCATAGATAGCAGTAGCAGAAGCGTCTTTCAGAATCTGCATGGTTTCGATATCGTTCGGGTTGATGTTCAGACCTTCTGATGAAGGAAATCCGTCGACAACATAGAGAGGTTCGTTGGTAGAGCTGATGGAGTTACTACCACGGACGCGGACTGAAATACTTCCGCCCGGAGCTTTAGAGGTTTGAGAGACCTGAACACCTGCTGACTTTCCTTGCAGTGCTTGAGCAGCATTACTAACAGTACCGCCGGATACCATTTCGTCAGCTGAGACTGAAGAAACTGCACCTGTCAAGTCTTTCTTTTTCTGGTAACCATAACCGATTGCGACAACCTCATTCAGTCCTATTGCCTCTTCGTTGAGCACAATCGTGATGTTCGAACGGTTGCCGAGTACCACTTCTTTAGTTGTATAACCGATAAATGACACTACTAAAGTAGAGCCAGAAGAGACGCTTAACGTAAAGTTACCGTTTGCATCGGTAACCGAACCGTTGGTTGTTCCTTTGACTACTACATTGGCACCGATAATGGGTATTCCCGCATTATCTTTCACCACACCTGTTACGCGTTTGGACTGTTGGGTGATTTGCGCACTCGCGTCTTTGTTTTCCGGCGAAGCAGCCGATGCAGGCAACACATTCACCGAGAGTAGAGATGATACACCTAATCCAAGGATTAGTGTGATGCAACTCTTCTTCATAGATTTCCTCGTCTTTCTCGAAGATTTGTCATCAGGTAAAATCATATTCCATTAATTAAGTAATTAAAATATCTCAAAAATCTAATTTAATGATTGCAAATTAGTTAATCTCAGTTAATCAAACATGTTCAAGTTCTTTGGGCTAGTTTGACACACTATTCATTAAATACCGCCGCAAAGATAAATAAATTTATTTTTATATGAGGATATTATTAAAGAAAATATTTTATGCTAAATTGTTCATGATTCAAATAATTGTGTACTTTTACACAAATTTGGAATGAAAAATATATGTTGTTTAACTAAATAATCATAGAAATGAAAAAGTATCTTGCAGAAATGTTCGGAACAATGATTCTTGTTCTGATGGGTTGCGGAAGTGCAGTGTTTGCTGGTAATGCAGCAGCTGTTCCTGGTTCCGTAGCATCGGGCGTCGGTACTCTCGGCGTTGCGTTTGCATTTGGTTTGGCTGTTTTAGCCATGTGTTACACAATTGGTAATATTTCAGGTTGCCACATCAATCCGGCTATTTCGTTCGGTGTATTTTTGGCAGGGAAGATGAGCGGCAAAGATTTTTGCTGTTATGTTCTTTTCCAGATTATCGGAGCTATCATCGGTTCGGCTATTTTGTTCGCATTGGTTTCTACAGGCTCTGTGGGTGGTGGAGTGACTCAGACTGGAGCTAATGGATGGAGCGGCGATGTCACCTGTCTGCAGGCATTCATTGCTGAAGCTGTGTTCACCTTCATTTTTGTTTTGGTCGTATTAGGCGCAACCGACTCTAAGAAGGGTGCAGGTGCATTTGCTGGCTTAGCTATCGGTTTAACATTGGTTCTTATTCACATTGTTTGCATTCCAATTACAGGAACATCTGTCAATCCGGCTCGTAGTATCGGCCCGGCAATTTTTCAAGGTGGCGAAGCTTTGAGTCAGCTTTGGCTGTTCATCGTTGCTCCTTTGGTTGGCGCAGCGTTCTCTGCTTTGGTTTGGAAATTGATTGGTCCGTCGAAAGCTGAAGCTGCACAGGCATAGGATTTCTCAATAATCGATTTAAAGGCGACGCATTCATGTGCGTCGTTTTTTTTGTTAGCTAATAGAAGTGGTGAAAAACCATCTTTCTGTTGTAGGAAAGGTTTTAATTATACTTGGCAGATAAATATAATCTCTGTCGCGTGATTCACATCATGGCGACAGAGACACTCTGCAATATATAGTCATGAATGAACAGAGTTAATTTATGCCTCCGCCTAAGGCATGATAAAGTAATATTATCCCTTCTATTTCACTATACTTGTCGCTGACCGCTGTCAGTTTGGCATTTAGCAAAGTCTGCTCGGCATTAAGGACGTCAAGATAATTTGTCGTGCTGTTTTCCATCAGCAATTTTGTATTTCTCACTGCTGTTGTCAGTTTGTCAATCTCCTGTTCGTCCAGTTTTTGCTTGTCCAACGCAGTCTGCCACTGTTTCAAAGCATTGTTCACATCTTCACCGGCATTCAATATCGACTGGCTGTAGCTGATCATTGCTTCCTGTTGCTGTGCTTTGGCAATCTTAAGGTTCGCTTCGTTCAATCCTTTGTCTAATATCGGTTGAGTGAGCGAGCCTAAAGTTGTGAGCAGTATTTTGCCCGGGTTAACAATAGCAGTTCCGTTGCTGTTAGTCCAACCTGCCGTTCCGCTTAAGGTTATTGAAGGGAAGAAGGCTGAGCGAGCCTTGTTGACTCCATAGAAAGCCGATTTGAGTGAATTTTCCGATTGTCGCACATCCGGACGTTTCTCAATCATTGAAAGAGGAACTCCGGCTGAGATTGTAGTAGGGAAAGAGATGTTGGCGAATGTGCCACGTTTTATTGCTTGCGGAACACAGCCAATCAGAGTTGACAACGCATTTTCTTGTTCATTGATTTGTTGTGTGAGCGTAAGAGCCGAATGTTCGGCACTAAGGCAGTTGGCCTCAGCCTGGTTCACTTCGGCTTCATTTGCTTGGCCGGCTTCTTTCATGGCGATTTCCGCCTTCAGATTCTGCCGCCAGACAGTGATTGTAGTGTTGGTTATTTCCAGCTGTCGGTCGAGCATCAGCAACGAATAGTAGCTGTCGGCGATTGTAGCGATAAGCTTTGTTCTGACAGCCTGAGCATAAGCCTGTGTTTGTTCGAAAGTCGCTTTCTTTTGTTCTTTGTTGTTACGAAGAGAGCCGAAAGCGTCGACTTCCCAACTTGCCGAAGCTCCGAGCGAGTAGGTTTTAGTGGTCTTCGAGCCATCGAAACTGCTCAGCTGCCCTTCGGGCGTCAGAGAGATCGATGGCAGGAAAGCCGCACGCGACTGCTGCAGAGTCGCTTCAGCCTCTTCCGTCTGCAACAGCGCTTTTTGCAAGTCAGAGTTATGGTCCAGTCCTAATTCAATGAGGCTAATCAAATCAGTGTCGGTGAACAACTGTCGCCATGACATTGTTGCAACCGATGAGGTGTCGCCTCGTTGGACGGAATCCCTATAAAGTCCGTCCAACGGTATGTTCCCTGGCCTTTTGTAATTGGTATAAATTCCGCAGCTACTGAGTAATAATACTAGCGACACCAATAACAATATATATTTAGTTTTCATTATTGTTCTCTTTTAATTCCACTTCATGATCTCTTTTAGGCATAACGCGTTCCTCTACATTCTGGAACACAATGAACAGGGCTGGTTCGATGACAAGTAGCGTCACTGTTCCGAGCAACATTCCGCCGACAACACCCACGCCCAAGGATATGTTTCCATTAGCGCCTGCACCGGTGGAAAAGACAAGAGGCAAAAGTCCTATTATCATACAAAGGGCTGTCATGAGAATCGGGCGCAGACGCGCAGTCGCAGCCGATATTGCAGCTCGAACGATTGTCATGCCATGCTGACGGCGTGCCGATGCATATTCTGTGAGCAGAATGGATGTCTTTGACAGCAGACCGATAAGCATTATCAGACCTGTTTGCATATAGATATTGTTTTCCACTCCGAAGATTTTCGCAAAGAGAAAACTGCCCAATAGCCCGAATGGAATAGACAGCATCACGGCTATAGGAATAAACAGACTTTCGTACAGACAACACAAGATGACATATACAAATGCCAGACAGATGATGAATATCAGGAGTGTGGTTGAACCCGACGAGGCTTCGTCGCGCGAGAGGCCGCTGAACTCGTAGCCATAGCCTGAGGGCAGCGTCTTCGTCGCCACTTCCTGGACAGCTTTGATAGCTTCGCCCGAGCTGTATCCGTTGGCAGCCGAAGCGCTGACCAGAATTGAACTGAACAAATTAAATCGTGTCAGACTTTCTGGACCATATACTTTCTTCAGTGTGACGAATTGATTGACCGAAATCATCTTTTCATCCGACGAACGTACGTAAAAATTGTTCAGCGACTGGATATTGAGACGAAACTCTGGGCTTGCTTGAATCATGACGCGATAGAGTTTGGAGAAACGATTGATGTTTGATGCATAATTTCCTCCGATATATGAGGACATCGCATTAAGAACATCCGATGGCTGCACATTCAAACGCTTGCATTTGGCGACATCCACATCCACGAGATATTGTGGAAATCGCGAGTCGAAGGAAGTCATGGCGCTCCGAATCTCAGGCCGCTTGTTAAGTGCAGCGATGAACTCTTTGGTGTGGCTCTGCAGATCTTCTATCGTTCCACCCTTCCGGTCTTGGACATAGATTTCCAAGCCGTTGGTCACGCCATAACCCATCACCATAGGAGGTGCGAAGGCGAACACTTGGGCATCCTTGATATCTGCTGTGAGTGCAAATATCTGTCCGATGACGGCATCCTTGCTGTTTTGACGGCCTTTGCGCTCGCTCCAGTTTTTCAGCCGCACGATGTATGAGCCGCCTGACATGGTTGTGCTAGAGCTCATCATGTTGTAGCCCGTTATCTTGGCATAAAGATGTATTTGCGGAATGCGTTTCAGCCGCAGTTCAACCTCGTTCATAGCTTTCTGAGTTTGAGCAAGTGTGCTTCCGGGCGATGTTGTCACAGTCACGAACACAGTGCCTGTATCCTCGTCAGGAATCAGTCCTGTCTTGGTTGTCTGGAGCAGCACAATCAGAGCCACACAAGCGACGGCAATCGAGCCGCCCACAATCCATTTACGTCTGAAGAAGAAAGTGAGTGTCCGTCTGTATTTGTCACTCAGTCGGTGGAACGAAACGTCGAACGCGATGTGAAATTTCGACGAGAAACTGAGTTTTTCTCCGTTTTCCTCCTTTTTGTGCGGAGTCATGAACAGTGCACACAAAGCCGGACTCAGCGTCAAGGCGTTGATTGCAGAGATGCCGACGGCTATGGCCATTGTGACGCCGAACTGAGTATAGAAGGTCCCTGATGTTCCGCCCATGAAGCAGACCGGAATGAAAACTGCCATAAACACGAGACTTGTGGTGATGATGGCAGATGTTATTCCGCCCATTGCATCTATTGTCGCTTTGTAACGCGATTTGTAGCCCACGTCGAATTTTGCCTGAACCGCTTCGACCACCACAATCGCGTCGTCCACCACAGTGCCTATGACAAGCACGAGAGCAAAAAGCGTGAGTAGATTGATGCTGAATCCCGCAAGGTAAATGAAGGCGAATGTGCCAATTAGTGAAACGATGATTGAAATAGACGGAATGATGGTTGAACGCACACTTTGGAGGAAGATATAAACCACGATGATAACCAGCAAAATTGCTTCCAGAAGAGTCTTTATCACGTTCTTTATGGAAGCGTCGAGGAAGTCCTTTGTGCTCATCAGGTCCTTGAGAATGATGCCCTTAGGCAACTGCAGGTTGATTTCGGTTGTCAGCTTGTCGATGTCCTTGATGATTTCGTTGGCGTTCGAGCCTGCGGTTTGCATCACCATACAGATAGCTCCCGGATGACCTTTCACCTCCGAATTGTTGTCGTACGAAACTGCACCAAGTTCAATCCGTGCAACATCTTTTATTCTCAACACTTCGCCATTGGGCAGCGACTTGACGACAAGGTTTCCATACTCGTCGGCTGTCTCATATCTTCCGCGGTATTTCAGCGTGTATTGGAATGTGTTGTTCGATTCAGCGCCGACTGTACCGACAGGCGATTCGATATTCTCTTCGCCAAGCACATTCGATACGTCGGAAGGAACGAGGCCATACTGAGCCATTTTCGAAGGATTGAGCCAGATGCGCATGGCATAGTCGCCTCCGACGATGTTCACTTCGCCTACTCCGTTTATACGCTGAATGCGCGGGATGATGTTTATCTTGAAATAGTTGTTAAGAAAGTTCTTGTCATAACTATTGTCACGACTGTAAAGACTGAGAATCTTCAACTGGCTTGTCTGACGCTTTTCGGTTGTCACACCGATTTTAGTAACTTCGGCCGGCAATTGTCCGGTGACTTTAGAAACGCGGTTCTGCACATTGACAGCAGCCATATCCGAATTCGTGCCCTGTTTGAAATAGATTGCAATCATGGCCGAGCCGTTGTTTGAAGCTGTAGAAGTCATGTAAAGCATGTTTTCCACACCGTTGATCGATTCCTCGAGCGGCACGATGACGCTCTTCTGCAGTGTTTCGGCACTTGCGCCTGTATAAGTGGCGCTAACCATCACTGTAGGTGGCGCGATGTCTGGATATTGCTCGACAGGAAGATTGGTCAGCCCGATGACACCAACCATCACGAACAGTATGGAAATGCAGATTGACAAAATCGGACGGTCGATGAATAATTTCGTTGTCATAATCCGTTTCTCCTTTTATCTTGTCTTCTTTTCAGTCACTTCAATGCCATCTTGCAACAGTCCTGCACCTTCGGATATAATGGTATCACCTACTTTCAGGCCGTTTTCTACGATATAATCTTTGCCGTCGTTGATAGAAAGGACGGCGATCTTCGTCGATTTTGTCTTTCCGTCCACAACCTTATACACAAGCACTTTGTCTTGGAGTTCAAAGGTTGCTGTCTGCGGAATAACGATGCAGTTCTGTCGTGTTGTTGGAAGTACGATATTTCCTGTGTTTCCGCTTCTGAGCAAATGTTCAGGATTGTCGAACGATGCTCTGATGCTAACCGCGCCGGTGCTTTTATCCACGATGCCGCTGATGGCATCGATTTTCCCTTTCTTGTTATATTTGCTTCCGTCGCTCAAAGTAAGTTCTACGGAAGGCAGATTGGAAGCCTTCGACGCATTGCCTGTTTCGCGCGACAGCTCGAGCATCTGGTTTTCGGTAAGCGAGAAATAGACATGCATCGTGCGGTCGTCGGAGACCGACACGAGCGGAGTTGTGATGTTAGAACTTACCAATGCACCGACACGGTAAGCTATCATGCCTGCAACGCCGTTCACTGGACTTTTCACTTCCGTGTACGACAAATCGTTCTGTGCTTTCTCACATTCGGCGCGAGCTTGAGCCAGCGCTGCATTCTGCGCACGCAGCGAAATCTGAGCCTGCTGCAGGTCGAATGACGAAACCACTTTCTGGTCGAACAGCTTTTTCTTGCTGTTGAGTGTCAGTTCGGCATTGGCCACTCCAGCTAAAGCGCTTTCCACATTTGCCTTCGCTGTGGCTAAAACGGCCCGATAAGGCACTTGGTCGATGACAAACAAGGTTTGTCCTTTCTTGATTTCCGCACCTTCGTTGATGCAGATCTGCGTGATTTTACCGGAGATCTGAGGATAGATATCCACATCCTGAGAACCCTGGATTGTAGCGGAATAACTTGTCTGCAATGTTCTATCGGTAGCTGTGACCGTCAACATCGGATAACTGTTGTCATTAGGCAGATTGGTTGCTTTCTTACAACCTGACAACAGCACGACAAGACATGTTAAGATTAAATACTTCTGTTTCATTTCATCTATATATTACTTAAAACGGTGCAAAGGTGAGGTCTTAACATCGATGGATTTGTACTGAAAAGATACCGCAATTTGTCAAATCCGAAACAAAACGGATTAGTTCGCTTTTCTTTTGTCAAAAAATGCACTCTACTTGTCAAATCTGAAACAGCGAAGGACAAAAAATCTCTTCAAGAAGTAAACATTGAAGAACAAGTACTATCTTTACAATAAAAATAGGCGAATGGATTTTGACGAATTCTTTAAAGACAAGGCAGGCTGTTATTCCATCGAATCGGGTTTTGCCGCATGGGAAGTGAAGAACAGCGTGTTTCTTCGCAATCTCGACATGCCCGAAGCGCATATCCAGCTTTTCATAATCAGAGGCAGGATCAACGTCACCATTAACGACAGCAAAGTGACTCTTCAGAGCGACACGCTCACCGACGTCCTGCACAGTAGATTGTCGATTAATGATGCGTCGGACAACATCTGGGTCATCTTCATTTTCACAACAGAGGCTTTTCTGACAAACCTCATGAAAAACAGGCCTCCTTTTCCCATCAGTTATATCATGCAGATACTCGAGCAGCCAGTCTTTCTGCTCTCTTCCAGCCAGTCGTCAATGATGCGCCAAAGGATAAATTTGCTGCTTGATCTTTTCAAAGACAGCACACATTATCATCAGACGGAAATGCTGAGATGCGCTTTATGGATGATTTACATGGAGATGTCGAACATATTCATGCATCAGAACGACAACATTGAATCTCCGTCGGAGACCGATCGGAAGCGCTTGCTGTTCATGCGTTTTGTCAAGATGCTTCCGTTGCATGTCAGTCACGAACGCAGCATCAGTTTTTATGCTTCAGAGTTATTTGTGTCGTGTCAGTATCTCGAACGGATTGTGAAGTCGCTTTCAGGAGAGACTGCCTATCAGTGGATACAACGAACGCTTATCGGCGAGGTGAACAAACAACTGAAAGAGACTGACAAGTCAATACAACAGATTGCCGACAATTTTGGATTTCCAGATCAAGCTTCGTTCACAAAGTATTACAAACGGAATGTTAGGATCACACCTACGGACTTTCGGAAAAAAGACTTGATTTAGTAGTGTGTATTGTTTAAGATTTGATAATTCGTCAACTTTTTCTTTTGCAAAGGATTTTGCTGAAATCATTAGTAAGCTTCAAAATTAATTTTGGATTCCGAAGCTCAGGTTGTCCCAATATAGATATTGTATTAAACTGGAAACGTGATTCTCAGATGAGTGAGGATGAAAATGAAGAGAGTGTTGAAGAAGTTGGCAGTATATGAAGTATGCAGCGCAAAAAAATGCAAACCGATACTATTACATTATTTGATAATAGCATTTGATAATAGCAGTTTTATTAATTATTTAGTATGCTATCATGGAAATACTTGCCAATTGAATTTTAGCAAATCATACCGCTGCCGAAGCAAAGATGGTGCTCTTTGTCGTAGACAACACCGAACTGTCCCGGAGCAATACCTTGGATTTTTTCATCCGACTCGATGCGGTAGAGGTCGCCGACCTTGCGGAGTCGTGCAGTGGTGAATTCGGGCGTGTGGCGAACTTTGAAAGTGATTTCCTTTTCGTCGTCGAAGTCACCCCAAGGGTCTTCAGTGATAAAATTGAAATCCTGCAGATTGATGGTTTTTCCATACTGCGTTTCCGGGTCATAGCCATTGGAGACATAAATGAGATTGCGTTCAATGTCTTTCTTTACTACAAACCAAGGGCCGCCGCTCATTCCCAAGCCTTTGCGCTGCCCGATAGTGTGAAACCAGTAGCCGTTGTGCTGGCCGACAATCTTGCCAGTCTCGAGCTCGATGATTTTGCCGGGCTTCTTCCCGAGATAACGTTCGATGAAATCGTTGTAGTTGATTTTTCCGAGGAAACAGATGCCTTGGCTGTCTTTGCGGTTGGCGCTGGGCAATTTCTCTGCCGCAGCAATGGCGCGCACTTCATGCTTCATCATGCCACCGATGGGAAACATCAGTTTTTGAACTTGGAGATTTGTAATTTGTGCGAGGAAATCGGTCTGGTCCTTCACTGGATCTTTTGCGGTTGAAAGCCATACTTTACCGTCGAGTTCGGTTGTCGTGGCATAATGGCCGGTTGCTGTCTTGTCGAAATCTTTGCCCCATTTCTCTTCAAAGCAGCCGAACTTGATGTAGCGGTTGCACATCATGTCGGGATTTGGAGTCAGTCCGCGTTTGACAGTATCAATGGTATAGCTTACGACTTTGTCCCAATATTCAGTCTGAAGCGAGACTTCTTCGAATCGGCATCCGTATTTACGAGCCAAATAGGAGACAATCTCGATGTCTTCTTCCGCAGGACAGTCGAGCATGCCTTCGCGGTCCTCCATGGCGATGCGGATATAAAAAAGCGTCGGATCGAATCCGGCTTCCTTCAACAGATAAACGACAACGGAACTGTCGACGCCTCCTGAAACCAATGCAGCAATATTCATTCTTTTGCTTCCTCCAAATTTGACGCAAAGGTACGAATTATAAGGGAATATTTTTTAATTTGAGGCAGAAGAGCTATCTTCGCTGCTTCAGAAAAAAAAGCAGGTCCGATGGTACAGGTTATCGGTTCCGTCGCTTGGTCTGTATTATTAAAACATCTCAAAATGGAATTCAATTATATAGCAGATTCTTTTGCCGATGTGCAGGTGCTGCGCTATCGGGTGCCAGGATTCGAGGAACTGCCGCTAAGGCAGAAACTTCTCATTTATCATCTCTCGGAAGCTGCGCTCATGGGACGCGACATGATGTTCGACCAGAACTGCCGCTACAACCTTGCCGTCCGCGCGACAATTGAGACCATCGTACTTAATTATAAGGGAGAGAAAGGAGATGATTTCTGTGCGCTTGAAACTTATTTGAAACGCGTCTGGTTTGCCAATGGCATCCATCATCATTACAACGAGACGAAGTTCGTCCCTGAGTTCAGCGAAAGCTTCTTCCGTGAATGTGTAGCGCAACTTCCCGACGGATTGCTCCCGCTGCCTGAAGATTGGACAAAGAAGATGCTGGCCGACAAACTTGCACAAGTTATCTTCGGCAAAGATTATCTTCCACGAAGAACCGTTCAGAATGGCGATGGAGACTTGCTCCAAGCTTCCGCCAACAATTACTATGGCGACGACGTGACTCAGCGGGAAGCGGAAGATTTCTATGCGGCTATGAAGAACCCTAATGACACTGAACCTATTTCGTACGGACTGAACAGCCGCCTGGAAAAACGAGATGGCAGATTGGTAGAGAACGTTTGGAAAGTCGGAGGACTCTATTCGCCGGCTATCGAACGCATTGTGGCGGAGCTCGAACAGGCAAAACAATATGCTGACACCGATGCTCAGAAGAATATCATTGTGCTTCTGACCGATTTTTACCGCAGCGGCGATCTCCGCACTTTCAACCGCTATGCTGTCACTTGGGTGCAGGATACTGCGTCGGAAGTGGATTTCATTAATGGGTTTACTGAAACCTATGGCGATCCGCTCGGCATGAAAGCCAGCTGGGAATCTAATGTCAACTTCATCAATAAGCTGGCGACTTATCGCACTGAAATTATAAGCAGTAAAGCCCAATGGTTCGAGGAACACTCGCCTATTGACGACCGTTTTCGCAAGAAAGTGGTCAAAGGCGTCTCGGCCAAAGTCATCACCATCGCGATGCTCGGCGGCGACTGCTATCCTTCGTCGCCAATAGGCATTAATCTGCCCAATGCAGATTGGATTCGCCGCGATTATGGTTCGAAATCGGTTACGCTCGAGAACATCACAGAAGCATACGACAAGGCTTCGACTGGAAGTCGCTTCCTCGACGAGTTCGCTTGGAGTGACCTGGAACGCGATAGAGTGCGTAAATATGGCTTTATCACCGACAATCTGCATACCGATTTGCACGAATGTCTCGGCCATGGCTCGGGACAACTTCTTCCTGGAACCGATCCAGACAGCCTCAAGGCTTATGGCTCGACACTTGAGGAAGCGCGAGCCGACCTTTTCGGACTCTATTTCTTGGCTGATGATAAGCTGATTGAACTCGGACTGCTTCCAGATAAGGAAGCTTTCAAGGCCGAATATTATCATTTTATGATGAATGGACTGATGACGCAGCTGGTGCGCATCAAAGCGGGTGATAACATTGAAGAAGCACACATGCGCAACCGTCAGTTGATTGCCCGTTGGGTGTATGAACATGGTAAGGAGCAAAAGGTGGTCGAACTGCGCTGTCGCGACGGCAAGACTTTCGTTGTTGTCAATGATTACGAGGCTTTGCGCAAACTTTTCGGCCAACTGCTGACTGAAGTACAGCGCATTAAAAGCGAAGGCGATTATAAGGCGGGACGTGATCTCGTCGAGAATTATGGCGTTCGTTTCGATACGAAGCTTCATGCCGAAGTGCTCGAACGTTATGCTTCGCTTAATCTCTATCCTTTTAAAGGATTCATTAATCCTGTCTATCAACTCGTCAAAGATGTTGATGGGAAGGTGACGGACATCGCTGTTAGCTACACGGAAGGTTATGCAGAGCAGATGCTCCGTTACAGCCACAATTATTCGTACCTAAATTGCTTTGATTTATGACAACCGAAGAACGATTGTTCCAGCTTCGAGGCAAACTGCGCCGAGTGATGAATGGCGTCACATCAACCATTATGCGCGACCAAGGCATCAAATGGCGATATAACTTTGGAGCTTCTTTGCCCGACCTGAAAGAGCTCGCCGTCAGCGAAGAGAAAGATGCCGCATTGGCCGAAGCCTTGTGGAAAGAAAATGTGCGCGAGATGAAAATTCTTGCGACGATGCTTTATCCTGTGGGAGAATTCAGCAGGGAGAAGGCAATGGGATGGATTGATGAAATTGACCATCAGGAAATTGCCGAGCAGCTGGTGATGAATCTACTTTCGAAAATTCCCGAAGCTGAGGAGATTGCCTGCGAATGTTTTTCGAAAGAATCGCGTTATGGACTGATTGTCGGATTTCTGTTGTCCGCACGTCTTTGCGCCGAAGGCAAATATTTTTCGAAGCAGGCTTCGGAAACGTTCCTTTCTACTAGTCGTTTAATATTTGCCTCAGATTTCTCGGAAGTCGCATTCGTTGCTCTCGAGGCTTTGAAACGCTTTGCTCGCCAGTCGGAGGAACAAGGTACTGAAACTCTTGTTGCCTTTAAAGATTATGAGAAAAGCGACGACCCATCTAAAAGAGAAATTTATCATTCCATTCAATTTGAAATTGATTTATATCAAATTGAGTCCAATTAAAATATTAGTGTTATATTTGCAGAGTGTGAAAGGTCACTAAGACATGGATAAAAACAAGATCAAAGAACTCAAGGATTGTTTGAGTCAATACCTTGAGAACAACAACTTGCGTCATTCGAAAGAACGAGACAAGATTTTTGATGCTGTTTGTTCTATGCCAGGTCATTTCGACATCGACGAACTTCAGACAAAGCTCGAAGAGCAGCGTTTCCACGTAAGCCGCGCCACGCTTTACAATGTATTGGAACTGCTCATAAAAGCGAATTTGCTCGTCACACATAACATGTCGAACTTCCGCACACGCTATGAACTCAAATGTCTTGCTGACGGCCATTATCACTTGATTTGCACCGAATGCGGAGCGATTCGTGAGATTGAGACAATGGTGATGAAAAATGAATTTGAGAAGTTTAAGATTTCTCGCTTTACACCGGACTACTTTGCGCTTTATGTCTATGGCATCTGTAGCAAATGTAAGTTCAAGAAGAGAATGCAGAAATCGCAGAAGAAATAAAAATAGTTTGATATGAAAGTTGACGTATTATTAGGATTACAATGGGGCGATGAGGGTAAAGGCAAAGTTGTCGATGTACTTACTCCCGGTTATGATGTTATAACTCGATTTCAAGGTGGACCGAATGCGGGACATACATTGGAATTCAAAGGAGAAAAATATGTGCTCCGTAGTATTCCTTCGGGTATTTTTCAGGGTGGTAAAATCAATGTGATTGGTAACGGAGTTGTGCTTGACCCGCTTCTTTTCATGCAGGAAGCGCAGGCTTTGGCTGCTAGCGGTCACGATTTAACCAAACAGCTTTATATATCCAAGAAAGCTCATCTTATCATGCCGACGCACCGCTTGCTCGACTCTGCATACGAAGCTGCAAAAGGCAAAGGTAAAATCGGAACTACAGGTAAAGGCATTGGCCCGACCTACACAGATAAAGTTAGTCGCAATGGACTGAGGGTAGGTGACCTGCTGAATAATTTCGAGGAAAAATATGCAGAACATAAGGCACGTCATGAAGCGATTCTCAAATCGCTTAATTTTGAGTACGACCTGACGGAACTCGAAGCTCAGTGGCTCGACTCGCTGAACTATCTCAAACAGTTCTGTCTTATCGACAGCGAACACGTGCTGAACAATTATCTCAAGGAAGGAAAATCTATCCTTGCTGAAGGTGCTCAAGGCACGATGCTTGACGTTGACTTCGGTTCATATCCGTTTGTCACTTCGTCGAACACGATTTGTGCAGGCTGCTGCACAGGCCTCGGAATCGCTCCTCGCAACATTGGTGAAGTCTATGGCATCTTCAAAGCATACTGCACACGCGTAGGCAGCGGTCCTTTCCCGACCGAACTGTTCGACGAGACTGGAAGCACAATCCGCAAAATCGGACACGAATATGGCGCTGTGACAGGCCGCGAACGCCGTTGCGGTTGGATTGACCTTGTTGCTCTCCGTTATGCGATTATGATTAATGGCGTCACGCAGTTGATTATGATGAAAAGTGATGTGCTCGACGGCTTTGAAACCGTAAAAGCTTGCGTCGCTTATAAGATAGGCGGCAAAGAAGTGACAGAGTTTCCGTTCGAAATCGGAGATGATTTGGAGCCTGTCTATGTCGAAATTCCCGGATGGCACGACGATATGAGTAAGATGAAGAGCGAAGATGAATTCTCAGAGGAGTTTAATGCTTATCTGTCGTTCCTTGAAGAAGAACTTCAAGTTCCAATCAAGATTGTCTCTGTCGGTCCGGACCGTGAACAAACTATTATTCGCTATCAGGATAATTGATTTTTTACTTCACGACAACAATTTAATGGTCGTTTCTGTTATAGAAATATCATGTGTTGTCAGCGTTCTTTATTAAAACGAACACTTTAAATTTGTTAGAAAATGACTTATTGGATTATTTTTATTGGTGTCGCGGTTCTTAGCTGGCTCGTCTCACACCGACTTGAAGCCAAATTTGCCAAGTATTCGCAAGTTCCTATGCCGAACGGAATGACCGGTCGTGATGTAGCTGAAAAGATGCTTCATGACAATGGCATTTACGACGTTCAGATTATTTCTACTGATGGTCGGTTGACTGACCATTATAATCCAGCTGATAAAACTGTCAATTTGAGCGAACCGGTTTATGGTTCGTGCAGTATTGCAGCTGCTGCTGTTGCCGCTCATGAATGTGGTCACGCGGTTCAGCATGCGAAAGCTTATGCGCCGCTGAAGATGCGCTCGGCTCTTGTTCCTGTTGTCAGTTTCTCGTCGAAGATTGTGATGTGGATTCTTTTGGGTGGAATGCTTCTGCTTAAGACTTTCCCTCAGCTGATGCTTGTCGGCATTGTACTATTTGCCTGTACGACGCTTTTCAGCTTCATCACTCTTCCGGTTGAAATCAATGCAAGCCGTCGCGCACTTGTCTGGCTTAACAGAGCAGGTATCACAAATTACAGCACTCATCCGATGGCTGAAGATGCTCTTCGCTCGGCTGCTTATACTTATGTGGTTGCTGCACTTGGCTCACTGGCCACGCTTCTTTATTATATAATGATTTTTACTGGCGGAAGAAGGAACTAACTTCGTCGTCATTTTGAAATAATGTCAGTTGGAGAGCCTCTTCTGGTTCTTCAGCTGACTTTTATATATGCGGTGTAGTGAGTGTCAGAAGTGACGGGACAAAGTGCAAGATAACCGCTTTTAATCCGTTTGTTTTCAAGCTGCAAGCCATAAGTTTTTCGATTCGATAAATCCCGCTTGAGCGCTTCGCCTAATGCTGCGTCGAAGGTGATGTTGAACAGTCCTTTCGCACCTTTAGCCAAAAAATTGCGGCTGATGCTGATAGCAACCAATCCCATTGTCCGCCGCAGATTGACTTCGACGCATGGATGAATCGCATGCTTGCCTTTCGAATTGAAATAATCCATCATGTCGATGCCGAGATAACCGGAATAGCAGTTAGCATAATTTTTTGCTACAGCTGCTAAGGCAACTATTTTCGTTTCTTCAAGTGCACTGACGCCCAGATTTTCTGCTATCGATTGCCGGATGATTTCCTGCTCGCCGAGCAGATTCCCTTGATAAGCTCCGTTTTGGTCAGTGAGGAAGAAAGAGAAACCTTCGAAAGAGACATTTCCCAAACCATCGGTTCGGAACTCCATTGCAAAATCGTATTGTTTATTAAATGTAGGCTCGATGCTGACAAAGCCTTGTCTTTTTAAAGCACCTTCAATCCATTTGGTTTCCAATGGTTTCAGCAGAAGTCCGTTCAGCCAGAGAATTCCGCGGCCTGAAGAGGAGAAAGGCATCTTGACGACAGCTGGAGTGCCGTTCGTCTGTATGTAATGATTGATTTCTTCGAGGTTTTTGCATACAATTGGCGTCATCGGAAGGTCTCGGTCTGGAAGTTCTGCTTTGATGGTTTCTAAACATGCGAACGACGATTCTCGGCTAGTCAGCTTTGCATAATCATTTTTCCATTCTGGGATATGAATTTCGGCTCCACTTGTGCGGCTTAGGTTGGTGAAAAATCGGATGCTTTCTGGAGAAAGTCCCCAAGGTGCAGCTTCAAGTGGCGGAAGGTTCGTTTTATTATTTTTCAACCATTGCCAATCGACAGCTTTCGGGAATTGTTTAAGTCCTTTTTCGTGAAGTGAATCGATAAAAGATTCACAGCCTTCAGCAAAGACATAATCATCTTTATCTGCGTACCAAAGCGGCAACAGCGCAAGTTCTTCCTGCATCTTCTTGACATTGGCAGAGAATGTATAACTTTTCGTGCCGTGCAATACCGACAATTCATGCCCGGGATTGAACAGATGCAGTTGATTCATGATAAATCAATGTGTTTCGAGAGAACTATTTGCCTCTTTCGGGAAGATTGACGACCAGTGTGAGCGTCTCACTGCCGCGGCGAACTTTGACTTTGCAAGTTCCGCCAGGCTGAAGTGTCGCGAGCCGAGCCATATAGTCTTCTATGTTTCCGACGCTTTGTCCGTTCATTTCGATGATGACATCGCCCGAATGCATTCCTGCAAGGTCGGCTGGTTTGCCTTTGACAACAATGTCGGCGCGGAGGCCGTTTTCTTCAGCTCCCGTGATGTCAGGCATCAAGCCTAAAGTGACCTTGAAATTCGTCTTCATCGGTTTAGCAACTTCGGGTCCGGCTTCCTGGAAGGTCAGTCGCGACGGATAATCGGCGACGCTGACCAAGAGTTTGTTTACCAAGCTGACAACCGAATCCATGCCTGCATAGTTTAGCGTCGAAGCTTTGTCTTCGGGCGTGTGATAAGTGAGCGTTCCGCCGGTTGTGAAATAGAAGACAGGAATATGTTTGGCATAGAAAGATGCGTGGTCAGACGGACCTTGTCCTTCAGGTGTGCAAGTCACTTTCAGACCGCTTCCTTTGGCTGCACTGTGAATCAATGAATCGGATTGCAGCGAGGTTCCGCTTCCGCTGACAGTCACTGCTGAAGAACGCAGGCTTCCAATCATGTCGAGGTTAATCATCGCAGTGATAAGAGCTGTGTCGACAGGCATATGAGCTGCAAAGTATTTAGAACCGAAAGTACCTTCTTCTTCACCGCTGAAAGTGACAAAGATGACACTTCTGGCTAACGGCCTGGCTTTCGTCCGCTTAGCCAGAGCGAGCACGCCGGCTACTCCTGAAGCATTGTCGTCAGCGCCATAATGGATGGCTGTCGTGTCAGGACGTCGCGAACCTGAACCATCCCCGCCGAATCCCAAATGGTCATAATGGGCTCCGACGATGATAAACTGGTCTTTGAGCTTCATATCTTTTCCTGGCACTACTCCGATGATATTATGCGTTTCGGCGAAGACGCGGACTATGTTGACTTCCAGCTTTATTTCAGGATTGTTGCTTTGCAAGTCTTTTCCGAAGAGCTTTTCGGCGGCTGTTCTTCGAATCTGTATGACCGGAATTTTCAGAGCGAAATCGCGTCCGGACCAGCTGACGAAGTTGTCAATTGAATCTTTTGCAGGATTGACGAATATTACTGCCGCAGCTCCACGGTCTTGTGCAAACAAAGCACGACTTCGGTCTGATTTTTCGGGATTGACTTCAAGAAGCACAACTTTGCCATTGAAACTCATGCTTTCGGCCAGTGATGCAGAAACCGAACCGCTTCCGCTGAATGGCATCGGCATGTAATCCTGGTCGCGTCCCATTTTCAAAGACTCGCTGCCTACAACCAAGGTGTTTGTTCCCTCAAGTTTTTGCGTGACTGGAATCTGGAACGGTTGGAACCAATTGCCCGCCTCGAAAGGCTTCAATCCAATGGCCTTGAAATTGGACACTATGAATGCGGAGGCGAGCGAATCGCCTTTTGTACCTGGAAAGCGGCCTTCGAACTGTTCCGAGGCCAAGTTGCCGACAATCGTACGCAAGTTCTTTTCTTGCGCTTGGGCGATGCTGGCAAAGAGAATTAGTATAAATAGTATCTTTTTCATTTTCGATTGTTGTTAGTAATGCAAAGATACAAAAAAAAGTACAGCCCGAATTTAGTCGCGCTGTACTTTATATGATTGAAGTCTGCTATAAAATGTTTACTCCAGATTTTCGTCGATTTCGTTAATCTTCTTCTCCAGTTCAGCCATCTTCTCTTTCAGTTTGATAATCTGGTTTTCAGCTTCTTTGATGAAGCTGTTGGCACTCTTTGAAGATGCTTTCAAGAATCCGATGTTGTTCTCACGGTTGGTGAGGTCGCTCTTCATCGTTTCATAGCTGCGCATCAGTTTTTCGCGCTCGCCATAGAGTTTGCCTTGGCTGCTCTTTTCTGAAGATTTGGAATCGCTGCCGCTCTTGCGGTCTGTTCTCATGCCCCTGATGCGGTCAAATTGTTCGTCAATAGCTGTTTTGAAATCTTCATAAAGTTTGTCCTTCAGTTTGTAAGGTACGAACCCGATAGCTTTCCATTTGTCTCTGATTTCATTAACTCTTGTCTTTACCTCTTCGAAGCTTTCGCTTTCAAGAGCCTTAATTTCCTCAATGAGTTGCTGTTTAGCTGTGAGATTCTGTGCTTCAGCTGAGTTGTGCTGTGTCTCTTTTTGTTTGAAGAAGTATTCACAAGCATCAGAGAACCGTTTCCAAATCACATCTTTATGTTTACGGGCAACTGGACCGATGAGCTTCCATTGTTCTCTGAGTTGAGCGATTGTGCTGGCAGCTTCCTTCCAATTGGTGCTGTCTTTCAATGCCTCAGCCTGTTCGCAAAGAGCTGTTTTCTTCTGGAGGTTTTCTTTCCATGCATTTTTGACCTCTTTCCGATATTCATTGCGTTTCTCGAAGAAGTTGTTACATGCAGTATGCAGACGGTCATAAAGTTTTTGATTGCTTTTGTAAGGAACGAATCCTACTGATTTCCATTTACTCAGCAGTTCGCTGACTTCTTGTGCTTTGTCTTCCCATTCTTTCATGGTTTTGATGACAGTCACATCGATAGATTCCAGTTTTTGGCAGATTTCTTCCTTGATTGCCAGATTAGCCTGCTCTTCTTTCTTCAGTGATTCATAGAAGTCGGCATGACGTTTGTTGATGACTGTAGCTGCAGTCTTGAAGCGGTTCCAGATTTCTTCGCGGATTTCTTTTGCAACCGGACCGATATCGTGCCATTGTGCATAAAGCTTCTGCAGTTGACGGTGAGCGGCAACAATGTCACTTTCGTCCGTCAGTTTCTCGACAGCTTCGCAAAGAAGGGTTTTCTGTTCCAAATTCTTCTTGAAATCATAATCGCGGAACTGATTGTTAATCTTGATGATGTCGTAGAACTGTTCCGTGTAATGTTGATATTCTTTCCACAGTTCGTTGGCATGTTCTTGCGGAACAAGCTTGATTTCCTTCCATCTTGCCTGAAGGTCTTTGAACTGATTATAAACTTTGTTGAAGTCGTCCTGACTTGTGATAAGCTCCTTCAATTGGTCGATGAGCTGAAGTTTCAGTGCATAATTGGCGGCTTTAACTTTATCTTGTTCAGCTGTAAGTTCGGCGCGCTTCTCTTTATAAGCGGCTAAAAGTTCTTTCAGCTTCTCTTCGATTTCATCTTTCGGTGCTTCCCAGTCTTCTTCGCGTCCACCATCATCGAGAAATACTTTTTTCTCGTTTTCTAGTTCACCATGGCGGATTCTATAAAAGGCTTGCTTGAGAGCATCTACTTCGTTGTGATTTATCTCTTCGATCGGCATTTCAACAATGACTGCGAGCTTCGCGATGATCTCGTCTTTTGTCAATTTGCTGAAGTCTGCAAGAGGAACAGATTTACCCTTGGGTTCTTTGGCTGTGATTTCTTCATTAACTATTACTGCGTCAGGACTCGCTGTAGCAATCGGAATGTCTTTGGTTTCCGGAGCTTCTTCAGCCTCTGACGGGGAAGGTTCTGCTGTTTTCTGCGGTTGCTCAACCGGCTCTTCAGGAGCTGGTTCGGGTGAGGCGACTTCTTCCGCTTCTTCAGGAGTTTCCACTACAGGTTCAGATGCGGCGGAGTTTTCTTCGACAATCTCTTTAGCCTCAGTTTCTACAGGAGCAGATACTGTTTCTGGTTCTGCATCAGTTTTCTCTTCAGCCGGAGCTTCGTTCGCTGCAACTTCTTCCACTTTACTTTCCGGATTCATTTCCGGAGCTTTCATTTCTTCCAATTTGTCTGTCGATTCAGCAGACAGATTAGTTACATCACTGTCGTTCATATTCAATTCTAAATTAATGCCAAGGGTTCTATTTTTCTTAGCAAGCGCAAATTAAAGTAAAAAAATTCGGATATCAGATATTTTAGATGATAAATTATTGTTGAACATTGGTTTTTTCTGACTCAAAAGATAAAAAAAGCGCATTGTACGAAATGCGCTCTTTTGTTTTTTTGTGTCGAAGTCTGTTTATTCAGCAGCTCCAGCCAATTCACTACCAGCTTTGAATTTGACTGCTTTGCGTGCAGGGATTTCAATTGTGGCTTTTGTTCTTGGATTGATACCTTTGCGAGCAGCTTTCTTAGCAACAGAAAATGTTCCAAAGCCTAATAAAACGACTTTTTCGCCTTTTTTCATTTCACCTGTAACTGTGCAAATGAATGCATCAACAGCTTTTTTTGCGTCAGCTTTGCTTAAACCTGATTTTTCAGCTACTGCACTGATAAATTCTGTTTTGTTCATAACCTTGAATTTTTATAATTAAACAACATCTTTTTCTAAAATCCGCGTCAAATGTAGTTTTATTTTGATTAGTAACAAAGAATTATCGAATTTTTTTTATTGATTTATTATGTTTTGCGTAGATTTAGGGAAAATCAAGGTAAAAATCACTAACTTTGCACCCAAATTGAGTTAGAATATGGCAAATCAAAATGGTACGGGATTTTTTTCCAGCATTCCACCAGTAACAAAAAACCTTATTATCATCAATGTACTCATGTGGGTGGCAAGCATTGCACTTCCAAGAGTGGGTATAGATTTGGTGAATTTGTTGGGCTTGCATTTTCCCGGTGCGAAGGATTTCCATTTCTTCCAGTTTTTCACTTATATGTTCATGCATGACACCCATTCTTTCTGGCATGTATTCTGCAATATGTTCGGTGTTTGGATGTTTGGTCGTGTGCTTGAAGATTATTGGGGTCCGAAGCGCTTCCTCGTTTTCTATATCATCACCGGTCTTGGCGCTGCAGTCGCTCAGGAATTAGTCTGGTTCATTTCTGTTCAGCAGTTTGCATCGGCTCATGCTGTCACAATCGCACGGCTGATCGCTCTTGATCCTTCTCTGAATCTGATGATTACAATCGGCGCTTCCGGTGCGGTCTTCGGCATTCTGCTCGCTTTCGCTATGATTTATCCTAATGTTCCACTTTATTTGTTCTTTATTCCTATTCCAATCAAGGCCAAATATTTTGTCATATTTTATGGTTTGGCCGAGTTGTTTATGGGTGTTTCGAGCTTCGGCGGCGATTCTGTTGCGCACTTTGCACATCTTGGAGGAATGTTTTTCGGCTTAATCATGATACTTTACTGGAAACATAAAGACAAGAAACATGGGCGACAATTTTATTACTGATTTAAAGCTTCGTTTCCGCTCCGGCTCAGTTCTGACAAAACTCATCTATATTAATATAGGAGTGTTCATTGTGGTTCGACTGGCAGCTTTGGCTTTGAAGCTGTTCGGTTTCAGCTATGCACCTTTTCTGACATGGCTCGAAATGCCGTCGTCACCGATTATGCTGCTCCACAGGCCTTGGACACTAATCACTTATATGTTTCTGCACTATGGCTTTCTGCATATAATCTTCAATATGCTTTGGCTCTATTGGTTCGGTCAGATTTTCCTTCAGTTCCTGAATCCTCGGCAATTGGGCGGTTTATATGTTCTTGGCGGAATTGCCGGCGGCGTGCTTTACTTCGCCTGCTACAATCTTTTACCTTATTTCCACAATGTTTCAGCATCCAGTTTCCTTCTGGGCGCTTCTGCCGCTGTCATGGCAATAGTCTTTGCCATATCTTTTTATCAGAAGCATTATGTTATCAATCTTCTTTTTATCGGCCGCGTTAAGTTGATTTATTTGGCCATTGCGTCGTTTCTCATTGATTTGCTGGCCATCACTTCAGACAACGCGGGCGGTCACATCGCCCATATCGGTGGAGCTTTATTCGGCATTTGGTTTGCAACAAGTTATATGAGAGGACACGATTTGACGGCGCCGATGAATCGGCTTATTGACAAGTTCGTCAATCTCTTCCGTCGTCGTCCTAAATTATATGTCTCGACCCGTCATTCTGAAACCGATTATGAGTACAATGCGCGCAAACATCGGGAACAGGCGGACATTGATGAGATTTTGGATAAATTGAAGCGTTCCGGTTATGAGAGCCTTTCCTCTGATGAGAAACGTCGTCTTTTTGATGCCAGCAAGAAATGAAAAAGGGCTTTAGTGCAGTGCGGATATTTTTTACTTCAGCGATTGTCAGTTTCAATGTGATTGCAGCGCTGCTGATGATTGTGTCTGCCTATTCAGACCGGATTTCGCCCGAAACAAATGTCCTGTTTGCTTATCTCGGCCTTTTTTTTCCCATCATCTGTTTCATCAATTTTATTTTTATCCTTTACTGGCTGTTCCAACTCGCTTGGAAGCAGATGTTGATTGGAGTCATCGCTTTTGTCATCTGCTGGGTTCCGGTGAAGAACTTTTTCCCAATGCACATGCGTTCGAAAGATGTTCCGAAGGAGAATGTGCTGAAAGTGTTGACATATAATGTGATGGGATTTGCTTACAAAAATGATACTCCTGATTCTCCCAATGGAATCTTGCAATACATCGCCAATTCGGGTGCAGATATTGTTTGTATGCAGGAATATGCGGTCAGCAATTCTTCGAAACTTCTGACGGCGAACAAGGTTTATCGTGCTCTCAAAATGTATCCTTATCATTCAGTCATCCCTATAGCGAATGCTGGAATGTTGAATTTCGGAATTGCCGTTTTTTCCAAATATCCGATTTCCGGTTCACACCGAATCGACTATAAAAGTGATTTTAACGGTTCCGCTATACATTTTATTAATATAAAAGGAAAAAAAGTAGCGGTCATCAACAATCATCTCGAGTCGTTCAAACTGACTACAGAAGACCGCAGCCGTTATTCTGCCTTTTTCCACGACATCAGTTCTGAGAATTTCAGTGTCCTGAAAGGTACTTTGAGACAGAAACTGGGCCCTGCTTATCGGATGCGAGCGAATCAGGCAGATAAGGTTGCTGAGGAAATTGACAAGATAGAAGCTGATTATGTCATCGTTTGCGGTGATTTCAATGATACGCCGATTTCTTATGCCCATCGGAAGATTCAAGGCTCTTTTGCCGATTCCTTTGCAGAATCGGGCCGCGGAATGGGGGTCTCTTACAATCGGAATATGTTCTGGTTCCGCATTGACCATATTTTGCATTCGCAGAATATGAAATCCTACAATTGTGTGGTGGATAAAATTCGACTTTCCGACCACTATCCGATGTGGTGCTATATTGAAATGAAATAATATCTCCTTCCGTCGTCCTGCGGAATGAGGTTTAATGGATTTTTGACCTTTCGCGGCATGCAGATTATAGGTCCCCAATGTGAAAACTCTCATCTGCACGTGAAGAAATCATTTCGTAAACGTAAAAACTCTAATCTGCACGTGAAGATTGGCTCCGAAAATGTGGAATCTCTAATCCGCAGTTGAAGATTTCATTTTCCCGGCGTGCAATCTCTCATCTGCGTATGAAGATTACATTCCATCAAACATGAAATCTTTCATCTGCACGTGAAGATTGCCTCCGAAAACGTAAAATATCCAATCCGCACATGAAGATTCCATTTTCCAAAGATTGGACCTCCAATCTGCATGCGCCGAAGACAACTTTGAAAGATTGAAAGTCTGTTCGACGCCCGACGTCTTCAGATTATTTTATTTAATCCAGGAATGCAGAATTTCTCCGATAACAATCTTGTTGTTGCCGTTCTCGGTTTCACCCTGCTTTTTACATTCGATAATTAACCAAGCCTTGTCGGCTGTTTCTCCTTCTTTGAAGAAAAACAGGTCGAAGGTATCGCCGTTTCCAATGGTTTTATATATTTTGCTGTTCGTGTCGACTTCAAAAGCTGCGACTTGTTTGCCGAACATCGAATCGATGCCATGCCAGCGGGCGTTCATTTCTTTGACATTGTCTGCGTTCACCTGCATCTTGCTGCTTGGAATCATCTGCTGCAAAGTGCTCGGAACTTTTCCGCCTTCAAGTGGAGTATAACCTTCGCGTGCTGAGGCAAGTGTTTTCGCTGCTGGTTCAACGACTGCTGCCGGTTCAATCTTTGCTGATGATTCGACTTTGGCAGGTTCTGTTTTCGTCGCTTTCTTGTTCAGCTTGGCTTTGTCCTTTTTGGGAGCGTTAGGACTCTCAGATACTTTCGCGGCGGCGTTTTCTGCCGGAGCGACAATCTGTGCCGGAACAGTGGAAGGTGTCTGGACGGTTGACAAGGTGTTGGCAATGCCTTGGGCTATTTCATCTACTAAATCGATGGTTTTTGTACGGAATTTTCCGTTTCCACGATTGATTTTATTGTTATGAAGCGCATATTTATCGGTGATCCAATCTTCGGCTGCATATTTCTCAGGCTCTCTTTTGTTCGAGACTTCGTATGCGTAATTGATGGACGAAAACTTCAAGATACATTTATGATTTTTTATTCTGATGAGAAGCCGATAGTTGATTATCGAGCGGTCGAGAGAAATCGCGTTGTCTTGGAAAACCAGATATTGTTTTCCAACGGTTGCTAGATCTCCTTTTTCCTTATTTGAATAGACGATGGTTCCTCTGTCTTTCGTGTAGAAATTTTTCAGCCAACTTTCAGCTCTGTCAAAAATCTGACTGTCGGAATATGTCGGAGCATCAATTTCTCTGTTAAAAACAACTTTTCCGTTTTCTTCAACAACTGCTCCACTTAAATATTTCGCATCATTTTGTGCACCGACAACTGTCGTAAACGCAAGCAATAAGGATAAAATGAGGTATCTCATAGCATTTTTAAGTTCTATTATAACGACAAAGGTAAAAAATTCGGTAGAAAATCAATCATAAACAGACAAATTATTGCAGAGTTAACCTTTGAAAGAAGAAAAATGTCTATATTTGCACCCTGTTAAAAATATAGAATTAAATATTTAATATATAGTTCAGATGCAAAACAAAGGATTTGTAAAGGTCTTTGCAGTGTTATTGACGCTTGTCTGTCTGTTTTATTTGTCATTTTCATTTGTGACGAATCGTTATTACAAGCAGGCTAAAGCTTATTCTGGCGGAGATCAGGCTAAAGAGAGTTATTTTTTGGATTCTCTCTCAACGAAGAAGGTATGGTTAGGCTACACGCTTAAGAAATGCCGCGAAATGGAAATTAGTTTAGGACTCGACTTGAAGGGCGGTATGAACGTTATCCTCGAGTTGAATGTGGCGGATGTCATTCGTTCACTCTCCAACAACAATCAAGATGAGAATTTCAACAAGGCTTTGGATCTTGCTTTCAAGAATCAGGCTGCAAGTCAGAAAGATTTCATCGATTTGTTCGCCGATGAGTACAAAAAGCTGGATAGCGGAGCTCGTTTATCTGCTATTTTCAGTACTTTCGAACTGAAGGACAAGATTACTCCGCAGAGTTCGGATGCGCAGGTTATTGCTGTATTGAAACAGGAACTGCAAAGTGCAATCGACAATTCATTCAACGTATTGCGTACCCGTATCGACCGTTTCGGTGTTGTTGCTCCTAATATTCAACGACTCGAAACCGCCGGACGTATTCTGGTTGAGCTGCCTGGTGTCAAAGAACCTGAACGTGTCCGCAAACTTTTGCAGGGAAGTGCCAATCTTGAATTCTGGGAGACTTATAATCTGCCGGAAGTTTACCAGCAGTTGATTGCTGCCGATAATGTGTTGGCATCGATGCTTAAAGATAATAAATCTCTGGTTGATTCATTGAATATTGCTGCCGATTCTACAGAAGCCGTAAAAGATGCTGCTATCAAAGGCGCTACTGCTGAAGTCGCTAAAAAAGACTCTTCTGCTGTTGCCGATTCATCGAAGACTGCTGAAGCTCTGCTCTCGAAAATCGATAGCGGCAAACCTGCTTCTGAAAAAGCAAGCGACCAGAAGAGCATGGAGCAGTTCTCGAAAGAACATCCTCTTTTCGCTTTGTTGCAAATCAACCAATATAATGGACAGTTGGCAAACGGTCCTGTAGTTGGTATCGCAGATGTTAAAAACATCGATAAAATCAACCAATATTTGAATCTGAAACAGGTAAAAGACGTTCTTCCACGCAACCTTTCTTTGAAATGGGGCGTTAAAGCCATTGATGAAAAAGAACAGTTCTTTTATTTATATGCAATTAAAGTCACAAACCGTGACGGTTCACCGGCTTTGGGTGGCGATGTCGTAACAAGCGCTACAGCCGACTTTGCTCAACAGGCTGGACGTAGCGAGCAGGAAGTCAGCATGACAATGAACGCTGAAGGAGCTAAAGAGTGGGCGCGCCTTACAAAGGAGAATATCAATCGCAGTATTGCTATCGTCCTCGACGATATGGTTTATTCAGCACCTAATGTAAATGACGAAATTACAGGCGGTCGTTCACAGATTACCGGTCACTTCACTCCAGAAGAAGCAAAGGACTTGGCTAACGTGTTGAACTCAGGTAAAATGGCAGCATCAGTACGTATCGTGCAAGAAGATGTCGTTGGTCCGTCTCTGGGTCAGGAAGCTATCAATGCCGGTGTGATTTCATTCATCATCGCATTAATTCTGTTGATGGTTTACATGTGCGCATTCTATGGTCTCATTCCAGGTCTTATTACCGATGGCGCCTTGGTTCTGAACATGTTCTTCACGATGGGTATTCTAGCATCCTTCCAAGCTGTACTTACATTGCCTGGAATTGCCGGTATGGTGTTGACGCTAGGTATGGCCGTCGACGCCAACGTGTTGATATTTGAACGTACAAAGGAGGAACTTCGCGCAGGCAAGTCGCTTGGCAAAGCAATCTCCGAAGGTTATAGCAATGCATTCTCGGCCATCTTCGATGGTAACTTGACTACCGTCATTGCAGGCGTTGTTTTGTTCATCTTCGGTACAGGTCCTATCAGAGGATTCGCAACGACCTTGATTATCGGTTTGATTGCTTCATTCTTGACAGCAGTATTCTTGACTCGTATCGTTTATGAAGCTCTGCTTGCAAAAGACAAACTGAAAAACGTTACCTTCACGACCGAAGGTACAAAGAACTTCCTCGTTGATCCTAAAATCAAGTTCTTGGATGCTCGTAAGGTTGGTTATATGATTCCGGCAGTTATTATTCTTCTTGGTGCAATCGCATTCTTTACCGTTGGTTTGAATAATGGTATCGATTTCACCGGAGGCCGTAATTATATTGTTCGTTTCGATAAACCGGTGAAGACAGAAAATGTTGTAAACCTCCTGAGTCCGGCTTTAAATGGCAAAGTCAGTGTCATCACCATCGGTACTTCAAATCAGGTCAGAATCTCTACCAATTATAAGATTGACAGTACAGACCCGAATGTTGATCAGGAAATCGAAAATAAACTCTATACGGGTTTGAAGACTTTGATTCCTGCAAACATGAGTGAAGAAAAATTCGTAAGCGATGTTATCCAGAGCTCTCAGAAAGTAGGACCAAGTATGGCAAACGATATCAAGACGGGTGCTATGATTGCTGTCATCCTCGCTTTGATATTCATGTCGGCGTATATTCTGCTTCGTTTCCGTGATGTTTCATTCTCTGTCGGAGCATTTGTTTCACTTGCTTCAACGACGTTCTGTATCATCGCGCTGTATGCGTTGCTCTGGAAAGTGCTTCCGTTCTCAATGGAGGTCGACCAGACATTTATAGCGGCCTTGTTGACTGTCATCGGTTATGCGATCAACGATACTGTGGTTGTTTTCGACCGTATTCGTGAGACAATCCACCTATATCCGAAGCGCGACCGTTATCAGGTAATCAACGAGGCACTTAACTCAACCCTCTGCCGTACATTGAATACTTCAATGACAACATTGGTGGTTGTTCTCTGTATCTTCATCCTTGGCGGTAGCTCAATCAGAAGCTTTACGTTCGCAATTATGCTGGGTGTTATTATAGGTACTTATTCTACACTCTTCGTTGCAACTCCTATTGCTTACGAAATGCAGAAACGCAAGATCAATAAGCGTGCAGCTCGTCTTGCTGCAGCATCTAAAGGTGGCGCTGTCGTAGACGCTCAAGTGGTAAAATAGAATAAACTCTATGATATGAAAAAGCTGCTTTCCAATCGGGAAGCAGCTTTTTTTGTATCTGAATCGTAAATATTGAAAGACTATTTTTTGACTTCCACGCGATGCGTCGGGTCAAGATGTTCGTTGCGATAGTTTGTCTGAACAACGATATTCTCAGCCAATTCACGAAAAGCTGCACCTGTTATTGTATTCGCATCGAGCGCAACAGGTTCGCCACTGTCGCCGCCTTCACAAATGCTCTGAACAATAGGAATCTGACCGAGCAGCTGGATTTTCATTTCTTCAGCCAACTTCTTGCCGCCGTCTTTCCCAAACAGATAATATTTGTTTTCGGGCAATTCAGCAGGTGTGAACCAAGACATGTTTTCAATTAGTCCGAGCACAGGAACATTTACCTTTTCTCCTGTAAACATGCTGATTCCTTTTCGAGCGTCGGCAAGCGCAACATCCTGCGGCGTCGTTACAACGATGGCTCCTGTAATGGCAAGAGTTTGAACCATAGTCAGATGAATGTCACTCGTTCCGGGAGGCAAATCGATGAGGAAATAATCTAGTTCGCCCCAGTCCGCATCTCCGATGAGCTGCTTCAAAGCGTTGCTTGCCATCGCACCGCGCCAAAGAACTGCATCCTGAGGATTGACAAAGAATCCAATGGAAAGCAGTTTCACACCGAAGTTTTCTACCGGCTCAATCAATTCGCGACCGCCAACTTCGACTGAACAAGGACGAGCATCTTCGAGATGAAACATTTTAGGTTGTGACGGACCGAAAATATCTGCATCAAGCAATCCGACTTTGTAGCCAAGTTTTGCCAGAGCAACGGCCAAGTTTGCTGCGACAGTGCTTTTGCCGACTCCACCTTTTCCCGACGAAATTGCAATGATATTCTTTACTCCTGGCAAAAGCTTCTCAGGTTCTGGTCTTGCGGCTTGTCTTGAAACAGGAGTAATGTTTCCTTTAATCTCGACTTCAGGACCGACATAGGTCAGAATTGCTGTCTCAGCCGCTTTGACAACAGATTTGATAAAAGGATCTGTCGGACGGTCGAACAAGAGTGAAAAACTGACTTTGTTACCTTCGATACGAATGTTGTCTTCAACCATTCCCATGGAAACAAGGTCTTTCCCCGTTCCTGGATAACGCACGTTTTTTAATGCGTCTAATATCAGCTTGGGATAAATCGTCATGATATTTGTTTTGTATTTTTAATTGATAAGTATCGTTGTTTATTTCCCTGCGTCAAGTGCGCTCCGTTTGCTTCTGTTGTAGCTGCGGTAACTGTCGAATTCGATTTCAATATCTGGTTCTATCAGCTCGTTCCGAGTTTCGCAGACGAATTCCAAAAGCCTAATGTTAATGCCTCGTCCAATCCATTGCTGTTCATAATAAGTCTGTATCGAATGAGCGGCGTCGGAAGCCTCAGTTTGATAAAGATTCTCAGTCTTGGAAAGAATCGGGAATTTATTTTTCTCAGCCATCGCTTCCGTGTATTTGAACATGAAGTTGCTGTCGGTTTTCAGATGAATGATTCCGTCTGGCTTGAGAAAATGCTGATAATGCTTGATGAATCGGGTTGAGGTAAGCCTTTTGTTGACATTTTTCATCTGAGGGTCGGGGAAAGTCAGCCAGATTTCTGAAACTTCGTTAGCACCAAAGAACCGCTCGATAAGAGAAATGTCGGTTCTGAGAAATGCGATATTTTTCATCCCAGCTTCAAATGATTCTTTTGCTCCAGTCCACATTCTGGCACCTTTTATATCAACTCCGATGAAATTACTCTCTGGAAAAAGCCTTCCTAAACCAACAGTATATTCACCACGTCCGCAACCGAGCTCTAAAATGATTGGCTTGTCATTTTTAAAAAAAGTCTCGTTCCAAAGTCCTGCCATGGGAAAACCTTCATTGACTAGTTTTCCAAATGGAAATTGGAAAACATGCGGAAATTCCGCCATCTCACCGAATTTTGCTAATTTGTTTTTTCCCATAAAGTCCGACGAATTGTGATGCAAAAATACAATTAAGTTTGGAGGATATGGAATTGTCGGAAGGATAATTGACAAAAATAGATTTTCTGCAAAAGAAAAGGGAAATGAGTACATCATTTCCCTTTTGCTCTTCCTCTTGGACTTGAACCAAGGACCCTCTGATTAACAGTCAGATGCTCTAACCAACTG